>Ga0326511_10000003_pt1 | contig 240831 bp, 175 predicted proteins | sample 0_2496_0518_D_FD_203701 | JGI IMG/M metagenome (GOLD analysis project Ga0326511, IMG submission 203701) | Bovine rumen microbial communities from UC Davis, California, United States - 0_2496_0518 | ecosystem: Host-associated > Mammals > Digestive system > Stomach > Rumen | place: USA...
TGGGTGAGTCGTGCAGGGAGCATGTCGGCAACAATTTCAGTCCCGCTCCAAGCGAATACGCCAATGAGTTTCTTGTTTTGCGAAATGAGATTATGCGTTTGTACCTTCGGTCTCTCGATAGCGAGGCAGCATCCCTGATACGCAATGATGCAGCCATACTTCAATCATCACTTTCCGATTATCGCAAACGCATCATTCATGACATTCAAACCAGACAACTCAACATCGAAGCCATGACCGTATTTCTGAGTGTTGTCCAAGAGTCTCAAGAACTCCTCAGCGCCCTTCGCCATCTGATGAGGGGGGAGGGCAAGATTGGAGAATGACCGTATAATATCTACTAAAATCTGGCCATACCATACAGGGCTTCTACAAAGGAAAGTTTACGGCGATTGAGTATTAATGATAGCAAGAACCCTCACTTTACGAAATCCAAACTTTCCAAAGTGACCTTATAATAAAAGGCGAGTCGTTTGACCCGCCTTTTTCTTACGCCATACAACTGGTAACGCCCCAAGACCCCCTAAGTTAGGGGGCAGGGGGTCTGAACGAGCTATCGTTCTAATATCATTTTATTATTCACATCTGCAAAGATACGATTAAGAGAGCGAAAAACAAAAGTTTTAAAAAAAATTTTTCGGCAACACCCACCATTTTGGGGCTAAAAATGCTTGGAATACATTTATATAAAGGGAAAGGCGGACTGGTGGGTGTTGCTCAAACACCAACCAAACACCAACCAGGATCTAACCAAGGTGGTTACATGGTTACAACTGTAACCATGTAACCAAAAATAGCGGCAAAAATTATTTTATAGATGCCAAAACGATGAATATCAACAATTTACAAGTATAGTTTCATAAAAATTCCTCCAAGAGGTTACATGGTTACAGCTGTAACCATGTAACCTTATTCTTCATTTAAATATGTTCGCCATTGGTTGTTTGACATGAACTTTTCGGGACGTGAGGGAAAATTTTCCCAGATGTACTTTTTCAAGAAATGCGTTACAGAAATACAGAATACAGTTTTATAATGAGCGGTACATACAAAAAAGCATGACACAGTATACAGTATACAGTTTTATAGGGAGCAAACTCATAACTCAAAACTCAGTTTTTTTGTCCCTGATACGCAGATTTGTGAACATCTTTTGCATTTTTTCCGAACCGATGGAGCTGCGAGCACCATTATGCTTGCATATTTGGTCGAGTCGTGAAAGTGGAAGACGGAGTCACGTGAGTATCATGGAAACTGAATTCGAACAATAAAACAGTTAAACAGTTCAACTGTTCAAATATTGCCCCACTGAAGATTTTTCGATTGATTTATTTTTACATTTTTACGGTACGTCAGAAGGTTGTAACAGGTGCCTTATCTCATGGTTTTACAGCCTGTTTTTTGCTGTTTTCTTTTGCAATTAGCATGTAAATAAGCGGTAAATAAGCGGCGACTTCAAATTTTGTAAAGTGCTTACTATTAGCGTTTTGCAAATTTGACGCACACCAAAAACACAAAGTTTTTTCAGGGTTTTACTTCATTTGCCTTAGGCACTGATAACTTTGTTGTACCTTTGCAATGTGGGAGATGATAGCAGTCGCAGTTCAAAAGGTGCCCTTTTGCACTCCAAAAGCATACCTTTTAGCGCGCAAAAGCATAGCTTTCGAAACGCAAAACGGCACATCTGGCGAATAATGCTGAAAGATTCTTACAAAAGCTCCTCCAGCCCCCTCTAATCCCCCCTGAAAAGCCCCCCTCCGGCTCCCCCCTGAAAGGGGGAGGGAAAAGGGGCAAGGGGCAAGGGGCGAGGAGCAAGGGGCGTAAGACTCGTCCTGCGCGTAGCGCATAACTTCCATTTTAACTCCATAGGCCAAAGGCCTATAACTTCCTATTTAACTCCAGAAACTTAAAACCCTAATTAAAGAAAGTAAGAAAAGAAAGTTTTTTCCTCACTTAATCGTACCTTTGAAACTGCGTCTCTAAGGTACTAACGTTCGAAAAAACTCAAGCAAGTTTGGTTTTTTCCTCACTTAATCGTACCTTTGTAACCGAAATGAAGATTGGCTCTATAGAATTTGGTGAACAACCGTTGTTCCTGGCACCGATGGAAGATGTGACGGACATCGGGTTCCGGAAGCTGTGCAAACGCTTCGGAGCCGCGATGGTCTATACTGAATTCGTATCAGCTGAGGCGCTGGTGCGTGATGTGAAGTCAACCGTTGACAAGCTCACTATCAGCGACGAGGAACGGCCAGTAGGCATCCAGCTCTATGGGCGCGACGTTGAGGCGATGGTCGAAGCGGCCAAAATAGTGGAACAGGCACAGCCCGATGTAATCGACTTGAATTTTGGTTGTCCAGTGAAAAAGGTTGCCGGAAAAGGAGCGGGTGCAGGCATGCTGCGCAACATTCCTTTGTTGCTTGATATCACCCGCGAGGTGGTGAAAGCCGTGAAGACGCCTGTGACCGTCAAGACACGCTTGGGCTGGGACCAGAACAACTTGGTTATCACGGAATTGGCCGAACAGCTGCAGGACTGTGGCATACAGGCGCTGACCATTCACGGACGAACCCGTAGTCAGATGTACACGGGAGAGGCCGACTGGACGCTGATCGGTGAGGTGAAAAACAATCCACGTATCCACATCCCGATTATCGGGAATGGCGATATCAAGTCGGCGGATGATGTCAAAAACGCCTTCGACCGCTTCGGAGTCGATGCCGTGATGATTGGACGTGCCACCTTCGGAGCACCTTGGGTGTTTCAAGAGTGGAAAAACCAACAGACCCACCCCCTCACCCCTCCCTGTATGGAGGGGAGTAGTCAGGTCCAAGCAGCTGAACTATTTGCTCCTCCCCATTCAGGGGGAGGCAGGGGAGGGGGTCTCCTTTCCATCGGTGAGAAAATCGACATCCTCCTCGAACAGTTGCACATCAATGTGGAACGTATCGACGAAAGGCGTGGCATCCTCCATACACGTCGCCATCTGGCGGCATCGCCCATCTTCAAGGGAATCCCTGATTTCCGACAGACACGCATCGCGATGCTGCGAGCTGAAACGGTCAGTGAACTCACAGAAATCATCGAACAGGTGCGAAAACGATTGGTAAGCGCTTGAACAAGTATCAACAAACATAAACAATCTAAATATTCAGCCCAATGAAAGCTTTAATTAAAAGGATTATAGAGGATGGTCATCGTTTGGATGGCGGTATTTTGAAAGTGGATAGGTTTATCAACCACCAGATGGACCCGGAGCTGATGAAAGAGGTGGCGGTAGAGTTTATGAACCGTTTTGCAGCGGCTCATCCAACGAAGATTCTTACCGTTGAGGCATCAGGCATCGCACCGGCGGTGATGCTGGGCTATTTGATGGAACTGCCAGTGGTATTCGCCAAGAAGAAAAAGCCCTCGACGATGGATGATTCATATATGACAGAAGTTCGTTCTTTCACAAAACAAAGAAACTATACGCTCATGATCAGCTGTGAACATCTGACGAATGAGGATCGTGTACTGTTTATCGATGACTTCCTGGCTTTCGGAAATGCAAGTCTGGGTATCAAAGACCTCTGTGATCAGGCTGGTGCCGAGATTGTTGGTATGGGCTTCATCATTGAGAAAGAATTTCAGGGCGGTCGCAAAGTGCTCACCGAAGCAGGTATCAAGAAAGTAGAGTCGTTAGCCATCATCGAATCGCTGGAAGGCAAGCAGATAAAGATAAAGGGTGTGAAGATCAGAAAGGTGAATGTATATGAGGAAGCCGGCCGCTGTCTGCTGTGCCAGGATGCTCCATGTACCAAAGCTTGTAAGAAGGGCGACCCAGCACGTGCCATTCGTGCCATTCGTTTCGACAACCAGAAACCTGCTATGCGATGGGTGAAGGATTGTACCGATGGTGATCTGGAGAAGGCTGAGCAGGCATGTATTCACTACAATTGGCCTATTCGTATCAAAGCCATCGTGCATAGCATCAACCAGGACGATGTCGATGACAGTCAGTATCCTTCTCTCAATATCTCATTCTGCGGTATTCCATGTGAAAATCCCTTCTTCTTAGCGTCATCGGCCGTATGCACAAATTATGAGATGGTGGCACGTGCTTTCGATGCAGGGTGGGGTGGCGTCTTCTACAAGACGATATGTATGCAAGAAATCAACGAGGTGTCGCCACGTTTCGATGCGATGCACAATAATGCCACCCACGGCGATTTCTACGGTTTCCGCAATATGGAACAGCTGAGTGAGAATCCTGTGGAGATGGACTTCGACATCCTGCGCCGACTGAAAGAAAACTACCCTACGAAGGTGGTCATTGCCTCGATTATGGGACAGACAGAAGAGGAGTGGATCAAACTGGCGAAAATGGCAGAAGAAGCAGGTTGTGATGCGGTGGAACTGAACTTCTCGTGTCCGCAGATGAAGCATAAAGGAATGGGAAGTGACGTGGGACAAAACCCAGAGCTGGTGAAAACCTTCACGGCTTGTGTCAAAAACAATGTAAAGATACCCGTCATTTCAAAGATGACACCCAATATCACCCATATTGAAGAACCGGCAGCAGCCTGTATGGAGGCAGGTGCCGATGCAATTTCAGCCATCAACACCATCAAGTCGATAACGATGGATACGGATGCAGAGGTAGCAGGACAGCGCACCGTGTCGGGCTATTCCGGACGGGCCGTCAGACCTATCGCCCTGCGTTATGTCCTGGAGTTGACAAAAATGGAGAAACGACCCGTTATCAGCGGTATCGGTGGTATTGAAACATGGCGCGATGCGCTGGAATTTATTCAACTCGGCTGCAGCAACGTACAAGTTTGTACCGCTGTCATGCAGTATGGTTATCGCATCATCGAAGACCTCATTCTCGGTCTCCAGCGCTATATGGCCAAACGCGGTGTCAGCGACTTGCAGACATTGGTGGGCGAGGAAATACCGAAGTTCTTCAATCCTGACAATCTGGACCGCACCACCGTCATCTATCCCAAGTTCGACAAAGAGCTTTGTCTCGGTTGCGGACGCTGTGAGATATCGTGCAACGACGGCGGCCATCAGGCTATCGTCTTCGACCACAAGACACGCCGTCCCCAGTTGATTGGCTCTAAGTGTGTGGGCTGTCACCTGTGCCGTCTCGTCTGTCCTGCTGGTGCTATCGGATTGTCAAAACGCATACCGAAGAAAAAAGCATAATTCCCATTCTTTAACCACCAAATAAAAGCATCATCGTATGAAAAAACTAATCATCCTGTTCCTGATGCTGTCGGTTGCTGTTTGCACCAATGCTCAGAAAAAGACAACGAAGAAAAAGGCGGTTTCATCGACAGAAGCCCGTGTGTTAGGCAAACACTTGCTGACGCTGCAATGGATATCGTGGGACTATTACGGCTCCTGCAATATCAAGAAAGAGAAAGACGGTACGTTGAAATGCGTGGGCGAACAACTTTCGAAAGAAGCCCCAGGCGACTATGTGCGTCTCGACGGAACGGTTGAGATTGTGGATAAAGACCATCTGAAATTCACAGGTACGATTGCCATACGTGTCAACTACAACAACAACGGTCAGGAATGCCTGCGTGAAGGAACCTTCGACTTCGTCACCAAACCTGGTCGCAAATACTGGCGACTGCAACAGATGAATAATCCTTGTGAGGAAATCGTAGATTACGTGGACATCTATTATAAATAAACCCTACATCCACGATGGGTGTAGGGCTTTTGACGGTTTATTCAGTTCATTAGATCGGAAAGAGGATGAAAGCGCAGACATCCCATACAGCATGGGAGATAATCAAGGCTGGCAGGAGGCGAGGGGATAGACGATAGAGGAATCCCCAGCAACAGCCAGCCACAAGGGCAGCCATCACCAACATGAAGTTGAGCGACCAGATATGTACCAGCGTGTAACAGGCTGTTGCTGCAATGAAACCCATATTTTTCCCCCATCGCTGCATCAGCCGACGCTGTAGGAATGCACGCCAGAAGAGTTCCTCACCAGGTCCGATGATGAATAACAGCAACAGGGCGATGACAACGGGTGATGTGCCGCTTTTCATGCCATAGATCAGTTCGACCTGGGGACGGGCAAAACCAAACAGCCAGGCTGATACCTTGTCGCCTATCCAGAATGCCCACCATAAGACGAATGCAATCAGGAAGCCACCGAGAATCCACCACAGCCATGCTTTCATCGAATGATTGCTTAGCTCTTTGATGGTTTCGCGGCAGCTGTAGAGAGAGATGCTCGTCAGGATGATGGCCGTAGCTGTCATCGTGTACCAGAAATTGACATACGGTGCTGTCCATGGTGAGAACATCACGAAGAAGAACACCGCAGCAAGCGCGACAGACCACAAATATATATTTTTTCCAACCATCTATATCACAAACGAGAGCGCGAGGAGAAGGCCGAACGTCATCTGCAACTGTGCTGACTCCTTGTCGAGTGTAGGGATGTCTTGTTCCTGAACAGGATGAACAGAAAACATCACACGCACATTCTTCCAAGCAAGAGGCAACGTGATCAGGACGAGCAGCGACCATAACGGCCAGATACCTAAAACGACCAAGAGGATGACAATCATGTAGGGTAGGGCCAACAGGACCAGATAGAGGTACTGTGAAGCACGACTGCCGATGAGTCCGCATAACGTTTGCAAACCGGCACGACGGTCGTTCTCGATGTCTCGGGTATTATTCGCATGGAGTATCGATACCGTGAGCAGGCCATAGGACAGGCAATAGAACAGGATTTCCCAATGGTAGTGTCCTGTAACCACATAACAGACACCTACTGACGGCAACATAGCAAAGCACAGCAGGATGTCAAGATCGCCCAGTGCATGACTTTTCATCCAGGGATATAGTAACGGTAGCGCAAGGGCTGCTGCACCAATCCAAATTCCCTCCCATGAGGAGCGCCACAGAATGACCAAACCAAGTAATGCACCAATAAACAGGAGCGTCCATCCATAATAAAGAATGGTCTTCGGCTGGAATTTTCCTGATTGGATATGTCGCACACCGTTTAGACTACCAGGCAGATCGACGCCCTTGATATGATCAAAATAGTCGCTGACGAGGTTTCCGCCCGCATGCAGAATCATCAACATGGGGAAGGTAAGCCATCCGTTTACCCAATCGAAGGTCTCGTTACTCTGGTTTTTACTAAGGAAATACAGGTATCCTAAAGATGTCAATACGGGAATGACAGAAGCGGGAAACGACCACGGACGGACGGCTATCACCCAGTCTTTGAAAGTTCGTTCTTTCATCGTTTATGCTTATTCTGCCAACAATTTCTCTGCCATCGCCTTACCAAGTGCAGCACATTGTGCTTTCGTCTCTTCGGTGAGTGCCTGCTTCATATCAACAGGTTCGCCTACAGGTTCGAATTTCAGATGATTATCATTCCACTCCTGAATCTTGCCGACAGCTTTGCTTGCCCAAGAGTGAGAACCGAACCAGCCAAGATAGTGGTTCTTAATGTCCTTTCCAGACAGCTCTGAGAGCAATACTTCCATTTCATGATACAAGCCTGCATTGTAGGTCGGTGCCCCCACGATAAGTCCTTTGTAGCGGAAAACATCGCGGATAATATAAGAATGGTGCGTTTTCGACACGTTGTACATCACGATGTTCTTCAATCCTGCTTGGCTGGCTGCACGTGCTATCTGTTCAGCCATACGCTCGGTATTGCCATACATCGTACCATAGCAAATAACGAGTCCAGGATCCGTATCATAGCGTGACATGCGGTCGTACAAGCTCACTACCTTATTGATATAATCATGCCAAACAGGTCCGTGAGTAGCACAGATATAATCGAGTTTCACATCAGCCAGTTTTTTCAGAGCATTCTGAACGGGCACACCATATTTGCCAACGATATTGCTGTAATAACGAACCATTTCCAACCAGAACTCATCGCAATTGATTTCAGAGTCGATGACACCACCGTTCAACGCACCAAAGCATCCGAAGGCATCACCGGCAAAGAGTACGTTGCCGCATAGTGTCACCATCGTTTCCGGCCAGTGCACCATTGGTGTCAGTACAAAATTCAGCGTATGCTTACCCAACTCAATGGAATCTCCGTTTTTTACTTCTACCAGTCCCTTGGTCATCTGATAGAACCCTTCGAGCATACCGAATGTTTTTTTGTTACCAACAATCTGAATCTCTGGATAGTATTTACGGATGAGGGCAATGGAGCCACTATGGTCTGGCTCCATGTGGTTGATGACAAGGTAGTCGATAGGACGATCGCCGATCACTTCTTGGATGTTTTCAATGTACTGGGTAAAGAAATCTACCTCTACCGTGTCAATCAGGCAAACTTTCTCATCTACAATGAGATAAGAGTTGTAGGATACACCGTTTGGCAATGGCCACAAACCCTCGAACAAGGATTTGTTGCGGTCGTTGACACCGACGTAATAAATGTTGTTTGTAATTTCAATCATAATGTTATTTGATATTTTAAAACTTCGTTTTGAATATTACGAATTACGAATGATGTCTTGTCCAAATTCCACAGAGACATAATTATGGATGTCGCGACAACATTCGGCGGAGAACAGTTGGGCGCAGTTTACCACTTCTGTCCATTGTTCGGCACTCATCCCTTGATTGAGTACTTCACGGGTGATATTGTATTTCAGCAACCCAAAGATAAAACCGGCATTGAAATTATCGCCTGCACCGATGGTACTAACAATCTGATTGGATGCAGGAACAGGATAGTTTTGCTTGAAACCATTCTTGCCTCTTACCTCCACAGGATTGGCTCCGCGGGTATAGATGAAATGTTTGCAATAGAATGATATTTCCGAATCATACACCTGATCGACATCGTTTTTTCCATACAGAACAGCGAAGTCTTCATGGCTGCCACGAACAAAATCGGCATAGTCGAGATTCTCCAGCAGATTAGGCATCAGCTTCATCACTTCATGCTGGTGAGACGAGCGGAAGTTGACATCGTAGTAGATGATGGCTCCCTTGTCACGACCTTTTTGGAGAAGTCCTTCCACCTGCGCCCGAATAACGGGGTTCACGGCATAGTAGGAACCAAACAGGATGATGTCATCGGGCTGAACATCCGGACACTCAAACTCCAAGCGGTCGTTGGGATGATCCTTATAAAAGATGTATTCAGCATCGTTGTTCTCGTTGAGAAACGCTAAAGAGATGGGAGATTTCGTTTGGGGAAAGCGACTGACGTAGTCGGTTTTGGCCCCATTCTCCTTCAGGAAATTGATGATTTTATCACCCACACGATCATCGCCGACCTCACTGATAAAAGTGGTGTTGATGCCACAGCGTGCCAACGAGATGATGGCATTATAAGTAGAGCCTCCCGGTACGGCTGCCGTTGGCTGTCCGTTCTTGAAGATAATGTCAAGAACCGTTTCTCCAATACCAATAACCTTTCTCATATCATCTGCATTTTCAATTGGCAAAGATACAAATATTTTGTAATATATCGTTCAGGGTAGCTAAAAAATACGTAAATTTGCATTCGAAATGAATTACAATACCTATCGATTTGACAACGGACTGCGTGTCATCCACCTACCGAGCAACTCGAAAGTGGTCTATTGCGGCTACCAGATTGCTGCGGGCACGCGACATGAACAGACTGGTGAGGAAGGACTTGCCCATTTTGTTGAGCATACTACCTTCAAGGGTACGGCACGCCGCAACTCCCTTCAGATTATCAATACATTGGAACAGGTGGGGGGCGAACTGAATGCCTATACGAATAAAGAGGATACTACCTTTTATGCTGCTTTGATGAGCGAACACTTGCCGCTTGCCATCGACCTGTTGACGGATATCGTTTTCCATTCTACCTACCCTGCAGCAGAATTGGAAAAGGAAAAAGAAGTAATCTGTGAGGAAATAGAATGCTATCACGACTCACCTGCGGAACTCATTTATGATGACTTTGAGAATTTAATTTTCCAACAGTCACCCTTAGGACATAATATCCTCGGAACAGTAGAACGCGTACGGACATTTACGACTGACGATGCCCTTCGTTTTGTGCATCGTTACTATCGTCCCGATAACGCCATCTTCTTTATCTATGGGGACGTGGATTTTAAGAAGGTAATAACGGATTTAAAGAAGAGAACGGGGGAGCGAGAGAACGAGGGAACGAACAACGAAGAGAACGAGGGAACGAACAATGAAGAGAACGAGGGAACGAGGAAACGAGGGAACGAGAATAGGAATTCTCAAATGAGCGAAACTAACCTCTCTCCCTCGTTCCCCCTCTCCCTCTCTCCCATATACGTTTCCAAAGGCACGCATCAGGCACACGTCATGATGGGAACAATAGGATACGATATTCACCATCCCCTGCGCATTCCCCTATACTTACTGAACAATATGTTAGGAGGTCCAGGACTGAATGCACGACTGAACTTAGCGTTACGTGAAAAAGCAGGATTGGTTTATACGGTAGAGAGTACAATGGTCAGCTATTCTGATACAGGACTATGGTCGGTTTATTTCGGTTGCGACCATCAGGATGTGAAGCGGTGCTTGCAACTGGTCAGGAAAGAACTCAACAAGCTCATGCATTCACCGGTTTCATCGAGGCAGTTGAAGATTGCCAAACAGCAGATCAAAGGACAGATTGCCATCGCTTGTGACCATCGCGAGAACTTCGCATTGGACTTTGGTAAGAGTTTCCTGCATGATGGTTGGGAGAAGAATGTGGAAAAACTCTATGCTCAAATTGATGCTGTAACAGCAGAACAGCTCCAGCAAGTGGCGCTGGAGCTGTTTACCGAGAAAAAAATACGTACGTTGATCTATAGATAACGTTAGAACTCAAATCCGATATTCAGATACAGGTAGCACTTCTTGGTCTTGTTGCTGTATCCGATGGCACCACCAATGGGGCCGAACATTGAATTGTAATAGTAGGCAGCATCAACACCGAAGAGCTTTTTCTCCTTGAACAGTTCTTTCAGACGGTCTGCATGCAGACCTCCTGCCACTTGGAACAAGACATAGTGCTTGTCGCCAATGCGCTGCTGAGCCTGCAGACGGGCAGCAACAAACTGGTGACCCACATATTCTACATTACCCACACCCGTGAAAGGCATCTGTTGTTCCAGGTAGTGCCCAAACCAGTCGCCACCAATGGCGTTTCCAAAGCCGGCAGGTACGATGCTACCGAAGAGCAAACGGCCATACACCATGGGCTGAAGGGTGAAGCGTTCGCCAAAGGTGAACGATGTACGCCAGTTGGCGCCCAGCTCACTCATACCTTTCTTGTCCTGCAACTTAGCAAAGTTGTCCGTCACATAGCTATAGGTTGCCATAAAGCGGCTGCCTCGTGTGGGGAAGTACCAGTTGTTTTCACTATTGTAAGTGAGCTGTGCACGATAAATGAAGTAATGGTCGTCGCGCAAATCAATACGGTCTGCCGCCTGTGCCTCTAAGGCGTTACGGAAATGATAGTAGTCCCATCGCAACCCAATCTGCAGGTTGAAGTGGCGGATGTCGAAATTGATGGGGATGAAGTCTGCCAGCATCTCATTATAACGGACGTTGTAGTCGCGTTCACCATCGTGATAAATATCAATATCGTTGCGATGGAAGACGAAATCTACCATCGGACGGGTGAAACTCCTGGGGTGCATCGTCAGCTCTGCACGAGCCATTGAGCGTTTACCTAATCTCACGGTAAAGTCGGCCTCCATCGGCATTGAAGCTTTCAAAGGGAAGGCCGCTCCGAGTTGCAAGGCTGCATATTCTTCCATATCATAACGGAAACCAGCATAGAACTGTGCCGTCTTGCGATGTCCGGCAGTAAGGACGACGCGCACACCTTCGTTTTCTGCTGTGGTGGGGTCGTCGTCAGAAATCAATTCACACTCGGCATTCTGGTAGAACAAATCCATACGCATGCTGGTGGTGAGCCGCTGCTCCATTTCGGCATCGATGCTGTCGATTTTCTGCAGATGGAACTTCTGGCGCAGGAACCGTTCGTCCTGTGGTGTCATATTCTGAAAGGTAAAGCCCGCGACACGATGCTTTTCCGTCATCACCTCCGGACGCAGCGGATGGAGGATGGTAGGACGGAAAGAGTCGTCGATGCCGATACGTTGCTTCAATGCTATCAGCTCATCCCAGTGTTTCATCGCCTCTTCCTGTCCCCTGCGAATCAGCGTGTCGATGGCAACGGCAGAGAAACTGGCTGCACTATAGCCGGTGGTATTGACGCGGATAGGCACATCTGTGATGGCGAGGTTCTCGTCGTATTTGTTCTTACAGTTCACATCGACAATCTGACTCAGGATACTCATCGTACTACGCAAGTCGTCTGCAGTTTTCGGGTCTCCCTGAACGGTTACGCCAATAATGATATCGGCACCCATCTCACGGGCAATGTCTGTAGGAAAGTTGTTGCGCAAGCCACCATCTACCAACACCATATCACCAATCCTCACTGGTGAGAACGCTGCGGGAATAGCCATTGAGGCACGCATGGCCTGCGGCAGATACCCACTGTGGAAGTCTAACTCTGAGTTGTCGATGATATTGGTTGCCACGCAGGCAAAAGGTATCGGCAGGTCGCGTGAAAAGTCCAGCGAATCGGTATAGCCCGTACAGAGTTTCTGGAACAGCTCATAGAGATTCTTGCCCTTGATGAGACCACCGTCGTTCTTGTTTCGTTTCTTAAAGGTTACGCCGGTGGAAATAGCATAGGTGTAATGCTTCTTCAGGTCGGAGAGACTTTGCTGTGACAAATTCTCTTCATCGGAGATGACGTAGCTCCAGTCTTGCACACGCACCATCGAGTCGAGCGCATTTGCATTGTATCCAATCGAATAGAGTCCACCGATGATACTACCCATCGATGTTCCAGTAATGATATCGATTGGAATGCCAGCCTGCTCAATCACTTTGAGGGCACCGATATGTGCCATACCTTTGGCACCACCGCCGCTTAGAACAACTGCAACGGTCTTACGTCCTTCTGGTTTCTGGATGGGTGTAGTGGTTGCCTTCTTGGTGATAGTGTTATCAGACGACAGTGTTTGGGCAGACAACAAACCTGTCAGCAGTGCACTAAAGAGCACGAGTAAAGCTGTTCTCTTCATAATTTGCAATTTCTTGATGGCTTTATAAATATAGTATCGCTTCGTTTCCCATATTGAACAACAAGTCGAGAATGCTCAGGTTGGGGAGGAATCCATGTTTTTGCTGATAAACTTGGTAGTAGGGGGTGTTGAATGGAGAAATGCTCCCTTCCTTTGCGTGGACTTGGGTGGGTATTTGTTGAGTTATGATGTTAGGTTGAATATCCAATAGTTCGCACATCTTATGTATGATGGCGAGGTTGAAGTCGAAAAGAAGCTCCCATTTCTCTGTGAAAAACGGACGGATATCATCGGCATAATAGTCGAAGAAAGGACTCTCGCCGTAGGCCGACATGAGTGCATTCCAATGTTCCGTACGCCATTTTCCGTGATCCGAAATCAAGATGTTCTTGGTTTGGGAAACAGGTGATGTGTGGTGTACAATAGGTACGGAGAGTGCTTGCACACCACTGGTTGTAGCAATATAACAGCGATTGCGGATGGTTTGTTTCTGCCAGCGTTCGTTACCGTCTAAATACACACATTCAGACCGATATAGTTGTTGATACCACTGTATCGGTCCGAAATAGGTTGTGTGCAAAATATCCATAGCTGAAATATTGCAATCCTTCCTTCAGAAGGGATTGCTCCTTATTTTATATTATCCACCCACTTGAACAGTCGGTTCCATCGGATGCCGCTAAAGCCGTTGTGGTCCGGGTCAGACGACCACCAGATGAATAGCGGTTTACCGACAATGTGGTCTTCAGGAACAAATCCCCAGTAACGGGAGTCTGCAGAATTATGCCGGTTGTCGCCCATCATCCAATAGTAATCGAGCTTGAAGGTATAACTGTCGGCCTGTTTTCCGTTGATGTATATCTTTCCGTCCTTTACTTGCAGGTCGTTACCTTCGTAGTTGCGGATGCACCGTTCGTAGATCGGCAGACTCTTCATATCCAGTTTTACCTTGCCGCCCTTCTTTGGAATCCAGATGGGACCGTAGTTATCTCGTGTCCAACCGGTAAAGTAATTACGCGGATAGACTTCTCCTACGTTGGCTTCAGTATTCAGCGTTACACTCTCAACAAGATCCTTACGGGCTTTCAATCCTGCAACAGCACGATTTGTCAACGGCATGTAACCATATTTGTTCAGACTGGCGATATCTTCCATCGTGATACCGAGGTCGTCCATCAGTTCCGACGGGAGGTTATTGCCGCGTTTCAATGTTACAAAATAGGTATATTGCACATTGTCGGGTTCTTTGTTGGCTTTGCCGTTCAAATAAACAATGCGGTTTTTAATCTGAAGTGTATCACCAGGCAGTCCCACGCATCGCTTCACGTAGTTTTCGCGACGGTCTGTAGGACGGGTGGTAATGTCACCATAATCATCGACACTCTGCTCCAGTGCTTTCTTTCCTGCTGCATAGAGTTTATCGAAGAAGGTACGCTGCTGCATGGGATTCATCGCGTCAGGATTGATCTCTGGTCCCAACAGCCCCTTGTTATAGGAATCCCATCCTAACGAATAGACGATATCGTAATAATAGGTCTCATACTGTGGTTTCGTACAGATGGTGTCTCCTGCAGGATAGTTGAATACAACGATGTCGTTCAATTCCACGTTTCCGAATCCTTTCACCCGACGGTAGTCCCAATGTGGCCATTCGATATAACTGTTGCACTCGAAGACCGGCAGTGTGTGCTGCGTCAGCGGCATTGTCAGCGGCGTCTGTGGAATACGTGGCCCATAGCTCACCTTCGATACAAACAGATAGTCACCTGTCAATAATGATTTCTCTAATGAACTCGATGGAATCACAAAATTCTGGAAGAAAAACAGGTTGATGAAATAAACAGCTACGAGGGCAAACACCAAAGCGTCCACCCACGACATGATGAACCGTACGGGACCTTCAGAATCTTTCCACCATTGCCAACGAATTTTCTTCGTAATATACACATCATATATAAATGGTACAACCAGTAGTCCCCACCAACTTTTTACCCACAGCAGGAACAACAGGTACAACACCAATACAATGATAAACTTCGTCCATTGTTTCTTCGGATTCAGTTTTGCTCTTTCTTTATCAATCATATTCCTTAAAACTTAAACATGTCAGAAATTGTCAGCAGTCCGTTATGTTCTGCTGTAAACTCAGCAGCCAGTACAGCACCGAGCGCAAAACCCTTACGGGAGTGAGCATCATGGGTAATCGTAATCAGGTCAGCATCAGAGTCATAACGGATGGTATGGATGCCTGGCACTTCGCCACGACGGATATGGTCGATGCGGAGAAACTTAGCATCGGTGGTATCTTCTGCCCAGGCCTCCTTGCGATCGATGTTCTTTACGATTTCATCTGCCAATGTGATAGCTGTACCGCTTGGGTGGTCAAGTTTATGGACGTGATGGGTTTCTTCCATCTCCACATCATATTGTGGGAACTGGTTCATAATTTTTGCCAGATAACGGTTCACCGCTGAGAAGATAGCCACACCGATAGAGAAGTTGCTTGCCCAGAATAAAGTCTGTCCGCCTTGCGTACACATACGCTTCACATCGTCGCCGTGCTCCTTCATCCAGCCGGTACTTCCCGAAACAACCTTCACACCCTGCTCCCATGCTTTCAGGTAGTTGCCGTATGCAGCTTGCGGGGCAGTAAATTCGATAGCGACATCAGCCGATGCAAAGGCATCAGAATAGAAATCCTCCTGATTGTCGATATCGATGATACTCACAATTTCATGACCACGGCCGAGGGCAATCTGCTCAATCATCTTACCCATCTTTCCGTAGCCTATTAAAGCTATTTTCATATCTAATTCGAATTAATTGGGGGCAAAGTTAGTGCAAATCGAATGAAAAACAAAATAAACGCGTTTATTTTTTTCTTCCGAAACGTATCCAACTTTCGCAACTTGTTGCAAAGGTACGCCATATCGTATTAAAGAAACAAAAAAACACATCTGTAACAAGTAATGTATAATAAACTTTTTATACCTTTGCAGACTTAGTCGAAGTTGTATATGTATTATAAGAAGGAGCAATGAGGATTCCACCACATATCAAGAATATAGTTTTCGACCTGGGCGGTGTGCTCTGTGGATTAGATGCAGAACGCTGCATACACGCATTCCATCAGATTGGAGCCGAAGAGGTGGCGGTGTATGTGGAGGAACACCGCGTGGAGGACTTGTTCCTGCAATCGGAGCTGGGAGCCATTACCACCGAGGAGTTCTGCGAGGAGGTGCGACGCATCACCCAACGTCCGTTAGACGATGAACAAATCGTATGGGCTTGGAACGAACTGCTCACGGGCATCACCGATGAACGTTGTCAGGCGGTTATGGCATTGTCGAAAGAGTATCGGTTGTTTGTATTGAGCAACACCAACGACATGCATTGGAAGAAATGGGAAAGAGAGGTAACAGAACCGAACTTCAACAACGTTTTTGAACAAAGTTTTCTTTCTTATGAACTGCACTTGGCTAAGCCGCAACGTGAAATATTTGAGGCTGTATTACAGCGAGCTGATATAAAGGCAGGTGAGACATTGTTCATCGACGATAGTCTTAAGAACTGTGAGGCAGCACAGGTGCTGGGCATCCATACATATCATAATCAACAGATAAACGATTGGTTAACATTATTATGACAAAGAATCCGCAAGTAGCAACCATTGGTTTTTTCGATGGGGTACATCGAGGGCACCGTTATCTGATAGACCAGATGATAACGGTGGCAAAGGAGGCTGGTATGGAGTCAACGATCATTACCTTCGACCGTCATCCGCGACAGGTGATACATAGCGACTACTTGCCACAGATGCTTTCTACCTTCGAGGAAAAGAAAGCACTCTTAGAGAATACGCCAGCCGACCACATCGAGGTCCTATCGTTTGATGAACAACTGGCAACATTGTCTGCTCACGACTTTATGAAACAGGTGCTACATGAACATTTCAATGTTTGCAAACTGGTCATAGGCTACGATAACCGCTTCGGTCATAACCGTTCAGAGGGATTCGAAGACTATGTGCGCTATGGACAGGAATTGGGTATAGAAGTGATTCAGGCGATGCCGTTCTGTAAACCTAACAAGGAAGCTATCAGCTCATCCTATATCCGTGCATGTTTGCTCGTAGGAAACGTATGGGGTGCTAACGAGGCGCTGGGTTATGCCTATTCGCTGACAGGACGCGTGACTGACGGATTCCACGAAGGACGGAAAATAGGATTCCCTACAGCTAACCTCAACACCGATGGAATCGGTAAATTAGTACCAGCTCCAGGCGTTTATGCTGTACACGTACAATTGGAAAACGAACAGCATCTTCGTTTAGCAATGATGAATATTGGTACACGGCCAACCTTTGACGGACACTCGCAAACGCTCGAAGTACATATTTTTGATTTCAATTGCGATATTTACGGACAGCAGCTGCGCGTTGTCTTTGACCGTAGAATCCGCAATGAAATGAAGTTCTCTTCGCCCCAGGAACTCGCCAGACAATTAGAAAAAGACAAAGAAGAAGTAAAAAGAATATATGCGTAAGTCAATCCTTTATTTATTTTGTTTTCTCGCTATTCAGCTTGTTGTAAGTTGGATCGTATGGATTATTTGGATGATGGCTGATGGGATGACATTCTCAGAAGCAATAAAACCATTTGTTGATGGAAACTTTTCTCCCGATGCCCTCATGATTATTGTGGCAAGTGGTGCTTTTAGTTTCGTCACCATATTGGTATTCACGCTCACCAAATGGGCACCCGTATCAAGGAATTATCTGCAGACACGTCCTTGGGGAGTCTTCTTCTGGTGCGTAATCCTCAGTTTTGGTACCATCATCCCATCTGTGTGGTTGCAGGAAAAGATGCCGGAACTGCCTAACTGGATGCAAAGCTCTTTCGATGGACTGCTGTCGCATCCCGTAGGTTATCTCTTCGTGGGTATCTTTGCGCCATTGGCTGAGGAAGTTGTCTTTCGTGGTGCCATTCTGCGTGCGTTGCTGAACCGATTCAATATTCATTGGGTGGCAATAGCTATTTCTGCATTGTTCTTTGCCCTCGCTCACGGAAACCCAGTACAGATGCCCCATGCTTTTCTGGTTGGTCTGCTGTTGGGATGGATTTTCTATCGTACGGGTAGTATTCTACCTTGTGTGGTACTTCACTGGACGAACAACACGGTTGCATACGTTTTATACAACCTTTATCCAGCAGTAAGCAATATGAAACTCGTTGACATATTCAAAGGGAGCGAACTGCATGTCTATCTGGCACTGCTGTTCTCATTGTTCCTGTTGGGGCCGGCTCTGTTCCAGCTTCACATGCGCATGAAACCTGCTGATAAGTAAAACTATGGCATAGTGGCTGTCAGGAAGGTAGCATTGCCAAAGATATACAGTACATTCTCGCAAGCTGGAACCAAGATGGTTTCACCTTGTCGGATACTGATACCATTGATATTGGCTTCTCCCCAAAGGCATACCACGATGACGAATGAGTCGCAATGGAAATCTATCTGCTGAGCAACCTGTACAACGATACGGTTAACAATAAAATAAGGACAGTTGATGAGCTGTGAATTAGGCTTTGTGCTATCGTAGGATGTACGATAGGAAGGCCAAACCTGATAATCGATAGCCTCTTTTGCCTGTTCGATGTGGAGTTCACGGGGATTGCCATGAACATCCTTACGGCCAAAGTCATAGACACGGTAGGTAATATCGCTGGTCTGCTGTATCTCCGCCAGGAAATTACCTGCACCAATAGCATGAAGTCTTCCTGCTGGCAAGAAATAGAGGTCTCCTTCATGCGCCTCATGGGTAGCAATGACATCTTGCATGGGAGAGCGTCCGTTTTGCGGTTCCGCAGTAGCCAACTCCTCATATTCATCAGGTGTTATGCTCTTGGATAGGCCAGCATAGATTTTTGCCCCCACATCACTTTTGATGATATACCACATCTCTGTCTTTCCTGCACACCCGTGACGTTCCATCGCCAGTTTATCATCTGGATGGACCTGAACAGAAAGGTCTTGTCGCGAGTCGATGAATTTCACCAATAACGGGAATTGGTTACCGAAACGCTTATAGATTTTCTCTCCTACTAACAACCCTTTGTATTTATCAATCAGTTCAATCAATGTTATACCCTCATCGACATCCTCAACGAGACCACGATTTACGGTTACGCTTTCGTGTCCTGGTACACCGCTGATTTCCCAACTTTCTCCCACATTGGGTTGAGCTGTATATATTCCTTTAAAAGGAGCAATCTGATAACCACCCCAGATGGTGGTTTTCAGGTAGGGTTGAAATTTATATGGTTTCATCTTTATGATTTAAAAATTTCTTTCTATGAGTTCCAGACACATACGGCCATTATGGTAAGGACATTTCCAAAAACCTGCTTTATCGTCTTTCTGGTTTGGCTTGCCCTCTATGTCACAACTCCAATACCATTCACCATCTTTATGATCTACCAAATAGTTCTGAATATAATCATAGCACCGCAGAGCATGTTCAAGGGCCTCCTGATCACCAAAGTGCTGGTATAGATTCATCCATCCTACAACATTCTCAGCCTGAACCCACCAATGTCGGTCTGTGTCAAGCCCACCGTCGGCTTTCCATTCATACGACATAGATCCATCGCTGTTAAGACCTTTCTCGCTGGCTTTAGCTACCATGCGAACGATTGGTTCTACTTTTTCAAGTACATAAGGATCGCCGAGTACAAGAGCTGCTTCGTGCAGCAGCCATGAGCACTCAATATCGTGTCCATAGCTCTCGTCAATGCTCATGCGCTTCCAATCCATATCGAAGAACAAGTCGAGATGATGTGTTTCTGGATTGAGGATTTTATCAGTAAAGATATGAATGATGTTGCGGAGAGATGCCTCGACTTGCAGGATGGTTTCCTGTGGAACAGAAACGGTAACAGGCAACACGGCACCCAAGGTAGGTACATAGTTACATGTTTCAGAAGCCTGTATCTCTTTCAGACAACGATATAGATTGGCATAGGGTTCTATGATATGAAGATGTGTGTTCTGAGACTTGGGATAGTTTTCATCCTTGGCAGAGAGGCGCATGTCAGCCATCTCTCCCCACTCTCTGGTGCTGGCTTCTATATAACCGTTATTCTCATGGTCGAAAGAGTGTTCTTCTATGCAATCATACAGTTGAAGTGCTATGTCGAGTGCTTCTCGACTGCCTGTAGCACGGACATATTCCGACATGCCATATACCGCAAAACCTATGGCATAGAACTGTTTCTTCGTGTCAATGGGGGTTCCCTGATAATCAACACTCCAATAAACTCCGCCATACTCGTGGTCGATGAAATGGTCGATGAAATAATTGTACGCACGCGAAGCAGCATCAAGATACTCCTGTTTGCCCAAAACGCGATAAGCACAGGAGAAAGTCCACAGTAAGCGAGCATTGAGGATTCCTCCTTTAACAGCTTCCTTTATGATATGACCATCGCCTGTCATTTGTCCGTAAAACCCGCCATGTTCGTGGTCGGTCATCTTCTCTATCCAGAATCTCAGGATATTGTCCTCTAATAGTTTACGGACTGATTGTTTCAGTTCTTGCATACCTTTTCTATTTCTTAATCGGATAGAGTCGTAGGAGCAATACCATAATCACGGTGATGACGGCAGGGAAGAGTGAGAAGATCATCCATATCATGTTCTTCACTGACTCCTCATCAGTAATGGTGATGATGGTTTTGCCTGTATCAGGATCAGTACCAGACATGAAACCTGCTATACCCAGGAACAATGCTACAAGAGAACCGCTGATGGCAGTACCGAACTTCTGTGCCATTGTTCCGCTGGAGAAGATTAGTCCTGTAGAGGACGTTCCGTTCTTCTCGGTAGCATAGTCGGCAACGTCAGCATACATCGACCACAGGAGCGGTGAGAAAATACCCACACCAATAGAGGTGATGATGACAACCAATATCATGAGCCAGATATATGCCGCATCCATCGGAATAAAGAAGTAGCATACGGACGCCAAACCACTGAGAATGACTGCCGTAGAGAAAGCCTTGCGTTTGGATCCTATCCATTTCGTATAGACTGGCGACACACCACCGAAGATCATACAGGTAAGCTCACCGAAAGTCATAAACGCCGTGTAGTTGATGATAAGTCCGCTAAGGGTTATCTCGCCATGCAGACAGTACTCGAACATATATCCTGCTACAGCATAGCGGAATCCGTTGAAGAAGTTCATGCCGATACCTATAAGCGTGAGGTATATCCATGGTTTGTTGCGGAACAGGTCAGCAAAAGGTTTCAAACTGAATTTCTCTGCACGAACAGGTTTCAGTCGCTCCTTGGTCAGCAAACCGCATACCAACGTGCCAATCGTTGCCAATGCTCCGAAGACGACGCCGATAATGGCATACTGATGCTGCATGGCGGCTGGGGTATAGTTACCGTCAGGCTGTTTCTCGCCACTGATGAATTCAATGATATAGGGGAAGCTCAGCAAGGTGATGAAGCCCATTGCGTATGCGCCAACCATACGGAACGACGAGAACTGGTTCTTTTCGTTGTCGTCGTCGGTCATTACGCCAAGCAGCGAACCGTAGGGAACGTTTACTGCCGTATATACCACCATCATCAAAAGGTATAGCGAGTATGCCCAGATACGCTTGCCCACAGGACCGAAGTCGGGGGTGTAGAGCAGCAAGGCAAAGACAAGTCCGAGCGGAACGGCTCCGAAGAGCAGCCACGGACGATAGGTGCCCCAGCGCGTCTGAGTACGGTCGGCAAGACTACCCATAAGCGGATCGGTAACGACATCGAACATACGGGCTATAAGCATAAGCGTCGCCGTGTCGGCTATTGTCAGTCCGAACACATTAGTGAAGAACAGCGGAAATGCTATCGACATCACCTTCCACGTAATACCGCCGGCAGCGGCATCGCCAAGGGCATAGCCTATCTTTTCTATTAAGGGCGCTTTCATTGTTTCCTGTTTTTTCTTACTAATGCTTTTATTGTCTCTACACTGGCACTTGTGGTAAGACCGTCCTTCGGCGTGTTCATGCAGTAGTCAACAAGACGGTCCACGGTGGTGGTGGCAACGTACAGACGGGTGTCTGCCGCGGCGTAGTAGATGAATACCCGTCCGTCGTCGTCCTTTATCCAACCGTTTGAAAAGGCTACGTTCATAACGTCGCCGAGGTACTCCTCGCCCTCAGGGATAAGGAACCACCCGCCGGGCTGAGCAATGACCCGGGTCGGGTCGTCGAGCGCCGTCATATACATATATAGTACGTAGCGCAGTCCGTCCGCGGTGTTACGCACTCCGTGTGCCAGGTGTAGCCACCCCTTGTCGGTCTTGATGGGGTGTGGACCCTCACCGTTCTTAACCTCCATGATGGTATGATAGCGGCGCGGGTATATTATGCGCTCATGACGTATCTCGGCGTGTGTGATGTCTTCCACTAACGCCCATCCTATGCCGCCGCCGCTGCCAGTATCTATGAAGCCGTCCTGGGGACGGGTATATAGCGCGTATTTCCCATCGACGAATTCCGGATGGAGCACGACGTTGCGCTGCTGGCTGTTGGTTTTCAGGTCAGGTAGCCGTTCCCATGTCTTCAGGTCTTTGGTACGTGCTATGGCAGCCGTTGCCGTGGCAGCACTGGGGTCAGCCGAGTGTGCGTCGTGGCGCTCGGCACAGAAGATGCCGTAGATCCATCCGTCCTCGTGGGCTGTCAGTCGCATGTCGTAGATGTTCGTGGCGGGTATCTCGTCGTCAGGCATCGTTATTGGCTCGTCCCAGAAGCGGAAGTTGTCGATGCCGTTAGGCGACTCCGCCACGGCGAAGAACGACTTGCGGTCGGCTCCTTCCACACGACATACCAGTAGGTATTTGTCGTGCCACTTTATGGCACCGGCATTGAGTACCGCGTTCATCATGATGCGCTGCATAAGGTATGGGTTGTCCTTTTCGCAGAAGTCGTAACGCCACTCTAACGGCGTATGCTCCGCCGTAAGTATAGGGTACTTGTATTTCTCGTAGATACCGTTGCCCCCTTCCAGAGGCTCGTTCTTGCGCACCAGCAAGGCCTCATAGCGCTGGCGCAGTTGTTTCACTTTTTCTTCGTATGTCATATTGTCTTTTGTTTTTCTGCTTGCAAAATTACGCTATTCACTCGACACGTCATTGCACTTTCTTGACCATCACCGACACTTTAGCGACTTATGAACGGGAATACCAACTGCCGTTCCAAGTTGCACATGACAGCAAGCACCAAATGATAAGGAAAGAAAGTCTTTTCATCGTAATCTGTTTTCTATCATCTTTAATGTTGTCGTATCGCTGTCGAATACAGAGTTCAGACCCTGCTGTTCCTGAGCGGGGTCGCCCATGTAGGGGTCGCCCACCTGCCATTGTTCATGTCGTGGACGCGCCTCGCCGCCCCATGCCCAGAAGTTGCAGCCGCTGACGGCAGGCTCACTGTCTATAAGCGAGAATACATACTGATAATACTGGTCACGGGCATGGGTGGTTGACGACGGCGAGAAGCTGAAGCCGTCGCGGGGAAAGCCGAACTCTTCGATAACGAGAGGCTTTTTGATACGACGGGCTATCTCTAAATGCGGCCGCAGATAGTCTGCGGTCTTCTGGCAGGCATTAGGTATGTCCGCCAACAATGAGTCTTGCCGTGCCCACTGCCAGTTGTAGGGCCATACGTGTACGGTGAGATAGTCGATGTTCGGGTCACTGCTAATCTGTTCGTAGAGGGTAGCGTCCATCTCGCAGCCCCAGATACCCTCGCCACCGATGGAAATCAGGTGATGGTCGTCAAGACTGCGGATAAGTGCCGACGCTTCGCGAAGCCACTGTGCAAAGGGCTGCTTCTGCTCTTCACCGAAGGCACGCGGCTCATTGCCTATCTGCCATGCCATGATGGTGGGATCGTCCTTGTATAATAATGAGGTGTAACGGTTCTGCCGACTGACGATGAAGCGTACATAATCGTAGAACAGTTGATGTGCCTTCTCGTTGCCTGCAAACTGTGCCACATGTTTCATGAAGGCTTCATAGCCCGTCTCGTTAGGACGCGGTGCTTTGCCCAGTCCGGCATGTTCCAGATAGTAGCCATAGCCCCCGCTCCACTCCCACGAGTTATTCAGGTAGAGTACGGCCTTCATACCGCGCTTGCCCATCTCCATGAGCAGATAGTCGAGTCCTGCCAACAGGGTGTCATTATATTCGCCAGGTGCTTTTTGCAGCGTCGGTTCTACCTTCGTGGCAATGCCCTGTTCACCGTCACTGCCCACAAGGATGCGCAGATTGTCCAGTCCGAGCGCGTGCAACCGGTCCAGTTCGCGCTGGCAGCGCTGGCGGTCGCCACCCTGGCCCTCTGAAGCCAGGATGGGGCCGTACCAGAAGTTTGTACCTACAAAACGGTATTCTTTACCATCCAACCACAGGCCACCATCAAGCTGCTCCACATACTTCACGGACGATTCCGCCTGGCAGCACAGCAGCAAGGGAAGGAGGGATAAAGCCATTAACAGTCTCTTCATTTCACGACATCTTTCAGCATCATGACATTACTCGACCGTATCATCTCATTGAAGTACAGCGCATTCTTCTCACCAGGAGCGGGACCAAAACACTCGTGCTTGGCATTGCGCCAAATGAGGAAATAACAAATGGGGTATTTGTCCATGATGGGTTTCAGCACACGGGTCCACCACGTGGGGTCAGGCAGGTTCTTGAAACCGCACTCCGTTATGGCAAGCAACTTATGATGCTGCTCACAGAATGTTGTCAGCGTCGTCATGTCGTTTTCCAAATCGCGCACAAAGTCTTGTTCCGTTCCCCACTGATAGGCATCCACGCCCAGCAGATCGACGCGGTCGTCGCCCGGATAGGTGTCAAAGGCCGTCGGCTGGATGCCAAGATTGGGACTCCACGACCACACCAGATTGTCAAAGCCCTCACTGAGCAGATAGTCCTGCAACATGCACCAAAGAGCTTTATAGTCCTGAGGGGTACACTGCTTGCTGCCCCACCAGAACCAGCCGCCGTTGTTCTCATGCCACGGACGGAAGATGATGGGTATCGGACGGTCGTTGTCCGTGCGCAGCGTCTTCAGGAAGTTGCTTACCCGTTTCATCCACAACAGGAACTTTCTGTGCTGCAGACCGCCAGGGAGCGTACTCCTCACGGCAACGGTGTCCTGATTGTCCCATGCCGTACCGCCGGCAAAGGGGTTTCGGGGATGCCACGACAGCGTGACGATGCCGCCACGCTGGTGGTGCGCTATGAGCTCTTCACGGATACGGGTGAAGGGTACGGAGTCCAGGTTCTTCTCGTCACCCATCTCTATGCCGCCGAGGTCAAACCCCATGACGGCAGGCCAGTCGCCCGAACATTCCTTCATATCGCTGCGGCCGCGCTCCCACTCCCATGTCAAGCCGTAGAAGGGGTCGTCCTGATGTCCTACCATGTAGCCGCGCACCTGTAGTTGCTGTAGGCGGTCAAGAAGTTGCTGACGCAGGGTCTGTGCCTCTGTTGGCAATGACAGCATGGACAGAAGCAATATCAGCAGCACTGTTACAAAAGGTATCTTTTTCATACTCATCTCTATTTTTATTAATATCATAGTTCTTAATTCCTAATTCTCAGTTCTCTCTTCTGCAGGTCAGCATCACGGCTGCTGCCGCCCACAAGGATGTCGAAGCTTCCTGGCTCCACAGTGTAGCGCATCTCGGCATTATAAAAAGCCAGCATGGCGGGAGTCACGATAAATTCCACGTATTGCTCCTCACCTGGCTGCAGTGTAACACGGCAGAAATCTTTCAGTTCCTTGACAGGTCGTGCCACCGTCGCCACTTGGTCGCGTATATACAGTTGCACTATCTCTGTACCCTTCCGCTGTCCTGTGTTAGCCACATTAACACGAATACGGAAACAGCCGTCAGGCTGTGGTTCCGCCGTTAGCTGACTATACCTGAACGTTGTGTAACTCAGTCCGTAGCCAAATGGAAAGAGCGGCTCCGACGTGCCACACACCACCGGGTGGAAGTACTGGCTGGCCTTGTGGTTATAATAGACAGGAAGTTGTCCCACCGAGCGGGGAATGGTGATGGCCAGCTTTGCCGACGGGCTTGTCGTGCCGTACAGGATTTCTGCTATGGCCTTGCCCCCCATCTGTCCCGGCTCCCACGCCCATAGCACGGCATCGGCCTCGCTGACGGCCTTGGCGATGCCCAGCGGGCGCCCTGTGATGACGACAAGCACCATAGGCCGTCCCGTGGCGGCAATGCGGTCGATGAGTTGCTGCTGCAGACCCACCAGCTCCAAGTTGTCGCGGTCGGTGTCCTCGCCGCAGGTGCGGTCGTTCCAGCGGAAGCGCATCATATACTCGCCGCAGCACACTATATTCAGGTCTGACTGTCGTGCAGCCTCCACGGCTTCATCTACTTTCTCCTGCGACATGTTACGAGGGTCCCACCCCTGATCTACGAATACCACGTCAGTGTGCGGTGATGCCTCCCTTACGCCGCGCAACACGGTATATACCTGTTCCTCGGGCTGTGGCTCGCTCCAGTCGCCCATAATATTCTGGTCGTCAGCGTTGATGCCTGTCACGAGCACGCGCTTGTATTGCCCACTCTGTAGCGGCAGCAGGCCATTGTTCTTCACCAGCACGATGCTCTGGCGACTTGCCTCAAGGGCTGTCTGACGATGTTCTTCACAGCCGATGGTGCTGTCGGGCCGTGCGGTGCTGACGAATGGATGCTCAAAGAGACCCAAGCGGAACTTAGCCTCCAATATGCGGCGGACACTCTCGTCAATACGTTCTTCAGCAATGCTGCCTTCACGTACCAATTGTACCACGGCATCCTGCCACTCCGGACCGTGCATGTGCATGTCGATGCCGGCAGCTATTGCCTGTCGGAAAGCATCCTTATGGTCGGCGGCGGTATGGTGCTGGTCCACGCAGTGCTCTATATCCATCCAGTCACTTACCACAAAGCCTTTGAAGCCCCACTCAGTGCGCAGCACGTCGTGCATGAGCCAGCGATTGGTATGGCAGGGGGTGCCGTTCAGCTCGTTGTGCGACATCATGACGCTGGTGTAGCCGCTCTCGGCAAGTGCTGCACGGAAGGGAGGGAAGAACATCTCGCGTAGCGTGCGCTCCGACACATCGCAGGGTGCGCCGTTAGTGCCGTTGACCGCCTGCGATCCGCCCACGAAGTGCTTCACACAGGCCAGTACGTCGCCCTCGCTGTCGAGCCGCCTCTGATAGCCACGCTGTGTGGCAGCACCCATGCGGGCCACGAGGCAGGGATCCTCGCCAAACGTCTCGCCGCAGCGGCCCCAGCGGGCATCAAGCGCCACCTCCACGTTGGGGTTGAATGTCCAGTGCATGTTCATGGCACGCATCTCAAGAGCCGTCTGCCGTGCGATGCGCTCCGCCATATCAGTATTGAACGAACATGCAAGTCCGATATTCGTCGGATATACCGTGTTGCCCTGACACTTAGCATTGCCATGAATGGCATCGATACCGATAAGCAGCGGTATCTGGAGGCGGCTCTCCATGGCCAGCTGCTGCAGGTGGTTGGCTTCTTCAAGTGTGAGCACATGCAGGAAACTGGAAACTAGTCCCCGACGCACCATCTGCTCCAGGTCTGTAGCAGTCAGACCGGGATAGAAGGCGTTGGCGGTATTGGTAGCCAGTTCCTCCTCAGTCATGCCCTCCTTGCTGTACTTGAAGTGCTCAATGCCGACGAGCTGGTTCATCTGACCAACCTTCTCCTCCAGCGTCATATGTCCAAGCAGGTCGCTGACGCGCTCGTCAACCTGCAGACTAGCATCTTTATATCGTGGCTGTTGTGCGTTTGCTGTCATAACAGATACTAACGTCAATAAAAAGATGACATGCCTCATGTCTTACTTGATTTCAAACACACGCGAGGCGTAGTCCTCCCACAGAGGAATTTCAATACCTACCTCCATTAGGAAGCGGCCTGTGAACTGTTTGCCGTTGAGTTTGCAAGGCTCCTGACCTGTGCGCACGTTCTTTTCCGTTATTGTATATGTCTTGTCGGCGTCAAGTCCCGCCATGCGGAAGCGTGGTATGGGTTGGTTGTAGTAGTTGTCGGTCTTATAGACAAACAGCACTCCCTGTTGCCGGGCGTCATCAACATACATCAGCGAGGCTACGCCTTTTCTGTTGTAAGGGTTGACAAGTCGATAGAGGTTGCCCGTCTGCACCACCTGGCGCAGTTCCTTATAGTCCTTGAAACAGGTATTCACCTGCTGACGCTCCTCGTCGGTCATGTCCTTGGGTTGCAGTTCGATGCCCAGACGGCCAGACATTGCTACGTCGCAGCGGAACTTTATGGGGATGACACGACCTCCCGTATTCCAATAGGGGCAGTGGTTGATGTGACAAGCCATAGCGTTAGCCGGGAAGAAGAGACTTGTGCCGTACTGTATAAACACACGCTGAAGTGCGTCGGTGTTGTCGCTGACCCAGAACTCGTCGAAGTATGGAAGCAGTCCGTAGTTAGCGCGTCCGCCACCGCTGGCACAGTCCTGAATGACCACATCGGGGTACTTCTGACGTATGCGCTCCAGCACTTTTATTAGTCCGCGGTGGTAATCTACATACATGTTAGTCTGTTTGTGCTTAGGCAGGTATAGCGAGCCGCAGTTTTGGATAGAAGCGTTAGCGTCCCACTTTATATATGCTATCTCCGGGTAGTTCGTCAGCAGGTCATCAACGATTTTGAATGCAAAGTCCTGCACCTTCGGGTTTGTCATGTCGAGAACAAGTTGAGTGCCTCCCCGTCCCAGTTTCAGTTCACGCCCCTTTGTCTGCAGAGCCCATTCCGGGTGCTTTTCGAAGAGTTCACTCTTGGTATTTACCGCCTCCGGTTCTATCCATATTCCGAACTTTATGCCGTTTTTGCGTGCAGCGTCTATAAGCGTTTTCAGTCCGTTAGGAAGTTTTTTCTTGTCAACCACCCAGTCTCCGAGAGTTGACGAGTCGTTGTTACGCTGGTATTTGTCGCCGAACCATCCGTCGTCCATGACGAACAGCTCACCGCCGAGAGCCGCAATGTCGTCCATCATTTGGAGCATACGTTCCTCGTTAATGTCGAAATAAAGCCCTTCCCACGAGTTCAGCAGTATTTCCCCGTGGCTCATTCCTCGGTGCAGCATACCCTCTGTTCGTGCCCAGCGGTGGAACGTTCTGCTTACCCCTCCCATGCCTTCCTGCGAGAACGTCAGTGCGAGGTGCGGCGTAGCGAAGGTTTCCTTAGTGTCGAGGACATACTGTGACGCCTGCGGGTCGATACCTGCATACAGGTGGTGTTCGTTTTTGTTGTTAGTATTTATGCGCAGCTCATAGTTGCCGCTCCAACACAGTGCGGCTCCTATGGTTCGTCCGCTGTTCTCGCGCGGTTTTCCGTCGAGTGACAGCATTACTTCCGGAGCGTCGCAATGAGCGTTACGTGCGCCGTCGGTATTTCTTATCACCTTCAGTCCCGGTGTCAGCGGTTCCTGTGTTATGGCGGCCTCTGCACACCAGTCGCCGTGCATGTGGGTAAGCCACACGTCACCCCGGCGCACCGTCAGGTGTCCGGAGTCGTATCGTTTCAGTGTTATGGACTTTTTCTCGCCGTTAGTAATCTCCGTCCATGTTTCTATGATATCTACGTTTTTGTATGCTTTGTAGAAAATTTTCACCGTTACCGGCAGTAGTTTGTCTTGCATAGTGAAGGTGTGGATTACGGCGCGTCCCTCCACCTTCCTGTTGTAGTCCGTCACTTGCAGTTCCATGTTCTGGTCGCCGTCGGCGTGCTGCACCTGTAGTGCCGGCAGGTGAATCATATCGACTGTTCCGAAGGCTGGCAACGAAGAGAAATTCATATCTGCTCCTGCATCTCTTAGCTGTTGCAGGTTAGCACCTAAGGTACCGTAGTAATCAAACCTAAGATCACCACCTTCTTCAGCATGAAGAATCATCGCTGTCTTCGGTGTTGTGATGACTACCTCTCCGTTCCATGCACGGAGAGGTGTCACCAACATCAGCAGGAATCCTGCTATTATCCAAAATAATCTATTCATCTTTTCACCTTATTTAATTACCTTCTTCTTTCCGTTTTGAATATAGACACCCTTTCCAACAACGTCAACACGCTGACCGGCAAGGTTGTACATCGGAGCATTGTCAACTTGTGAATTTGTCAAATTGTCCAATGTGTAGATTTCCGTAGCTTCCCACTCATTGCCTGTCAGCGGACGGGCATTGGCAGCTGCAATGATAGAGGCATCGGTAAGGACAATTGAGCCTGCTTCACGATAGGTAACATATACCTTCTTGATGGTCTTTGTATCGAGTGGTATCGGCAGGTAGAGTTCTGTATTACCTGCATCTATGCCTACAGAATTAGCCAGGGTTTTATCGTCAGTATTGATATATTCCACTTTCAGTGTTACAGGGAATGAAGTGGGTTCAATATTCACGATAATCAGGGTCTTTTCAGCATAACGATCATCGCCAATAGCCCATCCTGCCTGTCCCCAACGTGCTGTAGTAGTCACGGTATAGGCATCGGCATCGTATAAAGATGTGCGGAACCAATTCATAGCCTCAACACTGATGTCACCGTCCTTAGCAGGTGCAGGCTTGTTCAACTCTATCTTCGTAATAGTAACACCATCGCCTGAGAAGCGGAAACCGTCTTTCAACTGGTTAATCATCGTATCCGTAAGTTTTATCTTTACGATATGCGGATAGTCTGTCACGTCTGCAAGTTCTACCTCGTTTACAGCAGTAGAGGATGCATCGCGCAGGATGACCTTAGGCCACTCGCTACCTTCTGTACGGCTCTTAACTGTAACCAAGAAGTTCTCACCTGCCTCCAGGATAGCTCCCCATTCGGCAGCCATCTGGCAGATTTCGTTCCAGCTCATGACAATACCCACCTCATCTTCGAAGAGTATACGGGTTTCACCTTCTTCAAGAGGCTTCAGCACAGGCTTAGTGCTCTCAGCATTGACACAAATCTCGTTGAAGGCAAAAGTGGCGGTCTCCGTAGGCTGAATCTGTACCTGATAGAGCTTCTTTGTGTTGTCAAGTTCGAAGTAGAGAATTTCAGCAGCATCGTCCATGATGACATCGTCATCTGTCTCGTCCATGTATTTCACATAGCACTTCACTTTTATAGCGCGGTCGAAGGTGATACGCAACTCTTTACCACTCACTTGTTCACCGTCGGCAATGGTTAGCTGCACACCCGTCCAGCCAGCTGTCGTAGTGACGGTATGTGTCTCCACATCGTACGTCACCTTCTCGGCATCCTGTACCTCAATCTTGCTGAGATCTGCAATGCCGTTCTCGTCGAATGTGTTTGTATCTGGTTCGGGTTGCGGTTCCGGCTCAATATTGAGGTCTAACAGTTCTTTCATCTGCTCTCGTGTCACGACATAGTCCTGACTGAAGGCATTTGTCCACCAGCTCTGCGTGTTGTGTAACTGACTGCCGGCGGAGTCATACCAAGTCGAGAACCAACTCCATTTGGCACCAGTCTCCCAAACAGCACTGATGTCAGACTGGTTTACATTGCTGGTATTGCCGCATTCAGAGAGTGCCGCCATCATATTGGGATAACCAGCGGTGAGATGGTCGAAGTCGCTCTTATGCTGAGTTGCCTGACCGCCGTAGATGTCGCGGCCGATGATGTCAACGTAGTCGTTGCCGGGATACCAACTGCCGTCCTTCGTTTGCGAAGTCCATACCCAAATGAGGTTGTTCAGGCCTTGTTCGTTGACCATATAGTTGTACATCCACTGCCACAGTTGCTTATAGACATCTGCTCCCTTGGCACCCCACCAGAACCAGGCCGTACCACCATCATATTCATACGTATTGCCTGCTGCCTCATGGAGGGGACGCCAAATGACGGGAATACCGGCATCCTGCATCTTCTTCAGATAGCCGCAGACCTGACTCAGCTGCTGTTTGGCCAGGGTGTTCTCTGCCGTTCCGTCCACATAGACCTTTGAGGCATCGAACGAGGTAGCAGCATCGCCTGTCCCCTGTGTACAGGTGTAGCCCGTACCGGCATTGTTCTTCACCTGCCAATGCCACATGGCACTCACTACACCGCCCTCAGCAGCCCAGTTCTTCACACCGCTGATGTCACTGTAGTCCAGCCAGCCCTCGGGATTGATATCCTTCGAAGCGTGAATATTGATAAAGTCGTAGGTATTCATGGCAGGATACTTACCTGTCCATTCATTAACCTGCTCTGCCTGACTGGTGTTCCAGTCAACAACCGCCGTCGTACCAGAAATGATTTTGTTGCCGTAGAGCGACTGAAGCAGGTCGAAGAGCTTCTGTGCGTTCTCAGTGCGCGTCTTCTCTCCTGGCTCGGGTTCCGGGTCTTGCTGACTCTCTGTACGATATTTCTCGAAGAATGCCATCAGGTCAGAATTCCAGTTGGCATTGGTAGCATGTTGCAACTCGGCATTATAGATGACCTGTTTGTTCTCCTCGGCAGTCAAGACGTTGTTATACGGAGCGATATTGGTATGTGGAGGACAAACATTATCCTGTATGCCAATACTTGTTATCACTGGACAAGAAACCATTGTTGCAAGATTCTTGGTATCGAAATAACTCAGGAAGGCATACATCTCGTCGTCAGTCATATCACCCTGATTAGCCTTTGCCACATTGCCAGGCCAGCTAACAATCTGGAAGTAGTCGGGGAAATCACCCATGAAGGTGATAGCAGGAGCGATAGCCTTGAAGGTATAACCGCTCAGTGCTGCAGCAGCATAGGTGAAGGCACCTCCCTGGCTCTGACCCTCGGCAAAGAGGTTATCCATATCACTGGTAGAACGCGTAGCAAGGAAATCAAGCGCACGCACGCAGTCCATATAAGCACCACGATAGTAGTAGCCATCCTTATTGCCAAAGTTGAAGGCAAACCAGTCGCCGTAGGTATTGGTAAAGTCTTCATCTATACCATCTACACGTTCGCTCGCCTTACGGTTGTTCACGCTCTGACCACGAGTAGAGAGGATAAACTCTGCATAGCGTGCACTCTCGTCGGTATCGCTAGAGGCATCGATACACCATGGTGTAGCACTGTCGCCACCAGGACGGTATTCTGAGTCGTAACCCTGATAGTGTACCTTCACGGGATGACGCTTACCGTCGGAAGGCTCTGCATAGTAGCCACGGATAGTTACAGGGTCGCCAGACTGTCCGTCAGGAATACTCTGCATCTCTACGAGATAGACAGTACGCTTAGAGCCAGACTTAGCAGGTATCTTTGTCAACTTAGCATTGACAGGGATAGCATCGAGTTGTGTCTTGGCATCAGCCCAGAACTGTTCGAAGTCCTGCTGCTTATCAGGAGCAGAGACTATCTGCGTGGGATTAACGCCAAAGACGAAGTCACGGGCAAGGTCGCCATTGACCATTGCCGTAGCCTTATAGAAACCTGCAGCGAGGTCGGTGTCGAACGTCATGGGAATATCCACTGTGCCCTTGGCAGCCACATCCACGCTTTTGGTCAGTGTGGTCACTGCCTCCAGTTTATCGGTCGTCACCACGAGTTCAGCATTCGCCGTTACCACCTCATTATTGGGATTCTCCACCTTAATAGTAATGGTAGGCTGAGAAGTGAATATCCAGTTATTCTCTACATCCACCCACTGGTTCAGCACCTTTACCATAGACGGGTCAAGGATATCGATGCTCGTCAGGGTGAAGTTGGTACCCGTGATTATCATGCCATAAGCTTGCAAGGCAGCAAGCATATCAGCAGTGATGGTATACTGCACATAGCCACCCTTGACAGGTTTGTTGGCCTCTGTGTCGGGCAACTGCTTCCAACCTTCATTATCGTAACTCAAGGTCATCACAGGACTGACGCCCAAGTTCTTCACCTTCACACGGAGATAGTCACCCACCTTGGCATTGGCAAAGCAGGAAGCAGCCACCGGCTGATTACCTGTCCAACTATCATCGAAAGTGGTATTGCCAATCCATACGGAATTCTCGTAACCGGTAGCACCTGTGCCAGCCACTTTGCGTACAGACTTCAGCGTATAGCCATTGCCTGCCACCACAAAGCCACCATTGGCGGTGATGTCGCTAAGCATCAGCTTTGTCAGGTAATAGGTAACGGTCGTTGTGGCGCTCTTCAGCGGTGTGCCGGAAGCACCATTCAGCGTTGGCTGACCACTGGCAAGGCTACGCAATTGCAGCTGGGGCCAGTCACTTTCAGGAATGGTGGTTTCTACCTCCATCACTAATTGGTCGGCAATATCCAACACTACATCGCTCTGAATCTCCAAAGCATCCGACCAAGTAATGGCTTTTGTTCCCTTCCACAGCAGGTTCTCGTCGGCATAGCCGAACACAGCCGTGATGGTCACGTTGCCATTCATCGTCAGCGTGTAAGGATTGTCAGTGCTGGTGGCATCGCCTATCTGCCAATACTTGAAGATGTACGCGTCACTCTCAGGAGTAACGGTCAGCGTCAGCGCTGTACCATAGTCAAACTCTGTGGTACCCGTCACATCCGTCTCACCCTGCATCACCTTCACTGTACCATGATCGGCATTGACCGTCAGCATGCACTTGCTGCTGACCGACACCTCAGTCAATGTTGCAGTGGTGTTAGCCTCAGTCAACTGAATATGGATGGCACTGACTTTCTTGCTATAGTCAAGAGGCATAACCAGCTCTGCAGTAGTGGCAGAAAGCTGGTGAGCATCGTCAGTTACCCAGCCTTCATCATCGGTATAAGTAATATGTACGTACGCAGGAGCAGCCTCCGCAAACTTGACCGTCAGTTTGGTGGCATTGACTTGTTCCTCTTCGGGAATCATCAGTGATACACCTTTCCATGCAGACTCGCCCACAGTAATGACACCATTCTCATAGTTCACGCCATCATCAGCCACAAACTTCGCGAGGTCTGCCTTTCCGTTTTCGTCGAAAACAGGTGTGGCAGGTTCCGGCTCGGCAGCAACTATCTCGATATTCGTTATTGTGATATTGTTCCCTTGCAGGAAAAGGCCACGAGCAGCGATGTTTGTCTGATAGTCTTCGGTTACCTCTATATCATAGGTAGTCGTAGAAATCACTCCATCATGGAAAGTTGGACTATAGCCCCAGCTTTCATCTTTTGCTGAGACTTTCAGATACATCTCTCCACCATCTTCTGATGTCTGTACAAAAGTAATACGGACAATATCGCCTGCTTTTACACTACTCAAATCATAGTCGCCGTTGGAAGTATATTCGTGTTTCCAGTCCAGTATCTTTCCGTTTACAACAGAAAAAGCAGCAGAGATATCAATATCCTTATCCATCGTAACGGATAGCGGAGAAACGGATTTGTTATCCTCATTGATAATGCCTTTCGTAGTACTTATCCATTGGTCAAACTGATAATTGGCAATGGGAACAGCTACCAGCTCTAAGACCGTGTTTTCATCATACTGCTGCGTTGTGGCATCAACATCATTGATTTGGATAGAGCCAGTACCGTCAGCCGGTTGTGTCACCGTCAGCGTATATTGTGTAATGTCTTCACCAGCAGTAGTCAAAGTCACCTTGGTGATGGTGGCATGTTGTCCGGAAATGGTCATGCCATTGGCCTTGATGTTCTCCAAATCCTCCTCAGCAATGGTATAGCTGATAGGCAGTGCAGTATAGCTATCGCTGGACTTCCAAGGATAGTTGACACATACCTGTACCTGAATCCATTCATCGGCAGTTCCCTCTATCTTCAGCACATCGCCTGCCTCGGCATTGGTAAACTTTTCTGCTGCAAGACTTACGTTGACCGCTGGATCTGCTCCCCAGTCAAGGGCAGTAGAGCCAGTCCATATAACACCTTTATCACCATCACTCTCAGGAGTCTCAATGGTAATTTTCGTCAGTGTGTAGGCCTGTCCTGTAATAACCAAGCCCCGTTCGACAATCCATGTAGCTATTTCTTCGCTCTCCACTGTATAGGATACAACTCCATCAGAAATGCTCGTTGTCAGATCTGTCCAGGACCAGTCGGAACCAGCTTTATACTTGAAAGCATACTGGATTTCCGATTCCGAATAAGTAGAAGTCGTATAAAAATGGATAACATCATCCTTAGCAACACCTGTGAAGATGGTTTTGAACTCATCGACATTATATGTGTCAAGCTGTGTACCTGAATAGTAGTCATTATTCCATGATATTTGCTGAGAACCTTCCCATACAGTCTTCTCTGCGGCAAAGGTTGTAGTAACCGATGCCAGCAACACAATAAGTAATGATAATATCTTCTTCATTGTAATATGATTTTGTTAGTTATTTTTTTCAATACGGAAATTGGCCAGACGGAAGTCAGCATCATAGTCTTTATAGGGTTGGAATCCCACATTCAGCACCATCTCACTCTCGGCTGTTCCCAATCCATTGGGAGCCATCTGTTCCAATGGACAACGAACGGTTTGCCATTCGCTTTGTGTATCTAAGCCTGTCCCGTTTCCTGGATTCCACAGATAGCTGTTGTTCCAATCCCAGTTCCAAGCAAATTCATATCCACTGCCCAAGAGCGGCTTTCCACTCGTATTCTGAACCTCGAAAACGAAGTAGTATTGCGATACAGATGCAGCGTCACATATCTTTTTGGAAGGCTGTGCAAAGCTCAATTCCACCCACGACCACTCTGTTATTGTTCCATAGAAGTGCAAACAGGTTGTACCTTGGTCGCTAACCTCTATTATTACATGCTTGTCTGTTTGTTGCTGAGTAGCCTGCGAAAGATCAGCAAAGAGCAAGTCGTTCGTGGGACGGAATGGTAGGGTGACTGTCTTTGTTTCACCCTGCGGCGTCGTCCAGCTAATGGCAAATACACTGTTGTCGGCTGTACCGGCAGGAACTTTAAAGCCAAGTTGACTGTCGCTGATGTCAGAGAATTCCAGGGGCTGTCCATTCAATGTCAATGTGAATTCATAATACTGCAAATTCCTACCTGCAACCTTCGCCTCACTACCAGCAGCAACAAACTCATTGAACAGACCATACAGTTCTGCTTCTGGCAAGGCTACAACAAACTTGTAGGTTGTTGTTCCCATATCAGTGGTGTATTCTATCACGTTTTCGTGAGCCTTAGAGAACGTTGAAGGGATTAGCACCACAGCCTTGGTCAGTTCGGTATAAGTCTCATTGAGGTCAGCCTCAATGGTATTAAACTTCAGACCCTTTAAATTGTTCAGATTCTCACCAACGATACAGATTCGTTGTCCAGGCTCCGCTTCTGTAAGAGGAGTCTGCTGTTCTGCATCGTTAATGGCATAGACTGCGTTAATCACAGGTGATCCGCTGTTTGGCATATCATGCTTCGACAAATATCCATCATCGTAGTCAGTGACATTGTTGCAGGAAGTAGCTAAAGGTAAAAGGGTAAAAAGGTAAAGGGGTAAAACTATTACCATCCCTTTTATTTTGTTAAATATCTGTCTTTCCATCTTATTTACTTTTTAATCTTTTAATTTTATCTCCATCCAGGATTATTCTGTCCGTTCAAAGCCTGATTGGTATTCAATTCCTGAGCAGGGATTGGGAACAGCAGATTACGAGTGCTTCTCACTTTCGAGACGCCACCATCGTCGGTGCTCACCGCATTCATGGCTCCAAGATACACGCCATACCGGATCAAGTCCCAACGGCGGTCGGCCTCACAAGCCAGTTCCTTGGCACGTTCCTCGACAATGGCACTGCGGACGGCTGTTTGGTCATCCATGCTGTAGCTGCCATTCTTGTTGAACACCTTCTTCAAGGAAGTCGTAGTAGGTTTCGATACACTCGTACATGAACGTTTCAAAACTTCATACAGCACGTCTATCGCCTTCGAATAGTGGCCCGTTTCGTTGAGTGCCTCCGCATAAATAAGATAGATATCGGCCAGTCTGAGGAATGGCCACGGACAATCCGCATTGGCTGTTGTCGGATCTGTGACATCCATATACTTCGTCGTAAAAGCTATACACTGGTAGTCTTTCGACAGATAGTAGTTCACTCCATCGTCATAAGGCGGTTCTCCATTATTGCGTTTCGTGGTATACTCTTCGTTCTCCGGATAGTAGAATCCCAAGTTCTCCTTTACCTGGTTCTCTGTACGCCAGCGATGTTTGACGCCCTTGACAATACGGTCGTCTTTCGAATCAAACAGTTGATACCAGTTATAGGTGTTTCCGACCCATCCACCGTCAATGATATACTCCATGCTGGCATTTCCAAAGGTGCCGGCATACAGGTTGTGGATGCTCGTCTTGTACTTCGTGTCAGCATTTGGCACATACACACTGAACAGGAATTCCGATGCGTATCGGTTTTTCATAGACCAAAGGTCCTCGAAGCTACCTACCAGCACATGGTTGCCAAACTCTGTTGTCTCAATCAGTCGCTGTGCCCATGATGCAGCTTTCTCATAGAGAGCAGTGGCATCCATCGTCTCATAGCCGCTCACAGTCTGGATGTTGAAAGGCATTGACTCTGGTGCAGCGTATTGCTTTTCGTTATGCTCATCATAGTAATAGGGCTGTCCTGTACGGATATACAGGTTGCCCGACGACATGGCTGACGATGCAGCAGTGGCGTATGCCTTTGCCAACAGACCGGCAGCCGTACCCTTGCAAACATGTCCGCTAACATAGCTGCTATCGGTATTCTTGTACATCAGTTCAACCGCACTTTCCAACAACATGAAAATCTCCTGATATACCCTGTCAACACTGACACGAGGATTATTGGTCATATCGACACCTTCATCAAGGAGCGGAATCTCGCCATATGCACGAACCAGCAGGAAGTAGGCGAAAGCTTTTTGGAATTTCATCTCGCCCAGTGCATTGTTCTTGTATGACTCCTCTACATTCTCCATCTTTTCAATATAACTCATAGCAGTGTTGGCCCGTTCAATCAGTCCGTAGCCACCTTTCCACAATGCATCGGCAATATCGGCACCATTACCTTGGAACATACCGGAGCCAAAGGCTGCATACAGCCAGTTCGGACCCGTGATATAATCCGCATCTATTTCCAAGACACGCGGGAAATATCCCCAGCAGAAGATGTCGTAAAGCCATTTGCTATAGACACCTGTTACCCACAGGTCGCAGGCTTCTTTGGAGTCGCCCACCTGGTCGGCTGTTGAGACCCCAGCTGTATCTTCTTCAATAAAGCTGTTACAGCTGGTGAGCGCTATGGTAAATGACATATAACAAATGATAAATGATAAACCTATCAGATGTTTTTTATTGATCTTAGTAGTCATAATTCTCAATTCTATATTTTCAGTTATCAATTAGAAAACCACGTTCAAACCTAACATGAATGTACGTGAGCTTGGATAAGAATACATATCAACTCCCTTTCGGCTGGCGTCGCCAAAGGCATTCACCTCAGGATCCATCCAACTGTAGTTGGTAATTGTAAAGACATTGCTCACGGTAAAGTTAAACTTAATCTGTTCAATAAACTTAATGGGCTTTATCCAATTGTAGGAAAGCGTAATGTACTTCATCTTCAAATAAGAACCATTCTCTACGTAACGGTTGCTGAGCAACATATTACGGGTATCGCCGCTCAAAGCCTTTGGCCAGGTGGCAGCAGTAGGATTAGCTGCCGTCCATCGACCATTATAGGCATCAACGGTGACATTGCCGATGTTCTGCAGTTCCATATCCAGAAGGTTACCATTGAAAATATCATTACCCTGGCTACCCGTCATCATAAAGCTCAGTCCCCACTGTTTCCATGTGAAACTGTTTGTGATACCATAGATGAAGTCAGGATTTGTGTCACCAATGATATAGCGGTCGTTGTTGTCAATATATCCGTCGCCGTTGCGGTCACGGTATTTCACTTCACCAACCATTTTCAGAGCCTCACTCTCCGACAGGCCACTATATTCCTTGAAGGCCAACACCTCTGCCACACTGTTGAAGAATCCGTCTTCCACATAGCCGTAGATAGTACCAATCGGGCAGCCGTTGCGCTGCAGGAACATCTGATCGGCCTTGCCCCAGTTAACAGTAGCATACTGGTCGCCGTCCAATCCTCCTATACGGTTCTTGTTCATGGAGAGATTGGCTTGGATATTCCATTTTAGCGGACTGTTCTTCAACACATCCCAGCTTGCTGTAAACTCCAGACCCTCGTTGGTAACATGTCCGTAGTTGGTCAGATACTGTCCGTATCCTGTACTGTAAGGCATCGACACATTCTGCAACAGGTCACGTGTCTTCTTGTAATAGTAATCAATGGTGAACTGCAGACGATTATTTAGGAATGCAAAGTCCAGACCGGCATTAAACTGTCCTGTTGTTTCCCATTTCAGATTCGGATTGGCGCGTCCTCGCCAGTCTATCATGGCAACACCCTGATTGATGACTCCGCCATAGACATAGCTGCTGGGTTCCACTACGGCCAGCGTGCGATAGGAACCGATACCCTGATTTCCCGTCTCACCATAACTCAGGCGCAGTTTCAAGTTACTGAAAACATTCAGGTCTTTGATAAACTTCTCCTCGCTGATTCGCCAAGCTACAGCACCTGAGAGGAAAGTCGCCCACTTGTTGCCTTTTGCAAACTTTGAACTACCATCGGAACGGATGCTGGCAGTAAAGATGTATTTGTCCATCAAGGTATAGTTCACGCGTGCCAAGAAAGACTCCAGCGTCTGTTTTCCCTTGTCGCTTGTCACATGAGCCTTGTCCAGAGCCAAGGCTATGTCGCTGTCAACAGTAGCATAGTCAGGGAAGTTTGTTGCGGTTGTCGATGAATTATCCCAGATACCTTTCTCGAAGGTAAGACCGGCAACAGCATTGATATAGTGAACGCCAAACTTCTTGTCGAAGGTCAGCAACGACTCGAAAGTATAGCTCTTCCAGATGTTGGATGCCTTACCCATTTTTCCGTTGGTAGGAGCCTTTCCTTCTTGCGTGTATTTGTCATAATAGGTAGAACGATGACTGTCGTTATAGCCCAATCCGACGTTTTGGCGGAATTTCAGAAACGGCAGAAGTTTGATTTCTACATAGTTACTGCTAAACCAATTGATGCTCTCCAAGCGGTCGCGAGCACCACGGATATAAGCTGCAGGATTGGCAGCCAGCCAATCGGTGTCGCTCTCTGGTGCGGCATCAGGATTGATGTCGGGTGGGAAGATCAGTGCCGAACGAATGATGCCATAGTCGCTTGAACTGGTTCGTTGGAAATTGGTAACGGTCTGCGACACATGTGAGCTACTACCAATCTCCAACCAGTCAGTGATATGGCGGCCAATATTGATACTGACACCATAACGGGTATAGCCAGACTCTTTGATTACACCTTTCTGGTCAAGATAGTTACCAGAGAAACTATACCATCCCTTGTCGTTTCCTCCGCTGACACTCAGACTATAATCCTGTTGCCATCCTGTGCGATAGATTTCATCTTGCCAGTTGGCGCTGCCGCCTCTGGTCTGATAGGGACTTTCACTTCCCCCCATATAATAGTTGTAGTTGTCTTTGCCTTCATTTTGGTAATTGATATAGGTCTGTGTGTCCAGTACATCAATTTTCTTGATAACAGATGACAAGGAGAAGTTAGCATTAAACTCTATCCTCGGTTTTTCGCTTTGTCCCTTACGAGTTGTGATAATGACCACACCATTGGCACCACGCGAACCATAGATAGCTGTAGCAGAAGCATCTTTCAATACCTCTATCTTCTCAATATCATTAGGATTGATGAAACTCAGCGGATTCTGCTTCTGATTGGTATTCTCGTTGGCATCGCTGCTGGGCATACCACCTGGATTGTCGTTGTTGTAAGGAATACCATCAACAATATACAGCGGTTCACTGCTGGTGGTAAATGAGTTGGAACCGCGCACCGTGATACTTATACCAGCACCCGGCGAACCATCGGTCTGACTCACATTCACACCTGCAATCTTTCCTTCCATACCCTTGGCAACATCAGTTGTTCCACCTGCCATCAGGTCATCGCCTTTAATCTGGCTCATCGATCCACTGAGATCACGTTTCTTCATGGTACCATAGCCCACAACAACCACTTCATCCATCAACTCAGTATCTTCCATCAAGGTTACTTGAATCTGACTCTTGCCCTTGATATTGACAACCTGAGTCTTGTAACCAATCATGGATACCTGGATGATTATCTTTCCTTCTGGCACCTCAAAGCTGAAATTACCGTCTAAGTCGGTAATGGCTCCTGCTGATGTGCCGGGGACAGAGACAGTAGCGCCTATCAACGGCTCGTTAAGGGCGCCGTCGATGACGTTACCTGAAATCTGCGTCTGTGCTTGAACGCCCATACTACCCACAAGAAGCAGCAGGCATAAAGAAATCCATTTTCGCATAGGTTTTAGTTATTTAATTCTTAATATGTTAATTCGCCGAAATCAATTCTATCTTGGTAAGTATAAATCCAAGACCAGTGATAACCAGTCCGTTGGTCTTCACCTTGTCGAGACTCACCTCGTCAAAAGTCAACACCACATCGTTTCCATCCAGTTTATACCAGTTTGGTTCCTGAGCACCCGTGATGTCATACCATTTTCCTTTGTTCTCACGGAATGACATCTGCGGCGTCACACCTTCAGCTTTTGGCAAGAGGGTGTAATGTAATATGACTACATCGTTCTCTGTACACTCTTGGAAAGGTTCTGCCGTCAGTCGCATGTTTCCGCTCCAGTCGTTGGGGAACACCTTCTCGCCATGATATAATTCACCTGGTTTCAACTCATACTCACGAGGAGCACGCTGGGCATTTGTCAAGTCTTCACTGCGTTTGCCTGTAAACCTGACAATCCCCAGTTTCTCAAGCTGGTAGCCCTTGCCACCAATACGCATAGCGGTGTTGTCGCCTGTTCCTGCCAACCGCAATTTGATGAGCGGTGCATTATCGTTGATATAATAGGTACATCCGTTCTGTCCGACAGGAATACCATCGGTGGCATTCTCCAGCACATTCCAAGTCATATCCATCAGTTTGGCTGCAGCACCCGTTTCTGCCTTGCTTACATGCAGCCTGAGTCCGTCACCTTCCTGAAGACTCTTAAAGCAACGTCCGGGAATATCTGCTGCAGCGCTCCAGTCAGACTTCATCTGTACTGCCGGACCTTTCCACACAATGGTTTCTTCAAACTCCTCGCCAGGTGTCAGGGTTACTCTCAGAATCCGATAGTCGTGACCACCGATGATGACTCCGCGTGCACGTACCTTATTTAATATATCGTCTGTCAGAACCATACGGAATGGACCTGCCACGTTGAAGCAACCATATTCAGGAGCTACGCCCTGCCAGTTGGCAGGATCTTGAAAAGCACCCTGTGCACGACCTCTTGCCTTGTCGTGATATACAGTTACCACATCGCCGGCTTTCGCATTAGTGAAATGTCGGCTCTCCAAGAGAATATTGTCTTTCCATCCTGCACCGATGGTCTTCGGACCTAATAAAATAGTGACTTCTTCTGCATGAAGTCCCATACAAAAGAAAGCCATGATAATCACATATTCTAATCTTTTCATGATATTGTCACTTTGAAAGTTTTTTCCACTCGTCTCTGTCTATCACCACTCCGCTGTCGAAGGCGTCTTTCCACCATGCAGGACCTGCAAACTGGTGCTCACTGTCGGCACCGGAGTTGTAGTAACTGTCATACCAAGGCATAAACCAGCTCCAGCGCGAACCTTGTTTCCATATCTTCGACCACAGCGACATGTGCACTTCGTCGCCATTGCCGCATTCGGCCAAAGTAATCATCTTGGTGGGATACTCTTTTTCCAATTGATTAAACTCTTTCATCAGCGGATACATCAACGCTTTGTAGTTGTCGCGACCAACGATATCCACCACATCGTCACCAGGATACCATTCTTTGTCATCCATCTGCGAATTCCATACCCACAAGAGATTATTCAAACCGTGATAATTGACCAGCCGGTCGTACAAGAAACGCCACAGTTTCTTATAGACCTCCGCTCCTTTGGCTCCCCACCAGAACCAGGCGCCGCCGCCTTCAAACTCATAAGTGTTGCCGGAAGCCTCATGGAAAGGTCTCCAAATGACGGCAATATCTTTCTTCTGCATCGTCTTCAAGTAGCCTGCCACCTGGTCGATGTCATGAATCATCTGCTTGTATTCTGCCGAGCCAGGACGCTCAAAGGCAGAAGGGTCGAACGAGGTCTCACCCGGATTTTTGCCTGGCGAACAAGTCATATCGGTACCGTTGTTGGCTTTCACCTGCCAATGCCACATGCAACCCACAACACCGCCGGCTTCGTGCCACTTGATCACAGGAGTCATATCGCTATAGTCGAGCCATCCGCTTTTGTTGACATCCTTGGAGGCGTGTATATTTATAAAGTCGAAAACGTTGATGACAGGCCATTTGCCTGTCCACTCATGCACATTCTCTGCCTCACGGTAGTTCCAGTCGATATTGGCAACAACGCCTGATACGGCCTTTTCTCCATAGAGGCTCAGCAGCGTCTTATACAACTGGCGAACCTCGGGAGTGGCCTTCGGATTAACTGGCCCTGGACTGATTTGCTCCTTGCCAGCCTGTGTTGGAATACTTGCCCAAAACAGGGTTGATAGAAATACTGTTAATAGAAGTCTTTTCATCGGTCGGTTATGGTTATACATTAATTTCTGTTCTTTTTTAGATTAGGTGACGTTGCAAAGTTAGTTTTTTTCACCTTATCATCCTCCTACTTTTTTGACTATTACTACCACTTTTCCAACATTCACCAACATTCTCTCATTACAATTCTGACAAAGTGCCATCATCGGACAAGTAAATACCCAAGAAAAGTTATATTCAGGTAACAGATAGAAGGATTGATTTAGGATCATAAAAGAACGGTACCTTCATCACGAGGATACCGTTCTTTTCTAACTCATAACTAAATTCTTTAAAACGACTTAAAACTTATTACTCTTCAAACTCTTCATCATCGTAATCAAAGTCATCCTCATCGCTATCTGAGGATGTCACTTCCTCTTCAAAGAAGTCGAACTGACGAGCCAAATCGGTCATGTGACCTTCGTTATAATCTCCTTTCACAGCAACACTTGTCATAATCATCTGGCTGACGTTGACGTGATGTGCCTTCGTTATTGGCTTTACATATGGATTCTTCATTGTTATTGTCCTCCTTATCTTATTTGTTGAAATACTTTTTTCCATTCACTATCACAATACCTTTGTAGCTCTTGCCTATACGCTGACCTGCAAGGTTGTACATCGGAGCATCAATGTTTTCGTTAGCGTTAACGTCAACGTTGTCAATACCTGTAGTCTCACTTTCGTCGCCAAAATCAAGATTTACCCTTGCATTATTTCCTGTAGGAGTGATATCTGTTGTGGTCTCTAAATAAGCTTTGTGGGCAGCGAGATTGTGGTTTGCTGTTAACTTATAGAAACCAATAGAACTTGCATCGTCTCCTTTCTTTGCAAAGATGTAGTGATATGTTCCTGTTGTTGAGGCAGCAACTTCTCCACTATAGTCACCAATAGGCTTTAAATAGTTTTGGGAAGGATAATCTTCTTCTGTTTCGACAACCTTCAATTCATATTTGCCTTCTACTCCTTTTAAAATGTAACCTTGCCAACCACGTGTATATCTGACAGATTTTAGTGTTACGCTTCCTGGCGTAACTTCAGATGCATAATAAGGTGTTACTCCTGAGCCAGAAAAGTCAAGACTTTTGTTGCTGGTGCTGAATGTAGCTATCTCATCAGCTCCAATGGCAAAATATACTGCATCATAACTCTCATTATAAGTGATTAAATCAATATTTGTTACGGTGACTTTTTTGCCATTAATAACAATACCACTCTGCTGTATTTTTTCTGCAACAATAGCATTAGGTATAACATACTCAATAGTTTGGGCCTCTTCTTGTGCTGTCACATTGTCAAAACATCCATCAACAAAAGTCGTCTCTGTTGCATCTGTCACATTGATCTGGTTTCCCTCAGTTGTATTGGTGATGGTTACTTGAATGATATCATCCACTTTTGCATTTGCAAGATTACCTTTATTACTATAGGTTAATGTATTAACTTTACCCCAAGAATCGCCAAAATTCTCACTTCCTGTCCACAAAGAAGTTGTACTCTTATTACTCTTGCTTCTGAAGTATGCACGTGTTAGTTTCATTGTAAGAGCGTTTCCTGCTCCAGAGAGTATAATTTTTCCAATGCCTGATTTTGTTGACGAATTCAGCTTAATTACACTTCTGCCAAATTGTGCATTTGAGGTCGGATAAACAGTTTGCGTTGTGATACCTGCTACAGTAGCAAAATATACACGAAATTTTTTCGTGTCAGATGTAATATATTCCAAAATGAGCTCATCATAGGCAGAATAATCAGTATCGACATTTTTACTGCCATCCCATGTTGCAACCCACCATTGATTCTCACTCCAACTTTCACTGGGGCATGAAAACACGTGAGTACTTTTGTTATAAGTCCCTCCATCTAGATTATCCAGATCAAGGTCTAATTCTGTGGCCTTCACTCCCACCACAGCGAGGAGCAATACCAATAATAAAGTAATTTTTTTCATAATTGTTTATTCGTTAGTTAATATTTTGGATTAATCATTCTACGGTTTTAATACGCGCTATATAGAAGATGTTCGCACGCGATTGTCTGAGTTTATACTTTCTGGCAGCAAAGGTAGTATACTAAAGAATATCAATACGACACTATATTGCCCTATGCTGACACTTTGGTGATTATCGCACTTTTTGATGGTTTTCAGAAATAGATACCGGCCATTTCAGACGACATCTTTTGTCTTCTGGTACTTTTCGCGGAATTCCGTGGGGTTGCAGCCCTTGCGTTTGCGGAACAGGCGGTTGAAATTACTCAGCGTGTTAAAGCCGCAACTGTAGCAAATCTCAGAGACGGAGTCTGTTGTATCGACCAGCTGGCGGGCAGCCTGTCCAAGACGAATATCAACGATATAATCAGAAAGATTCTTGCCTGTATGTGCCTTGAAATAGCGACTGAAGGCCGTAGGTGTCATACCTGCAAGATTGGCCAGTTTCTCTAAGCGCAGATTGTCGTTGATGTGTGCTTTGATATAATTCTTGACCTTCAACACTCGGCGCGAATTGCTACTTTCCTCAACTTTGGCAAAGGTTGAAGATGCAAGTTCATGGGCATCGTCAAATTTCGACAGTTCGTAAAAAATCGACAACAGCTCCTGCACAGCCAAAAATCCTTCTTCGATAGAAGAAAGGCGGACAAGACGATGATATACCTGCAAGATAGCTTCATGGGAGAAGGCAAGTCCTCGCTTTGCACGGGTCAGCATACGGCAAATAGACTTGTAAGGATTTGTTTGGAAGAGAGAATTTTGCGATTCGAAATCAAAATAGAACTGAATCGTTATCTCGTGAATGTCATCACTCTTGCATTCATGCCATTCCCATATATGCTCCAAATAGGAATTCGTTATCAATACAAGATCAAGATTTTCTACAATCTCACTCGAATCACCCACGATGCGACGGCAGCCTGTTGCCCCTTCCACGAAGTTCAGTTCAAAGACATCATGCTGATGAATAAGATGGTCGAACTTCTGCTTATGGTGATCGGCAACACACATAAAATCATGCTCGCTCATCGGTAGAATCTCGCGTATAACTTTTGTATCTTGCATAACAATTGCAAAGGTACTGCAAAAAACCGTGACAGGTAGTTCTTTTCTTGACTGATGCCGACACTTTCCTGTTACACCTATAAAAAAACGGCATCCCTTACGGACACCGATTCCTGGAAATCATCAAAAAAACGTACTTTCGACGTCTCTCTTACACAATGATTTTCGTCTTATGATACTTTTCACGAAACTCCGTGGGGTTGCAGCCCTTGCGCTTGCGGAACAGGCGGTTGAAGTTGCTCAGCGTGTTGAAACCACAGGTCCAGCAAATCTCACTCACGCTATCGGTGGTGTCAACCAGTCGGCGTGCAGCCTGTCCTAAACGTATGTCAACTATAAATTCTGAAAGGTTCTTGCCCGTGCGCTGCTTGAAGTAACGGCTGAAGGCTGTTGGCGTCATGCCAACCAGGTCGGCCAGCTGCTCTAGGCGCAGGTCTTCATAGATGTGGGAATTGATATAGTCTTTTACTTTCAGCACACGGCGGGAGTCGCTGCTGACGCTAACCTTGGCGAAGGTGGAAGAGGCGAGTTCATGAGCATCGTCAAACTTCGACAGCTCGTAGAGGATGGTCATCAGTTCCAGGCCCATGTAGAACTTGTCTGTCATTGTGGCAAGCTTCTGCAAACGGGGATAGACGGTCATGATAGCGGGCATAGGGAACGCCAGGCCATGCTGGGCACGCTGCATCATCTGGTGGATGCTCTTGTAGGGATTGGTGTGGAAGGGAGTATGCTCATCCTCGAAATTGATATTAAACTGCACGGTGATTTCGTGTATGTCGTCGCTCTTGCACTCATGCTGCTCCCAGACATGCTCCAAATCGCTGCTGGTGATGAGAGCCAGGTCGTAGTTGCCTATCACTTCGCTGCTGTCGCCCACCACACGACGGGCGCCTGCCGCATTCTCCACGAAGTTAAGCTCCATAATCTCGTGGCAATGGATGGGGTAGTCGAACTCCTTCTTATGCCGGTCGGCCACGTACATGAAGTCGTGTTCGCCCAGCGGTGTAATTTCATGAATAACTCTCGACTTGCTTTCCATAAGATGTATCAAGTTAGAAGTACGATATTAGCAGTTACCACGCAAAGGTATATAAATTATTGAAAACCGCAATATTTTATTAAAAAAAAATCACTTCCCGCTATGCTCTTCCAGGAAATAGTAACCTGTAACAGTGCGGGCAAACGGCACGTCGCCTTCATAACCAGCCTTGCGGAACAGTTGTCGGATATATTCCTGCTGACTAGGGGAGAGCCAGCGTTTGCCGTTGCGATAGAGGTAATAGGTGCCATTGCCGCCCAGATAGGCGGTGAGCTGGTGGCGCAAGGCCACAAACATGCTGTTGGCTACAGGGTTGCTTGTCACAAATCCTGTAGCAAGGACGACGGGTTCATCCTTGCGGAAAAATTCACAGCTATCCTTTTTTAATATGGTGGGAAAGACCGTTCTGCCAAAAAGATGATCATCAGGCAGTTGGAGTCCCGTTTGATATCGAAGACATTCGTCTTTCAAACAGCACGATATGTTGAAGCAATAGAGCCAACTTGGGGGAATCTGGGTGAAATCGTATTTCATTTTCAAGGGAGTTTAGGAAGATTAGGGAATTAAAAAAGAGGGGGCTTTTCTTTTGGGAAAGCAGCCTACCTTTCAACAAGCAAATAAACCATACCTTGTTTGCGACGCTTGCTGTCGAAGCCGAAGCGTGGCAGATTCAGCGTTTGCCCAATTTTGGAAAGCGTGAGGGTTCGTGTATCGGCACTACGATAGCGGTGAAGCAGCAGTTTGCTGATTTCGCCTACCATCCACCAACGTCCTTCTGCTGCCGTTGTGGGTTTACGGAAGGTTTCTGCTATCATCTCTTCCAGTCCGTTGACTCGGAGAAACCGATCGTTTGCTTCCATCAACGTCAATGTTTCCTGGTCGTCGAGCCAATAGCGCTGACCGTCATTGACCTGTTGTCGCAACTGCGCATAGAGTTGTTTGTGGTTGAGGGTATCGCTGAAGTCGATGTCTCCTGTCACCTCCACACACAGGAACCGGCGGCTGCCGGTAGGATCGACAAGCGGTTTGGGCTGGTTGGTAGTACCGATAAACGAGGCATAGCGCCGATATTGCTTGACGGCCTTGCCATAAGGCGGCCGGAATTTCACATCGGCGGTCGATAAAAGGTATTTCAAAAGCACTTGCTGCCGCTGGGTGGTCTTGTCAAACTCATCAATATTGATCAGCGCAAACGAGGTGAGGCCGAGGTTCAGGTCTGTTTCGTTCTTGAACGAAATGCGGTCGTTATAGTAGTCTCGCAACTCGTGGGGCAACAGAATACGACAGAACGATGATTTGCCACAACCCTGTCTGCCTATTAAAAGAGGTACGAGGGCATTACCTGTCAGCGTGGAACGCCCCATCCAATGAGCCACCATACCGAGGAGCCACGTACGGAAATGATGTTCCCAAGAAGGCTGGTTGTTGGGTACACGGGCTGCCAGTCCCGCAACGCGGTCTTTGCCGTCCCAGCGAGGCAGACGGTCGAGCCAGTCGTTCACCGGATCGTATTTCACGATACGGGTAGAGTCGATGAAACGGTCGATATCGCGATCCCAAGACTTCAGCCCCATCTCCTTGGCCCGTATAGTCATATCATTGCGAGCCTCCTGATCCAGGTCGTGGAATTCCCTTGAGAAACCATCTTTCTGACGGTACTGCGCCACACCTGTCATCACATTCTTCCGCATGTCGTAGTTGGCATTCAGAAACATCTCGGTCTTCATCATCAGCAGGGTGTCCTCAGGAATGCTCTTGAGCGGACGGAACTTATGCTTTTCCTGGTATTTCCGCAGAATGTCAACGGTATAGACGGCCGAGAAGGTTTTCCTCACCAGCAGTTCGTCTTTCTGGAACAGAGGGTGCAGCAAGGTCATCGACTGGGCGATGCCCAAAGGGATGCCTTCTTCCAGACAATGCGACGCCACTCGCATCAGCAGCTCAGGCAGACGGTTCTCATCAGGAAGCTCGAAATAGTGCCCAAGCACCGTCTCAATGATAAACATGAAGTTCAGATGATAGGTCTGGTTTTGCGAACGACCTGGCAGCAGCACATTACTCATCTCCGGATCATCGCTCCGCAAACTGCTGCCGCTTGCGCCGTCGTTGCCCTTGTCAACTGTTTTCTCCTCACAGTCGGCATAGAATGGAACGGCATTGGTGTTCCATTCCAGATCGGGGTCAACACTCATATACACCGTCCTGTCCAATCGCGGCTCCATCGCCTCAATACTCATATCGAGCTGTCCGCCATAAGCCTTTCGAGCCGTTTCGTACAGATTCCGATGAAAAAGGACGATTTCATCGGTTGAAACAGGCAATGCCTCCTTGCCCGCTTGTGCCTGCTGCAGATCCGGATACAATTCGCCTCGGCAGACAATCTTTACGCTCCGTCCGCTGGCCCCCAGAAAAGCCAACAGAGTATGAGGGATTCGTCTGGCTCGTTCACGAACGGCTATCGCCTCGTCATAGTCAATCAGGTTGTTTACCTCAAGCACCACCAGCCCGTTGTATTTCAGTCGGACTCGTTCACCCTTACGGTGCTCGTATTCCACCGCAAAACAAAGTCGCGGCAGTTGGATGCCGCCTTCAAAGTTGGTTTCTATCTGTCCGTCTTCCTTGCGGATGCAACGCATCAGATGATACATACTGCGGATGCGGTGTACCTCATCTAACTGTTCGCCTGTAGCCATCATCCGTACAGCCTCAGCGATATCCAAGCGATTGATGACATCCTTGTGACGGTTCTTTTTGATCAGTGTGATTCTCATTTTTTTTCGTTGCAATGAATAGTGTAAAATCAATATCGACGCAAAGATATAAAATAATTGGACTGAAACCAAGAGAATAACAATTTTTTTTTTAAAAAGACGATATATGCCTACACCCAACATCAATATAGGATAATTCCTTTATAATCAGTGATAATAAATGTATATATGCATACATCATGCCTACATATTACCAATACTCTTTTACGGACCAAAAGAGCTGCTTTCGAGGCGTTACAAAACAGTTGTAATTGTATTACAAAACGCTTGTAATGCAATTACAAAATGCATGTAATATCGTTACAAAGTACTTGTAAAGCTATTATAAGATACTTATAACACCATCACCATTTAGTTTAACGATTTTGATTATATTGGTTACAATGTCTTTTTGTACAGATTTTGCGCGATTAAATCACATAAACGGTGTAGGCATTGTGTATGCATAATGTATTCAAAAATATAATTAAAATGTTATATATCAATTGTTTATCATATTTTTATGTATGGTGTATGCAATAAAATTGAATTTCTTTAAATAGATAAATGATAAATTCCTTGAGAAATGTGAAAAAGAATAGGAGAAGTTGCTTGAGCAAAGCGTACAAAACAAAAACCGATACTCTTTCACAGGGTATCGGTTTTCTTATCATTTATATGTTATGAAAAATTTGAGAGAATCGAAACTTCACAGTTTCTTTGTTTTACTAAACATGATTATTAATATAGAGAAAGCATAGAAAATTATTCTGTTGGAGTCTGCGTGGTTGCTGCCGCCTGACTGACGTCCAGTTTCACTGTGTCGGTCTGTGCAACAGATTTGCCGTTATGAGGAATATTGTAATTGGAGGCATTTACGGTTTGTACCTGTTCCTTCTCCTCAAAAGCCACCTGCATAGCATTACCCAATGTCAGGATGATTGCTACAACCGCTGCGGCGCGGAACAGCGGCATCAGTCGCTCACGGATGCTAACCACCCGTGCTTTCTTCTTTTCGCTTTCGCCAACCATCGCCAGCATCTGCTCATCGAAGTCCGCACCCAGTACATCTGTTTTTTTCGCCGTTTGCTCATAACAGAACAGATCGCGATAGGGTAGCAAGGAGGCAGGTACATCCTTCTGTGAGAAGAACATACGGAGGATTTCTTCTTCCTCAAGGGAAGTTTCGCAAATCCAATAGCGCTCCAGGAGCTGTTCGATGTACTTATAATCCATATTGGTCTAACTTTTCAAATCGTTGTTTGATGGTCTGTCGTGCACGGAAGATATTGACTTTTACTTGCTCTTCACTGATTCCGAGCACTTCTGCCACCTCTTTATAACTCTTTCCTTCGAATTCGCGAAGCTGAATACAGCTACGTTGTTTCTCTGGCAATTCGTTGATGAGTCTCCTAACCTGATCAATGCGGTCGTTCTGGAGAGTTTGCTCAAGAGGATTCGATGTGGCTGAGACAGGTTCTGTACTTTCTTCCTCTATCGACAAGTTGTCATTGCCTTTTTTCTTGAGACGGTCGAGGGCGAGATTCCTACAGATGGTGAGACTGAAGGCTTCAACAGAATTAATTTCCTGCCAGCTGTCACGCTTGTCCCAAACTTTGATCAGTGTATCTTGCACGACATCCTCGGCCTCTGCCGAGTTGAGAGTGATGCGAAGAGCGAGTCTGTATAGCTCATTCTTTAACGGCAACACGTCGTTTCGGAAACTGATCGTTTTCATCTTCTCTCTTTTTGAATGACGATTTGAAAAGTGTGAAGTTACAGAATAACTATGCTTTTAACTTTCTTTAATGATTTTAGGTGATTATAGGTTTTCCTAGGATTTCCTAGGTCTTCCTAAGGGCAAATCGTAGTACCGCTTTTGCCGTCAATGGCTCTCGCGAGGGTGATGATGACCCGGCTGACACCAGAATCGATCGCATCGAAGGCATTTTCCAACTTAGGAATCATTCCGCCTGCGATGGTTCCATCAGCAACGTATCGTTGGAAATCCTCACGGGTAATCACAGGAATGACACTGTCGTCATCGTTGGGATTGCGAAGGACACCCTTTTTCTCAAAAGAATAAATTAGTGTCACATCGTAGTAATCAGCCAAAGCCTTGGCGGTTTCTGCCGCAATCGTGTCGGCATTGGTATTCAACAGATTTCCTTTCCCATCATGAGTAAGCGGTGCCATTACAGGAGTGAATCCCAGTTCAATCAGCGTATTAAGCGTTTTACTGTTGGCCTCATCAACATCGCCAACATAACCGAAATCAACACCATCCTTAACAGGTCGTTTATGAGAACGGATTACATTCATATCAGCACCTGTCAGTCCGAGGGCATTGATGCCTTGTGCCTGCAGACGGGCCACCATGTTTTTGTTCACTAGTCCTCCATAAACCATTGTTACCACCTCAAGCATATCTGCATCGGTGACGCGCCGTCCGTTGACCATTTTCGTTTCAATACCGAGTGCTGCCGCCACCTTCGTAGCACGTCTTCCTCCACCATGAACAAGCACTTTCCTGCCTTCAATCGCAGAGAAATCCTTCAATAATTGTGAAAGCTGTTCTGCATCTTCAACGACGGCACCACCCACCTTCACAACTGTCAGACCCTGTTTCTCTTTTGCCATATTCACCTTTCTTTATTCTTACTCCAAATACGTATATCCGTAAAGACCGGAACGATAGTTGCTGAGGAATTCCTTGCCTTCTTCGAGTGAAATCTTGCCTAATTTCACACTCTTTGTTACCCATGTCTCCAACTGACGGACGAGTTTTTTAGGATTGAACTGTACGTATTCCAATACATCCTCCACCGTTTCACCATCGATAATCTGGTCGATGTGATACTTGTCGTCTTTTACAGAGATATGTACGGCATTGGTATCACCAAAGAGGTTGTGCATATCACCGAGGATTTCCTGATAGGCTCCCACTAAGAAAACACCCAAATAGTAGTTCTCGTTCTTTTTCAGTGCATGTACGGGTAGCGAATGAGAGTTATGACGATTGGTTACAAAATTCACAATCTTGCCGTCAGAGTCGCAGGTGATATCCTGAATGGTGGCATTGCGCGTCGGACGTTCCGTGAGTCGTTGTATAGGCATAATCGGGAACAATTGGTCAATGGCCCAAGAGTCACTAAGCGATTGAAATAGCGAGAAATTACAGAAATATTTGTCGGCCAAGAGTTTGTCGATATTCATCAGTTCCTCTGGGATATGCTTCAGACTCTTGGTGAGGATATTGATTTCATGACAAACACTCCAGTACATGGCCTCGATTTCTGCACGGGTCTTCAGATCAACAATACCATGACTGAACAAGTCGAGAACCTCCTCGCGAATTTGTTCGGCATCGTGCCAGTCTTCCAACACATTGCGCGGTGACAGGTTATCCCATATTTCATAGAGGTCTTTGACCAATTGATGGCTGTTCTCATCTGGTTCAAAGTCCTCCGACATCTCCGGTAGCGAAGCTGTCTCCAACACATCGATAACCAGCACGGAATGGTGTGCTGCTAATGATCGTCCGCTCTCAGTGATGATATTCGGGTGAGGCAATTCGTTCTTGTTGGCTGCGTCAACAAATGTATAGATACAGTCGTTGACATACTCCTGAATGGAGTAGTTGACAGAACTCTCGCTACTGGGTGAACGGGTACCATCATAATCAACACCTAAACCACCACCACAATCTACGAAGTCAACATTATAACCCATCTTATGAAGTTGGATATAGAACTGTGCAGCCTCACGCAATGCCGTCTGGATACGGCGAATCTTTGTAATTTGACTACCGATATGGAAATGGATTAGGCGCAGACAATCGTGCAGCCCTTTCTTATCAAGGGTATCAAGGGCATTGAGCAGTTCCGCACTCGTAAGTCCGAATTTTGAGGCATCACCGCCACTTTCTTCCCATTTGCCGGAGCCTGACGAAGCCAATTTGATACGAATACCGATATTCGGCTTCACATTCAGTTTCTTAGCGACCTTCGCGATGACCTCCAACTCGTTCATCTTCTCTACAACGATGAATACCTGCTTACCCATCTTTTGTGCCAACAGGGCCAACTCGACATAACTTTGGTCTTTGTAGCCGTTGCAGATGATAATAGAATCGCTCTGACACTGCATCGCGATGACGGCATGCAATTCTGGCTTGGAGCCAGCCTCTAGACCGAGATTGAATTTCTTTCCGTGAGAGATAATCTCCTCTACGACTGGCTGCATCTGGTTCACCTTGATGGGATAGACCACATAGTTTTCTCCTTTGTAGTCGTACTCCTTGCTCGCCTTCTTAAAACAGCTCCACGTCTTTTCAATCCGGTTGTCAAGGATGTCAGGAAAACGGAGCAGAACAGGCGGAGTGACATCCCTCAATGCCAGTTCATCCATCACATCACGAAGATCTATCTGTGTATTGTCCTTACATGGAGAGACATAGACATCTCCCTGTTCGTTGATACCAAAATACGAGGTTCCCCAACCATTGATATTGTAGAGTTCCTTCGCGTCTTCAATCGTCCATTTTTTCATATTCTGCTTATATTAAAAGACGGTCTTTTTTATTTCTTCTATACAGTGCTGTACTTTGTCTAAGCTATCCATCACGTCGATGTTCAGAATGTGTTTTGCTTTGCCGTAGAATTGTTCGCGGCGGCTCAGTTCTTCACGGATATATACCTGTACCTCCTCTGGTGTTTTGTTCAAGAGCAACGGTCGTACTCCCTTTGCAATTTTTAAATGTTTGTACAGCACGTCGGGTGATGCTTTCAGATAGATGGTGTCGCCCTGTTGGTTCAGATAATCCATATTGTCATAGAAACAAGGAGTGCCGCCACCACAACTGATGACGACATTCTCAAATTCCGCTACTTCATGCAACATATTATGCTCTATTTTGCGGAATTTCTCTTCCCCCTGTTCATCGAATATCTGCTTGACCGTTTTTCTCATTCGGGTCTCGATATACCAGTCAAGGTCGTAGAAGGTCACCCCCAGTGCCTTAGCCAGTGCCTTGCCAACGGTGGTCTTGCCAGCACCCATAAACCCGATAAGAATCACACGTATCATACCTATTTCTTTTTAGCCGATGCCGCATTGATGATTTCCATGCACTGTTCGTAAGTCAACTCGGCAGCCTTCGGATGCATGCTCTTGGGCATACGGTAGTTCTGACCTTGATAGATGATATACGGACCATAGCGACCATTCATGATTTCCAGTTCGGCATCTTCCTCGAACTTCTTGATATGCCGCTTTTGCTCCTGCTGACGTCTTTCGTCAATCAATGCTATTGCTGTTTCCAGCGTAACGGTCATCGGATCTTCCTCTTTCGGCAGTGACACATATTTCTTGCAATGCAGAATATACGGACCAAAGCGACCAGCACCGATAACAACAGGACTACCTTCATACTCACCAATGGTTCGCGGCAATTTAAACAGCTCCAGTGCCTCTTCCAACGTAAGGGTCTCCATACTCTTGTTGGCAGGAAGTTGTGAGAAACGCGGCTTCTCTTCATCGTCAGCAGAACCAATCTGTACAACGGGGCCGAAGCGACCGATTTTCACATAGACAGGCTTTCCTGAAACAGGATCGATACCTAGTTCACGTTCACCTGCTTTATGCTCAGCCCGAGCGTTCATAACTTCCTCTACTTCTGGTGAGAAATGTTTATAGAATTTCTTGATTTCCTTGGTCCAGGCCGATTTACCTTCAGCGATACGGTCGAAGTCTTTCTCTACATTCGCCGTGAAGTTATAATCCATAATCTCTTGGAAGTTATCCATGAGGAAGTCATTGACAACGATTCCGATATCTGTAGGAATTAATTTGCCCTTGTCGGCACCCGCCATTTCTTTCTTGGTCCTCGAATTAATTTTGATACCCTTCAGGGTGTCAACAGCATAGCTACGCTCTTCGCCTTTCTTGTCACCTTTCTGTACATACTCACGCTGTTGAATCGTAGAGATGGTCGGTGCATAGGTTGATGGACGACCGATACCCAGTTCCTCCAGTTTCTTTACAAGTGATGCTTCTGTATAACGGATAGGGCCAAGCGAATAACGCTCTGTTGATGTTATCTCACGACGTTGCAGGTTTTCACCTTTTTTCATTACAGGCAGCACGTGGGAGAATTCCTCCTGATTCTCATCGTCATCCGTTGACTCCCTATAAACTTTTAGGAATCCATCGAAGGTGACGACTTCACCTTGAGCGACGAAACGCTCGTCGCTATTACTGATACTTATTTCAACATTTGTTTTCTCCAACTGGGCATCTGCCATTTGTGAAGCAATCGTACGCTTCCATATCAGGTCGTACAAACGCTTCTCCTGTGCGGTTCCATCGATGGTAGCGGCATTCATATAAGTCGGACGGATAGCCTCATGTGCCTCCTGTGCACCCTTGGCATTCGTATGATACTGACGCACTTTGCCGTATTCGCTGCCATAAAGGTTGGTAATTTCCACTTTGCTGGCGTTGATACAAAGGCTTGACAGATTCACACTGTCCGTACGCATGTAGGTAATACGACCGCTTTCATACAGACGCTGCGCAATCATCATGGTTTGTGATACCGTAAAACCAAGTTTACGGGCAGCTTCCTGTTGGAGGGTAGAGGTTGTGAAAGGCGGTGCAGGCGTACGCTTCAATGGTTTCTTTTGCACAGTGGCAACCTTAAACGTAGCATCTTTGCACTTTTCCAAGAAAGCGAGCGCCTCTTCGTGAGTCGTAAAACGTGTCGATAACTCTGCTTTCACTTCCGATGCGGAACCGTTTTTGTCGATGACGGCAAAAATTGCATTCACACGGTAGTAAGGTTCACTGACAAAATTCTGGATTTCACGCTCACGTTCAACAATCAGACGTACGGCAACACTCTGCACACGACCAGCAGAAAGAGCCGGCTTAACTTTTCTCCACAATACTGGTGACAGCTTGAAACCCACCAAGCGGTCCAGAACACGACGTGCCTGCTGTGCATTCACCAAGTTCATATCCAGACGGCGTGGTTTTTGTATAGCCTCTAATATTGCAGGTTTTGTAATTTCATGGAAAACAATACGGTTGGTCTTCTCTTTATCCAATCCCAACACCTCACACAGGTGCCATGAAATAGCTTCTCCTTCACGGTCTTCATCGGACGCCAACCACACCTGCTTGGCCGCCATTGCTTGCTTCTTTAGGTCAGAAACCAGCTTTTTCTTCTCCTCGGGAATTTCATAGTCCGGTTCTAAGCTCTCTTCATTGATACTGATCTCTTTCTTTTTTAGGTCGCGTACATGTCCGTAAGAGGACATCACCTTGTAATCTTTACCTAAAAATTTCTCAATGGTCTTGGCTTTTGCAGGACTCTCAACAATCACTAAATTCTCTTGCATATTATATTTGCGTTACTTATTATCTGCATGAGAAAGCCGATAGCTCTCATTTCAAGGGCGCAAAAGTAATGAAAATCTTTAGTTTACACCTTATTATATAGGGAACGTTTGTGTTTTTTTAACAAACAAGCCTACTGCCTGACGGATGGAACACAAACCAAATGCATCAGGATTAACAGCAGAAAGGGGTATCCAAAGAGCCTCTTCCGCATCGTCCATCGCCTGAAGACTGGTTGTGTTGGCAACCTTACACAGATAGAACATATCGAGCGTATGAATGCCCATGCCGCTATATTCATAGAGATTGGGAATGCTAAAGAGATATCGCGCACACGTAACGTCAAGACCAGTTTCCTCTTTCACTTCGCGCACAACACCTTCTTCACCACTTTCATCCATATCCACAAAACCTCCTGGAAGGTCCAGTGTTCCTTTGGCAGGCTCCTTTTTTCGTCTAACTGTCAGCAACTCCTTCCTGTCGTTGATGATGAAGGCTGCCGTTGCACTGCTGGGATTGGCATAATAGGTAAATCCACATTGTTCACAATGCTTACTTTTAACATTGTTGACCTTCCACTTGCTGCCACAATGAGGACAAAAAGAGAAGTTCTCTAAGGGATGTTGTTGTTTGTCGAGGGGGTTACTTTGCATAACTTTTGTTGGGTGATTATGAATTATTTACTTTCAGCCTGCAATATTACAAAAAAAAATACTATCTTTGCACCATCTTGTAAAAATATGATGTTTTCTACATAAAACAGTATAAATGCAAAAAATAAAATAAGATGAAGAAGAGTAAGCTTTTCCTTTTCATGGGTATGATGATGCTCTCCATGAATATTTCAGCACAACGTACATTTGAAACAAACCTGTATCAAGGTAAACAACCCCATAGTGTTGATGTACAGGACACAGCCAAAGTTTATGTCTATCTCCCTGCAGAAAAAGAAGCAACAGGACGGGCGGTTGTCATCTGTCCAGGTGGTGGCTATGACCACCTATCGCTACAAAAGGAAGGTACCGACTGGGGTGAATTCTTCCAGAACCAAGGTATCGCTGCTATTGTCTTGAAATACCGCATGCCACATGGAGACCCCGATATTCCTATCGGTGATGCTGAGACTGCGATGAAGCTGGTGCGCAAGAATGCTACCGCATGGAAGATCAATACTGGCGACGTAGGAATTATGGGCTTTTCAGCAGGTGGTCACCTTGCCTCAATGATTGCCACACAGGGCAAAGGAGATGCTAAACCTGATTTCCAGATTTTGTTCTATCCCGTTATCTCTATGGTTGACGGCTACGGACATGAAGGATCACGCAATAATCTGTTGGGCAAGAAGGTCAGTAAACGCGATGAGAAGAAATATAGCAGCGATGAACACGTCAGCCGTGTGACACCCCGTGCATTCATTGCCCTCAGCGATGATGACCGTAGCGTTCCTCCTGCTAATGGAGTGACCTATTATGTAGAACTCTATCGCCATGATGTACCAGCCGCCCTCCATGTCTATCCCACAGGCGGACATGGTTGGGGTTCGCGCATTGGTTTCAAGCACCATTTAGAAATGCAGTTGAACCTACAAGCTTGGTTAAAGAGCTTTTAAGGAGCAATCTTTTCCTCTTGATCCTCGCTCCTTAAAACATACGGAACGCACTGTCTTATTTCTACGGGCAGTGCGTTTATCGTTACACTGTCTTTCGTCATTAGCACCTTCACCACACACGTTCGGGTGTTGATGGGGTTATCCAAGTCAAAAATAAAATTTCCCAGACTATAGTAAATCGGTGTTCCTTGCCAGGTTTCTACTGTTTGCAATGTGTGGGTGTGATGACCGATAATCAAATCTGCACCTGCACAGACCATACGATGTGCTTCTTGTCGTTGCTTAAGTGTGGGTTCCATATGGTGCTCCCATCCCCAGTGAACATTAACAATCACATAACAATCCGGCTCCTGTTCCTTCAACCAGCGGATACGTGCACACAAGCTGTCCATACTTTCCTGACTGACACAGGGACGGTCTGGCAGATAGGCAAAATTCTCCAAAGGAAGCCGCTGCGATACTAACAGATAAACACGTCTGGGCTGCTCTGCCAACAATACAGGCGCTGCTGCCTCCTGCATATTCCTGCCTGCTCCGACAGCCACCATTCCTGCCTGCTCAATATTTCGCTTAGTGTCCAAAAGACCTTCTCTTCCCTGGTCAATACTGTGGTTGTTGGCCAGATTTAGGTGAGTGATACCATGTTTCTTCAAGGTTTGGAGCCATTCGGGTTCTGCACGAAACATAAACCGCTTATATACACGCTGTTGGATTTTCGTAGCAGGACATTCCAGATTGCCCACCACAAGTTTACATGTACGGAATAAAGAATCGATGGAAGCGGAGAAAACAGCATCTGCTCCATTCTTTTCGATACATTTCCGAACGCCCCTGTCCAATAAGATATCACCCGTAAAGGCTATCGTCAGCGTATCTTCCTCGGCAAGATACTTGGAGACAGGAACACAGAAGGCATCCGGCTGAAAGCCGAATGCCATCATGGTTATGAGAAGGAGGGGCTTTAACATCCTGAACTATAGAATACTTCTTCGTTGTCTTCTGGTAGCTTTTTCAGAGGAACCGTAATTTCATTCATCCAGGAAGGAACACCTCTGGTGGGATAAGTCTTCAACATTTGCTGCCATTCCTCATCGGTCAAGCGCGGCTCTTGAACAGGACGGTCAAACTCACGATAGGAAAGTACAGCTCCACGCATCAGATAAAGGTAGCCTTTGATTTCTACGATCACATAAATTTCATCTGCCGTACCAACAGCCTCATAGAGAACACGCGGTTTGGGGTTATTGAAACCATTGGCTGTGCAGACATCAGCAACAATGGCTACCGACTTGTCGGCACTCTCCACATTGTCCCATCCCATCAGATACTGGTCTTTCTCGCTCACCAGACTCAGGGAAATGTTTTCGAAGGTAGATCCGATAATCTCGATGCTATTGTATTCTACGTCGCTCAACTCCTCACCGCGCAACTCTTTCTTACTGACGTTCAAGAAGAACTCAGCCTGTTCTCTGATTTCTTTGGTCGTTGACTGTGCCTTTTCTGTCATCAGGTCGAAGCGGTTTAGCAACTCTGTCGTAGCATCCATCAGGTCGATGGCTTTCTGCCAGAAAGGCACATTAGGCTCTACATAACCCTTGACAACGGGTTCGGGAGGACCATAGTCGCCGCATTCGGCAATAACGGGCTGCTTGGCATAAAGGATAGCATCATGCTTCAGTTCTGCCCAGGAGGCGAGTCCGGCGTTCAGATCTTTCTTCTGCCAGGCTTCACCTCGCATAAAGTAAGGAACGTTGGTCTTTGCCTGGTTCATCGTCTGCAAAGCATCCAGCCACTGGTTGCAGATCGTAGCCTTCCAGTTGATTTCCTTCATGCGGTCCTTCATCTTCTTCAGCGTCGGCATGAAGCCTTTCCACTGTCTGTCTTGCCCCAGCTCATCCGTGAGAATCTTTTCAGCTTTCGTGCATCCCATCGCAGCAAACACGTCAAGCCCCATCGGAGCACCTCGTTTAGTGGGTGTGTTTTCAGCATCCACCATCTCGTTGAGCACTTCACCATCGGGCTGGTAGCGCTGCGGCATCAGGTTGATTTTATACGGACTGGTGTTTTCGAACTTTGGACGGATTCGTATCTGCTTTCCGGCAAGTTCTATCATCTGCTTGCTCAGTGCGTCCATTGCCTTCTTGTCAGCAAAGAGTTTTTCAATCGGAATGTTTTTGCTACCGAATGCCTGATATACCTGCAGAGCTGTGACATTGTCTGGCTCACCCATCATATAGGTAATCGGGATGTTGATGCGGTCGTAGGTCTTGCGGATCTTCTCATTCTTGCAGATGGTCTCTGCCATCAATGCCATACGTTTTAGCTGGCGGTCGTTGTCTGCATGGAACGGAGCAGTCTGCAACCACATCATCGCACGGAAATACCTCTTCACGGTTTCCGAACGGGTGTAGTGACCACGAGGACGGAACAAAGCGTATGCAAACATCACATTATTATATTCTAGAAACTCTGAATAATTGTTTTCAGCGTTCATCGCCTTTTGAACCTCGTCTTTCGCCATCTCTTTGTATGCGGCAGCCACAGGTTTTATCTTTTCACCCGTAGCCAATGCCAGTGCAATAGCAGCAAAGGCCTGATCATATTCAGCAGCAGCCTTTACCTCCGCGCTCTTGGTGGTACGTGCTGTCTTTCCCATTTCATCATACAACTGTTGACACAGGGAAATCATTACACCGTTGAGTTTCTCCTCCTCAATGCTTCTGAGCACGGCATCGAAGTAGAGATGAAAGAGTTGCAGATACAGGTCGGTAGTCACAAACGACGGGAAATTGCTGTAATCGTTCTTCTCATAGATATGGAACAACTGGATTTTTTGGTCAGGAACAATCGCAAAACCGTTCTTGCCCAACATATCCATGAGCTTCGGGTCGATTTCCTCCAGCTGATAAGGATTCACCAGGTTCTCGATGTTCACCCTGTATATCCGCTTAGATGGCGAAAAATTGCCGTTATCTGCCAGCAACTCCTTCTCGCGCGCCTGCAGCTTGTCGATGAAAGCCTGTTGGTCGGATGTGTATTTCAGAGGAATAGTCGTGTTATTCGCATCCTCTTTTTCAAACTTCTCCCACAGGCGGTCATGATACCACGATGTGGTTTCAAAGACACTGCGCAAATCGCCATCCATAAAAGCATAACCTTGCTGGGCAGCAAAAGCATTACGCAGCACACGAAGTTCACTTACGCTGAGTTGTGAGATATCCATGTTCATGTCAATCTTACCATTCAGCTTCTCTACGTTGATATGGCCTTTACCTGGAAGGATCAAAGGCTTTACAACCTGGTCTTCCTGTGCCCATGTGGGAAGGGTCAGAAGACATGCGATGAACAATAAAAACTTTTTCATATGGTTAACCTTTTAAAGTAAATAGTAATGATGGATGTTAGTTATCTTATTACTGGTGAATTCAGTATCGTCCTTGCCAACTCTTCACTTTCATTTTTGCATAAGTAGCAAATAAACTCCAGACCGAAGCCTTGCCACTGGTATTCTGCTACTACGTATTTTCCATCGGTCGTATGCCCAAGTACGCGAATCCGTCCATCGACAAACCGAAAGTCATCTATTGGACCGCCCACTTTCGACCCCATCCACATCGCACGTACGCGCCCGTTCTTATTTTTATAGATAAATAGTCGGCGGGCTTTCTCTGGATAGTATCGGGTGCCTTTGATAACACCCACCAGCGCGTCAGTCTTACCGTCACCATCGACATCACCTGTCTGAAACTGATAAACAGGGTAAGCCAATTTCCATTTGTCCTGCTGCCCGTTCTCCGTCAGTACCAGATAGTTCAGGCTGTCGTTCACATGCTCTATCGAGAATGTCTGTGCATGAACTGTAGCGCTGAGGAGCAACAGAGGCAATGCGAACAGTAATTTCTCAATTCTCAATTTTCAACATTCAATTTTTACAACAAAGCTCTAATCTCCGCTTCTACATCCTTGATCTGTGACGGGTTCTTCACCACGTTGTTGCCGCGGTCTATCAGGTAGAACACGGGAGTGGTGGTTACAGGAGCCAGATAGACGTTGCAGACCGATTGGTTGGCGCCATATACGTTAATCCAAGGCAGCGCAGCCGTCTGTGTCTTCCAGAAATGTTCGTTTTCATCGAGCGAAACCTGATAGATTTCCAGTCCTTGAGCGTGATATTTGTTATAGAGTTCGCGCAATTGCATGATAAAATCATTGCTGCCATCTGCTGCAAATGCATGGAAGTTCAACAATACCACCTGTCCCTTCAGATCGGTTAGGTGTCGCTGCAAACCCTTGTTGTCAATCAGAGGTAGGTCGATGACGCCTGTCACATTCACCTTGCTGCTATCAACGGTCAGCACCTGATTCTCACGTTTTCTGATGATACGCTGGTCGGTCATTTCACGTAGTGCGATGTTATGCAGGTTCTCACCACGCAGGGAGTTCGGATAATAGGTGTCCCAACTGGTAGCAACAGCACCAAAAACTTTCACATCCTCAGGATATAGTGAGGGGTCGAAGAGTAACTGGCTACTATTGTTGACGGTGATGTACTGAAACAAAGCGAAATAGGCATAGGCCTTCATCGGCTCCTTATAAATGTAGTTACGCTTTACATCTTCCTTATAGTTGGCAATCATCTGTTCTATCACGTTGACCAGCGAGTCGCCCGCCAAAGCAGGATTGTTTACCGCATTCTGAACACGTGTCTGCAACTCAATCTGCTTCAGAGCCAGTTCCTTTATCTTCTCATTCTCATACGAACCTGCTACATCGTAGTTCGTGGCCATCAGCGGATACGATGCTTTCACATTCACCGTCTCTGTGGAGTCAATGGCAATATTGATAATCTGTCCTGCAATACGCAAACGGTAGAACTCAGGATTCCCGCATCTGTCACCGGAAAATTCGAAGTTTCCAGCTTCATCGAGTTTCACAGAGTCCAATTTCTCAGGACCGTTCAAGCTCATATTCTCAAAATACAAGACAGAGTCCTTTGCATTCTCCAACTTTCCTGTTATATGGAACTTCTCGCTAGTACAAGAAGTCATCAGCAATGCACCCATGAGGGTGCACATTCCAATTAATGTCTTTCTTTTCATGTTATTTTTATAATTTCCGCTACAAATTTAGATATATTTTTGATAATACCAATCAGAAGACAGAAAAAATAAAAAGAAAAATTTTTCCCAAACCTTCCGTCTCTATTCAAAAAAAGGTGTATTTTTGCACAATTTGAGTATTATTTATCCACTAAAACTTATGAAATTCTTGAAACTATGGATGTTTGCCGCCATCCTGATTTGCGGCACAGTGATAACATCGTGTACCGATGATAACGGCGTAAATCCATCACCTGCAGAAGAGATTGAGGAACAGTTGAAGAAGATGACGTTGCGCGAAAAAGTAGGACAAATGTTCTTTGTACGTCCCGAGGCACTTGACACGACTATCCATTGGAAGGAGTATTCCGACTTGATGCCTATAGAACTTCAAGAGGTCAACAACTGTATGAAAGGTGTGAACGAAAAATACCCTGTAGGCGGAATCATCCTTTATGCATGGAACATTAAGGACGAAGCTCAGTTGGCACGGTTTATACCACAACTGAAAGCATTAAAAGGAGAGCCTCTGATGTGTATCGACGAAGAGGGTGGCCGCGTGTCCCGTATCGCCAACAATCCCAACTTCCATGTTAAGAAGTATGAGTCAATGGCAGCTATCGGTGCTACTGGCGATCCAGCTAATGCCTATGAATGTGGTAACACCATCGGTACCTATCTTAATGGCTATGGTTTCGATATTGATTTTGCCCCTGTTGCCGACGTAAACACTAATCCTGACAACATTGTTATCGGTCCTCGTGCTTTCAGTGACGACCCTTATGTGGCTGCACCTATGGTAACAAGTTATCTTCAAGGACTGCAAGATGCCGGCATCATAGGCTGTATCAAACATTTCCCTGGTCATGGCGACACGAAGGCTGATACACACTACGGCTACGACCAAACGCAGAAGACTTGGGCTGAGATGCTCGACTGCGAGATGGTGACATTCCGTGCCGGCATCAATTGGGGCTGTCAACTGATTATGACCGCTCACATCGGTGCGCCTAAGGTCACAGGTTCGGACATTCCTTCCACCATGTCGTCTGTTATTCTGCAAGACAAGCTACGCGATGAACTGGGCTATCAGAACATCATCGTGACCGATGCGATGGAGATGGGAGCCATCACGAAGCAATTCACCAACATCGAAGCCACGTTGGGTTGCATTCAGGCAGGTGCCGACATCGTGCTCAGTCCCAAAAACTTAGTAGAGGCATTTGATGCCGTCGTGAAGGCTGTAGAGGAAGGAAAAATTTCAGAGGAGCGTATCAATCAGAGCGTGCGTCGCATTTTGCTATTGAAAAAATATGCACAAATAGCCCACTTTCTATTATAGATGTTCACCTTTGAATTATAGAAACCATACATAAATAGATGAAGGAAGGGGCCATCGCAAAGTATTGAGATGATAGTTTTTCTTTCCAATCATTTGGAGATTGCAAAAAATATATTACTTTTGCAGCATTGACATAGTGGGTACACCAGAACTAGATAAAAAGAAAACATTAAAACAATGAATAACACCAGTCCTTTTGCAGAGAAAAGCCGTCAGCGGCAGTTGGAAACGCCTGACGGAGTGCAGGATTATGTGCGTGTGACCTCTGTGTCGCCCCTACTCATTGGCAGTACCATCTTACTGCTCCTGGCTGCATTTATTGTATGGGGCGTGCTGGGTACGGTGACCGACCGTGTAGAATACAGCGGACTCATCTTCCCACATCACGGAACAGATGACATCACGCTGGACTCGCAGGGTACGATTACCAAAATGTTCGTACATACGGGTGACACTGTGATAGAAGGGCAACAGATTGCACGAGTTCAGATTGACGGCAAAGACAGTATTGTGTGTAGCAAACTGCATGGTACGGTGTTGTTTGCTAAACAAGACCGTGAAGGTTTTGTACCTTTAGAACCTCTGGTGAGTATGGTATGCGACCATCATGCCGACGGTACGGTGCATACCATGCTGGTGGCATACGTCGATATGGAAACCCAGCACGACCTGCGTGAAGGTATGGAGGCACAGGTATGGCCCCGAGGCGATGACCGTGATGAAACTGGCTATGTGCATGGTATCATAACCAGCATAGACCGTTATCCTACTCCCCACGAAGAAATCGTCAATCAGTTGAAGAGTACTGCGATGGCTGATGCACTCTTCTCGATGAAGGAATCGGCCTGGCAGGTGATTATCGAATTGAAACATTCCCCACAGGACTCCACGCGTTATGACTGGTCGTTTGGTCAGCCCAAGAATGTGGAAATGGGTATCGGTACCTATTGTAATGTGCTGACAGAAACGCGCCGCCGCTCAATTTATGAGTATCTTTTTAATATTCAGAGGTGATGGGTGATAAATGATAGGAATATGAAGAGTGAGAAATCGACATGGGGTTTATTGCGCCGCTTTATGAAAGGCGGAGGCATGCTGATTGTCTTCAACTTGCTGCTCTATGTCATCACCATTGGTATCACCCTTTTCCCACCCCTTTTCCAGCAGGTCTTTACCGATAACATCATCACAGGCAAGAACCCAGAGTGGTTCCAGCCGCTGATACTGATGTATAGCGGATTGTTCATTCTGGAACTGATAGCATGGCTGGTGCTTAACGGTCACCGCCGTAAGCTGACTATGCGCTTCAGTGTTATCAGTCAGTCACGCTATATATGGCATGTGTTACGATTGCCGATATCTACATACAGCCGTTATTCAGCAGGCGACCTGATTGCCCGTTTTATGGGAATCGGAAAAACAGGTGTCAACCTCTTCGACCTCGCTTCGGCTGCCGTCTTAGGGCTGAATGTAGTCATATTCTCCTATCTGCTGTTTGTTTACCACTGGAAACTAGGACTGATGGAACTGATTGCTTTAGGTACGATCGTACTGTCCATCCGTCTGAGCACCAACTATCAGAAACGAAAGGCAAGTAGTATGGAGGCGACGGAACGACATTTGCAGAGTGCTACGATGGCTGGTTTGCACAGCATGGAAACCATCAAGGCGGCAGGTGCAGAGCAACGTTTCTACCAACGTTGGGATGCACTCTACGCCCAGGCACTGAATGCCCGCGTTGCTTCCACCCGTCAGATGATTCTGATGGGAGCACTCCCTCTGTTGGTACAAGGACTTACAGCCGCCTTGCTACTCTGTGTGGGTACGTGGTTTATCCTTCAGGGTGAACTGACGCCTGGTATGCTTCTTGCCTCACAGGGCTTTATGACAGCGATGCTGTATCCCGTTACGAAGTTGTCCAGTGTGACACAGGATGTGTTTAAAGCTCACTCCGTATTGGAACGTCAGGAAGAGATTCTTGAAGAGAAGACAGAGGCTTCAGGAGAACCAGAATCCGATGGTTCCGAAATCTCGAAGCTTACTGGTGAGATAGAGTTGCGCGATGTAACGTTCGGATACGACCGTTCGCTGCCGCCGCTTATCAGTCACCTGTCGCTCCGCATCAAGAAAGGTGAACAAGTGGCATTTGTAGGCAGATCTGGCTGTGGTAAGAGCACATTGGCCAAATTGGTGGCAGGCCTCTATGAACCTTGGGAGGGAGAAGTGTTGCTCGATGGAAAGCCTATCCATCACGTGAGTCGTCTGTCGCTGACCAGCAGTGTCGGCGTAGTCAGTCAGGAGTGTACCTTGTTTGAAGGAACCATCGCCGATAATATTAAGATGTGGGATGAGAGCATCAGTGATGAGGTCATGATACAGGCTGCCAACTATGCTCAGTTGCATGGTGAGATTATGACTTTGGCTAACGGCTATCAGAGCAGGATAGAGACGTGCGGACAGAATATGTCGGCAGGTCAGCGCCAGCGTATGGAGATTGCTGCTGCTTTGGCCAAAGAACCAACCATCCTTGTGATGGATGAAGCTACAGCTACCCTTGACAAAAAAACTGAAACAAAGGTGATGCAGGCTGTACGCACCTTGGGAATTACGTCGCTGATGATTGCTCACCGTCTGGAAACCATACGCCAGTGCGATACCATCTATGTCATCGATTACGGACAGGTGGTTCAGCAAGGCACCCATGACAGTCTGATTGGAGACAAAGAAGGATTATACTACCAATTGAACGTTTGCGCTAAGCCGGAAGAATAGATATGACGACAGAGATGCTTGAACAACTGATGCGCCGCATAGAAGGCAACCGCAAGGCTACGAGCCGTGCGGGCGATGTCTTCATGTCGATGGTTGACCGAAGTACGTTGAACCAACTGAAGAGCAATGTCCAGAACGTGGTGGAGCCAGAACAGTTGGAGCAGACGCTGGCCAGCAAAGGAATCTTCTTCCGACAGATACAACTGGAGGGTGAATGGTGGCGATATACGACTGGAAAAATACTGGCATTCCTCCGTGACGACGACACACCCGTCGTGCTGAAACCAGGTTTTGCCAGCTACTCGTTTATCCATCCGCATACCCGACGCCGTATCGTCATCGGCAATTCTCTCACCCACCCGTCATCCAACAACCAACACCTGAAACCTGAAGCCTTCTGTCTGACGCAGCCGTTACCTTCCAAACAGCTGACGCTGCGTGACCTGGGACGATTTGCTTGGCGCAGTCTCAGCGCTACCGACCTCGGCTACATCGCATTGGCCTGTGTCAGCGTGGTGCTGCTCAGCATGTTTACCCCCTATGTAACGAAACTGATATTCAGCGAGGTCATCCCGTCGGGGAGTGCCTCTCAACTGCTGCCCGTAGCCATCCTGCTGTTCAGTGCTGCATTGGGATTGGTGATGCTACAGGTGACACGCAGTCTGGTGGTGTTCCGCGTCAAGGACAAGCTGGAATATTCACTGCAGACTTCACTCATGACACGTCTGCTGCATCTGCCGGCAGCCTTCTTCCGTCAGTGGACGGCGGGCGACCTGTCGGGCCGCGTACTGTCGCTGTCACATTTCAGCGCGCTGCTGACAGAAAGCATGCTCACCACGATGCTGTCAGTTTTGTTTACATCCATCCTCTTCATCCAGTTCTTTATCTATGGCGGTCCGTTGCTGTTCGTCGGCATCGGTGTCATGTTATTGGAGCTGTTCTTCATCTTTCTCAACTACTACTATGTAAAAAAGGTACAAGATACCGTGACCCCCAACCGGTCACGTATGTTCGGACTCCTCTATGAACTGCTGGGTGGTATTCAGAAAATCCGTACCAATGGTGCCGAGGAACGCGCCTTCAAGCTTTGGGCAGAACGTTTTGCCTATACCGAACCTTATAGTGCCTACCAGCCGATGATGTATACCTATTCCGGCTCATTGGCCTTTGTCATCAAAATGGTACCGATGATTATCACCATGTGGGCTGCATGGAGCTTCGGACTGGCATTGAGCGACTATATTGCCTACTGTGCCGTACTCGCTATCGCCCTGGAGACAATCAACCAGCTGGAACCGATTATGAAGGAAGTGGGACGCGTGATGCCGGAGGCCCGACTCTGCCAGCCAATCCTGGAAACAGAGCCTGAGATAGCAGACCACCAACAGGTTCTCACCCACCTTGACGGACGAGTCAGTATCAGCGGATTGCGTTTCCGCTACGGCGATACGGAACCTTGGCTGTTTGACGGTTTCGACCTGCATGTGGAGCCGGGAGAATATGTGGGCATCACAGGACCGTCAGGTTGTGGTAAGACCACGCTGTTGCGACTGCTATTAGGTTTTGAGGCGCCCACAGAAGGATATATCTACTACGACCAGTACAACCTGCACGATATTAACAAATCTACATTGCGTCGCCATTGTGTGAGTGTTGTCATGCAGAACGGACGACTGATCGAAGGAACCCTGCTCGACAACATCCTCTTTACCGCTCCCGACGCGACGGTAGATGATGCATGGGAAGCCGTCCGCCTGGTAGCCCTCGACGAAGACATCAAGCACATGCCATTAGGAATGGAAACACCCATCAGTGAAGATGGTTACGGTCTTTCTGGAGGACAGCATCAGCGCATTCTGTTGGCCCGCGCTTTGGTGCAGCGTCCTGATGTGCTGATACTGGACGAACCCCTTTCCGCCCTCGACAACGTCACGCAGCAGCGTGTGGCTGATTGTCTGAAACAGCTGCACTGCACACGCATCGCTATCTCCCAGCGTCCCGACACCCTGCGGCATTGCGACCGTATCATCACAATTCCTTAATCCACAGGCTTCACCTTATCTTATTTATTAGCAAAATTTAGTTGAATAGATTTTGTTACATCAACAAATGATAGATGCCGCCTGCGAGCATTTTGACGACACCTTTCATCTCCAGTTCAAAGAGGGCGGCGGTGAGACGGGCAACGGAAATGTTAGACTGGACTGACAACATGTTAATCTGTAGGTCGTTGTTTTCTTTCAACACATTGACGATGGTCTGTTCGGTTGATGAGAGATGAGGGAAGAGGTTGCGCTCGATGCCCTGCTGCTGGACTTGTGCCAACAATACTTCATCGTTCCAGCCCATCGCATCAACAAAGTCTTGGGCACATGTAATCAACCCTGCGCCATTATCGCGGATGAGGTTGTTGCAGCCTGCTGAGGCTGTATGACCGACATGACCAGGGAAGGCGAATACTTCACGGTTGTAGCTGCGGGAGATGCGAGCCGTGATGAGTCCACCGCCTTTAGCGGCACTTTCTACAAGGATGCAAGCATCTGATAAGCCTGCTACGATGCGATTGCGCTGGACGAAGTTCTGGGGAATGGGCTGTGTCTGCGTGGGAAACTCTGTGAGCAGACCGCCGTGATGCACCATCTGGGCGGCTGTTTCACGATGGGCAGCAGGATAGAGGTCGTCGAGACCGTGTGCCAGCACTCCTACGGTATCGAAGCCGTTGGCCAAAGCCTCCCGATGGGCACAGATATCGATGCCGTAGGCGAGTCCGCTGACGATGAGCACTTGTGGACAGAGTGTTCGCAGGTCGGCAATGAACCGCCTAATCATGTCTTTTCCATAGGCTGTGCAGCGCCGTGTGCCGACAATGTTGATGATACGTCGGGCGTTCAGGTCGGCATTACCTTTATGGTATAACACCAGTGGGGCATCGTCGCATTCGCGTAATCGTTGCGGATAGTTCGGGTCGGCAAGCGTAAGCACTTGAATGCCGTATCGTTTTGCAAATTCCAATTCAATTTCTGCCCGTTTCATCGCTTCGCTGACATCTGAAAGACTATCGGTAAGTCGTTTCTGGATATCAGGAACGAGTTCCTTCAAGTGGAAACGGCTTTCGATAATCATCGAGGCAGAACCTAACTCACGGTATAGTTGCGACAATCCGACCAGATGGAAGGGTTTTACCTGCGTGAGTGCAATGGCACAAAGTTGTTCGGCATCCATCATTCTTCTATATACCTTTTAAAGATTTCGTCATACTCACTGCTTTCAGCAAGACGGCCGTTGACAAGGCAGACGAGTTCTACTTTCGCACGGAAGCAGAGCTGTTCGTCATTGGCGCGATAGAGGTCCTGATGGAAGATGTAGCGGATGCCTTCTTTGCGTAGGGCCAGGCGTGAGATAAACTCATCGTCGCAGCGCAACGGAATCTTGTACTGCAGATTCATACGGGCCACAACAGCATCGACTCCTTTCTGATGCATATCGGCAAAACTGGCTCCGAGACTACGGAGGAAGAGGTGGCGGGTGTGTTCGATGTAGTGCAGGTAGTTGGCATTGTTGACGATGCCTTCGATGTCGCACTCGTAGTCGCGCACCTCCATACGGGTTTCAAAAATGTAATTCATCATGATTCTTTTTTAAATATTCATATCCGATGCGACAGCGGAGGCAGTCTTTCTTGTCGCAATATTCATTTTTCAGTTGGATGAGAGCCTGTGAGTCGCCAGCGTTGGTAACGGCTAAACCGCATTGCTGCCACATGCGGACGATATGGTTGTTTTCGGCTTTCAGTTGTTCGAGGTAATCAAAAGCACGGTCGCACAAACGTTCATCGCCTTTATATCTGCCGTAGGCGAACAGCATAGGCACCACCGTGTTGATCATCAGAAGGTTGAGGGAGAAAGGGGAGAGTCCTTTTGAAGGTTGAGGGTTGTCGGTTGAAGGTTGAGGGTTATTGGAGCCGAAGGCATAGTGGGTTTCCCAGTAAGGAGTGACTTGTGTCTTCAGCAAATCTTGTGCTTCCTTCACAGTTTTGCATGCCAGCAGTGCCGACAGTCCGGCTTTGCGCTGGTAGTACAGGTTGGCGAGCTGTGCGATGCGGATATGTGGGAAATTCTGGGGCCTCAGCCGCAGGAAGCGCCACAGATGGGCATCGATGGGTGTCAGCGAAAATTTATGTGCCAGATACTGGTATTCATTGCGCAGTTTGGCAAAATAGCCCTCGTTCATTGCCTGCTGCTGGTATTTCTCAGGGACGGCATTGACATCCAACAGTCCTGCCTGCCCCAGGAAGATGGCTTCAATCTGAAAGAGGTCGTCGCGGTGATGGTCAACGGCGTGCAAGGGTATCGACTTCGCCCAAGCCTCAAAAGCGTCACCATTGATGCCAAACCCGTAATTGCGGGCCAATGTGACGAAGTAGCCGGCTTCCCATGACCCATCGCATAGCTTCACGCGGCGATTGATGTCTTGTGTCTTCCTTTCCAGCCGTTCTGTTTGCAGCGCACTCATCCAGGCGTGAATGGTGAGTTTCGACAGACTTGGGATGATGCGGTAACAAGGTGGATACTGGTCGGTAGCCAGTAGTTGGCGATACTGCTGCTCCACCTGTGCAGGAACGGCCAAAACGAGTTGTGGCAGCAGTTTGCCGTCTTGCGTATAAACGTCGGTATCAGCGCTCTTCACCACATGTAGCACCACATTATTATAATGGGCATCTTTCTCATGCCCATGTGAATACCAGTCGCTGGAGCGCAGGTGTATCTCCACATTGCCCACCCAAAGTGTTCCGTCAATCTTCACCTTCGCATTAAAGAAATCAGGACCGGCATTGCGATTGCTAAGGCCGGGATCAACAACCTCAACCCGTTTGCCCGTTGTTGTCAACAGGCTGGTCAATGGGAAAAGCTTGTGTTTCCATGTGTAGTGTAGGAGTTGTTCCATAGAGATGATAGATGATGGTTTGTTTAGATTATATTTGCTTGCAAAAATATAAAAATCGCGACAATCCTGCAAGAAAAAGCATGATTTTGTGGAAAAAAGTTGGTAGTTTGCTTGAATTTCTCTATATTTGCACCTTGTATTACTTCATACTAATATTTTGAAAAGACTACTATTAACCATCGGAATGCTGCCTCTGACATTATGTTTATTGGCACAGGAAGCTGCCAGCAAACTGCTGTCAGAGTATGAAACACGCTTTGCCTTGATGGACTCGCTGCTGTTTAGCAGTAAGCCCCTGCCATCAGGATTGCTGACAGGTGTATCGTTTACTGAGCCTCAGCGCATAGAAGAGATTGACAAGTGGACGGATGCACGCATCAGCGCCGAGAAAAGCAAGACGGGATTGGAAATCTCCGGTCAGTCTTATTTCCGTCCAGGCAGCGGCATCGGCTACGACCCCGAAGACCCATTGGCAGCCTATAACTTCAAGGCTCAGGCTGAATTGCAGTGGCATATTTTCCAGAGTTCTTTGTATAAGCGAGCCAACAAGATACAACAACTGCGCTTGCAGGGTGAGATGGCGCAATTAGAGTTCGAGAAGGAAGCCATCGCCCAGACTATCATAGACCAGAAACTCGACTCCCGTCGCAAGCACGATGCCGAGTTGCTGGTGTTGTTGCAATACCACTCTGACAACTTAGCCGTATTAACGGGTACGCAGACATACCTATTACAAAATGGAAAGATATCCAGCGACGACCTGCTGAAGCTGATGAGCGACAAGGCCGATATCGACCGACAGCTGACAGCCATCAAGAGTGACTCGCTGATCAAGGAGAATTTATTAGCTGCGGAAGCGAATCTGATGCTGATAGACACGCTGGAACTGTTGAGTCATCTGCGTATGAACCATTGTGACCTCGCCAAGCTCGACATGCAGGCAGAACTGTTGGAGTGTCGTCGTGAAGGAATCGACTACCTGCAGACGATGTCCATCTCGCCATTCGCCCGTTATGCGTGGTATAACCGTCCTGGAGCCAGCAGCTCAACCAATATCGATTTGGGTGTGAGTTTCAAGATACCGCTATCGGCAGAGACCAGCAAGGAGCGCAAGGCATTGAAGGCCGAGCAGGAAAAGATACGTCGGCAGCAGCAGGCATTAAGGGAACAGCTGGAACGTGAGGTGAACCTGATTCTGTTGGAGCTACACAGTTACAACCAAAGCATTCGTGGTGAGCTGGAGCGTCTGAATAAGTTGAAGGCATATATGGCAGACCGTAACAACAGCTACAGGAACCGCATTGGAGAATACAACCGCTTGTCACGCCTGATGGAATATAACTCCTGTCTGGCCTCGTGGGAGAAGCTTGTGAACTACGAGTACCAGCGCGACTGCAAGCTCATCGATTTGCAGAGTTATGTGATGGACAAGCCTATTACGGAATTCGTGAAAATCGTGACTTTGAAATAATTTGCCGTTTACCATACGACCAAACAATCGAATAGACAATGAGAAATTTCCAATTTAACGAAGGACAGGCCCTTGAAGACCAGAAAATCGAGGCGGTCATTGCCCAGCGAAAACGTAAACTGAGAAAACAGCAAACGGTTTTTGCTCTGATTATGCTGGTGATTCTTGCAGCGTTTGCCTATTACGTGTATAACAAGGTGGTATATACCGATTTCGATGGATATGTGCAGACCGACTACAAGCATTTCCGCGCGAAAGACGACCTGTATCTCTATAAGATGTACAAGGAGGTGGGCGATATCGTCATGCCTGGCGACACCCTCTATTCCTATATGTTCTTGGACAACATCCTGACCTCCAAGCGTCTCTATGACGAGCCGCAGGTAGTGACTGGTAATCGGAATATCCGTTTGCAGACAGGGTTGTCTGCGTCCGACCTGAATGTATTGCGTGTGAAAATCAATGAGTTGCGTAAGCAAATAGCCGTTGAAGACCACAACATCCAGTTTGGACTGACAGACAATTCACACAAGATGGACTTGCAGCGGCAACTGGCAGAGACGGAGGCGCAATTGCGTGCAGAGATGTCGAAGCTGAGTGTTTACAATGCCATTGGCAGCGAGACAGCTGAGGCACTGAGGCGATCGGGAGCAAATGAGCAGTACAAGCGCGAAGACCTCAATCAGGCGATGGATAAGGCGGAAGGTGCCGTACATTATGTGATATCAAGCGATACGGCTGTCATCACGCAAGTGTTGTTCCACGGCAATGAGCCTGTTTTCCAAAAGGAAACGATCATCCAGACACAGTCGATGAACCTCAAAAGCAGTAGTATGAAAGTGGTAGCTTACATACCTACCAATGATATGGGTAAGCTGAACAATCGTACGAAAGCAGAAGTGATCGTTAACGATGACGTCCGTTTCAATGCTCATGTAAAACTCTTGGGTGCCAGAACAGAGGAACTACCAGAAGAGTTGCGTAACTCATTATCGCATGTCTATACCACCGTGATGGTTATCTTTGAACTGGACCCGGGACAGGTATTGCCGTTCTGGGCAGCCGTTGACGATGTACCCGTCAAGGTGCGCATCAACAACTACGACAAGGAAAACCGCGCGAATGCTGATGATATATGGTATATCAATGAAAAGGGACTTACGGAGGAGAGCCGTAAGAGAGTTGAACAGATGTTTAAACAATTGAGGAATGGAAAAAAATAAAGATAAGAAATACGACATCATCACCAATCATAACGGTCGTAGGATTCTGGTGTTGAACCGTATGTTAGAGGTGGACAAGGCAAAGGATATCAATGACGAGGATTTTGATGCCACCTTCATCAGTGTGGCCCACCGTGCTTACGAGGAAAATCGTTTGGGTGTCCGCTGGGTGTCACCCGTCCGTTCACGAAAGTGCTTCCTGAAACCACTTTTCGTAACCAGTTCCTTGGAAGAGGAGTTCAACCTCTATGGTACGATTGTTGACGGATTCTGCTCAACGCCGTTTGATGCGGGTTTCACAGACAGGATAGAACAGATCTATGCCAATATCGAACGTTTCGGTATCACACGTGAGCTGAGTAAGTTGGACGAATCAACCGCGAAGAACCTGACCAACTTCGTGAAGTATGATTTGAGCCGTGGACATCTGACCTACACCAATGCCGCCATTCGCGGATTGTCGAAGGGATATTCTGCCGATTTCCTGTCATGGTACGGGAATGAGGAGAGTCTGCAGATTGACGACCGTATGAAATACGCCAAAATGATGGAGGAACTGGGTTTTGCCGAGCGTGTCAAGCACATCGAGCGTGTACATACCTGTCCGAAGTGTGGCGACGGACACCTATTATTTATAGAGTGTTGTCCGAAATGTGGCAGCTCCAATATCCATGAGGAAAGTATCCTTCACCATTTCCGTTGTGCCAACCTGTCGCCAGAAAGCACTTATCAATGGGATGGTGAGTTGCGTTGTCCGAAATGTAAGAAGGTGCTACGCCATATTGGTGTCGACTACGACCGTCCTGCCTCAGCCCATCATTGTCATGAGTGCGAAAGTACTTTTATCAACACCACGATGAAGGTGTTCTGTTCACATTGTCATCACACGTGTCAGCCAGATGAGCTGTTGCCGCTGGACATCTATGAATACCGAATTACGGAAAAAGGCATCCATGCCTTCATGAACGATGAGGCTCTGATGGAGATTACCAGTGAGGATATCTTCTCCGGACACTGTAGCTACGAGGTGTTCACTTCTACCATCACCACGTTTTCTGCAATGCCGGCTTACTCTGACCATTTGCTGTTGATTTTCCGATATAAGTATAGTGGTGTGGTACGCGACTGGCGTCTGATGGATATCGTACGTAGTTTCCTTTCTCATATCGTTACCTTCAAAGTTACCAGCCATTTGGGTGAAATCTATACGATGACGCTGTTGCCGAAGGATGAACTGCAGATAGAGGCTCCGCGACTGAGAGAGATTGTCGATCAGTTGTTTGAGGAGTATAAGGAACGTGATGACACCTTCGATTTCAAGTTCCTGAAAGAATATGTCTTCGATCGTGAACTGGTGAAAGCCGAGGAGTTTATCAAGAAAATCGGAGAGAAAGCCGACAACCTGACACCTGTTCATAAGGGTGACTTCTAAATAACGAAAACAATAACGAAAACGGTAACTAATCTCTACGATGATTATATTAGACCTGTTTCGAGATATGTGGCTATGGCTGGTGAACGCCTTCAACGATGTGGAGGTGTGTTTCCTGCGTAACCTTAGTATCACGGAACTGCTCAGTGTCTATTGGTATTTGTTCTTTATTGAGTTTCCCCGTTACTATTTGTTGGAAGCCATCATCACCGTTTATGTGAAGTTGACCTATCACTTGCAAAACAGGAAGAAGGCAGAGGCACGCATGAAACTGTTTATCGAGCGTCCGCTGATAACCATTCTGGTACCAGGAAAAAACGAGGGCAAGAACATCTACAAACTGGTAACAAGTTTGCGTGAGCAGACCTACCAGAACTATGAGGTTATTGTGGTTGACGACGGGTCGGACGATGGCACATCATATATAGGAAGAGACCTTGAAAAAGCTGGTTTCATCGACCGATTCCTTCGTTCAGAGAAACGTGGCGGCAAGGCGAGCGCTGCCAATTTCGGACTCTATTATGCCAAAGGGAAGTACGTTGTCCATCTGGACGCTGACTCTTCCTTAGACCGCGATGCCATCGAAAAGATACTGCTACCGTTCTATATGGATCCGAAGATAAAAGGTGTGGGCGGAACGGTGAAAGTTCGTAATGCTTCTGATACACTTTGCACTTCGCTGCAAGCCATTGAATACCTGAAGACGATACAGGTAGGACGAACGGTAACCAGCACTCTGGGCATTTACCATATTATCTCTGGTGCTTTTGGCGCTTTCGACCGTCAGGCCCTGAACAACGTGGGAGCATGGGATATCGGTCCTGGACTCGACGGTGACATCACGCAGAAACTACGCAAGGCTGGACATAAGGTAGCATTTGCCAACGATGCCATTTGTCTGACCAATGCGCCCACCTCGTGGTACAGACTATACAAACAGCGTTTGCGTTGGAGCCGTTCGCTCGTTCGTTTCCGTATCCGTAAACACCGTGATATCCTGATGCCTACTGGCAATTTCGATTTCTTCAACTTCCTGTCAAATATGGAGAACATCATGTACGACTGTGTATTCAACTACATCTGGTTCATCTATATCATCGGGTTGTTGTTTACCTATACCGATCGTCTGCTGGAGATTTTCTTGGTGGGTTGGTTGATACGTTTCTTCTTCTCTATCATTGCCTTTGGCGTAATCATGATGGTAACAGAACGTCCTCGCCAAGAGGCAAGGTTGGCCTTTTATCTGCCGTTGGTAACCTTCTATACGGGTTACTTCCTACGCATCACGAGACTCATTGGCCACACCACGGAGTTCTTCTTCTTCACCTCCTATCGAGATAGTTGGAACCCAAGAAAAACATCTGTCTATGCACAATTAGAGCGGCAGTAGTCCGTTATATCATCAATATGTAACAATAATTCCAAAAAACAAACTTAATTTAAAACCTAATGACCGAAAAAATGGAAAAAGAACCTTTAGCTGACGTTTTGAGCACTGTGGCAGAAGATCCTGTAATAGGAGTTGTAGGAATGGGTTATGCGGGATTACCCGTTGCCTGTTTGTTCGCACAGAAGTATCCTGTGATAGGATATGACATGTCGGAACGTCGTATTACAGATTTAAAAAAAGGTATTGACAGCGGTCATGATTTTGACAGTACCCTGTTGTTGGAACTACAACAGAACCACATGTCGCTGACCACCAACAAGGAAGACTTGCGGCAGTGCAACTTCTACGTCGTGGTGGTTCCGACACCTGTAGATGAAAACAACAAACCAGATTTGTATTGTGTAGAGTCGGCAAGCGAGGTCGTTGGTTATGTGATTGGCAGGGGCGACATCGTTGTCTATGAATCCACCGTCTATCCTGGCGTGACAGAAGAGGTGTGTGTGCCTCTTATTGAAAAGATGAGCGGCTTGAAGTTCAACGAGGACTTCTTTGCAGGCTATTCTCCTGAGCGCATCAACCCAGGAAGCAAGGAGCATACCATCTTCAATACGGTGAAGATCACTTCTGGTTCTACACCAGAAGCAGCAGATATCGTTGACGACCTCTATTCTTCCGTATTGGAAGCAGGCACCCATAAAGCCTCCAGTATCAAGGTGGCTGAGACGGCAAAGGTGTTGGAGAATGTGCAGCGTGATGTGAATATTGCTTTGATGAATGAGGTAGCCAAGATTATGGCAGCAATGGATGTCGATACCAACGAGGTCATCAATGCGGCATCTACGAAATGGAATTTCCAACCTTATCGTCCAGGACTGGTAGGCGGACACTGTATCGGTGTTGATCCTTTCTACCTGATGCATCGTGCAGAACAGCTGGGTGTTGAGCCAAGGCTCATTCGTGCTGCCAGAGAAGAGAACGACAGCATGGGTAAGTATGTTGCAGACCAGTTGATTCGTCGTATGACCGACAAGGGCATCAAGATGAACAAAGCCAAAATTCTTTTGTTGGGAATCACATTCAAGGAAAACTGTCCTGACATACGCAATACCAGAGTCATCGACATCTACCGTCAGCTGGCTCTTTTCACCGACCAGATAACCGTTGTAGATCCGTGGGCAGATCCGGAAATGGTAAAGAAGGAATATGGCATTGAAGTCACCAACGAAAAGGAAGCATATTTGGAAAAATATGATGGTGTAATGCTTTGCGTGGCCCATCGTGCCTTCCGTTCTCTGAACATCAATAAGATTCTTGCTTCTCCTGCTGTGGTCTATGATGTAAAAGGATTCTTGAGACAAGACGAGTACGTCGATGCACGCCTGTAAATAGGTTTATTTCAACAGGTTGCGTAAACGTTTTCTGTGATTGTTTCGATAAAAGTCTTGGCAGATATAAATATAATGTGTATCTTTGCAGCGAATTTGTAAGATTCTCAAAATTGCAAACCTCAAACACGAATAGCGATGATGTGGAATAAGAAGATGAACAAGTATTTTTTTGTAGGAGCATTGTTGTTTGGACTGACAGCATGTTCAAGTGATGACCTCGTCGGGGGTAATGACACACCGAATACAGGTGATGCCACCTTGACTTTTATCTCTGGAAACCAAGCTCGTATCGTTACTCCAAACCAAATCCAAAGTGCCCGTGCCATGCAGACACGTGCGGCATCGGATCCTGCGGCTCCAACGATTCCTGCTGATGCTCTTGAGTTTGACAAGGAAAGCATGAACAACTGGAACGATGGTGTGCTGTTGTCGAAGGGCAAGAACTACAAGATTACAAAGGCATACAAAGGTTCTATATCTGCTAACGATTGGAATAGTACGGAAGAGATCAACATCTACGTTGCTGCTGATGCCGACTTCACGACATGGTGGAGCGACTATCAGGGTTTGAATGCGAATATCTACGTGTTGCCTGGTGGTAAGCTGACCTGGGAACAGGCTGGCTGGGACCAGATGGTAAAGATTCCTGGCGGTACGAAGGTATTTGTCTGGGGTGAGTTCACCATGCCGGACAATATGGGTCTTCGTCTGATCGACGGCAACAACAATGGTGGTGAATTGTATGTATATAAAGGCGAGAACCCGTTGTGGGTAAAGACCGCCAACGGCAACAAAAGCAAGGTATGTTTCCAGGTGGACAGCAAGGCGAAATTCTATAGTTCACGTGAGGTGGTTATCGACGGTACTGCCAGCTTCTTGGGTGAGAGCCATTTTGCCAACAGCGTGGTTATCAACTACAATATGTTCCCTGGCTATGGCAGCCACACAGTATTCGACAAGTGTTCGAAGGTGGTTGGTCAGTTGGACGACCGCAATGTAAGCACTCCAGCATCAATTGATATCAATGAATACCTGTACGTAGGTAGCCTGCATAACGATGGCCGTCCGTTGACGATTAACCTGACAGAGGCCCTGCTGGATATCGACAACAATTTCACGACGGTGAACAATGAGGCCAACTATATGTTGAACCGCATGGTTGACAAGGGTGACAACAGTTTGAAGATTGTAGGCAAGAACGGCAACTATTATTCTGTTGTACGTGTGTTGAAGGGTGATGAGAACGCATTGTATTTCGATCGCGGCAACAACTACGAGGTTGTTCCTGGCGACGGTACTCCTACAAAGTTTGAGGTGGAGAGTTTCACGGGTTATGTAACATTGCTTTCCAGCAACACGAGAATTCAGTATCCAATGATTCAGGGCAAGGATGATATTACAGACATCCTGACCTTCAAGGATGCGAATGTACACTACAACGACGGTGATGTATATCTGCCTGCTACAGACTGTCGTCCTGTAATTGGCGACGGTGCTATTGTGGTTTCTCCTGACGTACAGCACAAGTATTCTGCAACGAGCTTCGACTTTGGTTCAACGGGTACGCTCTATCTCTGCTGGCATTCAAATGCAAACACCAACAAGGAAGATGGTGAAGAGTATGGCGGTTCTGTTTCAAGTACCAGCGACTGGGGCGGTATTGTGGACGTAATTGATGTCAACGCATACAACCCGGCAAGCAGCATCTTCTTGCAGACGATGATGCAGGATGAGCACAAGTACAACCACATCAAATTCTACAACGGTAAACTCTACCTTGCCGGAACAAGCAAGAAGGTTGGTGCGGCTCTGCATGAGCTGAAGCTCAGCGGTAACAAGATTGACGAGAGCGATGCGGGTATCCGTGTGAACCTGACTGGTTCTTCTGCCAACTGCGTAGATATCCTGAACGGCAAGCTGTTGACTATCTCTGGTTTCAATAACGGTGGTATCAACTACTTCGCACTGAACGACTACAGCAACCAGGAGAAGAAATTCATCAATGATGCCTCCTCTGAGTATCAGGGCAAGTATATCTATGTGGACAGCAAGGCGGGCAAGGTTGTTTCGCTGAACAACACCACAAAGGGTATCGTGACCATCTATAATATGTCAACGATGGCTGTTGAGAAGACATTTGAGGTGGGAGCTATCCAGCCGAAGGACGGTAAGAACGTCTGCATCTCCGACGGAGAGAAGATCTATATCTGTCGCGGTCAGAACGGCTTCGATGTTTACGACTTCAACGGCAACAGAGTCGGTGGCAGCAATAAGCACGCCAACGGTTGTGATGTTGACGACAAGTACATCTACGTTGCAACTGGCGATGGCTTTGCCATCCTCGACAAGGCACAGAAGGACAAGGACGGCAACAACAAGACTGTGAAGGTAGTGAAGTTCACTGGTACAGGCTTCGTTTATCCTGGCACACGTGGTGGCAAGCAGGACGACAGCGTGAAGCAGTCATCGAACTTCGTGAAGGTTCATGGTGGCAGCGTATATGTTGCTCACGGTATGTACGGTCTGCGTATCTATAAGTTAAGCGACCTCGTAGACTAAAATCCCGCCTTCCCTTTGGAAGGACCCGCAGCTAACGGGCACTATAGCATAAGGCGTGTTTCCATGATGGGAACACGCTTTTTTGTATTGTCTTCGGTTTAGATAAAATATTCACACTCAAACCAGTAAGGTAAGACAGAGGTTTATATAAAAAAGTTTTTACATATCCTCCATGGATAAGCCGCCCATTGTGACTTCTTTGCTACGGAATATGCGTCGCTTCATCTCTGCGGCTTTCTCTTCAAGTCGGGCAGAGGAGTACTTCTGGGGATTGCGCTTCACCTCATACGCTTCCACCTTGCCTTCAAGCGTTTCGGCTACAATATCAATCTCGAAGTCGTCCTTGTTGCCCTTAGAGTTCACGCCATTCGGTTGCCACCAACCGCCAATTTGCTTGTAACGGCAGCTCTCCATCATCTTCTGACGAAACCACACCGCATATTCAAATCCAGACCATCCCTGTAGCAAAGACAAAAGCCAGAGGTCGTGCTTCCGCCAAGTATGTGCATAAGAATGATAAGTCGAAGGTGCTATCCCATAAGGAATGGAAGAAACTGCCTGATGAAATCCGCTCGAACTTCGTAAGAACAGAAGTCGAACGGAGGGAAAAGGAAAGTGTATCGTATGCCAGTGTATGGGGCGAGGACAAATATGCCGTTGGAAAGACCTACTACCAGATGCACACTGAATACTACAATAAGGTTGGGCATAAGTACGGTCTGGAACGTGGTGATGACATTGCCATGCTGCCAAGTGAGGAACGGCGTGAGCGAGTCCATAAGAAGGGCTTGAAATTTGTTGAGACCAGACGAGACTCTTCGACCGAAGCGGGCAGGTCGACGTAGTCGGTGCCCGTAATGTGAGGGAGAAAAATTTGTTGAGGCCAGACGAGACTCTTCGACCGAAGCGGGCAGGTCGACGTAGTCGGTGCCCGTAATGTGAGGGAGAAAACCGTAGGTGAAAGCCCTGGAACGAAAAGAAGAGAACCGCAGTTCTCTTCTTTTTGTGGACCAGCCAGGGCTTGAACCTGGGACCTCCAGATTATGAGTCTGTTGCTCTAACCAACTGAGCTACAAGTCCGTGAATTCCTCCTAATATTGGAATTCGGCTGCAAAAGTACTACTTTTAATTCAATTAACCAAGAGAAAAGCTGAAAAAGATAATTACGTCGTTCCTGTTTCGCAACCGCAAATATGATTCATGATGATTCTCGCGCAGAGACGCAGAGGACGTAGAACGGGTCTATATCATTTCTTTGACAGCATCAACAAAGGCTTTTGCTTTTGGGGTATATAAGTCTATCATTTCTTTGTCGCAATAGACGAAGTCGTCATAGTCGCCGCTGTGTCGAATTTCAAATAGGCGGCTGAAGGTTTTTCCATGCTCATTCGCCAAAATACCTTTAGATACAAAATGAAGTCCAAGCATAGTTTTAACTCCAGCATGAGAAGCAGTGTTAATACCATTGTGGACAAGTAAAGCTAAAGCTGCATTCGTCTAATATTTCATTCATATTCTAATCCCTTCATTCATGACGTTAATATAGAAAGGTGTTTTAAACGGTCGGTTTTCCCATTGTTTGCGCAGCATAATCATGGGACTGATAAGAACACCTGAAGCAAGCTCTATCTCATAGAGTTCACCAGATAGTTTATCCTCTCGCTTTAAGTCGCGCTTATCACCATCAAGCAGTATCAAGACGTCAATATCGCTATCTGGTCGGTTATCACCACGCGCTTCTGAACCATACAGAATCGTTGTTGCTGTAGGTTCCATGCGGCGAATAGTCCGACTAATTTGTTCTACAATTTTTGAACGCGTCATGTTCTTACTTAATCTTGATACCGTTGCAAAGATAAGGATTATTCCAATATCCCACAAATTTACTCACGAAAAAATGATTTTTTTTATTTATATTTGCAACACCCACCACTTTTTGACATTATCGGCCGTAATGGTTTGATATACAGGGGTTTGTAGGTTGGTTGGTGTTGCGAAACACCCACCCAAGACCCACCCAAGACCCACCAAACACCCACCATATCTGAGTTATTTAAGTTTCTGGAGTTAAATAGGTAGTTATAGGCCTTTGGCCTATGGAGTTAAAATGGGAGTAAAAATGGACAATAGATTTTGTAACATGCGAAACTTTCGTCCTGCGCGTAGCGCATAACTCCCTAAGCCGAAGGCTTATAACTTCCTTTTTTACTCCAAATTTAACTTCAGAAACTAAAATGAGTTATCATTGAAGTGACCCCAAACATGTAGTTTTCGTTATCGTTATTTTGGGGGAGTTATTTTCTGATTTTGGGGAGGTCTCTGGGGAGGTCTCAAATAGATACCTCCCCACTCGTAATCCCTTTATATATCGGCATCCTAAGTCATTTTGGGGAGGTTAGGATTGTTCTCATTATTCTTTGCCATCGCGCTACTCCTGAATAAAGAACTTCTCAATTTTTTCGCTGTCGTCCTCGACATCAAGCATGAAGTCGAACATAAACTCACCAAACGTCAGCTCCATATCACCTGCATACTTATATAGGTATTTCAGTTTTGAGGGTTCCACCTGGGCGAAATGTGCCAAGCCGTCGTGCTTGGGTAGGCCGAAATACATCTGACTGGCCTGCAGATAGCGCATCAGGTAAGGTGAGTGACTCGTCATCAGAATCTTCGTGTCCTTGGCATAGTTCTGCATCGTTAGCAGCAAGTTCTCCATCATGCGCGGATGTACGGAGTTCTCTGGTTCTTCCAGCATAATCATCGGTATATTGTGTTTCCTTGCAGCGATACAGAGGGTGAACAGGAATATCATGCGTTTGCTGCCGCTCGACAGCTGGGCAATGGTGGTTGGCTGGGTGCAGTATTTCTCCTTGATTCGCACGTCATAGATTTGCTGTCCGCCAGGCAGGGTGACTACCTCTGGGGCGAACTCCTCCATATTGGGAATCAGCTGCATCAGTCCGTCCACAAGAATAGCGTAACACTCCTCGTCGTCAGTCTTCAGGCGATACAGATACTCGCTCAGCGTCATGCCGCCAAGCGTCGGGATGCCCCTGCCACCACCTACAGAGAAATACGACTCAGGATTATCAAGCGTCTCCAGGTTGGGCACCTGAATGCTGTATATCTCTTTGGCTATACCGTTGAGATACATCCCCGAAGAGAGGGCGATAGCCGACAATGCCAATTGGCTCTCTGCGACCTCGAACGGCTTGTTACAGCGTCCTGCAGCAGAAGGAAGAATCAGACATTCGTTCGTTGTGGCACGATTTATCAACTGACGATATCGCTGGTCGCCAGAGCGTTTCATCTTCAGGCTCTCTGACACTACATGCCCCTCCTTATCATTGCGAGTCCACGCCAATTGATAGTAATATACAAACTGTTGCTCATCATCGTCCGTGCCGATGCGCCCTGTTATCTCAAACGAGAAATCCTTGCCGTAGATCGTCGTATTGATAGACATCCATCGTCCGTTCAGCATCTGCCGACGTTCAGCATCGTCGGCCGTCAAGAATTTGATACCAAACTCGATGGCATGAAGTACATTGCTCTTGCCATAGCCGTTGGGTGCTATCAGCGCACACAGCTCTCCCGTCCTCAGGTTGGCATGCTCTATATTGGCAATACCATCCAAATTAAACCCATCAATCTTCATAACTCAAGATAGAATATTTGCGTGAGTATATTCAATTTCTGGTGCAAATATAGGAAAATCTCACGACTTATGCAAATATTCAAGCAAAATCTTCAACTTTCGCAAGCTTCGCTTACTCTAAAAGTTCAAGGAGTTCAGGACGATAGTCATTGTGGGTACTTTAACAAATTCAGGCCACAAGAGCACATACTCCTGTGGCCTGAACCATAATTTGTATAGAATCAGAGATTATTTTTCTTCCGAAACCTCTTCTAACTCCCAGACGAGTCCGCCTTCGCGGGCATCAGCTTCGACATTATTAACAACTCCGTCGCCTTTTGATATAGTTTCCATTAAATTGCTTACTTCCACAAAAACCACTTCGAGTGCGGGCGCTGTATATTTCTTTTTCATCTTTATGTCCTCCATGATTATTTATTCAACATTTTCTTACCGTTCACGATCACTACGCCCTTGTAGTTCTTGCCGACACGCTGACCAGCGAGGTTGTACATCGGAGCGTTAGCATCAAAGTTATCGTTAATGTCAACGTTAGCAATGCCAGTTGTTGTATCCTCGAAGTTTATGAAGTTTGCACTACGAGCATTTGTTACGTTGAGACCTTCAAGAGTGATATATCCTTTATACTGACCACAAGTAACTCCTGTACCAACTTTCCGAATCTTGTTTTGGTATATAATATATTTGTCCGTTGGTACATCTATTTTAGAAGAAGAAAGATTACCCATCATTCCGTTGGCTTCACTTGCTTCTGTATAGTTGCCAGAAAGAGTTGCTGTAAGTGTAGAAGCCGTTGCTTTGAAGATATAAGCTTTGCCAGCCTCAAGAGAACTAACATCTTCAAGATTAATACCTGTCATGTCGTCACCAGTTCCTACAGTACTTACAATCTTGAATACTTTTGCACCTTCGACAGTAGCAGCATAGGGCAGGCAGATAGTACCAAAGTTCCCTGATGTTACGTTACGAGAATATGAGAAGTTTGCAGGAACAGTTGTGGCTTGAGTTGTTGTTGTGCCATCGTATGTAACCCAATACTCTTTATCATCACCGATTGTTATATTACCTGACTGATTACCAGTACCACCAGTCCCTTTATTCATAATTGCAGTTGTACAAGGTCTTCCTGTAATTGTGTAGTCATACCAGTCACCATTTATAGTGCTCTGTGTAGTGGTTTTACCTGGAAAACTTTGCTCATAAACATCACCAGTAGCACCATCATTAAAATAATTGTAACAATTAGATGGAATCCAGTCGTTATTTTTCTTACAATGGATGGTGACAGTCTTATCATAGTTGTAACTTCTCCATTTTCCATCTGTATTGTCGTATTCCCACATTTTTCCGTTAAATGCAGTCTGACTTAGAAATTTATTACTTTCTGTACATGCAAATGCAACCACTTGTCTTTGCCATTCGCCATTATTGTACAACTGGAATTGTATTACTCCTTCACCATCGTACGGAGAAGTATATGTACACGAATAGATGTATTTCCCAAAATAGGTTTTATCTGTTTTCGTCATGTCATATTCCTGCCACCAGTCACCTGAAGAATCGCCCCATCCTCGATGATTAACATTGAGCTTTACAGAATTGTAACCTGTTTCACTAGTTGGGATAGCACAATACACGGTTACACTAGTGTTATTCGCACTCATCTGCATCACCCCGCCCAATAAGACGAGACATAAAAGTAAAAGTTTTTTCATGTTTATAAATTTTTAGTTGTTAATATTCTATGCTTTCTCTCGTTAGTTAGTGCCTTTTGACACAAAGAGGGCGGCTAACGCCCAAATTGAATAAATATTTTTAAAACTGCTGTCAATTATTATAAATAGGTGTGCAAAAGTAGAATAAATGTACGAAACAAACAAATTTTTTGAAAGATTTTTTAAGTTTTTCCCTAAGATTTGACATAAATCAAGCCGAAAGAAGAGGGAAAATATAGGGGTAATAGGGTGAAAATGTAAAGTTTTAATCACGCAGCGCCGGGTTGTTGTAACAAAAACCATAAAAACCCCAGACGATGGAATAAGTTTTATCAAACTTTTGCAGTAATTCAACTGATAGTGCCATTAAAAGTAAACAGTTATGTCCCTATCATTTGAACTCCTGCACCTTCCTTCGTCAGGTTATTCCATCGTCAGGCAAAAACATAAAATACATTTTTATAACGATAATAGTTTAACTCTTAAATGACAGAAAACGTAAAAAGTAACGGAGAAAATTAAAATTCTCCGTAGTTTTTTACATAAAACTTTGCTGGTTTTGAAGGAAAAGACTATCTTTGCACCATCGAATAAATGATTGTATATGAGAAAAACGGCAAAGGTTGTAGAATATATACAGGACAAAGGTGGCTTCATTAGGACTGATGAAGTTGTTAATCGTGCTGAATACGAACATATAAGGAAAGCCATAGAGGAAGGCACGCTTGTAAGAATGCGTCAGGGAGTATATGCTGAGCAACTGGCTTTGGCTAATACGATGATTGATGTTGAGAAGATCGTTCCAAATGGTGTAGTATGCCTCTATTCTGCATGGTCTCACTATGAACTGACGACACAGGTACCCCGTGCTTATTGTATTGCAATTGAAGCAAAAAGGAAGGTGACGGTTCCTCAATATCCACCAATAGATTTGTATTATTGGAAAAAGGAGAATTTGATACTTGGTGTAACTGAAACAAAGATTAGTGGGTATCGATTGAAAATAACCGATATAGAGAGAAGCGTGTGCGATGCGGTTAAATATCGGAATAAAATAGGGATGGATGTCTGTTCGGAGATAGTCCGTGAATACCTGAAACGTAAGGACAGGAATATACCCCTTCTTTGTGATTATGCCAGGCCATTGAGGGTTTATAATACGTTGTCAAAATATCTTGAAATAGCGTTGTAAAATGACAAAAGGAATAGGAAGATCAGTCAGGTCGAGGCTTCTGAATATCTCAAAAGTATATGGCGAGAAGGATGGCTTTATGAAGTTGCTGGTGCGATATTTGCATGAGCGTTTGATTTATAGGATTTCTGTCAGCAGATATAGAGAAAATTTCTTCTTAAAAGGTGGTTCGCTACTTTTTGCATACAACGGATTAATGGGTCGTCCAACGCAGGATGTTGATTTTTTGGCAGCAAGGTTAAGTCGCGATGCTACACGGCTAAAGGATATATTTGCAGAAATATGTCAGATTGAATGTGAGGAAGACGGTGTCCGTTTTGATGCCGCCTCTATTCGAACGACTGAGATTACCCAAGAGCGAAAATATCCAGGAACGAGAGTTGTTATGATTGCTCATCTTGATACAATAGTGCAGCTGGTTTCAGTTGATATAGGTTTCGGAGACGTGATAGTTCCAAAACCAATTGATTTGGATTACCCTGTTTTTCTTGATACAACTCCACCGATTCGTATTAAGGCTTATTCGTTGGAAACAGTCGTGGCCGAGAAGTTTCATGCTATGGTGGAAAAAGACACGGAGAACAGTCGTATGAAAGATTTCTTTGATTGCTATCAGATATTAACAAAGCTGTCGGATTTAGTAAACGAAGCCGTTCTTTCGGATGCAATTCGAGCTACTTTTGAGAATAGAGAGACTATTATTGCAGATAATCTTCAGCTTTTTACGGAAGCTTTTTCCAACGACGAACATCGTAACATGCTGTGGAAAAACTTCCTCAAGAAAATTAATTGGAAAGAACAGATTGAGTTTGAAGATGTGATGGCAGTCCTTAAAAATCGCTTAGGCAGGTTTATCTAAAATGTTGTCTTTGTTGTCTATGTTGTTTTTATTTGCTTTTATTTTGTATTATCTATAGTTTTGTGTAACTTTGCGACTTTGTCGCGAAGATACTCACGTTCGAGAATGAAAAGAAAAATAAATTTTTTTTTTGCATTCTGCTCACTTAATCGTATCTTTGCCACGTAAAATATCGAAAGGTGATGAATACTTGGAAACTAAATCTGGAAGAGACGAAGAAACATTATGTTGACTGGTGGAACCATAAGGGTATCGTATTGAATATGTGGGAGCATTTTCAGGAAGGTGTTACGCCCCACGCCGATGTCCCGATGCCACCAGCACCAAAAGACCTGAACCAGAAATGGTTCGATCCGCAATGGCGTGCCGAATACCTCGACTGGTATGTGGCACACAGCTGTCTGAAAGCCGACATGCTTCCCGTTGCCAACACACAGCTGGGACCAGGTTCGCTGGCAGCAATCCTCGGCGGCGTGTTCGAGGGTGGGGAAGACACCATCTGGATTCATCCCAATCCCGATTATACCGATGAAATCATTTTCGACAGAAACCATCCGAACTGGCTGCTGCACAAGGAACTGCTAAAAGCGTGCAAGGCTAAGGCGCAAGGACATTATTATATAGGTATGCCCGACCTGATGGAGGGAATGGATGTGCTGGCAGCGATGAAGGGTACCGATAAGGTGCTTCTTGATACGGTGATGCAGCCGGAGGTGCTGGAGCACCAGATGCAACAGATCAACGATATCTATTTCCAAGTGTTCGACGAACTGTACGACATCATTCGTGAAGGCGATGAGATGGCCTTCTGCTATTTCTCGGCGTGGGCGCCAGGGAAGATGGCCAAGCTGCAGAGCGATATCTCCACGATGATCAGCGTCGATGACTACCGCCGCTTCGTACAGCCGTTTATCCGTCAGCAATGTCAGCGTCTCGACTATTCACTCTATCATCTCGACGGTGTGGGCGCAACCCATCATCTGCCCGCCTTGTTGGAGATAGAAGAGCTGAACGCCATCCAGTGGACCCCAGGTGTGGGCGAACCGCAGGGCGGCAGTCCGAAATGGTACGACCTGTACAAGAAGATCTTAGGTGCCGGCAAGAGCATCATGGCTTGTTGGGTAACTCTCGACGAACTGCGTCCGTTGCTCGACAATATCGGTTGCGACGGCGTCCACATCGAAATGGACTTCCACAACGAGGATGAAGTGGAACAAGCCATGAGGATTGTGGAGGAGTATAGGGACCCCTCCCACGACCCCTCCCCAGCCCTCCCAAAGGGAGGGAGTGCTAACGACCCCATTGTAATCAATCGCGATTTGGATGCTCAGGTGCAGGCTATTATTAATAAGGTGGAGGCGGAGTTTGGGAAACGCAAAGGGAGCGAAGAGAACGAGGGAGCGAAGGAACGAGGTCACGATAGTTGTCCTTGCGGGTGTGAGCATGGGGTTCATGGGGAGAATGGGTCTAATGGGCAGCATGGGAAAGGTGGGAACCATGGGAATCATGGGAAGAAGAATGGGAACAATGGGGGTGATGGGAGCTATGGGAATGGTGGGAACCATGGGAACAATGACGTTCATGGCTCCCATAATTCCCATCCTTCCTCTCATCATTCCCATCATTTAGGAGACCCCCATCGCCTGCTCGTCCTCGATGGCGGAATGGGAACCATGATCCAGCAATACCAGTTGCGTGAAGAAGATTTCAGAGGTGTGCGCTTTGCGCAGCACGGCAACGAACTGAAAGGCTGCAACGACCTGCTGTCGATCACCTGTCCGTTTGTTGTCCGTGAGGTTCACCGCCGTTACTTAGAGGCGGGTGCCGACATCATTACCACCAATACGTTTAATGCCCAACGTGTATCAATGGGCGACTGGGGCATGCAGGATTATTGTCGCGACATCAACTTGGCGGCTTGTAAGATTGCACGCGAGACAGCCGATGAATTCACGAAAAAAACACCACAGAAACCCCGTTTTGTGGCTGGCTCAATGGGTCCGACCAACAAAACATGCTCCATGAGTACGGGTACTGATGAACCGCTGTCGCAGGAAGTGCTGCTTGCTGCCTATCAGGAGCAGGCCGAAGCGCTTGTCGAAGGCGGCATAGATGCCATCCTCATTGAAACCATCTTTGATACGCTCAATGCAGAGCTGGCTATCAAAGCCGCTCTGAAAGCGATGGAGATAAAGGGTAGGGAAGTGCCGCTGATGCTGAGTTTCAATGTGGCATCACCAGAGGGCAACAACCTGCTTGGACAGCATATCCCCGATTTCATTGTGCGTCTGACGACAGACAACCCATCACTTGCCGACCATATCTTCTCTGTCGGCATCAACTGTCTGCCGGAAGTATCAACGATGGTACCCGTGATAGAAGCTCTCGCACGGCGAACACAATTCCGTATCAGTCTGTATCCCAATGCAGGCAAGCCAGACGGTAAGGGCGGCTACAGCAAGTCGCCGAAACAGTTGCAGGCCGACTTATGGCCGTTGGTACAATACCACATGCTGAATATCATAGGCGGATGCTGTGGCACCACCGATGAACATATCCGCAAGATTGCGGAAATGGTAGAGCCGATAGAGGGGCTGTTTATGGCGCCGAGGGCGCTGAGGGATGGGAGCAATGGGCTGAATGGGAACTATGGGAATGGTGGGAACCATGGGAACAATGGGGTGAATGGGAATTATGGGAATGGTGGGAACCATGGGAACAATGACGTTCATGGCTCCCATAACTCCCATAACTCTCATAATTCCCATGGTTCCCATCCCTCTTCCCATCCTTCCTCCCACCCTTCTTCCTCCTCCCCCATCTTCTCTGCCATCCTTGCAGGTAAGAGTGCGGAGGCGGCAGAAGCCACGAAGGAGGCTATCGCAGCCGGACAGCAGCCGCAGGACATCATCAACGGACAGATGATCCGTGCGATGGGCGAAGTGGGACAGCGCTTCCAGGACGGCAAGGCGTTTGTGCCCCAGCTGCTGATGGCCGGTCGTGCGATGAAGGCCGCCCTGGAGATCCTGAAACCCCTGATGGCCGGCAACTCAAACATCTCTTTGGGCAAAGTGGTCATCGGCACGGTGAAAGGCGACTTGCACGACATCGGAAAGAATCTGGTGGCCTCTATGTTAGAAGGTTGCGGCTTTGAAGTCGTGAACATCGGTATAGATGTGTCAGCCGACACGTTTATCGATGAAATCAGGAAAAATAAACCCGATATTCTTTGTATGAGTGCGCTGCTGACGACCACGATGGGTTATATGAAAGAGGTCATCGATGCGTTGAAGGAAGCCGGATTGCGCGACCAGGTAAAGGTGATGGTGGGTGGTGCTCCCGTCAGTCAGGCGTTTGCAGATGAGATTGGAGCCGACGGCTATAGCGATAATGCGAATACAGCGGTAGCAGTTGCGAAGCAACTATTAGGAGTTAAATAGGAAGTTAAAATGGGAGTTAAAATGGGAGTTATGCGCTTTGCGCAGGACGATAGATTCCGCAAGCAGGAGAACTGATGTCCTAGACCGAAGGTCTATAATTTCCATGAGCGTAGCGAATTAACTTCCAATTTAACTTCCACGAACGAAGTGAGTTAACTTCCCTTTATAAATGAAGATATGAAGATCAATATGACGAAGTGGATTGCTGAGATAATCGCCTGTAAAGAGGTGAAAGCAATACCCATTATGACACACCCAGGAATAGAAATGAACGGGCACACCGTGAAAGAAGCGGTGAGCAGCGGACAAGTACACTATGAGGCTGTGATGACACTCGCCAAACGTTATCCGCAGTCGGTGGCGGCAGCGATGATCATGGACCTGACAACAGAAGCGGAAGCGTTCGGTTCAGCAATCGTCTTTGAAGATGATGCCGTTCCTGCTGTATCCAACAGACTGCTGACCTGTGCCGAAGATATCGAGAAACTGAAAGTGCCGTCATTGAACTCAGGACGCATTCCGGAATATATCAAGGCGAGTCTGCTGGCAGCACGAAGTCTCGACAAAGAGAGAGAAAACGGTGGGAAGATCCATCCGCTGTTGAGTGGCTGTATCGGTCCTTTCTCGCTGGCAGGCCGTCTGTACGACATGTCGGAAATCATGGTGCTCATCTACGAGAACCCAGCCGCCGCCCATACCTTATTAAGAAAATGTAATGACTTTATCCTGAAATACTGTATGGCGCTGAAAGAAGCAGGTGCCAACGGTGTGGTGATGGCAGAGCCGGCAGCAGGACTGTTGTCGAACGACGACTGTATCGAATTTTCGTCAAAGTATGTCAAGGAAATCGTTGACCGCGTACAAGACGACTCTTTCTCGGTGGTGCTGCACAACTGCGGAAATACAGGTCATTGTACACAGGCGATGGTGATGACAGGAGCTGCTGCCTATCATTTCGGCAACAAGTGCCGTATGGCAGAAGTCATCAAGGAAGTACCGCCTACTGCGTTGGCGATGGGTAATATCGATCCAGTATCGGTGTTCAAGGAGGGTACACCAGAACAGATGCGAACAGCCGTGCGGCAACTGTTGGATGAGATGAAAGACTATCCGAACTTTGTCTTGTCGAGCGGCTGCGATACTCCTCCGCATACGCCAGAAGAAAATATTGAGGCGTTCTTTGATATGTTAATAGGGAGTTAAAGTGGGAGTTAAAGTGGGAGTTATGCGCTTTGCGCAGGACGATAGAAGGCGCAAATGGAGAAACTGACGTCCTAGACCGAAGGTCTATAACTTCCACGAGCGTAGCGAGTTAACTTCTAATTAAAAGAATGAATACGAAGATTCTATCATACGACGACCTGAAGATTGTGCCTGCTGATGTATATGAGCAGATGAATTATCATGGTGTGTTGCCTGATGAGGTGACACAGCAGGAGACGATGTCCGTCATCGAAGAAGCACGAGCCTGCGCACAACCACAGTTCTGTTTCCAGGTCGTTCGCGACTGTCCTCCCTTCGAGATGGGTCAGATCATCCTGCGCCAACTGCGCGGTGCTGAGGCATACGCACTTTTTATCTGTACTGCAGGGACAGCATTCGAGGCCTATCAGCAACGGCTCAAGGAAGCCGACGATATGGTGCGCATCTTCATTGCCGATGCCCTGGGTAGCGTGATGGCAGAGAAATGTGCCGACCGTATGGAGGAAGCCCTGCAGGAGAGTATTGATAAATTAGGGTGGAAGCACACCAATCGCTTCTCGCCAGGCTACTGTGGTTGGCATGTGTCAGGCCAGCAGCAACTTTTTCCCTTGTTTCATGGGCAAACCTGTGGTGTGCGCCTCACCGACAGTTCGCTGATGGTGCCTATCAAATCGGTTAGTGGTATCATCGGTGTGGGGAAAAATGTTCGTAAGAACGAGTATTCCTGTGGTCTCTGTGATTATGAGCAATGTTACAAGAGACGTAAGCCATTTCAGAAGGATGCAGCAAATTCGTAAAAGGAAGGCATTTACAAGGTGTTTTGCCCGATTACAGCGGTTTATTTCATAAAAAACGAAAAATTACGCAAGGTTTTTCGTTTGTTCGTGGGAAAAGTGCTATCTTTGCGCGATTTATTTTTTAGATGTTAGATAAACAATAAGATTTTTAGATGAACGTAATTACGAAAAGTATTCAATTGGCTGATGGAAGAACCATCACCATTGAGACGGGAAAAGTTGCAAAACAGACCGACGGCTCTGTTGTTCTCCGCATGAACAACACCGTACTGCTCGCAACTGTTTGTGCAGCAAAGGATGCAGTTCCCGGTACAGATTTTATGCCTTTGCAGGTTGACTATCGTGAGCAGTATGCTGCTGCAGGTCGATTCCCAGGTGGTTTCACCAAGCGCGAAGGCAAGGCTGGTGACAATGAGATTCTGACATCTCGTCTGGTGGACCGTGTGCTCCGCCCGCTGTTCCCCAGCAACTATCACGCAGAGGTTTTTGTGAATGTGATGCTTCTTTCTGCCGACGGCGTTGACCAGCCCGATGCTTTGGCTGGTTTTGCAGCTTCTGCAGCGTTGGCATGTTCAGATATCCCCTTCGAGTGCCCTATCTCTGAAGTACGAGTAGCCCGTGTGAATGGTGAATATGTGATCAACCCTACCTTCGAACAGATGAAGGAAGCCGACATGGATATCATGGTTGGTGCTTCAGCTGAGAATATCATGATGGTAGAGGGTGAGATGGACGAGGTTTCTGAGCAGGATCTGCTCGGCGCCCTGAAAGCCGCTATGGAGGCTATCAAGCCGATGTGCGAGCTGCAGTCAGAACTGTCCAAGGAACTCGGTACCGATGTGAAGCGCGAGTATGACCATGAGGTCAACGATGAAGAGCTTCGCGAACAAATCAACAAGGAGTGCTATCAGCCCGCTTACGATGTGACCAAGCAGGCTTTGGAGAAGCAGGCACGTGCTGAGGCTTTCGAGAAGATTCTGAATGACTTCTTAGAGGCTTACGATGCTGCTCATACAGAGTTGAGCGAAGACGAGTTGGAAGAGAAGCACGTCTTGGCAGCCCGCTACTACCATGATGTAGAGCGCGATGCCATGCGTCGTTGCATCTTGGACGAGGGTATCCGCCTCGATGGTCGTAAGACCGACGAGATCCGTCCTATCTGGTGCGAGGTTTCTCCGCTGCCTATGCCTCATGGAAGCAGTATCTTCACCCGTGGTGAGACCCAGTCGCTCAGTACCTGTACACTCGGTACCAAGCTCGATGAGAAGCTTGTTGACGATGTACTCGACAAGAGCTATATGAAGTTCCTGTTGCACTACAACTTCCCACCATTCTGTACAGGTGAAGCAAAGGCTCAGCGTGGTGTCGGTCGTCGTGAGATTGGTCACGGTCACCTTGCATGGCGTGCCCTGAAGGGTCAGATTCCTGCTGACTTCCCCTATACCGTACGTCTGGTCAGCCAGATCTTAGAGTCTAACGGTTCCTCTTCGATGGCTACCGTATGTGCTGGCACGCTGGCACTCATGGATGCCGGTGTACCGATGAAGAAGCCCGTCAGCGGTATTGCGATGGGTCTGATCAAGAACCCAGGCGAAGACAAGTATGCTGTGCTGAGCGATATCCTCGGTGATGAGGACCACTTAGGCGATATGGACTTCAAGACCACTGGTACGAAGGATGGTCTGACTGCTACCCAGATGGATATCAAGTGTGACGGTCTGTCGTTCGACATCTTAGAGAAAGCGCTGATGCAGGCAAAGGCTGGTCGTGAGCATATCCTCGGCAAACTCGTTGAGACGATTGCTGAGCCTCGTGCCGACTTCAAGCCACAGGTACCACGCATCGTTGCCTTCGATATTCCGAAAGAGTTCATCGGTGCAGTGATTGGTCCTGGTGGAAAGATTATCCAGCAGATTCAGGAAGAAACGCAGACGGTGATTACCATCGAGGAGACCGAAGGCGTTGGCAATGTACAGATCAGTGCACCAGACAAGGAGCATATTGATGCTGCCGTTGCCAAGGTGAAGGCTATCGTAGCCGTTCCTGAGGTAGGCGAGGTTTATGAGGGAACCGTTCGCAGCATTATGCCTTACGGTTGTTTTGTAGAGATTATGCCAGGTAAGGACGGACTGCTCCACATTTCAGAAATCGACTGGAAGCGTTTGGAGACCGTTGAAGAGGCTGGTTTGAAGGAAGGTGACAAGATTACCGTAAAACTGTTGGAGATTGATCCGAAGACTGGTAAGTACAAACTGTCACACCGTGTGTTGATTCCAAAACCAGAAGGTTATGTAGAGCGCGAGCGTCGTCCTCGTCCAGAGCGTGGTGAGCGTCGTCCTCGTCCAGAACGTGGTGAGCGTGGTGATCGCCGTCGTTACAACAACGAGCGTCCGCATCACGACAATGATCCTCGTGAAAAGTATCACGATCCATTGGAGGAGCGTGAGCCGAAGGACTTCAACGACTCCCTCGATCATGAGTTTGAATTCTAATTTTGCTTAACAATAAAAAAGGTCACCAAGCGGTGACCTTTTTTATTGGAGGGTGCGAGGGGAGAGAAGGGAACGAGGGAGCGAGGTTAGTATAATATCTTGAGGAACCTTATCGCAATCAAGTAAACTATTCTCGTTCTCTCGTTCCCCCGTTCTCTCTTTTCATTCCCTCTTTCTCTCGTTCCCCCGTTCTCTTCGTAGAATTAGTAATTCTCTGCTAAGAGTTCGAAGTATTTCTGCGGATGGTTGCAAACGGGGCACTCTTCAGGTGCTTCCTTGCCCACAACGATATGTCCGCAGTTGCGGCACTTCCAGATAGCTTCGCCGTCGCGTGAGAAGACCACCTTCTCCTCGATGTTGTTCAGCAGTTTGCGATAACGCTCCTCGTGGTGCTTCTCGATGGCAGCCACACCGCGGAATTTCTCTGCAATCTCTGTGAAACCTTCTTCCTCAGCTTCCTTCGCCATGCGGTCGTACATATCCGTCCATTCGAAGTTCTCACCCTCAGCAGCAGCCTTCAGGTTCTCTGGCGTTGACTTGACAGCGCCGCCCTCCAAGTATTTGAACCACATCTTTGCGTGTTCCTTCTCATTGTCGGCAGTCTCTTGGAAGATTGCTGCAATCTGCTCATATCCATCCTTCTTGGCTTTCGATGCCCAATAGCTGTACTTGTTTCTTGCTTGTGACTCACCAGCAAAAGCCTCCATGAGGTTCTGCTCGGTCTTTGTTCCTTTCAGTTCTTTCATTTTGTTTGTGTTTAGGGTTAATGATTCATGTTGCAAAAATAATCATTTGTGGGTATTGTACAAAATAAAAAAGAAATTTTTAACAAAAACTACAACCATACTATATAATAAGGTTCGCGCGAGGGGCCTTCGGTCGAAAATAGGATGCGTCTCGGAATAAAAAATAAATAAATTTATTTTGTTCTCCCCTCGACTTTTCTTCCCTTCGGTCAGAGGGTCTTACGACAAATCTCACTATCTTTGCGACTTTGTCGCGAAGATACTCACGTTCGACAATAAAAGAAAAAATGCATTTTTTCTTTGTATTGTCCTCACTTAATCGTATTTTTGCATTCATATTTAAAGAAATCAAATAGATGATGGAGAATATATATCAGAAGACATTTCCTACGTTGATGGAAGGGAAGAAGGTGCTGTACGTGCATGGCTTCGGTTCTGCCGGCAGTACCCATACTGCACAGCTTTTGCGGGATTATATGCCCAATGCAACGGTTCTTTCACCAGATTTACCTGTCCGTCCAGAGGAGGCGATGGCATTGCTGCGAGAGACGGTAGCGCGTGAACAGCCCGATTTGATTATCGGCACGTCGATGGGCGGAATGTACACCGAGATGCTGTATGGCTATGACCGTATCTGTGTGAACCCCGCTTTTCAGATGGGCGAGACGATGCAGGAACACGGTTTGACGGGTAAGCAAACATTCCAGAACCCCCGTCAGGACGGAGTGCAGGAGTTTATCGTGACGAAGGCATTAGTAAAAGAGTATCGGGCGATGACGGAGCATAACTTCTCACAGGTGACAGCCGACGAGCAACATCGTGTGTTCGGACTCTTCGGCGACAACGATGAGGTGGTGCATACCTATGATTTGTTCTTAGAACATTATCCGCAGGCCATCCACTTTCATGGGGAACACCGGTTGAACGAAAAGGTGTTGTTGCATGATCTCATTCCTGTCATCCGATGGATTGACGACCGTCAGGAAGGGCGCGAACGTCCTACCGTATTCATCGACTTCGCCACGATGCACGACAGCTATATGAAACCAGTATCCAGTCTTCGCAAGGCATACGAGTTCCTGATTGAGAACTACAACGTTTATATTGTGGCACCAGCGCCATCGGCACAGCCAGAGACGATGTTGCAGACGATGACGTGGGTGGAGGAATATATCAATGTACCCGCATGGAATCGGGTCATCTTCACCAATAGCAAGCAACAGTTGTATGGGGAGTATTTGTTAAAAGCCCCCTCCAACCTCCCCCTTGAGGGAGAGACTATTTCCCCTTCCGATGGTTTTGTGGGAACAGAACTGGTATTTGGGAAGGATGAACTGAAGACGTTTGAGGATGTCATCACGTTTTTTGAACGAATGGGAGGACAGTGATAATGCTTAATGCGTAATGCTTAATGCTTAATGCGTAATTCGAAATTCGAAATGCGTAATGCGTAATTCGTAATTGATGATGGAATCAAACCATATCGCTGAAGACTTGTTTGCTCGCATCCTGGAGATGCTGACAGACAAAGATTTGCAGCCGGCAGTCGTGAACAAGATGATGCATGAAACGCTGGTGCTGGTTTGTCATGAGGGTACGCGAGGAACCAACCAGAGCTATGGCAACCTGTTTTCGCAGGTGGACTATCTGTGCCGGAAGCATCAGGTCAAACCCGATGAAACCGTTGAGATACAACGTATGCGGCGCCATTCTAACCGTGTGCAGCCGCTGACGGAAGACGAACGGAAATATGATGCACGCGCCTTGGCATTGCTGGTGTCGGCGGTGATGAGCAAAGATATCCCTTCGGCCTTGCGCGTGTTGCTGCCCAGTCATCCGATGACAATCGGACAGCAGACGTTGCCTCCTGATATCGGTTGTCTGCGGTGTATCGTCCGAGAATGGGATGAACGTGATGTGCGAGTCACTGTTGACCATGAGGATGGTCCTGATATCCTGACAGTACGCTATGGAGAAGAGTATAACGGTATCGACCTGCGCTACCTGAAAACCGTCTTCCGTGAAGGGATGCAGTTGAATGTGCTTGATGCACGTATGGACGAAGGGGTGCTAGTACCTCGATTGATCATTGTGGAACCCGATTTCCTGGTTGACATCAGCACGATAGCATCTTGTTTCAAGGAGTATGGTCATCATCCGTTGTCGCTGCTAATGGCACAGATGGACAAACGCGCCAACAGTCAGGCTATCCTGCTGGGTCGTTTTGCGGGTGCTGCCCTGGACGATATCATCAACCACACGGATGTGACGCTGTCGTCGGTGTTGCAAAATGACTTCAAGAAGAACGCATTGGAGTATGCGGTATGTAACGATTTTCAGGAAGACAGTTTCAAGATTAGTGCAGAGCAACAGATTGCCAATCTCAAAGAGACCGTTGTCGAGTTGCTGAAAGCATACGACCGTGAGGCGATGATCTTAGAACCGTCCTTCGTCTGTGAGAAATTAGGTCTGCAAGGACGTGTTGACTTGATGACGACCGATTTCCGTTTGCTGGTCGAGCAGAAATCTGGCAAAAACATGCATTTGGAGTTTGACAGGAACAACCAACATGGCAGCAAACAGTTGGAGACCCATTATGTGCAGCTGTTGCTGTATTATGGCATCCTACGTTATAACTTCCATGTGAACCGCAGCAAAACCGATATTCGTCTGTTGTATTCCCGCTATCCTGCCAGTCAGGGACTGATGGTGGTCAGCTATTACCAGCGGCTCTTTGATGAGGCGATTTGCCTGCGCAACCAATGGGTGGCTACACAGTTCTGGATAGCCAAGAATGGTTTTGCACCCGTTTTACCCCATTTCATCGAACAGACTCTGAATGTCAATCAGCTTAACACCACGTTCTATCAGCGATACCTGCAACCCCAGATACAAGGTATCGTCAACCCGTTACAAGAGCGGACCGCATTGGAGAAAGCCTATTTCTCCCGTATGCTCACCTTCGTGATGAAAGAACAAATCATGTCGAAGGTAGGTGCACAAGAAGGTATCGGCAGTTCCGATGCCTATCTGTGGAATATGCCGTTGACAGAGAAGAAGGAGACGGGTAATATCTATACCGATTTGCGCATCATTCGCAAAGAAGCATCAGCCGGCGAGGGCACCGGCTACGATACGCTGACCCTGCAGGTGCCTCCTCAGGGTGATGACTTCCTGCCGAATTTCCGAAGGGGCGATATGGTCTATCTCTATGCCTATCCTGCTGACGAGGAACCCGATGTGCGCAAGCATATATTATATAAAGGTACGTTGACGGAGATCCGAACCGATCAGCTCGTCATCCACCTGTCTGACAGCCAACAAAACCCTACGATATTAAAGCCCACCCCGCCCCTCCCAAAGGGAGGGAGTCCATCACCCATCACCCACCACCCATCACCCACCACCCTGTTTTACGCCCTCGAACACAGTGGAACAGGTAGCGCCTCCTCATTGATAGGTTCGTTGCATCGGCTGATGACTGCCTCACAAAGCAAACGCGATCTGCTGTTGGGCTTGCGTGAGCCGCAAAGAGACGATGCAGCTGTTTTGTCGAAAACGTACCATCCCGACTACGACGAGATTGTGCTTCAGGCTAAACAGGCACAAGACTACTACCTCCTTGTCGGTCCTCCAGGAACAGGTAAGACGAGTATGGCCCTGCGGTTCCTGGTAGAGGAACACCTCACTGCCGATGGCGCCTTGTTGTTGATGGCCTATACCAATCGTGCAGTCGATGAGATTTGCAGTATGCTGATGGATGCCGGTATCGACTTTATCCGTATAGCCAACCGATATAGTACCGACAAGCGCTTCCACCCCTATCTGATGGAGGCCGTGGTAGAGGCTTGTCCTAAACGGAAAGCTATCCAACGGCGGTTGCTCGAAGCCCGTGTGGTGGTAGGCACCACCTCGATGTTGCTGTCGCGCTCCTATTTGTTCCAGTTTAAACCGTTCTCACTGGCGATTGTCGATGAGGCGAGTCAGATTTTGGAACCTCACCTGATGGGACTGTTGTGTGAAGTGACGAAATTTATTTTGATCGGCGACCATAAACAGTTGCCGGCTGTTGTCCAGCAAGATGCTGAAGAGTCGGCGGTGCATGATGAAAGTCTGCTGAATATCGAACTCGACAACTGTCGTAATTCCCTGTTTGAGCGACTGATACGGATTGAGCGAAAAGCAAACAGACAGTCGTTTGTGGGTATCTTGCGCAAACAAGGACGTATGCACCCCGATGTGGCTGCCTTCCCCAGTCGCGAGTTCTACCAGGCCGAACAGCTGGAACCCGTACCCTTAGCCCATCAGTTGGATACGGGGCTACCTTATCATTTACCGTCAACAGACGCCATCGACGACTTTTTGAAAAGCCGGCGGGTTTTGTTCTTCCCCTCACGGGTGACGGGAAGAACCACCAGCGACAAGGTGAATGCAGACGAGGCACACATTGTGGTTGATCTGTTGCGGCGCATCTATCGGTTCTATGGCGACCGCTTCGATGCCACGAAGACGGTGGGTGTCATAGTGCCCTATCGCAACCAGATAGCGATGATCCGTCAACATCTGGAGCTTCTGCAGATTCCTGAACTGGAAGAAATCTCCATCGATACCATCGAACGCTATCAGGGGTCGCAACGCGACATCATCATCTATTCGTTTACAATTTGCAACCGCTACCAGCTCGATTTCCTCACCAACAACAGTTTCGAGGAGAACGGACACGTCATCGACCGTAAACTGAATGTTGCACTGACGCGAGCCAGGTTGCAAATGATCATGACGGGACATCTTTCAACCTTACGACAAAATGCTATTTTCAGGAAAATGATAGAGGAAATAGAGGAAAAGGGTGGGATATGGACATAAAAAAAGGACTACCGCTGTAGTCCAACCTTTGTTAACCTTAAATCTAATACTATGAAAAACACGTTGCAAAGGTACAGGGTTTTCTGTTTTTTTGCAAGTGTTTTCACCTTTTTTATTTTAATTTCATCAATTTCTTGATTTAAATCAAGGGAGTCCTAATAATAGGGAGTAAAAATGGGAGTTAAATAGGGAGTTAAAAATGGGAGATAAATAGGACGTCGGTTTCTCTATTTGCGGAATCTATTGTCCACGAACGAAGTGAGTTAACTTCCACGAGAGAAGCGAGTTAACTCCCTATTTAACTTCCTCTTTAACTTCCTTCTTCAATTGCTAAGTCCTTCTTCCAGGAACTCCAGATACTTACTGATGTCTTCATTGTAGCTGTAGGGCTTGGTCAGCGGTTTTCCCTGTGGGCTGACAGGCACGTAGAACGGTTGTGTTAGATGACCGAACTTGTACTGCTCCAAGTATGCCCATTTGTCGCCGACCGTTCTCAAGATGCGTTTCTCACCATTGTCGTTGACCTCGACAGGTGTTGCCAGCGGTCGCTTGTCATCCACATACAGCGAAACAAGTATGTAGTCGTTGTTCAGACGGTCGGCTACAGCAGGGTCGGTCCATACGGCAGCTTCCATCTTGCGGCAGTTGACACATCCGAAACCCGTGAAGTCGAGTAGTACGGGCTTCCCTTCGCGAGCAGCGGCAGCCATTCCTTCTTCGTAGTCAGTATAGCGGGCCGTCACCTCCTGATGATACAAGTTGAAATCCTGTGTACTCATCGGTGGTGCAAAAGCCGATACTGCCTTGCAGGGAGCACCCCATAGCCCTGGTATCATATAGAATGAGAAGGCGATAGACACCAGCCCCAATAGGATACAGGCTACGGGCATGGGCTTGGGAGCTGAAGCGGTGTTGGGCATATCGCTGGGGAATTTATAGACACCGATTAAATAGAGTCCTAACAGCAGGAAGATGGCAATCCATAGCGACAGGAACACTTCACGGTCGAGGAGTCCCCATCCGTAGGCGAGGTCGGCGACGGAGAAGAATTTCAGTGCGAATGCCAGTTCGATGAATCCCAATGTCACCTTGATGATGTTCATCCATGCGCCCGACTTCGGTGCTTGTTTCAGCCAAGCGGGGAAGAGGGCGAAGAGTGTAAAGGGTAATGCCAATGCGATGGCAAATCCCAACATACCGATGATGGGTGCACCCAAGTTGGCTGTTGATACGGTCTGTACCAACAACAGTCCCACGATGGGAGCCGTGCAGGAGAACGACACTAACGCCAATGTGAATGCCATCAGGAAGATAGACAGCAGTCCACTGGTTTTGTTTGCTTTGCTGTCAACGGAGTTGGTCCATTTGGAAGGTAGTGTCAGTTCGAACCATCCGAAGAACGAACAAGCAAAGACGATGAGCAGGAGGAAGAAGAAAATGTTAAAGACGGCGTTTGTGGCAAGGTTGTTGAGTGTCTCTGGGCCGAACAGTCCTGCAACGAGGATGCCTAATGTCAGATAGATGACGATGATAGAGATGCCGTAGGTGATGGCATCGCGGATGCCTCGCCGTTTGTTGTCCGAGCGTTTGAGGAAGAAGCTGACCGTCATCGGGATAATCGGCCACACGCAGGGGGTGAACAGTGCCAGCAGTCCGCCGACAAATCCCATGATAAAGATGTATAGCCATGATGAGTTGGTAGTGTCTTCACCTTCGTCGAAGGCTTTCAACTCGTTGATAACGGGTGTCCAGAGGTCGCTGTCGGTATCCATCAAGGTCGTGTCGGCTGTCAGCGTGTCGCTAACTGCAGCCAGTTCGTTGTTTGTAGCAACGGTGTCCTGTTTGTCTTCAACCTTTTCGGGTGTCTGGGGTTCCTCTTTGGCTTTTTCTGTGGTAGCAGCCGCCTTATCTGGTGCTCCCTTTCCCGTATAGTCGAATTCCACACGCATGGGAGGCATACATTCCTGGTCGTTGCAGGCGCCGTATTTCAGGAATCCCTTCACGTGATAGACAGGAGCGGTGATTTGGTATTTTTGTACGAACTGCACCTGATTCTCGAAATAGCGCACTTTCATATTGAATACCGGATCGTTTTTCTCGATCTCGTGGCCGATAGCGCGTAGGCCTCCAATAGGCTGCAATCCTTCCACCGTCTCCGTTTTCAAAACCGCAGAGATGGGACCGCCAGCGCCTAAGTTCGTGGAATAGACATGCCAGCCGGCATTGATTTTACCTGAAAAGACTACCTCTAATTCTGTTGGCGACGTCTGTCGCTCCTGTGCTGTGAAAGTAACGGGTTTCTGTGCTGTCGCTGTTGCTGTAAGCAGACAGAGGAAGTACGATAAAATGAGATTCCTTATTTTCATATCCATGTTCGTCTGGTTATAACTGTTTCTGTATGTAATCAGGGTGCAAAATTAGAAATAAAAACCGAATTGACCTTTTTTATTCTTTAAAATTTTGCGAAATAAAAAAGAATAATTATCTTTGCAACGGAAAATATAAAAAGGTAAGAAAGGGATACAGGGTTCCGACGCATGGAGACGTCGGGATTCTTTTCTTTTTTGTATCTTGTTAACTTGATAATTTGTAAACTTGTAAATTTGTAAATATCATGGCTTACATGTCACAAGAGGGCTACGACAAACTGGTAGCCGAACTACAGCGTTTAGAAGCAGTGGAGCGTCCGAAAGCATCGGCAGCCATTGCAGAGGCCCGCGACAAGGGCGACTTGAGTGAGAATTCGGAGTATGATGCAGCAAAAGAGGCGCAGGCTCACCTGGAAGATAAAATCAACCGTATGAAACTGACGATTGCTGAGGCAAAGATTGTCGATGTCTCGCGTTTGAGTAGTGAGGCGGTACAGATTATGTCGAAGGTAGAGATGACCAATCTGGCTAACAAGGCAAAGATGGCCTACACGATAGTCAGCGAGAGTGAGGCCAACCTCAAAGAAGGGAAGATTGCCATTACGACACCGATAGCACAGGGCTTATTAAATAAAAAGGTAGGTGACGAGGTGGAAATCAAAATTCCTCGCGGCACCATCAAACTCCGTATTGATAAGATTAGTATAGAGGTGTAGAAGACTCCCCCTAAGGGGGGAGGAAGGAGGGAAGGAGAAAGGAGTAAGGAGTAAAGGAGTAAATTTTAATTCACGTTATGGATATATTCAGTAAGATCGCAGCTGGCGAAATTCCCAGCTACAAGTGTGCAGAAGACGAGCAGTTCTATGCTTTCCTCGACATCAACCCGTTGGCAAAAGGTCATACATTGGTGATCCCTCGTCGCGAGGTAGATTATATCTTCGATATGGATGATGATGAAATAGCTGCCTTCCAGGTGTTTGCCAAGAAAGTGGCTGTGGCATTGAAGAAAGCGTTCCCTTGTAAGAAGGTGGCACAAGTGGTATTGGGCTTAGAGGTTCCTCACGCCCATATTCATCTGATTCCGATGAATTCAGAAGCTGATGTCGATTTCCGCAAAGAAAAACTCTCCCTTTCTCAGGAAGAGTTTCAGGAGATTGCGCAAAAAATCTTTTCTGCCTTTCAGGGGGAGTAAAAGAAAGAGAAACTAGTGGGCTAGAGAAACTAGTAAGACTAGTAAGAACTAGTAAGACTAGTAAAACTAGCAAAACTAGCCCTATACGCATCATATAATCTAAAAAAAAATCAAACAAAATAGCCATGCCTTCGGAAAACACAAAAGGAGAGGGCTTACCGAAAGTGCTGCTCAACGAGGTACAATACCAAGACCTCCATTTCTACCAGAAATCGGAGGTGTTGTATGCCTTGACCTTTCATTTCACTCGACGTTTCCTTCCTGCCAGTGGTGACCGCACTGTTGATCAGATGGTACAGGCGGCGCGGTCTGGCAAGCAGAATATCGTGGAGGGGCTTGCAGATGGTGTAACATCTACGGAATTGCAGTTGAAGTTGTTGAATGTTGCTCGCGCCTCATTAAAAGAACTTCGTGCCGATTATGAGGACTATCTGCGTACCCGTCATTTGCCTATTTGGAATCGAAGTCACCCCCGCTATTACAGTATGCTTAACTTCTGTAGTGAACGTAATCAAATAAGTGATTATGAACCATTCTTCACCCGATGGAACGATGAGGAGCAATGCAACATAGCCCTTACGTTGCTCCACATGACAGATAAAATGATGAAAACCTATATGACGGGACTTGAACAACAGTTTGTGACGCAAGGTGGTATCAAGGAACGCATGCATGCTGCCCGCACGGGTTACCGTAAGGGCATAGACGAAGAACTCCAACGGCTGCGGATAGAGAACCAAGACCTGCAGCGCTTGCGGGAAGAGAACAAGCGTTTGCGTCAACAGGTTCCGATTCTTGAGCAGCGTATTGAGTCAATGGAACGTGAGAAACGTCACCTTCAGGTGCTTTTGACACAGGAGCGTGACAAAGTCAGATAAACTCTTCCCCTTTTTTCATTTGCACCTCGTTCAGGTATTTGCGGACGAGGGCTGACGAATCGCCTTTCTTGCAGATGAACAGCACATTGTCTTTCTCTGCAACGATAAAGCCGTCGAGACCAGAGATGACACCCAATCGTCCTTTCGGCAATTTGATGATGTTGTTCCTTGAATCTTCAATCATCACGTCAGAGTCGATGACCACATTGTCGTCATTGCTCCTGCTCAGAGCCTCGTAAGTAGAGTGCCACGTTCCTAAGTCGGCCCATCCGAAGTCACCACGCATCACATACACCTGATCCGATTTCTCCAAGATACCATAGTCGATGGAGATATTCGGATACGAACGGAAATTGGCCTGCACGTACTCGATTTCCTCCTCATACGACAGATGTACATCCTCCACATCGATTTTCCGCATGACAATCGGAAGGATTTCCCGCAGGCAGCCAATCATATATTTCACATTGCAGAGGATGATGCCCGTGTTCCAGTAGAATTCACCACTCTCCATAAACATACGGGCAAACTCTCGTTCAGGTTTCTCTGTAAACGATTTGACATGAAACAGATCCTTGACTTCCGTTTCGTCACCTAATTGTATATAGCCGTAGCCAGGCTCCGGACGCGTAGGTTTCACCCCCATCGTCAGGATACCTTCGTTGCGTGCGACAAACTCGAAACCTTGCTCGATATTCTCAAAGAAAGCCTTTTCTTTGTTTACCGCCTGGTCGGATGGTGTCACTATCAGGTTGGCATCCTTGTTTAAGTGTGAAATACGGTAGCAGGCCCACGCCACACTCGGTGCCGTATTGCGGTGAACAGGTTCGTTGAAGACGTTCTCCTTGGGAAGGTCGGGCAGTTGCTCTTTTACAAAATGTGCGTATTCCTGATTGGTGCTGACAAAGATGTTCTCCTTGGGGAGTATCTTGGCAAAACGGTCAAAGGTCTGTTGCAACTGGGTGCGGCCCATGCCGAAGAAATCTATAAACTGTTTGGGTTCCTCTTCGCGGCTGCACGGCCACAGACGGCGGCCTTTTCCGCCGGCGAGGATGACACAATAATTGTTTTGATGCTGATTCATAGTTGATATGAGGTTTAAAATCACAGCACGAAGTTACATCTTTTCTCGGACTTCTGCAAATGTTTTTAAGTTTTTTCAGTGAAAAGTTTGCTATTTTAATTTTTTATACTACCTTTGCACCGTCTTTTTCGAAAGACCGTGTCGAAATACCACGCCCAGATGGCGGAATCGGTAGACGCGCTGGTCTCAAACACCAGTGGGGCAACCCGTGCCGGTTCGACCCCGGCTCTGGGTACAAGACACAAACACAGCAGGAACATCGTTCCTGCTTTTTTTGTTTTTTATTCTACACCATACACAACTGCAATGAATACGGGGTTTGTCGCATGATTTGACCTTCACAAACATACGATTTTCATACACGGATGATTTTGGTACTCCCACCACTTCGCAAAAACGATGAAACCATGCTATTTTGTGGTTTTTTCGTGTTTTTTCGATGTGAAAATACAGCTGTTTGGCGAAAGAGGCTCTTTTGATGAGTGAAAGAGGCTCCGTTGGTGACCAAAAGAGGCTCTTTTGGTGGGTAAAAGAGCCTCTTTCAGAGACGAGTGTAACAAAAATGTACGGTTTTGTAGGGTATTTTCAAATCGTAACGTTGTAAAACGTTGGTAATCAACACCTTATAAAACAGTGCACGTAGTGTAGTTTTTTATTTCAAAATCCCAGGACGTAGGACTACGGATTTTTCAGATTTATCACAGAAAGATACTCTGCTTTATGCTTGGTATAGGCTTCGGTATGTTTAGCGTTAGGAGCTATCCAGAGGGATTTGCGGGAGGGCTTGGCGTCGTAGAGGCGGTATACCATCGCTGTGGGTACGAAATCATCGTTGCTACCGTGAATGAACAGCATGGGGTAGGGTGATTGGCGTACCTGATTGATGGCTGACGCCTCATCGAAGCTCCAGCCGTAGCGGAGCTTGCACAACAGACTGGTGGTATAAAGCAGGGGGAAGGCAGGCAGTCCGAACTGTTTCTGCAGTTCACCCTCAAATTCATCCCATACGGAGGTGTAGCCGCAGTCATCGACGAACCGTATGTCCTTGATGCCCGCAGGCATCTTCTCTGCCGACATCATCATCGCCGTAGCACCACCCATCGATACGCCGTGAACCACCATCGTATCGGTTTGAAACACTTTGAGCCAGTGCATCATATCCTTCCTGTCGAGCCATCCCATTTGTATCATGTCGCCCTCGCTGAGTCCGTGAGCATGGAAGTCGGGCATTACCACATTGTATCCCATCTCCTGCTCATAGAGACGGGCGATGTGGAAGTAATCGATTGCACTGTCGCGCCATCCGTGCAGGATGAGTGCCGTTTTGTTGTTGCCGTTCCTGACATAGAAGGCATGATGCTTTTCGCCAGTTTCAGGCATCGTAACGAAGGTGTCTCTGAGTGCTTCGATACGTCTGAGACTATCCACCCAAGGCCGTGTTTCTGGGAATTCCGTAAACAAATTCTTGAAATTCGCTGCCGTATCTGCGCGGTTGGCGTCAGGTGCCAGCGAATAGTCGAGCATATAAAAGCTCCCTCCGATGACGGCCACAACCATCACCAGTACCACTACAAGAATCGCAACCGCTACTTTCTTCATTTTTGTGTATATACTTTTCGAGCACAAAGATAGTGATTTTGTTAAAAAGTCGTTTCTATTCCCTTCCTTTGGCATTCCCTATTCCCTCCCTTCGGGAGGGTAAGGGTGGGTGTCTGCTTTTTTCTCACTTAATCGCAATCTTCTTTCCATTCACAATATAGATGCCTGGAGCAACGCGCTGTCTCCACGTTCCGTCCTCTATCTCCTGTTCCGTAGCTATCTGCTGTCCTTGCAGATTGAAGACACCAGCAGGGTAGGAGCGACCTGTTGTCTGCTCCATAAAGTTTGGATCGGGTTCTTCTTCATCGCCAAAGATGACGGGCACAAACTGAATGCCTGTCATGTTGTTCTCACGGGCATCACCGCCAACACCGCTGCTGGCACGATAATAGATCTTGTTATGCAGCACGTAACGGTTGTTTCTCTGCCACATAGCCTCCAAAGCGTTATGCTCTTTGTTTGGTGTTGCATTGATGTAGAATCCGACGCCTGTAGTGGCCGATTCTTTCAGAGGAGCAGTAACAACACCTGTACTGCGATCTATGCTTATTCCACCACTGGTAAACGGCAAACCAAGGGTATAGACATCATGTGAAGCATCGACAGGCAGCAACTTTTCCAGATATGTACCCATAAGATCTGTGGTAATCGATGATGCTGTTGGTGAGGTTGTTGGGAGAGTCAGTGTCACAACATTACTTTCATCGGTAGTGCGGATGATGACAGGTGTTTCTGCAGGCACAAACTTACCTTCAGCAACATCTTCTGCATTGACGGTGGTGGCAGGGACAGCCGTCGGATGCAGACCTGCATTATCCCAGGTCTTGCAGTAATAGGCATAATAGTTTTTCGCAGTGATTTCTTTCTCAATATCAGCTGCAACATCGTCAGAAATCAGTACATCGAATGGGGCATAGAATGTGGCGTAATAGTGACCGTCACCACCTTGGTTGGTCGCTATCTTCAGTCCTTGTTTATTTGCAGGCTCCATACACCACTTACTACCATCGACATCCACATTCTCGAAGTATTTCAAATCGTAGATGGATGCATTCTGGCCGTAGTTAATGTAGCGTCGTTTAGTCACTTCATTTTCTTTTACCTCATTGTATATGATGACCACAGCACCTCCTATATCTTCCACATGGAAGCTCGTAGCAGAGACTGCACTAGCTGTCATCTTAGCAAAGCCATTATGCTCATCAGTATAAGTACCTTGTACATATAGCCCTTGAGTCTGCATAGTAGCAGCATCCTTAGCTCCAGTGAAATAGAAGATGGTCGAAGGATCATACTCTGTTGCCGGAATCGGAATATCGCCTCGTGTAGCGTCAGTTTCTGTATAGCCGGATTTCAGTGGGTTGGTGTCTCCATCAAACGTACCAGTCACTCCAACCTTACTATAGAAGTGCATTGGAATAGGTGTACTACTTGTACCTGCAGTCTTCTCAATGTCATGCAGATAACCGCTGGCGTAGCGTTGAGGACTGAGGCTTGACGCACCAGGCTGATTGCAAAGACGGTAGTAGCCAGGAGCATAATCTACGATATTGTCTTTATTGTAGCAGATTTGCTGCAAGGCACGAATAAGCTGTGCTGGCTTATCGGCATAAGTCGTCTGCGCCTCCTCGTAAAGTGCCTCACCTGACTTTTCTCGACCTGGCTTTGCAGTTGTTGTCAATCCGCCCACATTGCCTGCGCCCTGATAGTGGGGATTCAGCAATTCAACACTCAGTCCGTATGTCCATTCCTTCACTGGTGTGTCGTCGCTGAGTATCAGTTTGCCGATATCTCCTGGTTCTCCAGACTCTACTATGCTTAGGAAGAGAGTGTTGCTAGTATCCAGTAGAGGATGCACACGGAAGCTACCAGTACCGATATTACCGCTTGGTAACAGTTCGTAGATACCATTATCAGCAATTGCGCCCATTTTGAGTTCCTGACCATCTTCAATCTCGTCTGTTGTCATCACAGTCGTTGACTCTCCTTTATTCTTATAGATATAGCGGTTGTACATCCTAAATCCGTAGGGGTCGCCCAGCGGTGACCACAGGTAGTCATTGGTGTAGTGTAGCGCACGCCCTCTTTCTGCCCTCATACCTCGCACAAAGGTGTAATGCGCCAATTGTGGTGTTGCATCAGTAGTTTCGAAGGTGTACCATAGATAGTGTGAGCCAGCTTGCTCCATTTTCGTCACGAAGTCATCACCAGAATTCGTTTCCAAACCAGTATCGAACGAATAGACCACGTTGACTACCACATCCTGGTCGATGAGTTGTTCGTCTGACATCAGTTTGTCAAGTTTCAGACCCTTATACTTGTTTTCCAAATCTGTATATGGCTTACCTTCATTAGGGTTGGCTGTTGAATAATGTTGATAGATTCCCTCAATATAGAAGTCGAATTTACAGTTCGGACGATAGAAGATATTTGGTAGCACCAGGTCGTCACCAATACTTACCGAACCGGCATTGTAGCTATAGGTGTGAGGCGTACTATTCCACGTTATAGTTGAACCTAACTGATAGGTAGCACCTGCAGGACTTCCTGATGTCAGGTCACGCTGGGTTGTGCCATAAATTCTCTTTGTTTTGTTGTCAGACGGGCTATAGCCAGAAACCCAATTACCTTCATTATTTTTTTCTGAATATGGAATATCCACATATTCGCCAGTATTAGGATTTTCATGGTCAGCACAAGACTTGGCAATCACGAGATGATAAATCAGGTTGTGGATAGACAGACCGAAGATAACATACTTGGTTGGGTCTCCTGTTGTTGTAGTTTCACCGTAGCCACTTAGTCTGTCATCATCATTAGTCTTCTGCAAGATGCCGTAGTCGTAGCCATCCTTACGCAGCAGCATAAAGGTTGGTGCGCTGGCCTCTTCCACCATCGTACCAGTACCGTTCAAGTAACGGCCACCTTTATGCTTAATCTTAAGAGCGTAAGGGTCATTATTGGTGAAGTACCAGATGTGTTGTTTGTTACCCGAAAGAGCATGACTTCCACCATCGCTAACAGCAGCGTCATCTGTGGATTGCATCATATTGTCATTATACCACACGATGTTGTATGGCAGACCGCCACTGATGTTCATTGAGGCATCGACAGAACCAGAATTGCGTTCCACCTGACCTGTATCCGTAGCATTACGCTTATTCGGAACCTTAAACGGTGTCTTGTCCACGTCATAAGCGTTATAACGCACATAGACTACGTCGTCATAGAGACCGTAAAGGGTGTACAATAAGGTTTGAGGTATTACAGAATAATCTCCATTAGGACGAGATGCAAAACCGTAATACAGATAGTCGCTCATATTCAGCAAGGGCGTCTGAGCGCTCTCTGGCAGATAAGGCTCGTAGTTGTGACTTTCTGCCTCAGCATTGTTCTGCCCGGCTGTGATGGCGAGTTTTCCAGCGTTGGTAATGACGTTATAAGTGTAGTTGTGCTCTACATCATCATTCAAAACCACCAGCGAACCCGTAGTAAGCGTGCCTGTCTTATAATTGAAGTTAGCTTCCGGTGCTGTTGTAGCTGCCTGTGGTGTACCATCATCAGGTACTGTCATATCCGCACCATTCAGGAACAGATAGTCGTAGGTTCTGCCGTAAGCCTTCGCTACAACCAGTGCGTATCCTCCGGAGGGGTGTTGCAACAAGGCAAATCGATCCGCACCATCGTTGGCATTAGGCACCTTGATGCCTGTATTCATCGGACTGGGTTCCAAAGATGGATTCGTAGTGTAGTTCGCCTGACGGTTAAACAGATGAATGGCGTACGGGTCCGGTTCTACATAATAGTCGGAAGTCGGGTCTGCAGGAGCTACAAAGAACTTCCACTGCCATTTTCGTGCAGCATCATCCCCATTCACTATGAGAGGCTTGGAGTTAGCCCATTGGGTAGCGTAAGAACCAGCTGTTGGTCCAGTATATGTAGCATCTGTTGTGCCGTCATAGGCTGTCGTGACGTTAACTAACCAATAATTGTCTGCATCCGTCTGTTTGAAATAGTAGTCACCTGTTGTTCCCAGTTTCTTTGCCTGAGTGTTAACATCATCAGCATTTGTTGCCGTTAGAGAACGAGATTCAGCTCCTGCATAGAGATTGATGCCCGTGCCCTGCGTCTCGCCAGCAGCATAAATGAGAGTTCCGTTGGCCTGCAAGTCTTTCTCTGCCAAATCGACGGTAAACCATTTGCCAATAAGGATGTGGTCGCCATCGTGGTCAGCATCTTCATCATAGCTATAGCGTACATAGACATCGTTGTCAACGGCTGAGAGTTCCGCTGCAGCAAACGAACCCGTAATCTCCTTTTCAGAGAGACCCTTAGTGACAACAACACTCTTATAAGTAAACACGCCTCGCGTTCCTAATCTATAATAATAGGTACCAGCCGTTGGCAATAATTTCACTGCATCTGCCAACATGGATGCGTTTGTCAACGACTTCTTGAAGGCTGCAGCGGCTGGTCCCCATTCTTGTACGCTACTTTCAACAGGGGCATTAGATTCTGCCAATCCACTATAATAGATGAAGTCTTTAGCTACAGGACTCTTGAAATGGCTGGTGATAGTGGGATAGGAGTCAGCGCCTCGCTTGTAGGCCAGTGCCTCACGTCCATTATTATCAATGATGTGATAATGGAAGCGCTGTGGACTGACGAAGAAGGTAGTTTGCGGACCCGAACTGTTGTCCTCAACATTTGCCAATTCATGAACTACAGGGTCACTCAGTTTTGATTCCCATGGAGAGTCACCTTCCAGATTAACACGCTGGGTGTGGTCGAAGCGTGGCATGAGTTGCATATTACCGTTGACGTCAGAAACAGCCATAAAGGTCTGGTTGCTTATCTGAAGGTTTGTATGGTCATAGCCATCGCTACCTTTAGATACACTTGGGTCATAACTATCAAACGCTGCCTCTAAGGTAATCTTCATGGAGCCACCACTACCAGAATAGTCGCCAACCATAATACCATCGTCCAAATGTGCAGAGGTCATGTGGGTGGTCAGGTATCTACCATCATCCGCACCACTGTTGTTCTTCACCAACTGCAACTGAATGTTGTAGGGGTCGAATCCGCTCTTGTTTTTGTAGGTTACCTGGGTGGCAGCCTTCGAGAGAGGCTCTGCACCCGATATGGCCGTTCCCCATTTGATACCCATCTCCTCATCGATACGCAGATTGGGCTTGACCAACCAGAAGTTATTGCCGATGAAGTTTCCACTGCCATCAATGATGTTATTATTAGTACCGCCATGATTTTTCGGGCTTACAATCAGGTCATAGACATTACCGCCTTCGGGATTAGTATGTTCACTGATAGGCTTGGAGATATAACTCGGGTTATGGTTGCCGGCTAAGGTGTTTTCTGCCTTGTAGAAACGACCGTTTTGCAGCACGAGGTACGGCTGTGACGTTCCTGTTTCCGAATTGATGGTATAGCCAGTGACTTTGTCTCCGTCTTTGGTCTCCGTATAGTCCAGATTGTAGGCGTATTTACTCTCATACTCCTCCTTCACGGTGTAGGTGACGTAGAAGTCCTGAATGGCACCATCGCTAACAACGCCAGTGGCAGTTTTTGGAGGTAGGTCGCCTAATGATTTGGAGCTATAGTGTACGCCGTTGACCTTAATCTGGTCGCGCTCTGCACCCTTGTCATCCAAACGGAGTGTATATTTATGGCAACCAGTGGCCTTCGTGGCGTTGCTGTAGAAATAGTATTTGTCCACCAGCGGACTGTCATACACGCGCAGTCCTGCTAGTTCTACATTACCCTCAGGATAGGTGTTGGCAGAAGGCAACGGACGACGCATAATCTCCCATCCATGACGGTCGAGCAGCACAAGTACAGGAGGAATGTCAGCACTTTCAATATCGAAGGTGCCGTCACCCATATCGAAGGTCTGATACCAGTGCTCCAGATTCTCCACAACTTTCTTCTCGTGACCATCGGATTTGTCGTTATATCCGTTCCATCGGGTAGCGTTGGCGTATGCATTGTAGCTGTGCCAATCCATCTGTTGATCGAGAAAGTCACGGTAGTTTAAGTCAGGATCATGAGTATCATTGTATTTTTTGTAGAGTGAGTTTGCGTCATATGTTGTTTCTAAGGGAGTATTTGGTACTACCCATGTGCTGGCATCGTCGCTGTAAGCATCGGTGGTATTCGATATGCCCAGCACATCGAGCTTAATCATGTTATAGGTCTTCCAATACTGCTCCAGAGAGGTTACATTGCGACGCTCGATGGTTGTGCCGTCGTCGATAGTGTTGGTGGTCAGCAGGCGATAATGTTTTGGAGTACCCAGCACCATATACTCTGTAGGATCGATAGATGCGATAGTAGGCAACGTACCACCCGTCACGACATGTTTGGTGTTAGCGTTGACATCTTGATTGTAATGCACCACGTAGGTTGTTAGATAGGTGTAGTGGCTGACGTCATTATACTTGATAGTGCTGCGGGAGCGTATCGTTACATGGTAAGGGTCGCTGTTTGTACTGTCGAAGTACCATACCCATCGTGGACGGGTGTTGGCACCACCGTTAAACTGCTCCTTCTGCATCGCATCACCATAGATGTTCATGTTGCCGTCACCATTACAGTAAGGATAAACAGCCTTTATCTTCGACGTTGTCAGTTTGTCCAAACCATCCTCCAGATAGTAGCCTTCAGCAAGTGGATTAAGGAACTTCAGCATGTACTGACCTTTGTTGAAGTTCACGACGTCGTTAGCGACGTAGGTGACATAGATGTCTGTACCTTGATAAACTCTGGTGACATTTATTTTCTTGTAGGACGCTCCGTTATTGATATTGAAATGGTACATTCCCGTTGTTGTCAGCAACCTTGCCTGTGCAAGCATGTCAGGTTCATCTGTGGCAGTTTTTTTATATGTTTCTTCTGCATTTCCCCAGTCTGTGCTATTACTTGCTGCTGGATATGTGGATGTATCCCAAGTGGCATCAAGTCCTGAGATATCCGTAATATACTTATTAGCAGGATCTTCCGGTGTGTACTCATTCGGGGTTTTCGACGTATCTTTCGTCATCTGATCCGTTGCGTAGTAATTATAGGTGCCGACCAGCGGACTCTGATATTCCGCAGGCAACACAAGCTCAGGGCTCTTACTTTTTACCGTCAGCAGTTCATGCTTTGCCATATCTATCAGGTGGTAGATGTATTCAGACGACTGTTCCAAACGGAATGCCAATACAGCATTGCCGTGAGCATACGTTGTGTTGTTGTATATCTTGACGGTATTCTCAGCAGGGCGTCCAATGTTATAATAGGTAGTAGAGGCATCTACACCGGCTCCCGTTGCCACCATCACCTCGTACACACCCATCGCCGTACTACTCTTGGCGATAAAGTGCTCGGCTTGTGTCCTGTTTGCAGTGAAAGCAAGAGCTGTTCCACCGCTGGTGGTTGGCAAGGCGACATTGTTTAACCACACCCAGGCACCCTTTTGTCTTAATTCCGAAGAACTGTTTCCATTATCATCATATACCGTGACATATTCCGACTGATTAGCGACACCAAGCGCTGTTCTTGCCGCCATGTTGTCAATAAGCATGTCGTATGGGTCGCGATTCCTCAGCTTCCACCTGTAGTTATCAGTGTTTTCATAAGTGGCAGAACTTTTGATGGCACCTCCTTCATAGTAAATGTATTGTCCATTTAGCTTTACAAATATCTCTTGGTCTTCGCTCAGCTTAAATGGTTTTGAAGCAAGAGCCGACGTGGTGTATTTAATGTAGATATTGGCATCAGCATTTGAAACTTCGGATACTTCATTGGAAAGATGTTTGCGACTAGTTCCCGTTCCCGTACCTAAATCGCTGTCAAATGTACTGTAGAACGTCACCGTCTCGCCTGCCAATAATGGACTGACGATAATACTTGGAACGGTTTCCAGAGAGATGGGGGAGAAAACGGTTTGTTTGGCAGTAGCCTTCACAGCGATGCGACCTGACTTATCTACGATGTTATAAGTAATGTTAATCTCAGGCAGCGTTAGCACCTTTACACGAGTAGAATATGACGTGCTGTACTGTACTGTGTTAGCGACAACTGCAGCATTATTCTGGTTAACAGTAATAACAGAAGGGGCAACGGGGTCTTCTGCAGCGACATCACTGGAATTATACTTCTGAATAGACAGCGTGAATTGCTTATTGCTGTCCCCTCTGCCCTTGATGGCAGCAGTAAAGGAGGCTATACCGCCCTCTTGCACGTATATTTTGTCGCTGGTAACAGTCACCTGATCTGCATTGGTGCCACCTGCTGTTACCAGGATGTAATCACCTTCCGTATAACCCAGATTGCTCACATTGAAGGTGACCGTCTGAGCATTGGCGGTGGCTACGTTGTAGGTGTGTGTCTTCGTGGCGTAAGAGACGGCAACGGGGCTTGGATGTCCTGCATCCCAATACCAATTACCTGTACCCTGATACTTCCTCAGTAAGAAACTTCCTGCTATATCATCTTTGGGCAGTTCCCATTTGTAACCCTCTGTTGCAGACGTGCTGGCAGTGAGAAGTGTTCCTGTGGCTGGACGCGTGCCTGTAGCACCAACATAATATGGAACATGGGTTGTATTTTCCTCTGCTTGGGTCTTGCTACGAAGAACCACGCGCAGTTCATAGGGGTCACCAATAAAGGCATACTCACTGGTTTTGACATGTTCACCTTTGGTACCATTGTTCTTAAAGTTCGTGTCGTCATATTTCAACTTCAGATCGTCATCCTTCGTACTACCTTCATCGGTCAGCTCATACCATGTGGCACCTTTCCAAGTATCATCGGTATAGGTAGCTGCTGGTGTAATAGCCTTAAACGGAATGTCTGACGACACCTCGTAGCCTATATAGACCTGATAACCCTCTGTATTGTCATAGTTGGCTTGGGAGAATTTGGTTATCTCCTGCGTGCATGCTGCATCCTTGTAGAACTTTGTGTAGGTACAGTACTTACGCTGCAACGACGTGGGAAGGTATTTGGTCTCGATGGGGTCGTTCACTATCGTATATTGACTGACCCATTCGGTAGGGGCGGAGACAATATCGTCAGTCGAGCCACTAACTTTATAGAACGGTGTCGCAATCTTGAACGTCACCTTCTTAAGGGGATAGATGCCATCTACCGTATGGTTTTTCGTGGCATTTGCTGCTGTGTTCTGCCCGAATTTCAGGTTGTTGTAGCCATCAAACGTCAGATAATAGTATTTGTTGTCATTCGTCGGTCCGGGAACAACACCGTTAACATCCACCGTTCGGGTGCCCATCAAGACATACCCATCGCCGGAGGTGTTGTTAAGCAACGCCAAAGTACCCCATGTCTGTTGATTACCGTGAAAGTAACCGGTTTTGTCATCATAAGCCGGATTCTTCGGGTTTTCACTTCCTGCACTATACGGTGTCTTATATCGTATATGGTCGTCACTTGTGAGGTATGCGTTACCAGTTGTTTTGGCCATCAAAGCGGCTTCTTTATACCACTTATACACAAAAGCCTTGTCACCTTCTTCATTCTTTTCTATGTACGTGTAATCTCTTGCATAAGAAGTACGAAGAACGATGTGGTAGGGGTCCTCACCTTCGAATTTGAATATGAAGAAAAACTTGGACTCCGTACTATCTCTGGAGTTTTTGTTATTACCGTCATTCCAATAGGGACTGATATTATTACCAGGACTATCTACGTAAGAAAAATCCTCGCTGGATAATATCGCTGGGTCAACTTTGGCTGTGGGTATGACGGCGGGACGGTTGTTACGTCCTCGGTTCAGCGAGAGGAAGCCTTTGCCCTTTACTCCGATGTTGTAGTTCACCGAGCCATCGAGTTGGGCAAGGGTGTTGGAAGAATTATAGGTATAAACAACATAGTATTCTGCAGTATTGGTGGTGATTGCTGTACCTTCGGCAACGGGTGTGGGATTAGCCTTCACATCATAGAGGATACCCTTGGCGGTAGCGTCGTCATCGTAGAGGGGGATTGCAGAACCACCACTGGTGATATCATCAGGCTTATAATAGGTGAAGCCTGTAGCCAACGGACTCTTATAGTGGTCAGGAAGTCCGACAGTAGACTGATTCACAACGACTTTAAGTGCCTCCAAACGATGACCTGTGACCGCACTCTTCATGTGGTAATCGTATCGAGTAGTCGGATCTATCGGCAACGTCAAAATGTGGTAAGTCACAGTTGCGCCCCACGTACTATTTTGTGCTCCTGCCAGTAGCAGGAATACCAAGAGAGTTCGTATTATGAATCTATATTGTCTCATTATCTATATTTCGTTTTACGTCTTACTTCTTACATCATACATCTTACATCTTCTTACCATTGTTCAGTGAACTTCTCAATATCTACCTTCAACGCATACTTGGTGACGGTCAGATTATAGGTATAGATGTATCCTGGTTGCCAGTTGATGTCAATATCAGTACTGATGTTCTTGTTGGCGACATCGCTCCAGTCGTCCCATGTACCATTCACGGTAAGGGTCTTAGAAACGTAGTTATTGGGAATCACCATAAGTAGCGTTGTTTGTGTGCTGGAAGTACCGTATTTCAGTGGAGTAGCAGGTGTTATCGTCATTGTTGCGCTGCCAGAGTGGCTGCTCCATGTGGATGCTGTGCCATCAGCATTAAAGGTGCAGGTGCCGCCAGTATTCAGTTCAGCAATACTGATGCTGTTCACCTGGACATGTGTGCCGCTGCCTTCTGCTATCACGAACTTGATGAGAGCGAAGGGGTGTTTGAAGGTCATTGTGACACCACTGGCACCTTGACTAGCTTTGTTCTGTCCAGGGGTTAGTGCCCAAATGAATTCCTGCAAACCCTCTTGACCTGCATTGGTCATAGGAAGATTAGTACATACGAAGTAGGGGGCAGGGGCAGGCGTTCCGTTTACAGCATATGTTGGTCCTGTTGTAATGTATGAGGGCAAACTGCCTGCCTTTGGCATATAGGCAAAGAAGTCGAGATTGCCTGTTGCTGGCCAATAGTGCTTACCGTCAGTAAACTCCCAGGCGGTGCTACCATTCCAATCTACTCTTGTAGCATTGATATACGGTGTCGCTGTGTTCTCTTGATAAACAGCGCAAGTGAAATATCCTTCTGTCTGAAGGGCAGCCTGACTGTCATACGTTGCAACGCGAGTGCCTTCCATCATCCGCCAGATATCGGCATTGACCTTGATCTCCGTCTTGCCAGCAGACGGGGTGGGGTCAGGGGTAATGATGTCGGAGGCGCTGTCACCAGAGCAGCCTGTCAGCAACACTGCCGTCAGTGCTGCTGCCGCAAAGCTTAATATATATTGTTTTATCGTCATTTTCTTTATTTCGATCCAATGCTGAGCGGGTAACTTCCAAGAGCATAGCTATCGCCTTCTAAAAGCATAGCTTTTACCCTTCAAAAGGGCAGCTTTCGTCACCCAAAAGCATAGCTTTCATTTTTCGCCTTTTTTCTTTTTCCTTTTTTCTTTTTCTCGAAAACACCTCCATACCTCCCCAAAATCTTCTGGAATGCCGATGTACAGGGCGTTTCCGATGGGGAGGTCTTTCTCCAATACCTCCCCATTCGCATCCCCTTTGTATAAAGGGGTTCCCACTCGTTTTGGGGAGGTTGGGGGGTATTTTTGTATCAATCTGTATTTTTTCGACAGGATCGCTCTTCCTGCCACCTTCTCACAGGGAATCCGTTCCCGTGTGAGCGTTCTTTTTTCCATTTTCCCCTTTTTATCCTCCCCCTTGAGGGGGAGTTAGAGGGGGCTTTTTCTTTTGTTACCGGAAGGGGAGTCGAACCCCTCCCGGCTTTTGTTTTAATCAAGGACAAATCCTATCATTCCCTCTAAAGTGAATCATCAGAACAGTCCCTGAATTTTTGTTCCCGTGTGTTAAGGCTGATTAGGAAGACCTGTCTCGTAGATGCTACCGCCAACAGCAGTCCAATCATCAACTGTTACAGTAACAAACTTAATTTCTGCACCCTCAAGAATTGGATCAAGATCTGCGTTATCATCTTGGTTTGTTGTGAAATAACCACCACCAGCAAGGTCAACGGTATATGTATACATATGCCCAGGAAGCCATGTGAGAGTAGTCAGAGGCCACATAGCAGTTACATATCCATTAGAATCTTCTCCTGTACCGCCACCTGATGCTGAGCCAACAATATACTCATCAGCATTAGCCGCAGAGTTCTGAATCTTTATCTTAACGGTAATATATGCTCCTGCAAATGCGTCACCAATAGCTGCTGTACCAGAATTAGCATATGCTGTTGCAACATTGAGTGCCTGAGGAATCAGAATCATGTCATAATTTGGAGCACTGGCAGGAGCAGAATACAAATTCTTTGCAGCAACAACTCCATTAAATACATTGTATGAGGTAGCTGTCTCCATTGGTACAGAATATACTGATGTCTGAGCAGAAGTAGCTGTCCATGTACCATTGAGATATGTGAGAGTACCAGTGGTGTACTTTCCATCAGTATTAGCAGAAGCTGCTACTATAGGTGTTGTGCCATCTGTTACACCATTCCATGTAAAGGTCTCTGTACCTCTCAGATTGCCGATAGCAACATCACCAACAGTAATCTTCAGGTTTGCATTAGTGTTAGCCAACTTGATTGCCACCTTAGACTCAGCATGACGGAAGTTAATCGTTACACCAGTTGCTGTTGGGATAACATGTCCTGTAGTTTGGTCAGATGTTGACTTACCCCAGTTTCTTGTTACAGCATAGACAAGGTCAGGCTGGCTTGAAACGGTTGTACCGGGAGTAACAGTGAAAGAGTTGTAAGCGGTACGAGTAACTCCAGTGTTTTCAGAATTCAATGGAGCATAAGCATAGAAGTCAAGATTTGTAGAACTTGGCCAGTAATGCTTAGTTTCCGAAGTAAAGGTTGCACCGTCAGTCGTCGAGAAAGTGACATTGTCAAAATAAGGATCAGTTGTGTCATTTTTTTTGAAAGCTGTTACACCAAACTTGTCACCTGCCGTGCTAAAGTGCTCATCTGCTGCACGGGTCATTCCGCTATTCAAAGCCCTGAAGCTGATGGTGTTCGCATCGCTAAGTCCTGTGTTCTCAGCGACGACATCGTCATTACTGCAGGAAGCAAGCCCTAAGGCTGCTACTGCAAGGATCCATAAATGTTTTTTCATAATTGTAATTGTTTAAAAAGTGAATAATAAAATAAATGTTTCGTTCTCAATTGTTGTTTTGTTTTCTTTGTTTTCTTGACTACGGACTCTCTGGACTTATAGGAACAACCCGTGTAATCCGAATAATCCGTGGTTTTTGTCTGTTCTTGATTTGGTTGTTTGTACTAATTATCTATTCTCGTTTTCATTTTCGTTTTACATTCCTATATCAATCTCCACTCCTTGCCAACCATCGATGGTGGGCTGGAAGCCGGAGCCGTTGACGATAGGCTTAGGTACCGGTAGTCCGTCGATGGTGATGGAGACGTCCTCGTCGTCATCAATGATTCCGTCGTGTAACTTGTCAGTTACATCAACGGTATAGTACCATTTCGAACCATCGGCTAGGATAGCATAGATGGTGAACATATGCTGGTTGATGATACCCTCGCTAAGATGGGGGCAGTGGCCGAAGATACGAAACTGCATCTGCAGGGTCGTCGCATCGATGACGTTAGCAGTGAACGCCTGTGTAGCCAGTCCCTCTCCAGGTATGCCCGATGCCATCCATCGCGATGGTGCCAGTCCTGATAATGCTCCACCGAAGCTACCCGTATATTGCAGGTTCGGTACGTTGGTAATGGTAACAGTGATTGTGTTGAACCGATGTTCCGGATAGAGCACCAACGATACGTCGCGGGCATCGTTCTTCAGGTCGAACGGTTCGCTGGCACAGCCCCACAGTGGGTCTGGCTCCAGGATAACCGGTTCGTCCTCTGTACCGATTGCTCGCGGCATACCACTACGGGTGAGCTGCGTTCCTTCCTCGATACTCGACTGACGGGTGTATGCCTCCAGGGAGTTCCAGTAGTTCATGCCGCGATAGAGAATCGTCTCTGTATTGTTGTTGTAGCATACGGCACGATAGGTACCTGCTTCCAAGCGGGCTGTACCACCCTCCAGGCCGAAGTCGTAACGGATAGGTTCTGCACCAGGGTTGTCCAAATTGTAAAAGAGCACTGTCATTCCCATGCTTTGCTGCGGCTGTCCGTCTGCACGTGTTATTGCATCGGGTGCCTTCTGCCAGTCGAAACTCACTTTCACCGTTGCCCAGTGGTTGTGGTCGTAGCACAGGTCTTTGTATTCGCAAGAGGTGAGGCTGACGCTAACGAAAACCATAACGATAACCTTAACAATATCGACGACATGAAGGCCGTTCATTCTCATTGGCGACCTCCTTTCCTATTTCCGCCAATCACCCATACGAGCGACACTTCGGCCTTGGTGGGCCCCCACCAGTGGCGTTTGTGTGTCGATTTCCAGATGTAGTGGTTCCAATCGTCGTAACTGGGCACGTATTCTTTGTATTCGCCATCCTGGAAGCCTACGCCAATAGACAGGTCGAGGTTCAGACGGCGACCGATGCGCATAGAGTAACCGTATTCCACGCCAACACCAAAACCGAAATGATCTGCCTGATAACCCTTGCCGCCCCATTCCACATCGTAGGTCATGCCCAAGGTATAGATGCCGAGGTGATGGCCGCGGGGGAATGACCCCACCCCAGACCCTCCCAAGGGGAGGGAGCTTTTTGAACTGCCGAAGTATTTACGGACGCCGAGGTAGCCGCCATAGCCCTGCCAGTAGCGGTGACGGTTGTCGGAAGAGAACCAGGTGTAGAACCAGTCAAAGGTGATGGTCCAGCGCTTGCCGATGCTAAACTCTGCACCGATATTCGGTATGAGACAAACATCGTAGAGCATATTGGTTTTCAATGCCAACCAAGGAGCACGCACATTTGTGAGACTGTCTTCACTCTGGTAGCTTTGAGTTGCAGGCGTTTCCTTCTGATAACTTGACGGCATCATGAAATGTGCCTTGCCGTATGAGAGATCTGTATAGCTAAGTTGATTCAAGGGTTGTGCAAAGACTTGCTGGGCTGCAAATAACAGAAAAAGCATGACGGAAATGCAGCAAATTGTAATTCTAGTTTTGCCTCCTTCTGTCATGTTCTTTTTCCTGAATAGATATGTTATATGCTTTGTACCCATTGTGTCCTTTTTAATCGTTTGAGTCTGTTCATCGAGAAGGATGGTTCTAAATCCAACCGAGTCAAGCCTACGCGTATCACCAGCTGTACCGAATCGGCATCGCGAGTGAGCGAGATTTGGTCTGTTGCGACCTTGTTAGGTGTATATTATTCTGCAAAAATAGGAAGAAATCTTATATTATAAGGTGATTGTGTATGTCTGAGTCGCAATGTTTAACTTAATTAAACTTAAATAGGCGATATATAAACACAATTTAACGTATAAGTATCATTTTTTTGCTTTACCTTTGCAACGTGCGAAAGATACGTAAGATGTCCGCTTTTTTTCTTGTCGCAGTCATTTTTGCGATAGGAAATTCATGTCGGCAGGACGATGGGCATGAAGCTTGCCGTTCGGCCTATTATTGGAGTACGGTGTTTGAACTAGACTCCCAGCAGCGGGCGTTTATTCAGAAACAGGGGATTTGTAAGATTTATTTACGGTATTTTGATGTGGTGATGCGCGACGGAGAAGCAATGCCGAATGCCACCGTGCAGGTATCGGCAACGGTTCCGAAAGGTGTGGAAATCGTGCCAGTCGTGTTTATCGTCAACGACTGTATGCGAATGGCGCAACCACAATTGGACTCGTTGTTGTTGACACGCATCCTGAAGATGACAGAGACACATGACTTGGGGCCTGTCAAGGAGATTCAGATAGACTGCGACTGGACAAAACAGACGCAGACGGCTTATTTCAATATGCTGGAACGGTTGCACCGAAGGGCGGCGGAGAAGGGGATTGCCCTTTCTGTTACCATCCGGCTGCACCAACTGTCGATGCCGGTACCACCTGTGGATAAGGGAGTGCTGATGATGTATAACACCGGTGATATCACGAAACGCGGAGGCACAAACGCCATTCTCGACATGAAAGACGTGGAACCTTTCCTGCCGGCATTAGACGACTACGACCTGCCGTTGGCTACGGCCTATCCCGTGTTTGCGTGGAAGGTAGCGTTCCGCGGACAGCATTTCTTAGGTTTCATGCATGCCGACGATGAACTGCCGCTGACCACAGGTGATACGGTGCTGACGGTGGCTCCGTCGCCAGAAACCGTCCTGAAAGCACGCGATGCTGTCGAAAAGGTGCGCCCTCGTGCCAACGATGAAATGATTCTTTATGAAATCAGTTCACAGAATTTGAAACGAATAAATACTTACCACTATGAAAAAGTTTATGATTGCCGCGCTGTTCATGCTCAGCATGACAGCCACTAACAGTTTTGCCTGTGGGCCAGAGATTACACACAACTACTATCTGTTTGATGTGACGGCAGGCGACTTTAAGAAAAACCGTAACATCGTGGAACGATGCGATGAATTCTGGAAAAATTACACCAATAGTACGGTTTCATCGTACCAGTGGCACCAAGATGAAATCATGGAATTCGCTCAGAAAAAGAACGACGAGGAGATGGTGGGCTATTTAGCCGAGCTGAACAAATATCTTGAGATCAGTCGCGACCTGGGTGATACCTGGGACTATCCCACCAAGGCACAACTGCAAGAACGGCAACGGACGCTGCTGTCGATGGCGACCATCGCGGCATCATATAGAGGTACGCGCCTGAAAGCACAGTGGGCTTTGCTGTATATGCGTGCCAACATGGTGATGAAACGTCATCAGGTCAATGTCAATTACTGGAAAACGACAGGTAAGAACCTGCCGCCATCGGTCTATCGGGAGATGATGGAGAATATCTATGCTGGTGCACTGTTGCAGACAGGACACCGCAAGGAGGCCATCAATATGTTTGCGGAGCAGGGCGACTTCGAAAGTATCAAGTGGCTGTTGCGCAAGCAGCGTAACCTGCAGGGTATCAAGAATATGTATGCCAGCGATCCGAAGTCGCCGGCATTGGTGTTCCTCGTGGAAGATTTTGTAAACAATGCCCAGGAGACACTCGATGATACCGGCGAGGACCATGTGATTGACACAGACTGGATCAAGAGCATCAATGCACGCATCATCAAAAAATCAGAAGTGGAGCAGTTCAAGGTGTTCGCCAAGCAGGTGATAGCTGAAGGAAAAAACCCGTATCCCTCTATGTGGAAGGCTGCTATCGGTGAACTGCAATACCTGTATGGCAACCATCAAGAGGCTGTGAAGACGTTGACAGAAGCAATGGCGATGGCAGGGACAGACCGCATGGCCGACAATGCCCGCTACATCCGTCTGGTGGCTGGTGTTGGTGCAAACGAACCGTCAGCCTGGTTGGCTGAGGAGATGACCTGGCTGTTGGCAAAGGCCCAAGCAGAGGGGCGTGGCAGGTTTGACGTCGATAACCAATATGCTGAAGTGTTCGACCGACTGGTTTATATGGAGCTGATTCCCAAGTTCAAGGCAGCGAACAATATGAATATGGTGACGGGCTGCTATGCGATGATGAACAGCTCGAAGGAGTTGTGGCATATCACCGAAGAGGAAGATGAAAACTGGAACGCTATGTATAGCGACTGGAGCGGCTTCAGCGCACAGTTAAATGAGATGACGGGCAATCAGCTGGTAGCCTATGCACAGTGGATGAAGAGTTCATCGAACGATCCGTTGGAGACTTTTGTCAAAGAACACAGCTGGTTCGACCAGATCTACTTCGATGATATGGCGGGTACGCACTATCTGGCTGAAGGCGCTTTTGAGAAGGCTGTGCCGCTGTTGAAGAAAGTGCCCCTGTCGTTTATGGAGGGACAGAACATCTGTTACTATTTTGCCAACCGCGACTATACCATAGCACGTTGGATTACCAAACAGAGTTTCCCAGAGTCTGTGCGCACCGATGGCCCCCATCTCGCCAAGCTGAAGCAGAATCCGAAATTGAAATTCTGCGAGGAGATGATCAGTTTGAAGAAGAAGCATGAAAAGGCAAAAGGCGTCAAGAAAGAACAATTGGCGCTGCAGTTGGCACGCTACTACTATCAGGCATCGCTATGGGGTGACTGCTGGTATCTGGCCCATTACGGAAAGAGTCTGTACGATGAGGTTCGCTCACACGAAATGGACTTTGCGGCTGAGGCACGTAAGCTGCTGAAGGAAAGTGTACAGTCGGAAGACTTCAAAGTTCGTCAGGAAAGCCTTTATGCATTAGCCTTCATCCCGAAGGATTACGAAAAAGAGATGTCTGCATACTGGGGAATTGATGTCAACGAGGCTTGGGCTTCTGCATTGGAAGGACGCTACCAGACGGATATGGCTGCCCTGGCATCGTTTGTCAAGCAGAATGCTTCAAAGACCGATTCCTATGTCACGAAGTGTGATATCCTGAAGTTCTATATGAAATAAAGCCCCCTCCCAGCCTCCCCCTCAAGGGGGAGGCGCATAACTTCCTTTTAGTTGAGCGAATGCGAAACTTGAATCTATGAATAAAAAAGACGCTGCGACTCATCACGAGCCTCAGCGTCAACACTATGTTTAACTAAAAATCCTTTTCAAAATCAAAGGGAGCCTCACGGTTCACCTTTGTCATCCATGAACAATCGGTTAAACTTCTACCTTAATAAAATAACTAAAAACCTAAATCTATTACTACTAACCTAAACAATCTATTAACCTTTTGACGATGCAAAGATACAACCAATTCGGAAACCCTGCAATAGTTTGTGGTATTTTCTTGCATTTTTTTGCACTTTTTTGATATAAATCAACAATTTGTGTTCGAACACAGGCAATAAACCCCTTATTTCCTTTGTGGTTTGGGAAAATAGGGTTACCTTTGAAGCCCTTCTCCAATCGTCCCTCCCTGGGCAAGCTATCGGAGGAGCTAAAAAGGGACATAAAGCATGAAAGTATTAATCGTCAATACAAGCGAACGCAACGGAGGGGCAGCTGTGGCTGCCAAACGCCTGATGAAGGCGCTGAATAACCATGGTGTGAAAGCCCAAATGCTGGTGCGCGACAAAGAGACCGACGACATCTCGGTGGTAGGTTTGGGTGGCGGCATGTGTTCCCAGTGGCATTTCCTGTGGGAGCGTCTGTGCTTGTTTGTGCGGCTGCACTTCTCGCGCAAGCATCTTTTCGAGATTGATATGGCGAATGCGGGTCATGATATCACGATGTTGCCAGCGTTTCAGGAAGCTGACGTCATCCATCTGCATTGGATCAATCAGGGTATGCTGTCGCTCAGCGGTATCAGGAAGATTCTGTCATCGGGCAAACCCGTGGTGTGGACGATGCATGACATCTGGCCGGCAACAGGTATCTGTCATCTGACACTGGGCTGTCGTGCCTATACGCATGGTTGCCATCATTGTAAATACTTGCCAGGAAAGGGTTCGTCGAACGACCTATCGACCAAGATATGGAGCAGAAAACAACAGTTGTACCAGGGGAGTCTCATCCGTTTTGTGGCTTGCAGCAAGTGGTTGGCTGGTGAGGCAGGGAAGAGTGAACTGCTACGTAACCAGAAAGTGGTGAGCATCCCGAACCCCATTGATACACATGTGTTCTGTCCCAAAGACCGGATCAAAGCTCGCGAAGCCTTAGGACTGCCCATAGACAAACGGCTGATCCTGTTTGTGTCGCAACGTATCACCAATGTGAACAAAGGTATTCAATACCTGATCGATGCCTGTGCGAAGATGACAGCGGAAAATCCGGACAGTCGTGAACAAACGGGTATCGTGGTGCTGGGCGGACATGCGGAGGAAGTGGCAGACAAGTTCCCGTATCCTGTCTATCCGTTGGGATATGTCAGCGACACGCAGAAGATCGTCGATGTATATAATGCCGCAGACCTCTTTGTGATGCCGTCGCTGTCGGAAAACCTGCCCAACACCATCATGGAGTCAATGGCATGCGGTGTGCCGTGTGTGGGTTTCAAGGTGGGCGGTATTCCTGAGATGATAGACCACCGGAAGAACGGCTATGTGGCGGAATACAGAAACAGTGATGACCTGGCAAAGGGCCTCTACTGGGTGCTCTATGAGGCTGATCGTGAGACGTTGAGCCATGAGGCTGTACGAAAGGTGGCACGCACCTATTCTCAACAGGCTGTAGCCTTACGCTATTCGGAACTCTATACGGAGGCTTTGGCTCATCAGCACTATCATCTCTAGGAAGGCCTAGGAAGGCTTAGGAAATCTAGGATGTCCTAGGAAAACCTAGGATGTCCTAGGAAATCCTAGAAAGGCCTAGAAATAAAAACTTATAAAAAGTGATTACTTTTTCAATCATAACCATTACCTATCAAGCCGAAACGGTGTTGGAAAAGACCGTAGAGAGCGTATTGGAACAGGAATATCCGTACGTGGAGCATCTCATTGTGGATGGTGCTTCAAAAGACCGTACGGTGGCGATTGCCGAAGCATACAAGGAACGCAGTGACGCTGCAGACAATGGCCATACCATCCTCATCAGCTCTGAGCCAGACAAAGGACTGTATGATGCCATGAACAAAGGATTGGTCAAGGCAACGGGCGACTATGTCGTGTTTCTCAATGCCGGCGACTTCCTGCCTTCGGTGCATACCTTAGAGGTGGTGGCTGCGTGTGTGGGAGAAGGAGATGAGTTGCCTGCTGTGCTGTACGGAGAGACCGATATCGTGGACAGCAACTACCAGTTTCTGCGTCATCGTCGCCTGAAGGCGCCGAAGGTATTGAACTGGCGCTCCTTCCGTTATGGTATGCTGGTTTGCCATCAGGCCTTCTATGCCCGCACCGATCTCGCGCGTACCTTATTATATAATACAGCGTATCGGCACTCTGCTGATGTCGATTGGTGCATCCGTGTGATGAAAGAAGCGGAGAAGCGTGATCTGCCGCTACGACAGGTTGATGCTGTCATTGCAAATTTCCTGACTGGAGGTGACTCCAAACAGAACCATCGCGCATCTTTGAACGAACGTTTCCATGTGATGTGCAAACATTATGGCGTCCTGATGACAGTCGTTATGCATTTGTGGTTTGTCGTTCGTGGTATTTTTAAGAAATAAACAACAAAGGCGTTCAAACCAATTGTCTGAACGCCTTTGCATATTCTAATCTTACTCCTTTACTCCTTACTCTACTTTACCCGTTACATCACTGGGCTTGTAGCCGTGGTCATCGTTCTTGCCACGCATGCGGGTTGCCTGAACAGACTCATTTTCATACGTGTTCTTGCGGAAAATATAGTAGTCGCCGATAACATCCTGATTCTTGAAGTCGAACATCAAGGCAGGGTTCAGAGCAACACCGCAGAGACGCGTTTCGAAATGAAGGTGAGAACCCGTGCTACGTCCCGTATTGCCGCCTAATCCGATCGGTTGTCCGGCACGGACGGTCTGGTTTTCACGTACAAGCTGTTTGCTCATGTGTCCGTAGATAGTTTCCAAACCATTGTTATGGCGAATCACAACATAGTTTCCGTATCCGTTAGCTTCATATCTTACAATACGAACTTTTCCAGAGAATGCAGCATAGATGGTATCGCCGATATATACTTTGATATCCAATCCCTTGTGCTGGCGACCCCAACGACGTCCGAAATTACTGGTAATCACACGGCTACGGGTTGGCATAGCAAAACCACGAAGGTCGATTTTATAGGTCTCTGGCAGGGTTGTGGCCTTGTGAGCATAGCGGTTGTCCCAATCCTGATAGAGGTCTGCTGAGGGGTTTTCAAATGATTCTCTTTCCATCATGCCTTTGACTACCATCGAGTCAACAGCTTTCATTTTTCGGTCAACGGGAGCCTGACGTGCCAACAGATCCTGAGCGGATGCGGACATTGACGTCAAGGTCATGATAGAACACAATACAGTTGTCTTTATAGTCTTTTTTAAATTCATAATTCGTTTAAACATTATTTGATAGATCTCCGAATGGAACATCTAATGCTCCGAATGGAGCCTCTTTGTTGTCCCCTTTCATCTTCCACGAAAAACCATACAAAAGGACGTGAAAAACAAAAATCGCTGCAAAGATAACGCATTTTTCTGGAAAAAGTTGTATGAATATTGTATAATTAACAGTTTTTATTGGACTTTTAAGGACTTTAGGGACTTTTAAACTCATAAAAACAATAACTTTAGTCCCTCAACCCTTATCCCTTAACCCTTAACCTTTAACCTTTCACTTTTCACCTTTCACCTCCTACGATATCGCAGCCCAATTGATATTGGTTTTCCGTAAAGCCGCAAGACGGTTCCAAAGTATTTGATAGACAGATTTCTCGCAGGTGGGATCGTCATCGATGATTTTCTGTGCCTCGTCACGGGCGAGTTGCACGATTTGTCCGTCGCGGGCGATATCGGCAATTTTCAGGTCAAAAGCCATACCACTTTGTTGCGTGCCCTCCAGATCACCAGGACCGCGTAGTTTCAGGTCGGCTTCAGCAATACGGAAACCGTCATTGGTTTCACACATGATATCGATGCGTTTGCGTGTTTCGGTGCTGAGTTGCTGACCGGTAACGAGGATGCAATAGCTCTGGTCGGCACCACGTCCCACACGGCCACGTAGCTGGTGCAACTGTGACAGTCCGAACCGCTGTGCTTCCAATATCACCATTACCGATGCATTCGGAACGTTGACACCCACCTCAATGACAGTGGTGGCAACGAGAATCTGGGTTTCACCACAGACGAAGCGTGCCATCTCGGCTTCTTTTTCCTTCGACTTCATTTGTCCGTGAATCTTGCTCATGCGCAGGTCTGGGAAGATTTCTTTCAGTCCCTCGTACCCCTGTTCCAGGTTTTTCAAGTCCATCTTCTCGCTTTCCTTGATGAGCGGGAACACGATATAGACTTGTCTGCCTTCAGCCACTTGCTGACGGATACCTTGATAAAGACTTGTTGTCTGGTTGTCGTATTTGTGAATGGTTTGAATGGGTTTGCGTCCTGGCGGCAGCTCGTCGATGATGCTCACGTCAAGATCTCCGTAGATGGTCATGGCGAGTGTACGAGGAATCGGTGTTGCTGTCATGACCAATACATGTGGGGGATTCTCGCTCTTCGCCCATAGTTTGGCTCGTTGGGCTACACCGAAGCGGTGCTGTTCATCGACGACGGCCAGTCCCAAATGGTGAAATTGCACGTTGTCTTCGATGACAGCATGTGTGCCTACGAGGATTTGCACTTCACCGGTGATGAGTCCTTGAAGAACAGCCTCGCGACGCTTTCCTTTCACGATGCCTGTGAGCAGTTCCACCCGTAATTCCATTCCTTTCAAGAAGTCGGTAATAGTCTGCAGGTGTTGTTCGGCAAGAATCTCCGTCGGTGCCATGATACACGCCTGATAGCCGTTATCGATAGCAATGAGCATGGACATCAAGGCTACCAATGTTTTTCCGGAGCCTACATCACCTTGTAGTAAACGGTTCATCTGTCTGCCAGAGTTCATATCGGCACGAATTTCATGCATCACCCGTTTCTGGGCACCCGTCAGTTCAAAGGGTAGGTTTTCCTTGTAAAACCTGTTAAACTGTTCGCCAACACGTGGGAAAAGGTAACCGCGGTATTTCCGTCGCTGGTCGCTGGCATAGCGCAGGATGTTCAGTTGCACGTAAAACAGTTCCTCAAATTTCAGTCTGAGGCGTGCCCGTTGCATCTCGTCAGTGCTCTTAGGATAATGGACCTGTCGGAAGGCTGCATCACGACTGATGAGTCGCAGGCGCTCTGTGATAAACGGTGGCAATGTTTCTGCTAATGGCACCGTGAGCTTTGTCAACAGCGTACGGACGAGTTTCTCGATAGCACGTGAGTTCAGTCCGCTGTTCTTCATCTTCTCCGTTGTCACATAGTAGGGCTGCATACCCATTTCCGAGAGCTGCAGTTTATCCGCATCATCTATATCGGGATGTGTTAGCTGATATCTTCCATTGAAAATGCCAGGCTTTCCAAAGACAATGTATTCCTTGTTGGTCTGGTATTGCTGGTAGATATACTTCGAACCATTGAACCAGACGAGGTCGCAGACACCATGCCCGTCGGTGAAATGGGCCACAATGCGTTTCTTTCGGCGTCCCATCTCAAACTCCTCGAAACTCAGAATCTTCCCCTTTAATTGTACGAACGGCATGTCTGCCGACAGTTCTGAGATGTGATAGATGCGGCTGCGATCGACATATTTATAAGGATAGTACTCCAAGAGGTCACCATAGGTGTTGATACCAAGCTCTTTGCTTAGTATCTCACTCCGACGCGGACCGACGCCCGTCAGGTATTTGATGTCTTGGTCGAGGATGTCGAGCATTTTTTTTCTTGAGGGCTAGCTTTTTCTAGGAGGTTCTAGGAGGTTCTAGGATGTTCTAGGATGTCCTAGTTTTTCCTAGGATGATTCCTTCTGCTATTTGAAGATCGTAGGGGGTGGTCAGTTTGATGTTTTCACGATTCCCATCTACCATGACGACCTTGTCGCCAAGTGCTTCTATAACCGATGCATCATCGGTGAACATCTCACTGTAGGGTTGCCGGAATGCACGTTTGGCGAGCTGGATATCGAAAGTTTGCGGCGTCTGTACAATACGGTATTCGCTTCGCAGTACGTTTCTGCCGCTTCCGTCAGGGGCTATGTGACGCAAGGTATCTGTCACAGGCAGTACCGGCAGTGCAGCTCCTTGTGTTCTGGCGGCTTCATAGCAGGCATCAATGACCTCTAATGATACGAAAGGACGCACACCATCATGGATGCCGACCACTCCACAGGCATCATCGGGTATCAGTGCCACTCCGTTCTTAGAAGAGTGGAAACGTGTTTCGCCACCGTCAGCAATCTGATGAGGAACGGTGAAACCGTGCTTTTGACAGAGTGCTCGCCAAAAATCTTGTTGCTCATGTGGTAGGACGAGGATCATTTCAAGTCCGGCCTTCCCTGCTACTTGTTGTCGTTTGGCATAGTCATAAAACCGCTGCAGCGTATGCATCAGCACCGGTTTTCCACCAATCGGCAGAAACTGCTTGGGAATCTCCGTACCCATCCTCAGTCCTTTTCCTCCAGCAACAACAATGATATAATTCATGATGCATTACGCATTGATAAGGTGTGTGTATCTCATTCCTGTTTCGATAGACTCCACGGCCTCTTCCTCGCGGAAGTAGGAGAGGATTTTGTAACCATAGGGGAATGCGGCAGCAGGACCTTCACCTGTGGTGATGTTACCGTCTTCAGTCACAAGTTCTGCCGTGTATTCAGCACCCGTAAGGAATTTTTCAAACCCAGGATAACAGGTTGCCTGTTTTCCTTTTAGGATGCCCAGTCCGCCAAGGACCATCGGAGCTGCACAGATGGCACCGATGCGTTTGCCCTGTTCGTTCTGGCGCAATAACACCTCTGCTAACTGTTTGTGGTCTCTCAGGTTGGTTGCTCCTGGCATACCGCCAGGCAACAACAGCATATCGGCATCAGCAAAGTCGCCTGCAGCTTCGAATGTCGTATCTGCTTTGACTGTTACCCCATGAGCACTCTCCACAAACTCGTTGTCCATGATGCTGACTGTTATTACTTCTACGCCTCCGCGACGCAGGATGTCCACAGGAGCCAATGCCTCGATATCCTCGAAGCCATCAGCGAGAAATTCATAAACTTTTGCCATAATTATGAATGATTTTGTACTTATTTCGATGAAAATCGTTATTTTTGCACCGTATTAGTAGATGCAATGATGTTGCAAAAGTACAAATTATTTGGCAATCAACCATCAAATAGAAGAGAAAACTTAAAGTAGGGAGTTAAATAAGGAAGTTAAAATGGAAGATAGAAAACTTCGTTTTGCACTTTTTGGCAATGAGTATCAGGCAAAGAAATCGGCTTCGATACAACAGATTCTGTCCAGCCTAACAAAAAGGGAGGCCGATATATGCATCGACCGTGCGTTTTATGTTTTCCTGACAGAGACCAAACACTTGAAGATTGAAGGAGCACAGGTGTTTGATGGAACGGAGTTTGATGCTGACTTCGTCATTTCTATGGGTGGCGACGGCACCTTCCTAAAGGCAGCCAGTCGGGTGGGAGACAAGCAGATTCCTATCATCGGTGTGAATATGGGGCGGCTGGGTTTCCTTGCCGATGTGCGCCCCGATGAAATTGAGTCGATGTTAGAAGACCTGTTTCAAGGTCGCTTTGCCATTGAGAACCATGCTGTGATCCAAATTGAAACGGATGGAGAACCATTACAAGGCAGTCCCTATGCGTTGAACGATATCGCAATCTTAAAGCGTGACAATGCCTCGATGATATCTATCCGAACTACCATTAATGACGACTTCCTCGTAACCTATCAGGCTGATGGCTTGATTGTTTCTACACCAACGGGTAGTACAGCCTATTCCTTGTCGAATGGCGGTCCTGTTATCGTTCCGCAGAGTGGCAATCTGTGTCTGACGCCTGTGGCCCCTCATTCCTTGAACATCCGTCCGATAGTGATTTCCGATGACGCGGTGGTCACGATGACTGTGGAAAGTCGTTCCCATAACTACTTAGTAGCGATTGATGGCCGTTCGGAGAAATTGCAGGAGGACACCAAGATTACGATCCGTCGTGCTCCATATTCTGTTCGTGTCGTAAAAAAGGAAGGGAAACGCTATTTCTCCACCTTGCGTGAGAAGATGATGTGGGGAGCGGACCAAAGGGAGAATTGAGAATTTGGAATTGAGAACAGGATGGGTATAAAGTCGCTATTGAATAATAAGACATCGCATTATAGTGCGGGCGCCATAGCGAAGTGGCTGTGGCGGGCTTGGCGAGGGAATCGAAAGCAGGCTGTGTTGAATGCCTCCATCGGATTGGCAGAGGTCGTTGTCAGTTTGTCGCAGGTATGGGCAGTGAAGCATGCCATTGATGTGGCCTCGCATGTAGTAGAGGGAGATCTCTATTGGGCAGTGGGCTTGATGGCTATGCTGATTCTATGCAATTTTGCTTTGAGCATCAGTGCCGTGTGGGTGCGTAATATCCTTGGAATACGGGCACAGAACCGTATGCAGCAACGTATGCTCGACCGCATCCTTCGCTCAGAGTGGCATGGAAAAGAAAGCCGCCATTCGGGTGATGTGCTCAACCGATTGGAAAACGATGTGTCTGGCGTTGTGAACTTCCTAACGGAAACGATTCCTGGTACCCTTTCCACATTAGCAATGTTTATCGGTGCCTTCTGTTATCTGGCATCGATGGATTGGCGATTGGCAGTGGTCATCCTGGTGCTGATACCCATCTTCATCCTTTTTAGTAAGATTTATATCGGTAAGATGCGTATGCTGACCCGCGATGTGCGCAACTCTGACTCCAAAGTACAGAGTGTGTTGCAGGAAACCATCCAGCACCGTATGCTGATAAAGACGTTGGAGAGTGATGATGCGATGGTTGACAAACTGGAGAATACTCAATATGAACTGCGACAGAAAGTGGTACGCCGTACGAAATTTAGTGTGTTCAGCAACCTGATGCTGAATACAGGTTTTGCCTTCGGTTATCTGTTGGCTTTCTTGTGGGCTGCCATCCGTATGTCGGGCGGCACATTGACCTTCGGTGGTATGACGGCCTTTCTGCAATTGGTAAACCGTATTCAAGGTCCAGCCCGTTCACTGACAAAGTTAGCTCCAGCCTTTGTGAGCGTCTTTACGGCAGCCGAGAGACTGATGGAATTGGAGGAAGACCCGCTGGAGGAGCAGGGCGACCCGATAGAGATTGCCGGTCCTTGCGGTATTCGTTTAGAGAATGTATCTTATACCTATCGTGATGCAGAGGAGAAGGTGATTGATAACTTAAGTTTTGATTTCCGACCATGTACCTGTACAGCTATCCTTGGGGAGACGGGAGCAGGTAAGACGACGCTTGTGCGCCTGCTCTTGGCATTGTTCCATCCGCAGAGTGGAAGGTTAGCGATTTACGGAAAATATGAAAAAGGCATGGAGCTGAGTCCGCTGCTACGTACCAACTTTGTCTATGTTCCACAGGGCAATACGCTCATGAGTGGTACTCTTCGTGACAACCTGCGTTTAGGCAAACTCGATGCAACCGACGAGGAGATGCGGGAGGTGTTGCATAAGAGTTGTGCTGATTTCGTTTTCGACCTGCCCGATGGCCTTGATACCGTCTGTTCTGAACATGGTGGTGGACTCAGTGAGGGACAGGCACAGCGTATTGCCATTGCCCGTGCACTGCTTCGCGACCGTAATATCATGATTTTCGATGAGGCTACCAGTGCCCTTGACCCTGATACTGAGCGCGAACTGTTGCAGAATATATTGGCAACGCACGACAAAACAATTATTTTTATCACTCACCGCCCGGCAGTCGTTGATTATTGCGACCAGGTATTGAGAATAGAAAAGCTATAAAAAGACCCCTCCTAACCTCCCCTGTGAGAGGAGGAATATAATAAAAGCGCAATTCAATTGAGTTGCGCTTTTATTTTGTAGTATGATGTGGTTTTACTTTACCACGATTTTCTTCCCGTTGTTGATATAAATACCCTTAGACAATTGACCATTTGATACCTTGCGACCGTCGAGTGTGTACCAATAATCACTCCCCTCGCCTTTTGGAGAGGGGTTGGGGGTGAGGCTTCTTATCCCCGTTGACGTAGCTTGTTTCACCGTAAAGTTATCGGCATAGAGGTTTATTTCCCCCGTTGTTGTTGGTGCTGTAGGCAGTGTCAATCCAAAGGTGAGGGTACCAGGCTCGGTGAGGGTCGTCTCCACGCTTACCTGATAAGCTGTTGACCAATCAGATCCGGCATCCGATGCTGTTGCTGGAACTAATTTTTGGTCATCATTGGCAAAAAGATAGATGCCGTTGTATGCAGTGTGTACGACCGCAGAGATGGTATATTTCCCAGCTGGCATATTCTCTTTGCTCTGATAGATGATGTTACCTGCTGAGAGCGAACTGCCTTTGCTAACCCATGATTGGAACAACCAATTGCCACTTGTCAATGAAGAATGCCACTCGTTTTTGGCAACAGCCCAAATGTTTCCCCAACTTTGGTCGAAGTTGATAGTCCATACGATTGTTTCCTGTGCATCACCATTCTCAAATCCCATGTTTCCGAACTGGTCAGTGATATCGGTTTCAGCTGGCGTTGGGGTATCACCGATGAACTTCTGCATAGCGGTGATGGAGGCAGCTCCAATCATTGCGTGATTGCCGGATTTCCAACTCAACTCCCAGAAGCCGCGATTGTCCCATCCGCTCATCACACGGCTGGTACCTTCAGTGTCGGCTCCGTTTCCGCATTCTTCCGGCTGCCAGTAGTAGAGACCCTTTACATTATTATATGTAGAAAGGGTGTTTGCAAGGTCGGTCAGGAAGGCTGCCTGTCCTTGAGCGGAAAACGGCCAGGTACCGCTGGTATTATAGTCAAGTTTTGTTGGATCGACTCCGCTGTTGTTGAAATAACCTGTTTCTACGATATGAATTTCTTTCGTTGGGAATGCGTTTTGCAGCGTTGCGAGTGTGCTCTTGAGAGACGACATATTGCCGTGCCAGAACGGATAATAGCTCAGTCCGATGATGTCATAATCGGTGAAACCAGCCTGATTGACCCAGTTATAAAAGTTGTAACAACCTGTAGCACTGGCTGTTCGTTCGCAATGAAGGATAATCTTAGCACCTGCAGCATTTGACGCATCTACACCCTCTTTAGCCGCCTTGAGCAGGGAGGCAAAGCGTTTGATCTTTGTTTCCTGTGCACTGTAGCTGCCGCTTGTAACAAACCAATTTACCGTCTTGTTTCCACCTGCAGCACTATCCCATAACATGCTGTAGCTCACCTCATTGCCTAACTGGATAAAGTCGGGTTTGGCTCCGAAGGTCGTCAATTCATTCAACACCTCGGTGGTGTAACTCTTGACTTTTGTTGCAAGAACGTCGGTAGCGGTCGTACGACTATATCCCCAGCTGTAGGGAATCCATTGCTGGCTCACATCCGTCCAGGTATCACTGTAGAAGATGTCGAGCAGGAAATTCATGCCTGCATCTTTGATGCGTTTGCCCAGTTTCTTGACGTACGTGAGGTCCTGACAAGTAGCTGGGTCTGCGTCTTGTGTGGGATCTACCATCAGACGAACGCGTATCGTATTCCATTTGGCAACGTCACGCATAAAGGTAATCATACCATCTGTATAGGTGGTATTGATAGCGTTGCCGTTGGCATCGAGCCACACATCGCCAGCTGCTTCGTATGCAGGAACGAGACTGAGGTCGCCACCTAAGATTTTATCTTGTGCATTTCCTATTGTCGTCAGACAGAAAAGTGCTGTAAGTAGGGTATAGAATTTCTTCATTTTTTGATTGGTTTTTAGTTCATGAAAAAGGGGCGGAATATTTTTTCCGCTGCAAAAATACTGCTTTCCAACGAAAAAACAAAAAGAAAAGGCGGATAAATTCCGCCTTTTCTTTATCATCTATTTTTTTCTCACTCCCTTAGTAGGGGTAGGAATGGGGTCTTTACTTAACAATGAACTTTGAGCTTTGCTCGAACTCGTTCACGTTCGGCAGAATCGAGGCACGCTTCGTTCTGCGCTCACTTAATTACGACTTTCTTACCATTATTGATATAGATACCTTTCTGTGTCGGCTGTCCATTCAGCACCTGGCCATTGATGTTGTACCAGCGATTGTCGGTATTCTGCTCATATTGGGTTGTAATGGCTGCAATACCTGCAACACAACCTTCATCTGTATAGTAACCACCATTTACAAAATCCAAGTCAGAAGTTTGGAAAGCACCATCGTTGAAGATAATCTTGGTAGGCGTATATTGCGTACTGTTCTTCCACAAATAAACTTTGTGACCGTTATAATCTCCTACGTATGAGATGTCTTTTTGGCTGGCTGTGCCTGGCCAAGTTGTATTGTAAATGTTATCTGTTGCATCAGTTTTGTTCCAAGCCCATACGTTGATAGGACTCTTCCAGTTTGATGGTGCCTCAAAGTATGCGTAAGTTCCTTCTTGACCATGTACAAAGTCTGGAAGAACATAGACTTCCTTCTCTTCTTTTTCGTAAGTACGGGTTACTACACCGCTAACATTTCCATTGATAAGCAATCCCACCTTGAGGGTTGTAGGGAAGTTGCTGATTTTTATAGTTCCTCCACTTGCTATTTTTGTACTTGCCGAAGTAGGATTTGTACCATTGGTCGTGTAAACAAGTTGTGTGGTTTGGGAAGATACAGCTGATACTTTTACGTTAAATGCGTCTGGGTACTTGCCTGAAGACCTGTCAATCCAAGCGGTGTTCATCGTTTTGTTCAGCCAGTAGGAATAATGATAGCCTTCAAGCACTTTCACGAATTTATTATTAGTAAAGGTTCCTTTTCCAACTACAGCCATCAGTTTACGATCATACATACTGCTTCCTTCACCTGAAAGTACGACACAATAGTTGGTGGTAGGGATGAGAGTATAAACACTCTGATTGTGGATGCCTGCAGCCTTGCGCACGTCAATCATCGATTTGATATCTTGTTTGCAATCAATCCAATGCTTCATGAAGACACACGGTGTACCAGGCATGGCAAGCAGATAGGCATTCGCAGCAAGGGTGTCCTTTGTCAGCGGTCCGTTGGAAGTTCCGTCGGGACGAAGCTCCGTATCGTGGTTTTCAATAAAAGTGATGGCCCAACGACGATAGTTTCCACTGTCGTAGTTAGAATAAACCAATGGCCAGTTGCCTTCGTTTTGTGCATTTAAATTTGACCAAATCCCTTTGTTGGCAGCGTTGTTTACAACATACTTGAATTGGAAGTCGAAAGCAGCAGATGTGGGCCACCAGTCTGAGCCGTCTTGCATTTTGGTTCCGTCAATCCAGTTGCGGATAGCCTGTGTGCCGTCCCAATACTCGCCTACAGAATATTCTACACCAGCAGATTTGTTGTACATTCCCGTATAAGAGGCTGGATATCCTTTCACCATATCGTAACGGAAACCGATGTAGCCGAGGTCTTGCAGTAACATCTTCAGATAGGCCTTCACATTATCCTGTACGTTTGTGCTCTGATGATCCAGGTCGCGCATGCCATCCCATCCTTCACCTTGGTCGTTGTTGTTGCTGAGCGAGTAGTGATTCTGATCAGCCCATTGCTTTGTTTTGCCACCATCGTCATCTTTGCAGATATCTGTAGATTTCAGCTGGTAGGTTTTCCCACCGTAGGTCTCTGCAGGGAAGTCCACCCAGTTGCTAACATTACCTCTGTGGTTGATAACAACATCACCAATGGTGCCCGTTCCTCTGGCCTTGAATGCCTGAATCATAGTACGTAGTTCCTCTTCGTTTCCAAACGAACTGGCATATGAAACCTGATTGCCATCAGGGAACCAGTATAGCGGGTCATAGCCCATAGAGGGATTATTGGTTGACTTACCGCTCTGAGGAATCCATATCAAATTGAAAAACTGACATAACTCGTCAGCTTGTGCTGTCAGTTTTTTCCATTTAGTAGCACCATTATAAGAATCCCAGTGGAATGCTTGCAGCATGACACCACCGTAGTTTCCTGGCCATCCATGCACTTCCTGTGCCTGAACGTTTGTACTCATCATGGTCAATACCATTGTTACCATGATAGCCTTGCATGTAGTAAAGAATCGTTTCATATCGTTAGCTTTAAATTTTTAGTTATATTCTTAGAGGTATTTTCTGTAAAGTAATGCAACTTCTATTTTGCAAAGATAATTTTTAATTACAAATGATAGATTTCATAAACCTTGTTAAATGGGCATTTAGTTATGCAATCGTTTGCATGCTTGTGTGTTTTATAGGTGGTTTTAGGATGTTCTAGGATATCCTAGGAATTCCTAGAGTATCCTAAGATTTCCTAGGATTTCCTAGAAGTTGATCGTGAAAGAGCCGCCGAGGATGAAGGAATGACGATTTTTCTTGATGCTCTGCTGTTCAACGATATCGATGTCACGATAATCATTGGCATTTAAGCCTAAGGCCGCATAGATGAACTCGCCTGGGTTGTAGGTCATCGTGTACTTCTTGCGGGTGTAGTCGTAGTCGAAGAACAGTTTCCAGGCGTAGTTTTCCTTATAAGCATAGGTAAGTGAAAGACCTGTACCCACCTTCATGGTCTTGTTGCCGCCAACGGTGAAATAGTCCCACTCAGCGGTATAGGTTTCAGGCAACAGCTGCACGTTCGCAAAATCATCATCATCGCTTAATACGAATCGGCGCTGTCCACCCGTAGCCGTCGCATCGAGGTCAACTTCCTGCATGATGCTGCGTCCAACGAGTAGTTTGGAACCGAGGGCAAACCGCTTGGAGAGCGGCAGGTTGAAATAGACACCGAGGTCGTATGCAAACTCCGTCAGGTGGTCGCTCTTGATGGTGAAGGTCAGGTCGTTGACCAACGGCTGACTGGTCTCGTCGCCATCGACAAAACGGTGGAAATCAGCGTCGGTTTCATAATCTTCACCATAGAGCGAGCTGACCATATCCTTCCATGCATACATCTCAACACCGTCCCATCCTTTGACAGGTGAGCTGTTGACACGCAGACGTCCACCTATACCAAAATACTTATTGAAGAAATAGGCACCTTCAACACCCACAGCAGTTGACGCACCGAACTTCATATTAAAGATATGGTCGTCGTCGCCAGGATAACCGATATTGAACTGATCCATATCGAACGTCAGGTTCCTGGAACCGAAGCCGATACCCATCGATACAGAGAAGAACGACGGATGGTCGATGATGCTCTTGTCGCTGGTAAGAGAACCGCGCAGCAATCCGCGTCCTTTGAAGATGACATCGCTCAGGGCGTAAGCCAACTCAGTGGACATGATACCGATACCAGCACCGCTGAGCACATCGCTCACCCAGTGGCGGTTGTTCAGTACACGCATGACACCTGTAGCTGTTGCTACTGCATAGCCAGCAACAGAGTACCAAGGTGAGCGCGTCATACCATATTCTTTATGCAAAATCGTTGCACCAGCAAAGGCTGTTGCTGTATGACCGCTGGGCCATGAGTTGCGTGAGGTTCCATCAGGGCGAATTTCTTTCGCGGTGTATTTGATGCTGTTGACCAGCAATGCCATGATACCATACGACATCGCTGACGATGCGAGATAGCGTCCCCAATCGCTACGGCTTTCTACACCTCCAATCTTCAAACCTGTTGCCAGCGCAATGCCAAAGAACTGGGTGTAGTTGTCAATCTCTGTCTTGAAATCAGTCAAGAGGGTATGTTTGTTGTCTGGAGTGTTCTGGCGGAAGGCTTTCTTCTCGCTCTTAGCAATGATTCCTGCCACAAAGACGGGAATACCCACAAACGTTAAATCGTCCATTACCTTATAAGGCTTCACGCCTGGATTGGTATGCATCCAGGTGAGCTTATAGCTGTCACTATGGTTGAGGGTTGAGGGTTGAGGGTTGAGGGAAGACCCCACCCCCGTCCCCTCCCAAGGGAGGGGGGAAGATACTGGTTGCATCAGCAGGTCTTTGCTGAGCAGGTTCGACACATCGAAAGATCCCTCTGCCGTTGCGTGTTGAGTATTGAGTGGTGAGAGACTCTCTTCAATTGTTACAAGATCTTCGAGTTGAGTGTGAAATGTAGATGTCTCGACATCGGATGCAAAGGCGGAAATGCCCTTCAATAGAATCATTGCACACAAGAAAAGGCGTATATTCTGTTTCATTGCTCTTAGTTTTGGGTACAAAAATAGTAAAAAATGAAGATAATGCAAAAGAATAGTAAAATTTTCTTTTGCATTATCAAAAAGGTTTTCCGCTATTATCTGGAAAATATTTCAGAATTCCAAGATAAGCGCAGCACGTTGTGCAAGCGGGATGTCGTGGGTGAGGTCAATGGTTTGGCCTGTTATCACATCACGGGCAGTGGTTGCCTTGCCGATAATTTCGGCATAGCGCGCCACTTCCAGTTTGTTATCGCTGCGCTTACCGTTGAGTATCGTCATCACGTTCTTTCCGTTATACTGACGGGCAATGACATAGACTCCGTGCCAGGGAATGAACTGTGTCTGCTTGCCTTTCGTGATGGCAGCATTGCCTTTACGCCAATGCAGAAGCTTTGACAGCCAGTCGAACATTTCATTCTCGGCTTTCGTGCGTCCTTCACGAGTAAAGGCGTTACGTGTGTCGCCAACGAAACCACCAGGGAAGTCCTTGCGCACATCACCATCGGTTATCTCCTTTGTACCATTCATTAAGATTTCCGTACCATAATAGAGTTGTGGAGTACGGTTGATTGTAAGCAGCAGGGCCAATGCCTGCTTCAACATGGTAGAATCTTTGCCGTTGCCGAGGAAACGGTCCGTGTCATGGTTTTCGATAAATGCCATCACCGAAGACGGATTCGGGTATAGGAAGTCATAGACCAGGGAATTGTAGATACGGTTGAACCCCTTCCACCAGTCGTCGGTCTCCTCGTGTTTCGCCATACTGAGTTTCTCGAAGAAACTGAAATCCATTACCGTTTTCAGATAGGAGTTTGGCTGTTCCTCACCAGAAGGGTTGTATTGTATCACCTTGCTGTCTTTCTGCCAGGCAGCAGTATAGCCAGGTTCTGTCACCCAGGTCTCACCCACCGTATTGAAGTTCGGATACTCCTTGTCAAGAACTTTCATCCATTGTGACATCCCTTCACGGTTGGCATAAGGATAGGTATCCATACGGATGCCGTCGATGCCGATGGTTTCAATCCACCATTCGCTGTTCTGGATAAGGTAACGCATCAGATGAGGGTTCTTTTGATTAAGGTCGGGCATCGTTGTCACGAACCAACCCTCTGTCGTCTCACGCATATCCACCTCAGAAGCGTAGGGATCCATTACGGGTGTCAACTTGTAGGATGTTTGCAGGAAGCTGGTGCCACGCGGGTCGGATGTTCCCTTTGACTCCTTCAGCCAGTCGTGTAGGTTAAACCAGTCGTTGCTTGGCATATCCTTCACCCATACATGTTCGAAGCCGCAATGGTTGAAAATCATATCCATCACCACTTTCAATCCTTTGGCATGTGCTTCATCGACCAACTGGCGATACTGTTCATTGGTTCCGAAACGAGGATCCACACGATAGTAATCGGTGGTAGCGTATCCGTGATAGGTGCTGTAGCCGTGATCATTGTCTGGGGAATTATTTTCCAGCACAGGGGTGAGCCATAAAGCCGTTACACCCAATTCGTTGAAATAGTCAAGATGCTGACGGATACCCTCCAGGTCGCCACCATGACGTAATGACGGTGCATTGCGGTCCTCGCGATAGTTGTTCATACCTTTGACTTGAATAGGATGGCTTTGTCCTTGTGCAAAGCGGTCGGGCATCAGCATATAGAGTACATCCTCGTTGGTAAAGCTGAGACGCTCATCCCCTTTCTTCTCACGGTTCACCAATGGGAATTTCACTTGCTGTTTCTTACCGTCTTTGTTGAAGGTCAACTTCATCTCGCCTGCCTGAGCGCCTTGCAGGTTCAGATAGACGAACAGGTAATTGGGGGAATCAAGGGTTACTACGGAATCGACGACAACGCCAGGATAATCGGTTGTTACCGTTGATCCACCAATGTTTTCTCCATAGACCATCAGTTGGACGGTCGGATCCTTCATACCGATAAACCAGTTGGCTGGTTCAATCTTCGTAATCTTTGGTTTTGCACTCATGCTCATGACGCTTGCAAGTAATGCTACTATCAATAATAGTCGTTTCATATTTAATGGGAAGTTTAAGGAGTTCAGGAAATATAGACAGTTACCCTCCTTTGGGGGGCTAATTATGAATAATCAGTGCTGATTGTGGATCGACAGTGACATGACAGCCTGCAATAGTTCCCAAACCTTGCTCGTTGATAACACCATCGCATGCCACAATGGTATATTGGTCTTCGGGCACATCCACGATACGTGGCTCACGGGAACTGTTGAGGATGACAATGATGTCCTTCCATTCATCGCCGCCAGCATGGTCTTTCAGACGGAAAGCAACCAGACAGTCTTGCACAGGCATAAATTCCAAGTGTTCGCGCACCAGTTCTGCTTTACCTAATCGGAAGGCGGGATGGTGCTTACGCATGGCGATGAGATTCTTGTAGTAGTTAAATATCTGTGGGTATTTCTCCAGATTGTTCCAATCCAGATGGTTGATGCTGTCGGGAGATTCGAAGGAGTTGTGAACACCCTTTTTGTCGCGCAGCATCTCCTCGCCACAGAGCATAAATGGAACACCTTGCGAGGTGAACACAGCAGTCTGTGCCAGTAGGTCGAGACAGATCAACTGGTCGTTTGGAAGATTAGTCGTTTGGTCGGTTAGACCCTTTACACTTGCTTTCAGACGGTCAACGAGACACATGTCATCGTGACAGCTGACATAGGAAATCATCTGGGTGGGTTCGAGTGCCCATGGTTCCTTGGAATAGTTCACTTTGGAATAGTCAACCTGTGGATGCTGAATCATACCTGCTATGCCAGCTTTCAAAGACTCCTCCTCACCAGGAAGACCTGCGAGGAAGGCACCTTTCGTGTCATCGCTGAACGGACCGCGAAGGGCATCACGGATGTCGTCGCTAAATGCTGCGATACGTGGCATCTGTGGGATGTGCGCTTTCATGGCTAACTTCTCGTATGGGTAGGCACACTCTCCAGCACTCCATCCTTCACCATAGATAAAAATGGAAGGGTCGATTTTATCGACAGCCTTGCGGATGGCGTTCATCGTTTCAATATCATGAATACCCATGAGGTCGAAGCGGAAACCATCAATATGATATTCGTTGATCCAGTATTTTACCGATTCAATCATAAAGCGGCGCATCAAAGGCTGATTGGAAGCTGTTTCGTTGCCGCAGCCAGAACCATTGGAGTAAGCCCCATCCTTTGTCTTCCTATAATAATAGTCCGGATACGTTTTCTGGAAATTCGAGTGGTCGATGTCATAGGTATGATTATATACAACATCGAGGATGACGCGGATGCCTGCCTGATGCAATGCCTGCACCATCTGTTTGAATTCCATAATTCGACAAACAGGATTGTATGGGTCGGTAGAATATGACCCTTCTGGCACATTGTAGTTCACTGGATCATAGCCCCAGTTGTATTTGTTGTCGGCAAGGTGCTCCTCATCAATGGAACCAAAGTCGTACGAAGGCAGGATATGTACCGCATTGATACCTAATTTTTTCAGGTGAGCGATAGCCTTCCTGTCTGTTAGTGCCAAAAACTTACCCTTGTGCTTGATGCCTGACGAGGGATCAATAGAAAAGTCTCGGTGGTGCATCTCATAAATGACTAAATCAGCAGGTGACTTGGTAACAGGACGGTGGTCATTCTCCCAACCTTCAGGATTGGTTTCCTTCATATCGAGAACAAAGCCCCGTGTTCCGTTGACACCTACGGCTTTGGCAAAAACACCTACCGATTTTTCTTTACCAGCAATGAAGTTGTAGTAGGCATGGTTCAGATTGCCTTTTACAACCAACGTCCAAATACCGTCTTTGCCGTATTTCATTTTTACACAACGAGTCTTGTTGCCTGTTTGATACTCAACCTTTGCTTTCGCATTCTTCGGTGCAAACAACCTGAAGGTTGTAGCTTCGGGCGTATAGGTCACCTCGTCGAAGGAGAAATCTTGAGCAGAGACAGTCGTCGCCATCATCAGCATCATCATAGATAAAAACAATTTCATCTTCTTTCCCATATTTTTACTTGTCATTGTTATCTTTTTATTAATGAAATGGCAAAACCACCACCAGGTGCTTCTTTCAGTTTCAGCACATCACCCTTCTTCACGGTTTTCTTTGTGATGGTATATGCCTTCGGATTCTTCTCATAATGAGCATTGGCAGCATCAGCATAGGTGGTACAGTCGTAGGTCTTCCCAGCATCGAGGAAATCGAGCGAGAGTTTGCAAGAACGACCGGTTTCATCGCACTTTCCTCCAACAAACCAATTGTCGGTACCCTTTGCCTTTCGTGCAACAGTGATATATTTGCCAGGCTCGGCCTCTATATAGCGTGAGTCGTCCCAGTCGCAGGCCACATCGCGGATAAACTGGAAGGCATCCATGTATTTGGCATAGTTCTCAGGCAGGTCGGCAGCCATCTGTAGAGGACTATACAGTGTTACGTAGAGAGCCAGCTGTCCAACCAATGTGGAATGGACAAATCGGTTGTTTTCGCTCCAAGTATTTAACTGTGTTTCCAAGATACCTGGCGTATAATCCATCGGTCCTCCTTGCAGACGGGTAAATGGAAGAATGAGCGTATGATTTGTAGCCGTACCAAAGAAAGCCTCATATTCACCTCCACGTGCACTTTCGTTACCAATCAGGTTCGGCCATGTCCGGCAGAGTCCTGTAGGCCGGGTTGCCTCATGTGCATTGACCATGATATGATGCTTTGCCGCCTCCTTTATACAATACAGATAGTGGTCGTTCATGGACTGACTGAAATGGTAGTCGCCACGAGGGATGATGTCACCAACATAACCGCTCTTCACCGCATCGTATCCATATTTGTTCATCAACGTAAAAGCGTCCTCCAGATGACGCTCATAGTTCTGCGTACTGGAACTGGTCTCATGATGCATCAGCAACTTCACTCCCTTGGAATGAGCATATTCGTTTAGGGCTTTGATGTCGAAATCAGGATAGGGGGTGACAAAGTCGAATACATCACGCTTCCATCGGTTTGCCCAGTCTTCCCATCCAACATTCCATCCTTCTACCAAAACTTGATCGAGTCCGTTTTCGGCAGCAAAGTCTATATAACGGCGCACTTTCTCGTTATTGGCACCATGTGTACCGTTAGGCTTTACCTTGTTCCAGTCTATTTGGTCGAGTTTGACAGACGGGTAGTCGTTGGTATAATGCCAATTGCTCTTGCCAACAATCATCTCCCACCATACGCCACAGTATTTGACAGGATGAATCCAACTGGTATCCTCAATCTTACAGGGTTCGTTGAGGTTGAGAATCAGATTGGATGACAAAATGTCGCGGGCGTCATCGCTGACCATGACCGTACGCCAAGGCGACTGGCAGGGTGTCTGCATGCATCCCTTTAAACCCGTACCATCCGGCGTGAGCCAGGAGGTAAAGATCAGATTACTTTCATCTAAGTTCAGGTGCATGGTGGCATAGTCCACACAAGCAGCCTCATGGATGTTGATATACAAGCCGTCATCGGTCTTCAGCTGTAAAGAGGTCTGGACACCAGTTGGCGAGAAAAGGGTAGCCGATGAATTCCACTTGCTTTCCTTGATGGATTGCTCGTAGAACAACGGAATCTCTGACAGTTTGGAGGTGTTGATGGTATATTCCTGTGTGTCATAGTCACCAGGAATCCACCAAGCTGTATGGTCTCCCGTCATGGCAAACTGTGTCTTCTCTTCCTTAATTAGGAAGTAATTGAGTTCTTTCTGCTGAGGGAATTCATAACGGAAACCGATGCCATCGTCATAAACACGAAAGCGGATAATCATGGTACGTTTCTGTGTTTCGCGTGCCAGACCACGGTCATTGCCTTTTCCTTTATAAACAGGTTTGTCATAGTTTTGCGTCAACGTCACGGCCATCTCGTTATAGCAGTTTCGGATGGTGGCCGTTTCACCCCAGACAGGTTTCCATGTCTCATCAAAGGAGTCCTTCTCTACATTTGTAATCCAGAAATGATCAAGCAAATCGGTCTCATCGAACCCCTTGCTGGCATGTTTGTCTTTTGCCAGTTCTAATCCTAATGTAGAGGGTTTGATAACAGTCTTGCCTTTATAGGTCATCTCATAGGTGGGCACACCGTTGTCGGCAAGGTAGAAATTGACGGCTACCTGTCCGTTGGGTGACATCATCGTTTGTGCTGTTGCTGCAAAAGGCAGCAACAGCATCCAAATGAATAGTTTGAGTCTATGCATAGTTGTCTGTTTATTGATGGTTAGACTCTACCAGCATGGCTGATGAGTTCAATGAGGTTTGCTTTGTAATCAATGTTTTCCATCAGATCCTCAATGTTCAGATGCATGCGATAGCGCCAATAGTGCTTCGGGTTTGCCGGAATATTGATACGCTCGGCATCTGCATCAGGAAGACGCAGCTTTTCGTCAATGGCAAGCCAGTCTTGCAAGGCGATGATGCATAACATAGACGGACTGGTGAGATGACGTGAAATGATGTCGCGTGCTAACCAACCAGGTAGCGGATGCGGTGCGGCATCACCACGATGGAGTATGGTGTTGTAATATTCCTGTGTACGATCCCAGTCTTCATCCCACCACTGACGTAATGTCGGCATGTCGTGTGAAGAGATCGTGCAGACAGAACGGTATGGGTTACGAGAGAGACGGCCGAAACGTATTGTCGGGTCTTTTGGCATACTCTGTAGTTCCAAACTCAGGATACGCAACTCGTTCATCACCCATGCTACGCAGTCGGGCACCATGCCAAGGTCTTCAGCGCAAACCAACATCCGTGTGGCATTCACCAGACGCGGCAGTTTCTTCATCGCCTCACGATACCAGAACTGGTTGTTACGACGATAGAAGTAATCGTTGTACAGACGGTTGAAAATGTACTTATCGTTGTCGTTCAGACTCTCGTAGATAAAGTCGAACTGTACGCTGATGCGTGGATGGAATACATCAGGATTTTTATGGTCGCGTACGAAGAGTACATCGCTGATCAGTGCATACAACGCATCACGCAGATTGGCAAGGGCAACCTTTCCTTCTTCGTTTTGTTCCTTTTGAACCTCCTGCTCATACCAAGCCTCCACTTTGCGCTGGGTGTCAAATTCGGATTTCATTTGGTAATAGCCATATTGGGTGGGTTCAATGAAATGCTGACGAACCATTTCTGCCCGTTCACCGAAGATACGGTCGAGTACCCAGTCTGTGATAAATGGTTTTGTAAACAGCTCTTCCTGCCAATGCAGACCGTAGCCCTCTATCTCCTGACGTGTCAAACCCAGTGACGGTTGGAACTGTCCTAACAGTCCGTGTACTGAGTGAATTGGGATTTCCCAGATGCGGAAGAAACCCAGTACGTGGTCGATACGATAGGCATCGAAGTAATTTGACATATTTTGGAAACGGCGTACCCACCACTGACAACCGTCGGCAATCATCTCATCCCAGTTGTAGGTGGGGAATCCCCAGTTCTGTCCGTTTGCAGAGAAGTCATCGGGTGGGGCACCAGCCTGCCCGTTGAGATTAAAGTAACGAGGCTCAGACCATACATCGCAGCCATAACGGTTCACACCGATGGGGATATCGCCCTTCAGGATGACACCTTGTGCACGGGCATGTTCGTGAGCAGCCTTCATCTGCTGACTCAAGATGAACTGTACATAATAATAGTAGGCCACCTGCTGGTATTCTTTTGTGTCAGGTGTAGAGAGCGCTTTCCGCTCTTTCTCGTTCCAGGTGTTGTGATCCGCCCATGTAGAGAAGTCTGCTGTGCCGTTCGTGTCGCGCAGATAACAGTATTGTGCATACGGAACCAGCCATTGCTGTGTCTCCTTGAAGAAAGTCTGGAACTCTTTGCCAGCCATTACGGTCGCTCCTTCCTGTTCGAAGATGGCACGTAGGTAACGGTCTTTGGCTTCGTTGACGCGCTCATAGTCAATTTGTGTGAGTGCGTTTAGTTCTTTCTGCAACGCTTCCATTTCCTTTCTCAGCTTGACACTCTTGAGTTTTGGTAGTTGGTTGAGGTCGGCATATTGGGGATGAAGCGCAAAGATGCTGATACAGCTATATGGATAACTGTCTGTCCAAGTATGGGTGATTGTTGTGTCGTTGATAGGTAGGATCTGCAGCAGGCGCTGATGGGTAGCTGCCACCCAGTCAATCATTTTCTTCAAGTCACCGAAGTCGCCCACACCGAAGCTGGTTTTCGAACGCAGTGAGAATACAGGAATCAGCGTTCCGGCACATTTTACTGGTGTTACGGGGAAGTTGGCCTGTGAAAGTTCATAGACGACCATATCACCGTCCTGCATATCAGGCAGCGTGACCACTCGGTTGTCACATCCTTCCCAGTTGATATCATGAATTTCACCATTTTCATCCTTTTCTCCATAAGAGATGAACTTAAACTCAAGGGTGGCAGGTGACGACAGGATGCCGCTGGTGAGTTGGGTGACGTCCAGGTCAACTGTACACTCGTTGGTGTTATGTTCCGTCATGTCAACGCCCTGATGAATATCCCAGTTGCCTAAGAGGTCACCAGTACCGACCACACGCAGATGTTGGTTGCGGCGAAGTTGCGGTGCGCGAACTTTCAGACATACGGTACGGGCATAGTCCTGTTCTTTCACCTTTTCCAACTTCTTGCCGACGATGCAGTCTGTAAAGGCCGATGAATAGAGGTAGGAATCTTCGGGTACATCATTCCAGTGGTCGAAGGTACACAGGTTGACAGCTGATTTGCTGTTAAGTTCCAACTTGTGGACAACAACGCCCCATTCGCGACGTTCCTGCTGGTCGCCCTTTTCCACACTGTAGTAATAGTCAATGCTTTTTTTAGTCTTCGGAATACGGTTCATCACATATTCCCAGTGCAAACCATCAAGGGTCTGCATCCTGTACGATGAAACAGCAAGCACTCCCTGTTTCTGCCCCTCAACGATATTCAGTACCAATTCTTGTCCGAATGTCGTCTGGTATTCAATACAAAACTTCAGTTTCATAGATGTATAAGTTAGCTGTTATGTTATTATTTAGATTCGTCATTCTGAGTCTTTGTTCTCGTCTTGATAAGAGTTACACAAAGAGCACCGGCTACCAGCAGGGCACCAGCAATAAACATCATATTGTGCTGATGACTGCCTACCAGTGAAAGGATTACACCACCCATCAAGGCTGCCGCAATCTGAGGAAGGCAAATGGTACAATTGAACAATCCCAGATAAGCACCCATGTGTCCATACCCCTGAAGGGCATTCGTGACAAGTGCGAAAGGCATCGCTAACATTGCAGCCCAGGCACAGCCGATGAGCAGGAAGGGTACGAAGAGCAGATACTGATCATGAACAAAAGGTACCAGCGCAAAGCCCACGCCTCCCAATATCAGACTGAATGCATAAGCAAGCTTCACGTTGCGGAACTGTGGCAGCAACATCGCCCAAAGTACAGCTCCCAATGTCTGTACACCAAAGACAATACCAGTCCAGTTTCCTGCATCCTGATAGCCTGCTGAGGCCACGTCGGTCGTCCCCCATACGGTATCAGAAATCGTACCCGTCGTGTAATTCCACATATAAAGGAAAGCAGCCCAGCAGAAGAACTGTACCAGACCAACCTGCCAGAAGGCTGTAGGGGCGTTCTTTAGCAGGGTAATCCAGTTGGCACTCTCTTCTTTCTTTTCTGCAGGCGCATTGTATTCAGCATACTCCTGTGGATTCCATTCCTTGACCTTCAGAGTTGTGTAAAGAACGCAAAGAATCAGGATGATAGCGCCGATATAGAACGAATAGATCACAGAGTCGGGCACAACACCTTCTTCTGCTGTATTGGCAATACCAATTGCGGTAAAGAAGAAGGGGAAGGCAAAGCCAATCAGACCGCCTGCATTGCAGAGGAACGACTGGATGGAGTATGCCTTTGTCTTCTGTTTTTCGTTGACCATATCGCCCACCAACATCTTAAATGGCTGCATCGCCATATTAATAGAGGTGTCGAGGAACATCAACGCACAGGCACCAAACCAAAGGGCTACGCCCACAGAAAGGCCAAAAGACCCAGCGTTGGGCAAGAGCAACATCACCAGCACAGCCATTGCAGCACCAATAAACAAATAGGGAATACGGCGACCAAAACGCGTCCATGTCTTGTCACTCAGTGTTCCCACGATGGGTTGTACGAGCATACCCATAAGCGGTGGGAGCACCCAGAAGAAACTCAGCGAATGAGGGTCAGCCCCCAGCGTAGCAAAGATTCGCGAAATGTTAGCACTCTGTAACGAATACGCAATCTGTACTCCGAAGAATCCAAAACTCAGATTCCACAGTTTCCAGAAACTTAAATCAGGTTTTTGCTTCATATCTTTAGGATTTTAATAATTCATAATTCATAATGCATAATTCATAATACATAATTAATATGGTTCTGATGTTTTTACTATTGATGTCAATATTTTAATTAATTCTACACAGTCATTTAATAAACTTTCCGACTCAGACTCAGATATATATCCTGTATCTCGTAGTAATTCTATCCAATATTCCGATTCGCTGGCTTCCTTTAATGAAATATTCATTTTTGCCCTAAAATCCGAACGAGATTGTCCTCTTATCGCTTCCTTTATATTTGCTCCTATACTTGTCCCACTCCGGAATAGTTGATTCGATATTCCGTATTCTTTTTTATTTTGCTGTAAATAACGATTTAATTTCACACATCTTACAGCGAAATGATAGCTTTTCTCTACTATTATATTTTTATCAGCCATATTCGTCATCTTTAATTATGCATTATGAATTATGCATTATGAATTATGAATCACGCATTATGCATTATGAATCACCTCGTCGTTCCTCGGACAATCAGACGGGTGCGGACCACCCGCTTTTCAACCTTATCCATTGGGATGAGTCCTTCCACCTGACTGATGAGGATGTCAGCCGCTTCGCGACCAACCTTGTCTCCTCGTTGTTCTACCGTCGTGAGCATGGGGTCGCAGGAAGTGGCTTGGTGACCGTTAGTAAAGCCACAAACGGAGATGTCTTCCGGCACACGGTAGCCCATGTGCTTTGCTGTATAAATGATGCCGATAGCCGTATCATCGTTTACGGCAAAGAATGCATCGGGAATCTCCTCTTGTTGCAGTAGTTCCGGTGTGATGGTTTCTGCATCCACACGGTTATCGCACTCGCGGAAGAAACGATCGTTTGGCTTCAAGCCAGCTTTGAGCAACGCATCCCGATAGCCGTTGTATCTGTTCTTGGATATCTCCAGTTTCATCGATGCCCCATAGAAAGCTATGCGGCGACAGCCAGTAGCAATCAGATAGTTGACGGCATTGAAAGCGCCCATATAATCGTCCACGACTACACGGCTGGCATCCACCCCTGTGCAGATACGGTCGTAGAAGACCAACGGCACACCCTGATCAATGAGTTGGGAGAAATGCTCATACCGCTGGGTGTCTTTTGCCTGTGAAACAATGACTCCGCATACCTTATTTTCAAAGAACGACTGGCAGATGCCTACTTCTTTGTCATATTTTTCACCACTTTGTGCCACCATAACCCGATAGCCACGCTTGTATGCCTCCTCTTCAATTCCTGAAAGAACACTTGAAAAGAAATAGTGGGCAAATTCCGGGATAATCACACCGATGATTTTCAATGGTTGCACACGGCTTTTACGCAACGACCCTGCAATGAAATTCGGATAAAAGTTGTGCTCTTGCGCGTACTTTTTTATACAATCACGCCTTTCCGCACTGATGCGGGAACTGTCATTCAAGGCCCTTGAGACAGTTGAGACAGATACGCCCAACTCACGGGCAATATCTTTCATGGTTAAAGGCGTAGATTCTTTCATAGGTTTTTTAGTTTATCTTTTGCAAAGATTGTGCAAATCATGCGCAAAGAAGGCTTACTTCATTGTTGATATGCAACTTATCTTCTGCAAAGATAATGCAAAAGAACATAGCTATAATCAAAGCAAAGGATTTTACATTGAACAAATTGTGCAAACGTTTGCGCAACCTAAAGCTATTTTTTTACAAAAAAGTGTGTCGTTAATATTTGTAAAACTATAATTTTGCATCAGTTTCGGAAAGTGTCCGAATGAAATAGAACCTAAATTTTTTATAAACAATTTTAATAACTAACAAACAAGTAGAATGATGAAGCAGGTAAAATTCAAGTTTCCTGTCAGGATGTTGGCCATTATTTGTGGCTTAATCCTATCAGTGAGTGCCTATGCGCAGCAGATTACTGTACAAGGCAATGTAAAGGATGCTACCGGCGAGCCTATCATCGGCGCCACTATTCGTGTAGCCGGAGAAACAGGCGGTGTTGTTTCCGACATCGACGGTAACTTTACAATCAGTGCCAATCATGGTGCTACGTTGCAGATTTCCTATTTGGGCTATCAAACCAAGGAAGTTAGTGCATCCTCCAATGTCATTGTTACATTGGAAGAAGACGCAGCCGAAAGTTTGAACGAGGTTGTCGTTATCGGTTATGGTGCTGTCAAGAAGAGCGACCTTACCGGTTCGGTAGCAGCGTTGAAACCAGACTCCAAGAACAAGGGTGTCGTCGTCAGTGCACAAGACATGTTGGTCGGAAAGGTTGCCGGTGTCAATGTGACTGATGGTGGCGGTACCCCTGGTGGTGGCGCTACAATCCGTATTCGTGGTGGTTCGTCTTTGTCTGCAAGCAACTCTCCGTTGATCGTTATCGATGGTATTGCAATGGACAATGATGGAATCAAAGGACTTGCCAACCCCTTGTCAATGGTTAATCCGCAAGACATTGAGTCTTTCAATGTGTTAAAGGACGCTTCTGCTACTGCTATCTACGGTAGCCGTGGTTCTAACGGTGTCATCATCATCACCACAAAGAAAGGTCGTCGTGGAATGGAGATTTCATACAATGGTAGTGTAACTGTCAGTATGAAAAAGAAGACCATCGACGTGATGAATGGTGACCAGTATCGTGAGTTTGTCAAGGAAACCTTTGGTGAGGGTTCTGATGCTTACAATGCAATGGGCGATGCCAATACTGACTGGCAAGATGAGATTTATCGCACGGCAGTTAGCCATGACCACAACGTTTCTATTTCAGGAACTGTGGGTGAAGTCCTTCCTTATCGTGTCAGCCTCGGTTACACCAACCAGCAGGGTATCCTTAAAACCAGTGACTTCCAGCGCTATACAGCAGCTGTCAATCTGTCACCATCTCTCTTTGAAGATCACTTGAAAATCAACCTCAATGGTAAGTTGATGTGGGCGAAGTCTCACTATGCTGACGGCGCTGCTATCGGCGAAGCAGTACGCTTTGATCCTACTCACAGTCCACGCGATTACACTTCTGCTGATGCAGCTAACTTCGGCAACTACTTTGAGTGGAAAGACGATGGTTCTGCATTGAACGACCGCACATGGCCGAATACACTGTATTCACTTGCTGTGAAGAACCCTGTGGCTATTCTCGACCTCAAGAACGACCGTGCTATCAGCCGCGACTTCATTGGAAGTGCAGACATCGATTATAAGATTCATGGCTTTGAAGACCTGCGCCTGCATGTAACAGCTGGAGCTGACATTTCATCTGGTAAGCAAGCAACTGATGTTGCGAATTCTTCACCATTGGCTATTTATTATGGTTCTACTGGCAATGACCACATCGTTAAACGTAACTTGCAGTTGAGTGCTTACGCTCAGTATTACCACGATTTCAACGACAAGGCCAAGAACCACTTCGATATCATGGCTGGTTATGAGTGGCAGCACTTCTGGCGTTCACAGGCTAGCCGCTATTACCAGTTCTATCCTGAAACAAATCCAAAGGCAGGTCAAATCTATAGTGATTCAGGTGTTGACTATGGTAATGGTCTTGGAGATAAATTATTTAAGACAGAAAGTTATCTGGTTTCATTCTTCGGACGTGCGAACTGGAGTTTGATGGACGGTCGTTACATGGTAACAGCTACCGTACGTCGTGACGGTTCTTCACGTTTCAAGAAGCACTGGGACACCTTCCCTTCATTTGCTTTTGCATGGAAGATTAAGGATGAGAATGCTTTCCGCGATGTCAACTGGCTTTCAGACCTGAAGCTCCGTCTCGGTTATGGTATCACCGGTCAGCAGGATATCAACCAGGGAGACTATCCTTATCTGGCTGTTTACCAGGCAAACAGTGGCCAAGGTAGTTTATACACTGTTATCCCAGGTACAAACATCATGGTTCGCCCGAATGCATATAATCCTGATTTGAAATGGGAAAAGACCACTACATATAATATAGGTATGGACTTCGGATTCTTCAACCAGCGCCTGAATGGTAGCATTGACTGGTACTATCGCAAGACCGATGACCTGATTAATGTGGTAAACGTTCCAGCTGGTACCAACTTCCGCAACCAGGTGATTTCTAATATCGGTTCCTTGAGAAATATGGGTACTGAAGTTACCATCAACTGGCGCGCTATCGATGTGAAGGACTGGCGTTGGGTATTGTCTTATAACTTTACCTACAATAACAATAAGATTACCAAGTTGACAGGTGGTAACGATGCTGGCTACTATGTACCGACTGGCGGTATCTCTGCAGGAACAGGTAATACTTGTCAGGCACATGCTGTAGGTCACACCGCAAGTTCATTCTATGTATATCAGCAGGTATATGATGAGAATGGTATGCCTATTGAAGGTGCTGTTGTTGACCGCAATGCTGATGGACAGATTACTCCTGACGACCTTTACTTCTACAAGAGTCCAGTTGCTCCTGTAACAATGGGCCTTTCTTCTCGTTTGGAATACAAGAACTGGGACTTCGGATTCAACCTCCGTGCAAGTATCGGTAACTATGTATTCAATGATGGTGCAGCAGGACGTTCCAATGTTGGTGCTGGCGAAGTATATATCAACGATAAGTGTTTGACTAACCGTACGGCTGAGGCTGTCATGTACGGATGGACTTCTTGGGGTACAACTTCAAGTTTGTCTGACCGTTGGGTACAGAACGCTTCCTTCTTGAAGTGCGACAACATTACAATTGGATACTCTTTTGCTAATCTCTTCAAGAGCGATGCATGGCGCGGTATCAACGGACGTGTTTATGCAACTGCATCCAATGTGTTCTGCATTACTAAGTATGACGGTATCGATCCTGAAGTATTTGGCGGTATTGACAACAACCTCTATCCTCGTCCAATCTCCTTCATCTTGGGTCTGAGCCTGAATTTCTAATCAAATTCGATTGTACATTATTATAAAGATAAAGCAATTATGAAAAAATATATTATATTTGCATTTTCAGCAGCCTTGATGGTTCTTGCTTTGGGCATTACGTCATGTACTGGTGACTTGGACGTAACACCTATTGACCCGAACCTGCAGACAGGTGACAAGATCAATCCTGATGCTTTGCTGAACAAATGTTATGGTGTTATCGCACTGGCAGGACAAACAGGTCCTAATGGTGATAGCGACGTTGATGGTATTGATGGTGGTACCTCTGGATATTACCGCCAGATGTGGAACTCTAACGAACTGACGACCGATGAGGCTATTTGCGGATGGGGTGATGATGGTATTCTTGAGTTTGATTTTAACCAGTACGACAGAACCCACCCAATGCTTCGTGGTTACTACTATCGTTTGTATGTTTCTATTGCATTCTGCAATCAATATTTGGCTGACTTCTCAGAATTTGATGCCACCAAGACCGCAGAAGTACGATTCCTGCGTGCCTTGTCATATTACCTGTTGCTTGATGCATACGGAAATGTACCATTCGTAACATCTGTCTCTTCTGAGAAACCGCAGCAGATTATGCGTGCTGATTTGTATAATTGGCTGGAGGAAGAACTTTTGGCGATTGAACCTGACTTGAGCGAAGCAAAGCCTAAGACCTCTTCTGATGCTAACTACGGACGTGTTGACAAGGCTGCCGACTGGTTCCTGCTGATGCGTCTCTATCTGAATGCAGAAGTATATACCGGCACCGCACAGTGGGCAAAGGCTGCTGAGTATGCCAAGAAGATTATGAACTCTCCATACAAACTCTATACAACAGAAAAGAACGGTTACAGTGCTTACGCACAGTTGTTTATGGGTGACAATGGTGAGAATGGTTCTTCAGTGGAAGCTGTCTTTCCTATCCTCCAGGATGGTTTGACTACACAGTCATGGGGTACCTCTTTGTTCCTGATGGCAGGTTCTATCGATTCTAACGTTCACATCTTCAGTTCAGAAAAATCTGGTGGAAACTCCAGCGAGGGCTGGGGCGGTAACCGTACACGTCCCGACTTGATTGCCAAGTTTTTCCCAGACGTTGAGAATGCACCGAATGTGGCTGCATACCTGATGCCTATCATCGCTGGCGACGATCGTGCTATGTTCGATGGCGAAGGCCGTGAAGTTGATGGCGCTCAGACAGCAGAAGAGGTAAAATCTGATGGTCACTTCAAGCGTGGTTTCGCTTCTTGTAAATGGAATGGTTGGAAGTCTGATGGCTCTGAAGGTCATGGATCTCAGTTCCTCGATACTGATGTGTTCCTGTTCCGCGTAGCTGAAGCTTATTTGACATTCGCTGAAGCAACAGCCCGTCTGAATGGCGGCACTTTCAATAATGAAGCTCTTGCAGCTGTAAATGCTGTACGTGCTCGTGCCAATGCAGAGGAAAAGGCGACATTCAACCTGAGCGAACTCTGCGATGAATGGAGCCGTGAGTTCTACTTTGAAGGTATCCGTCGTCCTACGTTGATTCGCTTCAAACGTTTCGGTGGTGATGTGAACTACAACTGGACTTTCAAGGGTGGCGTGAAGAATGGTCGTAATTTCAGTGCGAACCTGAACATTTTCGCTATTCCTGAGACCGATATCATTGCTAACGGTAATTTGGTTCAGAACCCCGGTTATTAATCAATAATTAAAGACATTTCATTATGAAAAATATAATCAAGTCAACATTGATGCTGTTGTTGGGGGTATGTGTGTTTAGCGCATGTAGTGACGACCTTGACAACAACCCTGTGCTGAAGACACCGGATTCGTTCACACTGAACACTCCGTCTTATGCTGATCTGAATACAGACTTGGCGACCTCGTCTTCACTTGTATTCACATGGTCACAACCCGACTATGGATTCCCTGCTGCAGCAGAGTATCAGCTGCAAGTATCTCTCGATGGCAAATTCACTACTTCTGTTGAAGAGGCTGAGGCCGACGAGACAGGTGCTACAGTTGCCGACTATGCAACATTCGACAATGTGTTTACAGAAGTACAGGGAGGTATTCCTGCTGCCGATGTAGCAAAAGCACTTCAGAAGATTGCTAAATGGGCACCAGAGGCTGTTCCTGCTACACAGACCATTTATGTGCGTGCACTATCGTTGTATGCGAATAGTATTATTTATTCAAACACCGTACAGCTGAACGTATTGCCATACTACGTAGAGCTGTCTGATGCTCCTGTTGATCTTTGGTACCTGATTGGTGCTGATATCGCAGATGGAAGCTGGGGTTCTACGGTTGGCTCGCAGATCATTCCAATGCAGCCTATCGAAGGTGAGGAATACGACAAGAAGACTGGTCAGGGCAAGATTCAGTGGATTGGTTATCTCGCAGGTAACGGATTCAAACTGAAGCACGTTCCAGATAGCTGGGATGAGCAGTGGGGCCAGGGCGGTTCCTTCGGTGAATTCGTTAAGAACGATGGCGGTTCTGGTAACATTACTGTTCCTGCTGCAGGTATCTATCGAGTAACACTCGACACGAAGGAAGACGTACTTACCATAGAAGAGTACACAGCTGCTGCTCCTGTATTTGACGGTATGTGCATTGCAGGTTCCTTCAATGAATGGGGTGACACACCGATGAATCCATGTACTGCAAACGCAGAAAATCACGACTGGTATCTTGAATATACCTTCGCAGCTGGCGATGAAGTGAAGTTCAAGCAGCTTGGCTCTTGGGATTACAACAAGGGTGGTGCATTCATTACCGAAGGTGATAATCTCTATGGATTTGGTGTTGGAAATGGTGACAACCTTGCAATTCCGGCAGACGGAACATACTTGATCATCTTCAATGATATCACTGGTGTATATCGCTTTATTAAGAAGTAAACCATAAAAAGAACACTATTATGATTAAGAAAATATTTTTCTCATTAGCTGCAATCATCGCATTGGCATCATGTACAGGCGACGAATATCTCGGTTGGGCAGACCCGCAGAGCAGCGATCCTGAGGGCAGTGAGACTGTAATCATGACAGTAGGACAGGCACCGGCAATCGACTTTGCCAACATTGTAGATTTGGACAACACGCCTGTTCAGCTCTTCATTCCCTCAGTTAGTACCCAGACGGCTTCCATTACAACTTATAAGGTTACTCTTCTGAATGGAGAAGATGAAGTAGAGTTGGATGCCGACGAGAGTGGTATGGTATCAGCAGCCATTTTGAAATTGGCTGTTGAGGAACTCTATGGTAAGGCTCCAACGCCACACGACATTCCTCTCGATATTGCCGGTTATACCACAGTTGCCGGAGTGAGCGTTAAGAATGTGGCTACCTCTACGATTAATGTAACATTGGTTGCTCCATTCATTGATGAAGGCTACTACCTCACTGGTGACTTCGCTGGATGGAACAAGGACGGTGCTCTGTCATTTACCCATATCGGCGATGGCGACGTTTACGACAATCCTGAATTCCAGATTGTATTCACCACAACTGCCGCAAATCAGTACTGGAAGATTATCCCGAAGAACAACTACGACGGAGACTTCTGGAAGGAAGGCGAACAAGGTGTTGTTGGAACAGCAACCGATGGTGAGACTTCATTTGAAGGCACCCTGGTTACAAACAGTCCGCAGGCTGGTAAGATTGAGGCTCCTGGTATCTACCGTATGACCATCAACATGATGGATTATACCTACAAACTGGAGGCGCTGAACTTCGCTGAGAATATCTACATTGTAGGTAATATCAATGGTACATCATGGGGTCCATCATTCCCGCTCAATGGTGCAAGTTTCGATGGCAAGTATCAGGGATTCTACTATATCAATGGAGAATTCAAGTTCAAGCCAAACGAAAATGATTGGACTGGCGACTGGGAGTATGACGGACCTGGTAAGATTGCCGACAACAGCGGTTCTAACTGTCCTGCTCCAGATGAGAGTGGCTTCTACGTAGTAGATGTTGACTTAGGCGCAATGACCTACTCACTCACCAAGATTGAGTTCATCGACATGGTTGGTGATGGTGTTGCAGGCGGCGAAGACTGGAGCAATGGTCCTCACATGACCTACAATCTTCAGAAGAATTGCTGGGAAGCTAACGTAACGTTTAACAATACAGGTGCTTTCAAGTTCCGAGGTAACGGTAACTGGGGTGATGCCGATGGTAACTTTGGTGGTACACTTGACAATATCGTCAATGGTAGCAACGACAACATCACACCTACCGTTAGAGGTGCTGTTCACGTAGAACTCTACTTGTCTTGCACAGGTAAGTCTTACGCAACGATTACACCAGCAAACTAATTCCCAATTATTATAATAAAAGAGGATGTGTCAACAAATTGGCACGTCCTCTTTTTTAATCAAGTCATTAAAACTTGAAAACGATGAAAAAATACCTGATGTTAGTGCTCGCTGTGGTCATGCTGTGTGGCTGTAGCGGGAATAAAGAATTGAAACGCGTGGCAATGGGCGAACCGATTCTCCCGATTCGGGAGACCGGCGATACCACTGAGGTCTATCTTACCGACTACCTGCCGAGTGTTGATTTGCAAAAGCTAAGTGATGTACGTGTGACCGATGGATACAGCATCATCCGTACTGACAACGATTTCCAACGACTGCTACTCGTCACGAAAAAAGACTCCCCATCAGGGGAGAGGTCGGAGTGGGCTTCCATTGGTGTTCTAAGCATCGGAAAGGGCAACGAGCAAGTGGATATCCCCATTTTGCCGAAGATATCAGTGGTACAGGGACTGACAACAGCTGGAATCAAGGACGGTAAGTTACAGGTGAAACCCGACAACAAGGAGCATATCTTTCAGTATAGTTGCTTTGTACAGAATAAGAAACTTCCTGATGATGCGATGAAACCCATGGCAGCTAAAACTGGTAAAGGACAGAATAGTCTGTTGAAATTGGATGGAACCTATGGTATCGACTTGAATAGCCTGCCGAAACAGAAAGGCCGCAGCTACCTCCGTGTCTATGCCATGAATGATACCGCGCTGCTCAACGACCTGCTGATACCGTTAGAAAACGGCAAACCGGTTGAGGATGCGAAGTTGCTTAGTCGTCATGATGCCCACACACAAGTGTTGTACAGTTTGATGGTTGACCGCTTCTACAACGGTAACACCGCCAACGATGCTCCGCTGAAGCGCCCTGATGTTGATCCGCGTGTCGATTATATGGGTGGCGACCTGAAAGGCATCACGAAAAAAGTTCAAGAGGGGTTCTTCGACAGCCTGGGTGTCAACACGATTTGGATATCGCCCATCACGCAGAATCCGAAGGATGCCTGGGGACAGTATCACAATCCCGATACGAAGTTCTCTGGCTATCATGGCTACTGGCCTATCTACAACACGAAAATCGACGACCGTATGGGTACGGACGCTGAGTTGAAGGAACTGCTTTCGACGGCTCATAAGCATCAGATCAATGTCATCCTCGACTATGTGGCCAATCACATGCACATCAACTCGCCAACGCTGAAAGCACATCCCGATTGGATTACAGACAGTATCCTTCCAGACGGGCGCCGCAACTTCGAACTCTGGGATGAGGCTCGCCTCACCACATGGTTCGACAAGCATATTCCCACACTCGATCTGGAGCGCGAGGAGGTATGCGAGGCAATGACCGATACAGCCATCTACTGGGTGGCAAACTACGATTTCGACGGTTATCGCCACGATGCGTGCAAGCATATCCCATTGAACTACTGGCGCATGTTTACCCACAAAATGAAAAGCCGTTTCCCTGACCGATCTTTGTGGATGATTGGCGAGACCTACGGTGACAATGAACTCATCGGCTCTTATGTGAAGACAGGTATGCTGAATGCACAGTTCGACTTCAATGTCTATCATACAGCCATCGAGGTGTTGGGCAAAGAAGGCGAGTCAATGAAGCGACTGGCTGACGTCATCGATGAGTCGCTGGCTTCCTATGGAGCACACCACACGATGGGTAATATCTCCGGCAACCATGATAAGACTCGTTTCATTTCGCTGGCAGGCGGTGCTGTCGGCTGGGATGAAGACGGTAAGGATGCAGGATGGAACCGCAAGATTGGTGTCACTGCCGATGGCAATGCCGAACGCGAGGAGATAGCCTTTAAGAAAGCCTTGCTGTTAGAGGTGCTGAACCTCACCATTCCTGGTGTACCTTGTATCTATCAGGGTGATGAGTACGGACAGTGCGGTGCCAACGACCCCGACAACCGTCGTATGATGCGCTTTGACGGACTCACCAATCATGAGCAGTGGCTGCGCGGACAAGTGGAAAAGCTCATCCATCAGCGTCGTACCAGCATGCCGCTCCTCTATGGCGACTATAAACAATTGGAGGTCACCGACGATGTGCTCGTCTTCTCCCGTACCTATATGGGCAAGGAGGTCATCGTGGGTATCAACAAAGGACCAAAATATGTTGTCGTGGAGATTGAGGGAAAGAAATTCGGCATGAGTCCCTACGGGTTCAATATCATTCAATAACCCCATATCGCTATTGCCTGCATACCGACACTCGCGATAGCGTTTACACACAGAAAAGAGGATGCACTCCCTTGTTGGGTGCATCCTCTTATTAGATTTCCTTGCCGCTTCTGACTTCAGCGGGTACAAAAGTATGGTTTAGAATCCGCCCCCAGGACCACCCCCAGGACCACCACCTGTGGAAGAACCGTTCACGTACGCCGATGAGCTTAGTGTTCCGCTATTGATGCTAGAACCATTCTTCAGTATAGCGTAGCTTCTGCCTTTCTGCATATCGGGTGCAGATATGAGCAGTGTGGCGCTACTGTAGGTGCGCGGCATCTCAGCTTGTAAGATGGTCGTACCTGCAATTTGCAGCGACAGCGTGTTGCCTTCGGAAACACCTGACAACGATGTAATCAGCGACGACTGCGAGCATGCATTTTCCGTTGGCGATGAGGTGCTGCCACCCATACCTATCACATAGCCTCCGGTGATAGCAAACGAGTTTTGGTCACAATCGAATCCGTCTTCTGGTGCCAGGTCGCCGCAAGCCACTACCACACCTCCGCTGATGGAAAAAGTTCCATTGGCATCAATAGCGTCGTTGCTTGTACTGCATGCATATACTGTTCCGCCTTTTATTGCAATCTTTCCTTTGCCGGCATAAGTATTCCCCTTGTTGTTTTCCGATGATATACCCACATTGATAGCGTCGTCGCCAGCGTATGAGGCTACCGTACCACCAGTAACAGTGAGATACATTTTACTCTCAATACCTTCTGAATTCACAGCCCTCACCTTCACCGAGCCACCGTTGATGGTCAGGTCGCCCGTACCGTTGTCCTTATCTCCCACGTGAATACCCTTGGGGTTGGCGTCCTCATAGTTACTGTAGCTGTCTAACTGCGCCAGTTCCACCACCTTGTCGGCATTGTTGTAGTACACCAGATTCTTTCCCGTAGTGATAACTTCCACGCTGCCTTCGCTGACTGTCATCGTATCGTCAGCACGAATACCCTTACCGCCATTGCCTGTGGCAATACACTGAACGGTTCCGCCGCTCACGGTGATTGTAGGCGCTTTCACGCATGTTGCAGCAGAATAGTCCAGTTCGTCGGTATCCCATTCAGCTGGAGCGTTGTTGATGATGGTTGTACGTCCACCCTTGAATTCAATCGAAGTGTCGCTCTTCAATCCCTTCTTACCTGTGGCATCGCTTCCGATGGTGATATTCAGCACCACCCCTTTGTTCACCGTCATTGCATCGGTAGAACTGATGGCACCCTTTGACGATGATGCCACGTTGAGAACACCGTCGCCGTAGATATCCAGTTTCTGGTATATCTCTGCGCCTTCCGTATCGTCGCCCACCTCAATTGATTTCTTCGCTGTTGAGGTAATGGTGTTGGTGCCCTTCACAACCAGTTCCACATGACCGCCTTTTGTAGCTCCAATAGCCTTCGCCGTCGTGTTCATGCTAACGCCGTTGAGAGTAATCGTGCAGTCGCCTGTACCTTTATAATTAAAAGCAGCTGATGAACCCTCAGCCGTGCTACCCGTCAGAATATAGTTCACTCCATTGGTACTTGCCGTCACAGTCTGACCATTTGTCGTAGCCAGCTCTGTATTCGAACTCTCTGCCGTACCGTCAGCCTTGAAGGTAATCGTCACGCTCTGCGTCCTTTCTGTCGGTTCGGTTGCCGTTTCACCCGTTGGAGTCGATTTTTGGGTAATCGTGAAGCTACTGACGTCTGGCACACTGAACGTCACCATATCCCCTGATATGATGCCGCTGTCGTCGTTATCGGAATAATCAGATACGATATCATCACTACTACATGCCGCAACCATTGAGAGACACAGTAGCATACTAAAATAATAAATCTTCTTGTTCATACTGTTTGTTATGGTTTGATGTTACAATATTTTTTCGCTCACAAAATTACGGTTTCTTTGCTCCGTCTGCAAAATCTTTTCAGCGAACCCCCTTTTTTCTTCAGCGAAAAGTCTTCAACACGGCAAACATCAAATTGAGCGGATTCTCTTAGTTATTGTTATAAAAAGTGGGAATTTTGTAACTATTTTCTATATTTTGGCGGTTTTTTCGAAAAATAATTGTACTTTTGCGCCCTGATAACTGAATGGAATGATATAATAGGTAAATATAAACGATAAAAAAGGTAGTATTATGTCGGAAAAGAACACCATCATAGGACATAAGATTAAAGGATTTCGTGAGTCAAAGAATATCTCCATTGAGGAGATGGCAGAACGCAGCGGACTTACAGTTGAACAGATCAATGCGATTGAAAGCGAGCAGACCCTTCCCTCGTTGGGGCCGCTGATCAAGATAGCTCGTGCCTTAGGCGTACGACTGGGCACCTTCATGGACGACAGCGATGCGCTGGGACCTGTTGTCTGCCGCGCTGCCGACCGCGAGAGTGATACGAGTATCAGTTTCTCGAACGGTGCTTCCGATGCCCGCAAACACATGGAGTATCACCCGCTGGCACAACAGAAGGCGGGTCGCCACATGGAGCCGTTTGTCATCGACATCAATCCAGATGAGGATCCGCAATTCCAACTTTCCAGTCATGAAGGTGAGGAGTTCATCTATGTCATGCAGGGTGAGGTAGAGATTGTCTATGGCAAGGAAACCTACCAGTTGCATGAAGGCGACAGCATCTTCTACGACTCCATTGTCAAGCATCATGTTCATGGAGCACCTGGCAAGTGTGCGAAGATTCTCGCTGTGGTGTATATTCCGTTTTAATAAGAAGACCCTCCCCCCTGCCCCTCCCTGTGAGGGAGGGGAGTAGATAGTGATAGCTATGGGATATAAAACGGCAGCACCTGACAGATATGGTATTCTAAAGGCTCGAAAAGATGGGCTATCATATCATTCGCTTTACGAATGAGGAAGTTCTCTACGATATAGAAAAGGTAACAGATCAAATAGAAAGATATTTTGATGAATATGAAAACAGAAAATAATCAAGCAGCGGGAGTATCTACTCCCCTCCCTCACAGGGAGGGGCAGGGGGGAGAGTCTCCTCGTCGTACCTACCCTGCAGAGACAGGTTCGGAAGGATACCAGCTGTGGGAACGGACATTAGGCGAATGGCTGGAGTACTGGGCTGAGACAACACCTGACAAAGAGTATATCGTCTATTCAGATCGCGACCTTCGATTCACCTGGTCACAGTTCAATGAGCGTGTTGACAACCTGGCCAAAGGTCTGATCTCTATCGGTGTGAAGAAAGGGTCAAACGTGGGTATCTGGGCAACAAATGTACCTGATTGGTTGACGTTCCTCTATGCGACGGCGAAGATTGGTGCTGTGCTGGTGACGGTAAATACCAGCTACAAACAGAACGAATTGGAGTATCTTTGCAAGGACTCTGATATGCATACACTTTGTATCACCGATGGAACATGGGATTGTAACTACGTCGATATGACCTATACCATGCTGCCAGAGCTGAAGACTTGTGAACGCGGACACTTAAACAGCGAAAAGTTCCCTTACCTGAAGAATGTAGTATATATAGGTATGGAGAAGTATCGCGGTATGTTCAATACGGCCGAGCTGTTGCTGCTGGGACAGAACATCGAAGATGAGACCCTTCAGGAGATGAAGAGCCAGGTGGACTGCCACGATGTGTGCAACATGCAATATACCAGCGGAACGACAGGATTTCCCAAGGGTGTGATGCTGACGCACTATGGTATCAGCAATGATGGTTACTTCACAGGCGAGAACATGGGCTTTACCCAAGACGACAAACTCTGCGTCTGTGTGCCGCTGTTCCACTGCTTCGGTGTGGTGTTGGCCACGATGAACTGTCTGACGCACGGCTGTACCGAAGTGATGGTCGAGAAGTTTGACCCGCTGGTGGTGCTGGCCTCCATCCATAAGGAGCGTTGTACAGCACTTTACGGTGTACCCACCATGTTTATTGCTGAGTTGAATCATCCGATGTTCGATATGTTCGACCTCACCAGTCTGCGTACAGGTATCATGGCGGGCAGCCTTTGTCCGATAGAGCTGATGAAGCAGGTGTCGGAAAAGATGTATATGACCATTACCAGCGTGTATGGTCTCACCGAGTCGTCGCCAGGTATGACGCAGACCTGTCTGAACGATACCTTCGAACAGCGTTGCACCACTGTCGGTCGCGATTTCCCGTTTGTAGAGGTGAAAGTGCTCGATCCGGAAACAGGCGAGGAATGTCCCGTTGGCGTGCAGGGTGAGATGTGCTGCAAAGGTTTCAATGTGATGAAAGGCTATTACAAGAATCCAAAGGCAACGGAAGAGGTAATCGACGAGAACGGTTTCCTGCATTCAGGTGACCTGGGTGTGAAAGACGAGCAGGGATTCTATAAGATTACGGGTCGTATCAAGGATATGATTATCCGAGGCGGTGAGAACATCTATCCGCGTGAGATAGAAGAATTCCTCTACCACATGCCAGGTATCCGCGACGTACAGGTTGCTGCTGTGCCGTCGAAGAAGTATGGCGAGGCTGTAGGTGCCTTCATCATCCTGGAGGAAGGTGCACAGATGACTGCCGAAGACGTGCAACTGTTCTGTAGAGGCAAGATAGCCCGCTACAAGATTCCGAAGTACGTATTCTTCATCAAGGAGTTCCCGCTGACAGGGTCTGGTAAAATCCAGAAGTTCAAACTGAAGGAAATGAGCCTGAAACTCTGTGAAGAACAGGGAATAGAAGTGATATAAACCGCCGTCAGTTGGCGGTATGAAGGTAATTTTCTTTATCGTAATCAAAAAAGGCATCCTTCATGGATGCCTTTAGTTTTTTACCTCTTACAACGCATTGAGAACTTGTTCCTTGATTTGCTCAAGTTCGTCTTTCATCTTCACCACGATGTTTTGCATCTCGGCGTGATTGCTTTTCGAACCCGTCGTATTGATCTCACGCCCCATCTCTTGTGCGATGAAACCGAGCTTTTTACCTTGTGCCTGTTCTTTTTCCATCGTCTCGCGGAAATAGCGCAGATGATTGGCAAGTCGCTGCTTCTCTTCGCTGATATCTAACTTCTCGATGTAGTAGATGAGTTCCTGTTCCAGGCGGTTTTTGTCATATTCCACATCGTGGATGGTATCGAGGTTATCGACGATGCGGCTACGGATTTTCTCTACACGTTCCTTTTCATACGGTTCAATGCTCTCTAATAAGGCTGCGATGTTGTCGATTTTCTCAGAGAACTTCTGCTGCAGAGAGGCTCCCTCTTGATTGCGGAAGCTGACGAGTTGGCTCAAAGCCTCTTCAATAGCCTGTTTCAGAACCACCCATTCTTCGTCAGCGAGGGTTTCCACCTCGGTGCGAGTGGTGACATCAGGCAGTCGCATGATGGTAGCATACCAGTCTGTAGGCTCAGGCACACCCGTTTGCTCACAGATGGTCTTCAACTGGTGATAGTAGTTCTCCACCAAAGCACCGTTGATGGGTGTTGCGTCGGCAGCCGCATCTTTTTCCATCCATATAGCCACATCAACCTTTCCGCGAATAAGGGTGGCGGAAATCATCTGACGGATTTCCATTTCCTTCTCGCGATAGAGTGGGGCGATGCGTATAGACAGGTCTAACGCCTTGCTGTTCAGAGACTTTATCTCAACATGAATCTTCTTTTCCTGGTATTCTTTGATGGCTTGTCCGTAGCCGGTCATTGACTGTATCATATCTTTTACACGTTAAATTTTTGCAAAAGTAGTAATTTTGCGGGAAAAAAGCCGTAAATTTGCAAAATTATTTAGAAGATATGATATTACTTCATATTTAACTTCCTGTTAAGATAAAGATATGGGCTGTATATTAAATATTGAGACGAGCACAGATGTGTGTTCCATAGCAGTCAGCCAGGACGGAGCCTGCCTCTTTGAACGCACAGACCATAATGGTCCGAACCATGCGGTGAAGTTGGGACTGTTCGTTGATGAGGCTTTGGCATACATCGACTGTCGCGATATCCATCTCGATGCCGTAGCAGTGAGCTGTGGACCAGGTTCCTATACGGGTTTGCGCATCGGTGTGAGTATGGCGAAGGGTATCTGCTTCGGGCGCGATGCCAAGCTGATAGCTGTGCCAACTTTGGAGCTGTTGTGCGTGCCTGTATTGCTGGAAGCCCCCTCTAACCTCTCCACTGATGGGGAGACGATAAAAGAACCGTTGCTTTGTCCGATGTTGGACGCGCGGAGAATGGAGGTGTATGCACAGATCTTTGACTATGCGCTGAATGAGATCCGTCCTATACAGGCAGACGTGGTGGATGCTAAGACCTATAAGGCGTTCTTGGATGAGCATCCTGTGTATTTCTTCGGTAATGGTGCTGCGAAATGTATGGATACTATTCAGCATCCGAATGCGCACCTTATTAAGGATATAGAGCCGTTGGCCCGCAACATGATGCCGTTGGCTGAGAAGCGGATGATGCAAGGACGTTTCGAGGATGTGGCATACTTCGTCCCGTTCTACCTCAAGGACTTCGTGGCGAAGCAGGCTAAGAAGCTGCTCTAGAGACCCACCCCCGGCCCCTCCCTGCAGAGGGAGGGGAGAGAAGCGAAGAGAACGAAGGAGCGAAGGGAGCGAGGATAGAAAGTGAAATTGTATAATTGTGAAATTGTGAAATCGTCAAATTGTAAAATAAGATATTGTGAATATAGAAGGATTAGATTACAACACACAACGCGAGAAGTTGATTCTGCCTGAATACGGGCGGGAAGTACAGAAAATGGTTGATCATGCCATCACGATTGAGGATCGGACAGAGCGTCAGCACTGCGCCGAGACCATCGTGCAGATTATGGGCAAGATGCTGCCGCAGAACAACAATGAAGACCATGAGCAGATGCTGTGGGACCACTTGGCTCTGATGAGCGGTTTCAAACTCGACATCGACTATCCGTATGATGTGACACAGGCGCTGAAGATAGCTTCCAAGCCAGAACCGCTGGGCTATCCGATGACGAACATCCCTGTTCGTCACTACGGAAAGATGATGTTTGAGGTGTTTGAACATTTGAAGACGATGCCGGAAGGTCCTGAGCGCGACGAACTGGTGCGCATCACAGCCAACCAGATGAAGCGTTCGTTGATGCAGTGGGGTCACGGATCTGCCGATGATGAGAAGGTGGCTTCCGACTTGGCACGTTTTACAGATGGTGTCATCCAATTGGATTTGAGCACCTTCAAATTTGAGAAGATCAACGAGCGTGAGTTGAAAGAAACACGCCGTAAGAAGAAATAACCGGATATGGAGTCATTTATCATCGAAGGCGGACACCGTCTCAGCGGAACCATTGTGCCGCAAGGAGCGAAGAACGAGGCTCTGCAGGTGATTTGTGCCACCTTGCTCACCAAAGAGGAAGTGCGCATAGACAATATCCCTGATATCCTCGATGTCAACAACCTTATCAAACTGTTGGCAGATATGGGTGTGAAGGTCACACACCACTCGCGCCATGACTATTCGTTTCAAGCTGATCAACTGGATTTGAAATACTTGGAGAGCGATGAATTCGTCAAAAAGTGTTCATCCTTGCGCGGCAGTGTGCTGATGATCGGTCCGCTATTGGGGCGCTTCGGCAAGGCGATCGTGGCACAACCTGGTGGCGACAAGATTGGTCGCCGCCGATTGGATACCCACTTCTTGGGTTTCAAATACCTGGGTGCGAAATTCATCCATATCGAAGAGCGCAACGTGTTTGAAATTCAGGCAAAGCAACTGAGGGGAACCTATATGTTGCTTGACGAAGCTTCTGTGACGGGTACCGCCAATATCATTATGGCTGCAGTCTTGTCGAAGGGTACTACCACCATCTATAATGCGGCCTGCGAACCCTATATCCAACAGCTCTGTCACATGCTCAATCTGATGGGGGCACGGATTAGTGGCATCGGCAGCAACCTGCTGACGATTGTGGGGGTCAAGGAGTTGCATGCAGCGAGTCATCGTGTATTGCCCGATATGATTGAGGTAGGTTCGTTTATCGGTATGGGTGCGATGATGGGTGACGGCATCCTCATCAAGGATGTGTCGGTAAAAGACTTAGGGATTATCCCTGCTGCTTTCCGTCGGCTGGGCGTGAAAATCAAAGTAGAGGGTGATGACCTGTGGATACCCAAGCAGCAACACTATGTCATCGAGTCGTTTATCGACGGTACCATTATGACCCTCGCAGATGCACCTTGGCCAGGACTGACGCCAGACCTTATCTCCGTGTTGCTGGTGGTCGCATCGCAGGCAAAAGGCAGCGTGCTCTTCCATCAGAAGATGTTTGAAAGCCGTCTGTTCTTTGTTGACAAACTCATCGATATGGGTGCGCAAATCATTCTCTGCGACCCCCATCGGGCTGTTGTCATCGGCCATGACCGAAGGAAAACCCTTCGTGCCGGACGCATGACAAGTCCTGATATCCGTGCAGGTATTGCCCTGCTCATTGCTGCGCTGAGTGCAAAAGGCACCAGCCGTATTGCGAACATCGCACAGATAGACCGCGGCTACGAGGATATCGAACATCGACTGAATGCCTTGGGCGCGAAAATTCAACGTGTAGATGATTAAGTACGAGGAAGTATATAAGATTGGACGCATAGGGAAACCACATGGTGTCAAGGGTGAGACGACATTGCAGCTCAGCGATGACGTCTTCGACCGTGTGGATGCAGACTACCTTGTGGTGGAGACAGACGGCATCCTTGTGCCGTTCTTCTTCGAGGAATACCGATTCCGTTCCGACAGCGTGGTCCTCGTCAAGTTCTGCGACATTGATACGCTGGAGCAGGCGAAGGAACTGACGGGCTGTGATGTGTATTTCCCTCGTTCGTTGTCGGACAACGATGCGGAGGCGATGACGTGGAGTGCGATTGTCGGTTTCCAACTCGTAGATGCTATATATAATAAGGTTGTGGGTGAGATTACCGCTGTCGATGACTCCACGCTGAACGTGCTGTTTGAAGTGACAACCACCGACGGGCGCGACATCCTGGTGCCTGCATCAGAAGAACTGATACAGGACGTGGATACTCAGCAGCGTACCATCTATATAAACATTCCCGAAGGAATATTAGACTTATGAAGAAACAACAGATATGTATTTTGGGCAGCACAGGCTCTATCGGCACACAGGCGTTAGATGTCATCAAGCAGCATCCTGATTGCTATGAAGTGTACTGCCTGACGGCCAATAACCGCTGGCAACAACTGGTGATGCAGGCACGCATCTTCCAGCCCGCAGCAGTGGTCATTGCCAACGAAGACCACTACGACAACGTACGGGAGGCTCTCGACGACCTGCCTGATATTAAAGTGTATGCAGGTGCTGAGGCGCTGAACCAGATTGTGGAGGCCGAGCCTATTGATATGGTGCTGACGGCAATGGTGGGTTTCGCGGGACTCGATCCCACGATTCATGCTGTCAAGGCACGCAAGAAGATTTGTCTGGCCAACAAGGAGACCCTCGTTGTTGCAGGCGAACTGATCTGTCAGTTGGCACAGGAATACCACGTACCCATCCTGCCAGTTGATAGCGAGCATTCTGCTATCTTCCAAAGCCTTGTAGGCGAGGGCGACAACGAGATAGAGAAGATTCTGCTGACTTGTTCTGGCGGCCCGTTCCGTTTGTTCGATGATGAACGTATCAAGACCGTTACGGCTGCCGATGCCCTGCGTCATCCCACATGGGATATGGGTGCGAAGATTACCATCGACTCTGCAACGCTGATGAATAAAGGTTTCGAGGTCATCGAGGCGAAATGGCTTTTTGGTGTCCCTGCCGACAAGATACAGGTGCTCGTTCATCCGCAGAGCATCGTCCATAGCGCCGTACAGTTCTGTGACGGTAGTGTGAAGGCACAGTTAGGGGTTCCTGATATGCGACTGCCCATCCAATATGCGTTCTCGTTCCCTGAGCGTCTGTCCCTGAACGGCGACCGTTTGGATTTGTTTGCGAGTCACTCGCTGGAGTTCTTCGAACCAGACCTGCAGAAGTTCCGCTGTCTGGCATTAGCGTTTGAAGCTATCCGTCAGGGTGGAAACATGCCATGTGTGCTTAATGCCGCCAACGAAGTAGTCAACGAGGCATTCCGCAAAGACCGCTGCAGCTACCTGCAGATGGCTGAGATTGTGGATAAGACGATGCAACAGGCTACGTTCGATAAGAACCCGTCGCTCGACACCTATTTCCAAACGGATGCTGAAGCACGCCGCATCGCAGAAAGCCTCCTGTAATTCGCTACGCTCATGGAAGTAAAAGTTAATTCGCTACGCTCATGGAAGTAAAAATGGAAGTTAATTCGCTACGCTCATGGACGATAGAATTCGCAAATAGAGTAACTGACGTCCTTGGTTCAAGACCATTAACTCCCTAAACCGAAGGTTTATAACTCCCTATTTAACTTCATCTTTAACTCCCTAAAAATTGAATAAAATAAAAATTATATAAATGGAAATATTTTTAATCAAAGCATTACAATTCCTGCTCGCCATTTCGTTGCTGGTACTGTTGCATGAAGGCGGGCACTTCTTCTTTGCCAAACTCTTTGGTGTAAGAGTTGAGAAATTTTATTTGTTCTTCGATCCCAGCATCTGGAAGTGGAACGGAAGTATCTTTAAATGGAAACCCAAGAAGAGCGACACCACCTACGGTGTGGGTTGGCTGCCGTTGGGAGGCTACTGCAAGATTGCCGGTATGATTGACGAGAGTATGGACACCGAACAGATGAAGCAGCCTGAACAACCCTGGGAGTTTCGTGCGAAACCTGCTTGGCAGCGCCTGTTCATCATGGTTGGCGGTGTGCTTGTCAACTTCCTGTTGGCACTGTTCATCTATTCGATGGTGCTGTTTACATGGGGTGACAGTTATATCCCGTTGAAGAATATGTCGATGGGTATGAAGTTCAACCAGGAGGCAAAGGCACTGGGTTTCCAGGACCACGACATCCTTGTAGGAACAGATTTGGGCGAGTTCAAGACTTTCGATGGTGATATGTATCGCGACCTTTGCGATGCCCATCGTTGCGACATCATTCGCAACGGTAAGGCGATGAGCATCGATATGCCGGGTGAAATGAACCTGCTCGACTTGGTGAAGAAACAACCGCCTTTTGTCAGTCCGTTTGTACCTGCCGTCATCGACAGCGTTCCGCAGGAGCCGAAGTCGCCGGCAGTAGCCATCGGCTTACAGAAAGACGACAAGATTCTCGCCATCAACGACCAGCCTATCGACTCATGGACTGCTTTCAACAGTGCCATCAGTCGTCTGAACGATGAGTTGACCGATGCGAAGACACCTGCTGACTCGCTCCGTATGCGTACCATCAGTCTGGTTTATCAGAAGAAGGGTCGTGCAACGGCCGATACAGTGAGCACCACGCTGACTTCCGATCTGAAATTGGGCATTATCCAACGTGGCATCCTTGCATACTATGAACCAGTAACCGATGAATACGGCTTTTTTGAAAGCTTCCCAGCAGGAATCAAATATGGTTGCGACATCCTCTCTGGCTATATCAACGACCTGCAATATCTGTTCTCAGCCGAAGGCGCGAAGTCATTAGGAGGCTTTGGAACCATCGGCGGCTTGTTCCCTGCTACATGGGACTGGCATCTGTTCTGGATGATGACAGCTTTCCTGAGCATCATCCTCGCCTTTATGAACATCCTGCCGATTCCTGCGCTTGACGGTGGACACGTGCTGTTTCTGCTCTATGAGATTATTTTCCGTCGCAAGCCCAGTGAGAAGTTCATGATTTGGGCAGAATATATCGGTATTGGCATCCTGCTCCTCTTGATGATTGTTGCCAATCTGAACGATATTCTGCGGTGGTTGCACATTATGTAAGGAGCCGAACCCTCCCAAAGGAATGGGAGTTGTTTCGTTGAAGAAATACGGGCGTTCGTTGAATAAAAATCAACAGACGCCTTTTATGATGTACTTTTGTAGGCAATTCTTATCGTATCAAACAACTACATTCGAATATGAAGAAAATTTTATTATTGGTCTTATTGATGATAGGTACGTGTGCAAGCTATGCCGACGACTACACCTATCCTTATCTGGTATTTGAAACAGCCGGCGGTGCAAAGACATCGGTGACTATCAGCGAAGGAACCATTACTATCGCTGACGGACAACTGACCATCGGCGGTCAGACTTTTGCGCTCTCTGATCTGAGTAAGATGTACTTTTCTACTACAACAACGGGAATAGCGGAAGTTGCCGTTGACGATAACCTGACCGATAATGGTTGTGTCGATGTCTATGACCTCAACGGTCGGAAGGTGTTGAGTGAAGGCGACAGTGAGAGCCTCTCGTCATTACCCAAGGGTATCTATATTGTAAAGTCAGGCCGTAAAACGTATAAAGTAGCAATCAAATGAAAAAGATATATGCACTCCTCTTAGCCCTCTTGCTGACGATAGCAGCAACGGCACAGACCTTGAAGGTAACAGAAGGAAATGTGACCTACCTGTTTCCTGCAGCGCAGGCAGGCGAGATGACATTTACAGACGGTACCACGCTCACCATCATGAACAAGGCATTTACACTGAACAATGTCAGTATGACCATCGACAATACTGCTGTTACCGACAACAGCGTTGCTGTTGTCTATAGCGGCACCACTGCAACCGTTATCATTGCCGGTAATGTGGCACAGTATGTTGATGCCGATATCAACGGGGCGCATGTCAATCTCACACAAAGCAGTCTTGTGGACGATGTCGTAGGCGAGATTACCTATAACCTCAGCGGCGCTTCCACCGACGGTGAGTTCTATCTTTCCGGCTCCTACAAAGCTACGGTAGAATTGAACGGGCTGACGCTGGCCAACGTGACGCCTTATCAATCGGGTGCAGCCGTACATATCCAGAACGGCAAGCGCATCAAGGTGAAGGTGGTGACAGGAACGACGAATACGCTTGTCGATGCTGCTAACGGTTCACAGAAGGGTGCCCTCTATATCAAGGGACATGCGGAGTTTGCCCAAAAGGGAACGCTCAACGTGACAGGAAACGTGAAGCACGGCATTAAGACGGGTGAGTATTTTTCGATGAAGAATGCAACCATTCACGTAACGAAGGCAGTCGGTGACGGTATCAACTGCGGACAGTTCTTCCAGATGGCCAGCGGTACCATCCATATCAGTGGTACGGGCGATGACGGCATCCAGTGTGATATCGATGATACCGAGACCTATCCCAACGGTACGGGTGAAACGACCGACCATGAGGAAGAAGATTCCGGAAATATCTATTTGGAGGGCGGCACAATCAATGTCAGCGTAACGGCTGACGCGGTCAAATGTATCAAGTCGGAAGGTGATATGCGCATCAGCGGCACCACCATCGTAGCCTCTACCAGTGGCAGTGGTGTGTGGGACAGCGACAAGGTGAAGACGAAGGCAGCCTCGTGTCTGAGTGCCGATGGTAATATGACAATCAGTGGTGGAACGCTCACGCTCACCAGCACGGGAGCAGGCGGCAAGGGTATTAATGTCGATGGCAACTTCACGGCTACGGGTGGTACTACAACCATCAACACATCGGGCAATGCGGTGGTGGCCTCTTCAACGGGTGTTCTCTCTGTTGTTACAACATCCAATCAGCTCGACAGATACGACAGCGACTACAAGTCATCTCCCAAGGGTATCAAAGTCGATGGAGCAATCACCATCAGCGACGATGCTGTCATCAACGTCACCACTACAGGAGCAGGCGGTGAGGGTATCGAGTCGAAGACCCGTATAGACATCACGGGTGGACAGACTACGATAGTTGCCGCAGATGATGCCATCAATGCCTCCTATAATGACGACACCAAGAGTCTGACAAATGCAGGCGACTTCACCATCACGGGTGGTTATCTCTATGCTTGTTCAACGGGCAACGACGGTATCGATGCCAACGGGAATGTCTATATCAAGGGAGGACTGGTCTATGCTGTTGGTTCAGGTGGGGCAGAGAAGTCTATCGATGCCAATACAGAGGAACAGAAGAAGCTCTATATACAAGGTGGTACAATTATCGCTGTCGGCGACTTGGAGAATGGGGCATCGATTAGTGGAGGCACCTGTAAATATACGACCTCATGGACGGGCAACAGTTGGTATGCGCTTTACAATGGCAGCACGCTTGAAGCAGCCTTCTATACACCAACCAAGAGTTCGTCAGGCGGTGGCGGTGGTTTCCCAGGCGGAGGCAGTAGCAATATGAAACTCATTGTCTATACTTCGTCAACACCTACCTTGAAGTCTGGTTGCACCATCAGTGACGGCACTGAATATTTCGGTGGAAAGACGAAGATAGGAGCCACCGTCTCTGGCGGCAGCAATGTTTCTCTGAGCAATTACTCCAGTGGAGGAGGGAGATGGTAAAACAAAAGAAGGAGACCCGCAGGTCTCCTTCTTTGTTTTATTCCTCATCTGGTGCCTGATCAATCAGCTCCATGAACTGATCGAGTTTCGGCGTGATGATAATCTGGGTGCGGCGGTTGCGCTGCTTGCCCACCTCTGTGCTGTTGGTAGCGATGGGGTTGTACTCACCACGACCACCTGCCGTCAGACGCTTCGGATCAACACCAAACTTATTCTGCAGGTACTGAACCACACTGGATGCACGCAGACAAGAGAGGTCCCAATTGTTACGGATGTTCTCACGTGTGATGGGCACATTGTCAGTGTTACCCTCAATCAGTACGTCATAATCCTTGTAGTCCATGATGATCTTCGCAATCTTCGACAATGTCTCAGCGGCACGGTCGTTGATCTCATACGAACCACTCTTATACAGCATGTTGTCTGCCAGTGAGATATAGACAACACCCTTCAGCACCTGTACGTCAACCTCTTTCAGTTCCTCCTTCGACAGCGAACGTGTCAGGTTGTTTGTCAGTACCATGTTCAGAGAGTCGCTCTTGCTCTTCACTTCAACCAGATGACGGATATACTGGTTTGACTCGTTGATTTGGTCAACCAGCTTGTCAATGCTGATGTTGTTCTGGTTGGCATTCGTCAGACTCTTGTCCAGCGACTGCTGCAGCAATGCATAAGCACTCTTCGCCTCTTGCAATTGCTCCTCCAGACTGCTGATGCGCACCTGGTTGGCTGCCAGCTGCTCTTTGGCATTCTGGTAGTCGGTCGTCAACTGTTTATTCTCGGTCTGACAGTTCTGCAGTTCCTTCTTGCTGGCACAGCTCGTTGTCAACAGACAAACGGCAGCCACAGCGAAAACAATCGAAATCTTTCTCATAATCTTTTCCTTTTTATTATTAACAGGTAATTTTTTGCGCTGCAAAGTTATATGCATTAGACTCATACAAGCGCAAAATGTTTTAGTTGTTTAGGTTATTTTAACTCTTACTGCCCTTCCTTACCACACATTAACACCTAAAACACGCGTTTTTATAACCATTTTATCATAAAAACAGCCCATTTTATATAAAACTATCATGATATATTTGGTGGCAACCAACAAAATAACTATCTTTGTCGCCACAGAGATAAAATAATGCTATTACATAACAAAACCTAAAAGACTATGGCACCAGAAATCAAAAGACCAAATGTTCCCCCACAGATGAACCGTCCACAGTTCAAATCTAACGACGGACCAAATTGGGGAGTTGTCACTATCGGCGGTGTAGCCGGTGTGATGTTAGGCGGTGGCGCAGCTTATGCAGCCACACAGTTAAGCGGCGACGAAGAAGTAGATATCGAGAAGTTGCCGGAAGTATCACTCGTCGATGATGTGCATGAGCATGCTTTTGTAGCCGACGATAGCGACTCTTTTGCCGATGCCTTCGCTGCTGCACGTGATGCACAAGGGCCTGGTGGCACCTTTATCTGGCACGGCAAACTCTTCAATACCTATACCGCTGACGAGTGGAATGATATGTCGCAGGCTGAGCGCAATGCGTTTACCCATGATGCTGTTGTCGATCACAACGACGAAGTGGTATTGGCACAGGAGGGAGAGCTGAAACCTACAGTTGTTCCTGATGTGACGGAAGTGCCCGACATGAACGAAGACGCTGTGGCAGGCTACCTGCAGACAGGCACCATTGAAGACTTAGAGACAGTCACCCTGCCCGACGGCTCCAACGTCATCGCAGGAACCATCAATGTTGACGGTTATAAGGTATTCCTCTTCGATACCGATGGCGACGGCACCTTCGATACCGCAGCCTGTGACTATAATGGTGATGGCAGCTTTGACCTCTCTGAAGCAGTTGACGTATCAGGCTTAGACCAGAGCGTTAGCGACTTCGCTGACAAGGGCGGCTTCGACCTCGCCGAGCAGGGTATCACCCTCGACACCGATGACGACGGTGGTATCTTCGACGTTTTCGATAGCGATTCTACCGATGTCGCTGAGGTCGATAGCACGGCAGACAGCAGCGTACTATAACATTCCGTTTTCATCAATAGAAGAAATTGAGAGGGCGTGTCAAAGTGAAGGCACGCCCTCTTCGTGTGTTATCGTGGTCCATGCACATGCTTATCTACATTGTGGCACCTTGAATTACTGAAACAGGAATGGATTCTTGACCTTTTCCGTCGTTATGGCTATACGGAAGACCTGGAGTTTGAAGGCTATGTGCTTTCATTCAACTTCCACCAATAACTAGGATAAAATCTCCTCTATCGTAGCCACTGTTGAGGATTGAGCTTGGCAGTTTCCTTGCGGAGCTGGAACTGGAGGATGCCGGTGCTGCCGACGGTGCCGATCTGCTGACCGCCTGATACCTGCTGACCACGACTGACGTGAACGCTGCCGAGGTTGCAGTAAACGCTCATATAGGAGCCGTGACGAACCATCACAACGGTGGTGCCACCAAATCCGAAGACTCCACTGACCTCGCCAGCGAAGACGCTACGCACAGCAGCACCAGGTGATCCCTTGATGTTGATGCCGTCGTTGCTCAGCGTAACGTTCTTCAATCCTTCCACGTTGTAATGACCGTAGCCGCTGATGACCTTTCCTGTCATGGGCCAAGGCAGACGGCCTTTATTGTTGGCAAAGCTGCCACTCAAACGGGTATCAACGGTGCTCAGATGAACTTCACGCTCTTCTGCTTTCTTTTCTTCGACCTCCTCGCGCTCTACTCGCTTGCGGTCGGCAGCAGCTTTGCGCTCAGCAGCAAGACGAGCTTCTTCAGCTTCACGGGCTGCACGCTCGGCACGTTCGCGACGGGCTTTGTCGGCTGCGGCGGCACGCGCTTCTTCTTTTGCCTTTGCTTCGCGCTCACGGGCCTCTCGGATACGCTGTTCGTTGGCTTTGCGCTCTGCCTCGGCAGCTGCTCGCTTACGGGCGCGTTCCGCTTCACGTCTCTTCTTGGCTGCCGCCTCTTCCGCAGCGCGTTTCTTGGCTTCTGCAGCGGCACGTTCGCGGGCTTTCTTCATCTCGATAGAAATGAGTCGGTCAATCTGTGCGTCGAGGGCCGCACGCTGTTTACGTTGTTCGTCGAGTACACCTTGCAACTCTCTCTGCTGTGCCTGCAGTGCGCTGACAACCTGTGCGCGTTCGTCTTTCTTGTTCTGTAAGACGGCTTGTTCCTGATTTTGGCGTGTGAGAAGGGTATTTTTATGGTTGCGTACCTGCAGCAGTTGTTGATTCTTGGCTGCCAGCTCTTGCTGTTTGGCTTTCACCAGTTCGCCCTGTGCACGCTGGAAGGCTGCATATTCCCGTACAAAGCGCAGTCGGCGATACATTTTGGTAAGACTACCTGCGCTGAAGACGAACATGAGTTTGTCCTGGATGCTACGGTGGCGAGCCATATAGCGCATAGAGGCGATGAATTTCTGGCGTCGTTCGGCCAGCTGTTCCTCTAAGGTACCAATCTGACTGCGGATGATGTCGATATCGGAATCGATATAACGCAGATCACGGTGGATGCCATCGATGGACTGCTGGTGCTGGTCGATTTCTGAGCTGATGGTAGCCAGTGTCTGCAGGTTTTTCTGCACATCGGCTTTATTGGCGTTCAGTTCACGCTCCTTGGTGTTGATGTTCTGTTGGATTTTCGACCGTTGCGACTCCAAACCCTTGATTTCATCGGTTTTGGTGTAAGTGGTCTTCTGCGTTTTCTTGCCTTTCTTTCCCTTCTGGGCTTTCTTCTGTGTAGCCTTGCCTTTGGTGGCAGTTTTTGGCTTCTGTGCAGTCGTTTTCTTCTGTGCAGAGATCTTCTTCTGCGCAGTAGTGGTTTTCTTTTGCTGTGCAGAGGCCGTAGGCGTCTGTATGGCAAAAGCCCAGAGGAATAGCAGGAATATGGTTATCTGTTTCATTTAGAGATTCATTAACTGTTTCAAAAGACTTTCTACATCCACCTGCTGGTATTTCGAAGATACATTGGTGCGCGTTTCCCAGTCGCTGTCGGTGGTGATTTTGTTCAATTCAATGGACACCTGTATTTTCTTGTTTTTACCTGTGGCGTTGGAGCTGATGTCGAAGGTTTCCTGATAAGGGAATTTCTTTGAGCCGAAAGCGCGGAAGTCGCTGTATTTCCAGTTGAGTGACGACTTGCCGTGTTCCTTGCTGTTGTAGGTGATATCGGCACTATTGATTTGTCCGCTGCCCTTGTCGGCATTCCATACGAAGGTCATATTTTTCTGTTCCAACGAGATCGGGTAGTCGGTACCTGTTGCTGCGAGGTTGACATCATATTCTTTGAGTTGTGTCTCACCAACTTTCTGTGCACCAGGTATGAACAGCTGGTTCCAGAACAGTGCCTGCAGGGATGCGAAGTTGATGCCGTTGCGTTTGAGGAAATCAACTTGGTTGTAGTCAGCTTTCACATACTGTTTGTGGATGCGGTCCATGATGAGCACGTAGTCTTTGGTGAACTCCAGGCGTCCTACCTCAGAGCCTATTAGGGGTACGAACAATTGCAGGCGGATGACGTCATCCTTGCGCATGTGGAGTGAGCCAGGAACGGTGATGTCCTTGCTGCCTGCCACGAGTGTGAAGGAGATTTTCGACACGAGGTTCTGCTGGTAGGCAGCATTGTCATAGACTTTCTGTACAAATGTCAGTTTCTGTTTGGCCACAGCGTCGGCACCTTGATTCTTGGCGGTTGTGACGGTCTGTGTTGAACTTGGGTTCGTAACGTTCTTGCCTGTACCGCAGGATATCAGCAGTAAACTGGTCAGTGATAGGGTGATAGCAACTATTTTTTTCATGTTGTTGGTTGATGGGAATTGATGGGAATGATGGGAATTAATGGGAGATGTATCTCTTTTCTTTGATTTTGCGGTCGAGGGTGGTGCTGTCGCTGCCCCGTTCGCGCGACAAGAGCCAGTATTCCATCGCCTTGGGTATATCACCATAGGCCGCATAGATGTCGCCGGCATGTTCCACGATGACGGCACTCACTTCGGCATCGTTGGCAAGTGCCTGGTCGATGTATTCTTTCGCCTCGTCGTAGCGTTCCTCCATGAAGAGTATCCATGCGTAAGTGTCGAGGTAGGTGCTGTTGGTGGGTTCTGCCTGTATCGTCTTCAAACTCATCTGCTCAGCACGTTTCAGGTCTCGGTTCTGCAGACTGAGGTAGTAGGCGTAGTTGTTCAAGGCTCCGATGTTGTCGGGCTTCCACTGCAGACAGCTGTCGTAGGCAGCGAAAGCCTCTTCGCTCTGTCCTTTCTCGTGGAGAATGTCGCCCATCATGGCATAGAAGTCGCTGACGATTTCAGGATTGCTCTCGTCGTTGATTTGTGCGGTACCCTTACGGAACACTTCCAAAGCCTGCTCATGGTCATCTTGCAGAAAGTGTGCGAATCCCTCGAAATAATAGAACAGCATCTCATCAGGATTGTATTCCTGTCCTGTCTGGCTCAGTGCGATCACACGCGGATAGTCTTGCTTGCCCCATATATTCTGTATCAGTTGCATGCGTGCGCTTACATTGTCTGGTTCGAGGGCCAAAGCCTGCAGCAGCACGGTGTTGATGGTGTCTTTCTCCATCTGTGCCAAATCCATATAGGCAGCTTTCATTATCAGCATACTGCTGGTGGGCGCTGTCTGCAGCACCTCGTCGAATACCGCCAGGATGCGGGTGCTATCGACATTGGCTTTCACCGATGTCATTACATACTGTCGCATGAGCGCCTGTTTCTCGCTCTCTGGAGTCTTCTTGCCTTTCAGCAATTGCATCAGCAGGATATCGGCCTCCGCTGTCATGTCTTTGGCACGATAATAGTCGAGCATCGACATCTGCGCCAGCGTGTTGTCTGGTTCTTCTTTGAGGACGTGGCGATAGATTTTCACCGCTTCGTCGGCCTTGTCGTTCTGCAGCAGCCAGTTGCCGAACATCACCTGATAGTTCAGGTCGTTGGGATGCTTGTCTATCAATGCTTTCAACTCGGCAAACGCCTTGTCTTTCTTGCCCTGCTGCTCGTAGATCTGCATCTTTGAGAAAGAAATCTGTTCGTTGCCGCCATCAAGCAGTTCCATCCTTTCGAGCGTATGCAGCATCTGGCTCTGGTCGTTCTGTACGGCATAGAGCTGTAGGAGCAGCTGCAGGATATCGTAGCGTTTGTGGTTAGCCTCGAACACCTTTTCGTAGATGTTGATAGCCTCCGCATATTTCCGTTGGTTGATATACATCTGTCCTACCTTTTCTACATACGTATCGTTGGTGGGATCCAGCTCGACGGCTTTCTCAAAGTAGGCCTGTGCCGTTGAGTCATTGCCCATATCGACGTGGTATCCTGCCAAGTGGTAATATACCTCTGGTGCATCAGGGTTGATGGTACGTGCATGACTCAGCAGGTCGAATGCTGCTGCATAGTTGCCTTTGGTTTGCTGGGAGATGCTTTCGTAGAGAAAACTGCGGTAGCGCAACTGGTCGGCAGGCGACAACGTTGAAACGTTCGGATGCGCTACTTTCGGCATCGGCTTGTCGATGTTGACGGGATGCGACGGCCGTGTGCATGATGCCAGCAGCCACAAGGCCATTGCCATCAGCACAACAGATGTTGCTTTATGAATGAGATATATCATTTTACTCCTGTATGACCGTATCCACCTTCGCCTCGTTCCGTTTCGTCGAGAGCCTCTACAACCACGAAGTCGCCCTGTTCATGACGGGCAATCACCATCTGGGCGATGCGCTCACCGTCGTTGACGACAAACTCCTCCTGTGAGAGGTTGATGAGCAGCACACCCACCTCACCGCGATAGTCAGCATCGATGGTGCCAGGACTGTTCAATACGGTGATACCCTTTTTCAGGGCCAGTCCGCTGCGTGGGCGTACTTGAGCCTCAAAGCCTGCAGGCAATGCGATGTGCAAACCTGTGGGTATGAGTCGGCGCTCGAAAGGCTTGAGAACGATGGGCTCATCTAAATTGGCACGCAGATCCATGCCTGCACTCTGTTCGGTGGCATAAGCAGGAAGCTGCTGGTGGCCACGGTTGACAACATTTATTTTTATCATATTACCCTTTTTTCGAACGAAGTTCTCAAGGAACTTCTTTTTTACCTTTTCATTATAATGGTGCAAAGGTAATAAAAAAAAACATATTCTTCTCTCTTAATCGATTTTTTACATTATCTTTGCATTCGATTTGGCAACTTTGCAATTTAAAAAGACTATGAATTGGCAACAATTGATTTCCAACAAACGACTGGGACAGGAATTCAGACATGCTGCGCGGCTTGACGACCGTTCTGAGTTCAAGCGTGATTATGACCGACTGATTTTTTCGGCTCCCTTCCGGCGGATGCAGAACAAGACACAGGTGTTTCCGCTACCAGGCTCTGTCTTCGTACATAACCGTCTGACCCACTCGTTGGAGGTGTCGTCGGTGGGACGCTCCTTAGGTGATGATGTTGCCAACATGCTCAAGAAGAAGCATCCTGAGCTGAAGGATACGCTGTTTGAGGAGATCGGCACCATCGTGTCGGCAGCTTGTCTGGCACACGATATGGGTAATCCGCCATTCGGACATAGCGGTGAGAAAGCCATCCAGACCTTTTTCACAGAAGGCGAGGGTGCTACGTTGCAACCGCTGGTGAATGATGCGTTCTGGAACGATATCACCCATTTCGAGGGTAATGCCAATGCTTTCCGCATCCTGACCCACCGTTTCAAAGGACGTCGTGAAGGCGGTTTCGTGATGACCTATTCGATGTTGGCATCGATTGTGAAATACCCTTTCGCCAGTAGTCTGGCAGGCAAGCACGGGAAGTTTGGATTCTTTTCTTCGGAACAGTCTATCTTTCAGAGAATCGTCGATGAATTGGGCATTATTTGCAAAAACATGCCTGGTGAGCCGCTATGCTGTGCACGTCATCCGCTGGTCTATTTAGTGGAAGCAGCCGATGATATCTGCTACGAGATTATGGACATTGAAGATGCCCACAAACTGAAGATACTGTCCTATCATGAAACTGAGGATTTGTTGTTGGGCTTCTTCGACGATGCGACGAAAGAGCTGATCCTGAAGCGTATCGTGGAAGAGGGCGTGAGTGATGAGAATGAAAAGGTGGTGTATATGCGTGCCCGTGTCATCGGTATCTTGGAACACGAATGCGTCAAAACGTTTGTGGAGCATGAGGACGAGATTCTGAACGGCACCTTTGAAGGCAGTCTCATCAAACATATCAGTCCGATGCAGCGTGAGGCCTACAAGCGTTGTACGGAGGTATCAAAGAAGAAAATCTACAACAGCAACACCGTATTGGATGTAGAACTGAGCGGATATAAGATTATGGAGACGCTGATGCGCGACCTGATTGCTGCAGCCGTCAGTCCTGACAAGTACCACAGTCAGCAGCTGATACAGCGTTTCAGCAGCCAGTATGACATTGAGAGTGCCAGCCTTGAAACACGCATCATGGCGGTCATCGACTATATCAGCGGCATGACCGATGTCTATGCGCTGGATATCTACCAGAAGATTAACGGCATCTCGTTGCCTGTGATATAAGAAGCCCCCTCTGACTCCCCCTGAAGGGGGAGGAAAGGAGAGAAGGAGTAAGGAGAGAAGGAGTAAGGAATAAAGGAGTATTTGAGAATTGGAGAACTTAAAAGAGAAAACGGCCAAAGGACTGTTCTGGGGAATGCTCAACAACGGCACCATGCAGGTGCTGAACCTGATTTTCGGCATTTTCCTGCTACGCCTGCTCACGCCTGAAGACTACGGTATTGTGGGTGTATTGGCTATTTTCACCGCTATCGCAGGCGACCTGCAGAGTGCCGGTTTCACGCAGGCACTTATCAACATTCCCAAACCTACAGCCCGCGACTACAACTCCGTCTTCTGGTTCAATGTGCTGATGAGCGTCGGCATGTACACCATCCTGTTTTTCTGTGCTCCATTGATTGCGTGGTATTTCCATCAACCCGTGCTGGTCGATGTGTCACGCTTTGTCTTCCTGGCATTCCTCATTTCGTCGTTGGGCATTGCCCATAATGCCTACCTGACCAAGAACCTGATGGTGAAGGAACAAGCCATCGCCGCCATCATCGCCCTGCTCATATCAGGTATCTGTAGCGTCATCATGGCGTTTCAGGGAATGGCCTATTGGGCCATCGCGTGGCAACAGGTCATCTATATCTCCGTACTCAACGTCGTACGTCTGTATTACTCCCGTTGGTGTCCTACTTGGAAAATCGATTTCGGACCCGTCAGAGGGATGTTCCGTTTTGCTGTCAACCTGCTGTTCACCAAGATTATCACGTCGCTGAGCAACAATATCCTGACATTTATCTTTGGACGAATGTTCCCCATGCAGGCTGTGGGATTCTATACCCAAGCCAACAAATGGAGCATGATGGCGCACTCCTTCGTGACCAGCTCCGTTCATCAGGTTGCCCAGCCCGTGATGATAGAGGCTATCAGCGATGACGAACGCGAGTGCCGCATCTTCCGGAAGATGATGCGCTTCACAGCCTTCGTCGCCTTCCCGCTGCTGTTCGGACTGGCATTGGTGGCACGTGAGTTCACCCTTGTCGCCATCGGAGAGAAGTGGCTGCCCAGCGTCCTGCTCTTGCAGCTGCTCTGTGTCAGCGGTGCCTTCATGCCCTTCTATGCCATGTATCAGAACCTTGTCATCAGCAAGGGACGTTCCGACATCTACCTGTGGTGCAATGTGGTGCAGATTGTTGCCCAGATTGCATTGGTGCTCGTTTTCGGCAAATACGGCATCACGGCGATGGTTGAGGCCTATGTGGTGTTCAACATCCTTTATCTGCTGGTGTGGCATTGGCAGACGCAGCGGGTGCTCCATCTGCGCCTATGGCATGTGGTTCTCGACATCGTTCCCTTCGCTTTGGTAGCCCTTACCGTGATGGTCGCCACCTATTTTGCCACCAGCTTCATCGAAAACAATATTCTGCTGCTTGTCTGCCGCATCCTCCTGGCAGCCTTCCTATATTTCCTCCTCATGAAATGCTCTCATGCCGTCGTTCTCGATGAATGCCTGCAGTTTCTTTTAAAGAAAAAGAAATGAGGAGTCGGTTCTGTGATAGAAAAAACATAATTTTGTGACTTGATTTAACGAATGGTATTAAAAAGATGAGTAAAAGAAAGAAAATAATTGTCGTCAATCCCTGGTGGAAGGGATTCCTCACAAGCATTCTGGGTACAACCATTTCCATTGCTCTGACCTTTGGTACAAATACATGGCTGAATGCCTCGAAAAAGAAAGAAGCCCAGTGGCATACCGCATTAATGGCCCTCTATGACATCGATGAGATTGTCAAACAGATGAGAGCCGACAGCGAGAAGGAAGAGGCATGTTTTGAGGTGGCATCGTACCTTTATACACATCAGGAAGAAATAGATTCAGTCTCCGTTGACAGCCTTAAAATGGCAGTCATCTACCTGTTGGAAGACCCCAGTGCCGTGCCGGAGTGGGCTGACGATTCCAAAGAGAAATCGTTCACTAACGACATAGATACGCGTCAGAACCTCAAACACCCGCAGTTCTATGACAATGTGCAGAAGTGTTACAGGTTGCGCAGGGATCTGCTGATGCTCATAGAGAAAGATCCATTGTTCAAGCGTCCAATATCCGCAGAAGACTACAGTCAGTTTCTCCAGCAGGTTAGTGATAAAGAACTGGAATTTGATGGCACCCTGAACGACATCGCGCTCAGGAGAATGCTGAGGCAGGCTTTTCAGCAACGTTCTACCGACCTGTATCTCAGAGGATATTTCGCTCGTCGTTCCGAATATGCGATGTGTGCGTTCAAACTCGAACAGCTGAATAAAGAGAACAAGCTCATCATGGGGGTTAGCGACGAGGATATTGCAGAATTTGTCAGACAGAAAGTGGAGAATTCCCAGCCTGCTACCCCAGAAATGATTGTCGGCACGTGGGAAACGGAACTTCAAGGTGACGGAAAGATGGAATTCAGCTACCAAAAGGACCATACTGTTGTCTATACCCGTGAGATAAAGGCTCAACTCGACTTGGAACTTATAAGGGAGAACATACACGTTCCTGTTCTTGTGCCTGCAACATTCCGTATCAATGGACGCTGGAAGTTGGAAGGCGACACGCTCAGACAGAACTATGACAACAAGACGTTGAAAATGTTATCGATAGATGTCGATTTCAGCAAGATACCCAAGGCTGCCCTTGAACGTGGGAAAGACAGCCTGGACGTCAAGAAGCAGCAGATAAAGGAGTTAATCATCCAAAAGATCAAGCAATCAGACTGGAACCAGCTTCGCAATGTGTCCTTCGACATGTCTGGGAAGATTATGATTTGGCAGAAGCAGGAAAAGACTCCTTGGGGTCACACGGAGACAAACACCGAGCAGTTGTACAGGAAAGAAAAGGAATAAAGAATAATCGCCCCGCTGCCTGATTCGACGGACAGCGGGGCGATGGTGATTATCGATCTACTGAAACTTGATAATTACTTTCTTTTGGTTATGGATATACACCCCGTTTTGTACGGGTTTGCTGTCCAAGCGAGTACCCTGTATGCCGTACCAATGGTCGTCGGCAGACAGGTTGTCAGTGATGGATTTCACGCCAGTAGGAGCAACCTTTGCGATGTAGTTGAACGGAATGATTTTCTTATATTGTGTATCACCGTTGAAAATCACTTCCACTTTTACATATAAGTTGCAATCTGCCGTAGGAGCCTTTTCCTGCTCTTCAATGTTGAGGGCAACGTCGAGGTCGCCTTCCCAGTCGAGCGGATGGTCGACAAGGCTGGCATCCGTGATTTTTTTGGTAGAGGACTGGATGGTCTCAGCCGTTTTGTCGTCGCTCGTCAATACGTAGGTGTTGATGAGTACGGTGGGGGCTTCTCCTTCTTTTTCAGCTGTCACGTAAGGATATCCGTAGTTCAGTTTCATGTGCAGTTTCATATCCTTGTCTGTGCCTGCAACATACTTCGACTTATCCAGCGCAGCATAGCAGCGAACGGTATCATTGACGCTAATAAGGATATTGTCGCGATTAGCACCCTCCTGCGTCCAGTTTGACTCCATCTTCAGGTGGTACTGGCCAGGCTCTGGGTCACAATAGGTTAGTTTCATCGAGTCGAGGGCAGCTACCAACGGCTGGTCAGGACGATACAGGCGCAACGTTTTCTCTGTCATCACTACCTCCGTCTCCTTGGGATTACCCTGGTCGTCTTTACCAAGAGCGAAGAGACGCAGCGTGGCTTTCTCAGAACCATTGAACTGGTTCACGTCGTAGGGATAGCCTGTATTGTAGAATGTTTTCACCTCAATGTTGCTGCCCACATTCACACTTTTATATCTCACGCGAGCAGACGGTTCGTCTTTTACTTCGACGGTTTCTTCGTAATTGTAGTCAAGTCCAGGAATGTAGTTACGATAGACATATTGTCCACCACGACAAATCTCTTTTCCAACATGATATTGTCCTTCCGAATACTCCATGTACTTTAGTTTCGCAAATATATCTGAGATTAAATCATTGGTTTCAGCCACGAAAGGAACACGGCCATACGGGTCGGTAAACGAGACGTGATAAACCTGATTGGCTGGCGCCACCACATCGCCGGCGGTACCATTGTCTACTATTATATTGGTGCTGACATCGATAAAACCTGCATGCAGTCCTTCCCCCTCATAGGGCGCATAGGGATCTATAAGGTTATTGTCACCATACAAACGAGTAGTGCTTTTTTCCCCTTGCGTAATTGTAATGTTCAACTTGCCCTCGTCTTGGGCTTGCATGTTTTCTGTTGGGATAATTGCACAGCAAAGGACGGCTGTGAGCGTCATCAGATTCTTTTTCATCATGATATAGTTTAGTTCATAATAATTTTTTTCATCTCATTGGTGGAATTGGCTGGAGTGGCCGTCCTTCGTTCCATCTTCTTTTTCTTACAATCCGGTCGCGGATGTCCCCCAAGTTGTCAACCATTTTTGTGTAATCGGGGCGATATTTGTAATGATATTGCATCGGCGGATTTTTTTCTATCTGATGAAACATAACAGATTGGGTTCTGATGGTGTCCTTTTCCTGTATGCTTTCCTGAGGTATCTGCAATCCATTCGGCTGGGAATGAACTAACAAGGATTTATCCAAATCGAACTTCATAGGCGGATTCGATGGGAATCTTTCGGAAAACCTCCATGAACTGCCTGGGATTGTCTGAGCCACTGCTGTTGCCGCTATGCAGATCAATGCCACAGATACTCCCATTCGTCGTAACTTCAAGATTATATTTTTCATTTTTATATTGTTATTTATAGAGTTCTTGCTACTTTCCGATACTCTGCGGGCGACATGCCATAGGCTTCGCTAAAGATGCGGAAGAACGAACTGCGCGAGAAACCGGATAGCTCGGCAATGATGGCCATAGCATCTGTTGTGGTTGCCAACAGGTGGGCGGCATAGCGCAGACGGTATTCATTGAGGAAGCCGTTAACGCTCTTACCATTGGTACAGGCGCTGATGGCATCGGTCACGTAGTGTTCATTGGTGCCGAGGAGCTGAGCCAAGCGATTGCGGTCCAGGTCGGCATCGGTATAGATATGGTCAGGACTATCCATGAGGTCGCAGATACGGCAGAAGAGCTGCTGATTGGCTGATAGGTTTTCTTGGGGTTCTGTCTTTAATTGTACGATGTTTTGCTGTTCTTCCTGTTCGCGCTGTTCTATATCGGCCAACAGTCGGCGGTTCTTCTCAAGGAGTACCTGATTATATTTTCTTGCACGCCAAAACAAGTATCCGACGAGCAGGATGACAAGGATAGCGGCGGCAAGCAGTACACGATGGATGTGAGTTTCGCTTTTAGCATCGTTCAACGCCAGTTCCTTTTCATGGGTCTGGTAGATGACTGCAAGCTCGGTAGCATCGCTTTGTTTCTGCCAGACGAGGGCAGAGTCGATAGCAGCGCAGATACTGTCGGCAAATACCAGCGCATCGGCATTTCGGCCAGCCTTGCGGTAGGCTACGTAGCGGGGAGAGAGACGGGTCGCGATGATGTCGAAAGTCATTCTGGCGTCATCGGTAGCCAAATAAGTGCTGTCAATGCGTTCGTACCAGTAGCTTGCCTCGTTGAAGCGACCAGCCGCCATCAAATATTCAGCCGCCTCGGTATAGGCAATCGGCTCCATCAGTCGGCTACGGGGGATGGCAGCATAAATAGCGGAAGCCTCGGAAGCATGGCCGGATTCTTGTAAGAGCAATGCCCGCTGGAGTGCAACGTGCCCTTTCCATTCCTCAATCAACAACGAGTCGTCATGTTCTTGCTCGACGAGTTCGAGTCCTTCCGCACAACGGTCAAGCCATGCTAATGCGCCTTCAATGTCTCCAGAAGTATGGTGAATAGTGGATATGTTCATACAGAGCCAGGCCGTATCCCAACCTGTTCGGCTTTCATGTTTCGCATTTTGTTGTTTTGCCTCGTACGCTTTCTGCCCCATAAGCTGTGCTTCTTTGAACTGGTGTAGCTGCAGTTGGATATCCGCCATAAGCATCAGCAAAGCAGACTCCATCCCTTTGGGGAATGCCTCGTTTCCTTCTGCCAGATGCAATAGTTCGGTGGTGACGTTCAGAGCGCCCTCAGTGTCACCCCGACGAAAGCGCAAACATGCCCAACGATAGCCAGCATCGGTATAGGTGCCCCAATCCTGTGAAGGGTTTGAGGCATAGCCTTGATAAGACTTCTTATAGAATTGCTCCGCTATCTTCATCTGCCACCCTTGGTCGTAAACGAGACCACGCAGATGATCGGCCTTTGGCGTACTGACAATCTTCTCCGTCTCCATGCTGTCGATGACGGTCAGGGCGCGCTTCAGGTTCTTGGCATCATAGGCTTCGTAATACCGCTGCCACGCTGCTTTTGCCTTCTCGTCGTTCTTCGTCTCGCTGCGATGAGTGCAACCTGCCATCATGGCAAGCACGGCGCATATTATAATAATGTGTATCCTTTTTTTCATTCAGACATCTTTATTATAAAATGTTTGCTTTTCGCATCTTTTGTCGCTGTTCCTCATTCTGACGGATGAACCGCTCGATGAAGACGTTCTGGTCGCCAATACGCCAACGCTGGTAAATAATGATGACGACAAGTGCCAGCACCACTACAATAAAGGTGGCGGCTAACGCAACAGTGATGATAAGTGCCATATTCATACGCATTGTTTTTAAATTCGTATGCAAATGTAGATAGTCTTCAGATAATAATAGTCTCATGATAGGAAAAAATAGTCTCATTTCGGGAAAGAAAAAGCTTGGCATTTTCTGCCAAGCTAAAATATCCCGATGAAATGGGCGTTTTTTTAGTTGAGACGATCGTAAATGCCTCATCAGTTTATGTGCAACACGGACATTTTATAAAGTCTTTTAACGAAAAGGTATAGCCAACGGAGGGGACGGCCATGCATGATGGTTGCCAGTGGCACGCAGCAGCGGAAGAGTGGGGAAGAGGGTTTGCCGCAGTATAGCAGAACTTCCTGACGGTTTACACCTACCTTTGCAGCAATGGAATAGATGTTGAGCAAACCGATATCCATCGCAGTGTAGTAAGTGCCCTTCTGGTCGTTGTGGCGAAGGTAGTCGCAGACGATTCCGGCTGCACGTACCACACTTATGATGTGTCGTGCAGAGATGCCTTCGGCGAAGGTGCCGTAGTCGTTGTAGCGATAGTAATACACTACTTCGTTCAGGCAAACACGACTGGCTTTGAGCAGGATTCTGCCCATGATGGCATAGTCTTCGGCAAGGTTGACTCCTTCGACAAAGCCAATGCCTGTTTCTTCGAAGATGGCACGACGATAGATTCGTGCCCACACATGATTGGTTACGGTATTCTGGATGAGGATGGCCTTCAGGTATTTATCTGTCGATAGTTGTGCCCAGGGCGCTGTGGTCGTCATTATCTTGTCGCCAGTGAAGGTGGCATAGGCGCCGTCAACGATATCGGCACCTGTCTCTACTTGTCTGGCAACCAGTTTCTCCACACAATCGATGGCAATATAGTCGTCGCTATCGACAATCATCATCAGTTCGCCTGTAGCCAGTTGCAAGCCCGTCATGCGGGCAGCACCCAGTCCGCGATTTTTCTCATGCTGTATGATGCTCACCTGCTGTTGTCGTTCAGGGAACTTGGCGAGCACCTCTTCCAGCACCTGGATGCTGTTGTCGGGCGTGCAGTCGTTGACGAAGATGTACTCGATGTCCTTGTATGTCTGCGAGAACAACGATTGGGCGCATTGTCCGATAAACTTCTCAACCCCATAGATGGGAACCAGTATGGATATTTTCATATTTTAATGCTTAATGCTCAATGCTTAATGCTTAATTATTCATCGGGATATGCTTAAATTTCCTGTTGATGAATTGTGCCAGTTTGGACAGGAGTTTCAGCAATGGGAAGAGACTGCGGAAGTGGGAGAGGACGATGAAGTGTTGCAGCATACCGTTGTTGATACGGGCAAATCTCAGGTAATCGTCTTTATAGAAGGGATCGATCAACTCATCGACCATGCGGTTGTTTTCCACAAGTGTGTCGCGCCATCGCACCTCGCTTGTGCCGCCACCCTCACAAATAGCCAGGAGGTCTGTTGTGCAAGACAGTTTGATGCGGTCTTTGACCAGTGGTTCGACGACAGACTTCAAGTCGGCGGTCAGCCGATAGGATTCGTCAAAGCCGTATTTCTGCAGCACGTCCTTGCGGTAATACACCGCTTGATGGTTGATGCCGATAGAAAGGAGGTCGTAGAGTGTCATCTCTTTTTTTACATGCCGCAACTTTCCGCCATAGCTTTCACTGCCCAAGATGATGTCACCATCGTAGGCGCTGACCGTTGACAATACCTGTTCGTCAGCAAAGCAGTCGCCGGCATTCATAAAGACCACATAGTCGCCTTTCACATACTTGATGCCTTTGTTCATGGCATTGTAGATACCTGTATCTTTTTCAGATACAAAGGTTGTGATGATGTCCTTGTAATTGGAGACAACATCTTTTGTGTGGTCGTTGCTCGCTCCATCGATGACAACGGTCTCTTTCTGCGCATACTGCAAGGAACGAATACTCCGCAGCGTACGCTCCAAACCTGCTGCATTGTTGCGCGTGACGACGATGATGGTGTATGTTCTTTCTGTATTCATTTCATCCAAGGATATGGTTAGCAATCAGTGACAGGTTGTGCCACCAGAGGAAAACGGTGAGGCACAACACCAGCAGCACTGCAATCAGTGAGAGGATGTTTCTTTTCTTGATCAGATATCCGACGGCTATCGGTATGACAAAAGCCCAATGAGCCGTCATGATATACACATCGGCAGAGGCAAAGTTCAAGCCCACGTGCAGGAGCATATCAAAGAGGAACATGGAAAGTACCATCCAGAGGAACTTCTCCCGTCTGCCCATCCAGATACCCAAGAGGAAGAGAGCAACAATCAGTCCTTCTGCGATGTAGTATCCCCAGTGGCTGTATCTGACAAGCACAGGGCGGTTTTCCCCGCGATGAGGGTCTTTCAGCGTATAGGTGTCGTGCAGAATTAGTCCTTCGCCAAAGACATTCTCAACAAGTGACGGCCATCGGTCGATATGATATTCGGTATCGGTGACAATCGGTATGTCGAGAATCTGCTGTTCGCGGCGTTCTTTGTATTCCTGCATGCCCGCTTTGTATTTCTCTGCATACGCCTTGTCTTTTTTTATCTTTGCCTGTTCGATTTTCATGATGCGTTCCTCTTCCTGTTTCTGGCTGGTTTCCATCTGATAAGCGTAGGCTGCGAAGAGAATCGCAACAGGAATGAGATACAGCATGAAATGGAGGATGAGCTTTTTGTATGAAACCTTTCCCCATTGTGTAAAGAAGTCGGCTATTCCCACCTTCACCAGATTCGTTGTGGTCACACCTGTGGCAAAGAAGGCAAGGGGCAGTGAGCACCACACAGATAACCGCTGGTTTCGTTTCAAAGCTTTTCCTGCCAGGTAAATGGTCAGCAACAGGATTGGCAACGAGATGCCCATGTGGTCAGGAAAGAACAGGATGATCATCACATGAGAAAAGGAGTAGAAGAAGAACGTGAGCAGCAGACTCATTTGCCACGACAGTTCCATCACCTTTCGCTGGATGCGATACATGAGTATCCACGAACAAGTAGCCAGCACCGTCCATAAGACTGCCACGATATAGATGGCGCAATTGATGTGGAACACCTCTTTCAGGCTGTTGTTCAATTCATAGAAAGGCCATAACATCATGGCGAGTACAGGATGTCGCGACAAGACATATACAGGGTGGAACGATGTGACGATGATATAAGTATAGGTGTCGAAGCCAGACATTTCCCCATGATTCCAGAAAGCACTCCAGGCTGCATACTTCGTACTGGTAAAGACAGCAGGGTTCCACAATACCATCATGTAGTTGAGGCCAATCATGATGACTACCCCCAGCAACGTGACGAGTATGGTTTCTTGATGCTTACGAAACGGGAATTCCATTTTTTATCAGTTTACCATATATGTGACAACAAGTGTGATGTTCCAGATGAGCAGGAACAGCGTCAACAGGCATACGATTACCCGTAGATAGGGCAACAGCCGACGTCTTAAACGAGCGAAGAGATAGCCGATGGCAATCGGCAAGATAAAGATCCAGTGCGGTGCCATGATGTATATCTCGTTGATGCCGAAGCCCAAGCCCATGTGCAAGGCCATATCGAAGGCGAAGAACGACATCGCTGTCCACAGGAAGCGTGACCTGCAGCCACAGAAGATACCTATGAGGAACAGCAGCACGATGAGGCCTTCGACCACATAGTTGATGATGTAGCGATAGTTGACGAACACCGGTCGGTTGCGCAGCACGTCGCCTAAGAGATAGTCCTGGTGCAGCTGAATGGATTCACCGAACAGATTCTCGACGGCTGTCGTCCATCGGGAAGTCGTTTTGTCGGTCCACCGCATAAACTCACCGTCAGCCATCGGCTTGCCCGTATTCTTGTTCCATATTTTCTGGTGGTCTCGTTTGTATTTCTCGCGTGCCTTCTGTTTGATAATCTGTTTGACATCAGCCTCGATTTTTGCCGAATCCACCGTGTGGGCAGTATCTTTATACTGCTTGTATATATTCTGGCGGTGTTGCTCGGTAACCTTCTTCTTCTGTTCTGCACGCGCCATCTCCTTCGGCCACACATAATGCCGATATTCCATCCGTGCTCCCACCCATATCAAGGCACAGGGAATGATGATGGCCAGCAGGAGGAATTGCCAGCGGAACAGACGTTTCCCGTTTGTGAAAAGGGCAGCCAGATAGGTTTTGATACCGTTGTTGAGTGAGATGCCTGCCGTCAGGAAAAACAGCACGACGGTCTCAGCAATCGTCATTTGTTGCTTGTTCTTCTGTTTGATGCCGCAGACGTAAAGCGTCAGCAGGAGCATCATCGTTGACATGATGAAATGATCGGGCACGAAGACAGCCACCATCACATAGCCAAACGAGAAAAAGAATGTTGACAGCAGGGCTGCATCCCATCGTTTGGCTCCGATGACTTCATGGATGATGCGATAGAGGAACAGGAACGAGTAGAACGCACAGAAGATGAGGATGGCCGCTACGATGAACTGCACCAGATTGATGCCAAACAGCAGCATCAGTCCCTTGTTGATCAGGTAGGGAATATACATGAAGAACGCTAGCAGCGGATGCCTGTACACATTGTATTCCGTATCCCAGTCGGAAACGGTCGCATAGGTCAGCGGGTCGTATCCGGATACCATGAAGTGCTGCACGAAGAAACGGTGATAGTTGTCGGTCAGCTGGATAAACTGCTCGAAATAACGGCATATCATCAATGCGTTCAGCGCTGTCATCGTCACAAATGCCATCAGTGCGAGACCTCTTTCCTCGCGACGGATTTTCCAAACCCTTATTAATTGTCTCATATCTCTTTTTTCTTTTCTTCGTTTTTCTCTTTTAAAAAATACCTTACCAGCAAGAAGTTCACAGGCACACAGATGCAGAACATCGGGATGAGTGCCAACCGTTTTTCCATCCCCACCCACACAAAGAAGGTGAGGCTGGTAGTTTGTAACAGGTAGTTGACCACATGTGACAACAGGAAGCCGGCACCCCGCTTGGCGGTGGATTTCACGCGGAAGGTGTAATGGGTGGAGGCGATATAGTTGAAGAGGAAACTGACGACATAGGCAATCGTATTGGCTACGACATAGTTGAATACGCCCACCAGCAGACAGTAGGTTCCTGCCTGTATCAGCGTGGAAACGGTGCCCACGATGCCAAAGCGGATGATTTCTCCTAGCTTCTCCCGCTGTTGCTCATCTAAACGATTGAAAATATTGGTCATCTAAACGGTTTGTAATGTCGTTCGTCTGCATAATCCAGCATGGCTTTGTCGCCAGCACTGTCGCCATAAGCAATGAGTGTATAGGTCTTTCGGTGAGGAAACGCCCTGTCGATGCGTTTCACCTTCTCTCTGCCGTAGCAGTTCTTGGTGAGGAATTTCCCCGTCACCCGAAACTGGCGCACGTCAATTTTCGTACAGGCTACCTGCAGTTGTCCGCTATTCAGTACCTCCGTGCCCGCAAACTCATGTTCGAAGAACGGGCGCACCCAGTTTTCGATGCTCGCGCTGACAACGATTACCTTGCTGCCTTCCTGTAAGACTGTACGCATCTGTGTGATGGCTTTCTCACGAAGAAGGTCTTGCTTGTCGTATGCAAACCTTTTGCATACATCGTTGAAGGCATCGATGTCCATTCCTTTGAAGAACCACGAGAAGAACTGTTGCTTCGCCTTCCAGTTGGGATAGAGCCGCAGTCTCATCAGCACAAACATCGGTGCAAACAGGGCCATCGCCAGATAGAATCTCCTGTTGCCGCAAGCATAGCGGATAAACGCTATGAGCGTATCTTTTTTCGTCAGCGTTCCATCGAAATCAAACGCATAGACGGTTGTTTTCTTTTTATATTGTTTCTCTTCCATCTCACATGAAATAAATGATGACCAAGAATGCTAATCCCCATGCGAGCACAATCAACTGTGTGAACGTGTCGCGCAGGATCACCTTTGTCGGGTCGCCGCTCTTCTTGTCAACGACGGCAATCTGGATATACCGCAGCAGTCCTACCAACACGAAGATACTCGTCAGATACAGGTAGTCAGTATGGAAGTTCTGAACCACTTCCGGTGATACGGTGTACATGATGTAGCACACCAGTGTGACCCCTGCCGTGATGGTGATAGCCTCGTTGATAAAGGTGAGGTTGTAGCGGATGGTATTCTTGCGTGGAGCCTCGCCCGTTTCATTCATGCGCAGGACATCGTCACGACGCTTGGCAAACGACAGGAACAGCGTCAGCAGGAATGTCATTAGCACAATCCATTTACTCAAGGTGATGCCTGTGGCGAAACCACCAGCCAACAATCGTAACACGAAGCCAAAGGCGATGATGCACACATCGATGATGGCATAGTCTTTGAGTTTGGCACAATAGGCCATGTTCAAGACAAAATAGGCCAGGAGGATGGCGGTCACCTTCAGATAGGTCTCTGAGGGTAACAGCAACAGCGTTGCCATTGAGAGGGCAAACATCAGGAACATCAGTCCGTAGGCCATCGGCATACTGATTGCACCAGCGGCGATAGGACGGTTACATTTCACAGGATGCCGGCGGTCGGCTTCCACATCGATGATGTCGTTGAAACAATATACGGATGAGGCGATGAAACTATAGGCAAAAAATACGATGATACCTTCTATGAGGTTGTTGCCTTTGAACAAGGTTCCGCCAAAAAACATCGGCATCAGCACAAAGGTGTTTTTGATCCACTGCTTCGGCCTGATCAGTTTAAGGATATTCTTCATTGTTCTTTTTTCTTGTTGAGCGTTTAGTGTTTTCACGAATCTATTTACTCCCCTCGCCCTTTGGGAAGGCTACGGGGGGGCGAGCTCCGCTCGGGATGGAGGGGTCGGGGGTGAGGCTCTTTATGATTTTCTGTAAGCACCATGCCAACGGTATCGTGATAGCCATACATGCCAGGAACGTCAGCCAATAGCCCCATTTGTGTTTCTCTAAAGGAAGTAATACGAACTGACAGTGTATCAGGTAGATTTCCAGACTGATGCCTCCTACGAACCGTAAGGCTCTCAGTCCCCATGAGGGCAGCCAGGTGAATACTTTCGTCAATACCAACACGGACGAGATGGTGAGGGGGATATAGATCATTCGTTCGATGAAAAGGGGGAATTTCCCGTGTAGCACTTGCTCTAAGTAGATGCAGGTGCCCAATGTCATCGCAAACAGGAGCAGGATGAGTCCCCATGAGGAACTTTCCATCTGCTGTTTCTGCCGGATCGTCTCGCCCACATTGATGCCGATAAAGAAAATTGGTACGCGACTCCAGAATATTTCAATATGTCCGACCGTCTGGTGGATGGGGCCTACCCACTGCACCATGCAGCACCATATCATCATTGCCACAGGGAGCCAGCGGTACATCGGGTGTCGCCGAACCAGGTTCATATAGAACGGAGCAAACATATAGAGCATCATCGTGGCGGGCACATACCAGAAATGTAGCTCGTCGTGCAGCCAGAAATCCCAGTTAATGGTGATATCGCCAATCAGGTCGATGAGGGATGTGCTCTCCTTGTGTGGCCCAAGATAGTCTTGGATGTAAAATAAACAGGCTATCACCAGCCAGGCTGGATAAACGCGCAGATAACGGCGGGCATAGAAGGTGAAGTACGGACGTTTGTTGTACGTATCCATCAGCTTCGTCCATGAGAACCATAACCCGATTCCACTGAGGAAGAAGAAGATGTCAACACCCAGGTTGCCCATCCTCTTCAGTCCGAAGAACGGATTCTGGCGTGCTACCGTCAGGTGGAAGAGTACGACAATGATGATCGCCACGCCCATGAGTTCCCCACGGTAGCGACTGATGGTGGACCAATCAATGGAGCCTCCCCCCAACCCCCTCCTTGGAGGAGGGGTAGTAGATACGTTTTCTTTATGATCCTTATTGTTCATATTTTCTTCAAGATTTCACGGAACACCCATGCCAATGCGATTGAGGCGAGAATATATAAAAAGAATCCGCCATACACATTGCCATGATGACTGATGGGGATAAAAACTCTGCGGGCGATGGGATGACAAATGAACATCGCTGCCGAGATGCTGCCCACCCATTCTAACCAGTTGTTGACAACTGCCGGCAGGATTTTCACCAGCGAGACGACAAACACAATGATTAGCATAGGCACTAAGTACCACGTGAGATAGTCCATGCTACAGGTGTAGATCATGCCTGCCACGAAGATGACGGTCAGCACATGATACAGCTTCGACGGCGGAATCTGCACATGTCGGGCGTAGAGCAGTCCCATGCCGAATGGCAACATCCCTCCTATAAAATTATAACGGACGCGATTCAATGTTTCGCTCTCTGGTCCGCAACATAGTTGGATGATTGTACACACCACGATGGCTCCCACAATCCACCCCCAATGACGCCGATAGAGCAGCAGGCGATAGACGATATACAACTGCAACATCAGACCGAAGAACCAATAGGGACCAGGCCAGATACGACCATCAGGATTCGGCAATAAATTGTTGAACATACCCAGCTGTGATACAATATCGACTACCGAATAATGATGCGAATCAGGGAGGATGGCATCCACCAGTGTGAAGGCCACATATCCCGCAAACATCATCTTGAACAGCTTCAGGAAGTGTACACGGATAAACGGCCACGCTCCCTTCAGTCGGGCACGTTCGTTCATCAGCTCCGGAGTAGCCTCATATTTGAGCACCAGTCCGTATGCACTCAGGAAGAGGAAGATGGGTACACCGTAATGGCCGAAAAACGACAACAGATGTAGCGGCAGGTTCTCATCGGGGTTGCCGAGTACATACTGCAGTCCTTCGGCATTCTTTTGGAAGAACTGGTATTCGTTCTCCCGTACGATACCGCGCAACCAGTGACTGTAGTTGTGAAGTACGATACCCAGAATGGCTATTCCCCTCAGGGCGTTGCATTCTGCTCTTGTCAATATCTGATTTCTCATTTTTTATTTTCTATTACCTTATCGTAATCTACCGTCCCCTTGATGATTCGCGGACGTCGTTCATCATAGTCTGGCGACAGGATGTTGTATTCTGCATGATAATCCTTCGAGTGTATTCCTGCCAGATACAATAGTAGGTGCGGTAGTGCATCGGTCATCATCCGGCGTTTCTTCGCAGTAATCAGCTCGCTGTAGATATCGGGGTGGGTCACCGCATAACTGTGTGAGCACCATACCCAGAACGGTACGTCAAACTCCTGATGGGCCAGTCGGGCATCAATCACCGCACTGTGGTTACGGCCAAAATGCTGGAAGCCGTCATCGAAACATTCTTCACCATGATCAGGCACATAGATCACGATGGCATTCTGATTCTCAAAGCGGCACAGAATCTGATCGACGATAGAGTCGTTATACAGCGTGGCATTGTCGTAGTGGGAAAGAATGTCGAGATTCTTTTTCGACAGGTCGGGACGGTCGTAGTCTTCTCCCGTCCATTTCCGTTGCTTACCCTCATAGCGGGTGTGGTAGTTGACGTGCTGTCCCATCACGTGGAAGATAATCAAGTTGCCGTGCTGATCGGTCGATGGCGGGATTTTTCCTTCTTCCAACATCTTGTCGTAGTCGCTCAGGATGCCATCGTCGAACCGATGTGTCTGGGTGTTGCGGACATCAAACAGTGCTTCACTCATCTCAGGGTCGTTGAGGAAGAAGCCGCCGCTGAAGTCGAAGACCGCTTCTTTGGCTTTCGGCAGGAACTGGTTGGTGATAAATGTCACCTGATAGCCGGCCTTGCGGAAATATTCCGGAAATAGCGGATAGTCACACCAGTCACCTTGCTGTCCGACCACATGCATGGAAAAGAGGTTCTTGAACACAAAACTGGTGAGGTTCCAGGGAGCTACCACATCCGTGAATTTTACCAGTTGTCCTCTGCGTTCCCGTTTCACCTGTCGGGGGGTTGTCGGCTTCTCGTAACCATACAACTGAGAATGGTATTTGTTGTAGCTTTCACCGATAATCAGCACAATGGTCGGACTGCGGAATGAACAGCTGTCAACTGACAATTTCTTACGGGCAGCCTTCAACTGGTCGATCTGCTGCGATGCCAGATGGTTGCTGAAGGTACTGAACCACAAGCGGTAGAGGGGTGTATAGAATGCTGCATGGTTCTCGGTGGTCAGCTCGTGCTCTACTTGTCCGATAGTCTGTTTGGCAAACATCTCCGCCATCTCGTTCTTGTTGTGGGCAGAAGCCAGTCCTCCCCATATCAACAAACCAATCACACCAACGCCAAATACGGGCCGTAATTGTTTGGTGATATCGATTGCATCTTCCAACAGCAGCTGCTTCGCCAACGAAAAACGGTTGAGGAATTTAGGCAGGAAGGCCAGGAAGATGTTCACCAATAAAATCAGCAGGATGATGCCTACGCCTGACAGCAGCACTTCTGAGGTCAGATAGGAACTCAGAAATTCTCCGGCTTCCCTTGAGTCGGTTTCACCTACCAGCAGTAGCATCGTGGGGTTCAAGGTGGAACGGAATTTCACGAAGCAGAACACATCAACGATGGTCACCAGATAAGCGATGGTGTAGCAGAAAAGGCGTACCCACCGACGGATTTTCCTGGGTAATACTGACAAGACGAGACAGATGATATACAGATCCACAAACAGCTCCAGCCAGACATTGTGATAGACAGAATCCTTTGCCCAGTTGTTCAGTTCCAGGAAGCAAGTCGTGATGCCCAATACGTACATCATCACAAAGAAAAGGGCATTCTTTTCTATCGGTAGGAAAAAAAGTCCCAAAGCCTTTGCGGTCTTTCGTAATATCAAAATCAATTTGTTCTTCATGCAATGATATCCAAAATCGCTGCAAAGGTACGTCTTTTTTTTATTCCAAACACAAAAGAAGCAAATATATTTGCTTTATGGGTTGAAAAATAGAGGGGCGAGGGGCAAGGAGCGAGGGAGCGAGGGAGCGAGGGGCGAGGAGGTGAAAGGTGAAAGGTGAAATGTGAAAGGTGAAACTAACGATAAAGCCGATGGCTTGTGATGAGTTCTGCAACTCGCGGAGGGACCAGCTGACTGATATCCTGACGGCTGGCGATACGCTGCCGTATCTCCGTGCTGCTGATATCCAGCAGTTCAGCCTGGATAAGCTGCACGTTTGAGGGTAGGGTAGCAGCATCTATGGGATTGTCTTTTCGCGGATATACGGCCAGGGAATAATGGGAAAGGATATCGTCGGCATGATACCAGCGACGGAACGTGGTCCAGTTGTCACCGCCAATGAGGAGTGTAAACTCGTGGTCGGGGTAGTCGTGGCTCATGTGCTGCAGCGTGTGCCACATATAAGATGGTTTGGACAGGTGAAATTCATAGTCGCTGGCGATCAAATTTGTTTCTCCCTGCAGCGCTTCCTCTGTCAAGCGCAGGCGCCAGCGGTCGTCCAACAGGTGGTCGTTGACCTTGAAAGGGTTCTGTGGAGAAACGACAAACCATACTTCATCGAGAGCTGCTTGACGAAGGAACGCCTTCGCCAGCGCGAGATGCCCGTTGTGAATGGGATTAAACGAACCTCCGTAGATACCTGTCTTAATCATTATTAGTCGATGAAACGGGCAAAATTATATGCTGTCCTTTAAAAACTCCTGCACAACTTTCAATGTGGCTGCTTTGGCTTCGTCCAAGTTGTCGTTGACGATAATTTGGTCAAACTGACTGGCAAACGTCAGTTCGTAAGAGGCTTTGGCCACACGACTGTCGATGGCTTCCGGTGAATCGGTGCCGCGACCTTCCAAACGGCGGCGCAACTCTTCCACCGACGGGGGTTGGATAAAGATGCTCAGCGCCTCGCCGCCATAGTATTTCTTGATATTGATGCCGCCTTTCACATCGACATCAAACACCACATTCTGTCCTGCCTGACGCTGACGCTCAACCTGTTCTTTCTGCGTACCATAGAAACGGTTCTCATACACCTCTTCATATTCCAGAAACTCGCCTTTCTCTATCCGCTTGCGGAAATCCTCTGGCGTCACGAAGAAATACTCCACACCGTCCTGCTCTGTTCCTCGCGGTGGTCTGCTGGTACAGGAGATGGAGAAATACAACTTCAGCTCAGGATGCTCTTGCATCAGCCAGTTCACAATCGTACTCTTCCCACTGCCGCTGGGGGCAGAAAAGATAATGATACGAGACTCTCCCCCCTGCCCCTCCCTGTGAGGGAGGGGAGTAGATACGTTTTCTTTATTGATTTTCTTGCTCATACATTAATTTATAAATACTATCCATTATTTTAATTTCCATTTGCGAATCTATTTACTCCCCTCCCTCAACAGGGAGGGGCAGGGGGTGGGTCTTCTGGGGGTGGGTCTCCTGGGGGTAGGCTTTAATACAACAACACCAATCCGGCGATGGCTGCGTAGCCGATCATGCGGATGGGGTTCACCTTTACCCATTTCGTGCCGATGAAAGTGGCAGCGAAGAGGAAGAGGCTGATGAAGAACTGCCAGGGGTTGGTGTCATACGATCCGAAGTTCTCCGTATTGCAGAGCAACAGCGTGGCAGCAGCCAACAGACCCACGACAACAGGGCGCACCCCCATAAACACCGACTGCACCAGCGGGGTATGCATGTATTTCATGAACATCTTGCTGATGAGAATCATCAGGATGAATGAAGGCAGCACCAAAGCGAAGGTGGCAGTAGCACTACCCAAGACGGCCCAAAGGTCGTTCATCTGGGCATTGTGTACGGCAGCATAGCCGCAATAGGTGGCAGAATTGATGCCGATAGGACCTGGTGTCATCTGTGAGATGGCTACGATATTCGTAAATTCAGCCGATGAGAGCCACTGATGGTTCACCACCGTTTCTGTCTGAATGAGCGACAGCATACCATAGCCTCCTCCGAATCCGAAGAGACCTATCATAAAAAAGGTATAAAACAGCTCAAAGAATATCATCTCGATTATAGTTTAATGCTTAATGCTTAATGCTTAATGCTTAATGCTTAATGCTTAATGCGTAATTATCCTCGATCCCTCGTTCTCCTCGCTCTCCTCGCTCTCTTCGCTCTCCCTCCCCTTGGGAGGGTTGGGGTGGGGTCTCCTATTCCGTCGGCCGGATAAAGTGGCCGTAGAGGTAGCCTCCGATGCCGGCTGCGATGATGATGAATATCGGATTGACGCCGACGAGCCATATCAGGACGGCACTGCCGATGGGAATCCAGCAGTTGACCAATGAGATGCCGGCACTTTTCGCCATATTGAAGGTGGGTACTGCGATCAATGCGACGACGGCAGGACGGATGCCTCGGAACATCGCCTCAATCCAGCTTATCTCCATGAAACGGTGGAAGAAGATGGCGATGAGCAGGATGATGAGGAACGAAGGCAACGCTGTTCCCAAGCTGGCACAGAGGGCACCCCGCATCTTCTTGAGCTTGTAGCCGATGAAGATACTGGTGTTGATGGCGAATACGCCCGGACAGCTCTGAGCGATGGCGATGAGGTCGATAAACTCCTCTTTCTCAATCCATCGGTGTTTGTCCACAACTTCCGCTTCTATCATCGGTATCATAGCGTATCCACCGCCCAGGGTGAATGCACCAATCTTGAAGAAGGTTTTTAATAATGCATAATGCATAATGCTTAATGCTTAATTTTTACCTTTTACTTTTTACCTTTCACCTTTTTACTTTTTCCCCTCCACCCATTTACGTGCATTGACGAAGGCCTCTATCCAAGGAGTCACCTCGTCGTTGCGACGGTTGATTGGATACCATGCGTTCTGCCAGGGGAAGATGGCACGCTCCAGGTGCGGCATCATCGCAAGATGTCGTCCGTCGGCCGAACAGATACCTGCGACGTTATAGTCGGAGCCGTTCGGATTGCCTGGATAACCGGCATAGTTGTATTTGGCGATGATATTGTATTCGTTCTCAGCCTTTGGCAGATGGAACTTTCCTTCTCCGTGAGCCACCCAGATACCCAGTTTGTTGCCGCTGAGTGAACCGAACATTACGCTGTTGTTCTGTGGAATCTCCAGGGAGATGAACTCGCTCTCGAACTTATGGCTGTCGTTATGGAGCATACGGGCTTGCTCTTGCCTCTTGCTCCTTGCTCTTGCCCCTTGCCCCTCAATGAGTCCCAGCTCAACCATCAGCTGACAGCCGTTGCAGATACCTAATGAGAGGGTGTCCTTGCGGGCATAGAACTTGTCGAGCGCCTCTTTCGCTTTCGGATTGAAGAGGAAGGCGCCGGCCCATCCTTTCGCCGAGCCGAGGACGTCGCTGTTGGAGAAACCGCCGCAGAACACGATCATGTTGACTTCCTCCAGCGTCTCACGACCCGTTATCAGGTCGGTCATCATCACATCTTTCACGTCGAAGCCGGCCAGATAGAGCGAGTAGGCCATTTCACGTTCACCATTGGTGCCTTTCTCGCGGATGATGGCAGCTTTTGGTCGTTTGGTCGTTTGGGTGTTTGGTCGTTTGGTCGTTTGGGTGAGGCCGTATTGTGACAGCTTGCCTGTGAAGTTGTCGTTGAACTTCATCTGTAGCGGTTGCTGCTTGTAGTTCTCGAAACGTTCGGCAGCCTTGCCGTTGAAGCTCTGCTTGCGGTCGAGCAGATAGGAGGTCTTATACCATACATCGCGCAAAGCATCGATGTCGAAGGTGAAGCTAGTCTCTCCTTCCCACACAATCTCGATGGTTCTGCTGTCGAGCGTAGGATATCCGATCTTCGCATAGCCGATACCCTCGTCCTCCAGGAACTTCCTCAGTTCCTGCTTGTGGCTGTCGCTGACCTCGATGACCACACCTGGGTTCTCGGCAAAGAGCATCTTGACGATGTCTTTGCTGTTCAGGTCGTGCAGGTTGATATGCATACCGCCAGTAGTATTGGCGAAGCACATTTCTAATAAGGTAGTAATCAGACCGCCGGCGCTGATATCGTGACCAGCCATCACCCATCCCTTGCGGATGAGTTCCTGAACGGCATTGAAACAGTCAACGAAATATTCCGGATTCTTGACGGTCGGCACATCGTCGCCTACTTTTCCAAGACTCTGCGCGAAGGCACTGCCACCCAAGCGCTGCTCGTCAAACGAGAAGTCGATGTAGTAGAGCGATGCATGCTTGTCGTTGACAACAACCGGCGAAACAACCTTCTTGACATCCGATACCTCGCCACCAGCGCTGACAATCACCGTTCCTGGAGAGATGATCTTCTCGCCGTTCGGATATTGTTGCGTCAGCGATAGCGAGTCTTTTCCTGTCGGCACATTCACGCCGATTTCACAACAGAAATCAGACAAGGCTTTCACGGCAGCATACAGACGGGCATCCTCGCCTTTCTGTGAGCGGCACGGCCACATCCAGTTGGCTGACAGCGATACATAGTCCAATGGACGCATGCCGTCAGCTTTCTCACCAGCTCTTCCCAACGGTGCCCAAACCAGATTGGTCAATGCTTCAGCCACTGACAAGACGGAACCTGCTTCGGGTGAAGCCAGTCCTGCCTGTGGCGCATGACCGATTGCTGTTGCGATACCGGCTTTGCCCTGATAGTCAAGGGCTACAACACCACAGTCGGACAGTGGCAACTGGATTTCTCCCTGACATTGCTGACGGGCAATCTTTCCCGTCACCGAGCGGTCCACCTTGTTTGTCAGCCAGTCTTTGCAGGCTACGGCCTCCATCTGGAGAACACGCTTCAGGTAGTCTAGAAGTTCTAGATTGTCTAGATTTTCTAGACTATATTCTACTGGCGCATAGTGGCGCTCTACCGTTTCATCCTTCATGATGGTTTTGGGCGAATGGCCGAACATCTGTGCCACATCCAAGTCGAATGGCTTCACGCCGTCGCCTTGTTTGAACGAGAAATGTGCATCGCCTGTCGTCTCGCCCACCACAAACAGCGGTGCACGCTCACGCTCAGCAATCTGGCGTACGTGGTCGATATGTTTCTCGTCGATGAGCAGACCCATACGCTCCTGACTCTCGTTGGCGATAATCTCTTTGGCAGACAGCGTCTTGTCGCCAATCGGCAACTGGGTCATATCAATCTCTCCGCCACACTCTTCTACCAGCTCAGACAGGCAGTTCAAGTGTCCGGCACTACCGTGATCGTGGATAGAGACAACGGGGTTGGTGTCTTCCTCTACCAATGCACGCACCAGGTTGTAGGCACGCTTCTGCATCTCCGGATTGGCACGCTGTACGGCATTCAGTTCGATGCCATTGCTGTAGCGACCGGTATCTACTGATGAGACAGAGCCGCCGCCTAAGCCGATGCGATAGTTGTCGCCGCCGACAACAACGATCTTGTTGCCTTTCTGCGGTTCCTTCTTCAGACAGTCGCGTTTTTTTCCGTAACCCACGCCGCCGGCAAGCATAATCACTTTGTCGTAGGCGTATTTGGGAGATTGGTCGTTTGGTCGTTTGGTCGTTTGGTCGTTTGGGTGTTTGGTTGTTTGGTCGTTTGGTCGTTTGGTCGTTTGGTCGTTTGGGTGTTCCTGATGTTCGAAGGTGAGCACGGAACCGCAGATGAGCGGCTGACCGAACTTGTTGCCGAAGTCGCTGGCACCATTCGATGCCTTGATGAGAATCTGCTCTGGCGTCTGGTACAGCCATTGGCGAACGGGCAGAATATCTTCCCAGTCTCTCGTCGTATTCAGAGCCTCCCCCTTCTGGGGGAGGTTGGAGGGATGGGGTGGCATAGTAGCCTCCCCCTTCTGGGGGAGGTTGGAGGGGGCTAATCGTGGATATGCTGTCATATATACAGCGGTACCAGCGATAGGCCATGAACCGACACCGCCGCCCATACGGTCGCGAATCTCACCGCCGGTGCCTGTTGCAGCACCATTGAACGGTTCTACCGTTGTGGGGAAATTATGGGTTTCTGCCTTCAGCGAGATGACACTCTCGATATCCTGTACCTTGAAATAGTCGCTTGTGCTCTGGTCGGCAGGTGCAAACTGCTCAACGACAGGTCCTTGTGCAAACGCCACATTATCTTTATAGGCCGAGAGAATCATACCTGGGTTCTCGGCAGTGGTCTTCTTGATCATCGCAAACAGGCTGCTTTCCATCTCCTTACCGTCGATGATGAAGGTGCCGCCGAAGATTTTATGACGGCAATGCTCGGAATTGATCTGGGCAAAACCGAAAATCTCGGAGTCGGTCAGCGGACGGCCGTTCTGCTTTTCAATCTGGTGAAGGTATTCGATTTCCTCTGGGGAAAGGGCCAGACCTTCCTCCTCGTTGAATTTCTCCAAGTCTTCCACTTGCTTGATAGGGGCCGGCTGGATGTTGACCGTGAAGATATCCTGGTTCAGCCCGTCATATATGCGCTGCAGCATCGGGTCGTGGTCGGCATCCTTCGATGAAACCGGGAAATATTCCTCGATACGTGAGATTCCTTTCAGGTTCATGTTCTGCGTTATCTCCACCGCATTCGTTGACCACGGCGTCACCATTTCGCGACGCGGACCAACAAAATATCCGCTCATCGTTTCGGCGTTTAAGCATTCGGCGTCGCCGTAGAGCCAGCACAATTCGCGGATTTCGTCCTTACTCAACTGATGGTCAACCTCAGTTGCTATCACACTCTCTTGGGGGGTCTTGAAGAATATTATCATTGTTGTTGCAATTTGTCGATGAGTCTGTTCTTATTTTGAAGTTTTTAAATCTTCAGCCGCTGCTGTTGAAACGTCTTTTATTAATTTCTCTGTTTCTTCCACTAAAGGAATAACATCCTCCTCTTCGAGATTATAGTGGTCATTATAGTCTCCTGTCAGTCGTAATGTATAAAGTTTATTGTATAATTTTCCTTGTTCCCTTGAAAACTTCCCCGTCTTAACAAAGTGTAATCCGAACATTCGCACAATCGAGTCATGCCCCTTTACATAATAGCCATTGGCAATAAGCAAAGCAGAAACAGCATAATATGCAGCATAATAAAATCGATTAGCAATAACTTCCCAGGATTTTAGCGGAATATTCAATTTTGCTTGTTCCAGAGCGCGCATCGCTTTTTCCAAACGATATGTTACTACGGCATTTCTTTCTTCAAAGGTTAAACTCATAATACAATACCTTCTTTTATTACGTTTTTATAAAATGGAGTAAATGAATTATTATCCCAATCTTTTTTTGTATATAGCACAGTATTGATGTCTTCACCATATTCCCACCCTAATTCTCTAAGAGGATATGACACATTGTCAATATCTTCCAGGTTGATACGTGGTTTTTCTAAAAGAATCAACACGTCCCAGTCAGAATCATCGCGGGCGTCCCCACGAGCTTGAGAACCAAAGAGAATAATCTGGCTCCCCTTTGGCGTAAGCTTCTTGGCGGTAGTCGCTATTGCGTTTATAATATCTGCCCTTTGTTTTTTAGTCATATTATATATATATAATCGACCGCAAAGTTAGAATTATTTTCTGACATAGACAAGAATTTCGCTGAAAAACCCAAAACTACTGCCAAACCCAATGCCGTTCGTGGTCGCTTAAATTGCATAAATATCCATCAAATTCATGCGTTTTTCTTTAAATTCTCCATACAAAAAGTAGTTTTTTGGTCACTTTTTGCACTTTTCAATCCATTTTTCACTCTTTTCTGCGCCAGTTTTGCCATTTTCAGACCGATTTTCACCCCTTTTCGGGGTCATTTTACCAAATTCTGATTGCGCTTGTAAATATTTGGCAGTCAAATGAATAACGCTTGTTTTCGAGCTTATATCTTTCTCAAAATAATGGCTTTTTGCAAAAATGAAATTCTCTAGAGAATTTTTTGTAAGAGGATAGCTTTCGCAACAAATTCTCTAGAGAATTTTGTGCAAAAGCATACCTTTTACCTTCCAAAACCTGTCAGTCTCCTGTCAGTCTCTGTCACTCTTTTCAAGACTGCAGCCCCTGTGTTTATCGGCGTTCTGTCAGTCTGTCAGTCTATTTTTCATTTTTTTTGCTGTTTTGGTACAAAAATATTCCACTTTTCCGAATAATTATACATCAAAATATTGCTAATTTTCTAACAATCGCTGCACTATTAATGTTTTGTTTACACTATTATTTCACAATAAGGGTAAAAGGCTGATAACGTTTTTTAACACAATTTTTTTACAGATTTCTTGTCCGTATTTATGAATTTTCATATCTTTGCAATGTTGTTTTGTAAACAACTTATCAGCACAATGGTGAGAGACATATAACATTAAACCTAAATGATTAACAACTTTAATTTAAAACAATTATGAGAAAAACAAGATTACTAACTTTGCTCTTACTGCTCATGACCGCAGTGACGGGCGCTTGGGCTGACTCGGTAAATGACCTTGTCGCTGTTGGGCCTGGCTATACCTTTATAGCCGACAACATTACGAGTAATGGTACTGTGCAGACCCTTGTTGCGAACAAGCTTTATGACGAAGGTCGCATCTTTGCTCCTACTGCCAATTCTGTTGCATCAAACAAGGGTAGCAGTACTATTGCAGACGTTAGTCATTTAAACAGCTTGCGTCTGAAGAAAACTCAAGATCAGCTGGTGTTCAAGGTCAGCGAACCTTGTATTGTAACGTTCTACACTCAGAGCCATAAGTCTCGAGGCATCAATGTCGGCAGTTCTGCAGGCGGCAATGACTATGGTCAACAGTCAGTAAACACAACAACGTTCAAGTGCACGATCCCTGTGGCAGGTCTGGTTTATCTGTCTTCTTTTGATGGTGACTTTTATTTTGCAGGTTTTGAGGTGACAGGTATAGAGAAGACCGTCTATTTCGACGACACCAAATCTCAATGGGGAACAGTCAATGCTTATGCATGGTACAACAATGGTGAAAGTGATATTCCTGTTTCTGCTGTCTGGCCTGGTGATGATATGACCTACGATACAGAAAAAGGTCTGTATAAGTGGACAACTACGGGAAACCCCACCAAAATCATCTTCAATAATGGTAATGGCACTGAGACCTTTACTTCTGACTTCGTTGATGGAGCGACCTACGATGTGGATGGTAGAAAAATGACCGTGACCTTCAAGACAGATAAAGACTGGAATGGTGTATGGGTCTATGCATGGAGAGATGTAGATATTAATTATAAAGAAGAACCTTTTGGCCCATGGCCAGGCGACCAAATGACGGATAATGGCGATGGCACATTGACATATACTTTCTCGGATTTCAACACTCCAGAAAAAATCATCTTTCATAATGATGATGGTGACCAGACTCCTGACTGGGACTTCGAGGCTGACAAGGCATACGAGTATATCGAGCATACTTACACTGCAACTTTCACCACCGACAAACAATGGGATGAGGTACGTGCCTACGCATGGTCTGGTGATGGTGATGGAGCTAAAAAGTATCTCGGTGATTGGCCTGGCACTGCTCTGACTGCTGAGGGAGGCGTTTATACGGTGTCGATCAAGACTTATGACGAGGCTCCTGAGAAGATTATCTTCAATAACGGCAAGGACGGTGACGAGAAGGAACAGACTCCAGACTGGACCTTCGTAAACGAGAAGGCTTACACGTATATGCAGAAAACATACAATGCAACTTTCACTACCGATGCTAATTGGGAGAACGTTTATGCCTATGCATGGACTGGTGATGGCGATGGAGCTACAAAGTATCTCGGTATCTGGCCTGGTACTGCTCTGACTGCTGATGATGAAGGTGTCTATTCTGTAACCATCAACACCTATGAAGAAGCAGCTCCTGCAAAAATCCAGTTCAATAATGGCAAGGACGGTGACGAGAAGAAACAGACCAACGACCAAACCTTCGTGGATAGTAAGGCTTACAAGTATATCACCGCTACTCCGCTCTATGCATTAACTGAAAATCAGACATTTGTTGCTGGTACAATGGTCGATGTGAAAGACGCTGACAACGACGTAGTTGCAACATTGACATACGGTGTTTCTGGTGGCAATGACTTTATCCAAACCACCGATGCATATGGTTCAAACGATGATTATGCTGGTTTTGGGTATATGACTCCAGGCAACAACCAGAATGGTGGTCCTAATACTGGTACCGTTTACACGATTAAACCTTTTTATAATGGTACCATTACCGTAGGTGTTCGTCTGAATGGTGGAAAAAACTTCTACATCCAGGAGGATGGGACATCGATGGAGGGTTACGATGGAATCACAATTCCCGAAGCTACCAGCACTTCTTATAGCTTCCCCGTAAAAGCTGGAAGCACTTACAAGGTTTACTGTACAGGATCTAAGCTCGGTTTCTTCGGCTTTGACTATACTGACTATACTAAGCCGGAATTGAAATTCCAAATCGCTGGTTCAATGACTGAGTGGAACAAGATTAATGTTCGTACAAACAGTATTACGTTCACCAACCTCGCGGCAGGAACATATAAGATTAAGGTGATTGACGGAGAAAATTGGAAAGGTTTCAAAGATTTGACTGAGGTTACAGACAATCTGTATTACGATACGGACGACAATGTATGCTTTAAGCTAGGTGAGGCTGGCAATGTGACTGTTACCTATATATCTGGAGAGACGTTTACTGTAGTTGGTAATTTCGTTGCTCCGACGGTAGCACTCGCTGGCACCATGAATGAATGGAGTACAACGGCTAACGTTTTCACGACTGCAGCCGACCAAAAGACTGCAAGTATGACTATCAATTTGGCTGAAGCCGGTGATTATGAATTTAAGATAGTTGTTGGTGAAAATTGGCTGTCTAAAGAAGGAGAAGGAGGAAGTAAGTATTCACTGCATCGCGGATGGAGAACCGTAGATGATGTTGACCAGTTTGAAAAGGAGCCCTTTAAGTTGACAGCAGATGTTGCAGGTGACTATACCTTCACATGGACGTATGCTACCAATACGTTGACGATAACCTTCCCGACTGGTGATCTGACTTTGGACGAGAAAGTTGATAATACCGCAACTCTGACAGAATGGGACGGCACAAGTGCCAACGTGACGCTGAAGCGCACGCTGACGTCAAACGGTTGGAACACTTTCGCTGTTCCGTTCGACGTCAGTTCCACAATGCTCACCACGCTGAAAACAACTTATGGCGTGACGGTGAAGGAACTCACCGATGCCTCATTCGCTGACGGCACGCTGACGCTGACCTTCGGCGATGCCGAGAGCATCGAGGCTGGCAAGCCCTATATAGTGAATGTGACGAGTAACTTCGACTTCTCCGAAATACTCATTCCTGGAGTCATCATAAGCAAGACCGCAAAGCCTTTCACTTCGACCAACGTTGACTTCATTCCTACGCTGGGCAAGACGACCATTCCTGCTGGCGACGTGAAGAACGTGCTCTTTATGACCAGCGGCGGTAATCTGAAGCATCCGACAACGCTACCCGCCGACATAAAGGGTTTCCGTGCATACTTCCAACTGAAGGGTGATGCAGTCAATGCAGCCAGCTTCAACCTCGACTTCGGCAATGGAGAGACGACGGGAATCAACAGCCTCACCTCCGAACCCTCTTCTAATGGTGAAGGAACTATCTACTCACTCGACGGTCGCCGTCTCAGCAGTAAGCCTGCTCAGAAGGGCGTATATATCGTGAATGGTAAGAAAATGGTTATTAAGTAAAGTATGGAGGACACAAAAATGAAGAAAGAATATATAAAGCCCGCTATGCTGGTGGTTCTCATGAGTGCTCGTCAGCAGATGTTGGCAGGTTCTTTAACAAACGTTACTACCACGAACCTTGACCCCGTAACCCCCATAACCTATGATCCTACGGATCCTGGTGTTGACCCTTGGGACGAAGCCCAGAGCCGTGAAATGACGTTTGACGAGGAGGAGGAAGACGATTTCGAGGATGACATCGTGTAATACGATGGATATCAAGCAGCAGAAGGCACCTTCGGGTGCCTTCTTTTTTTTAAGCCCCCCTCCTGCTCCCCCCTTAAAGGGGAGAGAGAAGATAGTTTTGGACGGATATAAAATAAATCGGGATTTATTTTGTTTTCTCTTCGCTTAATCGAAATTTTACACTATCTTTGCACTGTTAAACATAAATGATAAAATGATGGAAGCAATAACCTTCACTCCGGCACAAGTACAAATACTCAATTTGGTATCCCGCATCAGGACAACCGTAGGCTTGGAAAAGTTGCGTCAACAGTTGGCTGCGTTCTATGCCAAACAGATTGATGAAGAGATGGACGCGCTTTGGGAGAATGGCCAGTTCGATGAGAAGCGTATGCAGGAACTGCGAGGTTCTCATTTCCGCACACCTTATAATAAATAACGCGCGTAAATATATAATAAGGTGTAAAAGGAGGGAAAAACACATTGTATGTAAAACACTGTTGATTCCTGTTAAGAAACGGCTTGCTGGACGCAGAATCGTACTTTGCCGGTTTTTGCACAAAACACGAAATATGTGCAGGTAAACGTTTGAGAAACAACAGTTTACATTGAATGTTTGCTAAAAAGTAACAAAGTGTAAGTATTAAAAAATGTTTATTTCTGCGTGTTTTTTATAATTTTTCTTGTTGGAGCAGTTTATTTGATTTACTTTTGCACCTTGTTATAAAGTGGGCCAAAATCTCATCACCTCTTCGGAAGAGGGCTGAAATAGTTCGCATTTTGAAAGAAAATCGGAAAAACTCACATCATTGAGGAATCGTTACGATGCGGCTCTGGACCCTGAATGATGCCAAAGGAAACAATAGAAAATTATATATTTTTAAATTTAAAGAGAGAGTTTTATGATTAAAAAATTAACAATGATTTTTGCCGGCCTGTTCCTGTGTGCAGGAATGGCACTGGCACAAATGCAGGTTAACGGTACCGTTACGAATGCTGACGACGGTGAACCTGTCATTGGAGCATCTGTTAAAGTTGTAGGCTCAAAACAGGGAGCTGTAACTAATGTAGATGGTTACTTCTCATTGAGTGCCCCTGCAGGTGCTATGCTTGAGATTTCCTACATTGGTATGGAAACCAAAACCGTAAAGGCTGCTCAGAACATGCGCATTCTGTTGAGTTCAGATACGCAGCAGTTGGAAGAGTTTGTTGTAACGGGTTACGGTTCAGCCAAGAAGTTAGGTACGATTGCCGGTTCTGTAGAAACGGTGACCTCTGAGAAATTTGAGAATCGTCCTGTCGCCAACATTGGTGATGCTTTGCAGGGACAGGTTGCCGGTTTGCAGGTGTTTACCTCTTCTGGTGAGCCTTCTGCAGGAGTTTCAATGCGTATTCGTGGTGTGACATCAATCAATGCATCTACTACCCCGTTGTACATTTTGGATGGTTCTGAAATCACTTCTTCTACATTCCAGACATTGAATCCAAACGACATTGAGTCAATTACAGTGTTGAAAGATGCTTCTGCAACAGCTATCTACGGTTCTCGCGCAGCTAACGGTGTGATTATTTTGACATCAAAGCGCGGTAAGTATGGTCAGCGTGCTGAGGTAACTGTATCTGCACAGTTTGGTATTTCTAAAATGACAGGTGACCACATGGAGATGATGAATGCAGAGCAGTGGTTCAACTTCCAGGAGATGCTTACTCCAAGTAACAAGGATAATGCCCAATTCCAGGATATGAAGAACTACTATCTGAGAAACGGTATCTCTACTGACTGGTCAGAAGAACTGTTCGGTGGATCCGCTCCTACATCTGAAATCTCTGTAAGTGCAACAGGTGGTTCACAGAACTTCTCTTATTTGTTGTCTTATGGTCATTACAAAGCTGAGGGTATTATGGACGACTCAGATATGCGTCGTGAGACCCTTCGTACAAACTTGGAGGCAAGCATTACCGACTGGTTGAAGATCGGATCTAACACCAGTTTGGCTTTCACCAAGTATGGTACTACTGCATTTGGTAGCTCAAGCCAAGCAAACTCTTGGTATAACAAGGTAACCGCTTCTCGCTGGTATCTGCCTATCGAGACTCCAAACGAGATTATCGGTCTTGACCGTAGCGACTATGCGAACTCTACCTTTGAGGGTTATGGCAAGCGTCAGGATTATTTTGAATTCCTTGGTCTCTACAATCCTTACTACCTGAGTGAGATTCAGCCTTCGAAGAATGATCGTTTAAATATCAATGAGAATGCTTATATCAACATCAATCCGATTAAGGGTCTGAACATCCGTTCTGCTCTTGGTCTGGAATTTCTTGATTATACCTATTCTGCTACTGCTCTGCCTGTTGGTCCGTTTGAGGGCGCAGGTACTGCAACAGAGGATTTTGAACGCTATTACAAGTGGACAGTTACCAATACTGCTGAGTACAAGTTTAAGATTGCTGAAAAGCATGACTTCACTGTATTGCTCGGTCAGGAATCAGTATATACTAAGGATCGTGGATTCCGTCTGCGTGTAAATGGTCTTACCGACGAACGTCTGGTATTGCCAAGTGCAGGTTCTGAAGCTCTTGTACCTTCTTCCAGCACAACCTTTAAGACAGAGCAAAGCCGCAATTCTTGGTTCGGTGCTTTGAACTATAGCTTTGATGATCGCTACTACCTTGATTTGAGCCTTCGTCGTGATGGTAGCTCACTCTTCGGTGAGAACAACCGTTGGGCAACATTCGGTGCTGTCGGTGCAATGTGGAAGATTTCATCTGAGAAATTCATGGCTTCTACCAAAAATTGGTTGAACGACTTGTCTCTCAAGGTTAGTTATGGTTCCACAGGTAACTCTGGTATCAACCCCTATCTGGCTTTGGGTCTTGTAGGTCAAGGTCCAATTTATAATGGACAGTCTGGTACTGCTATTGCCAACCCGTCTAACCCCGACCTGACTTGGGAAACTGTTAAGACCTTCAACGTAGCTTTGGCAGGTCGTGTGCTGAACCGTATCAACTTCGACTTTGAATTCTATAACAAGGTTACTTCTGATATGTTGATGGAAATCCCTTATTCTTATACCACTGGTTTTAGTGGTGGATGGGGTAATGTGGCAGAAATGCGCAACCGTGGTTTCGACTTTAATCTTGATTTCGAAATCATCAAGACTAAAGACTGGAAGTGGAATCTGTCTATTAACGGAAACTACAACCAGAACCGTATCACCAAATTGTTCCAGGGACTTGACTACTACACCTTGGGTAACACAGGTCTTCGCTTAGAGGTAGGTCATCCTTATGGAGAGTTCTACGCTGTACGTTGGGATCATGTTGACCCACGCGACGGTCAGAATGTATGGCTTGACAAGAATGGTAACGAGACCAAGATTTACTCAGAGAACGACCAGGTTATGACAGGTATGTGTCAGTATGCTCCTTGGTCTGGTGGTTTGTCAACATCACTCTCTTGGAAAGGCATCCAGCTCGACATGCAGTTCACGGGTATGTTCGGTCGCTATATGATGAACAACATGCGCTACTTCGTTGAGAATCCCGCAATGTCAACAGATTTGAACCAGACAACGGATATGCTGAACATGTGGACAACACCTGGTCAGATTACAGATATTCCTGCTGCTGATGCAGACATCGAGTTTGATACTCACCTGCTTGAACGTGCTTCATTCGTACGTCTGAAGTTCTTGCAGTTGTCTTACACCTTCCCGAAGACTCTGATACAGCAGACGCGTATTTTGAAAGACGCCAAGATTTATTTCGTTGGTCGTAACCTCTTGACTTTCACGAGTTACAGTGAGTATGACCCAGAGGTGAACTCTAACATCACATTGGGTAACTATCCTAACACTCGACAATTCGCAATTGGCTGTCAACTTACCTTCTAATCAATAAAAAAGAATAGTTTTATGAAAAAGATATCTTTAATTATGCTGTCGGTATTGACGCTTGGACTGGTTTCATGTAATATGGACCTGGAGCCGTATAACGCAATACCTGACACAGAAGCGCTCAAGTCGTACAACGACTTCAAGAACATGCGCGTTGGTCTCTATTCTCCACTGCGTGGACAGAACAGCGGTACCTTCCTGCTTACACCAGAGATCATGACCGACAACTTCAATGCGATGGTAGGATTTTCAAATACTTATGGTGATATGTATCGCTGGCAGTTCAATCCTACAACAAGCGACTTTGAAACCATTTGGGGAAGTTACCAAGGCCTGATTGGTCGTTGCAACTATATTATTCAGAACGCTGATTTGGTTGATTTGACTGACGAAGAGAAGTTTACACCGGCGCAAGTAGTTGAAATCGGACAGATTATTGGTGAAGCTTATTTCCTTCGTGCCTATTCACTCTTTAACTTGGCTCAGTATTTCTGTGCTGACTATGAGGCAAGTACAGCAAATGCTGCAAACAGTGGTGTTGCTTTCTCAACGGAATATGCTCCGACATCTGACAACTCTAAGTATCCTGCCCGTGCAACATTGGCAGAGACCTATGCTCAGATCAAGGAAGATATCGAAGCTGCCAAGATTTTGATTCCTGAAGAACCTACCTCTCTGAACAAGACCAATCCGTTGGCTTATGTAAGCCAGGATGTGATCACTGCGTTCGAGGCTCGCATGGCATTGGCTATGGATGACTATGAAACGGCAGCAGCTAAGGCCGTACAGCTTATCGAGAGTGATGATTATGCACTCTGTGCTGATGCTGACGAATTGCTGGATATGTGGGTAAATGACAACACATCAGAGTCTATTTGGCAGTTGCCTATCCCATCTGCTGATGAGTTGGCAAGCCAGACTGGTGAAGTATTCCTTCCCTACAACGAAGGTAGTACGCCAGACTATATCCCAAGCGGTGATTTCCTGGATATCTGGGACGGAACTGACATGCGTATTAATGCATATTTCTTGTATGAGGAACTGACTACCTCTAACGGTACTACCGGAGGGGTTCTTATGTTGAACAAATTCCCTGATGATACAGGTATTCACCAGAACATCGTGAAGGTTGAGGCAGGCCGTTGGCAGAGCGAACCAAAGGTGTTCCGTATTGCTGAGATGTACCTCATTGCTGCTGAGGCTTATGCAAAGCTGAATAATGTAAGTAAAGGTGCGTATTATCTGAATCTGTTGCAGAAAAATCGTTTCGAAAACTTTGAAGACGCAACCTATGGTAATGTTACAGAGCTGATGAACGAAATTATGAACGAACGTCGTCGTGAGTTCGTTGGCGAGGGTACACGTCTGTTTGACCTGAAGCGCTGGCACTTGGGCGTAACCCGTACAACCACACAGAACGACGACATGTGTCTGTTCCCAGGTTCTGCAGTTACAACTAATTTGGTCAAATCTGCCAACGATCCGAAGATGATTCTTCCTATTCCTAAGGCAGAAATCGATGCTAATCCACAGATTGTACAGAATCCGGGTTATTAATTTGTTTAATCATTAAAGTAAAGTCAAAATGAAATATACAAAAATATTCATGGCGTTATTGATGGCTCTGTTCATGGTCGCTTGTTCTGACGATGACGACGCTATCAACACCAACCAGATTACCCTTGGCTTTGAAAAAGAAGCCATAGTGGTTAAGGAGAACGTTGGCTATTTCAATGTACCTATCAAGATTGCGGGTTACCGTAACGGTAATGTAAAAGTTAATGTTGTGGCTACTCCTGTCGGTGAAAATGGAGCTGTTGAGGACGTGAACTATATGATTACTGACAAGTCGTTACAGTTGCTGAGTGAAAACGATACGACAGACAACGCAACGTTGAACATTCAGATCAAGACCATCGACGACCAGGAAATCAACGAGAACCGCAGTTTCAACCTGGAGATTACCTCAGCAGAGGGTGCTACTATTACGACAAAGAACATTCAGATTACTCTGCGCGACAACGATGCAGCGTTCTATGAGAAGTTCTTTGGTAAGTGGACATTGAAATACACCGTAGAAGGCGCATCTGGCGCAGAAGTAGTTGAAAAAACAATGGTTATCAGTGGACCTACAGACGAAGACGATCCTGACTACAACAATGTTCTTACTGCAACTTGTGCTGGAATGTTCAATGTAGGTATTAGTCTTGACGCTTCATTTAGATTCAATTATACCTTTGACGTTGCAACTAAGAAAGGTACTCTTGGCTTGATAATGGGTGACCTCGTGGCTTCATATGGTAGCTCATATAAGTGGACATTTGTAAACTTTGTTTACGATGCAGAAAAGGGTGACTATGTTGGCGGTTATGAGGATTATTTAACTGATTGGTCATTGGATGAGAATGATGCGTTCCCAACCACTATTACGTTCCCAACAGATGAGGTCATGCATATGGCACTTTATCAACCAGGAGGTGGTGCATGGAGATACGTATATAATGTTTCTATGACGAAACAATAATTCGAAAATACATCACTCTATCATAGAGGGAAGGTACACTTTGATGTGCTTTTCCTCTATAATTGTCTTAAAAAACAATATGGGAAAAAGAACGATTATTTGCTTGATGCTATTTTCTGTTTTTATTTCTGTTTTAGCCAAAGATCGGACACTGCAGGAAATCAAACAGATTGCATTAGAGACAATACATAAAACAACTGCTCATCGTGCAAAAGCGGTTAAAAATATGCAGATGGATGTTATCATGCATAACGAGCAGTTAACAGTTGTAGGTGGAGACTATGGATTTGCTGTAATAGCAAACGATGATGCTTTTCCTGCGGTTCTTGGCTATTCAGATCGGAAATACGATGAAGGAAATGTTGCTCCAGGTTATCTCTGGTGGCTTGAGGCTATCTCTCAGAAAATGGAGGAGAATCTGAAAACCAACACCCCGTTGGCATCCGTAAAACCTGTTGCTAACGCATACAAATCCCATGTGAATGCATTGTTGGAGACGAAATGGGGACAAGACACTCCTTATAATAATCAAACTCCAACCTATACCAGTGGAGGTAGTGAGGTACATTATGTGACAGGCTGTGTTGCTACTGCAATGTCGCAGATTATGTATTATCATCAATGGCCCGTGAAGGGAAAAGGAACAGTCTCATACTATTTCACCCCAGAGGGAAGCCAGACAGCTCAGAAGTTGTCAGCTAATTTAGCTAAGAATTATGACTGGGCCAACATGCTACCAGTTTATAAAGGGGTAAGTTATACAGATGACCAGGCGAATGCTGTTTCTCGATTGATGATGAATTGTGGATATGCAGTAAACATGCAATATACAAAAACAGGAAGTGGTGCTTATACGTCTGACGCGGCTGATGCCCTTCGCAAACGCTTCTATTATAATGAAAACATGCATTATTACTGGCGTGATTACTTCCCTAATGAAGAATGGATGGAATGTATTTTCCAGGAACTTTCTGATAATCATCCTGTTCTTTATGGTGCTCAGAGCAGTAGCGGTGGACACTCGTTTGTCATTGACGGATATAATGAAAACGGAGAGGTTCACGTGAACTGGGGATGGGAAGGCAACCAAGATGGATTCTTCAACATTGCCTCACTGAATGGTTATAATTCCGGTCAGGAAATGGTCCTCGTTCGTAAAAACGATGAAACCGTACCATTCCAATCCTATTGGGGCATGGAAGGAGATATTTCCATTTCATTATTGGGATCAAATTTGAAAGCCGGCTTTTTGGCTTATAACCTCGACTATAACTCTTTCTCAGGATATATTGCTCTTTTGGCTATGAATCTGAATACGAAAGCAATCACTGTAGTGAAAGAAATAGCGACAGAAAGCCCTGTGGAAATTTTGCATGGCGCTCAATTTGAATTTCCTGTAGACATCTCTTCATTAGCCGACGGTACCTATCGTTTGTATGGTGGCACGTTCTACACAGACAAAGACACAGAATGGCAGCCTATACGCTGTAATGAAAATAACAACAACAGCTATATACTGACAATCAGTAACGGCAAGGCCAGCATCGCAAAGGAGAATAATCCTAATTGGACAGTAACAGCTATCCAGCCGATAATGGTTACACATACAACATCTTCCTCCAACGCATGGTACACCATCGACGGCCAGCGTCTGAACGGTGAACCTACCCAACGTGGTATCTATATCCACAATGGTCAGAAAGTAATGAAGTAAGGGCTTAAGGTTGAAAGATAATAAAGTTGAAAGACTATAAGGTGAAGTGAACCCCGAAAGTTAGACAAAAAACTTTCGGGGCTCACTTCAAAATAGGCACATCCTCTTTTTGGTAGATAAAAAATATCAAGGTCTATAACATTGCAAATTCTTCATCCGTGAGGTGAAGGCTTTGCACTATAACATCAACCGGCACCCCATTTTCTTTTAAACTTCGTGCATTGGCGATACGTTCTTCTGCTCTTCCTTCCGCTCTTCCTTTCTTATGAGCAGTCTTCACCGTGCTATAGTAGTCCCAATAGTCTTTGACACTCTCCTGATATTCACGGCGTTCCTTCTCATCAAAACGGGCTATTTCCGCCTGATCGAACAGACGTTTGAAGATGCGCTCCTGTAAGGCTGCCGGACGTTCCATCAAGCGAGACAGGTTGCGCAGGGCAAACATCCACTTGTCGAACATCGTCACCAGTTCGTCTTCCGTCTTCGTGAACTTTGGCATCTCAAGATAAATGAACGTCAGCTTATCGTAAAAGATATGGTTGTCTTCATTGTCTTTCAACTTTACCTCGTGCACAAAGCTTTCAGCTGGATACTCGTCATCAGGGAAGGTGAAGTTGAGCAGGCCCACCGTATAAACATCCTCCAAATGATAGTCCCAAGAGCCTTTCGGTGCCTGCTCACGTATGGGATATGTGGCATAATAGACACTGCGGTCCTTAAAGAACTCCTGCTCTGCCTTCTGCATCTCAACAATGAATCGTCCTCCGTCCTCAGTCTCACAATAGACATCGAAAACTGCACGGCGGTCGCCATAGCCGTCGCCCAAGTGCTCACTGTTCAGGTAGTTCACATTCTTGATTTCTTTCTTGTTACCACTAAACAGTGCATTGAGGAAACTTATCAGCAAGTCTTTGTTCAGTTCTGTACCGAACAGTTTCTTGAACCCAAAATCAGTGTATGGGTTGATGTATCTCTCGTGTCCTTCCACTCCCATAGCTTTCTGTGTTTATGTGATTTCACGTGCAAATGTACGAACTATTCCTCAAGCAACCAAATTTTTAGCCTCTTTTCTCAAAAGAGTGAACTTGTCACATTCTTCGCAAGACATCCTTTTCAACTCCTGGTACACCATCGACGGCCAGCGTCTGAACGGTGAACCTACCCAACGTGGTATCTATATCCACAATGGTCAGAAGTTTGTGGTGAAATAAAAGGGGTTTGAAATAGAGAACAAAAATTATTGCAATAGAACATTAGAGGGTATGTCATAACAGGCATATCCTCTAATTTGTTTTTAAGAATTTCGAAAAAATTTGGAGGTTATTGGGAAAATTACTTATCTTTGCAAAATCACAAATGTATTTTGTTTAGCGGAGATGAACAAGAAACTACGAACCGCTTTTCTTGGCCTGCTGCTGTGCTGTTCCAGCATGGTATGGGGGGATGATGTTCTGATTGAACATCAAGGCGACCATTATGTGATCAATATGGATGCGCTGAAACCAGACAGCGAGATGACGCTCATGGAGGTGTTGCAGTTGTGCCCTGAACTGACGATCGATAACAGTTTCGCGCTGAATGAGAATTATGTGCTATGCGTGGATGATGTTGATGTTTTACTTGACAACATTACCTTCTTGAAACAGGTGAAGGCTCAAGAGATTGAGTCGATTGACATTTATATGAACCCTTCCGTATCGCAAGGTGTCGGAGGAACAGAAGCTGTCATCAACATCAGGTATAAGAAATCTGAAACGAAAAGCACCGCGGGAAAGGTGTCTCTGGAGAGTAGCACGTATGGCAACGGACTGCTGTATGGCGACGTGAAGACACAGCAGCGGAACATCGGTATTAGAGGCTATGCGCTCATGGATCTCTATTATGCCAAAGCAACACCAGTAGAGGGAGGAACCTTAACGCAACGCCAAATGGCGCAGAATGCCCACGTTACTGCTGACTGGGATATCAGTTCTGTTGACAACCTGAAAGTAAAGCTGTTCCAACAGTTTACTGACTATAAGGAGCGCTATCGTCATTCCGACGAATCCACCCAGATTCCCATTCAGGAACGACTCGGAAGTATGATGGCAACCTATACCCGCACGTTGAACGACAAAGAGGCGACCTTGATGGCAGAAGCAGGAGGTATATATCTCAGCAATAGCACATCCGGATATTCTACATACCAAATCGCTCCGTATTTCTTTGCAGAGTATAACACTCCTTTGTTTTGTGATGACCTCTGGATGTTGGCAGGATGGGAAATCGACTATGACCACGTCAAAAAAATAGATTTGGTACATCAGAAATTCCTCAAGAATGATTTTTACCTGCAAATGGACTATAACAGCGGACCGTGGATTGTTACGCTGGGTGCCCGTCATACGCTGCTGAACTATTGGAACCGGTTCTATCATACCGAGAACCGTCAGCAGGCGACACACCACAGGAGTGCAACTACCTTCTTGGCTACTGCAGGATATAAATGGGGACGACACTATGTGCAGGGTACTTTCAACCGAGATTTCTTTATTCCTTCCTTCGATGACTTCTATGAGGATGTGATGGATCAGACGGTGTTCACTACCAGTTATCTGACGAATCTTATGTGGCGGGCGGAATTGCGCTATAACTACCAGAAAAAGAATCTGGCCTTTTTTGGTGTCGTGACACATTCCTGGATAACTGATATGCCCACACCGCGAGAAGCGTTGACGAGTGTCAAAACAACGATTACCTGGAATCAGGGAGCACTGAGACTGACGGCTGGAGCCAACTACTACCATCAGCATATTTCAGCTGGTATCGAGCAGAGTAAAAGGAACGACAATTTTTTCACCTTGAAACTTTCTCCGACCTTGTTGCTGGGCAAGGGATTCCGCCTGTCGGCGATGCTCCTTTATCAAAGTAAGGAGAGGTATCTTGGCAACGACTCTCACTTGTATGCATCCGTAAAGGTTAACAAAGATTTGGGACGCCATTGGAATCTCTATGCCGATTTTCATGATCTGACGGGACTGCCAACGATTTCTTTAGAAAAATCGTTAGGGGAATTTTTCAATAGAGCACTAACAGTCGGTATGACCTACCGGTTCTGATAGCGTTGGTGTTCTCTTGATGATAGAACTGTTGCTGTCATTTTGTCGCTGTTATTGTATCGTTTTTAGGTACAAATCAGACAAAATGGCAGGATTTTAGTTTTGGTACATCTCTTGCATTTAGATGGATGAGCGCGAATGGAAACAGAAGCGCACAAACATTAAAAGTCTAACAATTAAAATAATGGAGGAAAAGAGTATGTTACCAATTATGCACAGAAATCAATGGTTACCGGAAGTGTTCAACGATTTTTTCAACACTGACTTTATGCCGAAGGTAAACGCAACGGCACCGGCCATAAACGTGAAGGAAAGTGATAAGGACTATCAGGTAGAACTGGCCGCACCGGGCTTGAAGAAGGAGGACTTCTCAGTGAATATCAACGATGACGGCAACCTCGTGATTAAGATGGAGAAGAAAGAGGAAAATAAGGAGGAAAACAAGGCTTCTCACTACCTGCGTCGCGAATTCTCGTTCAGCAAGTATGAACAAACACTGATTCTGCCTGACGATGTGGAAAAGGAAGAGATTCGTGCCAAGATGGAGAATGGTGTGCTGACCATCGACCTGCCAAAACTGGCCGTTTCCCAGAAGAAACCGACACGACAGATCGTTGTAGGATAAAAGCCCCCTCCAGCTCCCCCTGAAGGGGGAGAGTAAGAAAGACCCACCCCCTGCCCCTCCCTGTTGAGGGAGGGGAGTAAGAAGTAAGGAAGCCCCCTCCGGCTCCCCCCAAAGGGGGAGAGAAGGAAAGGAGGAATGGGGAAAGGGAAGAAGTTTTTAGGTTATAATGTAAAATCAAGTTGACAATGAGGGCAATCCGCCAAGGGGTTGCTCTCATTTTTTTGTGTTTTCTTTGGCTTTTCGCCCGATTATTGCTACCTTTGCAAGATAATTAGTAGTCCCAATATCAATACCTATATACTCCCCCTCCATAACAGGGAGGGGATGGGGGTGGGTCTTAAAACATTTACATATATGGCAAAGAAAGCATTATTGATGATTCTCGATGGATGGGGAATCGGAAAAAAGGGTGAGGGAGATGTGATTTTTCGTACACCGACACCTTATTTGGACTATCTGACAGCAATCTCAGCACACGCACAACTGGATGCATCGGGTGAAGATGTAGGTCTTCCCGATGGACAGATGGGTAACTCTGAGGTAGGGCACCTGAATATCGGTGCCGGACGTATCGTTTATCAGGACTTGGTGAAGATTAACCGTGCCTGCAAGGACGGCTCCATTATGGAGAACCCGCAGGTGAAGGCGGCTTACTCATACGCTAAAGAGAATAGCAAAAAACTCCACTTGATGGGACTGACAAGTAATGGTGGCGTTCACTCTTCTCTCGATCATTTGTTCAAACTCATAGAGGTGGGCAAAGCATACGGTCTGAAGAACCAGACGTATGTACACTGTTTCATGGATGGCCGTGATACGGATCCGAAGTCAGGAAAGGGTTTCATAGAGCAGGTTACGAAGGTGTGTGCAGACAATGATGCTGCCATAGCCAGTATTGTAGGCCGTTTTTATGCGATGGACCGCGATAAGCGTTGGGAGCGTGTAAAAGAGGCTTATGACCTACTCGTAAAAGGCGAGGGCAAACAGCATACCGACATGGTGGCTGCTATGCAGGAAAGCTATGACGAGGGAGTCACCGATGAGTTTGTAAAGCCGATCAATAATAGCAGCGTCAATGGTCTCATCGAGGAAGGGGATGTGGTTATTTTCATCAACTTCCGTAACGACCGTGCTAAGGAGCTGACCGTTGTGCTGACTCAGCAGGATATGCCAGAGCAGGGCATGAAGACCATTCCAGGACTGCAATACTACTGCATGACACCATACGATGCTTCGTTTACGGGTGTACATATCCTGTTCCCGAAAGAGAATGTGGAGGATACACTTGGCGAATACCTTTCACGTCAAGGCAAAAAGCAGCTGCATACGGCCGAGACAGAGAAATATGCACACGTAACCTTTTTCTTCAATGGCGGACGTGAAGAACCGTTCGAGGGGGAGGATCGTATCCTTGTTCCGAGTCCGAAGGTGGCAACCTATGACCTGAAACCAGAGATGAGTGCATACGAGGTGAAGGATAAGCTTGTCGCAGCTATCAAGGAAGACAAATACGATTTCATCGTTGTTAACTTTGCCAACGGTGATATGGTTGGACATACGGGTGTCTATCATGCGATAGCTAAGGCGGTATGGGCTGTTGACAATTGTGTGCGCGAAGTCATCGAGGCAGCTAAGGCTGTAGGTTATGAGGCCATCATCATTGCCGATCACGGCAATGCCGATAATGCGATCAACCCAGATGGAACACCGAATACTGCTCACTCGCTGAACCCCGTTCCGTTTATCTATGTTACGGACAATAACTCTGCAACGGTTAAGAATGGTCGTTTGGCAGACGTCGCTCCTTCTATCCTTCATATCATGGGATTGGAGCAGCCGGCAGATATGACGGGCGAGTGTTTGATAACAGATTAACAAATGAACGTTCAGATAGAGGAAACGTGGAAACAACGGCTGAGTGGTGAGTTTGACAAACCTTATTTTGTCAATCTCACCACTGCTGTCAAAGCAGCGTATGCTGCAGGAACGTGCTATCCGCCAGGAAGACTGATCTTCAATGCCTTTAACCTGTGTCCGTTTGACCAGGTGAAGGTCGTGATTCTCGGACAAGATCCTTATCATGAGCCAGGACAGGCGCATGGGCTGAGTTTTTCGGTAATGGACGGAGTGCCTTTTCCACCATCCTTGCAGAATATCTTCAAAGAGATTCACAATGATATCGGCTCACCTATACCGTTCAGCGGTAACCTGACACGTTGGGCAGAGCAGGGAGTATTACTTCTCAATGCAACGCTGACAGTCCGCGCTCATCAGGCAAACAGTCATTCCCAACTGGGTTGGCAGACCTTTACCGATGCTGCGATAAAAGCTTTGGCGACAGAACGGGAGCATTTGGTCTATTTGCTGTGGGGCGGTTATGCCCGTAGCAAGTCGTATATGATAGACAAGACCAAGAACTTCGTGCTGGAATCGGTACACCCGTCACCGCTTTCTGCCAATCGTGGCGGTTGGTTTGGCAATCATCAGTTTTCGAAGTGCAATGAGTATCTGATACAGCATGGAAAAGAACCAATCAACTGGTAGGCCTCACCTGCCCCTCCCTGCAGAGAGGGGCAGGGGGGAGGGTCTTCTTCCCCCCATCCTACAAGTGGGTGATGTCTTGATTTCATCGGATATCCTGACTGAACGTTTCTGTTGCGATTATGAGAAATGCAAGGGAATCTGTTGTGTGGAAGGAGACGCCGGCGCACCTGTTACAATCGATGAAATCGCCGAAATAGAGAACTGCTTGGACGATATATGGAGTGATTTGTCGGCATCTGCACAAGCGGTAATCGACCAACAGGGCGTGGCATACAACGACCGTGATGGTGATTTAGTGACAAGCATTGTCAACGGAAAAGACTGCGTGTTTACCTGTTATGGAGATTTAGAGGTGAATGGAAAAAATATTCGCAACTGTTGTCATTGCGCCCTTGAAAAATTTGCAAGAAAGACAAATGCTCCATTCATCAAACCCATTTCCTGCTCTTTGTATCCGATTCGTGAGAAACAGTTTTCCAATGGTCTTGTTGGACTTAACTATAACCGATGGGATGTGTGCAAGGATGCTGTGGCATTAGGCAGGAAATTGAATATACCCGTCTATCAGTTTCTGAAAGAACCATTGATTCGTCGTTTTGGTGTGCAGTGGTATGAGGAACTGGAGAATGTTGTAGAGGAGTTGACCAAGTTTCTGCATTCATAAGGATTCTCGGAAAGAACTTTGTTGATGGTTATCTCTTTCGGAATTCCGACGGACTCATTCCTACATGTTCCTTGAAATATTTCCCTAAAAAACTTTGATTTGGGAAATTCATCTTTTGGGTGATATCCTTGATGGAGTATGTGCTGTTTTTAAGCAAAACGCTCAACTCTGTGATGACATATTTGTCTATCCATTCGTTTGGTGTGCGTTTGCTGACGGCTTTTACGGTTTCTGACAGGTATTTCGAAGTGATACCTAACTGTCGCGAATACCAACCTACACGTCGTTCTTGACGGAAATCCTGTTCCACCAGTTTGATGAAGTTCGTAAAGATAACTTCTGCGCGGGTCTTTTTCTTTGTCGTATCCATTTCTTGTTGAATCTCATACATGACATTGCTGATGTCGTAGATGAGTGAATTCACCAACGAACTGGTCAGTTCGCGACGGAAATGGTGCTGTTTGTCATCCACTTTCTTTTTAATCAGGAAGAAATACTCTTTGATGGTTTCAGCCTGTTCCTCATTGAGTTGGAAAACGGGATGACTGCGAGAAAAAATAAATAACGATGACAGATTGTGGATACCACTGACGGCTTCACGGAAGAAGTCGTACGACATGATGATGGCGATACCGTTGCAGTCACGACTCAACAGGTAGTTGCCTACGACTTGTCCTTCGTTGAGAATAATTACATCGTTGGTTGAAACGGTTCTTTCTTTCGTGTCAACGGTATATTGTGCTTTTCCTCCAGTACAAAGTGCAACAAAGAGGCAGTCCATGCGACACAATTCTGTTGGTAGTGGCACATCTGCAAAACTGTCAAACAAAATAATGTCATTGTTGATGTAACTGTCTGAAGGGAAAATACTTTTCGCCTGTGCAACATTGATAGCAGTAAGATCCATATTGTTCATCCTTTCCTTTTTTCGGATACAAAGATACTGTTTTTGTAATAAAAAAGCAATTATTGTGGAAAAAATGAATAACTTTAGGCCTTTTTCTTGATTAAACAGCATCAAAAAGAGCACCCTTAAGAGGATGCTCTTTCAGTATAAATAGTTGTATGCGATGATTCCTTTTCCTTTCTGTCTCAGGAAAACTATGCATCAATATTAGCGTATGTAGCGTTTGCCTCGATGAATTCGCGACGTGGTTCCACATCATCACCCATCAGCATGGAGAAAATCTCATCGGCCTGCGCCGCATTCTCTATGGTTACCTGCTTCAATAAGCGGTTTTGTGGGTCCATCGTTGTTTCCCAAAGTTGTTCCGGGTTCATTTCACCAAGACCTTTGTAACGCTGGGTGTGCAGTGCTTTGTCATCGATACGTCCCTCAACATATTTGTCGATGAATGCCTGGCGCTGCTGCTCTGTATAGCAGTATTCTGAGAACTTCTTATACGTACACTTGTAGAGTGGTGGGGTAGCGATATACAGGTGCCCGTCCTCAATTACCTTCGGCATAAAGCGGAAGAAGAGTGTCATAATCAGCGTGTCGATGTGGGAACCATCGACGTCAGCGTCGGTCATAATGATAATCTTGTCGTAACGTAACTTATCAATATTAGCCTCGCGATCATCTTCCCCTTCTACACCAAAGCGCACACCGATACTCTGGATGATATTCATCACTGATTCCGCCTCAAAAACACGGTGCCACTGTACCTTCTCTACGTTCAGAATCTTTCCGCGTAATGGAAGAATTGCCTGGAAGTGACGGTCACGTCCCTGTTTGGCAGAACCACCAGCTGAGTCACCCTCCACAAGGAATATTTCGCACTCTTTCGGATCTTTGTTAGAGCAGTCGGCAAGTTTGCCAGGCAGACCGCCACCGGTCATTACGCTCTTGCGCTGAACACTTTCGCGTGCCTTGCGGGCTGCGATACGTGCCGTAGCAGCCAATACCACTTTCTCGCAAATCTTTTTGGCTTCAGCGGGATGTTCTTCCAAATAGTAGTTGAGTGCTTCACCCACAGCCTGCTGAACAGCACCAGCAACTTCTGAGTTGCCGAGTTTTGTCTTTGTCTGACCCTCAAACTGTGGTTCTGCTACCTTGATGGAGATAACGGCTGTGAGTCCTTCACGGAAGTCTTCACCGGCAATTTCAATCTTGGCTTTTTCAATCTGCTTGGAGATTTGTGGATCCTGGTCAGCATAATTCTTCAGTACACGTGTCAACGCAGTACGGAAACCAGTCAGATGGGTACCACCTTCAATGGTGTTGATATTGTTTACGTATGAGTGGATATTCTCGCTATAGTCTGTGTTGTACATGATAGCGACCTCAATGGGAATACCCTGCTTCTCAGTCTTCAGATAGATGACATCGTCGAAGAGGTGGGTGCGGTGACGATCAACATAACGCACAAACTCTTTCAAACCGTCTTTGGCGTGGAATACTTCCTCACGTGTCTTACCTTCCTCATTGGTACGAGCATCGCGTAAAGTAATCTTGATACCAGCATTCAAGAATGCCAGTTCACGCATACGGCGGGCGATGATGTCCCACTGATAAACGGTTGTCGTAAAGATGCTGCCATCAGGCCAGAACTGCTGACGGGTACCACGTTTCTCGGTCTCACCAACGACCTTGACTGGGTAGAGGGGCACACCCTTCTCATATTCCTGTTGGTAAATCTTACCATCGCGATATACCTGTGACGTCATGTGTGACGACAGGGCGTTCACACAACTGACACCTACACCGTGCAGACCACCGCTGACTTTGTAGGAGCCTTTGTCAAATTTACCACCAGCATGAAGAACGGTCATGACAACTTCCAATGCACTTTTGTGCATTTTCTCATGTTCGTCAACGGGAATACCACGTCCGTTGTCTTCTACGGTAATTGAATTGTCTTCGTTGATAGTGACTTCAATCTCTGTACAATACCCTGCCATTGCTTCGTCGATAGAGTTATCGACAGTTTCGTTGACAAGGTGATGAAGTCCTTTCTCACTAATGTCGCCAATATACATTGCAGGGCGTTTACGTACTGCTTCCAAGCCCTCTAAAACCTGGATATTACTGGCGGAATAATTCTGTTGCTCTTCCATTTTTTATGTTTGATGCGAATTTTGTGCAAAGATACAAAAAATCGCGTAAACACCGAAATAATAATGGGCAAAAAGACGTTAAAAAGATAAAAGAAAAAACGAAAAAATCACTTCTGTTGAAATGTCTGTTTACGCACAAAGGGTATGTCGATCGACATACCCTTTGTCATATTGCTTGTGCGTTACTGATTAGCCTAACTTTGCGATGTGAGCGCAGAGACTTGACTTCAGGTTTGCAGCCTTGTTCTTGTGGATGATATTGGTCTTTGCCAATTTATCAAGCATCTTCTGAACAGCAGGATAGAGCTTGATAGCTTCTTCCTTGTCTGTGGTAGCACGCAGTTTGCGAACAGCGTTACGCATCGTCTTTGCGTAGTAGCGGTTGTGTAAGTTCTTCGTCTTTGTCTGACGAATTCTCTTCAATGATGATTTGTGATTTGCCATTTTCTTTAATGTTTTAACTTTAAATTATTTTTCTTTTTTACCGAGGCCTGTGGGTCTTGCGTTGGCGGCTGCCCTGGGCAGTTTTCTCAAAACGTTCATTGACAATGGACGATTGGCAATTTTCGTTTTAAAAAAACTTCCGTCACCTTTTCCCAGTTTGTTGACTGGTAGCGCATCGCTGCGCAGATGGCGGATTCGTTTGTAGTCCCTAGGAGAGTCGAACTCCTCTTTAGAGAATGAAAATCTCTCGTCCTAGCCGATAGACGAAGGGACCGCTTGCAATGCTTAATTCTCAATGCTTAATGCATAATGAGCTTAAAGCGGGTGCAATGTCAGTGCAAGCCGAATGCAGCGATTTTATTCATTGCTGAGGCGAAGCCTGACATCGCTTCGCTATTTAGCGGGTGCAAAGGTATGGGTTTTCTTTCAATCTGCCAAATTTTTCCCTAATTATTTTTGTATATGCCTGTTTTTTTGTATCTTCGCCCTCGTTATGCTGATAAAGACAAAAGCTATTGTTCTGCGCCACTTGAAGTTCGGTGATTCCTCTCTCATCGTAGATTTGTTTACTGAGCACCAAGGTCGTTTGTCGTTTATGGTACGCATCCCCAAGACACAAAAGGGAAAGCTGAAAAAACAGTTGTTTCAGCCGATGACGGTTTTGGAGATAGTGTATGACCATCGGCAGCGTGCCAGCATGCAGCATCTGCGTGATGCCCGGATAGCTATTCCTTTTGTCTCTATCCCCATTAATCCCGTGAAGATGTCATTGTCTCTGTTTCTCGCTGAATTTTTGTATTATTGTACGCGTGATGAGCAACAGAACGTGCCTTTATACCAGTATATCGTGAACAGTATTTCATGGCTCGATGCTGCTGGGCAGTCTTATGCAAATTTCCATCTCGTCTTCATGATGCGCCTGTCGCGCTTTATCGGCTTTTATCCGAATCTTGAT
>Ga0326511_10000004_pt1 | contig 224632 bp, 191 predicted proteins | sample 0_2496_0518_D_FD_203701 | JGI IMG/M metagenome (GOLD analysis project Ga0326511, IMG submission 203701) | Bovine rumen microbial communities from UC Davis, California, United States - 0_2496_0518 | ecosystem: Host-associated > Mammals > Digestive system > Stomach > Rumen | place: USA...
AATAATAATCCTAATCAAAAAACAACTCCAGAAGCTGAACAAGAAAAAAAAGATGCAGCAAAAGTTGCAGAAGCTGAAAAGAATGCAAAAGAAGTTCCAAAAGAAGAACAAACACCAGAAAAAGCGGCTGAAAGAGCTGAACAAGCTGAACTTGATGGTAATGGTGAATCATATAATTATTCTTTTTATAAAAATGATACAATTCTTAGTGAAATGAATATAGGTACTAACAGTTCATCTAATAATGATGCCCCTAAAGGCGCCACTGTAGCTGGAGGTGGTAATCCACAAGTTAATGCGGCAAGTAAGGCTAATGAAAATATTAGTAAGCAAAATGTAAATAAACAACAAGCACAAGATGTAAACGTTTCTGGTGTTACAGATGAAAACAAAGATTCTATATCTAAAAAAGCAGAGGAGATGCTTAATAAAGATATAAATAATAGACAAGCTGAAGTTAATGCGGATGTAATGGTTTCGACAAGTATTACAAATAACTTATTTAATTCATTCAAATTAATCAATAAAGACTTCTTTTCAATTATTCAAGCACATGTTCAATGGTATCTTAGTAATCCTGGAGCTGAAAAACAGAGTGAGAACATAACAACAAGAACTCATAGTCTTGATATGAACGCTACTACTGGTACTATAAATAAGAAACCTGCAGAAACACAACAAGCTCAACCATCTCCTCAAAATAATCAATAAAATTAAGCAGGGTAGCATTTGGCTACCCTGTTTTATTTGACACTTTCTTAAATGATAATACTGTACTCATAATAAAGTTTTCATTCTGTTTTATAAAGAGTTGTTTAGATTGGGTTAATATATATCTTCCATTATATTCATCATGTAATGGGTCTTTTATAATATACTCTTTGTTTATAGTAAATAACGATGCATCTAAATCATTCTTTACAATAGATAAAGTTATATTACTTGATTCTATATTGCTAGATATAGAATTTATAACATTTTTATCATTGTTAGATACATTCATTACTTTATTGATTATTCCTGTTATTTTAGCTTGATTATCCTCAATATCTCTTTCAAATACATCACCTTTAGAGTTTATAACAGTCACTTTATTAACTAGCTTATTAGTCACATGATTCTTATTATATTCTACTTTAGAAGCATCTATGCCAATAGTATATTTACCAGATACTATATCTACATAAGCTCCAGGTTCTTCAGATGTTTCTACATCAATCTCTTTAATATCTACTACTATTGTATATACATATTGATTTCTTGCTCGTATTGGATTACCAGCAGAAGATACTATATATGTAGCATCGAAATCTATAAAGAATCTATATTGAGTATCATAGAATACACCTAGATTATCGTTAAGATATCTGATATAATTAGATATAGAATCTAATGGCGGTATAATAATCTGGTCATATGCTGTATCATATCTAATAGGTTCTAACAATACTTTACCAAGATAATTAGTAGTTTGTAATATCAAACTATTAGTAGATGCGTTATGATATACACCATTTATAGTTTGTCTATTATTGTTTATAGCATCTTGTTGAATTAAAAATAGATTTACTTCTTTATATTGAGTATTACCAGTCTTACTATCTATACCATTAGGATTATCTATTTTATCAGTCTTAGATACGTCTTCATTTAGTATATAAATGAATCTATCATGAAAATACTTATCTGTAATATTATCATTTTGATTAGTAGCATCATATTTATATATACCTAAAGTAACTATGTTGTTATCCATATTACGAATCATGTCATCTAATATATTCTTTTCTATAGAACCGAATATAGATATGACGGGCATATTACAAGCATCAAAGTTCTTATCAATAAGTATATATTGTAATTGATTTGAATCTATCTCTACTTCTACATTAGAAGAGTTTATATACTTTAATACTATTCTATAATTATATTGTTCACCTCTACTAGCCATAGTATCACCTCCATTATATGAAAGTTCAATAAGACAAAAAATAAGAGAGATGACCGAAGCCATCTCTATTATTTTTCTGAAAGGGTTTAAAATATGCAATCTGTGCTTATAACTGCATTACTTTATAGTTATCACTCTAGTAAATAAATATAGTTCAATATATTATCTGGGTCGTTATTGAACTTGTTATCTAATAAAGATGCTAACTCTGTAATGTCACAATACTTTTTAATAGCCCAGGTATCGTCTAAGATTTCAGGAGATTCAGCATATGATAAAGCTTGTGTATTTAAATCACACATAACCCATCTAGCTTCTATACCCATTAATCCTGTAATCTCATCAAACTTTGCATATGGTGCATTATAACCTTGATAGAGATATCCTTTAGATATTAATTCTCTTACAGTATTAAGAGCTTTCTTATAAGGATACACTAATGGTAATCCGAGTTCTTTACATTTATTAAAAGCCATGATAACAGATATCAATCCAGGGTGTAAATCTGAACTCGGAGTTGTGTTACCAAACATCAAATCTATAGAGTTATTACTTGTTACAATATACTTATGCTTTATACCTAATCTTAACATATAGCATCTTGTAAACAAAGCAGCTAGTTGATAAGCGTATACGTCATTACTTATAACAAGTCTAGAAGGTGCATTATCGGTTATCTTACTTAATAGAAAAGATTGTATAATACATATTGGATTTACATTCTTTCTATAGATATAGTAGATATCTGGTAGATACTTACATAAAACTTCAAGTATTCTAAACATCTCTTCATTAGTTTCTAGATTGTGTATCTCACAAATGTTTCCTATTAGATTTACTTTAGAATTAACGAGAAATACTCTTACTTGTGTTTTGAGAAGATTTCTGAAAAAATGACGATAGTGAGCTGCCATATTGAGTACGTTGACAGCGATAGTTTTTGTATCACTACCTATAATTTCACTACTTAATACATCTTTATAGATAGATTGTATATCAATAAAGATATCTAATCCATGACCAATCATATCTTTAGTAGAAGGATTAGAATTCAGCATTTGTTTTAATACGTCATAACGTACAAACTTATTATAGAGTATAGCTCTATTAATCATTATAATCACCTCTTAGTATTTCTAATCCATTCAAGACTTTCTTCGGTGTATCCATAAACAATAGTATTAACATAATCCCAGAATATCCAGGTACCACCCCATTGATTAGTTACTTTTGTTTGATTTGGAACAAAGGTAGATTTATCAGATAGAGTACCTGGTCCTTCTATTTTTACAAGGTCGCCAATATAGTCATGCTCTACAATACATAATGGAACTACTCTATTACCATTTATAACATCTGTAACCCAAGATATAACTTCTTGGTCTTTAGATAATGCAGAGTTTCTATCCATAATATTAGTCTTAATTATATAATTATAGAAGTCATAGTCGGATTTATCATTGTGTCTATATCTAGTAAATTCATATAGGTTTAATAAAGCTGATAATCTATGCTTTACAGCTGCTTCATCTTTACCAACTCTACTACTCATACAATAAGCAATAGCTTTGATTTGAGCTTCTGTTAGATTATCTACACTACCAGCATATATATCTTCGCTAGTTGGTTTAGGTGTAGATTTGTCTCTTATAAGATTATAAAGTTTTTCATTACAATTATTACATACTGTAGATAGCTTTATAATAGGACTTTCATTATCATTAAACTCTATGATATATTGTCTTCTACAACAATCACATGTTTTGGTCATATTAGCGTGATGAGGGGTAGAAACTGGAAATTGTTTTAAAAGACATGTTTCAAATACACATCTTTTCTTAGACTCATCTCTATAGAGACAATTTTCTTCACAAGGTACGATGTCGACACCATCGTCGACATCGTAATTGGGAATAGCATTGTTATATTTTTTATTTGCTTGATTAGAATCAAATACTCCCATATTAACCTCCTATTAAAGACTTAGGGTCATAGAAGTCATCCTCAAGAGTTCCAACTTCTTCATCAAATAATTCATCACCTTTTCCTAAAACAGAATTAAGACTCTTTCTAAAGTCATGACGTTCTTGAAGATGCGTAAGAATCTCTTTTGTGTTACCATATCCTAAATCAATGAATGCATTAATCGCATTTGCTGGTCCTTCATCAGACATAAAGGTACAACCCTTTGCTGCCTGTTCACCACCATCTGGTGTGTTTCGCCAACGACGAATCTCAAGATAGTCTTTGTCACCATCTCCCCAACGAATCTTTCTAAGTGCGGTAAATTGATTACCCTGTTCTTCAAGAGTATAATCGATATTATCAATGATTGAATACTTAAAATCCATATAAATTCCTCCTTAATATAAAAAAGACAGATGTGGGTAAAACCACATCTGTCTTAGCTTAGACTATCAGTTATTAGAGAAAGAGACACCACTTTCAGCACTCAATTTACGACGTCTAGCTTTACTGTAACGATGGATTTCCATAAGTTCATCCATATTATTAATCTTCTTACTCTTAGTAGATAATGCAAAGATATACTTGTTTCTATTTTCTGCAGTGCAGCAAAGTGTAGAAAGTACTTTCTCAGCATCAAGATAGATATATGCAATAATGTTATTGTATTGAATTCCGTTATATCCAGCTTGTCTACTATTTCTAATATCATAATTTTCTCCACGAATCCATTTTCTCTTCTTATTACCAGGAGAGTAATAGAGAAGAGTTGTAAGACGTGCTTTAGCTTCTTTTGTAATGCTAGCATATTTGCAAGCATCAGAATTGCTCATATTCTGATTGTTAACAAGTGACATAAATGTTTCTGCAACACCACTTGGATTAGATGCAGGGTCAAAAGTACTTGTTACAGCTCTATAAATTTCTTCAGGACTATCATCCTTAGCAGCTTTGAACTGGTCTTCTGTAAGGAATCTAAATTCTGTAACGAACATCCACTTGTTATATTTTGTGGAATATTCAAGGTGAGCAGCATAGCAGTCAACAAACAGCTTCTGCATAATACCAAGAAGTGCATTGTTAATTTTGCTACGTTCTTTGAAATCCGACATATGATAAACACAGTCGGGTGCATGATTGAAGAGAATGAGTTCATCCTCTTCGAGCTGAATATCATGGACTTTGAATTCTTCGTCCTTATCAGCTTCACCGAGACTTGATTCGATATAAGCTTCGCCTCCACGAATCATACTCTTCTTGAGATTTCTAAGGTTCTTTACGAGTTCCTCAGTTTGATTATTATAGTTCGACATAAATAATTCCTCCTTAAGGATAATATAGTTTGTATTAAAGAGCGTCGACTCTCTTTAATCACGAAAATAATATACAACCGATATTGGGTTTACCCAAGCATAAATTGAACTATGTCGATATTCTCTTTCATGGCTTGCATTGATTCTACAGCTATTCTGGTTGTATCAATAACGTAAAGCACTATGAAATACTTATCTTTATCTTCATCATAGATTAAGAAGTATTTCATATTTACGTTATCTATATTAACGCTATCATCAAACTCATATACTTCATATGAAAGAATGTATGTGTTTAAATATTCTTCTGCTTTATCAAAAACAGAATCTGGTAACTTAGCATTATTATTAACAACTTCTTCCATGTCAATATTATCATATTGACTAATCTGCATTACATAAGCTCGTCTAGATGACATATATGAAAAATACATTCTCCATATAGTATCTAAGTCTTCCGATAACGGTTGGTAAAGGTTATTGAGTTTCAATATATAGTTAACCGTTTTATCAAATACAGCTTTTCTCATATATCTATACACTCTAAAGACTATACCAAATTCAGCATGATGATTAACTAACCAATTTTTTATATACTCATTAAATAATAAAAGTATATGAGATACATCTCCTAATAGCATATCAAATCCAGCAATAGCAAACGGTAAACTATCACTGAAAAGTGTATATTCATTGTCAAGCTCATTCTTATCAATGGTATGAAGTTCAAATGTTTCTTCATCCATAAATATAGCTGTATCGTTATCATTTAGTTTTACTAATGATAAGATTCTATAATCTTCATCTGTTTCAAATTTATAAAATCTCATTCCAAGTTCCATTGTTTCGTTTCTAAATTTCATATCTATCTCTCCTATTATACACTATAGTGGTAACCATCAATCTTTCTAGAATCGATGTTAACCTTAGATTCTGTTGGCTCTATTTGACCTTGATATCTACCTGAATATAGAAAATCTACTTTGCCATCAGGTTTCTCAAAGTATACTTGTGCTACAGGATAACCAGCATATACTCTAACTGGTTGTACTACAGTGATTTCCAATGTGTATGTTCCTTGAAAACCGATATCTCCAAATCCAGCTGTAAGATGAATTTGCATACCTAATCTACCAATAGAACTTCTTCCATCAATAGCAGATATGTATTTATCAGAGCCTATTATTTCTTTAGTAGCTCCAATATAAAGAGTATCAGGTAATAGTACAAAACCTTCTTTAGGAATAACAATTTCATTATAACACTTGTTATCTTGTTTAAGGTCTAGTATAGCACCTCTCTCATAAACCTTTAATCTATCTCCTAATCTTACATTATAAGAGTTAGGATTTAGCTGTTCAATATTAAAAGGTTCAATGATAATATTATTCTTCTTAACCTGTTTAAGAATTTCATGTCCAGTAAGCATTGTTCATAATCCCTCCTTGCTGCGTACATTGATTACTTATATGTTTACGATATTATAAATTTGTAAAAGTTTAATAGGTTCTTTATATATAATTATAGTGAAAGGAGGTGATAATATGAAAGTAAAATTTCATAAAATAATAGACACTGATTTATGCACAGCACAGATATACATTTCTATTATTAATATCAACAAAGTTGAAGAGTTTCATGTTATATATATTGAGGACGTGGAACCCGAACTCATCGACGAGGAAGAAATAAAGTACCAATTAAACTGCGCTTTATGCGCAGGTGAATTATCAGAAGAATGGTACTATTCACTCGAAGATGCTATCGAAGATAACAACTTAGATGGCATCGAAGAAATAGTTACTGGTCTTGAAGGCCAAGAATTAGATATCTAATAATAAAAAGAAGGCGGGACTTTACATCCCGCCTTCTTTTTTATATCATACTAGCAATAGCTTTCATAGAATACTTTAATGTATTAGCTGTAATCTTAATTGAATTGTCAGAGAATGGAGTAGAGTTATAATAGTCTGAGAAGTTAAATCCTTTCTCTGCTTTCATTACATATTCTAGATTGAGCTTAAATACATTTAAACAAGTAGCTCTGTGGTCTATGAGTTCTTTATATTGGTCATTAGTAAGTTTCTTTTTTAGTTTCTTTTCAATAGAATCGTTTATGAACCAAAGCTTAGCAAGTTCATATTTCATACCTTCAATATTGTTAGTATTTCGATATGACTCTAATAACTTTACAGAATCATCAATTTCATCACCATAAGTGATAGAACCTATACGAGCCTTATAGATAATGAGATTACCGTCTTGGTCGAATTCTACTGGGAATTGTTTTACTTCATTAAGTATAGAAGTTGATTCTCCTATATGAGTTTTAAAGTAATTAAGTTCTTTCCAATTATCCATATAAAAATCTTGTTGCCACCAGCTTTTATGTCTATTAGCAACAGTCTTTAATATATTTATAAAAGTATCATTTTTATCTATACCTGTTTGTATGGTGCGTTTCTCTCTGCGAAATTCTGTTTTGAGAGGACCATTCATTTTTATAATAACTGGATATTTAGATATCTTTGTTATCATAGTGTCTTTAGAACACATAGCAATTTGTACACCTTCTATAACGAATCTTTTATTTTTATGTGTATTAGTATATTTGATTATATATTCAAAGAAATCATTGAATTGTTTTGGACATTCAGTTTCATTAGATACTATATCTTTCCATCTAACTTCATCTAAATCGTTTACATAAGAAAAGATATTAGTAAGACCACCTTTAGATTTAATATAATCATCCATAAGTGTAGAACCAGTATGGTCCCAGTTATCCATTTTAGCTCTTTGAAGATTATCCAGTTCTACATGTTCTATGTTATTTCCAGATATCTCTTTAGCTATAGTAGATTTTCCAGAGCCAGATAATCCAGTAACCCATAATACATTAGATTTACCAGACTCCCAATCCTCTATATTATGATATATGTCATTAGATTCTGCAGAATCTAAATCAGATATACCCTCTGTAATAGTTTCTTCATCAAAATCTAATAAACCTTTCATAGACCTGGCAGATATGGCTTTCTTTTTCATCTCGGCTTTCTTCTTTTCATCTTTGGTAAGATGACTTAAAGCATCATATGTTTTAGCAGTCAGTTCTAAATCCATATCAGCTTTCTTACTTCTAATCTTATCTGTTAATTTAGACTCATTGATAGAAGCGACTCCTTTTTCTAAGAGTTTATTCATTTTCTTATCTACCTTAACACTATCATATTTATCTGCTGGTCCAGAATATACTTCGATAATCTTATTAGGCATAGACTTGGTAGCATTATATAATTCTGCTGGAGATGGCACATTAGCATCTTTATCTAACGTTACTTTACCAGACTTAAGTACAGTATCAACAAATGTAGAGCATATTTGATGATATTTATCGTTTACCACTCTAGCATTCTTATTGATTAGCTTATTAAAGATAATACCAAAGTCATATACAGTTTTCTTAGCATTGATATAATAATCCATAACGGTATCTTTCATTGTGTTATAAATATCTGTAGGAGCAAAGAATGCCATTACTGTAATGATATTATCTTTATAACCAGATAGAGTTTCTTTTACTACACCAGGTTTTGGTACCATATTATATGTGTGTACAGTATCTAATTTTGAATCAAAAGATATACCAGCATGTGAGAATGGCGAATTAGTAACCTTTTTAATAGTAGTTGATACAATAGGAGCTTTACCTTGTACAAATACCATATAGATAGGTTGATGTGTGTCTTTAGATGCATTTTCTGTAACAGGTTCATCTGTTATAGCTTCATCTGGAACTTCTTTATCAAGATTAATAAAGAGATTCATTGGACTAGATTTATCTAATAGCTTAGATACACGTTTAGATGCTAGTTGTCTATTACGTCTAGTAAATGGAATCTCTGGATTCCAACCTAAATCAAGAATAGATTGTTTGCGAGCAAGAATTTTTCCTTCATTACCAGACTCTTTAATTTCTTTAAAGTCTGAATATAAATAGTCTAATGTATCAATCCAATCTTTAGTATAGTCTTCAAATATATGGTCCATGCACATATCTTTATATGAATCGAACCATGTTGGTATTCTCACATTTGTAATAAGACCATCATTGTCAGCATCTTTACAATAATAATTATGATTACCGTGTACACCCATATCAATTAACTCACTTGGAGTAAAATAAGGTGTATCATTAAGTCTTCTATGTTGAAGTTTAGAATTTGATTCTTGTTCATTAACAACTTGCATGTTTTTATATACTTCTGACACAAATTCTCCTAAATGTTGTTCAGAAGAATTAGAACCGAAGTCTAATTGTGGAGTTATGTTATCTAATAATGTAGATTTGATAGAATTATATCTTTCAACATTAGATACACCATATATTTCTCTACATTTATCATCTGACTTTTTTCTATGCTCCTGAGATTGAGAATTCCAGTTTATAAAGGCTTTATCTAGATTAGATAGCTTTTCTTCAGGTGTTTCTCCTTTTATTCTTCCTATAATATTGATATTTGTGTCAATTTCAAACTGGTCTGCTTCATCATCTTTAGAATCGAATATATATTTCTTTTTAAGACCAAGTGCATACTTCTCATTTTCTATATATTCTTTTCCATCGGTAGGAATTTCTGATTCTTCTTTCACAGGTTCAGAAATTTCATTATCATCATCAGGAATTTCAAAATCATCAAAAGACATATTGACAAGATTAGTTGTATCGTCATCTTTTACTTCTTCATCGTCTTCTGGTTCATATTCTATAGAATTTGGTTCTTCATTATCATCAATTTCTAATGTATTCTTTAGATTATCAAGTAATTCAGCTTTTAATGCTTCATAATGCTCTTGATTAGTCATATTCCAGATTTGAACTGACCTATCATCACTTAATCTTTGTTGTCTTGTAGTAAGAGTAGCATTAAAGAGTTCCCATTGACGTTCTAGTTCTTCTAAATCATCAGTATCTTTGATAATTATATAGTTAGTATCTCGCATAAACTTATTAGCTAAGATATTCTTGTACTCTTCAATCATATAGACACTCCTTTCATAGAATTATTACTAATTTGTTCAAAATAGGAGAAATGAACCCTAGCATATCGCTAGGGTTCTACTTCATGAAAGGAATCAATATTATATAGCCATGAACTCACAGGGGTTCAGATATCTTCATAATTAGGAGTAAGAATGGTAATAAGCTTAACAGCAATAAAGCTAGTGAACAGAAAGTCTTATGGTGATTTTGCATTAGATGGTACCTATCTAACAATCAGTGCTTTGTTCTATGTCAGCAGGCGGTATAAAGCGTTTATAATTCTTACTCCCCGCGTAAATGTATTGGTAAATGTCCGAACGAATAATCTAAAACCAATACATTACTTTATAGTTGGTAGTTTATTAAATAATTATACTATATTATTATAATTATCAATTAGAATAGCATAATCTGGAATAGAAGTGATTAGGTCAAGTACAGCTTCAGCATACTTTCTAATCTCATATTGTGCATGTGAATCTGTTCTAAGATTTAAGAAAGCAATAAGACTAGATAAAGTGAATGTCATATATAATCTACCACAATTAATATTTGCTGGTAGGAATGCTCTTGCTTCTTCTTTATTAAGACCCTGTTTAATTAGTTGGTTATATACTTTAGTAAGACCAGTTGCAAGTACAGTAAGAGGTGCTGTAATTTTATTACCAAAGATTTCTACAGTATATTCTTTATCATCTGTATAATCTGGTACAGGAATAGTAAATGAAGCGTTCTTAGCATTTACATATCTCTGAGATTCTTGTGTAATAGCATTTCTATGACGTACAAGTTGATGTGTTGCTGTACGAGACATATTATAGAATACTACTGTGATAGGAAGAATATTGTAGACTACATTTCTATTAAATCCAGAATGAAGAATAATCTCTGCAATATTATCAAGTTTTGTAACAAATGGTTCATCCGCTCCAAGCATGATTCTCTTAGTATATTCTTCTCCATTAGTAGTAAGACCATCAATAGCAGTTTCTAATTTGATACTATAATCAATACCAGTATTAGGTTTATCGATATTCAATATATCTGGCTCTACATCAACAAAGTCATCGAAATTAATATGCTTACCTGTACCATAGAGTTCTTTTACAGTATTTTCTTTAAGAATCTTACAGATGTCACGAATAATATCATTTCTATCATATACATCTGATTCAAGATTGTTAAGAAAATGCTTATATGCTCTGATACTACCATTGACAATAAGATTATAGTTTGTATTTTCAAGTTGTACAGTATAGAATTCTAACCACTTAGAATATTCTAATCCAGTAAGTTCAATGATACTATTATGAAGACTATAAGGGATATCATTGAAAAGAATACAAAGTTTGCCATGTTCTAAAATAGATTCATGACCAGCATTGATTCTTTTACCGATATAATCCTTCTTTTCTAAATAATTGATATTCTTTGTATTGTTATAACAACAAGTACAAGCCTCATAGATATTATTTACTAGACTATTCTTATAGAGCAATCTAGCATTCAGTTTGATTGAAGATAATCCGAACATGTGTTACTCCTCCTTGTTTATAATAGATACTATTTCTTCACAGATTTTATTAGATGATTTTCTAATAGAACCTGTATCATCAAATATATTAATATAATAGAACTTGATTGGTAATAGATTAAATACTCTATCCTGTTCTATAAGTCCTACTATATTATTTAATGATGAGTTGATTCTAGTTTGAAGTTCTATATTTGAATCAAAGTCTTTCTTATATTCTATAACTTCTGTTTCATCTACAATGATATCTGCTAGTAAAGGATTAGCATTATTATTTAGAATGATTACATTTATATCATTAAATGTAGGTGGTAAGTATTTATTAATAAACTCTTTTAAATATTCAAGTTCTAAATTTTCGTTAAATTTTGATATTCCAGGCATATCTCTATATTGATATAGATAAGTAGATAAAAATCCTCTATCACATATTTCTAATACATCATCTGGATATGTTAATATATATTTCTCATTATATAAAGTATCAAAACTTGATATCATATCACATATCATAGTATTGATAAGACTTTCTAGAATACTCTTTTTAGTTTTATAGTATTCTTCACTGTCTACTTCTTTATTAGTAAATCTATATTCATTCTCTTTATATAGAGTATTTAGTTTATTGATAGCATTAGTAGCATCTTGAGTAGGATACTTAGAGAATCTTATTCTATTATACTTTATAGATTCTATGAATTGATTCTGTTTAATATTAGAGATAGTAGTGGTTTTACCTACATTATCTCCTCCTTCAATAAAGAATACATGCTTCTTACTTACATTTATATTAGACATAATATCTACCTCCTTATAATATATATGTTTATTACTTAGAAGTTTTTAACTAACTATCAAATATCTAGACATGATATTATTTTACAAATTCGGGAACAAATATATAAAATAATCCTTGTAGCATTCAGGAACGGAGAACTTGGTTGGGGCGGTGCTCTTTCAAGTTAGAAAAATTTCAAAGAAAAGTGGAACGATAGTTGAATAGGTTTTAATTATAGGTGTAGTTAAGTTTCAACGCTATCGTTTATTATTTATATTTGTGCTTACGCACTTATATTTGCCACTCGGCTTACAGCCTCGTGGCTCTTATTTATTTTTTTACCACTACAACGATTATTTTATAAGTTTCTAAGTGACGTCGTATACCGTTTTGAAAAGGAGATATTATGATGGTAATATTTGGCAGAAAAAATAATAAACAAGGGACATATGGATTTAGTAAATATGATAATGAAGGAAGAGTTATATATTCTGAATCTAAAGGTTCATTTGGAGAATTAATTAAGCATCATTATAAGTATAATGATTTGGGAATGCGTATATACTATGCTGAATATACTAATGATGAACTTACTTTAGAAGAATCTAAAACCTATATTGGTAATCTTACTTATATAAATACTATTCTATATAAAGAGAATGTATATAATAAGAAGATTGTTAATAGTATTGGAAGAGAGATATATATCAAATCTATAAATCTTAATGATAACTCATCTATTACTAAGATATATGACAGTGATACTTATACATATAATGTACAATATGGATTTGAAATCTTTATTCCTCAATCTGTGTGATAAGTATATATAATATAAGTAGAGAGACAGGATATCCTGTCTCTCATAATTTTATTTAAAAGGAGTTTTTATTATGTACGATGAAACAACAAGACAAAGGGAAATGCTTATCAAACAAGGAGATGAAATAATAGCTATAGAACTTGACTGTTATATTGCTGACTTGATTGTAGCGTTAAACAACAAACAGTTTTATACAGAATATTGCTGTTCTGGACATATGGAAGATGCGTTCATGGGATTCTATATTAAGTTTTATCCTATGGATTCTGTATATGAATGGATTATAAGAGCTTTTGTAAGTTCTATTTCAGATTTATATATAGAAGACAACTACACATTTAGTACAACTATTGATATATCCAGTAACTATATTCAATTAGTTGACCCTACACCAGAAGAATTAGCTATGGCTAAACAACTTGTATTTAGAGGAATGGTTAGTAAAGAAGAAATGAAACAATGGATATCACATTCAATTACTATAAGACCAAAATTTGTTAACGAATATATGACTAGTGATTGTTATGACTTCGACACTATGGCTGAAATAAATAAAAAGAAAGTATTTGATGCTATTGCTAGACTTGAAATGCTTACCAATAGTTTCAAGGTTTTCTCTGAACCGTTAGATTAAATACAAAAAAGAAGGGCAAATAATCAGCACCCTTCTTTTTTTGTTATATTCAGTTTTTGTCTTCAGAATCATATGTTACAACATTACCTGTGCGATTAACATAGATATTGTCCGTTATAAGGTCGGTTTCAAGATAGTCTGTTTTATTACTGATATAAATCAGTGTTACACCGAGTCTCTTGAATTCCTCGGAGAGGTATTCAAGACAAGTCAGACTTGTCTTGATATCTAATGCGGCTGTGACTTCATCCATCACTATGAGGGCACCTGGATGCCTTCTTGCATAGAATAATGTTCTGGCCAGATTGATTCTCTGCTTCTGACCAGTGGACAGTTTGTTGCCGTTCTCTCCTACAGAATCCTTGACAATATCAAGGTCAACGGATACTTCTAAATTATTTAACATATCCATAATTTCTTCCAAATCTGCCTCCTCATTCATTGTGATATTGTCATAGATGCTCATGTTGAACATCTCTGATTCAGCGAACATGTAGACAGAATCTACAGCAGGGATGGTTCCCTCAGTTGGAGCATAGGTATTTGTTAGCAGTTTAGCAAGAGTAGATTTACCGAATCCACTCTTACCAGTGACACAATAACGATGTCCTCTTTTAATTTGTAATTCATTAATGCAGAAATTTACAGCATCTTTATTTTCTGCATCATAAGAGAATTTTACATTTTTGATGACAAGTTCGTTGCCGATATTTACTCGAATCTTATCATCCTTTTCGAGATTGCCAAGTGTTTTTAAGGCATTCTTTTTCTCGGAATAGTTATCCATGACCATTCCGATATATCCGCCGATGTTATCAATGACATAAGACATCATTATAACATATAAAACTGTGCTTGTATCTTCCCAGCACATAAATGCTGAGAAAGCCGTCGGAATCCACATTATTCCGTAGAATAATGTGTTTACCGTTTGTGCGGGAATTGCAAGCATTCTTGCGAATGTTGCAATCTGCTGTTTTTCTTGCCTGTTGATACTCCAACTTTCTTTGTTGAAATACTTTACGGTTTGACTGTTCTTGATACAGTCAACCGTTACAGTACTTATTTCAGCTCTTGCAGCGGCTTGCCTTTTGTAAGACATGTAGTCTGCTGCTTTAAACGAATACCACACATATAAGAATATACATGTGCAGTTTACAAGAACTGGAAGTATACCTGCAACTTCCCATTCTTTTTTACACAGCATGAAGAACGGGATGATATTCGGAATAATACTCATTACTGAATCGACCATTCCTTTATCACAAGAAGCAATTGTGTTTATTGCATTATTTGCTGCACCTGTTGAAACAGATGAAATGGAGCTCAACTTGCTGTTAGTGAGCTTAGTTATCCACTTCATGTAATTATGGTCGAGAAGCCAGTGCTTCGTGACCTTGCCAATAGTCTGGTTAATTATTCTTATAATCATCCACAGAGCGATTAATTTTAATAAAGTGTAAACAAACTCCATCTTCTCATACTTTGTAATATCGGAATACAGTTCGTTTACTTTAGCAATATTCTGTCCCATCAAATAATTCGTGATTGTGGACAGAATAAGAAACACCGCAATGGGTACATTGCGACATTTCGTAATCACTGTTTCGAACTTTTCGAAAGCCTTAACTTTTTTGGCATCTCTAGCCTTCTTAGCAGCAGCAATTTTTGCTTTGAGAGATTCCTTCTTGGTGGTTGCGGATGTGGTTGTTGTCATTGTCTTTTTCATAATTAATTCCTCCTAAATATATAAATTTGACAGAGAAGACTTAACTCTATCAATATAATAATATACAGTCTTATTTTTTTTGTTTTACAATAACTATAACTTAATTATAAATGCGGGTGTGGGGGTGTGCTGGAATAGGCAGACAGGTTAGCATTAGAAGCTAATGTTTTTGTAGCGTATGGGTTCGAGTCCCATCACCCTCACCATTTATATATAACAGAGGTGATTAGTATGGAAATATCTAAAGTAAAAATAAATCAGGATGGCAGATTAAGAGCATATTATAAAAATGACAAAGGAGAAGATAAACTTATTTCATATCCAAAACTTATAATGGAGGAATATTTAGGGAGAAAATTATTAGATGATGAAGTAGTTCATCATATAAATGGTAATCCATTAGATAATGACATTTCTAATTTACAAGTATTAACAAAGTCTGAACACGCTAAATTACATAATACTGTTTATCACGATAAAGAAGCTGTATGTGAAGTGTGTGGTAAAACTTTTATTTGGACTAGTATTAGACAGAGAAGATATTATACTGATTTAAAAAGAGGACTTAATAGAATAATATCATGTTCAGCTAGTTGTTCTTCTAAAAGAGCTAGAGATACTCAATTAGGAAGATAATTATAATGATGCCGCTGTGATGAAATAGGCAGACATAACGAACTTAAAATTCGTCGGTGAAATATCCATACGGGTTCGAGTGTCCCGTCAGCAGCACCATCATATTTTATTAAATATATAACTTATTTATAATGGCCCCTTGGTCAAGCGGTTAAGACTCCAGATTCTCATTCTGGCATCATGGGTTCGATTCCCGTAGGGGTCACCATCAGCTTATTAAAAGCTGACAATTTCCACGTTTTGTTTCAACATTTTCTCCAATATTTTATTTTATAATTCTCTGATTTTAACCCCGCAGGAACATAGAGTCCTGCGGGGTCTTTTTATTAAAATTTGTGTCTTACTGAGTATTCTTGTTTGATACCCATAATATCTTTAACCTGACGGTCTAGTTCAACTAGACCCTTACCCATTAATGTGTATTGTAATGGAGCACAGCACATACGTTTATCGAAGCTAACCATAGATGCAATAGCATCAATTGGTTCATTAGGTCTATAAGAAGATGTAGGTTCTTCCCCTTCAGGTATTACTTCTTTAGCTACACCCTTTTGTGCACCTAAGAAGATTAGCTTATCTCCTACAGAGAAGTCGTCTTTATATGCTACAAAGATTTCAATCAATACACCATCTTCTACACCTTTAAGCTTACCATCTTGCTCAAGCTTTTGTGCTTTATATTGTTTAGAAAGAGTTTCATCGTATTTAGCAACCTGAGATGCTTTACGATTTTCTTTCTTTTCATATTCAGATACAATCTTCTTTAAAGAAGGAGACATCTCGTCAAGTTCACAAGTACGATATATTCTAATATCTTCTACTATACCAGTATTATGAGATTTAATAGGAATACGTCCAAGAGAAGTAACCGTATCTTCATCATCTACAAGATTCTTTAAGAGTACGTTTACATCATTATCTTCAAATGTATTCTGAATAATTAATAATGGGTCACCTTCTTGTACAGGTTCTCCTACTTTAACCATGTTAAATACGTTAGTATTTTTAGATAATGTTACTGGTACTTCCATGATAACGCTAGAAGAAAGAGCGTCAGATATATAGCTTGACACCACACAAGAGTCTTCGAAACCTTTATCTGATGTGATAATGGCAATCTTTGCAAGAGTACCTTGATTATAAGTAGCATTATCGTCATAACCACAATTAACAGTGTAAGACTTTGGGTCATATGCAATCAACTGTCCTTTCTTTACAGTTTTACCTAATCCTTTTGCTGGTTCAAGTTTAATAGATGTATAAAAACCGCCATCAGAGTTTTTATAGACTTTATTATTAAGGTCTACATAGTCTATATTACCATTATCATATTGTACTACAATATGGTCTTCATCTCTTTCAATGATTCTACCATCTGATTTAGCATTGAATGTAAATACATCTGGAGTAAATACAGAAAGAGCATCATCCATGCCGTTTGTAATAAGTAATGGGTCACCACCATCTACTCTCATATCATGCTTAGTTCTTTGTACATATGACATTGCAAGACGGAATGGGTCATCGTGTGTAGTACACATTGGAGTAAGATTTTCTGCAGTAGTCATAGTATTTACATCATTCATTGTATTATTTTTAGCATCACCAGAGATATAACCACGTTTACTATTTACATTAGCATTAGTAGTAGCAACACGAGTAACACCAACAGTACCAGCAAAACCAGTAGACATTCCTAATACATTAGTCATAGATTCATCATAAGTACGCTTTTCAAGAGAATAAGAACGGTCACTATTAAGACCAGATAATCCCTTAAAAGATACAGTATTATTTGCTTCAGCATACCAAAGGTCATTAATTGTAGATGCATCAGAAGCTGTAGAGTCTGCCATAATAGCATCTATAATTGCAGATTGTTTAATTGTCATTGTAGCTTTACCTTGTTTCTTAAGCTTAGTTCTGTAATCAGCATAAGCTTTAGAAAGCTCCTTATAAGTATAACCAGCAATGATTTCATTTGTTCTAAATCTATTACCAGAGATATCTGTATGTTTATTAAACTTAGTATCGGAGAGTAAGTTATTAGAATAAATTAATCCCTCTACAAACTCTTCTGGAAGTTTATACATTCTACATACACGCTGAGTAATAGGGTCAAACATTAAGTCATAGAAGTTATCAAGACCATCTGCTTTAATACGTCCACCAAAGTTGTCAAGCTGTTCTGTCCACATAGTTTTAGTATTAATATCCTTAATAGAATAGTCTTCCGTATCACATTCTTTAAGACCATTCATTAAGAGAGAAGAATTATAGTTAATTTTATAAGAAAGATAACCATCCTTGAATCTAATAGTATCCCATTCTGTTACGTCAAGTTTCTCTCTCTTATCAGAAATCTTATATTCAATTGCTGCCTTATTAAGAGTCTTGATAAGACCTTCGCAGTATGCACAAATAACAATTACTGGCATTTTAGTATTAAGAATAGATGCTTGAGAATATGCATACTTGACAGATGGCTTAGCAGCATCATAATGTTCTGCGAATTCTTTATCTTCACAAAGAGTTTCCGCAATAATGGTAGCACAGAATTTAGAACCATCGGAATAAATAATCTGTTTACCATCATATCCAATTGGAAGACCCTTAGACAGGTCAATCTTATCAGCATACTTTTCTCTAATCTCATCTTGGTCAAAATAAAATGTGGTATTCTTATAAGAGATTGTTACATATCCTTTACCAATATCAGCATAGTCCATCGGAATCTCATATTTAAGAGCAGTAATATTATTACTACCATTTCTAGTCATGATAGATTTACCAGAATATTTATCTAATGCTTTGATAAGTTTACCAGTAACTACATTAGACTTACCAATAGCAGAACCAAACTGATAGAAGAAAATCTTATTATAGTTTGTAGTAATCTGTGTAGTATCAGCTTCAGTCTTAATGATAGGAAGATTCATTAACTGAGCGTTAATAGTTTTATCATTGCCTTTGATTCTCATAAAGCGATTATTCTTAAGTAACGGAATATCAAATTTAAGATTGAATCTTGTACCAGAGATATCTTCGCATTGTACAGTCCATGTTTCTTTAAGGTCTTCAGATGTAGTAGTATTTTCTACCTGCACATCTCTAATACCTACAGGAACTGTTCTAGTAGCAAAGAAATCTAAGATAGCCATAATATCTTCGTCTACATCATATTCTTCGTTGAAATTAATATATTGTAGATTATCCCATTGGTCATTATTGATACTATTAATATTAGCAGATGTAACTTCAAGCGGTTTATCATCACTTATATCTTCAGACTTTTCAATTAGTTCTCTAACTGATTTACCCTTAACTTTCTTAGACTTAAGGTCATCACTAAGAGAATTAATTCTAGCTTTACGAGTAGCAGAAGCTTTAATCTCAGTAGATTCTTCGTCAGAAATATCCTGAATAAGATTAGCAATATATTCATCATTATCAAGTTTATCTAGTGCTTCTTCTGTAGATGTAGAAGTAGCTGCAGCATCTTGAATCTTTGCAACAAGTTCTTCTTTTTTCTTTTCCGTAACTTCTTTAGAAACTTGTTTTTCAGTCTTAGGCTTATCGTCTTTATCTTTTACCTTTACTGGTTTAGAAGATGTAGTCTTTTTAATTTCACTACTCTTTTGTGGTTTAGTTTGCGTTTCCTTTTCTCCATCTTTAGCCTTATTATCTGGTTCTGGTTTTTCTTCAAGTTTAGAAAGAATACTAAGCTTTCCTAGTGCTCCATAAAGTTCAATATTTTGAGACTTTTCAAGCTTATCAACAATATCAGTTACTATTGCATCTGGAGAGTCCTGAACCATTTCATCATCTACAGGAACAGCTCTATTAAAGATATTATTGATATTAGAAATGAATCTTTGTAGTTGAGACTTTTGGAATTCTGTAAAGTTTACTTTGAAGTAAGTGTTATATCCAAAGAAGATTACATTATTATTTCCGAAGATTTTCTTAATCTGTTCAAAATTACCTTTCTTAACAAGACGCACTATGGCACTTATAGGATTAAGGTCTTTGTTGTAATCAAATACATTAACATCTTTATTATAATAGTCCAGTACAGGAATAAAAATTGTTTTAGTCTTGTATTCTTTATCAATAGATTTATTATTAAGAAAACGATGTAGAGTTTCGGAGTACACTTTAAGTCCTTGTTCACCAAGCTTATTATTGTTTTCAATGAATAGCTTATTGTAATAAGAGATATCAAAGAATAGATTTAATCCTTTATATGCTGATACATTTACTTTAGTAAACTTAATAGCTGGACATTGAGACTTTACAACACTATATACGTCAAATAATTCTTTTTGTGTACGAATTCTATCATCATACATATAGCGTCTAAGTTTGTTATCTACAGCATCTTCGTAAAATATATCATCGTTAGGGAAATACACATTCTCACCAATCTGAATATATGTCTCTCCTATTACATTATTAAGAGAGAATGATTCTTTTACTTCTTGCTCTCCAAGTTTCTTCATGTCAATATAAATGACTGGATACTTTTCAGTTTTATTATAAGTCTTACCTAAAGCTTTTAGTGATGTAGCTCTATCTAGAACAGAACCATTTTGAATATATGATGTCTTAAGTCTTTTAATCAATACTTTATCTCTGTTAAGAGAATATACAGGAACTATTCTATCTTTAGTTTGATTAGCATACATGAAATCTCTAAATACATAGATTAGATACTTAGTAATTTCTTCTTTAGCATCTTCATTATCAAAGCTATCATCTTCAAGATATATACAATATTCTAATCCATATACTGGATGTTTATATGCTACTGCAAATCCAGCAAGATTATTTTCTTGGTCATGACATTTTACTAGAAACTTAGCTTTAACAAATAAATCTCCTACATATTTAAAATCTATAGGGTTCTTTACAATACTAAGACATTCTTTTGTTTCAGCTTTGATTTCTTTCTCACTCTTATAATAAGAGAATCTATAGTCTGTAAGATATTCTATAGGAAATGGCCATGTTGTGTACTTAGCTTCTTTAATAGGTTTCCAAAAAGCATGAAGTCTGTTTTCTTCACTCACTTCAATATCAGTAATGCCATACTGTTTTACTTTCTTAATGATATTCTTAGCAAGCTTCTTTTCATATTCTACAGGACAATGGTTAAACATTCTGATTGCAGCTTTAACATGAGCTACATCATTAAGAGGAAAAGAACGAGTCTCTGGAATACCAAATTCTGAATCTGGAAGTTCTTTTCTATCTTTAGAAGCTAACTTACCTTCATTAATAAAAGCTTGTACTGTTTCATCTTCATACTGTACAAACTCTTGAATTTCTCCAGTATCAGCTTTAATAATAGCATTAATAGATTTATCTACATAGTATGACCTAAACCAGTTACGATTAATAACCATAGGACAATTAATCATATCAATAGAAGAACTGATGTCAGGTGTTAAAAGATATATAAGACTCCCTTTTTTATTATTGTCTTTATCTAGAGGAATGAATAACTTATTACTTCCTCTATACATCTTAAGATTCTTTAAATCATTAACATGAATAGCCATATACATACTCCTTTCGTAGTTTGATATTATGTGAATGTTCAAGATACATATTTGTAATGATTGTTTAACATAATTGTATATAATTATAGTAGTAACAAGTATAAAAATAAAAGTAAACAAAAAGGAGGATTTACTATGTTACAGAAGGAATATCAGATTAATTATGCCGACATTAGAACTAATAAATCTGAGGTCGGCGAACTTTTTATCATCCAGACTGATAAAAGAAGAATGGATGATGTTCATCGACTTCAGCCTATAGAGGTTGAAGTCGAAGCCGAAGCTGTAGAAGAAAATTTTGATGCAGATAAATGCATTAATACATCTGTATCAATATTTATGCTATTTTCATTTCTCGCCGTTATATTCGGATGCTTTTACCTGCATCCAGTAGCTTCTACAGTTGTTGCTGTTGCTACTAGTATTTCAGCTCTGTTTATTAACAGAGCTGTAAGATTACACGATATTCGTGTAGCTAAGAAACAGCGGGATTGACAGGACAATAAAGAAGCGGGATGATAGTCCCGCTTCTTTTTTATCTGTAAGACCAAATAATATTACCATCTGTAATTATATCGTTATCATTTTTAAGAAGTATTACATCACACTCACTCATCTGTATTTCAGAGTTATGACTAATCAATACACACTGAGAAGCTTTTACTAAAGACATGAGTTTATAAAGAATAGTTATAAACTCTCTTCTGTTTTCTGAATCAAACGGAGCATCAATTTCGTCTCCAACAATAATGTTTAATTTAGTAGATGTTTGACTCAATAGAGCAATAGATATAATCATAGAGATTAAGGATACTTGTGCTGAAGACATACTTGTAATATCATCATGATTGATACCACCATTTACAGCAACAGGAATTCTAAATTCACTTTCTGTTACTACTAATGGTAACAATGCAAAGACACCTCCAAATAATCCACTCAGTATATTATTAGCGCTAGCGAGAATCTTATTAAGATACATATTAGCAAACAGTAATTGGATACCTGTAGTAGGAGAACAGTAATATCTAAGAGTATCAATCTTTTCATACATTGTTTGATACTTGTTTAATTCTTCTGTGTACTCTATACTATTTCTAATCTTATAGTTTAAAGATTCTCTTTCTTCTCTTAAAGGTTTGAGATGTTCTTTAAGTTCTTTAATATTTATTTCTAGTTTTGATAAGTCTTCGTTTATTTTTTGTAGTCTATCTATATTAGTTCTATTAGTTTCAATCTCATCTTTTAGTATTCTAATAGAATCATCTAGATTATTTATCATAGCAGTCTTTTCTAAATAACTATCATACAAGTCTATTGTAACACTTATTCTTTTGAAATCAGAGTTGATATCATTTAATACTCTATTGAGTTCTGTAATAGTTTTAGTATCAGATTCTAGTTGATTCTGAAGTCTAGATATATCAGAAACAATCATATTAACGAAATCTTCTTGAGATGATAAAGCGTGATACTTGTTTTCAATATCACTAAGAGATTTAGAAATCTTCCTGTATTCTTCTATATCGTTTATATAATCCAATACACCTCTAATAGTAATCATTATGTTATTACTATCATATTTAAGCTGTTGTATACAATTCTCAAAAGTATCAAATCCAAAGTTAAGAAGTCTAAATATTCTTTGATTAACTGTATATAGTTTAAGAAGATATCTATTGTTACTAATTATATCAAGTCTTTGTTGATACACATCTTTATCTCTATTAAGCTGAGATATAGATTTAGTATTCTTTTTAATACTAATCATGTTATCTAGTATAGTCTTTGCTTTTAATGCATCTGCTATAAAGGGACAAGAATCATCTCTACAAGTAGATGGACGTTTTTCTAATATAGATACTTTATCTTCTGCTGATGCTATACGATTATTATCATTCACAAGTTGTTCTATACTATCTTCTATATTCTTGATTTCTGATATACACATTCTATATTCGTTATCTAAATCTCCAGATATAATATCTGTAGTAGACAATATATCAATCATCTCTTTTATGATTTTATATATACTTATGAATTCATCTGAAGTTATATTGTTAAGACTTACAATACTACCCCATCTACTTTCAATCTTACGTTTCTTATCATTTAATTCTTCTTTAACTCTTTTTACATCTGACAACGAACCAGCAGAATTAATAGATTTAAGTTTTGTTGTTTTAACTTGAAGCTCTTCGCTATCTACTCTACGAGATTCGGTTAACATAGTTATCTTACTATTAATTGAGCTAGCTTTATTAGACAACTCAATTAATTTTGCTCTAAGTTCTGTAACAAGTTCTGGTGTTATATTCATTGTTATTATATCAGGATACTTGGTGTATATTTTTCTAAGCTCCTTGTCAACTTCATTGCGTTTTTCTTGATATTCAGACAAACTAGAAACAAGTCTATCTATACGCTCTCTAATCTTATTATCTGGGTCTATAGACTGGAGCATTCCTTTTTCTTTATTCATTATTTCAGTTTGTCTTTCAATAGCAGATTCATACTCTTCTATCCTTGTATCAAGAGCACTAATTGACTGTTCTAATTGAGTTACATTACCTATATTATCAATCTTAGCAGCAATTGATTGTACAAGTGCTTTCAGATTAGATGCTTTCTTACTTAATACTTTATACATATCATTATATACATCGGTAGCTGATAAGATAGCATTAACATAACGCTTTCTATCTCCAGGTTTTAAATCTGCAATACCACGTTTAGTACTAGATAATTGAGTAAGAGCTATATAGTTAGGGTCTAGTTGTAATTCTTCATATATCACGTCTTTACATCCAGTAATATTACCAGAAGGATTTAGTTCTGATATAAATCCATTAACACTTTTTGATATATAACCTTTTGTAGTTCTAGAAGACACACCTTTACATTCATGAATAAATCTAATAGAATATACAGTTCCAGTAATCTCATCTATATATTCAATTTCTTTCATAGCATTCTTACCAGCAATAAAAGCACTATTATCATCTGGTAATGGTTTAAGTGCACTTTCGATAGTGCTTTTACCAGAACCATTATCTCCTTTGATAAGAATAATTCTGTGTTGACATTTGGTAAAATCAATTTCGATTTCATTAAGACCAAGACCATTGTATATACCACCATAGTTCACGAGTTTTAATCTTTTTAATAACATCGTAATTCCTCCTTATTGCGTACGCTGACGTTTATATATTAGTTCTAGATAGTGTAAAAGCAGACTAAATCCCATGAGGATAACCTCATGGGATTAGACTTCGTTAAAAAAGGAGTCATTTTTTATGAATTCTTTACAACGATTGTAGGAATTGGTGGCTGGTTTATGGAAACCAGTGGTCGAGATGGCTGGGCTCGAACCAGCGACCAGCCCCTTATAAGGAGGCCGTTCTACCGACTGAACTACACCTCGAATAAATCGGGATGACAGGACTCGAACCTGCGGCATCTTGGTCCCAAACCAAGCACTCTGCCAAACTGAGTTACATCCCGTTCTAGGGTTGTTATAAAACTAGGTAGTTCAGTATCCGAATGTGGATACCTTATACAAAATCTCAAACATCAGTATCTAGAATGATGATGACTATCGCTAGCGTTAATAGTCAAGCTTTTGGATTCTATCTCTTAACTAAATTTCTCAATCCCAATAAAGGATATATTGAAAGATAATAAAGTGTTTTGATTAAACTAAGTTTATAACAACCAATGGACATTAATACAAGGAGTTATCTTATATTAATGATGTATGACCCAGCAACTAAGTTACTGGGTCGCCTAGACTGTCTAGACAAGTAGGAGGTCACATTGGCACACCATGGCAGGAAACCAATGTTTATGTCAAACCGTGAGGTTGTAGCAGGTTATTTCATATTTTCTACGATATCGAGAATATGTTTATTAATAGATTCTACATTGTTAGAATTCTTTCTAATCATATCGTCAATATCTTTTTCAGCATTATCAAGAATATGTCTTTCCTTTTTAAAACAGTTAAGTACGTATTTATAATACTGACGTTCCATTTTAGATTCAGCAATATGAATTGCTTCTCTTACATTATCAGCATCACCGTCTTTAAGTCTAGCAATACCTTCAAATAGTTTAGCTTTTTCAAAGAATCTAGCAGGTGATGTAACTAAATAAGAATTATCGAAGTCACTGTATTCTACTACTGCGTGTACAACAATTCTATCTTTCTGGACATCAACGGATTTCTTATCTTTGAGTACATGTGTCATATTATTCGCTCCTTTAAAATAATTGTGTTAGATTTTACCTAATGATTACTTATATGTTTATATAGTATTTAAAAAATAAAATACCGCCTTGACCATTGCCAAGGCGGTGTGTATGTTTGGAGGTACTCGTTCAAATATATCACTCTTGTATGCCATATTACTATTGTTTTAGGAATCAGTCCCATCTGTTTGATTATTTGATTCTTGGTCCTCCTCGTTATAGTCGTCAGAAGTATTTACTATATTGTTGTATATTTTGTTAATGTCAATACTAAATCTGTTTTTAACAGTAGTACAAATAGCTTCATAGAATCCAACTGAAGATAAACCTAGAAATGCTAAGATTATTATCTTAGAAACTACAGGTTCATCATCATATGTACCAGGAATTAAAAATCCTAGAACTATAGCTACTAACGCATTAATATATGGAATATATTTATTTGGTAGTTTCTTTAAGCTGCCCTTAAGAAACATTCCAACGACAAAGCATCCTAAAATGATAATAATACCATTACCTAAAAACAAATCGGCTATATAAGTTGAGATATTGTCCATAACATCATCTCCTTTATACAAATGTTAAAAAATAAGAGGGTAGTGAGAACTACCCTCTTATTAATTAGAATGGACAATCGTCATCATCTGAAATATTTACAAATGGATTACCATCACTTTCAAGAAGTTTAATACCTAATGCTGAAGAACGTTTAGTATTATCTTTATAGATATCCTGAAACATAGCTAAAACGAATTTATCATCTGGATATACTGTATAACCTCCATTTGAATTAGGAGCTACATATAAACATTTTTTACAATGCATACAATATGCAGCAACTCTATAATTCTCGCTATGAAGAAACTCAGGAATTCCATCTCTATTGATAGTATAATCGTATACCATTCCTTCTACAATATTAACAATTCCTCCACAATATGGGCAAGAGCCATTATATGGACGGAACATATTACCAGCAACCATATTATCTCTCCTTAAGTTGGGTCAGTGTAACGAATCTTACGAATATCTCCAGACATAATAACTCTAGCATCGCTATATCTAGAAGAATAGGATTCTGGGTCACGTGTCATAAAGGTATATCTTTTATAATTACCAGCAACCATAACTTTACCTAGTTGTGGATTCTTAATGCCATTCTTATCAGCAAGTTCTTTAATCTTGTTGTAATGCTCATACGAAAACATAAAGTATCTCGTATATAAACTATCAGATGCCATAAAGACACCTCCTTTCTTGATTATTTAAAAGTTACTCATAGACATCTGTTCCTACTGTAAATTGTACTAGATTCTTAATAGCTCTTTCTATGGGTTCTAATAATTCTTTTCCTTCTTTAGTACCTAAGAGTTCTTCTCTAGTTTGAAATACAGAACGCATAGAAGTTATTCTACGATAATCTTCCATTACACTTTCTTGTACTTCTTTCCAATTACATGGTTCTTTAAATTCTCCAAGATAATTACCAACTCCAATATCTGCATAAGGACAAATAAGACCAGTCATACCAGGGTCACCAGCAGGACTAGTATCACAGTCAACTTTGCCTATATGAGATGGGTTTGCAAGTCTATATTTTACAGGTACTGCACTAGCTTTATTTTCACCAATACCAGATACACCTTTAAAAGTATACTTAAGAACACTGAAGATATCATCATCATTTACAGAGTTCTTGTAAGATACAAGATTACCTTTCTTAAGATTATCAAGAATATAATCGTGTTGAATAGTAAGACTCTTAAGAAGTTTTTCTGCTGTAAGACTATTAATAGATTTAGATGCATTGATAAGATTATAGGATAATTTGCTTGCATAATAACCTGCGATATAACTTGAAATCTTAAGTTTCTTATAAGTCATATCATAATTATCCTTGTTCCAAAGAGCATCAAATTCATACATCTCCCAACGAAAGATATCAATAAGATTTCTTTTATTATCATCAGGTAATCTAAGCTCTTCTTTCATGGAGATATCATAATTTCTCATAACAGAATCAAGCATAGCCTGTCCCTTTTCAATAGACTTGTTTTTAAAGTCCATACCGAGCATCATAAGCCAGTAATCTCTATTGAGTACATCGTCTACATTATCACACTTCTTAGGAAGATTCAATACTACTGCATATATAAACGATTGTACTACTGGACAATTAGCAAAGAAGTATCTTGGTACAGATATCCATAAAGTATCTTTATTGAAATATACATATTCTGCTTCAGAACCAATATATGGTTTATTAAGAGTAATATGAATCTCAGGAAGACAAAGATATTGAATTGCTCCAATATAACCATACATTGCAAGGAAATATTTACAAAGTGGAATATTATTACCAAACAAGTCAATTGTATAATTGATACATTCTTGAACTGTTGGAACTAATTCTCCAGACTTCATATCAAGTTCGTACATTTCAAGTTTACTATGCTTTTCATAGATATTATATTTCTGGAATACTTGTCTAAAAGAAACATGTCTATCTCTCTTTTTACTTTGAGCATTGTTATAAGTGCTCGCATCAGCAATCTGATATAACGTACTATAGATTGTTCCAGCAATTCTAAAGTAATACTTGTTTACAACTTTAGGAATATCGATGAATACAGAACCATCTGCAGAGGTACCATTTACTTCTACATGATAATTAACCTCAAGAAGGATTACATCACTATCTTTAAGATTAATAAATTCATGAATGTTATAATCGATTCTTTTGTTTCTTCTTTTTTCTTCAGATTCCAGTTCAAAGAGAATCTCTTTAACCTTCATATAATCATCAATTACATTGAAGTAATTTACTTTGATTATAAATCTGCTATCCATGTTATCGTCCTGATTTGTAACAGACAGAATTACATTTTTAATAGCATCTATAATTTTAGCTTCACTTCTAATAAAGAGAGCCTCATTAAAAGGCTCTCTGTGTTCTTTAGAATAAGAAGCTAAAAACTGTCTCATATCAAACATATAATTCACGCTCCTTAAAATTCATTTATTGTATCTGCAGTAACAATCTGACCATTATTAGATTCTACAACACCATTATCATTTAATACAGGCATACCTCTAATGGCATGACGGTAGAAATCTTCATAATCAGAATCATGTTCCCCATCGCCAACCCAAGTGAGAATAATTCTCTTACCCATCGGATTAGCTACATTAGGATTCATATCTTCAATAATCAAAGTAGTTCTGATATCAAGATTTCCTGATATTGAACTATACTTTGCTGCAGTGATATCATTACCATTAAACTTTCTTCTATCATTATTAAAGTCAGGACCAAACTTTTCTGCATAGCGATTAATATCACATTGTTTTTCTGTTACAGCCATCTTAAGACCAAGAATTAAAGCTTTATCGTTAACAGGGTCAATAACAGGAGTAAATACATTACTACTATTAACAAGATGATTGAATTCATCTTTTTCAAGTTTTTCTTTTGCTGCTACTACATCTTTAAAAGTTGAAGCAGATACAAAATATGCTAGATGGACCGTAGAATAATCTAATGCTTCATTATCATCTCTTGGATATACTGGATACCAAAATATCCCGTCAAAATAGATTCCAGGTTTTATTACTTGAGAAGTATTTCTAACAGGTAAAATATAGTTACCCATATTAACTGCAAGAGCATCTCCGTTATAAGATATCCATCCAAAATCTTTCTGTTCAATGACATCATAGATACGACCATCTATGAATGCCTTATTAAATACTGCCTGATTCATTTAATATCGACTCCTTTAATATTAAAAATAATGCAGGTTGACCGAAGCCAACCTGCATCTTTAGACTATACCTTAGGATTGCATATCATTGCTACCCTTAGCGATAGCCTTTAATTCTTCAGCAAATTGAATCGACATCTTTTTGACATCTTTATTTGTTTCAACTGTTGCTGTTGCTACTGGTACGAGTGCTGCTGCATACATATCAGCTGTCATATTCTTATCATATTTTCCAACATAATCATCGATTACAAGTTCAACTACTTCACCATCTACAGCGTTAGTGTCAAGCCAGTGATATAAGCATTCGATTGCTGTAATGATAAGAGTATCAAGTACATTGTAATCAGTGATTGCAATGTTATGTGCTGCACAGTAATTCTTATTGATAAGCTGTGCAAAGTTAATCTGAATTTCTTCGTCTTTGAAATCTTTGTAGTTAACTATATTTTTGATTCCTTTTACGTCTTCTGGATTAAAGGTGAAGTTATAGAAATAATTTTCACCATCATCGTCATATTCTGAAATACAAGCTGCAATGATTTCGCCATTATCAGCTTTGTTAAAGACAAGAGCACTCTTGTCTTTGTTCTTGAATTTTGCAGACGCCATTACATCTGCACAAGATTTCATAAGTGCACCAAAGATGTCTACACTGCTATTGCCGTGAGACTCGGGGTCTGGATTAAGACCAATCTGAACTGGTGTAGGTTTACCAGTTGCGGGATGAATAAATGTTGGAGCCTTCTCTTCTACCTTGTACTTGAAGGCTGCAGGGATTGTACTGTTTCTTAAAATTGTTGTTGACATAATGATTCCTCCTTAACGAAATCAGAAATTAAAATTTATTGTATGAGATGTCTTCTCATTACACCATAATTATATATGATTATAATCTTGTTTAGACAGGTTTAATTTTCAACTCTTAAGATATGAAGTCTCGTTGAGTTTGAACTCATCTAAAGTCATAATCATAATTTTGTGATTAGGATTCTTAGCATTATAATCTAGTGCTTTACTTACTTTACCACTAGAGAATCCTACAAATGGAATAATCAAAAAGTCTGTATCTTTAGTTACAGAACCGTCTGAACAGTCATGACCTTTAGCAGTTAGTCTTTGTTCAAGGTCTTTGTCTCTAACACCAGAGAATCTAATCTTTTTACCAAGTTCGATAACTTCATCATTACTATCCTTAGTAAATACTACATTAGGCATGTTGTAAATATAAAGTAAGTCTTTCTTGAATATATCTCTTTCTTGAATTATTGTTGTAGCTGTTTTACTACCTATTCCTCTACCAGAAGAGTTAAGCTTAAAGAATAACTCATTATTAGAAAGCTTGATAATATCAGCTAAGTTAACAGTTTTAAGAATACTCTTCCATTTGCCAGATGCGATATTAGTAAATCCAAGAGCTCCTATAAGAATATAATCTGGTACTCTAGAATTATATAAATACTCAATAGCATCTATAAGATTCTTAGAGTTTGTCGGACCAAGAATACTTGTTCTTTCTTCTGTTAATGTCATAAGGTCAGAGAATGATTGAATATCAAGCTGTTTAATAGTTTCTTCAGAAAATCCTTTGAATCCTAATTTAGATACCATATTGGTCATTCTAGCTCTCACTCTACCTGGACACATCATATTATTACAAGTTACGTTCTTGCCAGTTTCTGATAAAAACAGTCTTGAACCGCATTCTGGACAAGTTTCTGTGAAAGTAAACGGTCTTAATGGATTGAAATGATTCTCAGGAATAGCAGCTTTTCTAACATACGCAATGACGTCATTTACATACTCTATTTCTAAGATATCATTTGGATGAAGATTTAATTCTTGAAATCTTGCAAAGCTATGACCAGAACTTTTAGTATTAATCATCCCATAGAACTCTATAGGGTCATAGTGAATCATAGGTGTAATATCTCCATTAGCACCTACAGTATAACTGATACCTCTACAACGAGTTAGTTTCTTCTTAGTATTAAACTTAATTGCAATAGAGTATTCATTAATACTATTTACTCTACCAAGGGTATTTCTAATTTGAGGATTAAGATAAGATACAACAACACCATCATACATAAACGGCATTACTTCTCTAATAGATTCTGCTTCTTCTACGAATTTCTTCACTTGGAATAATACAGAATTATAATCTCCTCTAATAACAGCATATCTACAAAGTTCACCTGTAGAATAATATCTATTCATAAAGATAAGTTCTTCTTCTCTGGTCATATTATCATGACTTGTACCTAAAGGAACTAACGTAATATACTTAGCATACTTAGCGGCTTCAGAATTACCAAGAATACCAATGATAGCGTTTCTAGGATTTACATATTGTTTACCACAAGCTATGCTAAGTTCTTGTAATGAACGATAAGATATTACCGCTTCAAATTTCATACCAAAAGGTTTGATATCAAATCCAGCAGCTTTAGTAAATCTATATCCTTGAAGAATAGGAGTTAAGTCAGATGCTTTATCCATCTGAGTATCACCTCTTGTTCTTGCAGATAATATTCTATCAGTTACCTCGGCTTCAATTGATACACCATCATATTTAAGTTCAAGCACTAATTCAATATAATTAGGATTTACTATACCAGCTTGTACATGTTTTCTTAAGAAATCTCTTTCAAAAATTCTTACATTAGAATCATCATACACACCTTTTTGTTGAGCTTCTATATCTAATACAAACTTTGCTTTATGCAGAGTTCCCACCAATTGAGGATATTTATGACTAGTATTTTTTAATCTTTTAGATACAGTCTTAATACCACTATTATCAATAAGTGCATTTCCATAGAAGTCAGATTGTCTTAATTCATCACCAAACATATAACCAGACGTGTCTACATAAGGTTGAAACATAAACAATGCATCTCTTTCAATCTCATCAACATCATTGATTACATCTGTTGTACCAAAGTTTCCAATCTGTATTGGCTCAGCACCAACTTGGAAATTTGGATTATATTTCTTATACTTCTCTAAAAGTAAATCATATACTCCATCTTCTAATACAAGAATACTTCTATCTGTATTATTATAAATAAGGTTTGAAATATGCAGGATATCGTTAACGATATCCTGCTCTACTTTAGTAAGCGGTTCTTTGTTTATAAGTGAAACTACAATATTATTGATATTATAGATGACATCTTGTGTTAAACAGGATGCATCGCCTTTCATTAATTGTTCTACAATTGAATGCATAGGATTCATAAAATCAATCTCCTTTATATTTGAAAAGTTCACGTTCATAATTCTCAACTGGAGCGAATAAAAGTTTCTCGTAATCTTGTACTGGGACAAATAACTTCTTTTCTTCTCTAGTTACATCTACGAACAATTCATCTTTCTTTGGGTCTAAGAAATAGAATAGCTGGTCTTTGCTAGGGTCTAAGAAGTAGAATAAATCTTCACTATTTTCATAAACAATCGGAATCTTATTGAATACAAATCTAGCTCCCATAGCTTTGATAATAGCGTTTAGTATCTCAGCACTTCTTGACTTAGCATCTTCACTCAATTGTACATCAAATTTATATGATGTCAACATCTGTTTAGCATCTCTTCTACCAGTAGGAGAGTTACTATAAATCATCATGTTGATACAATCAATCTCAGCACCCATAGCTTTAAGAATATTACCTTCCATTTCACCAAAACGAATTGGTGTATTAGAATGTATTCTAATATACATCTTGGATGCTTTAGATTTAGAATTCATGTTTCTAATATTAGTTGCTGATAAAGAAGTAGCAGAATGTTTTTCTTCAGCATTCTGTTTCATTCTATAGATATATTGTTTAGCAACAATACTAGGCTTTTGAGATTGTACGAATCTAATCTGTCCTCTAGAACCTACAATAGGAACATCAAGAAATACAGGTTTAATCCATGAATAATCTCCATAGATTTTCATAAGCTGTTCAAATGTTACTGCTTCTGAAATAGGTTTGAGAGCAACGTATAATCCATCACCATTAGGAGTTAACATATTTGCTACAGCCAACAAAGCATCATCATCTGAAGTTTGTAAGTTAACACATTCAAGAAAACTCATTGCAAATTCTGGAGATAAATGATTATAGAATCCATATAACAATTCTATTGTTTGTTCTACATCAAACATCTCTGTCATTATTGTATCAACAAGATTACTTGCAATAAAGTTAATTGACAGTTCGAATAACTGACCTGGATTCAATCTGTTTACGCAAGTAGCTTGATTCCATATAAGGTCAACTCTTTCATCTGTACCGCTTATTCTAGGCATTTGTTCATCAGGAATTACTTTAGATATAACTCCTTTACCTCCAGTTCTAGAAGTAATCTTATCTCCTACATCTAGAGGTGCTTCTTCATATAATGTAATCTCAAGTATGATATTAGAGAATACATTATCTTTGAAATATTGTTTACCTTGAACTACACTTAAACAGAGACTATATAATTTGCTAAGCTCATAAGATTTATGATAGTCGCTATTGTTAATATAATTCTTCATTACATTTACAAACTCTTGACAGAATCTTTTATAGTTATTATCATAGAACTGTAATTGCCCTTCATAGATTCCGTTATTGGAAGTTGCTATATCTTTATTGCAATATACATCGATATCAACAACTTGACCTTTAGCTTTAAATGTGATGTCATTAATCATCGGAACTTTGAGCCTTTCTGCACTTTGGGTAAAGAATGACTCATCGTTTCTTTCTGTTCTAGTACCACAAAGGATACCATTCTTAACATGTTCACTGATATCTGGTATAAACTTGTAGGAGTTATTGTCTCCGTATAAGTTAAGTGGTATATCGTTATCATTAATAAGAATTGTTACTTTCTTAAGTTCTGTTCTAGCCAATGCTTTAGAAGCACTTACAGATATTTCTATAGCATCTTCAGTTGTATTTGCATCAGCTACATACATTGCTGTCAGGTTCTTACCAGGCATATAATTATCATAGCTATCAAAAGATGTAGACTTTTTGATAGTTTGACCTGTTGGAATAGTAGAACCTTGTACAAGTGAATCGAGATATTTATTATCATACATAAAACCATAAGTTTCAGTATTATGACAATAAGATACCCTTTCAATAACATCCATGTTATTGAACTCATCTGTTACAATCAGATAATAATGATGCCCTGGTTTATTTACAAACTTTTCAATCTTTGCAAATACTCTCCAGTTTCTATCTGATTCTATAAAAGATGATGAATGCCATCCAAACAGATTTTCATAACCTGTTGAGACATACGGGATTTCTGGATTAACCAGACAAACATGTTGCTGATACTGAGAAGAGAACATGTTTTTTCTTGCTGCAGAGTTCTCACTCTCACAAGGCATGTTAAGACCAACGCCAATCATACGTTCCATATTGTCGTTGTACTTTTTACCTGCTGCATCGATATGTTTATCTATAGCAGGGTCTGAATAAAGTTTTTCGTATACTACCATAATTGATTCCTCCTTATAAATAGATTATTGGTGTGAGATGATTGCTCATCTCACACTAATAATATACACTCATTCCTCTGTTTACATTTTATTCATAGCTCTTATTCTATCAATAATCATACTAGTTGCTTGAGATGCTGGCATAGACTTAAGTCTTTCAAACTCAGCAAGTTCTGTTTTAAGATGCGTTACAACTTCTTCTACAAAGATATTAAGAAATTCTGGGTCTTCATAAAGTTTATTCTTAAATGCTCTTTGAGAGAACTTATGGTCACTTCTATCCCCAAGATATAAATAAGCTCCAGCACCATTTACCTTACCAGCATTCTTAAGCATTGTATAAAGAGATAAGTCTGGGTCGAATCCAGTAACATAGTTAAATACTAAATCTACTGCTGATGCTGTACCAGAAATACCAGAACGAGACTTTACATTAGAAATAGTTACGTAGCAACCATTGATACCAAAGTCTTTATCTGAAGTAAGTTTAGAACCATCATCCATTCTAAAGATTGTAGATGAATAAACAGGTGCATTACCACCAGGAAGAGTTTCATTCTGTTTTAAGAACTGAGTTTTAGATTTGGTATGAACAATTCCAGTTTCTACTTTCTCATTAATATGATTTATTGCAACGAAGATTATATTAGCTTCTTTACAAACTTGAGTAGTTCTTCTATAGAACTGAGCAAGTGCTTTTGCATTTGCTGTTACAGACATTTGACCAGACATCTCTTCTTCTTCGGCAATCTTTTCTGTAGTAAAATAAGGAATTGAATCTACTAAATAAATAGTTGGTTGAAACTTATAGATTTTATTACCAAAACAATCTACTAATCCAGTATCGTATTTATACTTATCAGGATTATCAATCTTAATGTCATGGATTACTTTAATACGTTTATATACGTTTTCAATAGTAATACCAGCATTTCTCATTTTTACTTTCTTATTAAACTCTTCATCAGTAAATCCAGTTAATTCTTGAAGTCTATCTTTCATCATACCAGTAGCTTCAGTAATATCAACAAACATGAGACCATTGGGAAAGTTACGAATAACATTAGCTGAAATCTGAATACCATATGTTGATTTACCACATCCAGAACGACCGATAATCATATACATTGACCCATCAACAAGACCTATAGAATCATAACTAAATTTACTACCGTCAGGAAAATTTACATTAATAATTTTTCCACACGCCTTGTAGTCAAATGAGAGAAATCCTGTTGGATATTGAACATCGAACTCTGCATCATTTGTCATAGAATAATCTTTTGTCTTTTCGAATGCATCTGTTACTTCACTCATTAAAAGTCCATCAGACACTTCAAAATTTGTTGTTGTTTTTGCCATATAAAAACCTCCTATACGTACCCAATAGGTACAATTATTTATAAGATAGTTGTAGATAGTATTAAAAGAAAAAGTATGTCAGACTGGGTGTGGACCAGTCTGACATTAATATCAAAATGTGTTGTGTGAAATCTTTACTATCATTAATTATATGTTAATATTTGTCGATTGTATCCTCAGAATACGGGGTTTCATTGTTATTTGTTTTCTTTGCAGTAAAACCACGTTTCTTTTCATAGCCACCACTGCTCTCTACTTTAGAATCTGGTGTACCAGAAGAACCTGTAGGTCTTCTTCTTTTACTACGTCTAATAACAAGTTCATCTTCTTCAGTAGTTTCTTCATTATCAAACTGAGCAAAGAAATCATTATTATCATTCTTCTTTCTTCCAAGTGTAGAGCTTTGAGTTACCGTCTCCATATTTGAGATAGCACCAAAAAAATCATCATCTTTTGTACTAGAAGTAAGATTCTTTTGATATTTAGAATACATATCTTGAAGCTCTTCTTTAGGAAGATTCATGCCAGATGCGATAATTCTAACAAATTCAGGTTCATCTACTTTATACTGTCTATGAACAAAGAACTCTTCAATGTTATTATTACCACAAAGCTTCTTCTTGATAGAAGAAAAACTTGTATCAATAACACTAAGATTATCGTCAGAGATATTCATGAATACACCAATCTTTGTTGCAGACGGTTCAAAGTCAAGAGAAGAGGAATAATCAATAGCATCAGATACAATCTGGTCAAATTGATTAGGATTCTTGAGCTTCTTATCAATTTTAACTTCTGTTACAAACATCATACCTGGATTAGTAATAAGCTTGTAATGGTCTGTGTCATCGATATTCTGTTCAGAATCTATAATATCAAATGCGTTTACTACTTTAATTCCTGTAGAGATATCTTGATTAGCAAGTTTTTCTGCCACAAAGGTATTGGAAGTCTTTTCAAGAAATCTTTTATTACTAACTGTTTTGATAACATAGTTACCTCCTTCAAGGTCTTTAAAATACTCAATAGTATTCTGAAGACCTCTGGTATCAGATTCGAATCCACAGATAAGAGTGATGATTACTGGTAAATCAAGTTGAGATTCAATATATTTTGCAAGTACTACAGATGCACCAGAACCAGATGCACCTTCTGTGGTAGTAATAATATTTATATATTGTATATCATCTGGAATAAGTTCATTAATGACATTAGGATTATTTCTAAGATAAGTAAGCATGAGCTTTTTAGCAGCAGAACGTACTTTACCACATCCTGCATCTGGGTCTTCAGAGATGATAATACAATTATCTCTATAATCTTCTGGAATGTCTTTAATAGTAGAGTTTACAATACAACACTCATCTCTATCAAGTGTACCATTCTCAATGCAATAAATCATTGCTTTGGTTGCACCTTGTCCACAACCAAATGTAAAGCTTCTGTTCATATTAAATTACTCCTTTTCATTCTTAGTATCGTCCTTTTCATCAGAATCCTTCTTAGCATTCTCTTCAAGAACCTTACGATTGTCTTCCTCATTGAGAGGTTTGTATCCATAGCTACCAGGCATTGGATAACCCTGCTCAGTGATAACACCAAACTTATCAGACATTCTAAACCCTCCTTTCATCATAGATTTATATATTAGTTATTAAAGCAGTATATATCCACACATGACTAGCATGTGTGGATATATACCGAATAGGAGATTTTATTTGCGTATTTGCGAATTTCTAGTCATTATTTATATGTTATAGATTTGTAAAAGTTGAATATATTAGTTATATACAATTTAAGTGAGTAAGAGATAATATCTCAAGCTCCAGGAATAAGCAAGCTAGGATAAAACCTATGTTCCTGAGAAAACATATCAAATTTACTTTATGGTGTGGAGATAATATCAAGAGCACCAGCAGCTCTAAGAAGCTGCATCACCCTAAGGAGGGTTATTATGATGATGTACGAACCTAAAATGAAAAACGTAATCGACGCAACTGCAGCTGAACTCGATGCAATGAACTCGTTGAGAATGGCACTTATTCAGAAAGTGCTCGCTAACACTGCTAGACATATGCAGTTTGAGCAAGTTCCTAATTGCATTACTGAAACTATCGAAAAAGCAATCGCTGCTGATTCAATTGTTATCACTGTTGGTGACATTCAGACTCGCTTTGAAAGATTTTCGTTCATGGCTAAATGGGACAGAGATAGATGGTTTGATGAAATGTCGAATCTTTTTATCGTTATTGCTAAAGAAAATTGCTGGTTTGAAGATAAGATTGCTAGCGGATTTTGTTGGAAAAATCAGAAAGGAGAATTCTGCAAGCTCGAAATCGAGTAAAGCAGAGTAGTCTTAACCAAAAAATAAAGCGCCCTTGGGCAAGGCGCTTTATTTCTTGTCTATTCTCATCTTTTTCATGCTTAATGTATATGGTGTCATATAGTCTTGTTCTAATAGATTACTCATAATACCGCTACCAATTAGATATACATCTACAGTATTACGTGCAACTTGGTTAGACTTATCACTCTCTAAGTCTTTCAATGATACTTGACCAGTTGTATTAATCTGATTATACATTTTATTTTTTGCTTCCATATCATCTGCTTTAGCACGAGTAAACTCTTTTATTGTAGCATCCATATTCTGTAATACCAAAGACTCTAACTCTCTATCAGATTCAACACCTTTTGCATTGCCAACAATTTGGCCTGTCTTAGGATTACGTACATCGATATTAGTATTATAACCAGATTTCTTGGTTACAATCTGCTTGAGCTTTTTAAGGTTCAAGTAACCGACCATAGCTTCATTAGAATTAGTTACAGGTACACCATCTTTATTCTTATATATACTAGGAAAAGATACCTTTTCTAATACAGGTACATTAATAGCCTTTAAAGCATCAATACATTTCTTAGGATTTGTTTCTCTGTCAAATGCGGTAGTTTGAAGTCTAAATGGTAATTTACGTTTACAAAATTCCATAAACTGTTGGTCAGACATCTTAGCAAACATTTCCTTATAAAAGTTTGAATTAGCCTTTGTTGGGTCAGCTGCATCAAAAAACTTATAAATTAAAGCCTCAGCTTTCTTACGATTAGCATTCATAATATCTATGCTCCTTTCTGGTTATTATGTAAAAGTTGATTTATGCATATATATATTATAATAGTGATAGCAACACAATGGTTCTATCTGAACTAGCGAGGAAACTAGATAGCAATAAAAATTTTTAAGGAGGGGTACCTATGTTCGGTATCGTTAATTATGTAAATTTGACAAATGGCGTCTTAAGCGCCTATAAACACAAGACAGAGAAACACATGGAGGCAAATAACCCGAAAAAGGTTGCTATGTATATTTCTATTTACTATAGTATCAACCCTGTAGCTATAGCTGATGACAGAAACATGCATTCAATAAAGGAATCTGTTCGTAGAGATTTTGGGACTGAGATTGAATATCTAAAAGAAAACGGATATAAAATTCGTCTTTATCCAGATTCTAATGGACAGATGCAGATTTTATTCGAGATTCCAGATGGGAAATTCTATTCAAGTACCTATCCAGAATGTGATGTTGAGTGGTAACGTAACGTAAGTTTAAAAAAGAATACGACTGTCGTGAGACAGGCGTTTCTTTTTTGTACTTAATATCATTATAATATAAATATTCACATAAGGAGGCAATACATGATATCTATGCTCCTTTCTAGTTTATATGTAAAAGTTGATTTATATACATATATATTATAGATGTGTAAGTATAAGTTAATCATCTCATTTATAAAATATTAAAGGAGGAAAAAACAATGAGAATTAAACTTTACACCGATTATGTAGACGGACGGAAAGTCTGCTACATAGCAAAAATGAAGAAGTCCGCCACTGAATCAAATATTGAATTTGACTATTATGTCAAAATCAATAGAGACCGCAATATCAAAAAAATGACCGCTGTCGTAATCGATGATGACGATAAAGTCATTTGTAAAGATATGGTTAAAAAATGTTGGTCCGATGAAAAATCCACAAAGCAGTGTTATTTCGGAATTACTGTATGTGGTAACCGCATTGTATCCGACACGGTATCAAATCTTCAGAATAAATCTGAAGGGAAAAATGTAGGCTTTATCGTCGAATATATCAAAGACGAAAACGGGAACCAAATATATGATAGAGAGGGAAATCCCGTTTCAAACACGAGAAGAGTTATCCTTAATGGAAGAGTAAAAAATGTGGACTCTTCCAAAATGAGTTTCAAAATGCAAAAACTCATTCACGGGTACAACAAGTGGCACCTTTAATGAATGAGCTTCAATACTGATAATAAAAAGAATACGACTGTCGTGAGATAGGCGTTTCTTTTTTGTCTTTAACATCATTATAATATAAATCCACATAAGGAGGTAATATGTATTATGAATAATCAAGTTATTGGTAATATTATTCTAGAATCATCTCAAGAGGTTCCAGAAGTTACTATTATAGCAGAAAAAAATAATAAGGTTACTGGTACTGGTATCATTCAGACTATTGGTGACGAGAACCGTAATGGTCGTATATATGAACTTAAAGATATGAAACCTGAAGTAGAAGGAGATAGAATCCAGAAAGAGCTCATTCCTACAGGCAATATGCGTGGTCATGACGGACATCCTGCATCAACAGAACTATCGGTTCAATCTGTTATCAATCCTATGTTGTGCTCAGTTAAGTATAAAAAGATTTGGATTGAAGGAAATGAAATTCATGCTAATTTCTGTGGTACCAACAATGAACCTGGTAAGGCATTTAATGCTGACTTATTAGATGGTGATAGACCTTCTTTTTCTCTTCGTGCATTAGGTTCTGTAGATAGAGAAAGAAATGGTAAATGTTATGTACGTAATATCAGAATCATTACATGGGATAGAGTTATCTTCCCTAGTCATAAGAGAGCATATACACAGGGATTAATAACATCTAAGAATGAAGCTGCTGTATTAGAATCTTGTGGATATGATATGCCACAATATGAAAAATTTAATGGTCCTAAAGCACTAAATGAGGGTGTTATTATTCCAATTGTAAATCAGCAGGTAGTAGACTATATTAAACAAGAGTCTGTTAATGTAAAGAGTATTCTTAATACATTTGATACATTATATGAATCAGCAATTATCTGTGGAAATGGTAAACAAGTACAACTCAATCTTTCTGATAACAGAGGTAAGATTCTTGTTAACCTTGAACAGTATATCCAAGATGAGATTATGAATTATTGTTGGAATAGTTAATTATTTGGGATGCTATCATAGCATCCCAAATTTCTTTTGTATATTATTAATGTGTAAGAGGTTACTGAAAACAGTTATAAAGACTACGACCTCTGGAGGTATATTATGTTTGACATTATTCGTATTACATCTATTGGTTCGACTCCTGAAACTTTATATCAGGAACTTGAAACAGAAGAAAAAGAATCTTCTCTTACAAGAGAAGAGTTCTGGAACGATATGACTACTGACACTATTTCAGAAGAGCACTTTAATTTTCAAGCTCTTTATAACTCCGCTGAAGATGTTATTGTTATGCGGAGATTTATAAACAGACACACTGGGAAATCAACTAATCAAATCACCAATGCTGATGAGATTGAAAGAATTCTTACAGATTTTCTTAATGGAAAACCTGTATACGATGATGACTACTCCATTTCAAGATGTAGGGTAATGCAGATTAGAGAAAGATATTATAGATATATCTGCCGTACAACTAAATCTATACTTTACCGTAGCTACCATGAGTTCTTAAAATGGGTGAAGAATATGAAATGATAGTATAAAAGAATCCGCTTTTATAAAAGCGGATTCTTTTTTTGCTATGCTCCGTAAAAGTTTACTATGTTACTTATATATTATTTAAGTAAGAAGAGAGTCATATTGTTTAACAATGACTCAAAAAATATTGCTTTTGAAAGGAGCAGATTACTATGATGACTACAATTAAAATTAACTCTAAAGAAATAAAAAGATTCAACGAAGAGGAAAAAAGAAACCATGAAAATATTTTTATGGTTTTAACCGATATTAAGGGTGATAAGTATTTAATAGCCCACGGCATTGGCGGTTACATAATCGCTGATGACGGTATCGGAAGAACACCGAGCCAGACTTATGCAAGATTAGTAAAGCTAGGTAAAATCGAAAACGGTGAGCATTTAAATATTGCTTGCTGTTTTGGAGGCGATATTGACAATGATTCTGAAAATGTATCTATTGTCAATAATGAATCGGCACCATTATTCATAACACGTCAAGTGTTAAATAATGGCATAGGCAGATTAACGATGTTCACGAAAACAAAAATTCGTGACAGAGTTAAGGCTGCAATTTCAGTATTTATATAATAAAAGAAAACGACTGTCGGGAGATAGGCGTTTCTTTTTTGTCTCACTAGCACAACTTTTTAGTAATGAAAGGAGATGATTCCTAACATGGCTAATAACGCTAATTTGAAGATTACTGAGGTTATTGATAAAGAGATATATCCTATTGTACAAGGTGTATTGTCTAAGTCATTAAACAAGTATAAAGCACTCATGTCTAAGTTTATGAATGCTAGGTCTACATCTCTCTATGATACTTTCCCTGCAACTCGTTGTACTTATGGACAACAAGATGCGGATGAGTTATATGCTGTTTTTGGTAAATCAGAAAGGGAATTACAAGAGATTATTAATAAGACTTACTATTCTCAAATTCCAAATTTTAATCCACGTACTGCTAAGAGTCCAGTAACTGTATTATGTATTACTATTATTAAGTATTTCATATCTAAGAATGATAAGAAGAATCTTGATGTAGCTATTATATACATGTCTTTTTCTGGTGGATTTTATCCATCTATTCATTATGGCTCTTATCCTACTGCAGTACCAGCGGATTATAGATTCGTATGTGACTATGTAGTTAATAATGAGTTGTCTAATAAGTTTGATTTAAAAAGAACAGGTTCTGTAGTTGGAACCATTCAATCCATCGGTGCTACATGGGTTGATGCATATAAGGATAAGTTCAAGGGAGTTACAGATGATGAAGAATATGTATATGTAATTCAACAGTTACATATGCGTATTAAGTCGTTTATTCAGAATACAGCAGAAATCTATTATAAGTGTTATAAGAATCGTGAATATCTCACATATGATAGTGATGATATGTCTGAAGATAATTTTAGACTTACAGAGAATGATAGCACTAAGATTGAGGCTATTACTAACCGTGCAATGACATGGATTACTACACATGATGTAGATTATCGTCTATGTAAGATGTGTAGCGATAGTAATGTAAAGACAGAAGAAATCAAATCTATCATTGAGAGTATTGTTAAGAATACTGATAATATAGACACTGTAAGAGAGTTAGTTGCTCTTATTACAGCAAACTATTTTAAAGCTAGTAAGAATAAAGATGTAAGAGATATTGAGTTTATCTCTTTCTCTATTAAGGCTAAGCCTAATACAAAAGACAAAGATATTCTACGACAGAATGAAATTATAGATACATTCTTGTGTGAGAATAGTATTGCATATAATCGTCGTAAAAGTAGAGAAGCAACAAAGAATAGTTATAACAGAGCAGTTTTAACATACTTTGTTCTAGTAATCAATCAATCTAATAAGTGAGGCGTCGGTATGGATTTTTATAATGATTTATTAAATGAATCGATTGTAGATAAATTTAAAGAAGGTAACTATTATTCAAGATTTACGGTGGCTATATCGGAAGCTTTAGCTAATGGTGAATCAATTAATATAGAAGTAACTTTAAAATCTAAAGATAATAAAGGATATCTTAAAACTACTTTTTATTCTAAAAACGAATACTTATATAGAAAACAAGAAATCAAAGATAAGGTCATTAAAGATTCTTATACCACAGATTCTATATGTAATATTCCTAATAGAACTGTGTTCAATAATATCATATCAAGATATATTAGTAACGATGAATTTAAATTAACTATTAAAAAAGTTGTTTCATTTGATTCATATGAAGACTTAATTAAAGAACCAGAATATCAAAATCATTTGAATTACGAAACTGTTAATTTTAATCCTATTGCTGAAACAAAAATTATATAAAAATAAGTGAGGTGTGTAAGTTGGGTATATATGCAGATAGAGCTTTATTAGAGCAAAAGTCTGACCAAGCTTTTATACAAGCTGTTAATGAAGTATACTTTGGTAGAACAGCCAGTATAAATTCTTTATTTAATGCATACTGTGATTGGAGAGAACCATTTATATCTAGTACAAAATACTACACAGGTGAATATAAAAATGTGTATAATAAAGATATGCAAGTATTTAGAGATATGGTATGTAAACAGTTTGGTTTTAAAACATTCTCATATAATGTATTACCTATGGCTGAGCCTAATTCTTTTACATTGGGTTCATTTTTTCCGTTAAGTAATAGAACACCTGATAAGATTATAATAGATAAGAACGGATATAGATTCAAAGACAATACTATAGTAAGTTCTATAGTAGCAGTATTTCCAGAATTAATTTTTAATCCAGAGTATTCTAATGAAGAAAATTTTTCTATATTTTTGCATGAAATAGGGCATAATTTTCAAAGTGCTGCAAACAATACTATGTTTGGATTAACAGTTGGTGAAGATATAATACTTGCATTTATGGGAGCTCTACCTAGTTTATTATTATATAATGACTATACTTATACTGCAGTAAATTTTATACAAAATAAATTGTCTGATATTAAAGTGTTATCTACGTTATATGCATGTGTATCTATGATAATATATGCTTTAACAAGATGTAAAACTTTTATACAGGGTTGGAGTTCTGTACTCTTGATTCCTATAGGGGGTATATTATCATTCGCAAAGCGTCTTGAATCATTTTTAAGGAGTATACTTAACCTTTCTGCTATAAGAGGTTATTATGGTGAAAGATTTGCTGATGGATTTGCAGCTTCTTATGGATTTGGAGAAGCGTTATCATCAGCTTTAAGAAAAATGGATACTGTTATAACAGCAGAACCAACAGTAGATGATTTAATTAATAAAGCACCAATAATAGGTCATATAATGAATGCAGCATGTTTACCAGGTATGATGCTTTGTGGTATTATTGACGTACATCCTAACACAGCATCGAGATGCTATTCTGTTATTAAAGACTTAAAAACAGATTTAAACGACCCTAGTCTTTCTCCAGAATTAAAAAAACAATTGAAAAAAGAAATAGATTCTTATGAAAACACAATGCATAAATTTTTCGATGTTGCTACTAAAGCTGAAAATCCAAGATTATTACCTACAATTATACAAAAGTGGATGTATGAAAAAGGTGGAGACCTTAAATTTAAGATATCCGAACTTCCGTTTAATAATATTGGTGGATTTAGGGCAGAAACTAATAAAACGAGAGATTATATTAAAAATGATAGATATAGTATAAAAACTGCAAAAATTATATAAGGGAGGTTTTATTATGGACTTTAATATAAACGATTTCTTCTTCTTACTGGAAGCTGATGATGAAGGTAAGAAAGAAGAAGATGAAAAGAAGGACGATGAGAAGAAAGAATCTGAATCTAAAGAAGATAAAAAAGAAGAGGATGATAAGTCCTCTGATGAAGATGATTCTGAATATAACGACCTTATGGATGATGATAATGCTGATTCTGAGTTATCTGATGATACCGATACTGATAGTGATTCATCCGATGACATTGATAGCGATTCATCTGATGATGATGAATACAATGACTTAATGGATGATGATATTGGAGACTTATCTACAGATGATGATGAACCAGTAGCAGATGATTCTTCTGATGATTATAATACTCTTATTGTTGTAAAAGAACCTGATGGTAGTGAATCTTCTTCTGGAGATGTATTTGAGAAGCTTGCTAAATATGCATATGCTTCTCAAGTAGTTGCTAATAATTTTTCTCATATTGCTACTAATGCATGTGGACCTAATTATGACACAATTAATCAGATTTGTAGTACACTATCAGATAGATTAAATTGGGGTGTTAGAGATATTCTTAGTACTGCATCTGAATCTCCTCTTGTTAAGATTGATAACTTAACTAGAGCTAAAGAACATGTAGAAGATATTGAAGTAGAAGATAAAGATTCTTATGATATTTCTTTAGCGTGTGAAAGAATTAATAACAATCTTACTATTCTCATTAAGTATGCTAAAGATGCAGCTGATGCAGCTGGTAACAGAACAGACATTCAACGTAAAGTAGATGATGATATTTCATATTTCTCTAAGGAAATGAATGGTAGAATTAGAAAGATTATGACTACTCCATCATCTGCTATTGATGATTGTGGTGGATGCGAAGAAGTAGAACCTGCTATGGAATCTTATAATATATTATTCTAAAAGAAAGTCCCACTGGATATAACCAGTGGGACATTTTAACTTTCAATTTCAACAATAGGTAATCCGTTAGATATGTCGTAACTACAAACTAGCATAGCATACATTACAGCATCTTTACCAGCTTCCCATAAACAAGTATCTACAAGTTCTTTATCATACTTATCATCTATAGAAATAGTAATCTCATTTCCAGATAATAAGATGTTAGAATTTATATTATTCTCATTTAGTTTACCTCTATAGATATCAATGATATCCATAGAGGTATTTACAGATGGCTCTAGTCTGTTTAAATTAAGAGTTAAAGTCAATTTCAACACCCTCCACATTAGCACGCAATACTAAAATGTCGAGATAATGATTCATAGCTTTAAGTTGGTCATTATAAAGACCTCTAGGACAAGTAGGCTTGAATTCTAATGTACCATCATCCCATTTTTTAAGCATTGCTTCAAGTCCATCAATACGTGTTTTAAGCTGATAGAATTCAGCTTTAAATCTTTCTTTATAATCGCTACTATTCATCATATTTACAGTTTCATTAAGTTTCATTATAATTACCTCCATTAATCAAGTGTTGTCCAATTGGGACAAGGAGAAGAAACCTTAAGTCCTTCATGTGCAGGAATGATAGTTTCAGCCTTTTCGTATCTAGGTGTTCCATCATCATTCACACCAGTCTTCATCGGGAACTTCTTTTGAGATTCAGGAATTTCTTTAATTTGAATTGAGATATTAGATTTTTCTGTAGCTCCAAGATTAATCTTTCTACCTGTTCTAAGAGCACAGTTGAAGAAATCCTTAGACAGAGTAACCATAGTCTCTGCATCAGATTTTTTAACATCATAATTATCAGCAATAGACTGAGCTTCAATTTTAGGCATCTTAGTTGTAGATGCAATGATATTAGCTGTCATATCTCTAAAATCTTTTGCTGGACAATGTTGTTCATGAGTAGCATAATCTGTAACAATAAAATCTTTGTCGTTAAGCATAGCTCTCATAACAGTTACTTCATCACGTTTAGATGCAGATTTCTGTTTAAGATTATCGTGAATATCCTTGATAAGGTCTTGTACGTTCATAGATTCCATAATGGTATCCTCCTATTAATTATTAATGATTTGTATATGTTTATTGTCTTTCTTTAGATTATCCCATTGAAAGGCGAATAAAGCATCGTTAGCATTGTTCTTTCCATTCTTTTTAATGTATTCGTTCAATTCTTCTGGTGTTGAACTAGCTAAAAAAGAAATAAAATCTTCTCGTTCATTTTTAGTCATTGGTGACTTTTTCATATAATTACCTCCTTAAGTAGTCTGAGAGACTACTCATTTATAAATATGTTTCTCGCTTAGTAAAAAACATACGTATTGCGTCGTTTAACATTCATATAATAAGGAGGCTGATATATATGATTAGCGAAAATTCTATGATGAGTATTCCAGTAAATGAAAATGATATAATCAAGATTCCAAAAGATTTACCTGATATGGAATTAGAAGATTATGATTTGATAGATGATAAAGATAGAGAAAAGTATATTACTGATTTAGAACGACATATTAGAGCTTCTTTTGAATACCGTCAAATGGTTCAATATCTAAGAGAATATATGAACATGAATTCTTGTGCATTTATTCCTAATGTAACTAATGAGTTTAGTAGAAAGGTTAGAATAGAATTACATCATTCTCCATTTACATTAAGAGATATTTGTTGTATTATTCTAAATAAGAGAATGAAAAATGGAGAAATGTTAACTATTGAATCTGTAGCATATGAAGTTATGTTTAATCATTATTGTCTTATGGTAGGATTGATTCCTTTATCTGAGACAGTACATGAATTAGTACACACTCAATACTTATTCATTCCTACAAATAAAGTATATGGGTATTATAAAGCATTTCTAAGTGTATACAAAGAATACATTGACCAAGAGTTATTAGATAAGCTAGATGAATTAGAAAAGCTTACTATTGCTGGTACTTATAATGATACTTATAAACAAGTATTAGAAAAGAAGTATATTACTATTGATATGGAAGGTAATAACCAATTTGAACAGCTTCATGATTTACAAGATATACTTAAACAAAGATTGAGTGAGATTAAAGAAGCTGAAAAACCTCAAGGTACTTTTGCTAATTCTAATATAATGCATCCAGATAATTTATAAGAGAGATAATAACTCCCAGGGCATGGAGACCCTGGGAGTTATCTTTTAAAGGAGTCATATTATGAACAGCATCCGCCAAACGAGGAAAAACAAATGTACCACTCCATGCCCTAAGAGTGGTTTTGGTTGGGGTAGCGGGATTTGAACCCACGCGTGACAGAGTCAAAGTCTGTTGCCTTACCGCTTGGCTATACCCCAATATATTATTATTTAGTTGTATCATTATTAAAAAATAAACCTCAGTTTACCTGAGGTTTATTTATAATAATGCTAAAATACCTCTTCTGCGATAGGATTTCTATCTGCAAGTGTAAGTCTAGTTATTTTAGTGATTATTATATTACCATTCTCTATTGTACAGTATCCATTAATCTTAATACATGGATTTCTTAGCTTATGATAGTATAAGCTGTCTAATAATTCTATATTAAGATAGTTATCATCATATCCTTCTATATATTGCAGAGCTTTTGCTACTACAGTATCATTAATATCTGGATATTCGGATAATAATGGTCTATTTGGGTCATTAGCTCTAGGAACATAGATATTATGTCCAGATTGGAATAACATTTTCTCATGAACCTCGTTTAGATTGATAATTTTGGCTCCACTAAGTAGATATTCCATATTATTATCATTTATAAAGAATGGTACTTTAACTATTGCTTGTTTCATATTGATAAACTCCTTTCTTGCTTATATTCGTTAACAATATCTTTAAATAACTTAAGATATACGTCACCACATTTCTTAGCATCTGTTTTCTTAATAGTATTATTGTTATTTTTAATGAAATAATTGATTACATTGATATTATTGTCTTTATCAACTTCATACAATAATCTAATCTGAAGATTTACTACACAACACTTATAAACATAGAAATGCCCATCTATAATATCATGAATAATAACGCTATCACCAAATATATTGGTGATAGCGATGTTTTGCTTCTTATATTCGTTATATCTTTTAGTGAGTTTACTAATAGCTTTACCTATCATGTTTTTACTATTCTTATCAAGCTTCTTATAAGATTTATCCTTGTGAATAGTCATATTGATTCCTCATTTCTATTATTTTTTGTATACCTTAACTACTTCTCCACCCTTAATCATCTTATTACCAGTACTAATGCTAGTACCATTAGCAATAGTAACAACTGGGATTTCGATAGCTTCTCCAGTAGGGGCAATTAGGCATACTAGAGTGTCATTATTATTAACACCATAGATTGAAACAATATTATCTGTTTTACCTAACTTGATAACATTGCTACCTGCTTTAGAACGACCTTTAATAACAGAATCTGGAATGATTCTATTAATATAACCGTTCTTTGTTACAATTACAATATCTGAGAATTGTTTATTCATTGCAGACATTCCTTCTACATTAGTAGTTTTAGAAGACATAGATACACATCCTCTAGCATTACGTTTTAGAATCGGAATATCGTTAATATCAATTCTTAATGCTTTCTTAGAGCCATACACGACAATCTCTGCATTATTACCAAACAATAACAAATCAATTATTCTATCGTTATCATCAAGTTTGCAATATACAAGACCAGATGTTGGAACTGCTAAGAAATCTGTTGTAGTCATTCTCTTAATAAAACCTTGTTTAGTAAGAGTTACAATAAAGCCTTTCTTGAATTGCTCTAATATAGGCTCATAGATAACTGCAGTAATCTGGCTATTGATATACTTATTAATAAGTCTAATATCAACACCGTTACTATTCTTATCTGCAAACGGTATTTTAGAGATTGGAATATTATATACTTTACCAAGGTTGTCAAATAATAGAATACTCTTGCTATTATCACCAGTGATAACAAATTTGATTACGTCATTCTTAGGTTTAGTAAGAGCTTCAGTTTCTCCAATCTTCTTAATGAAGTTACCTTCTGTTAATACTATTTTGAATATGCCAGCAGTAACTCCATTAACTTCTGATTCATTAATGAGTCTACATTTTCTAGGCTCACCATATTTTGCCTTGATATCCAATAATTCTTGAATGATGATATTTTCAATAGCACCATCTTGAAGAATACAATCACGACAATAGTTTGTTTCTTTAGTAAGTTTATCTTGTTCTGCTTTATAACTTGCAAGATATCCTTTACTAAGTTTCTTAATTTCACAATTGATAAAGAATTTTGCTTGTATATCTGTAATATTACATTTCTTGATAAGAGTCTCAATAATTACAGAATCGTCTGTTGTCTTATTAGACTTTATGATTTTAATAATATCATCAGCTTTACCAGATTCAATTGCCCAGATATAAAGCTGAATCATATGAAGTCTAGTCATTTTCTTTTGAAGCGTATTTTCAAGCAGTCTAAACTTTGTAAGTTTTCTAAAGTCAATCCAAGCCTGAAGATATCCTTTATATGATAATCTTTTTGCTGGATGTTCTTTATCATTTATATCTAATACTTTGAGATTTACTCTCATTGTTTGCATAAGAGATGTGTTCTTATATAACTCATTACGCACATAGTTCGGGTCTGTTCCTGGTTTAAGAATCAATACGAATCTCATATTATTTTCAGAAGATTGTTCTTCCATATCAATAATACCAGTAATCTTATTTTCTTTAACCATATTTTCAAGCTTTTCAATTACTGTTTCTAAGAATGTGAGATTAGGACAAGACTTGATGACAAGTGTTTGACAATCTCTATATTTCTTTTCTACTCCATTATAAGGTTCGATATCTACAATACCTCTAACCTTAAAATTACCAAATCCCATTTTTGAAATTGATGCCCAGTCTGTATCAACAATCTCACACGATTGACACATATCTGGAACAAGAACAATATTTACTTTTGGATTCTGTATTAACGCTATAGTAGCATCAATAACTTCACAAATGTTATGACTTGGCACATCTACTCTATCACCTACTGCGATACCATTACAACCATTCATAAGAAGTAATGGTACTTTACAAGGTAAGAAACTAGGTTCTGGTCTAGAGTTATCGTAGTTTGGTTCCCAATCGATAATCTCTTTACACTTTACAAGTTCATCAAGAATACATTCTTGTGTAAACTTACTTAAACGTACTTCAGTATAACGTGTTGCAGCTGGAATATTTTGATAAGTGTTCCCAAAGTTACCTCTACCATTAAACAATGGAATTTTAGTTTGAAACCAATTTACCATTGTATAGAGTGCTCCTTGAATAGAGGTGTCACCATGAGGATGATATTTCCCCATTGTACTACCTACAATGTCTGCAGACTTTCTATTATTGTCTGCTGCATCACAGATAAATCTTGCGGTATAAATAATTCTTCTTTGTACAGGTTTGAGTCCATCTCTAAACTCTGGTACTGTACGATGCCGTTCTACATACAGAGCATATTCTCTATAATCATCATGGAATTGCTCCGCTGCCTTCTTTTGAATAATTTTTTCAGCCATTGTGCATGACCTCCTTTTAAAATATTATTAAGCTGTTGTTACTCAGCTTATTCGTAATTATAATATATAATGAGAACAAAGTTTTCCTCACTAGGGCAAAGCCTAGTGAGGAAACACAACAGAATGGAGGTAAAAAGTAATGATTATTTGTCTACGTCTACATTAATTGGTTCATCAATAACATCTTCAGTCTCTTCTTTATCAGAAAAAGCTTCAGCGATGTCTTTGAAGTGTTCATCAATAGATTCAAATCTATCTGTAATACTAAGTTCTGTAATATATGTGACTTCACCAGTTCCCATATCTTTATAACATCTGATATTCATAACACTCTTATCAGTGATAGCTTCAGAGTTTTCTTTTGTCATAGAAACAGTGAATGTATTGTCATTGTTAAACTTAGATACGCTACCAATAACTACACTACCCTTAGCTGTCTTATCTCCGAGAAGCTCAGCTCTAGACATCTTTACAGGTACAGAAATCTTGTCCCAAGAAATCTGTGCAAGAAGATTATAGAGAGAATCAAGTGTTTCAGCATAGAAATCTGTATACGCAATCGGAATCTGAACTTTAACGTATGTAGGTTTCTTTCTGTAAACCTTCTTAGTGGAATCCTTCTTGTCGAACTTTTTGTTGTTGTAATTAGCCATGATAAATTACTCCTTTTTTATAAATTATATTTTTAGGTTTAGTACTTCTAAACCATTTACATTTAAGTTAGTATGTTAGTAAAAAATAACGGGTCTATATCAGACCCGTTATAAATTAATCTTTGAGAAGAAGGTCTTTGTTGGAATTGATATATCGCATTTCCTCAAGTTCTTTCTCAAAGTTTTCAAAAGTATACTGTACCAACAGTCTATCTCCATCGGGTCTAAGTGTGCTAGGTCCAAGCATTGCTGGGTCCATTTCACCAAGACCTTTAAATCTATCTAACTTAGGAGGCATGAATCTATTAAACTCATGCATTACTGTATACAGTGATACTGCTTGACCATTAAGAATATATTCATTATCAGAGTTATCAATATAAGGAATTATATCTTTACATTCAGCAAATAAACGTTCTGTAACGAATACTTCATGATACTTTTCATTTGCTACTCCTTTAATGATAACTATATTTCCATTTTGTTCAAGCTCTAAGAATCTGAATTTCTTCTTGATTGTAGATTTGAATTTAGTAAATGGAAGTTTTCTATTAACAAGAATCTCTTCTAACAGATAAGAGTCAATTGCATATGTGTTAGCAATCTTATCGAGTTCTGCTACATAATCTGCATTATTATAGAGAAGTCTTGTTACTTCTTTAGGACTTAAGTCTTTATTCTTAATAGTCTTAATAATATAAGCTTTACTAAACTCTTTCTGAATAAACTTAACAAAGTCAAGTTTATCTGTAAAGAATCTATAACCTTTCTTTTCTGGAATACCATATAATGGTGGTAATGCTGCATATACTCTACCAGCCATTACAAGTGGTTTACAATACATTGCAAGGAATCTAAGGACAAGTGTTCTAATATGAGCACCATCAGGGTCTGCATCAGCCATGATAATTACTCTATCTACTTTACACTTATCTAAATCAAAATTTCTACCATATCCTCCTCCAATGATTGTTAGAATACCAGCAATCTCTGCATTGGCTAGCACATCTGCACGAGACTTTTCAAACACGTTAGGTATTTTACCTCTAATAGGAAATATACCTTGTATAGCTTGGTCTCGTACATTTCTTGCACTACCGAACGCAGAATCGCCCTCAACTATTACGAGTTCACAGTTACGTCTACCATTTGGCTTCAAGTATTTAGCTGGAAGCCCAGATATAGAGCTAGCTTCAAACTTCGTAGATAGCTTGACCTTCTCTTTGTCTTGTCTCATTCTAATTTCAATTATTTCTTTAAAGTATTTACATAACTTCTGTAAATCATTAGCATGAGTTTTAGACCACTCATTCAATCCATTAATAACAGATTGAGAGCAGAAGGGTTTCATATCAGGATTTGCTAATGTTTCTTTAGCTTGACCATTATAAGATGCGTTAAGATGACAGCTACAAACTGCAAGCTTAAGACCTTGTCTTATATCATTAACTGTACAAGTAAGTTTACTCTTAGTATTAGCTAAGAAAATCTTATTCATATAGTCCCTGAAGAATCTAGTTATCCCATCAATACAACCATCAATATGAGTACCACCGTCTGTTGGACAAGTGTTATTTAATCCAATTATAGCTTCTTCACCATTTTCAACGCTAGTATCATAGGTAAATGCAGCTTGTAATCTATGCTCGCCATCATCATTGAATATTAATACAGGTTCGATAAAAGGTCTTGTTGTCATATTGATAAGATATGTCATAATACCGTCACGATTCTCAATTGTTTCGATATGCTTCTTACCAGTCTTATCAATACCAGTATATTCTACATGAGTTCCTAATGCAGCTGATGGTGTTATAATAGCTAATAAATCATATACATCTTTCCAAGTAGTAACAACTTCTCCAATTACAGATTCATTTGGAATGAAAGTAATTAAAGTACCTTGTGCATCACTAGGACATTTAATATTAACTTCACCTTTTTTCCAAAGATGCCCTTCAATGAATTCAGCATGAACTGCCTTTCCAACTACATAGCTGTCTACTGTAAATAATGATGATAAAGCACATGTTACAGATGCACCACAACCATTTTTACCAGCAGAATAGTTATATGGTTGTTTCTTATAATTAGAACTTGTATGAGATGAACCGAAGATAATTCCAATCTTACCGTGAGGAACGCCTCTACCATTATCTAATACTGTAATCTGATGATTTCTTTCATCATAGGTTACAAATATATTTGGAGAAAAGGCATTGCCTTTGAGAATCTCATCTACAGAGTTTTGGAATATTTCTCTTGTCATTGTAAGAAAAGCTTTAGACCCAAATACTTTACCAATATACATATCTGGTGTCTGTCTTACCTGCTCAACGAAATCAGATAATTGAACTATTTCGTTACCATAATTTTTGGCTCTTTCTTCAAGAGAAGTTTCTTGTTTCTTTGACATAATATACCTCCTAAAAAAGAGAATCGTATTTAAACGACTCTCTATTTTTAAAGGAAATGTACACTCGACATAAGCCGAGTGCACATCCTTTAATTATTAAATTAGAACGGTGCTGCAGTAGTTGTTGCTGTATTAGCTGCAGGATTATTAACAGGCTGTCCAATCGGAGGATTGAATGTTGTACCCTGCTGAGTCTGCTGCTGTTGATTGTTAGGAGTTCCAGGGAACGGTACACTAGGAGTGTTGTTCATCTGAGGAACAGCTTGAGGCTGACCACCCTGTACAAATGGATTACCACCCATCATTGTACCACCAGTAGGCTGAGTAGGAACACCCATCTGATTTGCAGCTTGAAGAATATATGCTGCCTGCTGAATTGTGCTAGGGTCAAACATATTCTGTTGCATCATAGGTTGAGCACCATTATAATTAGGAACAAATCCCATATTAGGTGCAGAACTAGAATCATTTACAAAGTAATTTGGTGCTTGACCGTACTGACCAGCAAACATCATTCCGTTCTGTCCGAAATTACCCTGATAACCAACAGCACCAACTTGCTGTCTGCACTGAGCAATAACGTTATTATAGTTTTTACGTCCATTAGCATATGCTGTAGGAAGGAGCTTAAATAAAACACCTGCAGCAATATAAATCTGCTTTGATACATCTTTATCGAGAGATGTATTAAGCAATTTTGTTGTATCAACAATATTCTTGAGCATATCAAGAACTTCTGCTACAACTGCGTCTTCTACTAAGACTACGTTAAATTCTTCATTTGTCCACTTAGCTCTAACTCTGTCTGTCGCAGTGTCAATAAGTTCGAGACAAAGCAGTGTTCCATCACGGAAATCCCAACCTGCGATTGCCTGGTCGTCTAAGTCAAACTTGAAATTTGTACCACCCATAGATTTAATTTTCTGAAGTTCTTCCTGGGTGGAAGATGTGGATTTAGCAGGAGCTACGTTATTGAAAGCCAGACCACTCTGAACTCCAAATCCGTTAGGGTTCACCTGCTGTCCAAAATAAGAATTACTAAAGCCGTTGAATGCATTGTTCATCATAACAATGACCTCCTTATAATTAATAATTTTTATAGAATAGAGAATGGCTAGTTCTCTGATTCACATGAATGATATATAACCATTTACATTTTTGTTAAGGTGAATGTAAATGATTAAAGAAATTTAGTAGCGTTCTTGTCTACGATTTCGTCATCGGGACGTAAACCACGCTTCTCAGTTGTAGGACTTGGCTGACCCATGAAATAAGTATGCTCATCAAATAGGTCGGTCATATTCTGGAAGTATCTCTTACGAGTTTCTTCATTAGTCATACCATTAGAAACCTTGTCTTTAAAGAAGTTATCTAGACTTAATCTATCTACTGCAACTTCCATAAAAGTAATAGCTTCGTAATTTAGTGTAATAATACACATTGGATATAATCTAGAATCTGTAGTTTGTGTTTGAATAGAATTTCCACAAACAATATATAGAATCTCAGCATCATCATCCCATAGGAAACATGCTGTAGATTCATCCCACATATAATTTGTCGTAGGACCCATTACTCTAATAGGTAGATTCATTTCTCTATCCGAACCTGGTAAGTGATGGAATTCCTTACGAAGTTTGATTACTTGTTCTTTTGTCATAGTAAGCAACCTCCTTATAACTAATTATAAGAAAGTTGCTTACTTATCTTTTAGATAAATCTATTAGGACAAATTAGATTCTTAAATTTCTGATTTGATGCTAATAGATATAAATTAATCATACATGTCGGGTCATGAGTCATTCTATACATTTCGAGATATTGTCTAGCAGTATCATAGAAAACATAGCAGTTATAAACATTTTCCCATACTACATTATTTATAGCATTATCTCCACCATTAAAGAATGCTGTCTGAGTGTTTCTATACTCATCCATGCATCTTACAATATATCCAAGATTGCCGCATCTAATTTTACAAAATTCGATTAGAGCATTTTGAATAGGTTCTGATACAAGATACCACTTATCTTCATTTGACGAGAGATTACCGTAAGAAATATCGCTAAAGATATTCTCCGCCATTTTAATAAGTTCATCAGGTTTTACTTCATTAACCCAATTTGTACCACGCTCACGTTTTTTGCGAGCAAATATAGATTCTCTTGCCATAATTATTCCTCCTCGTTCATGAGTGTTCCTGCATTACCACCGAATCCAGTAGCAGTTTTTTCAGATTTTTTTACAGCATTATTAATATCATAAGGCTGAGCATTATGATATGCTATAAACTCTTCACTAATAGCTTCATCAGGATAAGCCTGATCGCATAGAGTCAAAAAGCGATAAAGTGATACACTCTTTGCTACATCTACACCTTCTACCATTACAATGGATTCTCTAAGACTAGTACCTCCTTCTCCATCGTTTAAGAGATATTCTTTGATTTTATCAAAGATATTCTTTCTTCCGACGGCGATTAATACTTCGCCGTCAATTTCAATGTCTTGTTCTCCAGATGCTTGACTGTACATATAAAACATTTCGTTTTTCATGATAGCATAGTACAGTTTATCATCTACTGATTTAAGATTGGATGGAACAACTCCAGTTTTTGCAATTTCCATCACTTGTTCCTGAGTGATGTCTCCATTAATTTTCTGAAATAATCCAGACATTTTAATTACCTCCTACGGTATTTTATAATATAGTGTGACAAACCATTGGTTCATCACATTAATAATATACAGATATAACCTATTTTAATAATACTTTCTAGGTCTAGGCTTTACATATATACAATGAAATCTAAATCTTGTTATACCAACATAGTTAAGATTTCTATTGATATTCTTATTAAGATATTCTTCTATATAAATACCTTGGTCGAATTCGGCACCTTGAGACATATGTGTGGTAATAGCATAACCGTATTCAAATTTATTACCTTTAGAGAATCTTGTAGTCATGATAGAATCTCTAATAGCTTTATCGCCGTTAAGATATCTATAATCTACATCTATGTCATGAAAGTAATCTGAATTATTGATAAGGTCTGGTTTGAAATCAAGTTTAAATGTCTTATCTATTCTATCAAATACAGACATATCTGGTCTAGATATACAACTTCCTAACAATCCATTAGTTAAATTAATACCTCCAGCTTCAACATGCCAATTATTCTTTCTACAAACAAGTCTTTCCCCATAATTAGGAAACTCTCCATGGAATCCTAACATGTCATGTCTTATGTGATTAATAAACTTATCACGAGTTATATTCTTACCACATATTACTATTCTTGAATTAGCAATCATTTCATCGGTTAACTGGTCTTCATATATTACATCTACGTTCTTATAACTACCTATAGGAATTTCTCTTCCTTGTATAGCTAATTGAGAGAATGTAATAATAGTATTTCCCTCAGCTTGTCTCATAATCTCTGTTAAGAAGTGAATAGTATTAGGATTTGTAAGATATCCAGGATTACCAGCAATAGGAGGTAATTGGTCTATATCTCCCATTGCTATAACTGGTATTCCCATACTATCAATAACTTTTCTCATATCTTCAGGAACCATACCTGCTTCGTCTACAATAATAAGGTCTACGCCTATTAATGCTTTCTTAGGCACAAATTCAAGTCTTGTTTTAACTTTATTGAATACTGGGTCTACAATAGGCAACCCATTAATACCAAACATAGGCTTCTCTTCAAAGTCGTATAACCAAGAAAAAATAGTACTAGCATTTGTCATTCCTTTTGTTCTCATATTAATAGCTGCAGAACCAGTATATGCCATTGGAGCTATTCTACTTCTATCGATATGAAGAGTGTCAATAATATGATTGACAATCCATGTTTTACCACTTCCAGGTGGTCCAGAAATTTCGAATGTCTGATAATTCCTATGACGCCACCATTGGATGGCGTCAAATACAAGTTGGTTTTGTCCGTTGTTCAGCGTTGCATCATTCATTACTTTAATACCCCCGATGTTCTTATAAAAGTGATTGCTTGGTCGAGATAATAAAAATCCTTATAAGGATACTGACATCTTTCCATTTTGTAAATAAGGTCAATCCAACTAGTTGTCTCATTTACAAAACTATTGGATGTAATATCTCCTCTATTAGTTCTACAAACAGCAAATGATTCATTTGGGCGAATGAGTTCAGCTGTAAGGAAAAATGATGAGATTTCTAATCCAGGATTTTCTCTCATATAGATATACACGTATCTTTGAAATAGAAAGTTACAGAGCTTTCTATTAAAGAACGGGTCGAATTTAATGATATTATAATCATTAAATGCTGTCTTAGGATAACAGATAGGTTTATTATCCAATTGTACGAGTGTTCTACTGTCTTGTTCTGTACAGATGTTATTGTTTACTCCGAGTTCGAGTTTAAAGATTAAATCATACTCGATTTCATCAATCATCTGTAATGCATTTGTTAAATCAAACTGTTCTTTTTTCTTAGCCATAATATCGGCTCCTTTACATTTATTTGTCACAAGTTGAACCTTGTAACACTTTTATAATATACAAATTGAGGGAGGTTTGAGTATGTATAAGGACTACTCCAATTATAATTTTGTTCACGAAGCCATATTATATGAAACCATAGACAAATATGAGGAACAAGGTATCAAACATCCTTTTTATATAAAGGCATTAGTACCACTTGAAAAAGAAGCAGGACAAACCATTAATATTAACAAGTCTAATGTTTATAATAAAGACTTATCATGGCTATCTACTTATACAATGACTAGCGAGATTACAATAGATTTGTATCTACCTAAATATCTTATGATGGATTACCCTAAGAAATACATACCTAAAGGAACTAAATTTTTGGTAGCATTTGTTGGCGGTAATCTAAATAATTGTCAAATTATCGGGAGGTGTTACGATGAGTACGAAAATGAGTAGTACATTTACTCTAGACCAATTTGCTGACAGTAAATCTTCTAATACAATTTCATATTATAGTATGAGCTTATTAGAAAAAGACCCTCAGAATAATATAGAGTATGATGTATTTAATGTAGTATCAGATTATATGAATGAACTAAAAGCTATGGCAAAGGAAGTAACTCTATCTGAATCAGAGTACTATACGTACAGGTTTAAACCAAAGCTATTAGCAAATTATCTATACGGAAATTGTGAACTTTACTTTATCATTCTTTGGTTAAATGATATGTGGTCTGTAAAAGACTTTAATCTTAGAACTATTAAACTTATTAAGAATAGTGAACTCGCACAAGCCTTGAGTTCTATAAATGCATCCGAGAGGTCATTTATCAAGGCTTATAACGAATCCGCACTTGCTAGTTATTAATAGAATTAATATAATTTAGATATGCTTGTTGGTCAATTCTAGGCACATATACAAACAGACCATTTGAAGACATATCTTCTTCTTGTTTATATGATTTACTAGGCTCTATGAATTTATCTGTATCTTCCATTTCACCATTCTTTAACATCATGAAGTGTGAGTATAGCATATCAAAATCTTTAACATCAAACTTTATACCATATCTTATGCTATAATCATGTGCTAAGCGTTCTTCTTTACTACCACTAGGGTCATAGAGTCTAGTATACATATCCGAGTATCTAGAAATACCATTGAGTTGATTAATCATATTACTCATAACATTTCCGAACTCCTTTCTTTTTATTTTTGCTCTGAGTTGTTTCTCTGGACACATAGCATTAATATTGGTAATGCCATTAATTTTTGTAGGCTGAGTTCTCCAATATACATCATATAACGGTTTAGTTCCATCATCATATAATGCAACTGGGTTCTGCTCTTGCGGAACCTCTTCTTTTTGCCCCTCAAGAATAGGAACTCGTTTACTGTTATCAGGAAGCGGTACATTTGTATCTTCTTCACATTCTACTTTCTTATGAGACAAGTCTAATAAGAATGCTGGTTCATTAGCATTAACATCATTAACCAATTTAATACCATCAATGCTATCATAAGGATGATAAACTCCATAGCTATAATTGAGAGGTTTGATATTAGGTGTATATCTCTGCTTTACAAGCTGAATAGTCAGATACTTTTCATTTGTACTTTTAACCATAGACGGCATGATAATGAAAGCTGCATCAAGATTATTAAGAATAAGCATAGACTCACCTAAATTACTTCTATCAATTGCTCCCAAAAGATTAAGACTACCCTTATTTCTCAATTCATCAACCTTTTTATTTGCTTCTCTATTCAACTGACCTGCTGTAAGAATCGGAATATCCATAGTAGATGCAATTGTCTTGAATTCATTGATAATTGAACCGAGTCTAAGACGTTCTTCTGAAGCAGAAAAAGATTCTACAGAACGAATTACATTGATATAGTCAACGATATAACAAATAACCTCGTAGTTATATTCTGCGAGTTCATCTGCTAATTCATACAGATATGCTGTTGTAACAGTATTACTCGGCTTATACTTGATAATGATATCAATCGGGTTATCATCTGTAACCTTAAGACCACTTTCTCTCATCATCTTGATGCTATCTTCTGCATCATAATCAATCATTCTACCCTTACCAGTAGACATAGAGAACAAACGAGTGAAAGTTTCTCTCTTCGTATTTTCAAGTGTCAAGTATACCACAGCAGGCTTCTTGGTGGGGTCTTTTGTTTTATACTTCTTATTGAAATCTTTAATCTGAGTTGCAAAGTTAAGTAATGTAGTAGACTTACCTTCACCCTGAAGACCAAAGAATCCGTATACACGACCATTCTCAAATCCACCACCGAGAAGACAATTCATTGCATACATACCAGTAGCAAGTCTAGAAGAAGAATTAGAAATATATGCATGTGTATCCTTAGCATAATCTTCAAAGATTCCTTCTCTAAGAGATACGAACTCCTCTTCAGCTTTATTAACCTTATTGTTTCTAATCATTGTGTTACAAGTAGCAATTTGTTGTTTCCACTGGTCAATAATCTGTTTCTTCTGATAAGAATTAGCATTATCAAAATCTTTACCAAAGTTATCAAAAGAATGAATATATGCAGCAAACGAAGCACTATCTAATAAATTAGATACCGTTTCATCTACATAGGTTACATCCTTATTAGACATTTCTTGTAGATTAATATTATAACGTCCAGCATGATTTACATCATTAGAAAAGATATAGTCTTTAACTTGTGCTCCATTAACAAGTCCAAATCTGATTCTTGCATCGAGTCCAAATCTAATAAAGTCTAATCTTTCAATATCTGATTCAGTCTTATAATCTTCCATATTAATAAGACTAATAAGAGTTTCTATATTAGCATATCCTTTAGTTCTGATACTACGGTTATCAGAGATGAGATAAGAACAAATTAAGTCTAATAATACATAGCTAAGTTTCTGAGTTAAAATTCTAATAGGTTCAGAGCTATGATTTGTATTGATATTATTATATCGTCTTGAAATTTTCATTAGCAAACAACCTCCCTGTACGTAAGTTCCTTTAAGTGATTGTTTGCATAGTAGTAGTTTAATACAAAATTCGTCACTCAGAGTACTTATTTCGTAAGCTGATGAAAGAGAGTGAATAAATCACTCTCTTATAACGAGCCAAGAATTTCCATTAGTTCATCTATAGATATAAATGTTTCTCCTTTAGATTGATTTACATATTGGACAAAGATTTCTTGTGGGCTCATATTATTATCTAAGATATAACTATACTCAGAGAATTTATCATCATTCTTTTGATTCTCTTGTATAGTTTGTTTAAAACCACTATCATCTATATCAATGATGATATCGGTCTTATTTGAAAAATACTGTTTTATTACATCAGTTGTAGCATTAACTTCTGAGAATCTAATCTTTATAAAGTCAATACCTTGAGATTTTAAATACAAGATATGTTGTATAATATCTTTAGGCTCGCTGTTTAACATATCATCTAAATTGACAGTATCATATCTAAAAGATTCTATAGTTTCAAAGTGTACATAATACTGATGTGATTCTGGCTGATAAACACAAATAATAAATCCTTTATCTTGTTCTTCTCCAAACTTCCATCTTAATGGAGAACCAGAATAATATATATGATTTTGATAACATCCAGCAACGTGTACATGACCACATAATATAGGACCATTACATCTAGCAAAACAATGTATATCAAAAGTAGGATTCTTAGGAGCATTTAAATCCGCTTGATTCATTCCGTATATAGCTCCTTTTATATTACCATGCATAGCAACCATATCATATTCTCCAGAAAAGAATAAAGCATTCTCATAATACTCATATCCTTTACCATATTCTTCTGGAATACATAATACTTTAGTACCTTTAATATTTTCAAATTGCATGTGTTCTACTATCCTAATATCTACACCAGAATTGATATATCTATAGAACAGTTTTAATTGGTCTGCATCATGAGAATAAGTTCCGTGAAGTAATACTAAAGTAGCATTATTCTGTATACATAACTTTACTATCTCATCAACGAATAATAAAGCATACATGATTACATCTGAATTAGACATAAACTTGTGATGGAAAAGGTCACCATTAATAAAGAAAGCGTCAAAGTGAATTGGTCTAATCTTATTAACAAGTCTTTCCATTAATAAGTCATATTGAATCTTTGGGTCCATAGCACCAAAATGAATATCGGCGGTATGAATCTCTATAAGCGGTTGATTAACGTACATAACAAGACCTCCTAAAAATATATTAATTGAAAGTTTCAGATTAAGTAATTATATATTTGTATATTATTATAGTGAATAGTAGAGGTCAGACAATGCTATTCTGAAACTCCACGAGGATATGGAGAATATAATACGTTTGCTTTTGAAAGGAGCTATTTTGTTATGATTACAACATCTGAAAAAAGAGCCAATAAGATAATTTTCCAAATCTCTGAGAATGAGAAAAAAATCTTTGAGAAAAAGAAAACTATCGAAAAACTCAAAAAAGAGTACGAAGAGATAGAAAAGAAAATGTATGAACTTAAAACACAAGTAGAATATGCAGAACAAGAAGTTAGTTGCATTGAAGAAGTTAATGAAAATTACAGAAAAGAATTAAGGTTGCAAAGAATGCAATCTTCTGCTGAAAAATTCTGTGAAGTTTTCATAGAAAAACAAGAAGGTCATAATCTGGCAAAATGGGACATTTTAACTAGGTTTATGGAAATCTATGGCAAAGATATAATTAATACAAATGACTCAAGAGAAACAAAACGTTTCTTTTTGAGAATTACAAAATGCTTAGGAAATCCTCGTGAGGGAGTTTATATTGGGTACAAACTTGATATAGACTAATCTTAAAAAGAAACCGTGCTGTAGCCTCACGGTTTCTTTTTCCTAATTTTACATAATCTATAACACTTACATAAGGAGGTGATATTATGGATAATCCAACATATCTTTCTTTTGATTCTGGCATTACGGATGATAGAATTTATGCACATAGAGGAGATATATTTATCTGTAATGGACTATTCAAAGAATTAGATACAATAGATAAGGATGACCATATATTAGGAAAATCTACAAGACCAGTTCTAATTATTTCTGATGATGAATACAATAGAGATATCGTAAAAGTATTAGCATTCTCTTCTAAAGAAGGTTCTGGATATCAAGACTCTATTAACTCTTACAGAAGCATTAGGGTCCCTGGAGTTAATAACAATCCAAACCCAAGTTATATTGATGTGTCTCAGGTATTTACTATAAATACATATCAATTAAAAGTCAAGTTAGGACATGCTTCTCAAGATATTGTAGATGCAGCTGTGGCTTTACATACTTTACAAAATATAAATCAGAATAGTATTAGTACAATGATGAAAGTATTAAGAGATAGATTCCCAAATGCACAAGCATTTAAACAGAATAATACTGGAGTTGTTGTTAGTACAAAAAGCATGAGTATGATAGATAATATGAGAAGTCCATTTACTGATGTATTTACTAGTGTACAAAGAGTTAATGAAGAAGATTTGTTATGTGAAATCAAGAGTACCTTAAAAGAACCAGAAACTAAAGATGATGCATATGTGTTATATCAAGAGTGGTTATTAATGGGTACTGATTCATTCAGAAATAAATATGGTTTGAGTAGGCAACAATATTATACACTTAGAGATAAGTGTGTAAATAAAATGTTGGGTAAGGTAAGTAACTTTAAGAAATACGACTGGTCGACATAAACAGAGAGTCTATATGACTCTCTGCAATTCTTTTTGTTTTTATCTATATATTATTATTGTGATAGTGAGTGTGATATGATAAAGATATCATGCTGGGTTGCCACTATTGCTCTATGATACGAGGGTAAACTATCCATCGAAATGGGACGATGATATTTCCCTAGCAGGCAAATTCCTGTGAATAAAAGGAAGGGTGGAGTCTATTATGGCTACCATTAAAGTAAAATGTGGGATTAATAATCCTAAATGCTCTCCGAGAATTTTCGAAATTGAATCACTTGATTTCGAGAGGTCTCATATGACTAATCAGCAGCTTGAGTTGAATGCAAAGTTGCTGTGCATCCTCTCTAATTGCACTACGATACTCAGAGGAAGAGATACTAATCGTACAATTGCTGACATTACAATTGCTGATAACAACAGCATATTCTACAGAATTATGAGTATTACAAAGCTCATAAAAGCTATCGATAATTTTAAGCCATTTAACTTACCGCTCGATTATATTCGTGCGGTTAATGACTGCCTCTACAAAACGGAAAATGAAAGAGCTTTCAGTTCGTCGCAGTGGAAAACATTAATAGGGAAAACCAGACATCTTCAGTTATGCACAGCACAAAAAATTTCAGAAGTATTTATCGATGGTCTGACTACAGTATACAATAGAGATAATGATAAAACTATTCTTGTACCAACATCAAGCGTTATCAAAACATTTAATATTACTGAAAAAGAACTCTATTATGGAGTTAGTATTAAGTGCAACGATGAAGAGCTTATATTGTGCGAGCAAGAATTGGAAAATCTTACTCTTGAGATTGATGAAGTGGTAAGACATAAACCCGACATCGAACTATTTGATTCTGCGATGATTGGCGTTATCGCAGCTTTCATGGAATAAAATTCCTACTCATAACTCATAAGTAAAGACTACAGTGAGCAAGGTAGATATTACTTAGAGTTAAAATCTTAAAACCCATCACAATGGATAAGAAGGCTGCGTCGACAAGCAGCCTTCTTTTTTGTCTGTCTAGCGGAACTTTAATATAAAACCAATATTTGAAGGAGGGAGTTATAATGCCAAAAACGTATAATAACACGTTTATATATACTAAGTTTCCATATGAAGAACATATCTTTCGTTTTCTAATCAATGCAGATAGAATAGATAAAGATAGTCCTAAGTTTGAAGATGTAAAATATGAATTTAAGAAAAGACAAGTTAATAATGGCTTGTTAAAAGTATTGTGTTCCAAGAATGTAATTCTGTTACAATCTCAGGCTCAGCCACTTAATACTCAGTTTAGGGTAATCTGTTCTAGAGACCCTAAGTTTAAATCTAATACTGATTACAAAGTATTCATTGATTGTACTGGACTTATTGTAAATGATAAGGATGGTAATTATAAATGCCGTAGTATTGATATTCTAATTTCTCATGTTATTAATGCTATGGTTACTATGATTTATCATAAAGCTGAAAAAGAAGTATTATCCACTTATCTTGTTAAGAATACTATGACTGCTTTCTCTGCTTTGTTTACACATGTAATCGATTACTTAGCAAAGATTTCTGTAATCTCTTCTACTAAGTCTAAATGTCAATTCTTATCATGTATGTACTTTGTAGAGAATATACTTCAAAAGGAATTCAATGAAGGATACCAACATATGGCTGGCTCCATTTGTAATCTATCAGATAGAGAACAAGAGATGATTATGGTACAATGTGATGAAAAAGACTTTGATAATATTAAAGCCTTCGTTTCTAAACTTTCAGACATTATTAAAGTACCATCTCTTAAAGTAGATAATATTATTGATAAGTGGATGTATCTCTATGGTACTAACACTGTATTTGCTCTTGAGTATTATCCAGCTTTGTCTGCTATGCTTACAGATGCATATTGTGGAGCTTATATAAATAATCAAAAGACTATTGAAAAGGTTGTAGGTAATACACTAGTAGAATATTCTAAAGATATTATTTCTAAAGGTGGAGGTATGGTATGAGTACTTATCTTGAAGATGCTCAAGGTAAAATCGTATCTAATCCTATTAATGAAACCAATACTAAGTACGCATATACTCCTAAGAATGAAGATAATGTTAAGGATGCAAATAACCATCCTATAGACTATCAATATATGTATAATGATGATGAACCAGTTAGCAATATAGATACTGATGTGTTCTCAAGTTATCGTAATAAGACTGAAGAACTAAGAACAAAGACAGAGAGTTATTATGAAGCTCTTGAATCTTGTTTAGTTCCAGCTGAAATTCCAGGTATGGCATTTCAACCTTGGGAGTATAGAAAAGATAAGGATGAAGATGGAAATGATATACTGACTAAGATTAAGTCTCTTCAGTATTTCTTCCAAGACCATCCTTCTAATATAGGCTCTGATGCTAAAGAATTTGTTTTTCGTACTAATAAGGTAAAGTTTGTTGATGACAGACATCGTAGATTAATCTATGATAGAAAGATTCATATTATGGCTTTACAAGAAGACGAAGATAATAAAGTATCTTTTAAAGATGTATTGCTTCGTACATTCTTTACCTATTATAATAATCAGTATTGGTGTAATGTAAGAAATCTTAATGGTGTTCAGTATACGATTAATAACCTTATGTCTAGCATTATAACAGCTAATACTAAAACTAAAGATAATGAAAAACTAGTTGTACTAGTTGAAAATGAAGAAACTGGTGATATGGAAGAAAAAGTAGTAGAATCTGTATTAGACTTTGATTATGTAATGCAATCTGGTCAAGATATAAATACTACAATTCCAAGCACTGTATATAACTTATATAACATTGGTTGGATTCACGCATCTATGATATTCTTAAATGGATTAGCAATTCAATGGACTAAAGCAATTATATCTGTAGATAATATAGATACATTTGTTATAGTATCTGGTCTAGATGAACCACTATCAAGTTATATAGATAATGAAAAAGAAATTACTATGGAATACATTCATATTCCTTTCAAGTGTATCTATACAGTAGGTATAGAAAATGCTTCTAATATGAATTGTCCATATAGAGAATTTCTAAACTCAACTAAGACTAAATTTGATACAGTACCATTTATGTTTGATAGACGATATGGTGCTATATTACAAGTCTCAGATTATTATAAGAGTGCTACATCTCATAACACTTATTATGATAGAGTAATTTGTGTAGACCCTAATATTAAATTTGCTGAGTTTTATCTTAATGAGGGTAATATTAAAAGTAACGAATTTTATCTTCCTGATATCGGTATACAATATAATCAAGACTTTAGAGATTTCTGTAATAATGATTATAGATGTAAACTTAAACAGTTTAACTTTATAGGATTTGAACTCAATAAAGATATTAATGAAGAATTCGGCGCTAATTCCTTATTGACATTAAAGAATGATGACTTTAAAGTAACTTGGCACCCATTCAATATTTTAGACATCAGATTCAAACGTCTATATAATAACAGACGTCTATTTAAAGTATTCTACAATACTAAAGTTTTATATGACCAAGATAATATTCTTCGTATTAAAAATCATGATAAACTTGCAGATGAGTATGAAAAGTATAGACAAGATGTAACTGCCAATATTGAAACTTATCTCAATGAAGTTTATTTACTTGCTAAGAAAGATATTGGTACTTATATTAATATGAATAAGAAGACTTATACTTATGGATACAAATATCATTATGTAACTCCATATGAATGCTTCTTATTGTTTAATGCTATACATGGTTTACTTGGTAGACAAACAGTATCATTTGATGAGTTTAGAAAACTAAACGTAATCAATTATGAAATCCACAAGAAATCCTCTGATGACGGAGGAGGAGGAGGTGGAGGTGGTGGAGGAGGAACTGGAGACGGTTTTGATTATATATATCCAGAATATATATATGATGAGCCAGACGATGATGATTATCCAGATGATACACCTTCTTCAGATACTGACGATGATGATGAACCGAAAATAGATACAGAACACTATGTAGGATATATGCGTGGTGGATTTGTAGTCTATGATGATGACCATAATTTCTTTAGCGAAATGGTTAAAGAAAAAACATTGTTCGATAACGAAGGAAATCTTAATGTAGATATAAGAGCATTTTGGGAAACTATTATAGCTCTTGATAGTGTTGCTTATTTAACAGATTTCTTAATTCCTATAGATGATGTAAGAAATAAAGAAGATGACGAACCAGTATCTAGTAATCTATTCTATATGTATAATGGAGACAACAAAGGTAAGATTGAACCATATTCTAAATATATGACTGGTTATTCTTTTGTACAAGAATATGATGATGTATCTTATGACTTCCTTAAACTTAGATTTGAAATGTCTTATCTAAACAATATGGAAGAAGGAGCAACTCCAGTAGATGAATTTATTTATTACTTTGATAATGATAACTTCTTGAAAGCTAATGCTGCTCCAGTTGTATCTTCTTACGATAAACGGTATACAACAAACTTATTAAATGCATTAGCATATAATGTATTTAAATCAGACCCACATCTAGTATTAGAGAGTATACTGAAATTAAATTACTCTGCTGACTATATACTTCCTAAGTCATTACCTGTTAATACAAGTAGGGATAATATAATTACTTCATCAGAAACCAATTCTATATATTCAGATTATCATAAAGACCCAAGATATTTCTATAACTTTGGTTATTACGATAATGCTACACCTCATAAGCTTGTATCAGAATGGGGTCTTAGACGTAATCTTCCAGAAATGTTCTATTGGGCATTAGAGGAAGATGAGTATACTATAGATAGTATGCATCTCTTAGATGAAGTATTTGATTTCACATACGGGTTTGATAAATCTTATGAAGAGAATCTGTTTGGTCAAGGTGATAAAACTAAAGGTATGAACTATATTATCGGTTATGATGCTGATAAAATAGAAGCTACTATAAAACGTGGTATTACATCATTCTCTAGGACAGGTAAAGAGATTAAAGATTATATCAATTCTCATCCTACAGAACTATATACGAGTATAGATAGTTACAAAATGTTTACCTTTGTAACTAATAATAACTATATTGTTACTACTAGTCTTGAAAGATTATATGCTACTATCAATAGAAACGGTAGTGTATCATTCTCTTATGTAGATGGCGATGGTATATATCATGAGAATGTAACTACTGATATAGAGCTTAGATACAGAGGACAAGTAAATCCTACTATTAAAATCAATACTACTGATTGTACTATTACTGATATAGATAAAGGCTTTACTGTTACTTATGCAGCAAATAAGACAGTCTATAATAATGATACTGAGCTATTAGAATTTTATGATGATAATAATAATTTACTTGTTACAATGCAAGTAGATAGAATTAGTTCATATACAAAACTTAGTATGTCACGTTGGAATATATCTAAACAAGATAACTATGTAATGATATTTAAGAATAGAGTATTGTATGATAAGTACTATACTATTCATTATACAGATATTTCATTCGATGTAGATATGAATGAATCTGATGTAACAGATGATGATGTATTTGAATTTGTATTCTTCCTGAATGCTAATAACAGAATCATTGAAAAGAAATGTACATCAGCTAGTGATGTATCATTAACTGTTCCAAGTGCTTATATATCTAAGAGTAGTAATGGTATTAGAAAAGATACAAATAACGATGATATGGACAAAGGTTTATATCAAACTTTAACAAGTGATTATACTTTTGATAAACCTGCTATAGCATGTGATACAAGTTTATTTGATGCAGAGAATATTCAATTGCTTGTAAATAAAATGCCTAGTCATAATGATGATACTTATAGTACATCTGATAATAAAGTTACGACATATGAGTTAAACCATGATGTATATTATTATAGAGCTACTATAGATAATGGTACTTCTGTAAACTATCAGAGATTTGTTTATAATATCGTGAAAGATACTAAAGTAAATGGTCTTTATAGACTTACTAAACAAGGTGGAGGAGAATATTTCTTAACCTTTGATGGTACAGTTCCAGAAAAGACAGATACTATAACTACAGATACATCTGACCCAAAATTTATAGACTATGGTTATCCTACTGACAGAACTCTTACATTACCATATACAATATACTTATCTTCTAAACGTCAATTTAGATATCAACATCATGTAATTTCAGAAAATCATGATTCTGCATATCTAATGACTTTGAATTCAGACTTTAAGTTCTGTACAAAGAATAGTCACGTACTGTTATTCAAGAATGGCCTATTATTACCACCAACTTATTACTATCTACATTCTATTATAAATACCCCTATAAATCATGTAGGTATAATATTCAATATTCCTCTTGTGAAAGATGATGTTATAGATGCATTCTATGTGACTAATGATTTACATCATCTTGAATGCGATTATTATGATGTCGTTAATCAAGAACGCTATATATCAAATGGTGATATTAGATTAAACTCTCATGATAACGAATATAGAGTAATGGGTGAAGATAAAAACCAAGTAGATTATCCAGAAAAGACTGAGCATCCTGATTGGAGAACAAACTATATTAAAATGCGTTCTCCATTATATGCAATTTCTAGTAAACATTCTACTTTTGTATTCTTAAATGGAAAGAAAGTTATGATGAGTGAACTAGAGGATATATCTGATACAATTATGTCTATCAATACAGATTATGCTCGTAATGGTGATGATATGGCTGCTGTACGTTTGGAAGTAATTAATCATTTAGATGTACAAGATATTATTGAACAGATGTATATCAATGATGGTTTAATGCATAGTAAGTCAGATTGTAATCTTCAGTTTGGTAGTACAAACAAACCAGAATCTTATAAAGATACATTACAGATAAATCAGTTTTCTCTTACAGACCTAGAGTCATATGCTAAGAGGACTTTATTAGACGAAATACTAAATGATTTGTCTGATGAGAATCTAAACAAGCTATTCTATAATTATGATAATGCTACTGGTCCTATGACTCAAGAAGGTGAATTAGAAGAACCAGACTTCATTAAACCAGACGAGATTATAGATGAAATTATAGACGAGTATTATTATGAAGATGATGGTGATAAGTTTATTTGGCATACAATGCATGATGAAGACAACGGATTCTCTAATACAGTATTCTATATTGGTGAAAAGGATAGTGTTAGAGTACCTGTAATATGGGATGAAGAAAATGTAAAAGCATTATACGGTACAACCTTCAATAGAAATGATATTATTAAGAAAATCATTATTCCTGAAGGTGTAGAAAGAATTGAGTAATAGAGAGGTGGTAATTATATATGGCTTATTCAGGGCAAGGACAAGGTACATCTACCGACCCATACCAAGTTACAACATTATATCAGCTATTAGAAGTTTTTAAAATATACAATGCTTCTGCCGTTGTACAACCACAAGTATATTGTAAGTTAATGAATGATATAGATTTCAATGACTATCAAGAGTATTGGTCTGTACCGAATGAATTATTTTATGCTAATAATACATCAACTGATACTTATAAACGTACTAAATTTATATATATAGATGGAAATGGTTACGGTTTATATAATATGTATTGTTATAATAATACTTCTGTGTTTAAATGCTTTTCTACTACATCATCTTATCATAATGATATAATAATAAAAAATATAATTATAGAAGCTATATATATAATGAGCATTAGTAATAGTGGTAGTGATGGTGCTGATAAGCATAGATTTTGTAGTAGTGAGAGTTATTATTCTAGTGCTGTACATTTTATAAATAGTGATATAAGATTAAAATTATATGCATATACTACACCAAATCAATATTCTACTATGTTTTATATGTCATACTTTACAAATTGTATTATAAATATTGATATTATTTGTAATAACACTGTGTATATCAACAATTCTAGTGGTTATGATTATGGTTATGGTTACGATATTATTCAACAATCTAGTACTAGTAGTGGAAACGATACAGACTATTCTAATTATTATAATGAATGGAATATACGTATTTTAGGAATTATGGAACAATCTGCAGGTACTAATTATTATTTATCTCTTCTTGCTAGTGACCATAAATTTAGTTCATTCTTTATAGAAATGGTTGGTATTAAATCTAATATAGGAAATATTAGAATATCAGGAGGTTCTTACTTTTCTAATTGTTATTTTGTTGTTAAAAACAATAATTCGACATATACTGGAACTATGAAATTTGATTATTTTGTTACTGGTATTAATTTTTACGATAAAGATATTGCGGATAATCACATTGTGGATACTCATAGCGGAAGTGGTTCATTACTTGCACTTACAACAGCACAATGTAAGAATGCAGAATATCTAGAACAACAAGGATTCATTATAGCTAGATAAGAGGTGATTATATGTCTAGTTTTATTATAAATCCTAATAAGAGAGATGGATACCCTGTTATAGATGATAATACACATGATTTTGGTCCTACACAAACTACTCCATATCCAAAAAGAGAATTCTATACTGGTTCTGATTTATTAGACGGGTATCCTATAATGGATGGTTGGAAAAGTTTTAGTCCAGTACAAGATAGCATATATCCAAGTAACATGTTTAGGATTGATGCTAGTAAAATGCAAGGCTATCCATCATTTTCATTCTTTGGAGATTTTAGTCCAGTACAAGATAACATATATCCAAGTAACATGTTTAATATTGATGCTAGTAAAATGCAGGGCTATCCATCATTCTCATTCTTCGGAGATTTTAAAAATTTTGGAGCATTTGAATTTGCTGAAAATTTAACTAAGATAACAATACCTAGAAGTGTTCGGTATGTATGTGATTACGCTTTCTGGGGTTGTAATAATTTAAAAAAAGTTCGTATACATCCAGATTGTGTATACTTTTCACATTCTTTTCCAGAAGAATGCGAAATTCAATTCTATGAAGAAAACGAATAGAATATATGGCTAGCTCATATGAGCTAGCCTATTATGTAAAGGAGGTAAGTTTATGGCTGTTACGCTTGAAGGACAAGGTACAGAAGATAGTCCTTACTTAGTATCTAATCCTGCTGAATTAAGAGCTGCTGTACAAATAGCTGATTGTTATATCAAACTTAAAACTGATATAGACTTTAATGACGATACTGTTATATGGGGATGGGAACCGCTTATGATATATTGCAAACAAATAGATGGTGATAATCATAAGATAACTAACTGTTATTGTTATCAAAAGTCTTTCATGATTGGTTGTGTTGGAGAAAACAATCCTTTTATTATGAAGAATACTATTATAGAAGCAATATATTTAACTAGTGCAACTCAAAGTAATGGTACTGGAGCTACTAATGGTGCATTTATTTTTCCATCATATTATAATATAAGTCGTATTTATATGTTTTTCTATGATTGCGATTTTAGAATTAAGTATTATGTAGAAAAAGACGATGCAATTCTTTTTTATAATGCAGTTTCTTTTAATGGTGGTATGGTTTTTATTAGAAGATGTATATTAAATTTAGACATATTTCCAAATAATCATGACCAAATAAATATTTTTAAATTAACTAGAACTGGTGTAGAAAGTAGTTTGATTAGTAATAATGAGATAAAGATAAATCTACATTTAGCTAATAATTTGTTTACTGGTAAAGAAGCCTTTAATAGAGATACAAGTTTAACTTCAAATTCTAAATCTTTATTACATATTTATTACACAGGCGGTAGTTATGATATTCCATATTTTACAAATAATGCTACATTTATTAATATAGATGGTATAAATGAGAACTTACCATCTAAACTATGTATTTTATTATCATACGCTAAATCAATATCTAATTGTTATTTTATACTAAATGATGTTAAAGGTAACTATCTTTCTTCTAAAGAGATACATTTTAAAATATTTTATGGAGGAGCTTGTTCTACATCTTGTTTTATGAATAATAAAGCTAAGTTCTATAATAAAAGCCTTACAAATAATGAACCGAACATGCATATTCTGACAGATGAACAATGTAAGAATCTACAAGAATTACTTAATATAGGATTTCTTGTTGTATAAGAGGTGATGTATTATGGCTGGTGGTGGAACTTTACAAGAACCTGAAATCATAACAAAAGCTTGGTGGGAATCTGATTTTACTTTAAATCCAGATGTATTAGACGGGTATCCTTCTTTTGCTGAATTAGGTAATTTTAAAGATAATACTATGGATTCTAAATATAACTTTACTAGTCATGTACAAGACTTAAATGGTTATCCATCTTTAAGATTAGGTCCTATAGTAGATTATAATTTTAATTCACATTACGTTTTTGCTACAGGAACAGACTATTTAAACGGTTATCCATCTTTACAACAAGAGTATGTAAATATAATAGACGACTTTCTTATATATTCTAAGTATGTATTCTCTCATCAACAAGATAATACTTATATAGATGGATATCCAACATTAGGACAACAAGATTTTGAACATTTTGGTGTTGCTAAAGATTGTACATTAGAAGAAGTTGTTATTCCAAAGTCTGTTATATTTATAGCAGACTGGGCATTCTATAATTCTAATATAACATCTGTAAAGATAAATAGACATTGTGTTTATTATCCTCATTCATTTCCTCCTGGATGTCATATTAAGCCTTATAATGATGAGGGATGATATATCATCCCTCATCTCTTTATCTTGAACAATATTATAAAACATAGACTCTTAAAAAGAGTCGGAAAGGATTGTGTTATGGAAACTACAACTATTATTGAAACAACATTGCAAAATACTGCTGATAACTATACTGGTGAAGTAGACAAATATACTCAGCTTATAAATACATATGGCGCATCAGCAGTTATTATTGCAGTCTTTCTAGTTATTCTATTAGCGGTAGTAACTTATCTATTGCGGAGTAATCAGAAGACAAACAACCAACTTATTGAACAACAACAAGATTTGGTTAATATGTTGGTAGAGATGGCTAAGAAGGAAGATAGTAAACCATCGGAAGAAAACAATAAACCTAAGATTATTAAAGAACCTAATCTAGTAGAGACATTCTTAAATATCAATGGTAGTATTAAAGATACACTTAAGGATATCTCAGATGAATTGAATGCAGATAGAACTTCTGTATATGTATTTCATAATGGTGTGTTCTCTTCTCATGGATTACCATTCTTTAAGATTTCTTGTGTATGTGAAGTTGTAAAAAAGAATGTTGGCGTTATTAAGAATCTTAAATCGCACTCTGGCTTACCACTTCAAATGTTTGATAATACTATATCTAATATCTATAAGAATGGTAATATGACAATTCAAGATACTGATAACGAGGAAGATGATTTAGTTTCTAGTTCTCCTGTATTATGCGGCATGTTAAAGAACAATAATATTAAGTCTGCTACTGGAATAGCAATATATGACCATGATAATAATATTATGGGTATTTTAATGGTTGAATATGTAGATAAGAAAGACCCAATTCTATTAGAAGAAGCTACTAAATGTCTGATTAATAAAGCTCCATTATTATCACCTGTATTAGAATTCTCTGGTATTTACGATACAACTAATAAGTAAGGTATACCTCCATGTACTATATAGAAATGAATACGGGGTGCATTTTTAGCACCCCGTATTTGTTATGGTTCTTCAGGAGTACCATCATAAAGAACAATCAATCTATTACCATCAATAGGTGTAGCAACATCTAATCTAACAGGGTCGATATCTTTAAGTGCTTCATTGATAATATTTTCTGCTTCTTCTGGATTAGCGATAGAATAAGGAATAATCTTAACCTGAGGGATAATCTTATCACCTTCTGCGTCAGCATCCATAAAGATAATCACCGAGCTATGATGACCATTGTTTACGATATTGTAACCAATGAAATCCTTTACAGTTTTAAGAACCTCATTAAGCTTTTTCTCAGCATCTTTAGCATCAGCAAAGCCAATCTTAATAACCTTACTAGTAACAGCCATTGGTAAATCCTCCTTTATAATTATTCTTCACTAAACAGAATCATCATATTATGATTCTTGTTTAGCATAAAGCTATCAAACGGTTGTAATCCCCAATCAGGGTCATCATCCAACTGTTGTAAAAACATAGAGATTCTTCTGCTAGCTGCTTTTACATCAGATGGGTTATTGATGATTTTTACTCTTGGGAATTCACCTGCTTTATTTTCATACAGAATGATATATACAAACTCTGCTGGGTTACAAATAGATAGGAAGTTCTTATCTTCATCCATTTCCATTTCTAACATAGCATCATTGATAATCTTTTCTGTCTTGACCATATCTTGAGAACCTTGAATAACCTTAACTCCAATGCTAGGAGATGCAGAGCCAGAACCTTCTGACTTTTCATATACAAGCATATACTTATTAGCATCAGTAGCTTTAATTAAATCAGTAAGCCATTCAAGCTTAAAGTCATGTTCAAGTTTTGTGATAGCAAAGTTAATCTCTTTTTCATTATCTGTCGTATTAGCAGACATAGGAATATAAAAGACTTGCTTCATAGGCTACCTCCTTACTATATAACAGCAATAATATCTTTAATATAAAGTTACGTAGGCTGAGAGACAAAATTTTACACTTCACATTGTTTAGTCTCAGCTAACTTCAATGCTTCAATTAATTGAGTATGATATTCTTCATCTGTATACTCACCAGTATTAAATTTATTAAGTTCAAAGTTGATAAGCTTAATGAGATTATAAATCTCCATCATATTATCTGCAGACTTAACAGCTTCTAAGTAATCCATTCTCATGACACTACCCTCCTCTATTCCATCAATAAAAGATGCATATTTAATATGATGCTTATCGTACATATATTATTCCTCCTCGTAGATAAGTCTATTTTTCCTCTTCTCTGCATATTGTAATGCTTCTTCTAACTGAGTTCTATATGTGTCATCTATATCTGTACGTTTAAGTTCATCCTCTATATTACTTATAATATAGTATAGCTTTATAGACCCATATATCTCAGATATATGATTAATGATTGGGTTATTACTAAGCATGATATAACACCACTTTCTAGAGTCACTACCTACAATTAAGTAGGTAGTGACATAATATATTATTTATCTTGTAGAGATTCCATGCCTATATTGCTAGATTCTGAAACGATAGTCTGTTCTCTCATATTTAAATCCGCTTTAATATTATTCTTATTAAGCAGTCTAGCTACAGCTTTCTTATATGGTGCTACATATACAAAAGCGTCACCATATGTCTTAGCCTCTATCTTAGCCTCTTCAATCATCTGTAAACAATTTGTATCTTTCATTGTGATTTCCTCCTTAATAATATAACTCTCTGATTATGGTTGGGTCATTCTGATATTGGTATTCAAAGAGAGGGTCTAATTTATAGAATCTCCATCCAGCTGTAGTAGCTTGCATTCCTCTAAGACAATCTGATATATGCTTTGGTTCAAGTCCATGATTTTGTCCAAACATAGTTTGATTGTTTGTGATATATACTTGTCCCTGTGGTGACATAGCTAAAAATTTATATACTCTTGTAGAATTTCTAGATTGACGTTCTGGTATAGTCCAACTAATATTACCTTTTACATATCCAAGATTATTATTCATTCTATCCATAGAAATCTTTTTATCTGGATATGTATTTTTAGCAACTAAATATCTACCATATTGGTCATCCCAAAAATCTACAAACGCATCATAATCAGTAGTAAGTCCTCTTCCACCATATCTATCATAGTGTGGATTATTTGGATTATAAATTCTATCTTTCATATGAGCCCATACATCATAGAATTTCGGGTCTTGTTTTTTTAATCCAAAACCACAAGCTACTGCGTGTAGAGAACAATTAGGTCTATCTCTAAGATTACCTTCATATATATCCTTTTCTCTACCACAAATGTTACATCTACACTTTAACATTTTACGATTGTTTTTGACATCTCGGAAACCTTGTACTACTGTCATATCTCCAATAATATCACCGACTAAAATTTCATTAAACTTTCTAGGCATAATAAATTACCTACCTTTCTTAATTATTTTACTTTTATGTTAGTAAATTAATTAAAAAATACGTTATGGTAATTCAAATACCCTAAAATATTATTATTCTCCGAAAGCTTCCATTGCGTTCATTTGTGTAAATTTTTCAGTACTGTCATGAAAGGACTTCATCATGATGTTCTTCACAACACTAGCTAATTGTGGTGTTGCAGTGCCGATGTTTGGTGTATCGAGTAGATAGTATAAGTCTCCAGCACACTTATTACAGATACATTCATTTTTACATAAGCTACTAAAACGTATCTTTACCGTTTTACCTTTATATTTATCCATGTTAGTACTATCTAGTCTTACTAGTTTATTACCTTCTACTATATAAGAATACATAAGCATATTTAGATAATTTTTATCTAATGTAACAGTAATAGTTCTTTTAGTTCCACAATCACTACCCTTAGGACCAAGCTTAATATGCTGGAATGCTAGTAAGAACTTCTTTTCTTCATAACCCCAGATAGCAGTTTTTCTAGCACGAGCATATGGACCTGCGGCAAGTGAGTTAGACATAGCAGCATAGTCGTCTTTAGATACACCTTCTGAATAACAAGAAGTGATAATGTTATATCCCTTTGTTGGGTCTGGGTCTTTAGCAGCACCTTTCATAACATACATGTTTTTAAAGTTATTACCTAAGTCAGCACCAGCACCAGCTTTAATATTATCCCAAGCGGGGTCATCTTTAAGTTCTTCTTCACAATACTGGAGAAGTTCTTGCTCTATCTTCTCTGTTACAAATGCATCGCCAGCAGCAATTTCTTTTTCATACTTCTTTAAGAGTTCTTTCTTCTTTGGTTCAATCTTCTTAGATATTAATAGCATATCTTCAGAAGATGTAGTACAAATTACAGAAGAGTAGTTCATGAACTTTTGAAGACACATAATCCACTGTTTGAATTGTGGTACAGTAACTCTATCTTCTAGAATAGCAAGAGAAAGTTTATCTTTCATAGTACCATAAGCTTTTTTATTGAACGGCTCATTGAAGTAACCAAGTTCATTAAACAAATCAGGATAGTCAATACAAGCCTTATTAAAAAACCATGAACCTACAGTAGTAGTGAAAGTATTCTTGTTATTATGATATGACTTAGGTGGTACTTCCATGATGTCATAAGTATTAAACTTCTTCTTACCATTAAACTCACCAAAGCACTCCATAAAAATAGAAGTCTTTAAACATTCTTTACTAGAAAGAGAGATAAGATATTCAGCTTCTTCTTTCTTAATGAGTCTACCTTTTCTAACTTTATTTGCCATATAAATATACCTCCTTGTGTATATATGATATTACTAAATTGTTGAGGTTGTGTAAAACTAAGAGAAGATACTTGTTATATAATAATAGTGAATAAGACAGAAGCAACGTCTATCTGTCGAGCGGTCCGTGCATACGCTAGGGGTAGCACGAGGCGTAGTTTATCTACGTTCCCAACCTAAGGGAAAAGGAAAACGTTATGAAAAAGAACGAAAAAAAGAGTACGTATTATGAACGCATTAAGATTAGCTATCAGTCACTCGATGGCAGAAAACAAATTCACAATTGAATACTGCTGCAACGAGTGTACTGAAAAATGCAACGACTTTATGGTTTCATTTTACGACCATAATCACAGGCATCTTGTCTCAAACTGGCTCGTAAATAGCAGCGAGCCGTATCCGTATTCAACCAGTGGAACTATCAATAATCTGGCTAATTGGTTGGATATTGACATCAACCATCTGATGTGGTCTCAGGAGGATGTTCTCCTCCATAAGGTGCGGTATATCCGTATCGGCAGGAGGTCGTTTATTGAAACAGAAGACGGCTATTTTTACAACCAAGAAAGGGGGTTGGAATACGATGTATTTTCTGGAGCCAAGCGTTCAATCGCTTGGCCCAGTCGATATATCAATTCATGGTATAGCGACCCTGAGCTTGACAGATACTATCTGGGGTAAATTCACATTCTCTACTGCTGCTACGACTGATAAAAACAGACAGCCTTTGACAAGCGGTTTGTTTTTTGTAATATTTGTCATAAATGTATATTATAAAAGTGGTAAGTGAGCAACTCTATGATAATATGTTTAAGGAGGTATCTATATATGAAAGTAGTTGCTATTAATAATACCGTTGAGAAGCCTACTCCTAAGTATGTGGCTCTCACAGATGTAATGAAAGAAAAGCCTCTTCCTAAAGAGGTAACCGACCCTAATATCATTAGAAGTAAAGTTCTGGTGATAGAGAATCTTAGTGTTACAATAACACAAGATTTTGATGATGATGTAAATTTTGTCATTAAGACAGACCCTGGTATATTGTCTGACCATAAGACAATTCCAGAACTTGACATTACTGCAAAAGAAGACATTGAGTTTGACGAAGATATTACAAAAGCAAAACTTGAAAGTATTATTCGTCGTTGCGGTGTCTTAGACAAATATGCAAAATATTTTGTACAAGACCCAGAGATTGTAATCAATTGTTATACTTTGACAATCAAGAAGACTTATAAGTATTTCAATGAATTCAAAGAGGGTATCTTAATTGGAGGTGACATTTTTATGTAAAACAGTATCTCCAACTTAACATTAATAAATATAAGGAGGAACATATTATGTCAAAAGTATGCACGCCATCTATACCATCTACAATGACTGAGTCATTACAACCACAACCAATAGTAACTCATACAGAGAATTATGATTATTTGTATGAAAGATTAAGTAATTGGTATGAATTTGAAATTAGAGGTAATTATCCTAACAATCAATCACTTGATGAATTTGGACGCCCGAAGTATAGATATGAGTCTAGAATTGAAGTGATTGACTTTGATGAGGAATGTGAATCAGACCTTATTAAAGGTATTGGATTTATCATTACTAAAAAACAAGACATCAAAAAAGATATTCGTAGTAATGATAGTATTTTTAGTAGTAGATATGGATTACAGATTGATGACATGACACCATTTGGAGATGTCTATAAATGTGATTGTGGACGTATGCAAATGAAAGTGAACAAAGGATTGTTTTGTCCTATATGTCATACAAAAGTTAAATATGTAGGTAGCGACTTTAGTATTACTGGTTGGATTAAAATCAATGAACCTCATTTTGTAATTCATCCTAACATGTTTAAGAAATTGATAAGCTTTATTGGTAAGAAAAATCTCGATTCTATTATTAATCTAGACTATAAGATTGATGAAGATGGATTTCAAATTAAGAAAGACACATTGAAGTCTAATCCATTTATCGGTATCGGATTTGAAGAATTCCGTAATCAATTTGATGAAGTGATGGAGTTCTTTAAAAATAAGCATAAGAATAATCAGAATAAGCTTGAATTCTATGATGATATTATGTCTCATAGAAATCTTATTTTTACTCACAGCTTACCTGTATATACGTCTCAATTAAGACCATATAGTATTAAGAAGAATAGATTTAGTTTTGAAGGTAATAATGCGTTATATAATGTAATAGCGGGTACAGCAGCAAAGCTAAATAAATCTCAATTCAATTCTCGTGGTAGAGCAAAATCTACAAATCAATTAATCTATGATATCCAAATGAGATATATGGAAATATATGCTGATTTGGAAAAGATTATTGCTCAGAAGAAAGGTTATGTTAGAGCATTAAATGGTGGTAGATATAATTTTACTGCTCGTAATGTAATTATTCCTGACCCAGATTTGAGAATTGATGAGATTATCTTACCATATTCTACTCTTATTGAATTGATGAGTTTAACAATCATTAATATCTTGACAAAAACCTATAGTCCTAGCGAAGCATATCGTATCTGGGACGAAGCAAGAATTGAATATAATCCTATGATTGCTGACCTGATTCAATCTATTATTGATAGTCAGTATGTAGGTATTATATTAAATAGAAATCCTAGTATCTCACCAGCATCTATTATCCAGCTTCATCTTATTGGAGTTACTAAAGATGACACTTATAGTTGTAGAGTTCCTCATGAAATTCTTAAATCTATGGGTGCAGATTTCGATGGTGATACTTTGAATATCATGCTTATAATTAATGATAACTTTTTGATTAATGCAGCTCGTTTGTTTAATCCTAGACTGTCTATGCAAATCAGTTATAATGATGGTATGTTTAATGCTAACATGGCATTACAGACAGATACAATGATTTGTATCAATAGCTTTACTCAGCTTGGTATCGATGAGATTACAGAAGAAGAGTATGCTATGATTGAAGCTTGTCAGATGTGTGAAGATTAAGATATAAACAACCCTCAGGAACAATTCCTGAGGGTTTACTTTAAGGAGGAATAATCATGAGAATATTAACTAATACTAATACAGGTTGTATCATTTCCGATACAGAACTTTTCCTTGAATATCTTTATGTTGGAGATTATGGTAAAGAAAATAATATTAAAGCAGACTTTCTTGGTTATACTAAAAGAATTGAAAAAGTAGAACATAGACCAGTAGATATTACAGATAAACTGGTTGTTACTGTTTCTAGTCAAAAGGGTTGTCCTATGAAGTGTAACTTCTGTGATTGTCCTAAACTTGGTTTTCATGGTAATCTTAGTATTTATGAATTAGTATCTGAAATTACAACAGCTATTTCACTTTCTAAGATTTCTCACGGTAAGCGTCTAAATGTTCATTTTGCTCGTATGGGAGAACCGACGTTCAATTTTAATGTTATAGATGCTGCAAGAATTATTGGTAGTATGATAAATGATACTTTTATGGAATATCATCCAGTAGTATCTACAATGATGCCTAAAAATAATAAACGTCTAAAAGAATTCTTATTTGGTTGGACAGAGTTATTTTCAATATCTGATTGGAATGGTGGCATCGGACTTCAGTTCTCTATCAATACACTTGATGAAGAGGAAAGAAATAAGATGTTCGACAATAAGTCTCTGTCTCTTGAAGAAATTGGTAATATTATTAACGAACTTCCTATGCCAATAGGTAGAAAATATACACTAAACTTTGCAGTTACATCTAAGTCTAATCTAGATGTAAACTTAATGAATAAGTATTTTGATAAAAATAAATGCATTGTTAAAATTACACCTATTCATAAGACACATGAAGCTGTAGATAATAATTATGAGATTATTACGGACTTCAATGTATATGAGAAATTTGAAAAGCCGTTGGTAGAAGATGGTTGGGATGTAATAGTATTTATACCATCTAAAGAAGAAGATGAGGACAGAATTACTTGTGGTAATTCTTTAATTGTAATGGGTTTATCTTAAGGAGGATTTTATATGTTTTTACACGAAATATATAACGCTACTTGTGTTAAGTACTTTCTCATTTATAAAGACAAAGAAGAAGTAAAAGAAAGAGTTATTCACTTCTTTACTACTAATGACAATATTATAAATATCATTAAGTATGCTAAGAATGAAGGAGCAGATTATATCTGTTATAGATACAGCGGTCCAATTTGTGATATTATGCCAGTATTATCTATAAAAGGATTTGATTGTGTCGCTGTAATTAAGAAAGATGATTTTTCTGATAGTTTAAAAGCTGGTAGATTAAAAGAATGTGTAATGAATGCTATTGAGACTGAAAAAGAAACTCATGGAGCTTTAAGACACAGATATTATATATCTCCTGTTAAGACATTACGAATTATAGAAGAAATGGAGAAATACTGTGGGAATTCAACTAAGAAAAAACTTCTTCAAAGAATCCTCACACTAGTTGAAGGTGACTGTACAAGAAATGAAGCACGAGAACAAGCTACAAAAGATATATTGAGATTTAAAGGTAAAATACCTAATAAGGATTAAATTTTTTAATAAAGGAAACCCAGTGCTTAATTGCACTGGGTTTCTTTTTTTTGTAAAAGTTTACTATGTTACTTGTATATAATAATAATGAATAGAAGATAATAATCTGCTGTTCAACTGGAGCGTGTAAAAAGTCTACGTTCCAGATTCCGTATATATTTATTTAAATCTTTTAGGTAAGAGGCCTAGTCAGCCCACCACTTAGTGGTCAGTCCTAGGAGGACAAAATTATGTTATACGCAATTAAGCTCGCAGCTATTTTGAAAGCAACAAATCTTATGCTTGATAGCGAACTCGCTATTATTGATGACGGAAATTATCCTGATAAGGCGGCAGACAATATTCAGAGAGTTCGTTTTCTCAACTGTGTTGAAACGCTGAAAGCTGGTTTCGAGAATGATAAATATATAATTAAACTCGTGCCAGTTAGATTCAACAACACTGATATCTTTTATCCACTGATTGATTCAGATAAGCGGCAGAGATATACAGCTAAAGCTAAACCTCTTGCTGAAACTCTTGAAAAGTTCAGCAATAAATTAGGAGTCGAGGTCAGAGACCCTTCAGAGTTTGGCGAATTCCAAAAATTTTTGATGAAGGAGGTGTGAAATATGCTGTTTAACGAACTTAAAGAAATCGAAAAAAGCGGCGCTCGTGAAAGAGCGTTAATCCACAGACAATGTGAAGAAGAGATTGTTGAAATCCGTCGCAAGAAGGACGAAGCAATTGAAAAGATTGACCGTCAGCATAAACAGACAATGGCATCTATTGAGGCTGAGCATACAACAAAAATGAAAATGCTCAATGAAAAAAGTAAAGATATTCGCGCAGCGATTGAAGAGGCAAAAGCAAATGGAAACTTTTCAAAGGTATGTGAACTGCTCGAACAAATGGCTAAAAGCATCACTTAAACTTAATGAGAATGAAAGAAGACTGGACTTTACATCCAGCCTTCTTTTTTGTATTAATAGTAAAGATAGTATGTGATATCAATACCCTTGCTAGTATCAATAAGTGCTTCGTTAGGGAAGTTGAATCTAGTGAATGGACGAATATCTAGATATTCAAGTTTATCACCATCTCTTACATATGGGACTGCGGTGCATAGAGAAATAGTATTAACTTTAGAATCATTAATACCTGTTCTTTTTTGGAAGTATTCTCTACAATCTGTTGCGGATACAGACATCTTTAGTTGTACGACTACTTCTGCTTCAGATGCACGTTTATCTGCCCATACATCATCTACATTAGTAAGGAATGTACTATCATCTGCATAACGACGAATAAGCTTTGGTTCTTCATCAAATGCTTTAAAGAAATATGCAACTACATTTGTTGCTACTTCTGCACGACCAAAATATTGTTCTCTATATACATCATCTAAATCTGCATCAGAAGTTCTATATTTAAATGGAACTAAACAATTATCAATATGACTGTAAGTATTATTACCACCAGTACCATCATTATAATCTGCATAACCATAAGGAGCAATCCATTTAGTATTATGAACTTTAAATACTCTAGATGCTTCTACACCACAACCATCAATACCGAGACACCAGAGACAAACTCTACGAGTAAAGTACTGATAGAATTTCTGACTATTTATATCTCCAAATGTAAGAGAACCAGCTACGTTGCTAAGAACACTATTAGCTACTCCAGTATAGAATCCAAGTCCTTTACTAGTTCCATTTGTTGCGATATCATCTACACCGATAGGAGTAGTTACACCAGCTTTAAATTTGAATGGTTTATTTGCTGCAAAAAATGCTTGGTCATAGCTTGGAATATTAGCAAGAAAGTCATTACTAGATTCGCACATAAAACCATCATAATCAAAATCTTTAATAGCATTAAATTCAGAACCAGAAACAATTACTTTATTACTACCTCTGAATAATACTTTACCACTATCAAGTTCTTTAAGAATAATACTAGTACCTTTCACACTAGCAGATTCTTTAATATTATCACCTTTATCAAAGATGGTTAATTTTTTATCCATAAGTATACCTCCTAATTATGGGAATAAATAATTTCCGTTAGAATCTTGTGTTACGTCTCCTGTATATTCAACTACATTTATTTCTATCTTCTCACTAGGAGATACAATATCTCTGTAGTTAAGATTAGATTTGAATTCTGGATAATCAAATCTATGACCATAAATCTTTTCACCAAATCCAAATGTAACTCTATATTCTTCAAAGGTTATTTCTTCAAAGTCAATCTTCTCACCAATCTTAATAGGGTCTCTATATTCGGTATAATTGTGAAAATATTTATACTCCTTAGGTCTGATTTTCTCCAATAGATTATCGAATGTAGTATTATAATACATATCATCAAGAATCTGTACATGATTATTGTAAGGGTCATCTATAACATAAGTAACAGCAGTATCTAAAATCTGGGTCTTCCAAGATTTAAAGAATATTACCATTTTCAAAATATAGTTTTGAATATTCTGAACGTTTGCTGTTGGTATAAGATTAAAGATATATCTCCATTCTTTTTTATCAAAGTACTTTTCTAATGCTAATACAATCATCTCACATAAATATTCTATTCTTTGACGTTTTTCATCACTAGGAATATATGATTGTTTTACTGGGTCCCAAGTATTACTATAGTTATACTTGATATCAATAAGATGATTATATAAATCTATATTACGATATTGCATGTATTCATAATAGTCAGATGCAATCTTCCATTCAAAGTCTAAGGTTAGTTCTATAGGTTCTAACATATCTACTTGTTGAACGATTATATGAATTTGACCATCTTCTAGTTTCTCTACAATTACAGTATAATCAGATGTAGTTGTAGTACCTTCAATAAAGTCATTTATAGAACCATCATCATTTAGTGTTACTGGAATAATGATATTAATATTCTTAGAGTTCTGTAGCATATAATGATGTTCTTCTGCTATAATGAATACTTTATTATCTTCTTCGTATACATTATTTGGGAACATAAATCCACGAGGAAATTCTATTGGTATATCATTAGATACATAGTATTCTTTTATACCACTTTCTTTATATTTTCTTTCAATGTACATACATTCTACAGTATCTGTACCATCTTCACTTATATAACTACATTCTGTAAAGTCAGCATTATGTTGAAAATGATAATTTATAGGATTACCATCTTCTGTATTTTGGTCTATAAGTTGGAATATAGGAAAACCTTCATTATCTTTGATATAAGAAACTCTATCTATAATATAATATGTAGAGTTTTCGTCATTCTTATCTGTATATACAGGTTTACCATCACCATTTATGAGTCTATAAAAATCATGATTCATCTTAGTTTCCATAAATGAATCATATAAGATTTTATATATATCATACATACGTTTAGATTCTGCTGTTCTTAGCATATAAGTAAGATGTTGATACAGATTAGTATTAGAATAGTATATCTTTTTAAGCATATTAATACGCTCTAAATCAGATGCATTTTCTTCCATAGCATTTAATATAGCTGTATTTAACCACATACCATGAGAATTATTATCATCATTAGGATATTGTGTAGGTCTCCATGATAAATCCATTGTAGAGAATTGTCCTGTAGACCAATCATATTTTACTGCATTACAAAGATTATACTTCCATATATCAGAAGAACCGAAGTTTATATCAAACTTAGCAGATGTAATACAATCTTTTGCACATTGTTCATAACGACCACTTAGAAAAGCTCCTAGTTTAATTGCTTCTCCAGTAGGTATTTGTGCTTCATCATATTCTATACATCTATCATAGGCTGCGTTACCATCTAAATCTATTGGTTCACCTAGATATGTTTTTATACCTTGAATATCTAGTTTACCATTTTCATCATATACATCTGGAACGTATTCTATAAAACTATCATATCTTTCACTCATCCATCCTTTTTCTAATGGATTCATACCGTAACCATTTTCTACGGTATGTTCTTCACCAAACTCATCTATATAAGTATAATCATTTACTGGTTTATTTAAATAATTATTATAGATATGGTGTTGATTTTGTAGATAGTTATAGATATCAGTCCAATCTGTATCAAAGTTAAATCCATTAATATACATATTCTTTTCCATATCAGATGCAACGTTATCTGGTTCTACACCTTGATATAGATAATTCAATGCAATAGCAAAAGTTAACAAGTCATTTAATCTAACTCTTCCACTCGATACTAATTCTGTATCTACATCTAACATTAATAATTCTTCATCTCTATGCTTATCATATAGCATATTCATAAAGTATGATAATTGATATGACATCTTAGTTAAATCAATAGATGCTTCTACACCAATATACTTAGTACGTTCTATAGTAAATTCTTTATTAAGAATTTCTTGTTTCTTAGATTGATGTAATTTTTCTCGTTCTGCTTCTGTTAATATATCAAAAGTAGATACACCATCCCAAAATGGGTCGGCTAGTGTAATCATATCATAATTACGTCGCATATCATAACGTTCAAGCATCTTATATGCATTAGGGTCTAAGATAGGTACTTTAAGAAAACATATGTCATAATTCTTTCTAAAGAATTCTTGTCCTACCATGTCTTTAGTAATAACTTCATATACATATGCAGAAGTATAGATTGGAATATTGTCATGTCCTATTGTAGTGACCATATCACCAATCTCAAAATCACTAATGCCTTTTCCTAATTGTCCTACTACATAATTTAAATCCATCCAGCCAATATATTGCGGAGTAGGATTATTTACTTCATCTATTTCTAAATCAGAGAAGATACCTTCTATATAACTTCTAACAGCAATCAGATAAGTTTCTCTAAATAACTTAGTCCACTTATCATAACTGCTAGAATATCTTTCTGGACTAACTGTAAAGCTATAATTGTTTTGAAAGATATAAGCATCTCTATGATTTTCCATATCTTCAAGATATTCTTTTTCATTTTGTTTATAGTCAAAGAATGTCATATAAGGAATAGTATGATTCAATATAAATCTATCTTCACTATTCCGTTTATAATATTCTACATCAGCTTCATATTCTTCTTGCGTCTTATCATTTCTACTTACTACATTGTGATTAGTTATATATTTATCAGTAATGATTGTATCTGCTTGATAAAAGTATTGCTCTAATTCAGCATCTGTGATAGTATTGAAGTTTATATCGGATAATATATCAGAATCAAATACTCCCAATATACTATAGATTTCATATTTAATTCTACGATAGTAATAAGTATTTAATGCAAAGTCTTCTGTTTCTGAATATAAGTTATCAAAGTATCTTTTTATTCTTTCTGCTATAGCTTTACCAAAACCAGTTAGATAAGTATTACGATTTCTTAAATAATATATTCCATGAGCTGAACTATCATGATTATAAATATCTATATCAAACCAGTTTACTCTTTCATTTCTCATAAATGTATCTATAAAACTATTAACAGGTTGTAATTCTTTTATAGAGGATAATGGTTTAGAAATCATATCTGCTATAACTTGTTTATCAGCAAGCTGTCTATTAGATAGAGTATCTTCAGTTTTCTTATCAATCAATTCATAATTATATACATGAGAGTTAATAAAGTCTGCATCGTCTACATTATACTTTACGTTTGTTAATGGCACTTTATTATTAGAGATGTCTGTTCTAGGACCAATCCAATAATTTCTATTGGTACCATACTTAGGATTTACATCATCTTCTGTATAAAAGAAAAAATCATTTCTATGAAGCTTTTTAGTTTTCATAAGATAGTATGTGTATATAGTAATACTATCATCATCAAATAACTCTAATATATCTACTATATTTCTATGAGAAGATTTGTATTTAAGTAGTGTATTGACATTCTTAATAATACGAATTTGATATTTTACTGGAATCTCTTTATAGTAAGCAATACCATATGATTCAAATAGATAGCGAATAGTTCTGGAATCGAATACATCTTTGTTAATAATATATTCTTGTACTTCAGAAATCATGTCTACCATTGTTTGAATGATAATCAATATTTGTATAAATGCATCATAATGATAAGACATAAATCTATAAGCTTCTGAATATATAGTAGCCATAGTATATCTGCGATTTCTATCATATACACGTTTAAACTTATTCTCAATAATATCAAATGTATTTAGTTTAGGAATCCATATAAGAGAAAAATTTACAGCTTTACGAGCAGTATAATAATCTATTCTCTTATCTCCTAGATGATAGATATATTGATAGTGTGCGTCTTCTCCATACTCAGATATAATCTGTTTCATGATACCACATGATTCAATCATAGATAATTCTTCTAGTGATAATTCATGTAAATATCTTCCAGCTAAGTCTAATGTTTTAGCCATCTCTTGGGGTAATTCATATTGGCCCATATCTATAAAGTATTGTCTATATAACTCTGGTATTACCCAAGCATTACCAATGTCTTCATATATTTCATCTCCATATCCAGTAGCATCTATATATGCTCTTTCATCATTAAGAGTATACATTGGAGGTAATCCATTTAGCATTCTATAATAACTGTTCCATTCAAAGTATTTTTCTTCCCAATAATCGCCTTTCTTTTTTGCATTCCAAGTTCCTTCTTTAAAAGATATATAGTCTGCTGCCATCTTAGCAGAACGTACATCTTCATAGTGAAGTGCTTGGTTTTCATTCTTTACAACTGCATTCATACCAAGTATTTTAACGCAGTTTACTATAAGGTCTATATATGGGTTATCTGTATACTTCATATCGAACTCATAATTATATTTCATTCATATCCTCCTTTCTATAGTATTTTAATACTTAGAGAGGTGTATTTTTATTATGGTCAATAACAAAGTTAGTTACTTTGAAATATACACGCTTTGCAATGATGTCATAAATCGCCTCTTCTTTATAATACAATGCTAATTGTTTTAGCATTACAGGAGATATCCTTTCGCTTACTAACGAACAAATATCTTTACTTATCTGAATCTCTTCATCTTCTTTAATGTACCAATCTGTTTTATAGATTAGATTCATTAAAGAATATTCTTGGAAACAGCTTTCAACTACTGTATCTAAACGAGTTTCAATATCACTTGTTATATTAAGATGTGTATCAATATCGTATTGTCTTTGGTCTAATTCTGCATATTTAAATGCTAGCCATTTCTTAAATGAATTAAATAAGCTAATCTCAAAAACCAGTACCAGGATTAGGATTATTCCAATAATGATAAGGGTTTGAAGACTGAGTTGTGTAGATAGTACTTCCATAGTTCCTTTCACTCCAATTCTTAATTTCATTTGCTAGGGTGAGTAAGTCATTATCAGATGAACCTGTATCTTTAAAGGCGAGTCTGATGTAATATAATAACTTATTACAAATTTCTGGTGTAATACCATTATAATAATTCTTTATAAGTTCTGTCCATTTGCCAAATACTTGATTTGGGTGAACATAGAATAATTCATCAGCATGATACAGCTGATGTACTGTTTTAGACATCATAATAATAGGTACTCTGTTATGTTTATGCTCTTCTCTTAATGCACCTACAATATGGAAAGTTGATACCTGACCATATGTATTAATATAGTGCTCACAAATCATAAGAGCTATGTCAAAGATAGTTAATATAACATGATTCATTTCAAGTTCTGCCATATCAGAATTAATGTTATGCATAAAAGCACAATGGTCTAAACCAAGTTCCATTAAACTAGCTTTATATGCTTTATAGAATCTGCTATGTCTAAATTGAGAAATAGCATTATTAATAAATCTACCATAACTATCAATATCTGTAAGAGATTCTTTTGTTTGCATTAAAGATATTTCATAAGCAGAAGATGGGCTTCTTAACGTAGGATTTCCGTTACTTAAGTACATAGTAATATCAGGGAAATCATTTCCATTAAGGATTATTTTATCTTGTTCCATACAATTACCTCCTAACATTATTAAGTCATTATTAAATAGTTATTGATGTGAAAGTTAAAGGATTTGAATATATATTATTATAGTGATTAGTAGAGGTCAGACAATGCTAATCTGAACTGCACGAGGATATGCAGAATATTAATCTTTTAGCTTTTGAAAGGAGCTATATATCATGGAAAACAAGAAAAATGAACAACAGGTAAAATTTGAAGATTATCTTAAAAATCTCTACGAAAAAGACAAGCCCACGACAGAAGAATTAACTCAATGGGGTTGGAACTTTAAAGTCGGCTCTGCTTTACAGATTGACCTTATTGATGCTGAAACAGACTCCGTCAAAGTTCGTTATCTCGGAAAAGAATTCCGAGTAACAATGATTGACAATGACTTGCTGGACAAAATTTTTAAGACAATTGAAGATGTTATTTATACAACACTTCTTCTTAACTGCGACAACATGAAAGAAGAGGAAAGACAAGAGTTACTTTTCAAGTTTACAAGGTTCAAAACTCTCCTCGAAGAACAGTATTCAAGGGGGAAGAAGAATTACAACAACAAGATTGTTGAATTAGCTAGAAAAGGCCCTGTTATTAATTCTCCTTCTTCAGATTTTAAATTTCCGATAGTAAATACTCCTGGTAGTGAACGGAGCAAATAAAGAATAAAAGAACGGGACTTTACATCCCGTTCTTTTTTATGTTACTTGATATCAGATACGTTTACCCAACCAGTTACATAATTACCAACTGGAGTTTTGCCTGCATTTTCTTTTTTGTTAGTAATACGAATTCTTCCTTTAATCACTTCATCACTATACACGTAATAAGTACCAGTCTTCTTAGAAGAATATCTGGAAGCACTTGCAGAAGCATAAAGACATGTGCTACTAAGTTTTACTTCTTTACCAGCAGTAATAGCAGTATCCTCCTTCTTAGTTTCAACAACTGGCTCTGGTGAAACAACAGGTGTACTACTACCATATACATCTTCCTTAGAAAGACCATAATAAGAGTAGAAGTCTTTGGTAACAGTGTTATTAGAAACAACCTCATTACCGAGCCATCTATAACCCTGTCTCACATCAAGATGGATTGCTGTATATGTCTTGTTGATATTTGCAATACCACCGAATACACCTTCCATATCTTGAGCAGCACAGGAAATCTTCTTAGTAGAAATAACGGCTTTATTCTTATCATAGAATACTACGTCTGCAGCATCACCGACAGAGTGTTTACCAGCAAATCCATTCATATTAGTATCGTATTCAGGACAACGATATCCACTGTTTACGATAATCATAGAGCAGTCAAATTTCTCAAACAGTTTTTCAAGACCAGCAACAAGTCTAGTATTGATTACAATATCATGCTTTTTACCACACTTACACTTGAACTCTTGCACATTAAAATGCTTAGATAACTGGGTCTTATCACTATAAGCATAATGTTTCTGTTCATATGTGGTTGTAGAAGAATCAATAGGATAAGTTACATTTGTATGTTCTACTACCACTGGTGTAGGTGTTACAACTTCACCATTCTTAGTATAACCATTATAACCACCCTTTTGAATAATTTCTGGATAATTATCTACATAACAGTAGTTCATATCAAATTCACAAGAGATTCCATTAAGTCTTCCCTTAGAAGAATACTGCCACATCTTATGTCCAGTATAAGAAGTAGAAGAAGCATAATGTGCAAGCCAGATATCATATCTACCATCTTGTATATCACTAGGAATAAAGCTTCTAAACATAGAATAGTAAGAATATAGACCTACATAATAACCAGCATTCTTTACAGTATCCATGAAGTTAGTGATTACTGCTCTAGCAACAGACTTATTCTTTTGTCCTTCTGCTCCTGGAAATGCTTCATAGTCAAACATAACAGGATATTCAAACTTCTTACCTTTCACACAAGAAAGAAAAGCCTTAGCTTCTTGAATAGCTTCAGAACCAGATGTAGCATAAGATGCCCAGTAGCAACCCTTTGGAATACCATACCTTTCACAAGCAGCATAATATTCTTCAAAGCGTTCATCTTTTTGAGAAGTAAGTCTACCATATCCAGCTCTGATAATAACAAAATCTACTTGTCCTTTGAGTTTGGAAAAGTTAATACTACCATTCCATTTAGAAATATCTACGCCTTTAAGCATACAAATACCTCCTTTAATATTTTAATATAATGTTAGAGAGACCCGAATTAATGGGTCTCTCTTATATTAACCATTGTGTTCGAGTTCACTTACTCTTCTTTCAAGTTGTTCAATTCTATATATTAATTCAGCAATACATGTTGGTGTAGGATAACTTGGTGTATCAGAACCAGATGGTTTATATGCATTAACTTCTCTTTCAAAGAATTCTTTAGTACATAATAATCCATCATTATTGATATACATTCTTGAAGGATATACAGTTCCTCTTTCTAAAGTATAAGTAAATTTTTCTGGGTCAGTGCCGCCATTTCTTCTTTGAATAGAACTAAATCCTTCTGTTTCAAATACTATTACACCTCTATTATTTAAAATTCTTGTATTATTAGTTATACTAGTATTAGGATATCCATACCCATAATAAAAATTATATATATTGTGCTTACTATCATATTCAGCATTATGGTCATGATAGTTTTTACTAGATTCTGGGAACATATTTGCATCATGTTTATTAGCGTCATCCTGAGTTATACTATCATTTATATCTACTTTACTATTTATATTTTGTCCAGAATCATCGAAATATTTATTTAAGTCTTGTTTAATATTTATAAGAGAGTCAGATAGTATGTCTATTGTCTTATTGTTATTAAGAGCTAATAGCATTGTATTCCAATTAATCTTATCTACATCAATATCTGAAATATTACCATTTATAGACAATAGTACTGGATTTAAAGGTTCATTATCTGTTATAGATACTCCATATACAGATTTATCTCCAGTCTTAGTTATTGTAATATTTATAGCATCATCTGATTTATATTTTTCTGTAATATCTTCATTTGCTGTAATTCTTTCTGGATTATCTTTATCTGCTCTTATAGGTTTAACAAGGCTAAATCTATTATAAGAGAATATATTTTTCTTATCCATATCAGATTTTAAATACAATGATGAATAAACTGTAACTTTGTTATTATTTTCGTCTATAAATTTACCATCACTGTTAAATCCTTTAATCTTCAGAATTTGTTCTTTAGTGTATAGAGTTCTGTTACATGATGTTGGTAAATAAGATTCATCACTATAGAAGTCTTTTCCTATATCTCTAGTTAGTAAGTAATGATAAAATTCATATATAGATTTATTTACATAATACTCATCTCTAATACCACAACCGTTTATATATTTGAATATCGCTGTATCAAAGCAATCTTTAACTTTTCTATTCTTTAACCATTTATTATAAGAATCTACACTATAATCAAAGATTCCGTTTATCTTAGTATCTGATACATATGGTGCCATACAGTTCATTTCAACAGCATAATTATTAGAACCTATATATTCTCTAAGTTCTTTAATTTTATCTAAGTCTCTACTTACAGCACAATCTACTCTATAGTCTTCTTCAGCTAGATTTACTGTAGTAGAATTACCAAATGATGTGTCATAACGAACATATTTAGTTTCATCAGTTACACCATTAGAACCTTCTGGATAATCTACAGAGAATGGATGGAATTTATATCCAACGACAACATCTTTTACAATAGTCATCCATCCATTATCGGAACTTACTATGCTATTATATCGTGCTATAGCATCTGATTCAGAAGATGATGTTTGACTAGCATAATAATATAACCAAGCATTATTAAAGAACGTTTTATCATCGTTATTATTAATACCACTTAAGTCTAATAGCTTTACTTTGTCTGTGAAATAATCATATAGTGCAACAACATCATCGAATGCATAATCATCATATTTATAACAGTACTTTATTCTATACAGTACATTATCCTTAATGAAATAGTAATAATCTATTCCTATAGGACAAAGACTATTAAGTTTAAAATTACTTTTTGTTAATTTTGTAACAATAATATCATTGTTATTTTTTTGTATAGTATAGAGTGGACATTCTACACCATCTATTTCGATAAAAAATTCATTATTTCTGTCTCCTATATGGTCGCCAGCATAATGAATCTTTCTAGTTATCAATAAAGCTTGTGTAGCTAATTCTACATTGTTATAATCTGGAGCAGTTTCACCTTTCTTTACATAAGGAGTATCTATTTTAGCCACTCTAATTTTATTAACTAGTGTACATAGATATTTTACATTGTTGGTATTATCTATTATTAATATACCATTATCTCCACTAATAATAGATTGGCTAGGTCTACATTTATAATCATAGTTTACTCCATCTATATTACATTTTAATTTAGTCTCATCGTTAAATTTAAAAGATGTGTTCATAGTAAATGGAGAATTATTTCTACCACAGTATCTATTAAGTAATTCATATGCTAGAATTCTATTTTCTGCATTATCCCAGTTATATATACTTATTCTTTTTCTAAATTTATACTTGGTTCTATTAAAAGAATCATGTGATTCTTCTGGGTTAAATCCAGTAAATGTATGAATATTTGAAGAGTCTATAAACTGTCCATCAGATTCATCAAATAATACATGCTCAAATAATTCTGGATACATTGCAACTACACATACTGGGCTATTATCAAAAGGAGCGTCATGGTTATTATTAAATCTAAATGTAACACTTCCAGACTTTGTATTATTAGCTTGTGCTAAAGCATTTCTTTTCATGGTAGCAATATAGTTAGAGTCGTTATTACCAAAGAATTCTATAAAACGTTTTATATATTTTAAATTATTGTCAATACTAAAATAATCTTTAGGAGTAAAATTAGAATTTACGTATTGTGAGTTAGATACTATAATAGTCTTTACAACTCTATCTGATGCTGTATTGCTATAAGAAGACCAAGTACTATTATTAGAATCAAATATTTCATTACTTGCATCTTGAATTATTAAATGTGCATAATCTCCAATATAGTTATAAACATGAAATCCACGTATAGTATCATCAGTCCAATAAGTTCCTTGCATATTATCAAATACAGTTCCATTAGCTTTAATGCTAACCCATTCACCATTACATTTTATAGCATTATTATCTAGATATGGCAATACCATAAATTTTTTATTTTCTATATCAAAAGGTATAGCATTTAAGTGCTGATATTCTACATCATCAAAACTGTCGCTATTTAATCCTTTTGCAGTTATTACATACCCATATTTTTGTCTATGCTCTTCATCCAATGTGCTATAAAATCTGTTTATATAATTCTTTCCAAAAATCGGATTATTTATAAATTCATCATATGATAATACAAATTCGTTTATAAATTTTTCATTAGTAGAGCCTTCTATTGAACTATAAGTTTGAAAGCTATCTATTGTATCTATGCCTTTATATACATTAAAGCAGTTAGTATGAGGAAATGTAAAGTTTATAATAGCATTATTAAGGCTATTTATATCTTCATTATACACATTAGCAACTGGAGTCATATATGTTGCTTGTGGGTCTTTTATGACAGGAATTTCATATACTACATTATCTACATCATTACGCATTAAAGAGTATCTTCTATCAGTAACATCTTTATCCTCATTATCTGCTTCAAATTCTACGGCTTCTGCAAATACATCTAAATCAAACGGGTCTGTAATATTTCCACCTCCATAAATTGTATCTCCAGTAATATCAAATAGTTTAACATTACCATCTGCTCCTGGTCCTACAATAAAGTTTTTAAAGTTACTTTCTGAACAAAGATGAATACTAGCATTATCAAAATCGATAATTACCATTACATAATCGCCCTCATTAAATACATCTTTAGTTGCAGGATACGCTTTCTTTTCACCAATATTATTATCAATTCTTCTTCCAGCAAAGTCATATACATTTTCAAACTTTACTCTAAGAATTACTTCGTCTTCTGTATTTATAAGTAACCAATCATCTCCAGCAAAATTATCACTGCCGTTATGTTTATAAAATGGATATGGTACAGCTGCTGTAAATAATTTAATTATCTTACCAGACAGTTTAACTGGATAACTTGTATCCATTTTAAGCATATTAACCATTTCAAATATATTATTATTTATAAAATGTTTTCCATAGATATGCTTTAGGTCCATACGTCTATTTAAAAAGTTAGTCGACATACTGTTTCCTCCTTTACAAGAATCTTTATATTAAAGTTCCACTATTACAATAAAAAAGAAACGTGCCATAAGAGGCACGTTTCTCGTTATCTGGTAAACATTATTTCCATCAGAATCTTATGCAGCTCTAATAAGAATGTCATATTATAGCTTTTATCAATAAATTGTCTGAGACTAATTTTTTCTTCTTCTGTTAAATCAGATACGCCAAAGTTTCTTCCTATTAAGCGATAACTTGAATTAGAATTGAATTCTCTGTAGCATTCAATAGGAAAATCTTTAGAGTTATATCTTTCTCTAATCTCAGTAATATAACTCATAGCAGATTGTAAATCACCTTGTTGAACGTATCTTAGTATATCACATATGATAGACATAAAAGCTTCATGAAGATATAGTTTATCATCATTAATACCTTTAATCTGTATATCGTAATCATCTGTTCTTTCATCCCAAAAGAAGTATATTTCTAATCCCATACAATTTAAGAAGATTGAGTATGTTCCTCTAAGGGTAAAGTGAATGTTAGTAAAATCTGTAATATTTAGTCTTCTTAATACATATAGAGCATCTTTTTTAATAGATACAATATCGTCCTCTCTTATATCATTTACTGCTATTAAAGATTTTCTAGCTTCTTCAAAACCTCTATTAATAGCATTAGAATACATAGGATTCTGTTGAAGTCTACCAATAGCAATTTGACGTTGCAGTTTATTCATCTGAGAATACATTTCAAACTCTTTTGGAGAAATATATCCATACTGTAACAGTATGGATATATTTGCTTTTGTAATATCGTATTCAAAGATTTCATGAATTAACCATTTGGCTTTTATCGTATATAAAGTTCTTTTATATAACTCGTTCATAATAACCCCTCATTCTGGTTCATTCTCTAAACCTCTAGTTCCAAAGTACTGAAGATAATTTTCCATATTATCATCAAACATTTGAATTCCAATCGGCGAGAATTGACCTTCTACAAAGTTTTCTGTATCGTCTGGTGTATGAGCCACATTACAAGCATAACCATAAGTTTCCATAATATACTTAATAAGTGTCTCTACTACATTAGATGCTGTCTCAGTAGAAAAGTCTACAAGTATCCAAACGTTCTTACCATTATAAGCTTCTCTAATAAGATTAATAAACTCTCTAAATGCTTCTGGTGTAGAAGCAAGATAGTTTACATACCACATATCAAACTCATAACAGTTAGTATTACCATAATATTGATTATTACGATAAGGATTAAGATACATAAGTTGTGGAATACACTCAAGCATTGTATTAAAATTTACTATAGAGTTTATAACTACTCTGCTTCTACAATACTTCAGTGCGTCTGGGCTACCGAAGATTATCATATAATCTCCTCCTTAAAACTGATGAAATACAGATTCTTGAATAATTTGTGCATATCCATTATCATACAGAATATTTAAATTATTCATCATGAATTCTGGCATTACAGATTGATTATATAATACGTTAGGATTATTCTGGATGTCTAAAGCACTATAAAATACTAGTCCGAATGCTAATCTAAGATAATTGAATAGAAACGTTACTATAGTTCCCATATTTGAATTATTGTCAAAGTCAAAATACAATATATAATCCCAAGATTTTTCCATCAATCCAGCTACGAGTGCAATTATATATTCTACTACATCTTTATCTTCAGTAAGTTTTGCTTTATAAAGATAATAAAATTGGTCATAATTACCATCTATCAAATAATCCATAGCTCTAGGCGGTGGTAATAAGATAGGCGCACATAAAAAGTCTTCAATTCCTCTAGGACAAAAATCATCTATAGATATGACTTTGCATTTTGGAGCATCAATTCCTCTACTCTTATATGCAGCTACTTTAGTATTCATTCTTGTTTGTAGAATGAAAGTTAACTCGTTAGGGTTTGTTGCAAATGAAATGTTTCCAATCATAATAAATTCCTCCAATATATAATATTATAGGTAAGTTGAGACAAGTGTAGTTTTTGCCCCAACTTACCTATTGGGTTCAATTACTTACGTTTCTTATTACGTTTACCCATATTCTTTTGAAACTTTTGTTGTTGTTTTTTAGACATTGGGTGAGTATTATATTCATAAATCGAACCAGCTGTATTAGTAGGAACTGTATAAGTGTCATCATCAATACTATCATCAAATACATCATCTGCCACATTTCTTTCTGTATTCTCCTCAGAAATCGTCTCTGATTTATTTAATAGAATCTGCATAATTTCATCATCGATACTATCATCTGCCTCAGACGGAGTAGCTTGAAGTGCCTCTTCAGTATCAAAAACATCATCAACACTTACAGTTACACAATAAGATAATTCGGCAAGGTCTTTACTTCTGGTGAGTGTTACAGTCTTTGTCTTATCTGTGTTATAAGCTGCTTTATCAGCATTATTAAACATGATATCCATTTCTTTAATCTTATCCCTAAAAGCAACAAATGAGTTAGCTCTATTATAAGTCATAGTACCACTCAAATTAACATTAAATGGATAATCTTCAAATACAATTACCATTACGTTTCTAATAATGTCATAGACATCTTTATAGAAAGTATAGGAGTCTTGCCCAGGTGCTTCATCATGAAATGCAAATCTATAGCATACCGTTCTAAAGAACATTACCACAGATTCCATAAATGATAATGTGTTCTTTACATTGTTGATAAGACGACAGAATGCTGCGAAGTTATTACAGTATTCATAAGAATCATCTTCATTTTCTTCGGTATACATATCTGGGTATACTTTTTGTAAAAGTTTAGCAACAAGAGTATTATCATTGTCTGTACACAGGTCTTTATCAGAGATATATCCTGGTTCATACATGTTTAAATCAAGAGTTGCAACAGAAACTTCTCTAAACAGATTCATAGCATTTTCCATAGTAATATAATCTGTTTGATTACTACTCTTTTTCTTAAGAACACTAACAACCTTTTCGATATAACTAGCATCATAGTTATTAGTCTCGTAGTCTACTACAACATCTATAGCAAACTTATCAAACATTCTAACCGCTTCTTCTACTGATAAAGACTGTTGACTGTCAATATCATAGAAGTGTTCTACTACTGGAGTAAAGGGAACTACAGGAGTTTTCTTTTCTACAATAGTAGGGCTTACTGTAACAACAGGCTGTTTAGGCTGTTTCTGTTCAACAACCTTAGGTCTTACGGAAGATTCAGGTTCTATAAGACCAGTCTCAGGATTATAAACACCAAGTACAACATCTTTAAATCCGATGTTTGGAACTTTAGTATCTGGTTGAGGTTCATTAAAGTTAATAACCTCTTTAGGTCCTCTGAATCTATTTCTCTTGCTGTTAGGATTCGCATAATTACTTTTCCCACCAACTTCTCTTACAGATTCGACTTCTCCAGTCTCCAGATTTACAACTTTGAATTTCATACTAATTTGCTCCTTTTCTGTTTTTTGTTGATAACCAACTGCTTGTAAAAGTTTGGAGATATCTTCTCCATCTTTCTTTGCGAGTGTTCTAGCAAAATGTGTTCTACCACATTCACTACAAACAATCATATTAAAACCCTCATCATAATCTAACGTGCCACCGCATATCTGACCATTAACGACATCACGACAGAATCTTTTCGAGGGGTCTAATACATACATAGTAGGATAGTCCAATAACACTGGACCGAATCCATTTCGATATCCCCAGTTCTTCATAGAACGAGTGCCGATATCTTCAATACCGATATCATTATTTCTAATCTTGAAATAAAGGATATCATAAATATCTTGTGCATACTTCTGAAACTCTTGTACACTTTTAATAGGAACAATCTTCTCTATTATAGACAGAGTTCCACAAGGAGTCACATCAAATATCTTACAACAAAAAGGTTTTAATACATTTTGATTTACAAGCTCTCTAAGATTACTTGTAAAGCCTACTTGGTCTGTTGCTACTTTAGCAACTATTCTATCATCGTAGATACACTCATAGGCTCTTCTATTAGTACCTCCTCCTATAAGTTTAAAACCTCTTGCTTCCATTAATTCGCCTATAAGACGATACTTTTCTTTTACATTACAATTTAAACCAGGTGACATAGCTAACTTGTGTAGATATGCTACGTCTTGTAATGTAAAGTAACTTAGTAATGGATTTACAGTATAATTGTCAAACCATTTAATATATTCTTGTTGAAGTTTAGATATACCAATAGTATCTTTCTTATAGATATCAACAAGTTTATTATTAACTTTCATACTCTCTCACCACCTTAGAAACCTATTGCCATTAACTCTTCATCTGTCATACTATCATCTGCAGATTTACATTGAGTATCAACAGCTACATCAAATTCCTGTTGAGATATAACTTCTCCTGTTTCATCATCTACAGTCATGAAGCCGACGGTTCTTTGTTGTGGTATTACTTGTCCATTTGCATCCAGTTTAACACCATTCATTGCAAGTATTTCCTCCTTTGATAATGAAGCTGGATTAGATTTGTTATCTGGAATGAACATATTTGGAGTAGAGATTTGCGGTGTAACAATCTTAGTATACATTACTTGGTTTTCAGGTTTATCAAAATCTTCAAGAGTGAGACTCTGTATATCAGGCTTTGGGAAAGTAGGATGATAGTTAATATCCATCATCATATTACAACCTAAATTACCACTATTTACTTTCTCCATAAACACTCTTCTTTTAACTTCATATTCTTGCTGAAGCTTCTGATGAACTGCTGGGTCATTCTGCATTTCTTCAGGTGTAGATATGAGTCTCTTATAATGAAGGTCTCTTTCAAAGTCATAACTTAAACTAAAGAAGTTAGACTTATTAGCATAATCTAATTCACAATGACAGCATTTCTTAAGAATGTCATTGAACTTCTCTCTTGAATAGCTTGCTGTAATGAGAGCTCTATTAATAAGCTTTTCATGTTTCTTCCAGTCTACTCTCTCGTCTTCATAACGAGTATACATTTCTGCATCGGTTAATCCTTCTGCTTTCCATCCTTCCCATTTAGCTATATTACCGAAGTAGTCCTGATTGAATAAACGAGCAAATGTCTGATTGAATCTTTCTTGTTGACGCATTGCATTATGAAGTTGCTGGATTTCATAGTTTCTTTTATTATCTTCTGCCATAGTATGAATCTCGTAAGACTGACCATTTTCATCTTTACGGCATTTAAATTCGTTAACAACTTCACCTGTTTCAACGCATACTACCTTGAAACTAATACTTCTCTGGAGACGATATCCGTTAGCATCGTATACATCATATACTGTCTTTGTACCATCATCTCCGTAGAGTTCTTTTCTTCTTTCTTCTTCAGCTCTTTGACGAGCCTCAGCTTGTTCTTTTACAATATCATCAGCTGATTTAAACTTAAACTGTTCAATCCATTCAGCATCTTCTTTGGTTGCAATACCACTCTTAATACCAAGATTAAAGAACATATAAGTTAAACCTTCTTCTTTTTCACGCTGTTGTTCTAACATGTTATAGTAATCCTCAAGGTCTCTTTCATCTAAGAAAGCATAAGGATTAATATTGTAAAGACGCATACCAGGGTGTTGATTATACATCATAACTCTTCTGTCAATATTCTGATTCCAAACGTTTCCAAAGAAACCATTTTGTTGGAATAGATTCATTGTTTGTGGTGACATAGCACCTCTTCCTACAGAAGACAGATTACCTTCCCATGGTGCTTTAAAAGTAATCTGATTTGTATTTCCATTTTGTGGTTGATTTGCATAATTGACAACGATACCACGATTATCCTTGTCTGCATCTACTGAGATAAAATCTCTCAGTTCTTCGTCTTGAGATAATAACATATTTACCTCTTCATCATTCATAGAGTTGAGCTGATTCATAATAGCTTGACTTTGTTGTTTAGTTACACCAGCAGCTCTACGAAGATTTTGCATACGAGGGTCATTCTCATTAATCATTATCCGATTCCTTCTTTCATTTTAATTTTGAGAGTAAGCGTCTCTCTATTACATAAATAATATATGATTCAACTTACTATTAAATTATTGTACAGAAGGGAGTAGATTCTTAATATGTTGAACCCAGAATTATTGCTTAACGATATTACTGTATTTGATAAGGGTAAATCAGCTAGATATAGATATCAAGGCAGAGGAGTTCCTAGTGTAACAGAATTATTATCTTTCATTGATACAGAAGGTCTTGTTGGGTGGGCAAATAGAATCGGTAGACAAGGTATTGATAATAGAGATGTAGTAAAGAAAGCTGCAGATTTTGGCACTATGGTGCATGAGTCTATAGAGATGTATTTAAAAAAGAAACCAGTATTAAACGATAACGTATGTTTAGAAGCGTTTAAGAAATGGTGGGATGGAGTAAATAGTTGTCATAGAGTTAGAGTATTGGGACAAGAAGAACCTATGATAGGTGAGTTCTTTGCTGGCACATATGACTTATTAATCAGTATAGATGACAAACCATATCTCATAGATTTCAAGACATCTAATCGTGTAGGATATAAGTACTTTATGCAATTAGCTGCATATAGATATCTTATATATACAAAAAAGAATATCAATCTTGAAGGGTGTCTAATTCTACAGTTTGATAAAGAAGAGGTAAACTTTAGAGAGTATTCTTTAACATTTAGTGACCCAGCAGATTATGAATTCATTGAGAATTGTTATAGAGCTTTTATGGGACTTGTATATACGTATTATAACGCTAAGTTATGCCAACGTCAATTTGGAATTATATTTTAAGAAAAGAATAACGGGTGTCATATATGACACCCGTTTATTTTATGGAGTTGTAGTTTCTTCTGGAATTTCATACACTCTATTCTCTACAGTATATTCTTTCTTAATATCAGTTTCAGATTCTGTGTGAGTTTGTTTATGAGTAATATTACCATCGGCATCATATCTTTCTTCTACACGAGTTCTAAGTTCTTCTCCAGTCTCTTCATCTGTAGAATAAGTATAGATAATCTTATCAATCATAACAAATTCTCCATCAATTAGTTGTTTAGTAATAGCAGACTCACGTTTATTATCTTCGTTGTAAGTATATGTAGTAACCTTAGAATTGTCTTCTGCAAATGTAAGAAGATTATTGTTTTCGTCATATACTTCTTTAATATACTTACTCTTCTGATGTCCATGTTTATCTGTAGCATAAGTATGTTTTTCTACTGTTTTCTCACCAGTCTCACTATCAGTACTTCTAGAGATACGAGTCATTATCTCTACATCATCATCTTTTAATACCATTTTAATTACCTCACTTTCTAGGTCATACCAATATTGTTCTCTAACAAAACCATTCTTGATAACTCTAGAAATTTTAAAATCTGCATTAGGGTCATAGACTTTAGTAGTTTTAGCAAATACTTTCTTGTCGTTAAGATGTCTGAATATCTCTGTAGTAGAAAGTGTTTTACCATTATGGTCTTTATCTCTTTCTACGAAGCATTCAAAGTTTTTAGCATGTTCTACATAATGAACTAGTTCTCCATACTCATTATAAGTAGCAGAATATATTCTAGCAACAGATTTGCTTTTAATAGTTTTAGTCCATATGATAGTAACATTACCGTCTTGATTGTATTCTGTAGTTTGAATTGAGTCGGTAGATTTTATAGTCTTAGTTTTAATATTACCATTACCCCAATACCAAAATTGTTCTCTATTATACATGATACCAGTGCGAGTGTAATATTCACGTTTAACAACTCTACCCTTATCATCATAATAAGTCGTATTAGTAGTCTTTTCGATATCCGTAGATTGACCATTCTTAGACATTGTTTTTTCTACATTACAAGAAATTATATTACCATCACTATCTTTAGTATAATTATATTTATACTTAATAACAAATTCATCACTAACAACAATCTTACCTGTTGGATATTCTCCATCTTTATCTTTAAATACTACTACAAGGTCTAAATCTGTTTTAGATAATAGGTCGTCTTTTCTTGTTTCATCATATACTAATGTAGTAGTATGATGTTTAACTCTAAGTAAATTATCTTCTTTAATAATATTTGTAGCCATACTAACTACCTCCTTTACATATTATAATAAAGTTCAACACTAAAAAGAAACAGGACTAATACAAGCCCTGTTTCTTTTTTATATTAGATTTCTACCTCTACAACTTTGCCTTTTCTAATAGATTCTCTCACATCAATGATACGCTGATTAGTAGAACCTCTCCACTTACAGTCAAGCGAGGCTTTATCTTTTTCAAACTTACCATCGATAAGATAGTCAATATTGTAAAGAAGTCTCATATAAGACATAATTCCTTCATCAATACCTTTCTTAATCTGTTCATAGGTATAACCTGTATAGCAGATAATATTAAACTCTCTTCCAACTTGTGCAATAGAGTTATTGAAATATTTATTGATAGCAATAGCTAAATCTGCTAATGCGTCAGCCTGAAGGAAAGGTTCACCACCAGAAAAAGTGATACCGTCATACATAGGATTACTGATAAACTCTTTAAGAATATTATCTGTATCCATAGTAATACCACCCTGAGGGTCATGTGTCTGAGGATTATGACAACCCTCACACTTATGATAGCATCCTTGAACAAATACTACATATCTAAGTCCAGGACCGTCAACAATAGAATCTTTTGTGATTCCAGCTACTCTAAGATTACTCATTTGTATTACCTCCTAAGAAAGTTGTAAAGTTATCATAGATTGGAGATACTTTACCGTATGGAGTCATTGCTTCTCTATCTCCAATCTTTGAGCAAATTTTGTCACAAATCTCTTCCTGTTCAATAACATTATCAGTGTCAACGTATTGCCACTCATTAACACTAATTCCAGGAATCGCTCCTACATCATCAATTGTTTCGAATGGCTGATGTGTAATGAGTTCTTCTACCTCACCAATTACTTCGTCTTCATCACCTTCAAATTCATTCCAGTAACTAACTATTGGCATAAGCCATTTATCATAATATTCAGTATTACCATTCACATGAAAACAAGGATATTTTATCCATTGACCTTGAGAATTATTCACATAATCATTATCAATTCTCGGAAACAATGGATTATCCCAATTCCAAAGTTTATCGAAAACCAATAATTCGTCTACACCTTCTGCATATATATTGACATTATATCTCGGTAAAATACCCAAGTCATTAGTTGCATATATTTGCATACCAGGTTCAGATGCTTGAAACGTAAATGATACTCTATTCTGATAGAAGTAACAGAGTAGAGCTTGCCAGAATTGAATATTAGGAGACCAAGCATCATTACATTCGATACTAAACTCTTCTTCATTAACTATATCACCTATCCAATAGATATAGCCACGTTGATAACACGAAATATCAACGCCGTATCCGTACTTAGCTAAATACACCTCCCATAAATCTCTGTTTTCAGGACAGATTTGTTGCATAAGTTTAGAGACTTGTTCCATTTTATTATGCAAGTCTACTAAAGCACATTTTCCTTCTGGAGTACCATCGCTCCAGAATGTGATAAAATTGTTACACCAGTTAGGCATAAATCATCGTTCCTTTCGATATAAAAATTTCTGTAGATTCTTCTCTACACAAAAATAATATATAATTCATACAGTGTTTATAAATACATCACGAGTAATTTTACAACGTTCTCTATCTATAATCTTTTTTACTGATTCACCAAAAGAATTAGTTCTAATAACAATATCATTCTTATAATAGCTATATAGTTCATCATATCCAGTATTATCCCAAAAGTTAGATATATTACCTTTAGAATTATATTTACAGTTCCATTCATTACCTCTACTATCTTGATAATGAATAGGTTGTTTATTGGCATTATATTCTATCCAATATTCAAACTTTTCATCTCCTATATACTGAGAAGCATAAATTATATTTCCAGAAGTATCTCTTTTAACTTCTGGATTCTTATTCTTTGTAATGTCTTGTGAAACTTTAAAACTAACTGGAGCAGTACTCTTAACAGGACCACTTTTCTTTTTCCTTCTTCTATACGTTCTACTCATATAGACACCTCCTATGATATATTATAAGGAAGTTAAAGCGAGGGTAGGAATCAACCTACCCTCAAATATATTAAGAACGTTTAACTACTTTAATACCTGCATTAATACAGTTTCTAATCTGGTCATGACATCTACGAAGAAGACCGCAATCTACATATTTTTTAGCATGGTCAATAAGACCTTTATTAACTTCGTCGCATTCTACAACTACATATACATCTTCTGGGTCAATACTATAATATTCACAAATATTTAAAACAGCTTGTGCGTCATCATTAATATCATTATCATTCATATAGATATCAAGAATTCTGCCATCAATAAAATATGCAGATTCATTACAATTACTGCCACATTCAATTCCACATTCGGTTTTAGAAGCTTTACAAACTTCTACATTACCGCATTCAAACTTAAGATTATTAGGAACAATAGCAGAAGAAAAATTATGTCCATTACCGATAGTATCCTGAAAATCTGCACACTCGTTACCGCATTCAGTTTTAGTAGTAGTATTTTTTCCTTTACTAGATTCAAGAAGAATATTAAATACTCTCTCATTATACATACTCATGATAGTATCCTCCTTTATAAGTTAGCTATAGAGTTAAGCATACTTTCATTAATTTCATATATGCTATTAACTCCTTTAGTTCTTTTACATGTAAGTTTGTTATAAGCAAAATATTTACCGTTTAGACTTTGTAGAATAGTTAAATCTTCATACTCTCTTAAAAGTTTCTTTTTGTATTCATACTTAACAGGGTCAAGTATATTAAATACAATAGGTTTAACTCCTTCTAAAATAGCTTCAGATTGAAATTGTAGAGTCGCTAAACTACTATTAAAGTTTTCATGGATTTGTTCCATATCAACCACTTCAAGTAATGTACTAAACTCTAATTGGTCATCTGATAACACTTCACTAAATTCCGTAACTAAACAAGGTAGATATTGATAATCTACATATTGTTCAGTTTTATATTTATGATAAACCTCTTTCAATATATTAGCTATGTTTTCACCTTTATATTTATAAGTGGTGAATTCACATTCATCTAGTAAATCTTTTGTTTTTTTCTTTTTAAGTTTACCAGATTCTTTATCTCTAGTAATCATGTATTCAGAAGTAATATCGTTAGATAATGCAAATCCAGATTCAAATGTATTTTTATCCATGTAGTTTGTTATAAATACACTAGGAGACATATCTGTTCCTACTGCTGGCATACCACCTATACTAGCTGGACCTGTATGCTCATGAACTCTAGAAATAGTCTTTGGTTCAGTATCATTCATATAAGATTCTTTAAGCTCAGCAAACATAGTAAGCAACTGTACAAACTCGTTATTAGTAAGTCTAATATAATTATACTCACCTTGGTCTGTAATAAATTTTTCTTTCTCTAATTGTTTTGCTCTATATTCAGGCATCTCACGATTATTCTTATTATCTCCACCATCTTTAATATCAAATACAAGATTATAAGGTAAATAAATAGCATCTGTAATCCAAGTATGTTCTTTGCCTTCAAACTCATAATAGATAGTAGGACCAGGAGTTAATAAGTCTTCAGAATTAATCTTCAATACATTATCACAAAACTCTAAGAACTTCTTTTCATAACTTCCAACATAAGTTTTGTATGTTCCGTCAGACCATCTGTATTTACCAGATATACTTCTGTTAGCAAGCATTTTTTGTTCTTGCCATTCCATATCATCAAGTAGAGTAGTTTTACCGTATACTCTAAGCATATTGTTTTTATAGTTTTCTCTAGCTTGTTGTTTACATTTTTCAGAACAATAAGATTTATATCGCACAGAATTCTCGTCCCACTCAGTAGGTTTCTTACAAATACGACATACACCCTGTCCTGCTCCGATTGGTTCTTTATTATTACAAATGTCGAATACAATTCTATTTGCAGTATATCCTTTATCAGGATTTAACATGTCATCATGATGTTTATCAATATGACTAGCTAACTTAGGTCTTTCAAAAGATTTACTACAAAATGGACACTTATACTTTCTTACTGAAGCCATAACAGTCCTCCTTTCATAGTATTATATCAATGTTCTGGAAATCAAATATAATGAGATTGTAAAAGTTTAATATTTTGTATATATATAATATAAGTGAATAAGAGATAATATCAAATCGATAGCCGTCACTATCGACCACTCATATTATCTCTTAGTGGACTCTCGGTAGAGGCTTAGCGACAGCCATACTACACTAAAAGTACCGAGATTATCCAAGAGGAGTTGCGTCCTTAGGTTTCTGGAATATCCTTTAAAACCAGAGCAACTATCTATGTTCCTGAAAATTCATGGAACAAATTTTATCTATAAGGAGTCATTTAATCATGGCTGAAACAATGAATGTAGTAGTAAAAGAAATCGTTATCCGTAACTGTGTTAAGCAGATTTATGTTGCTAATGGTATGATTTACAATATCATTGGTCATGGAGAGTTTGCAGCTGCTCAGCTTACACCCGAAGGCGAAGCAACCGAAGTAGAGCTCTATAATGCTCTCGGTCCTGATGATATCGAAAGATGGCCTCTGGCAGCTAGTCTCGGTCAGATGGCGGATTTCACACTCGTTGGTGAATCTGAAAAAGTTACTGATAATACAGAAGAAGTACAGAATAATGAAAATATTGGCTTTGGCACTGCAGCGTATAAAGTCGATAACAGCAGCTTTGATGAAGTTGTGGAATACCTGACACATCTCAAGGGTGAAGATTTCTTAAAGTTTGTGTATTATGCAAAAACACACGATAATAATTTTCCCCGTTATATAGATGTGTTTGCAAACATTATTAATGCAGATGATGCGTATTGCACAGCGATTATTAAGCTGACACGTCATCTTGGCGAAGCAGTTGAAAAAAGAGCCTTCGAACTCTTCGATGCAGCTGCGGATGATAAAATATACGAAGCAAACGTCTTTTTCAATTTCTGGAAAGCACTCCAGGTAATCAACTTCTGCTAATAACACAACAGTATTATTTTGACAATTGAATAATCAGCTAGATGACTTAAGTCATTAGTAGTTGGAAAAGAACGGACTCATTAAGAGTCCGTTCTTTTTTTTATATTAATAATTATTCATGTTAATTGTAGGAAGGATAAACTGGTTTGCTGTTACCATGATTGTAATAATTTTAGAGATTGTATCAATAATACAAATGTCTGTATCAATACTAGAAAGTACTTTACCATCATATTTTCCAGTAGTAATATTGTAAGGGCAATCATGAGTAATACAATCGTGAATAATCGTATTAGAATCGATTTCACCTACAGTATCATAGAGTTCGGTCATGATTTCATAATATGAAGATTTAATTATATCTGCAATATCTCCAGCCATACTATTTTCAAGTTCTTCAGATGCTAAAATAGAAGCTTTATATCCTTCAAAGTTAGCTGCATATCCTACACCATTAAGTGCTGCAGAACGACAATTGAGTACTGCATCTTCAAGTAAATCACGCTCTGCATCACGGTCTGCCACGGTAACACCACCGATATAGATTTCTACCATCTTACCTTTAAGAGAATTAAGACGTTTTTTAAGGGTATAGATTTCTGTAGTAGTATTACCTTCTATATTAAGTTTATCAATCTGTTTCTGAAGATAATCTGTTCTTTGTTTAAAGAGAGAAGAATATTCTCCTTTTACATTAAACATTTTAAACGGATTTACAAATGTAGTTTTATATGCATCGCTAGATACTAGTTCTGCTTCACCAGCAAATGTATCAATATTATCTGGAGTAGGAGCTAAACCAGATTCAATATCTTTTTTTTGAATTTCTGGGTCAAGATATTTCTTGATATACTTACAACCACAAAGGTCACAAATATCTTCAAACTGTTCCATATCACAACCTTGAATATCGGTAATAATGTTCAAAATACCACGATTAGCTGCAGGAACATTTGCAATAGACTCCATAAGAGTATCCATATATGCAGAATAATCTCTAGAAATTCTAGGAGCCATAATTACAGTAGGAACTACTTCTTCTGGTTTCTTTTCACTAATAGGTTTGAGAATATTCTTTACAAGAATAATGTCCAAGAACATACCCATCTCTGCAGTATCAATAGGGTCTTTAAATGCATAAATTTTAGGATTCTTAATATCAACTGTATTTTTCACTGTATCGTTAATCAATGTAGGGTCAAGGAATCCACATTCCATAGTCATACCATTGATTTCTTTAAGATAAGTTGTACCATTCATAGATGCTTTTACATCAATATACACATCAAGTCCATATTCTTTATATACATTATTAAGAATCTTAGCTAGTTCTTCATCACCATTTGTAGCGATAAGAGCTATATCATACATATCTTCAATAGTAGCTAGTCTACCATTTAATTCGATATTTTTCTTAATAACTTCTGCTGTTTTCTTGAACGCTTTTACTAATGATACTGGAGTAAAATTATGTTCAGCTTCGTATGCAGACAGTCTATTAAAAATAAGAGAAGATAAGATAGTAATACTAGTTGTAGAATCGCCAACTTTTTGAGCCTGTGTACGAGTCTCTTCTTCAATATCAGCATGTACAGCTTTTGCAATCGGGTCTACAAATTGAAGGTGAGAAAGAATAGTATGACCGTCTTTGGTATATCTAGAAAGTGCACCATCTTTACCAATAATAGAATTAGAACCATAAGGACCAAATGACTTTACTAATGCATCTGATAAAATACTCATTGTTTCTAATTGAACTTTTCTAAGAGCTTCTTTTCCAACAATATTTGAATAAACCATATCGGTTCCTCCTTTAAATATATAATAGTATTACTTATTTGTTTTTGGGTTTCTTTTTTACTACCTTTAACTTCAGGGTAGCGTAGTCATTATCTTCTTTACTATATGTGTCGATGATTGCAGTTTTAGAGTATCCATTTTCCCACAACCATTTACCTAAATCTAAATCACAATATAGCATCTTATCATCAAAGAAGACATTGAATTTATAGTTTAATAACATAATTCGTTTTTCAATAAATTTCTGTTTAAACTTATATACATCATATTTACTTTTGAAAATAAATTCAGTATAATCGTTTACATCTATATCAGATAACTCATTGACTATCTTTACGTTAACACTTTTATGATATCGTCTTACAATATCTTCTTCTAGTTTATTCCCGCATACTATAGTAACATGTGTATTATCCATAGCAGCATATACAGAGATTAGAAAAAATATTCCAGTGATTGCCATATACTTACTTTCTTTAAGTAAGTCACCATATCTAGTAGACATGATTTCTTTATAAATAGAATCTGCAATTTCTTTATCTTTAAAGCATATTGTTAATGGATTAGGGTCTTCTCTATTGATTAGAAGAAATTTAACTTCTTTTGTTGACATATTCATAACGTCTTGGTTAATGAATTTAGGATTGTTGTATTCTGCTTGTACCATTCTTAATACAGCAAAATCTAAATCTACTATAGTATTAAACATAACTAAATAATTATGATAACCTGCTGCAGCTTTATCTACTTCAATCTTTTTCTTTGTACCATCTGGGTTAACTTCTTCTACATTAATAGAATCAATTGCCATAATTATTCCTCCTCTTCTTCAAATAGAGGACTATCTGAATTATTATCTAACGAAGATATAATAGAATTTCCTACTAAGGTTGCTAAATGAATTAGTTCTTCATCAGCTAAGCTATTGATATATTCATATCTTTCTTTAGTCTTACTCTGTTCAATATCATCAAAGAATGGAGTAGAAACACTTTTCAATAAGTCTTTAGCTTCTCTAACAGAATCTTCGTGAGTCCATTGTGCTTTTTCTTGAAGTATCATTTCTTTATCATAGATTGGTATATGCTGTTTGGCTAGTACTGGAATATCAGGGATATTAAGAATATGCTCATACTCTTCTGATACTTGTGCAACAAATTCTTTACTTAGTATACTTCTAAGATACATATATTTTTTATAGTTATGATAATGCGTAAAACCATGCGATTTTGCAAGCCTTCTACATTTCTTTCTTTTTCTCCAATGCATTATAGTCACCTCATACCATCTTTAATGCCATTTCTACATGAGCTCCTTCGCTATCAAATCTATCTGAATTAAAATGTAGCCAATTAGTAGCCTGTTCTTCTGTATCAAATAAGACATTAGTTACATCAGCAAAGATATAATCTCCTCTATAAGTCTTATATAAATATTTTCCTTCTTTAATAATAGTATACATAATTAATTAACCTCCTGATAAGTTTAATTACAATAATCCATGTAGTTATACTTAATATGATAAGATATAAATAAGGATGTATTTTTCTAAAGAATAAGTCTCCTATATAGGTTTTATACTCTTTATCTTTGACTCTACCTATTATACATATATAACAAAAGAGTCCCACTATTAATGTTATTATTGTTGAAATCATACGTATATACCTCTTAATAAAAGAGAGGGAATGATTACATTCCCTCTCAAAATTTTAATCCATGATAGATGCAATGTCATTCATAACGTCTTCATATGTTGAAGAGTTATTTTTAGAACCTTCAGAAGATACAGAAGAAGAGCTATTACCGTTATTATTGAACCAGTTAGAACGATTATAATTCTTACTTCCATCGCTCTTAGAAATTCCAAGTTTCTCTCTTACATCCTTAATAAAGCTAAACTGTCTCGCTTCATTGAACTTACCAGTCTCCATGATAGATGCTGCTACTGCATTTGTAGACGCATTGATAAACTGTACAAGCAGATTTTCAAACATGTCAAGTTCAAGACTATCTGCGTAACTAGAATCTTTGCCGAAGTCAGAACCACCCATGTAATTTGTAATAACATACATGTCCTTAGTATTAAACTCATATGCTGCTTCTGCTTCTTTTTCACCAGTCTCATTGTTAATAAGATTGATTACTATGCAAACTCCACCGTGACCAAACATCTTATAACCATTTGCAATAAAGATGATGCCCTTGTTTGTGTTAACACCGATGTTTGTATAAGCATCAGGATTCTTTCTGAATTCCTTTACACAATACAGAAGCATTTTAGCCTTAGAAGGGGACAGATAGATATCTACATGATTATCTGTATCTACTTTATTAGCAGAACCTTCCTTTACAATGATAGGATTCATTGTAATCTTGAGCAGAGAGTTCCAGAAGTTGAAACTCATAGAAGTGTTGTCGATTTCAGATTCAGAGTTAAAGAATCTATAAGCTGAGCGAGTAGTGGGAGTGAAGATATCATTTCCACCGTTGTTGTTCTGACTGTTGTAATTGTTATTATTCATAATACTTACCTCCTGGCTTTTAGCCATAATAATATTTTACTTATTTGTTTATGGTATGGTAATTTATAACTCTAATCGTACCTGATTAGGTCAACTTATTAATAAAAATCTTAAGAAAGGAGTATTATCATGAAAATAGTAGATACTGGTATTACAATTATAGAAGAGAAAGAAGATAATAATGACGTCCAATATAATCAACCAGATAATCTAGCTACTATGAATCCTATACCAAATGCCAATCAAAAAAGATATGTTCCATTGCTTAGTTTCATGGCTAATAGAAATAATAATGGTATAGAAGAAGATAGACGATATGATGGTTCTGGATATGTATCTATCTTTTATCAAATGAATACTCAAAACCAGTCTTTTCTAGATATGCACTACTATTTAAAAGCAAAAGGTATTAAAAACAATAAGTTTCATTTATTGTTATATGATAAGGATTTAGCATATATTGACCCTCATGACCCATATTTACCTCCTCAAATAAAACAAAAAGTATTTCTAGAATGTCAAAGAAACTTTTGGTATTATATAAGAGAAGTAGTTAGAGTACAAAGTCAGGGTGGACCTTATGTAAGATATAAACTAGATAGAGGTAATCTAGCATTAAATTTTTGTTTTACATTGAATCTGAATATATATCAAGAACAACCACGTCAGACTGGTAAAACGGTTGCAACAGAAGTATGGTTTAGTTGGGTATATAACTTTGGTTCTCGTAATGCTAATATGGTATTCTTAAATAAGAAACATGATGACGCTAAACGTAACTTATCATCTCTTAAAGATATTATAAAAGCATTACCTACTTATTTACGTTTTGACCAAGCATTCGGTGTAGATGGTAAGAAGCTTAAAGCATCTAATACCGTGCAATATATCCAGCATAAGATTAACTTTAATAATATTAAAGCTCTACCAATGGCTCGTAACCGTACATCTGCTATATCTTTACTTCGTGGTCAAACTATTACTAACTGTTGGATTGATGAATCTGCGTTCTTCCAATATTTAGAAGAATCTTTACAAAACGGTATGCCAGCATTGACTACCGCATTTAGAAACTGTAGAATTAATGGAGCACCTCATGGACTTTGTTTAACTTCTACACCTGGATTCTTAACAACAGAAGAAGGTCAATATATGTATGACCTTAAAAATAAGATGACTCCATTCTCTGAACTATGGTATGATTTTTCTTTACAGAAATTAACAGAGACATTAAATGCTAATGAGAAGTCTATCTTTGTATATATTAAAACAACTTATCAACAACTAGGATATTCTGAAGAATGGCTTAAAGAAAGAATCAAAGAACAGAACCAAAAATGGACTGACATAAGACGTGAATTCTTACTTGAATGGGCTACATCTTCTGAAAATTGTCCATTCTCTCAAGAGGAACTTAGAAATGTGCAAAGATATGTACGCAATCCAATTAAACAAGTTTATATTTCCAACTTCTTATTCAATATCTATTCTGAGATATCTCCAAGAGATAAGACATTGATTGGTGTAGACGTTGCGGCAGGTTACTCTAAAGACTCTTCTGCAATTTCTGTTACAGATTCTAAGACTACTAAACTTGTAGCAGACTTTAACTGTAACTATATTAACCCAGTTGATTTGGCTACAGTAATATATAACCTTGTATTAAACTACTTACCTAACTCATTAATTACTATCGAGCGTAATGGTGTAGGTACAGGTACACTAGCTAAGTTAATGAAATCTAAGATTAGAAATAATCTATATTATGAGATTAAAGAGCGTACTATAGAAGAACGTCCTGATGGATTAAGGTCTCATAAGAGAAAACAACTTACTAAAGTATATGGTGTAGATAATACTGGTACTGTACGTGAACAATTAATGGACTTATTAACTGACCGTGTAAGAGACCATTATGATAAATTCATATCTCCTATCTTGTATGAAGAATTAAAGAATCTAGAAATTAAAAAGACTGGTCGTATAGACCACTCTGCTAATAGTCATGACGATAGTACATTCTCTTACCTATATTCTATTTATCCTATTTATTATGGAAAGAATGTAAGAGAAAATTGGAATATATCTATACCTACATTAAGAACAGCAGATGATGAGGCACAAGAAATATTCCAAGACTTTAGTGCTATAGAAGAGATATCTATTGTTAGAGATATAGAAAATCTTGAAAATGATGATATGATTAATGAACAACTTAAACAGTTGGATAAGACAAAATTATATAGTCAATTCTTAGCACAGCAACAAGCTGAAAATGATAGAGCTATGGCTCAAATATTATCTACTAAAATAGGTAGAGAAGCATATGCTAGACAATTTAATATTCCTATAGAAAATATAGAATCCGATGAAACTGGATTTAGTATGCTAGGAGCTATAAATAATTTCTACTCAGAATCTCTAGATGAAAGCGAAGATTATCAAAGATATAATGATTATCCGTGGAGACAATAAAAGAACCCCACACCAATAAAGGTGTGGGGATTTTATTATCCTAACAGAGCATCAATTATTTCATCAAAAGTATCGGCAGACATCATTACTCCATACATAGAACTAACATTGATTTTTTCACATTTATCATCATTATATTTTTTATGCTGGCATTCATGCAGACACTTCTTAGCACAATTAGTAGAACACTTGTTATCGCTATTACAAGTATCTTTTGCTTTTTTATAATTTTTAACAAGTTCGTTATACTTATTTTCTTTGAACCAACTCTTTATCATATCTTTATTATCAAGCATAGAAGCAGTCATCTTATCAGTAGTTGTATCTTTCTTATTTGTAACAAAATGAACTACTTCCCAGAAATGATTAAAGATAAATTCATTGTTAGGAACCCACGGTGTATTCTTACCATCTAAACTCTTATAAAGATATCTACTATTCATTTTAGAATTATCATCAGGATTTTGAAGCTTGATTACAATACCTTCTTTCCATGTTCTAATTCTAATACCATATTCATCATCTTTAGATTTATTGTCTTCTAATTCAACTAGTTTGTCGAGAGCTTTACCAAATGATAAAAAGCTTTCAATGATATCATAATTGCAATTAGTAGTTGTTGTTTCTTCATACATATCAACCATTTTAGTTACCTCCATTAGTTAAAATCTTTAATAACTTTGTTTTCGAACTTCTTATAAGCATCCAGATAGAGTTCGTTAGTATCTCTATTATATGTACACTCATAGTACATACCATCGGGAAGAGTAGTACTAATACACGCCTTCCAGTTCTGAAGTGCCTTGCAAGTCCATACGATATAAACATCGTCAAGCGTGATAGAAACCTCATCGGTTTTATCAAGGTGTGATACAACATAGTCGTATACTACTTTTCTCATCTTATCAAACATGATAGATTCCTCCTTATAAAAATTTACTATTTTGTTTCTGAATGTGTATTATTTAAAAGTCGGGATTTCACGATTCAGAATTTCATCAAAACCAGATGTAGACAACTCCTCAATGTAACGAATATCTGCCACATTAATAGAAGTAGTCTTGGAAATATTATCATCTGAATAGTCAATCTTAAGTGTATCTACTACAGTAGGTTTAGTATTCTGATTTACAAAAGATAAAACCTCTTCTGTATTACACATAGTATATCCAGTAATACGTGCATTATAAGTACGAAGTCCTGTCATATTATCTGCAACAGTAATCTTATATACCTTATCAGAAGAAATCTCGTATACACATTTAGCAATCTTATCTTTCTTTTGATACGATACCTCTAGAACAAGTCTTAATACTGCCTTAGCATTACAAGTTAAAAAAGAAACCATATAATTACCTCCTTTGGTATTTTAATAAAATGTTGAGGGGTGATTATCTCACCCCTCATATATTATCTCTTTCTCTTATTTCTCTTTCTATTCTTTTTAGTGTTTCTCATCTTAAGTGGAGTCATATACTTATCAATCTCATCAACAAGCCAATCTACACCTTTCTTAATAGCTTGAATAGCTCTACTATTATTAGCTGTATAGTTTAGATTGAGAAGAGAGTTGGTAAGATAGTATCCATATATGTGTTCTTCAAGACTACCATCTTCTACAGCTGCTTTAACTTCAGATACAACAAGAGAGATTATAGTCTTAGAATAATCTTCTGGATATCCTGCTGTTAAAAGACCCTTGAGACAAATATCTAAATCTCTTGGTTTTGGAGATATTTTAGAAATAGTATTATTATAATCTTCTACTAGTTTATTCCAATTGTCTCTACCATTCTTATAATGTTTATTACAGATAGATGGATTATCAGAAATTTTATTTCCTATTCTTATCATGCTAAGAGATTCTTCAAAGTTTTTAGCAACCAATTCTAATTGATTTGCTTTTTCTGGGTCTGTGTCTCTAATCTCTTTAGATTTTTCAAGAAGATTGGTAGTAAACTTATCATAAACTTCATCATTATATTCATCCATCATAGTACCTACAATATTACCCATAGGCGCAAGTGTTTCTTTAAGTTCTGTGTTGAAGTCTTTAATCTCTCTATCAAGATAGGTATTATTAACAAGGTCATTAATAAATGACTTTGCAAAGAAGTTAATAGTAGAACGGTCTGCTCCAACAGACATAGCTTCTTTAAGAATTACATCCTTAATAGACTGAGGTAATGCTTCAAATACATTGAATTTCTCATGAGCTTTATAACGATTCATTACAGAAATTAACTGAGCTGCATCTTGATAAGTTACGCTATCATATTGTTCCATAAGTGCAGAAGTAATTACTTCATCAGGAAGATTAATTTCAGTTACAGGAACATCATTAAATTCTTCGATACTCATAGGTTTGTCTTTATCATCTTCTTCAACTTTAGGAAGAGCTTCGGTTAATGCTTCTCCAGAAGTAACTTTATCAATAGTTGTATTAAGATTATCTATTACATTTTCTAAAGATTCATTATCATCAAAAGTAGCTGGTTCTGATAGTATAGCTACAGCAGATGGAAAACCAAAAGCTACTTTATTAATAGATTCTTTAGAAAGCTTTGGCTTTTCTTTTTCTCCTTCTTTAAATACATTAATTACAGATTCTGCATCCATTCGAGTATTCTCTTCAACAAGAGTAACACCTTCAACTGGAGTAGCAATTTCACCTGTTCCATCAGACCATTTTTCTTCTGTGAATTCAACTGGAAATGAACTCTCCTGAATTTCCTCCTGAGATATTACCTCTGTTACTTGTTCGATATCACCAGCAATAGGTGTATTAAGATTTGCTCTAAGTTCTGCTTCAATATTACTCATAGCTTCATTATCCTCCTTAGTCATTTGCTGTGTAGTTTTACCTAGTTTTCTAGCTTTCATATCTTGATATTTCTGATACATACCATTAGCAATAAGTTCATTTCTTTCTTCAATACTCATTGGTGTATCAGATTCAAAAATACCTTTAAGAATCTCCTCTTCAACAGCAATATTATCTTGTTCTAATTCTCGCTGTTCTTGCATGATAGGGTCATAGAATTTTGATGTTTCTTTAATCTGGTCCATCAATATAACATCTGGATTTTCCATACGGGTTTTACAAAGAGAATCAATTAGATTATTGATATCTTTTCTACTCATATCTTTATGAGTAATATCCATATCAGATGGTGAATAAGCATAATTTCCTTCATTGATAGGATATGCATTGTCGATAATAGGCATTAATATTCAGCTCCTTCTTCCTCTTCATTATATTCTTCATCATTAGTATCTTGTTGTTCTGGAACTTGTTCTTGTTGAGAAACCATTATATCCGATTCTAATAGCTTTTGAATTGCAATTCTAATCTCTGTTAGAATAGTTGGATTATTTACTACTTGACAAAATTCATCTTTAAAGATATTTCCAAAAGGTTGAATGTTTTGATATAAGAAGTCACACATATCTCTATTATAATTAAATGACAAGAAAGTATAAAGGTCTATATCAAATCCAGACATATAATATACCACTTCTTTAATACGTGCAATTATAATAGATACTACTTGGTCATTATATGCTTTTCGTATATAATTAGAAGTACTGTCTTTAATCTTCTTATATCTATCTAATCCCATAGCATCATAGAATTGATTTCTATTAGTATAGATATAACGAGCAAAAAAATTAATAATGTTTCTAGCATAGCCAGAAACAAAAAGGTCATATAAATTATAAGCTAGAATATAACAGTCTGGTTCATTACCAACATACTGTACATTAAAAGAAGAACAAATTTTATTGATTATATTAAGATAAGTTTCATATCTAATAGACATAATATTATCTGCATCTGATGGGAATCTACCAAGCATATCTTTAAAGTTAATTTCATAAGAGTTAACAATATTTGGATTGGATAAAGTAGGATTATAAGCAAATCTATTCTTAATAGAGTTATCAATAACATCCATCACATATGAGTTACTAAATTGAGAGAGTAGACTAGCTACTTCTCCTTCTGCGACCATATTATAAATCTGGTCATTTCTATACAAGTCAATCATGAGAGACACACTCCTTTATATAAATATTACTAAATTGTTAAATTATGTGTTGAGTACAAAAAAGAAGGGCTGGAGTAGAGCAGCCCTTCTAAAGCAATAGTTATTTATTACTGCATCTTATTTTTTAAAAGAATAGTTTTGTCATATAAATAGACCCAGAATTTCGGGTCTTTCATTGCTGCATTTGGATTCCAGATAGAATAGTATGTCAGTGCATATTTGATTAATTGCGGGCCTATTTGTTGGAATATAAGTCTTGGGTCGGTAATGAAATACCAGAACCCATATTTATCTTTTTCCAGAAAGATTCTTATAGGTGAAATTATTGCGTATATCAAAGATGTCGGAATATAGCCTGGTAAAGACTCATTGGAAAAAGTAGTCTTTTGCTTTTTGTCTTTGTCAATATCATTTAATATTGTTTTTGTTTTGTCAGGAAGTGTTACAGACAAACTTTTATAGCGCCCTACTTTATTGTAAAGTGTGACAAAGTTGCGTTCGGTATAATCAAATAAATTGATTATGTCGGTAATAACATTCTTGAGGGCATAGTATGGATTTTCGGGAGTTTCACCATATTTCTCATACATTTTTGCATAATCTAATTGGGTGTGCCTTGCGGAGTTGTAACTGTCTGTCGGGGCCTTTTCACATATATCCCCATGGCCCCATCTATCAGGGTCGAAGGAATTTAATAACCCTATTATTCTAGTGCAGAGAATTCTTTTCTTTGAATTCTCTTCCCATTTAATATCAAAGTAGTAGGGTTCATTTAATATTTCCTTCTTAATGAAATCAAAATAACCTCTAAGGTTATTAAGAGACATCTCCTTAACTTTTTCTGTCGTATTAAAAGTCTCAGAGATTTTATTAGCGAGAGCCACAGCACCCTTACCATAGATAACTTTTGCCATTATTTTGGCATTAGAATCTTTATTTCTTAACGCCACGGTAAATGAATGTCCGCCGTCAACCAATCCCTGTGTCTTATCAGTAAAGACAAATGTGACATCACCTCCTTTACTATAGATACAGTCATCACAAACTATCGTCAAACCTCTATTCAGCACCTCAAAGAGCTCAGGCTCTTCTTGAATTGTCGTTTCAATCTTCTTCGTGGTGCTACCTTCATGAAATGAGCGGGGATTTGCCTCTCTGGGCAAAAACTTAAGCTCAGAAACTTTGATACGCATTATTGCGGTATCTACTTCGCCAATACCTTCGATATTTGTTCTGAAGGCAGGAATCATTTCTGCTTTAATGGTGATATTTGTAGTTTTCATAATTATACCTCATAGGTACTGCTCTTGGACCATAATAAATTTAATATAGTGCCTCTATGGGCTAGCGGTCCTCCACAGGATAGGGTTTATGACTCCACTATCACAATAATAATATATAATACAAAAAAAGAAGACTGACATATAGTCAGTCTTCTTTTATAATGCTTAATCTTCAAGATTATTGACATTGAAGATGATAATCATGCTACCAGGTTCGGTAATATAATCTGAATCATCTTCAACTTTGAAATTATCAGGATTATACTTGTAGTCTGCATTTTTAGGTGTAGGAAGAGTTCCATTAAATACGAACGTACCGAAGTTATCTGAGATTTCAGATTTCTTTACTTTGTCAGTAAAGCATAAACGCTTATGTTCGTTTATATAGAGCTTGATAGGTTTCATATCTTCAGTTCTAAACTCGGCAATATAGTCGATATACTTAAGGATAATGAAGCCTACCTTTGTCTTCCATGCTTTTTCAATACCAATCTCATCGGCTTTCTCATTAAACTCTTTTACAAGCTTTCTGAGATTATAATTGTAATTGGTAATAAGGTCATCTTTAAAAGCGTCATGAGAAGCAATTTTATAGTCAATCTTGTCACTCATCTTGGTGATTAAATCCATTTCTACATCATACTTATACTCTGGATTATCATTTCTATAATCTTCTACTGCAATTAAATAGCTACTGATATAAGGCTTCTTCTCAGTTGTCATTACAGGTTTATCGAAAATGAATTCAGGCTTAATCTTAAGAGTGGCTTCATCTTTATTATTCAAAACAGATGGGTTTTTGATTCTAACATCAGTGTTCATAGCTTTAATTCCATCCGAAATAACGATACAATATTCACGATAATCCTTTCTACCATTATCAATAGAATGGAGTGTATGAACAAGTATCCATTTAGAATCTTCGTTAGGTGAGATATAAATATATTTGTTATACTTATTAATGAACTGAATCATTGTCACCATCTGTCGATATGCTACAAATTTCTCAGGGTCTTCATTAAACTTAATCTTAAGTTTATTCAGACAGCTAAGCATATCAGCTTTAGTATCAAGAATATATCTTTTAAATCCATTACAATTCATATCCTTTTTATTGATGAGTACAATTGTATCATCAGGATAAGAACAAATGTGAGTAATGTCTACCATATCGGTATTAATTACATCGGGTTCAATTCTATAATCAGATTTGATAAGATAATGTGGGAAATAATAGATTACTCCATATTTCTTATCCTTATCTTTCTCATCTACATGAGGTTTGAAACAGTCTGGATGAGGTGTAAGTGAACAAGTATACTTGTCAACTTTCTCACAAGTAGCATCAAAAGGTCTCAAAGTACTCAAAGTACCATTTTTGATATATCTGTTTACATATTCTTCATGAGTTGTATTTACATATTCAACTCCGAGAATTTCCTTAAAATTAATTTTGTTTGTGTTATTCATAGTAACATCTCCATTTTCGTTTTCATTTAAATACTTATTGTCTTTCATTGTAAAGACTCCTTTCAAATTATAAGATTTTATAAAAAGGTTGGAGACATGTTAGTCTCCAACCTAGTTAACAAATTAGTCATTGTTTCCATTGCTCATCTTTAACAGTAAAGAAGATGATGCTTTATATAAGTCTTCCCAGAGAGAAATATTATCGGCTGTCTGAGCAGGAATATGATTATTATTATTGATATAATATTTTCTAAAGACTATATCAACAAATTCAACTCCATACTCTTCTATAAATTCTCTCGGGTCACGTTTCCATCTGTAGAATCCGTCTTCTCCAATCTCTACAAGTGGACGTAACGTAACCAATAAAGTGAATATCATTGTTCTTGGAGAATAAGAAATTTTCTTCTCGCTATTAAACAATGTCTCACCAGGATTTATTGCGTCAAATCTTTGAGGTTTCTTGCCAGAGCCTCTCAGTAAAGAACCCCATTCAATATGAGCTTGTGCTGCATAAATAGGCATGTTCTTTTCATACAATTCATAGCAATCGAATATATCAAGAATGATATTTCTCATTGCATAGTATGGATTTTGTATTGTTTTTCCATACTTCTTATAAAGTGCAGTATAATGGTCTACTCTAGATTTTTTGGTATTAATACCTTTAGACTGGAATTCACCATCTTTATTCTTAAACTTACTCATATCAAACGTATTGAGCATCTTAAGAATTTTTGCTATAGAAAGTTCTGCTTCAGCATTACCTTCATAGATAACTCTAAAAGCATAGGGTTGTCCTTCCCATACTTCTTTGAGCATTTCATATTCACCTCTGTGCTCTGCAATTGCTTCTGCTGATACTGAACGAGCAGTATTTCTTGCAATGCTTATGAGAAGTGCATATTTTCTTCTTGCATCTTCATCGCCCCAATCAAACTCGATAGGAACATACATAACTCCCTTTGGAAGTTTATTAATATAATTCATGATGCAACGATATGTGTGTCCGCCATCTGCGATGCCTTCATAAGGGTCATTGCAGATTCTTATAGTCAGAGTATTTTTTTCTCTGTCTATCTTTACATCTTCACATATGATTACTAATCCTCTATTCATCTCATGGAATAAAGGATTGAATTGAGATAATGATGTTTCGATAGCTTTAGTAACATCACTATCTACATGTGTCTTTCTAGGATTTACATCCTGCGGAATGTCCTTAGGTAAAGAGGACAAGTCGAAGTATGCACGTGTAGTTAACATACCACATTTTTCGATTACTGGAGCAATGCTGCTTTCTCCATCTTTTCCTAACATAATGTCTTTGAATTCGATAATCATATTATCAATTCCTTTCTTAAAAATTTTTATAATGTAATAGTATTTCTACTATTCATATCAATATTATATAATCGATTTTAATTATACTCATCTATTCTGCCAAAAAAGTAAAATGGTCCATTATCATAAATATCATTAGATTCTTTGGGTCTATTTTCTTTTGGTATAATAGCTCTTAAACATCTATCTATTGTCTCTTCATCTGGCATTAAAAAGAACTTCTGGTTAGCAGCAGAAGCATATGCGTCTTGCCAAGTAATACCAGAATACATCACATCCTTATATCTAGGCGATGTTTTAAATAAAATTTCTTTCACAATATTTATTGCTGTTGGTCCTCCAGTTTCAAAAATACGTTTGTCTACTTTTGAAACTTTATCTACTATGTCTGCTATAGTAGCTATAAATGTTCCCTTTCTTTCAAAATAATTTTGATACTTGTCGATATAAATCATACTATCGACTCCTTTCTAAAATATATTTTTATACGGATTGCAATCCGTATTTACCATAATGTAGGTGATAGTGTAGAAATTAATCTACACTATCATGATAATTATATATAATTAATCATCAAATCTAGCACCATGCTTTACACGGTCTTTTTCTTCAGCTTTCTTTGCATCATTAAAAGTATCTAATGTGCCAGAAAGATATCCTGTTACACGTCTAATTCTGTCAAACTTAATACCGTCTTCTTCTTTACGTCCACAATAAGGACAAGTATCGCCAATAACTCCAGTATATCCACATACAGGGTCTCTATCTACTGGATGATTAATAGCACCATATCCTACGCCTTGGTCATGCATACATTTAACAATAGCTTCGATTGCCTTAACGTTAGACGCAGCATCGCCATCAATTTCAATATATGCGATATGACCTGCATTTGTAAGTTCATGGAAAGGCGCTTCTAGTCTAATCTTATCATATGCTGTAATATTATAATAAACTGGAATATGGTTACTATTAGTGAAATATTCTCTATCAGTAACACCTTCAATTACACCATACTTAGCTTTACACTTTCTTAATGCAGAACCACACAGACCTTCTGCCAAAATTACACCCTAGCTTTCGCTATATTTTGTTAGTCATTTAAGACTGGGATTAGAGTACATCTACATCTTTTATTCTTTAAGAACATTCAGATGTTAGGCACTTCACATCAGGAATTTCACCTGAATGCTAACAACTTTTATAACTCGTATTCAGTTATTATTCGTTGATACTCGTTACACTTTCCTTTAATATCGTCATAATATATGAATGTATTACATAATAATTCTATTGGAAATCCGTTATTTAAGATGCGTTTACTATGATTTGACTATCTTATTATTGTAGTTTTATCTACATTAAGAAGTCTTGAAGCTGATGATATAGAACCATATAAATGAAATACAGCATTAGAATCAATAAAAATCACTTTAATAGATTGAGAATCATTGAATGCTTTATCGTTTACACATAATCCATTATCAAAGGCATGTTGCATATTTTCACTATCAGTACACCATTCTAGATTTGTATAGTGATTATTTAGTTTATTTCCATCAATATGATTTACATATGGTTTGTTTAACGGATTATCTATAAAAGCTGATGCTACTAATCTATGAACTCTTACATTTCTTCTAACACCAAAATCATCAGTAATTCCTACTAAATGATATCCAAAGTTAATAAAACCTGTTAACTTTTCAAGAAATCCTCTTTTAAACAAATATACATCACCATTATCTGATATATAATATGATGAGTAATTAGGAATCCGAACAATTCTACCGTTTGAAAAATTTTCAAGTTTTCTAGAATTATAGTATTCTAAATCATCTTCGTCATAGATTCTATTTCCATTAGAATCTCTATTGGAACCAATCCCATGTACTTGATTGTGAATCCAATATACAGTCTTTTTACTTGTTAAACCAGTAATATTCATATATTCTTTACTATTCATATATAAATCACTCCTTTATAAGAATTTATATATGAGTTAGTATGATATTAAAAGCTTAGCTCGGTATTTCCAGCTATCCATATTTCAGGACCTTAGGTTCTCTTAGGAGCGTATTCGTCTTTGGAGTATGATGGTATCGTCGACCATCAGTCTTATCTAGCTCTTACCGATAGCATAAAATCAATTGATTTTACACACCCTATATTTATAGGTTCACCTACTTTTAACTGATATATTTCTATATCAGTGCCCACAGATTCTAGGCGTAGCTAATACAGAGAAATTAAGATGAGTTTCAGAAGCTACCTTATCTGTATACTCTCTCATATGTTTTACAATAGCATATCCCTTATCCCAATACTCTTGTCCTTCACCGTGATGATGACCATAAAGTGCAACTAATGCTTCTGCGAGTCCAACAAAACCAATAGAAAGAGAACCATGTTTAAGTACTTCTCCAACTTCATCTTCTGGACCAAGTTTTTCAGAATCAAGCCATACACCTTGTCCCATAAGGAAAGGAAGATTCTTTACCTTAAGATGAGACTGAATTTCAAATCTCTCTAAGAGTTGCTTCTTTACAAGCTCTAAGTATTTATCAAGAAGCTCATAGAATTTCTTTTCGTCATGATTAGCTTCAATAGCAAGCATAGGAAGATTAATTGTGGTGAAAGAAAGATTACCTCTAGAATGAGAAATCTCTCTCGTTGGGTCATAGACATTTCCGATAACTCTTGTGCGGCAACCCATAGTAGCTACTTCAGTTTCAGGATGTCCTGGTTTGTAATACTGAAGATTGAAAGGAGAGTCGAGGAATAAATAATTAGGAAACAGACGCTTACCAGTAACTCTATAAGATAACTGAAGTAAATCATAGTTTGGGTCTTCTGGATTATAGTTTACTCCTTCTTTTACCTTAAAGATTACAATTGGGAAGATACAAGTTTCACCATGTCCTAATCCAGCTTCCATAGCAAGAAGAAGATTCTTAATAACCATACGTCCTGCATTAGAAGTATCTGTACCTAAGTTGATTGACGAGAATGGAAGTTGACCCCCAGCTCTAGCGTGAAGCGTATTAAGATTGTGAACGAAGCCTTCCATAGCCTGATAACACTCATGTTCTAAGTCTTTTTTAGTCATATCAATTATCTTATATAATTGCTCATCAAGGCAATCTCCAGTCTTTTCTTTATTGAAATACTGATAGTCTTTTTTATCACAAAGTACAGACTCTATCAATTCATCTTCTTCATCAAAGATATTACTTATTCTTACATATTTGTATTCGTCATTATCTGTAAGAGTGGTTATATTTTTATTTTTGTGTATGATAAGGGTAAAATCATCTTTATTTAAAAGTCCAAACTCGATAGCCTTTTCTACATTACGTTTCCAAGCTTTTCTAAATGACTTATAAATACCTTGTGTCATAGAATAATCAAAGTTGGGAATAGATTGCCCACCATGACAATCCCCCTGGTCCGACTGGATTGCAATGGCAGCTAATGTAGTATAAGAACTAATTGACTGCGGTTCTCTTACAAAACCATGACCTGGATTAAATCCACCCTTAGCAAGTTTCTTAAAATCAATTTGACAACAAGTCACAGTGAGTTTATAAAAGTCAAGGTCATGAATATGAATATAACCATCGATATGTGCTTTAGCAATATCTTTACTCATCATATTATTTAGATAATAATTCTTTGATACGTTAGAACCAACCTGCAACATAGTACCCATAGCTGTATTGCCATCAATATTAGCATTCTCACGTTTAGCATCACAATCTTTAGAATCACTCATAAGTACATCAGAGATTGTTTTAGAGATACTATCTCTTGTACTACGAATTTCATCTCTCTTTCTACGATATAAGATATATGCTTTAGCAGTATCAGAAAAGCCATTCTTAATGAGAGTGCGTTCTACGATATCTTGAATAACGTTAATATCAATACTCTTAATTGAGGATGGATAATCAGTCTGTTTATCAAAGATATCTTTAATCTGAACAACGACATCAGATGTAAGTCTTTCAAGAACAAGATTACTGAAATCTTTAAGTTCCTCCTGTGTATGAGAAGCAATTACTGCTTTATGAATAGCTTCTCTGATTCTGTCTGGTACAAAAGGTTCGACAGTACCGTTTCTCTTAATAACCATATAATTTTCCATATTAGTTTTCCTCCTTATCGATATACAAATCAATCCATGGACTAGACCATCCGTCATAAGTTCCATTTATCTCAGAAACTTTATAATTTTCATATTGTTTTAAGATTTCTTCTGTAGCTTTTGGGTAAATATTAAGATAATCTTCATGATTTGTACAAATACGTTCATTGTTTTCACAAAGTATAATACAATAATACCCTGTTAAACGTTTTAATACTTCTTTTAACGTCATATATCATTTTCCTCCTTATAATATGACTTCAAATTCAAGAAGTCCTTTTCATTCATTCCGTATTTGTGAGCATCTTTCCATCCAACAAGACTCTTCTCGAATACATCTACTTTATAGAGACTAGATGTAAGTTTATCAAGGTCCATTGGTGAACCGAGTAAGAGATTCAAAGATTCATTATACTGAGCTTTATATCTACAGTATATTATATAGTAATGCTCATATTCTGGGTCTATTACCATGAAAGAACCTTCTGTAGAGAAATGCTTGGGTGATATACAATCAACAACTACATCCTCTATATTAGGAATGGCTTCTTGAAGTGTTCTCTTTACAATCTCTTCTTTGTTATCCCCTCTACGAATCTCCAAGAAGTTATGAGTAAAGTCATCATATAATACTGGGTCCGATGCCCATTTACTATAATGACCATAGAACTCGTCAAAGAGATTCACTACATAACGACATTCCCTTCTTTCAAGTGCCTCTATCATTGTAGATAAAGGCACTGTTCCATTAGGGTTAAATGTAAATATTTCCATATCAATGCTCCTTTGTCATGATAAAATCATGACTCCTTTCTTATTTGGTTTACTTCAATGTTATCTATTCGTTAAAACAAAAAATAAGGAAAAATAAATGTCAGCGTACCCATAGAGTACGCTGACGCATTTTCTTGATAACTTATAATGCCTGTCTTAGACAGTATATTTTACAATTACTTCATCATCATTGATAGTAGTTTCAATCTTATTAATTATTGGATTAGTAGCAATAAGCTCTTCTAAAGTAATTACATGTTTACTTGTAGAAGATACATCGAAGTAATTCGCACATGCAATTCCGTCTGATGTATATAATTCCCACTTTGTATCATCTGCTAAAGAAGCAATAATTTCTTTAAATCTAGCTTTATACACAGGAGCATTAATAATTACATGAGTATATGAATCAATACCATCATATGCTCCAGAAATAGATACTACATCACTTTCATCAATAATAGACATCTCATTATTAGATGGGGTTATATGAGTAGACGAATCTAATGTATTAATATATACATTCTTATCAGAGTCAATAACATATAACCCTACATTTTTATCAATAATACTATGAAGTTCTTTAAATTTCATAATATCAACCACCTTTCTATAATTACTATAAAGTTGATATAAACAAAAAATAAGCCAGCGTTTAACTGGCTTATTTTTATATTGTGCTTATACAGCAGAATGATTTATTTTTCGATATGCTTCTGTTTTTCATACCATGCATCATTTGGAATAATCCAGAGTGCAGGCACTTCAAAATCTCCCATAGGGTCAGAACCAATAAAGGTGACTTTGGATTGCATAAGTTCTTCTGAAGTCACTGTAATACCATTGGGTGTCTTATATACATTTTCCTCTAAACTATACTCAAGATGAGCATAGTATGAGTCATCGCTTTTAACCATATCTTCATCATCAAGATATACGTTAAATCCATTGGGCATGAGCTTAAAGAGACCAAACTCCTTGAGTTCCTTGTAAGCCTTACCTGTGTTTTGAACATTCTTATTAATATAATCATGATATCTATCATGATTACAAGTTCCAACTTTTGGAATCATGCATGTTGAGCAATCTCTTGTTGTGTTAATACATACTTCATTTCCGTTTACCATAGTAATATTGTTGTCTTTCATTATAAAGACCTCCTAAAATAAAATATTTGTGATAGGAACTGGTCCTATCACAAATATAGTATACAATTAATAAACAAATTACACACAATACATTAATGGCTGATTTTTATTTGCGGCTCCAACATATGCTTCTTTAAGTTCTCCGATATAGTCTTCTCTTCTTCCAGCCCAGTTTTCAAGGAAAGATAATTTAAGGTCTACTCCAGCAAACACTGTTTCAAGTCCATCATAGTGTTGTAAGTATGCTACTAAGAAAGATGCTACATCTGTAGTAGCAAGATTCTCAAATACACCCATCATTGTACCAGGTATAGTCATTAGATTAGCTGGATGACATACAAATACATCTAATGGAATACTACCAAGACCACCAGTAATATCACCATGAGTAACACTTTGTAAACGAATCATATTAGGCTCTTTAAAGTCAACAAAGATTGTATTATTAAAGATAGATGTCATATCGGCACGAGCCTGAAGCAGCATTACGTCATCCATACTATAGTTATTATATGCCGACATATAATCATAGTAACCTATCCCGCTTTGCTGAGCTAAACCACCATCTTCTTGACCATAAGTAGTCCAGTCTATATCTTTTACACCTAAGATATCTTGACCACCAACTAATGCGTTATCAATTATGAAGTATCCATCTTTCTTCTTAGATTTATCATTAGTATCAATCTTAATTCTCACCATATGAGGAAAGTAACGACTGAATGTAAGTAATGTATCTGGAATAATAGTCTCTTCAACCCACTTATCTTTAGAAATATCGTCAGGAAGCATTAATGGCTTCGTACCTAAACGACGTTCAATTTTATTAAGTAGGAGATTCATTTTATTAATAGGCATACCAATCTCCTCCTTTCTTATCTAAATGTTTTCGTATATAAAAAACAAGGCGGCTTAAGAAGCAGCCTTGTTTACTTTATACACCTTAGAAGGTGTATTAATGGTGACAATATAATCACCTGTTTTAGATACTTCAAAAGATATGAAATCTTTGAAGTATCTTTTCAAAGTATGTTTCAATCTTCTTTCTGGCTCTTTATCCATAGCTTTGTTATCAATGATTGACAGAGCCTGGTCAATCATGATATCTTCGAAATCTTTTTGAGAGAAGTTATTATCAAGCTCTTCTTTTAAAAGATTTAATTTTATCTCCTCTTCTAACCTGAATAGATTTTCTTCAGGTTTGTATTCATACCTCCTTACATTCAGAGGTTTGATAGAATAAAGACTAGCTTCTGTTGTAACATCAGCTTTGTCTTTGTAAAGATAAGTTGATAAAAACACCTCTCTTCTTGTTAATAGAAAATGAATAGCGGTGATTATATTATCAAAAATAGGAGATTTGTCTTCTCCATTTTCTTTATATATCACTTCAACTGCATCCATTTTAAAATTCTTGAGAGCATGAATTTCAAACTCGCTGCTCTCGATTGGGTTGTTTAAATTGTAATCTCTCATAATAAGAGACCTCCTTATTTTATATTCTACTATAATAATATATAAACGAAAGAAATCCAGGTGACATATGTCACCTGGAGATATATTATAGTATTTGCATAATAGTAATTAGTAACTTATTATAACCTTCTTGTATTGCAAACTCTAATCTATATGCTTTTCCATATAGATATACAATTTGATTATCTGGTAATGACCTGATAGTATCCATATCAGTGTCAGAAAGATTGCTAATATCATATACTACACAGGTACCGTCGACACAAGTTTTAATATCGAAACTCATATCTTTGAGTAATGAGTATGCAATCATATTTTGGTCAATATAGTTTATAACGTAATCGACAAGGTCAACACCAGATATTTGTTTAGTAAAATTTAGGATATCATTGTACATTATGGTATTAACCCTCCCTCTTCTAATACGTCTTCTACCGCATCAGCTTGAGCCTCTTTCTTACCTTCTTCACTTTGCATCTTCTCGAAGGCAATCATATATAAAACTTGAGACATAGCAACGGGCATCTCATATAATTCCATAAGAGATACCCGTCCTTTATAGTAAGTACTCAATTGCTCAAGCTTTCTTATATCTTTTTCATAAGACCCAGCTGATGTCTGGTAAAAAGCATATTATCGGGATTTACCTCAACCTCATCGATTTTCTTACCACATTTAGGACAACGACGTTCAGGATATACATAAGTAATATCTCTAATAAGATTGCCATTATCGTCTAATTCACCAGCATCATATTTATCAGTTTCTACGGACAAAGCCTGGAGCTGGTCAGATGTTAGAGATTTGAGAATAGTAGCATATGTCTTAACTCGACGTTTATAAGAAAGTGCTTTATCTGTTGCTACTGGTTTAGTATCAATAGGAATAAGTTGACGAGTATTATAATCAATTCTATATACAGAATCAATATAAGTCAACAGAAGAATTAGGTCTTCATACTTAGAAGAAAAGTTCTGGTCAACGAGAGTAGGTTCAATATAAGTATTATAAAGAGACGGAATCTTAAGACCAAATACATAATCATCGGAAGCTTGATACAAGTCAATCTTATATTCAGAAGAGGTAGAATCTGTATTGCCTTGAGTAAGAATATTCATATATTCTTCCTTCTTCTTATCATCTGTGAATTTAAGCATAGAATGAACTGGTACATTTTCCATGAATACATTATTACATTTATCATCATTGCAATTGAATGTAACAATATTTGCTGTACCAAATGTAGCCTTATATGCAGTAAACATATAATCATCCATAACAGTATTAGGAGTAATCATAGCCCATGCTTCAAAGTTCTTAGGTTTATTAGCGTCAACAATATGCTCATAGATAAGCTTTAGTTTATTCTCAATGAACTTATTGTAGTTTGCATTACCACCACGAAGTCTCTGTGGGTCAAGAGACTGAATTTCCATAGGTTTAAATGCAGACATTCTTACTGCACGCTTTTCAGACCACAGAACACCATCTGCACATTCAATAGCCTTAGTTTTAATCTCATTGATAATCTTAGAAGCATTGATAGGCTTCTTAGAGATTGTGAAATTCTTAAGGTCAAGCTTATGAGCAACAGGATTAAAGTTATGGTTAATCTCCTGTCTGATATTCTGTTTAATAGCTTCCTGTTTTGCCTTAGTATCGTCCTCTTCATCAGATTCAGTTGTATCTTCAGAAGATTCATCCTCATCATCAAGGAACTTCATATCTTCATCATCAATACCATCAAAAAGATGGTCGTCTTCATCATCTGTATTATTAACAACATTAGGGTCGTCCACAGTATCATATACAGACGCATCCTGAACCATAGAAATAGTTTCCTTCTTAGTACCAGCAACTGGAGCAGATACATCTACTTCCTGTTCTACCATAACTGGCTTAGTAATGGATATAGTTTCAGAAGGTGCTACTACTTCTACAGGATTAGAATTATTGTACTTAAGTTGTACATCATCAAATGTGTTAACCTTAATTGTTTGAGCAGCAATTACATTAACATCATCGTCATCATCAATATCAGCATCACCGTTTTCGATAGCCTGCTCAATTCTCTCTTCATTACCCTTTGCAATAATTTCAGCAGATTCATTAGCAAGTCTATTTACCGTAGAATCAATATTTTCAAATGCTGCATCAAGCATTGGGTTACCAGTACCTTTACCTACAACAGAACCGTCATCTCCAGGAAGTACTGCTTCAGCAAGATTAGCCTCTTTCACATTCTTAGTATTAAGCTTTGGTTTAACAGGCATACCAACTGGAGTAGCAGTTGGAATAGCACCATTAGAGAGCTCGGACAGTGTTACATTATCAGACATAGTTATTTCCTCCTTGATTATCTAAAATCATGTAGTTTCAATGTATTTTCAAGAACTTCTCCTGTCTCTGTATTAATAGGTAGATAGACATTAAGTTCTTCGGATGTAATATAAATTTTGATGACTTTTTCTTCACCAGTTTTACTATCGCCTAATACACACTTTACATTAACAAGTGAATATTGAGGTAGATATAACATAATTTGGTCTTTAATTCTTTTTTGTAATTCAGCCATATCTACATTAGTAGCATATCTAAATTTAGATACTAACCCAACACCACAATCTGGATGTGTTTGAAATGTACCAGGTTCAAGAAGAATTAATCTTACTAGTAATAAAGTTGCATAGTTTGTATCAGTAGCAACAAGAGGTTTATAGTATTTATCAACAGACAATAGTGGTTCAGTTTTATCCACAAAGTAATCTGTGTATTTACCACTAGTAGCCATGGAGTTAACCTCCTTTCATTATATTACTATTTTGTTTTTGTATTAAAAAAATAACGGGTATTGTTAGCACCCGTTATTTTAATTTAATTAATCCTTGTCTGCTAGAATATGACAAATTTCAATTGCACGTTCTCTTGTCTCTGTACTTCCAAGGAAGCAAGAAGGATGTAAGAATGTTACACCTTCCCAGTCACGTACCTCATTTGGAATATCGCATATATGTGAATTCATATCCTCAACAGAAGTACTAATAGTTTTGAAGTACCAACCACCTCTCTGATTCGGATATACATAAAATGGAATACTGCGTTCTCTACAGATATCATCTGCACCAGGAAGATAATAATCTGTAACAAGACAAACTCCATCGCTATTAGCAACAGCTATAATCAATGCTCTTACACAATTTTGAATAAAACGATAGTGAGCGATTGTTTCTCTAAAAAAGTTCATACAAAGATTAACAGCTCTATCGAAATTAATATCAAACATTTTGTCTGTAGGATTAAGAATGTTTGGATTCATCATAGAGATAAAAGTAGACAGAGGATTATGTCCGTTACCATTATCATGGTCGTCTACAAATCTAATGATACTATCATAAATGATTTGAGCATATTTCTTTCCTATCCACTGCTCACCAATTTCATTCCAAATGAGACCGACGGCAGCGTATTTCTTAACTACTGTATGTTTCTGTCCAAATTCATCTGTAATCTCATCAACTCGAATACAGTGCTTTGCATCTTCTCCTACTTGATGATGGTCATATTGTCCAAGTCCAATGTCATAGACAATAGTATTAGGAGTGTTGTCATCATAACCATCCTCTTTAGGAGTGAAAGTGCGTACTAGGTTTGTCTTAAACTTAAGCTCTTCTTCAAAGAGAAGCTTAAGAATTGCAGTAGCCATTACATCATCAGAATGAAACTTACCCTTATGGGTAACAAGGGTAATAGTGTCCTTAGTCTGGTCTGCGTCACGGATAATGTCTAAAATCTTTGTACTCATAATAAGTACCTCCTATAATAAAAAATTTTATTGCGATAGATTATTTCTATCACAGATATAATATACAATCTAATATTTTGTTTTTACAAGTGTTAAAACTTAACTATAAAGATTTCTTTTAGAAAGGAACATTATATATGGCTAAATTAAAATATACGTTTGATGACTATATCTCTAATCCTTCTGGTAGAGGTAGTGCTGTTAACTCTATGGCTTCTAATAGCGAGCCTTATGAGAAAGAACTTATGTCGCTTGAAAGTAGAAATGATAAAGTTAAATATACTGTTTATAGACAGACTAAAACTGGTGGTAAACAGACATATTATATTCACTTTCTTATACCTTCTTCTACAAAAGGTTTCTTTAATGATACTGTAGTAGAGTTCAATCAAAATGAAGATGATTCTTCTAGTACAAGAAGCATTAAGAAGTATACAGTTAGATTTTTCTCTAATGATACTAACTTTGTGTATACATATGCTTATACATTTAAGTCTCATGGAGTCTTAATCTCGGACCTTGAAAAACATCTCCCATTCAGATGTCTTGTACAGAAACCTACAATGAGAAACCCAGACAATGCTATGGGTTATAATAAATCGATTTACTTTGCTTATATTGTAATGAATAGAGAAGACTTGTTTAGTAAAGATACACTTAATAGAATTGCTGTTAATGGTGGTATGGTTAAACTTGCAAGTACTATTCCAAGTTTCGATAAGAAAAATCAGGAACGTAGTAAAATTGAAAAAGAGGCTAAAGAAGCTGGCAAAAAAGAAGAATCGCAAAAAAGTAAAGTAATTAAATCTAAAGGTTTATTAGGTGATAATCCATTAGAATCTTTGAAACCTAAGATTACTAAAATTGTAGGAAAAACTAAGACAACTTCAACCACTAAAAAAGTTAAAAAGAGATAAGATTGTATACTATTATTGTGTAAATCTAATCTCTATATGAATAGGAGGTATTTTTCATGGAACTATATCAAATCTTAAACTCACCAGAATATCTACCAAGAGTAGATGAATGGTACCCGAGAGAAGGTGAAAGAATATTTAAACAATGCAAGAATGCTATCATCTTACCAGTATCGAAATTCTTTGGTATTGAAGAAAGTAAAGTATTAGATAGCTTTATGTTAACCCCGAAAAGATGTTATAACTCTGATGAAGTTAGAAATCATATATGTCAGTATCTCAATTATTTTGAGAGATATTTTGATGAAGAACACGAGTTATTGTTCTATATGTTTAGAATGAAGCAACTCATGGATACAGGATTCATTGATAATAATGGAAATCTTATTAGGACTTATCAGTTACAAGATTTCTATAATGATATCAGAACTTATATCTTATCAGACTCTATGTATAATAAAGCGTGGAGTATGGTAACAGTAAATTATCAACTTGACCTGAATTATAAAAATAAGAGTAATGAGGGCCTACAGTATAATAATCAACACGGTAAGTATTTTATGGAGATGAGTCTTTTTATGAATATGCTTATCCCATTGATTATGCATTTTGTGTATAGGAATAAGATTATGTCTACTGAAAAGATTCATGAGATTATATTCACTGTATACAATTGGCTTTTTGAAGTTTATATAGACTTCAATAAAATGGCTAATAGAGGATTAAAGCCCGCGGATATGTATGCAAAGCTTTATGAAACTGCAAGCACTACAATGCAGTCTCACTATAAAACCAATAATATTCTCTGGAAGATTTCAGAGATTAGAGGATATAGTCCGACTATAAATGCTAATGATGCTATTAATACAACCATTATGCAAGTAATGCCCAAATACACATATAATGGTAATATTGTTAGTTACAACATATCATCTGTTCGTAATAATATCAAGTATAATATTTCTGATATTAGTTATGAGTATGACTATTCATCTCTTAGTAGTAGTAAAAGAGATGGAGAGGATAACACATCTCAATTTGATAAGTTTGAAGCACATCTTATCAAAACAGACGAGTCACTTCTATTACAGAATGACTTTAGATGTGAGAAAATAATGGAGTCTATTATTGCAAAGTATGGACCATTTGACCAAGATGAAATTGAATTCTATAAGAGGGAACTTACTAAACATGGTCGCCCAGTAATTAACAAGTTCCAACAGAATCTTGTAAATAACATGTTTTATAGTTCTTTCGGTGATACAGTTAGTATCAATTCTATTAATGCAGACCAGTATATTATTCTTATGATTGCTGGTAAGCGTCTTATGCTAAATCAAGGTATGAGATTATTACCATATATCTTCGCTAGTAATATTATTCAGATTAGTTCTAGAACAACTCTTTGTAAGAAAGAACTTATCAAGTTAGAACAATCTGAATATTATAATGACATTTTGAAAAAGTATAATGGTGATGAAAAGAAAATTAAACAAATTCTTGCTCTTGTGGCAACTATGTTAAGTAGTAAGTTTACAATCATCGATTATTACGACAAAGAAATCAACGGTATGGATATCAAGATGGAATCAGATATTCTTATTGATGAAGTCTTGAGATTCATTATTCAAATCTGAATTAAAGACAGAGAGGGTAACACCTCTCTGTCTTTATATATAAAATTTTTGGAGGTCTTATTATGTTTGAAAAGAGAAAACCAATTTATGCAGGAGTTACTTACATCTTTGATGCTCTTAATGAAAGCAATATGGCTGCTAGCACAAGTGTAGTAACAACAATTAAAAAATCCAAGAAAAGAAAACATTGGATTGTACTCTCTGTTAATAACGGAGATATCTTTGAGTGTCATGAGAATCTCTTAACAGAGTTTGTTAATTATGACACTGTTAATCCTATCATTAGATGTCAGTATGGTGAAACTGATTTCACACAAATGGATGTAGCATTTTTAGATATAATAGTAGAAGCTCTTGCTATGATGGATGACCAGATTGACAACCCTAAGTTCAAAGAGCTTAATACTAAGATTAAATCTTATATGGATAGCTTTAGAAGTAAGGTGAAGAAGTATGCTGATATCTCTAGTTATAAATATACTATTGAAGCTATGTCTAATATAAATGATTCTATAGAAAAAGCTGTAGAACATAAAGTTTCTGAAACACTTAGCAGACTTATGTCGCCTCTTAAACAAAATGATTCTGAGATAAATAACTTTGAAGAAACTGTTAGCGAATCTAAATTCTATAATAAGTTCGACAATGAAGTAAAAGAATATCTTTACTCAGATGAAAGTATGGAAGACTTTATAGATAAAGCACTTGATATCTTAGAAGAAGATTTTCCTGAAAAAGCTATGATTCCTAATGATAAGAAATATAAATATATCACACCTGGAGATATAGACAATCTTAAAAGAGCTGCTAGTAAACAAATACATTCTAATAATATGGTATTCCTCGTTGGAATTACTTCTAATGGTGTTCAAATAGCAGTATGTGTATATGATATGTCTGACTTTGATGAAGTGGATAAATTCATTGATACAGTTTATGATAAGTGGTCGGATAGAGGTGTTAATTACTATACAGAGCATAGAATTGTTATGCTTAGTGTTCCAATTAGACAAGATTTTAATGGAGATGATAACTATGAATAATAAAGATATCGATGTATATGTACAAGGTAAATATATTGGTATGAGACTTGAAAGTATTCGTAAGTCTCGCCATATATCACAAAAACAAATGGTAGAACTTTCTGGATTAAATCAAGGAACAATATGTCATATAGAGCACGGTTATGGATGTAATCTTGATAGTTTAATCAAATATATAAATGTAATCGGATATGATATTGATTTTACTAAGAAAGTAGATGGTGATGACAATGATTCAGAAGGAAGCAATAAAACAATATCTTCTACAAGTACTTGATAGACCGCAAATTGTTTCTGGGGGCAACGAAATTGCTTGCCCCTGCCCTTTTTGCGGAGAACAAAGACCTAAGTTATATATAGGTCCGTTTAATGACCCGAATAAGCCAATCAAGTATAATTGTTTCATCTGTAAAGTACACGGTTATTTAGACCAAGACTTTTTAGATAGTATCGGAATAGCTAAACAGATTGACCCAGAAATATTGAAGTCTAATAAAGGTTCAGACTTTAAGATGGGCTACTCTGGAAACAATTCATTTTATAACTTATTATGGGATAATGTTACTATAAATGAATTAACAGAGTATAAACTTAAGTACGTGAATGATAGATTAGGATTACACTTAACTTATCAAGATTGTATACAGAATAAGATTATACTCAATATTCAAGACTTATTATCTTATAATGGTATTAAATACCTTACTAGACATCCAGATACTGTACAACAATTAAACTATTACTTTATAGGATTCTTATCTAGAAGTAATGCTAGTTTGAATATGAGAAATATAATATCTGGTAGTTATGCAGAAAGTAAACTAGAAGAATCTTTGTGGCAAAAGTATATCAATTATAAAGTATTCAAGAATACACCAGATAATGACTTCTATGTATTACCTTGCGATATAGATTTAAGTAGACCTATAAAGCTATATATAGCAGAAGGTCCATTTGATATATTGGGTATTAAATACAATCTTGTAAAGAGTATAGATAATTGTGTCTATGTTGCTGGTCGTGGTAAAGCATATGAAAAAGCTTTATATTGGTTTATTCATACAGCTATGCCATTTAATATGGAAGTACACTTCTTTCCAGATGCAGATGTAAATGAGAAGATGATAACTAATATAACCAGAAATTATTCTGTATTTGGATATCAATTCTACTTGCATAGAAATAAGTATAAGAACGAAAAGGACTTTGGTGTACCAGAGTGGAGAATCAATGATTTCTGTTATACAATATAAGGGGTGATACTTCACCCCTTATTTTTTGTTTGTTGAACATTTCAATAATATATAACGTACAAGGAGGTATTTAGATGGGTAAGTTTATTAATAAGTCTTATACTAAAGCTATTGACTCTCTTACTTCTGGTATGATACAGAAAGTAAAAACTGCCAATTATGTATTCAATAATAAGCCTCCTGTTATTTGTGATTGGTATAATATTGATAAAGATGCTACTACTTTTGATGAAGGCACTGGAGCAGAGTACTCGGCTATCGGTAAGAATAGTCCAATTCGTTATAAGTTAATTAAAGACGCTATCTTTTATGGGCAAGGTATTCAAATTGAAATTGACTTAGAATATGATGAAGACGGTCTTACTACAGCTCCTCCATCTGTTAGCGGTATTGTTTTACCTAATACTTGGATTCCATATTCTGGAGACCATTTCACTCTTAAACAGGCTGGAAAAGAATTTATATACAGAGTTAACTCTGTATCATATGACACTATAGACAATAACAATAACGTCTATAAGTTTGAAGCACAAGTTGACCAAACTGGAAAATCTTATATAGACAATCAAGTTACAGAAACTTATAGAATGATAATAAATAATGTAGGTACTAGTTATAAAGCTATAGTAAAAGAAACTATCTATGATTGTATTGATACATTAGATGAATTTCTATTACAATTTAAGAATTATTATATAGCACTTTTCTATAATGATTGTGTACAGACATTTACTTATGTTGGTCCTTATGGAAATCTTTATGACCCGTATATGATTGAGTTCTTATCTAGAAATGATATTCTAGCTGGTTCTAATGAGTATATTTATGTAAACCATGAAGTACCAGTTTCAAGAACCTTCTCTATAGATTATAATAACAGTTTATTTAGAGCTTTGGAAACTAAAACTATAGATAATTTCACTAATCAAAATTGTAATGCCGAACTTATACAAGACCAGTATTCATTATTCTCTACTGTAGCAGAAGATTACTATATGATTAAACATAAAGATTTTGGTTTATCATTATTTAATCCAGTAGATGCACAATTGATTAGTAATGTAAAATTTGGAGAAAAATTACTTCCAAATGACCCCAAAGCATATTATAATATTATAGTAGATTATTTTAATGATGTTAAATTAGATTCTTCTATTATTCCAATATTAGAAGCTATTAATTTTACTCCAAGTGTTGATTTATTCTACGTAATACCTATGCTTATATTTGTTATCGAATATAGCATTAAAAAGCTCATGTCTTAACATACCAATAATCTAGGAAAGGAGGACTTTTATATGTCTCAACCTGTTACACTTGATAGTCTTATGACTGATTTTGTATGTGATATGGTAGTAGCAGATGACGAATTATCTGATTCTATCTTTACATGTGTAGATAATTTCATTGATGATTTATGTCTTAGAGTAATGGATGATGAGAATAATATCTTTGAAACAGATAGAGATGAGGGTGATTTACCATTTAACTTCATTGTAGATAAAGTACTTGAACGAATTGACACAATTGAAGATATTGCAAATGATTCATATGGTGAAGTTCTTAAAAAACAACTTGGTCTTAAAGGTGATGATGAGCATCTTAATAATATGGACCCTGATTATTGTGAAGATGTAAACTTTGATGAACTTACTCCAGAAGATTTTCAATTATATATTGCTGTTCCAAATATAGATGGAGAAGCAGATGAACAAGATGTAGATTGGACTACAGATGATGGAACAAATGTAGATTCAACTTACGATTCTATCTTCAATGCTTAAGAAAGGAGGCATTTATATGCTTACTAATACAGTTTCTGTTGACCAGATTATTGAAGATATAATGAATGCTCAAAGAGACCTGGTTGTAGAAAATGCTGTTGATGAATACTTACTTGCTGAAAGAGATATTCTAACCGAAGCTACTACAGCAGCTGATAAAATGGCTGACTTAGAAATTGATGCTGGTTATGATGATGAATCTCAGTTTCTTGAAGATGACGAAGAAGTAAATGCGTTTATTGATTCTGAAATTACAGATAGTATTAATGGAGAAGATAATTTATTCCAAGATACTCTAGATGATTGTGGTATTGATAACGAAGACGATTTAATTGAAGATATAGAAGATGTGCTTAATCCATATGATGATTTAGAAGCTTTTATGGATGATGGTGACGATGTTGATTCTCTAATTGATGGAGATATTGATATAGATTATTAATTTAGGAGGAAATAACAATGGCTATTAACGTAACTAAATTTATGGTAACTGTAGAAACAAAGAATTATCCTGTAGTTACTATAAGACCACAAATCCAAAGATATGCTAAGATTCGTAAAAAGATGAATGCTTCTGAAATTGCTCAGTGTCTTTCTTGCTATGCTATCGTTACATTAGAAAAAAATAATGGTATTAAGGTTAGACTTACTGCAGATAATTTCAAACAAGTGCTTCGTTCTTATACAGCTGAAATCAATAATGTTAAAATTAATAAAGGTATTATTGCTGAAGAAGATAAGAATGCTTCTCGTGTAGAAAAGATTAAAGAAGAACCTGAAGTAATTACTAATACAAATACTGTTACTAATGATGATGCAACCACTATTGTAGATGAACAGGTTGAAACTACAGAACAGGCTGACCCAGAAGATGAAGATACATTTGATTCATCTCCATATTATGAAAATGATGATGACTAATACAAAAAATAACCCAGGCAATGAGCCTGGGTTATTTTTCATTTGAAATTCTCGTTTGCTTGACTGAATTAATATTTTCAGTCAACGAAGCCTCCAAATCCGTCACCCATACTAACACCTCCTTTCGGATAGTATGGATGAGAATGAAGGCTATTAAAACCTGAAAGTATTAATAGATTTACTCTCATCACTATTATGATATACAATTTTAGAACTCTGGATTAACAAACTTAACACTTTTATCTGGATGAATAGTAAGTTCATATAAGCAAAGAATATTTTCTTTTGAAATACCTCTTGTTGTAAAACCATTCATACCAAGAACTTGAATTTTTGCATTAGCTTGTTTCTCACATTCCTGATTAGCCTCAATTGTGTATACTGGTTTAACAATTGCTGTATCACCGTCATAGTCCATACCCATAGCTTCAATAAGACCATTACTAATAGAAAGTGTATCTTCGAATACTGGAGATGTATTAGAGTTAATGTCAGTATCCTCAATAACAGGATACCATTTATATAATTTCATATTGTCTTCAAAATCAGATTGAATAACCATAGGCGCAGTTTTAACAGTAGACTTTATTCTAACTTTTGTAGGATACTGATTAAGATAGGAGTCAATTGGGAAACGAGTAATAAGACACATCTTATCTGATGTAACATCACATGCTGCCATATAGAATAAATCACACCATGTAATACGTCTATTTACTTTAAGAGTTTCTGAATAATCTTGTTTAGTCTCTTTATATTCTTCTGAATTATTAAGTTTATATCCAGTAAATCCCATCCAAAAATTTAAATTTTTCAAATCTTTAATTTCTTTACCAGAAATAGCTCCAACTATTTGATGATTCTTAGCACGTCTAGCAAACTCTTCTTTATCTACTGGAATTTCAATAGGAATAAAACGGTTGCTATAACCATGAATAAAACGTTCAATCTGTTTATCTATTTCTACATCAGAGAATGCAATCTGATAATCTACTAATGGCACCATGATAGATTCTTTTTCATTTATCATAATAGGATACTCTAGTTTACCAGCAAATCTATTCTCAAAGAAACGTCTTAACCAGAATGATACAAATGGTTTAAAGCAACATAGTGCTGCAGCTAGTGGTAATGCACAGTGGTCCATGTCAATCATTAAATCATCTATATCTTCTCCACTTACATCGGGAGCAGACATTACCAAACGTGCACTATAATCTACTGTTTTATACATAGTACCACGTTTAATAAGACCCATTTTACCAGGTAAGTTAGCAGGTGTTTCTTTACCATTTATAGTAGTACCATTACCAAACCAATCAAAAATTTGTACTAAAATATTTTGTACTCTTGCTTTAGTAACGTCACTTAATGTAAGTCCATATCCAGATGTTTCTTTAAGTGCTTTTGTAGCCATTATCAAACTACTATAGAGTTTGTTTATTTCTCCTACTCCAATACCAGCATCTCTAGTATCTACGTCTCTATAGTATGCTGGTATTACTACCCACTTATCTACCCACATCTTATTTTTTACTTTCTCAATAAAGTCAATTCTCTTATTTCTAGATGCAGAATCATTCTTCTTAAACTTAATCTTAGAGAAGTTTTTCTTTAACCAATCTATCCCAGTATCGCCATCATCACTTGGAACTAAATCACCTTTATCATCAATAATAAAATAATCTGTACCATTTACAATATCTGCAATCTTACCATTGAGTTTTAATAGTGTCTTATATACTAGTGGTTGTATAAATTGAGAACCTAAATCTATATATGCATATATACCAGCACGTTCATTTTTTGTAATGCCAAATATTTCATTGCTTAATAATCCATCTTCTGTTGGTGTAGGACCATTAAAAAATACTGGATTACTTACCTCTTTTAACAAGTTATTCTTAATAAACTTATCTATGTCTAATAACTCTGTTTTAAAGTGTTCAGTTGCAGCTTCAGTAAAATAATCAGTTTCATCCTTAGCAATATTAACAGCTTCATCTATAAGCATTGTAATATACCTCCTTATTATCATATAATTATTATAAAGTTCCACCTATCCATTCTAACAAAACATACATATAAAATTGATTATAAAGGAGGATATTCTATATGAAGAAGCCTGTTTATTACTATCAGAATGTACAGCATTTTGATGATTATAATTGTTGTCCTAGACCTTGTCCACCGCCTCATCCATGCCCTCCTCCTCACCATCATTGTCATCCACATTATCATGGCAAAGTTGGTATTGTAGGAAGAACAGTATTATCTGTTCGCTATGTGGATTGTCATGGTCACGTACAGACATTTGATATTCATGAGAATGAAACTTATGAGATTAAAGCAGTTAGTCAGACTCGTGGAGTTTGTACTTTTGCTGCAAGAATCATTGATTTTGAATGCTCTAAGGGTATTGAAAAGCTCATTGATAAACCTCATATGATTGATGTAACTGCAATTATTGTAGATTACTCTGATGCATATGAAAGCAAGCTTCTTAGAATTGGTATTGAGAATATCATTTCTATTAAGCCAGTAAAGTGCTTTGATGGTATGATTCCTGATTTTGTACCTCAGTGTCCAGAACCAGTATCTCCACCTCATCATTGTGAATGTAGCCCATCTGGTTATGAAGAATATGTTATTAATGACCCGTTTGAGATGGGTTAATCGTTCTCCAAATCTAAGAAAGGAGATGAATTGTATTGAAGAGATATTCTAATCTCGATATGACAGGTAATCAGATTACTAGAGTCGTAATTGAACTTGTATCTACATTACCTGTTACTGACCTTAATATTGGTAGAATTGTATATCTTACTACAGATGATAAATTCTACGGTTATACATCTAATGGTTGGAAAGAAGTAACTCCAGATATGTTTCCTGGATATGCATATCTTGACCCTGCAGACGATAATACTAAACAGATTACTAAGTGGTCTGAACCTGGTACTACACCAGATGCAGAAGATGACGGAGCTAAAGCTGTAGATGAGCATTCTCATAAAGATGATTATGTAACTGCAGCACAAGTTGCTACTACACTTATAAATCTTCGTAGATTTGATGACCCAAGTATTGATAATACTAAGAATCATTACGGTTATCCAGTATACGATGTTAATGGTCAGCTTACTTCTATTGATACTACAAAAATTGTTGCAGATTATCAGTGGAGTGATTTACTGAAAAACAGAATGATGATTCCTAGAATTGCAGCAAATGGTAGTGTCGTAGAAAGTCCATTCTTTGTAGATGGTGGATGGTATAAACTTACTACTAGAGACCAGTGGGAAACTATGATTCCTACATCTGGATGTGTAATTGAGAATATTAAACACATGGCAGAATATATTCTCGGAGTAGCATATGCTAATTTAGGTAATGGTATCTTTGCTACTAATTCAAGCGGTGAAACTATTTGGATTAGTACAACTGCTGGTAGTGCAGAAGAAAAGCTTCTTAGTGTTACAAGTAATGGTGTACAAGTACAACTTAATGTAACAACTACTGTAGATAGTAATAGCACTGATACTCAAATTCCTACTGCAAAAGCTGTATATGATGCATTATCTTCTAGTAGTGGCTTAGATGATGCAAAAATAAATGTAATAGACGATGAAATAACACTGCACACTTTTGATACATTATCTGATGCTAAAGACTATATTGATTCTAATAATAAACCAAAAAGTGTTATTATAGGCTCTAATGCTGGTGTAACTAGTATTGGTGATGGTACATTTGAAATGTGTGAATCTCTTACATCTATTACTATACCTGATAGTGTAACTAGTATTGGTGATAATGCATTTAGAAATTGTACATCACTTACATCTATTACTATACCTGATAGTGTAACTAGTATTGGTAATAATACATTTGATGGTTGTACATCTCTTACATCTATTACTATACCCGATAATGTAACTAGTATTTGTAATAATACATTTAGAAATTGTACATCACTTACATCTATTACTATACCCGATAGTGTAACTAGTATTGATAGCAGTGCATTTGATGGTTGTACATCTCTTATATCTATTACTATACCCGATAATGTAACTAGTATTGGTAATAGTGTATTTAGTGGTTGTACATCTCTTACATCTATTAATATACCTAGTAGTGTAACTAGTATTGGTAATGATGCATTTAGCGGTTGTGATATACTTTTACTCGATAACTATAAGTCTAGAACAGGTTATCCTTGGGGTGCTACTGATATATTAATTCATAACGAAAACGTTACTACTACTATTAACGAGAATAGTACAGATAGACAAGTGCCTACAGCTAATAGTGTATATAATTTTATTATAGAAAACATGTTTTCTATAAAATTTGATATGGAATATCTAAAAGAATATATAGAAAGAACAATTACATCTATTAATATATCTGATAGTGTAACTAGTATTGGTGATGGTGCATTTAGGTATTGTAAATCTCTTACATCTATTAATATACCTGATAGTGTAACTAGTATTGGTAGAGATGCATTTCGTAATTGTACATCACTTACATCTATTACTATACCTGATAGCGTAACTATTATTGGTAGCGGTACATTTTATGGTTGTAAATCTCTTACATCTATTACTATACCTAGTAGTGTAACTAGTATTAGTAGCAGTGCATTTTCTAATTGTAAATCTCTTACATCTATTACTATACCTAGTAGTGTAACTAGTATTAGTAGCAGTGCATTTTCTAATTGTACATCTCTTACATCTATTACTATACCTGATAGCGTAACTAGTATTGGTAGAGGTGCATTTGATGGTTGTGAATCTCTTACATCTATTACTATACCTAGTAGTGTAACTAGTATTGATGATAGTGCATTTAGGTATTGCGAATCTCTTACATCTATTACTATACCTAGTAGTGTAACTAGTATTAGTAGCAGTGCATTTGAAAATTGTAAATCTCTTACATCTATTACTATACCTGATAGCGTAACTAAAATTGGTGATGCTGCATTTAGGTATTGTACATCACTTACATCTATTACTATACCTGATAGCGTAACTAAAATTGGTAGCGGTGCATTTGAAAATTGTACATCACTTACATCTATTAATATACCTGATAGTGTAATTAGAATTGGTAGCAGTGCATTTAGCGGTTGTAAATCTCTTACATCTATTACTATACCTGATAGTGTAACTAGTATTGGTTATGATGCATTTAGGTATTGTACATCACTTACATCTATTACTATACCTGATAGTGTAACTATTATTGGTGATGATGCATTTGCTAGTTGTACATCTCTTACATCTATTAGTATACCTAGTAGTGTAACTAGTATTGGTAGCGGTACATTTGCTAGTTGTACATCTCTTACATCTATTAATATACCTAGTAGTGTAACTAGTATTGGTAATGATGCATTTGCTAGTTGTACATCTCTTACATCTATTACTATACCTAGTAGTGTAACTAGAATTGGTAGATATGCATTTGGTAGTAGGTCTATTACATCTATTACAATAAATAAACCAGAAGGAAGTATATCTGGTGCTCCTTGGGGAGCAACAAACGCTACAGTTCAATGGACTGGATAAAGGAGATGTTAGAATATGTTATTAGAAAGTATTATTTCTAGAAATGTGTCATCTATTACTATACCTAATGGTGTAACTAGTATTGGCGATTATGCGTTTTTTTATTGTATGTCTCTTACATCTATTACTATACCTAGTAGTGTAACTAGTATTGGTAGCGGTGCATTTACTGGTTGTACATCTCTTGCATCTATTACTATACCTAGTAGTGTAACTAGTATCGGTGAAGGTGCATTTGCTAGTAATTCTATTACATCTATTACAATAAATAAACCAGAAGGAAGTATATCTGGCGCTCCTTGGGGAGCAACAAACGCTACAGTAACTTGGACTGGATAATAAAGGAGGATAATATATGAAAGTTTTGACTAATCTTGACCTTGTCAAAAATCAACTTCTGAATGGTGTTATTCAGAAAGTTGCTGCTGACCCTACAACTAAACTTGCTGCAGGTTGGATTATCTTTAACACAGAAGAAGCTAAACTGAAGTATTACAATGGTGAAGAGTGGGTTACTATTGGTTCTGGTGGTGGTAGTTCTGTAGATATTGCTACAGTAATCAACTCTACTTCTACTAATTCTAAAGCTGCTGGTGCTAAAGCAGTATATGATTTTGTAACAGAAAATCTTGCTGATATTCGTGCTGTAGCAAATGGCGATGTACTCATTGTTGATTCTACAACTGGTAATATTGTAGGCATTGATGTAGATACTGTTGTTACTGAAGACTCTGTAAATCTTATTACTTCTGGTGCTGTATTTACTGCACTTCAAGAGGCTGTATCTACTGTAGATGCAATGAAGTTCAAGGGCACTCTTGCTGCTGATGGTACTATTACTTCTACAGATACAAGTATCAATAATAAGAAGCTTACAACACTTACTGATATTAAGAATGGTTGGACATTCAAGGCTGCTGCTGCTATTGATGCAGATGTTCTTGATATTGATGATAAGCCTATTGAAGTAGGTGATATGGTAATCGCTTGTGGTAATATGGCTACGTATGATGCTACCAAGTTCTCTGTTATCCAGATGAATCTTGATGGTGTTGTAATTGGTCCTGCATCTTCTAACGATGATACTATTGTAGTATTCAATGGTGTTACTGGTAAAGCAGTTAAGGCATCTACTGTTACTAAGACACAGCTTGAAGCACTGTTTACTAGTCTTATCTCTTTACAAGCTGCAGCAGATGCAACCGATGTAGTATTATCTTCTTCTAATGCAGGTGACCCAACTACAGTAAAGCCAGGTCAAACAATCCAGGCTACTCTTAAGTCTACTGGCGTAACAGCAAATACTTATGGTGATAACTCTGGTATTGTAGGTTCTACTATTGATGATAAGGACAGTTTTACTATTCCTCAGTTTACTGTAGATGAAAAAGGTCGTATGACTGCTGCAGAAGATAAGGTTATTACACTTAACCTTGCTTCTAAAGGTAATATCTATCGTAAATCTAATCCTGCTCTTACTGCAGATGCAAACGATGATTGTTCTTGGGTAATCGATGATATTGCTCTCGAAGTAAATCAGTATCCATCGGTAAACCTGTATGAAGTAAATACTGGTGAGATGGTATTAGCAGATGTATCTGTTAACTTTACTAATGAAGAAATCACCATTAGCTTTAAGCAGACTGGTGATATTTCTTCTGGTAGATATGTAGCAGTAATTGTAGTATAAAAAGGAGAGTGAAGACATATGGCTAACGATTTCTATGATGAGTTTGAAAGTGTCTTCATTGATAACGATAAACCTGAATTGGTTCCTGGTTTGGACGAGGGTTGTTGTCATTGTCCACCACCAAAGCCTGCTCCAAATCCAAGAGAGTATTTCAGGAGGCCAGAAGTTATCAATAGACCTTACTCTGATAAACCTGCTCCTGGTCCATATAGACCAGATTATTATGTAGACAGTTATGGTGATGCACAACCTAATCCAGTACCAAATACTTATTTTGTTCCTGGACGTAAATGCCCACCACCACCTAAGCCTTGTCCTCCCCCACCTCCACCACACGATAGATGTATTCATCCTATGCATTGGGAAGAGGACCATAGATATGTGACTAAGGGTGAACTTAATCATATTCTTATGCATATCGCTGATGCAGATATCTTTAGAGATTTATCTGAAAATGGTACTACTGTATCTGTAGGTGGTATTAAGAAGGGTACTAAATTCCGCAAGCTTACATTTGCTCAACTAATGTGCCTTATGTTATATCCTAAGGATGGAGTAGAAGAAGATGATTATGCTTGTGAAACTGCAGATGGTAAGACTGTACTGAATTCTACTGTTAAATATCCTATTGGTGGATTCAAAGAAGGAGATTCTCTTAAAGGTATGACTATCTCTGAAATCTTTGAAACTCTGCTTTGTGGTAAGAATCCTTGGGGTACTTATATGTGGATTTCTGATGAGATTACTGTTAATGCAGCAGATACAACAATCGATGCAGAAGTGCTCATTCCTAAGCTTGTAGAAGATTACCATGAAAACCGTGTATTCGAATTGCACGTACTTGGTACATCTGAAGCAACTGAATCTAATTACAAGTATGACGAAATCATTGCTAAGAAGGATAGCACACAAAAAACAAATGTCACTACAGAAGGTGTTCCTAGTGATATTAAATGGAGCTACAATCCAGAAAGCAAGAAGATTACTCTTCATACAGATACAGAAATCACAAGTGTTATTAAGGTAGTAATGGTAAGACGATAAAAAAGAAGGCGGGATGTAGAGTCCCGCCTTCCTTCTTGATGCTGAAAGGTTAATCCTCCTCTCCATACCTTTCAGCATCAGTCATGAGCATGAGGTCAATTTGCTCTTGTTCATAATCTTCTCTTTCTTTCCAATACTTAATCCACTTGTCCTTTGACCATGGGATTTCGTTATTGCCGAGGGCATCCTTCACGAAATCTTCATATGTCTCACCATAAATGTTAACGTATTCCATATTATTCACCTCCTTTCAAAGCGGAAATTTTCATTATCCACTTATTTCCTTTCTTATTATATATATTTACATATACAACACCATTCTTCTCTAAATTTTCTCTCCCCTTTATTTCATTTTTATTTTCTCCGAAGAAAATAAGAATTGGTAAATTTGGATTTTCCGTGTAACCCATTACACAAAATCCCAATTCTTCCTTCTCCCCCCTTTCTAATGATTCTTTAAACATAGCAGAATTAAACCTGCCAAGTTTAATAATTTTTTCATTGTTGTTCCCTGTTTTGATTTGATAAATTCTGCCATCTAACATGATATTCCTCCGAGAGGTCGTAGAGTCTTTATAACCGTTTTACAGTAACCTCTTACACATTAATAATATATAAAAAAGAATGATAAGTTTAACAACCAACAATTTTTATACCTTTAACATCCAAGTAATAAATTGATATAGATAGGAGGCGATATACATGGATACACCTAGCTTCATTAAAGTTAAAGGTGACTCTTATGTATTTGCTAATGATGGTTGCTTTAAATTCTATGTTCCTGAGAAGTTCTTTTCTAATAAACTTGCAGAGTTTATTGGTGAATGTATTGCTCTATTTGGAGTAATACCTTATGCTCTCTTTGATAAGAATGATAAACCCATCGGAAAGCTGAGAAACTTTAAATTCCCTAATACATTTCTCACTAAACCAGATGAGATTGAAATTGCTAAGGGAATTGTATTAACTAAGAATAACAAACCTGAAGATTATCGTATTCTGAAATATTATAAAGAAGGAGTTATTGTTGTAAACTATAATATCTCTCAAGATGCAGAGAATATTCAACATTGGTATTCTGCTCTTGATACTGGTGCTTTACCTAATAATATTCATTACGATGAACTTCAGAACTACTTCTTAAGAAATGCTCAAATTACTGGTAACGGATATGGCGTTTCATTACAACTTATCGGAGTTGTAATCGGAGAATTATGTCGCTGTAGTAAAGATATTGATACTCCATATAGACTAGGAAAAGACGAAGACCCAAACGCATATCAATGGATTGCTATCAAAGATGTACCTAGAGGAACATCGCCGTTTACAGCTATTCAAGCTGAACAATGGGATTTAGCTGTTATTTCATCAATTACTAATGATAATAATAAAGACTCTCCTCTTGAGAAGATTATGATGGATTGAGAGTCGCAGATTTTTAACATAAAGATAAATGGTCTAGTAGCCTCACATACTACTGGCTTTACACACACATTAATATATATAAAATTTTTTGATAAAGGAGGATAAAACATGAGTAGATATCCTGGTACACAATTTAAAGTGTATGACAATTCTCAGGCTACTGCAATAGTGCCAATTACTAATGCTGGCCCTGCCGATTCTGTCACATATCTCAGTACCTTTGCTTCTGTTAAAGGTCCTGAAGGTATCACTTTATCTTACGGTAACAACTTCTACAATAGATATGGTACTCAAGACAAAGTAGACTTTAAGAAATATGGTCAACCATTGTTCCAGACTTCTATGAACGTAAATAATGGTGCTAATATTCTTGCAAAGAGAGCTGTTCTCGATGACGCTACTCTCGGTAATGCAACTCTAGCAGTTGTTCTTACTAAATATAGAGATGTAATTGTAGAAACTGATAGCGTTGATAAAACTCGTATCAAATCTATAACTTATAATAATAATTCAGATTATAAATATTCTATTGCGCCTTTAGTATTTAGTGTAGAAAATGCTAATAATTATGCATTTGCTAATGTTAAACTTGATGAGCATAAAGAAAGATATGATTTATACAAGAATTATATTATCGATATAATTGCTAATGAAGATACACCAGATAATAGATTCTTATCTAAATTAATTGATGGTGGTTCTAAAGATATTCTTTCTGGATTTACTCAGTCTATATTCTATGATAATGAAGATAGAGTAATTAATATTTCATCTGAAGGTAAGAATCAAGTAAGACAAGTCGTAAATATTACAACTGGACTTACTAATGGAGAAAAGAAAACGTTCTCTTCTACATTTGATGCTAAAGATGATATTATTAATGCAACAGCTGAAAATAATACTCCAATTGGTGGTACTCCAGTATATGATACTACTAGAGTTTGGCAAAATCTTAATGGAGATAATACTGCTGATGAAGCTGGTTATACAATTGCTAAATATGTAGTGCATAGAACTGGTAAAGGAACAGCAGAAAGCCCTTATCAGTATGAAGGATATTGGGAGATAGATAATGAAGATTGTATTAGAGATGATACTAAGGTTGTTCCATCTGCAAAGATTGAATATAAAGATATTGCTACAAAAATAGATATTAAAAGATTTTTTACATCTATTACAGAACTTCAGGATATCGTCGATGCAGGTACCTGGAATACAGAAGAAGCATATGCTGCACAAAATCCTTCTAAGGGTACTGGTATTTACGAATATGCATTTATTCAAGGTTTAGTTACAACAGATAAAATACCTAACCCAGATTATAATTCAAGTGTTTCTGGTTCACAAGAATATATATATCCAATTAACGGTATTTATAGACTAGCTAAAGGAAAAGATATTATTAATACAGCTGGATATGAAAACACAAATAGACTTATCAATGATATGATGACAAAGAGAAGTGGTTACATCGTTTGTGAATGGATTTTCCCAATGTTCTCTATCTTTGATATAGGTCGTGGTGAATCTATTAAATCTATCGGTATTGAATATGATGCTTCTACTTCTGTTACTCTTAAAAAGGCTATTTATAAACTTTGTGTTTATAACTATGATACATCTAAGAAGCTTGAACAGTTCCAGTTCTCTTTGAATCCTTATGAAAGAAATAATGGTAGTGGATATACATTTGATATCGAAAGTACTGTTAATTATAATTCCGAACAGATTTTTGTTAAGACATATTATGAATCATATGATGCTTTGTTAGAAACATTACAGCTTATTCTTCAAAGTACAGATAATAATCTGATTGGAAATTATGATATTCTGTTTGGTCATGCTCCTAACGGTAAATACAATGCATTTAGTTCTTATCAAGTATCTAATCTTCTTAAGAGAAATGCGTATATTTATGACTATGCACATCTTGATGTATTTGATAATGATATCATTACTGTTAATGCATACTGTGACTGGGAAAACATGACTTCTACAGATGAAACTCTTCAAGTTAAAGGTTATTACTATAACTGGATTAGAACAAATAAAAAGATTCTTGAAAGACTTGAATTTGGTTCCGATGGTTATAATATTGATAGAATCAATGAACAAGTAATGTTTAATAATACTGTAGCTCCTGTTGTTCCAGTATTAGTTATTGATGAAAAATGGGAAAATTATCCTGATTCTTCAGATGGAAGCTACGGATATTCTATGGCTGAAATCATGGAACTTACTGGTCATAAGAATGGTACTATCATTTCTTCTAATACATTAGACCTTAATGATTCACCTATTGTTCCAGAAAACTTTGTAGCAATTAAAATTCCAATGATTGACTGTACTAAATATGAATATGATTCAGAGTATACTGGTGGTACAGGCGAAATAAAACATTGTAAACCAACCCTATCTAAAATTGTTCCAGACAAAAAAGCAATTCAAGCTACTAGATTCTTCTTCGCTTCAGAAGCTGATGGCGTAGATGGTAGCGCAAAGAAAGACGCTGCAAAAGCTTCAGCACAAAATTTTGCTATAAATAATAAGTCATGGGCTGTATATTGTGATGATATAGACCTGAATACAAAAACTTGGACAAATACTCAAGTATTGATTCCTTATACAGTTGAAAAGATTTATCAAAAGCATTATTACAGATTCTTTGCTGGTGAATTCGATAAAGATATCTTTAATCTTGACGTTTACTTCCCTAATGCTGTATTTGATGCTAACTATGATAATGATGTTAAGCTTGCTATTCAAAGACTTGCTGCTTATCGTGGTGACTTTATGTGCTATATGGATATGGGTATTAATCGTATTAAGAGCTATGAAGATTGTGCAGAAGTTATTCCAGGTACAGAAACTGGTCTTGATTTGACAAGCGAAACATCTTCTTACGCATATGTAAGAGATATGCATGTTGCTGTAACCTGTCTCAATTATAAGATTAGAAATCCATATGATAACAGAATCATTCATGTTACTGGTACTTATGGTCTTTCTAACTTATACATCACTCATTATAATAAGGGTATTGGAGATGTATTCGCTGGTGTTGCTAATGGTGTTACCATCAATAATATTATTGAAGGTACTGTTAACTATGTGCCAAAGATTTATCCAACAACTGAAATGACTTCTCTTAATAATATCGGTGGTGTATATCCATCTGATGATGCTACTATCATTAATGAAAAACAGCTTATGTGTGACCTTAGAGTTAACTATGGTTGTTATTATGATGATAGATTTTCTATTGAAACAGAGTATACTATGAATCCTACTGAGAGTGAATTCTCTTATTGGAATAACGTTTCTCTTGTTTGCTTAATGATGCAAGCTATTCGTAAAGCTTGTCCTGCAGCTAGATATCAATTTATTACAGCTGATGACCTCACTGTATATAAAGATGCTGTTGAAACTGCTATCAAGCCTTGGAGAAATAGATTTGCTTCTGTTAAATTTAAATATGTACAAGATGATGCAGCACTTGAAAATAAGATTTTCTATGCAGCAATCGAAGTTGTATTCAGACCGTTTGCACAGGCTGAAATCTTCGAACTTACAGCATTGAATTATTCTACACTTTCTAGTGCAGTAACAAGTGTTTAAGAAAGGAGGATAATTTATGTCTAGACATGAGACTCAAACCACTGTCGCTACTAAAACTGGTGCGTTTAAAGGACTAAAGACTCCTCGTGAACTTCTTAACTATAATCTTATGAGAGGTGTTACCGACTTTAGTAACCTTGAACAATGGGACCTCTACGAAAAAGGATATCCATTCCTTTGCGTAGTATCTATCCCTCAGTTCTTAAGAGACTTGGCTGAGCAAGATTCTAATATTAGAGTTATTGTAAATAACTATGTTCATATCCTTGAGAATGACTTTAGAGGTCTCGATAACGTTGATAATATCACTGGTGAAGCTGCTGAAATTACTAACGGTATTCGTTCTATTAGTGTTATTAATAAGGTTATGAAACCTACAAACTCTAACTTTTCACTTAACTATTATGAACGTTCTGGCTCTATCCTGACTAAAGCACATGAACTTTATCTTACAGGTATTAAAGACCCAGACACTCAAGTTAAGCATTATCATGGTCTTATTGATGCTTGGGTATATAATGGTATTGATACAGTTTCTGGTAAAGACCCTGGTCCTCATCAGGAATGCTTTTCCTTTATGTACTTCCTTACAGATAATACTATGACTAAGATTGAGCGTGCATTCCTTATTGCAGCTTGTCAACCAACAACCGCAAACTATTCTGACCTTTATACTGGTAATAAAGGTGATATCCAGTTCGCAGAAATTGGTCTTGCATTTAATGGATTCTTCATTAATAACGACTATGTATATCAGAAGGCACAAGATATGCTTCTTGCTATGCGTAATCCTTCTAATATCACTAATAGTAGAGTTATTGTTGATAGCAACAACTTTAGATACAATGCTATTGCTCAAGCTGGTATTGCAGGTGGTACTACTAGAGGTATTGATGATAAATTTGCTACTCCAGAATACTGGTCTGAAGAAGCTGGTAGAATTGGTGTTGATAAGACATCTATCGATACTAAAGTTAATGCTGAAAATAGAGCTTACTATGGCTTTAGAATTGGTGAAGAAAGCGGTACACTTACTGGTGACCAAACCTTTAAGTATGCTGATGCAGTTGCATCTAATAGTATAATTGGTGAGCACTTCATTAATACAGCTGATACTGCGCACAATACAAATGACCAATACGCTCAAAAGAAATTTAATCAAAAGATTACAGACCAGAATTATATTAGAAGCTACGCTGGAACGTAATATAATAATAAATTCCCCAGTGACATATGTCACTGGGGATTTCTTATTCTTCACCTGTATCTTCATTATTTTCTGCAGCCATACGCTGTTTAGCTTTATGAGCAATTTCTTCCAACTCAGGAATATTAAGATAAGAACCAAGATTAAATTTGTTAATCTCACGAATAACTTCATTCTTAATTGGCTCTTCTTCATCTGGGTCAAGAATTAATTGTGCTACAGATTGAGAGTATTCATTTACGTTAGTCATCATCTGGTTTGTATTAGTAATATTTAAGAACATTGGTGGAGGTAATACTACATTTAATGTAATATTATCATCAAACTCATTGTTATAAATATTATTTACAATACGTGTTATATTCTTCTGAAATTTACTTTGACGATTATATACTTTACGTAAGAACTTAGATGACGACATAGTTAGCTGGGATGCATAGTCTACAGAGTTACGCATTTGAATCATTTCCATAGGAACTTCGGTTGCATTTACTGCAGCTTCTTCTAACATTGTCATCAGTTCAGTCTGATATTCTACAGATTGTCCTTGCATTACTTCAAAATCAATTGGAGTGCCACCAGGACCTCTAGGAATAATATAATCATTAAACATACCAGTTATATTAAGAATATGGTTGATATTCTCTATTTGACGAATACCAAAGTTACCTTTCTTAATCTGGTTAATGGTATTCAATAATGTCTTAGATATATTAGTGTCTACATTCTGATTTACATAGTATACTCTTTTATCTTGAGCACGTGTCATATTCCAGATAGTATGTGTGATATACATACTAGAGAATAATGTAGCTGGGAAAAGAGACTTATCTAAATCTGAGATACCTCTATGTGTATCTTTATTCATATTAAAATATACATGTTCCATATCTTCTGGTGGAATAAATGTAACTCTAATCTTATTCATCTTAGAACTGTTATTATCCTGATTATATTTTAGAATAGTATAAATCTCTTGTCTTAAATCTTGGTTAGTATTAATAAACTTAGCATCAATGAAGTTAGATATTTGATTAGATAGATAACGGATAATATTATTTTGTTTTTGACTTTGGTCCATCATACTATTTGTAGATAGAATAGAATTAGAACCTTTGAGAGACATTGTAGGGTCTTGCATTTTATCATAATCACCTACTGGATTATACGGACCCTCTACTTCAATATAATAATACCCAAAACAGTATTCATCAATATAGATTGGAATAACATGTTTTCTTTCTAATACTCTAATAATAGTACCAGGTACATTAATATATTTATCATCTTTACCTTTCTTCTTTTTAGCTTTATTTTTATCAACAAGACCTTCCTGACCTCTATCATCAAAACCTTCAAATGATAAATCATCTTTAATTATTCTATCAAATTGTCCCTTTACAACATCACGTACATTCTCAGCTGTTTCTAAAATCGTTGCTTCTGAGAAATTTGCACCTTCATAATTCAATGACATCTCGTTCAATGATTTAACTGCTTTTTCAAAACGCATAGTATTTTCTACAATTGAATTTATTGCTCCAGTACAACATTCTAATTGTATATTTCCCATACCAGCAGCTTCAAAATCTTTTTGTGTCAATCCTTCTGGAAATGCGTCCATTCCAATATTACCAGATTCAGTCATGATTACTTGTTCTCTCATATTTAAATCTGCTCTAATATTATTCTTATTTCTTAATAACCTTACTACAGCTTTCTTATATGGTACATTATATACAAATGCTTCTCCATACTTAGATGCTTTATCATAAATCTCATCTACTAAATCTTGAATTTTATAAGTTTCTTTTATATACTTAATATGCTCATTATAAGTTTCTGTATCATTATTAATATTAGAAGATGTAATATTGATAAAATCTTTAGAGAAATGGTCTGCTGATAATACATTATCTTTTCTAGTATCTATCGCTTCTTGCAACTTAGGCATATACTTAAGGATTGTATCAATTTTATTATCATAGTCAAATACTGTAGTAGTATTATTAATAAATCCCATTAAACCAGATTCAATAACTTGATTATCATTAATGAGTTCTTCAAGTTTCTTAGCTTGTTCATCTCCAGAACCGCCTAACATTGGAGCAGCCTGTATTCTAGAATATAGAGTAGACATAGTACCGTTACCAGTATTATTCATATTATTAGTAACGATATTATCTATAGATGTATCTAGTTTAGTTTTAATATTTTCTATATCTTGTTTATTGCTAGGTTGAGAATAGTATGTCTTTTGATATAAATAGTTTAAGTTATTCTGCACTGTATCAGTAAGCTTTTTAATAAGTCCATTAGATGAACGCTGTTTCTTATCTTTAGCCAATTTGAATACCTCCTTTTATAATATTACTAAATTGTTGAAGAAGTAAAAGAAGAAGGGTCGGAACAAACCGACCCTTCATTTATATCTTTAAGAATCTCATCATTGTCATAATATCGTTTGTTTTTTTATGTGTTGTAAATACTACGACAAAGTACTTACAGTTATCTCTTTCATATATAGACATGTCTATTGGAGTACTTTTACTTCCTGGCAACATACAAGGAGCTACATATATAATCTTGTCTTTATATACAAATCTTCCAGCTCCTTCATCAGATTTTCTAAGAAGTATATTATTATAAAACATTTCGTCTGTATTGATATCATTTATTTTATCTATATTAGAAGCTAGAGTTATATCATCCTTAAATGTTCCTAATTGATACATTGATTTGTCTAATAATATTTGTTTACAATAATACTGATAGGTATAACTACTACCATTTAATTGACCGAACCATGTTTCAAATGCTGGAGTTGATTTGACAATACTATTTATACTATACATCTTGTTGAAATACTTATCTGATATAACTGGTAAGTTTATTACATTTATAGCACACGAATTTACTGAGAAGATTATATCACCAAAGAAATTATCTCTGGTGATATATACATATTCTTCACTTGCAGTTGTTTTAAGGTCTTTTACATACTGAGTAAACATATCTAAATTATTCATAATTATTATTCCTCCACTTGTCTAGGCTTACTATACAGATAACCGTCTTTGAGACTATTAAAGATTTCAGTAAAGTTATTAAAGTCTGTATTTTCAAATTCATATTTAGGTTGATTCATATAGCTCAAATTCTTACTTGCCATTGCGTGTACAATCTCTAAATCTCTTTCTGTAGAACATTTTACGAATACATTACGATTATCTTCTTCTGGCGTACCAGATACATCATCAAAATCATGATAAGTTAATAATCCATCAGGATATCTAACTCTTGTAAAGTATTCGATTACATCATCATATACGTCTTCATAACTTCCAAAATGGAACCAACGATGGAAAAATTCAATCCAGTTATGAGATTGTAAGTCATCCATAAATTGTGCTTCTCTCTTCCATTTAATATCGTCTCTATGAAATCTATTTTCAAATTCGTATACTCTATCTGGTATATTAAGATGACCAATAAGAGTTGTACGAGACATATTGAATTCAGATGTTATACTTGGATACAGAGCTTTATAATCAAAGTCATCTAAGTTATCATATATAGATACTGGACGACCATTAATTCTCATCTTAGAATAATCACTATTGAGTTTAGGGTCTGCTACAAATGCACCAGGGAAAGATACCTTAGGAGTATTTGCATTTACATTATTACCTGTAATAAATCCATTCTTATAATTAAAGATAGCTTGTCTATTCTTAAGATATACAGTTTGTCTATAAATCTTACTCCAACGTGTATTGTTAAGCAATACATTATTATATGCTGAATCAATATCTGCAGACTTAAATTCAATACAATACTGTACTATTGTGTCCATGATATTATAGAATACAAACGTCTTATAATCTTTATAAGGTAACTCAGCTAAGTTATGAGTAATATGACTATAATCAAGTTTTCTTACACCACATACCATTTGTCCGATAAAGTCTAATCTATATGATGGTAATGCTGCTCGACCTTTTCTTCTAGATGCGAAATGAATCATTTGGTCGAGATATACGGAATAAGAACTAATCTTTGCAAAGTCATTACGTTCTTCATAATTAAACTCATTTTTTTCATCAATAAAGTACTTAACTTCTTTGAATCTGAAATCTGGACTGCACATAATCTCTTTTGGGTCACCACCAAGATTAATAATACGCTGAATGATATACGGAATATCGAATGCCATATTCCAAGCTAATACAAAATCAGGTTTTAGATTATTGATATAATTAAACAAATGCTTAAGCATTATAAGTTCATCTTTCTCATCATAGAAATGGAACTGCACCGTCATTTGTTTTATTTTATATTTATCTGCATTTGCTAATCCACCAACTGCGTCGATTAAGAACTCTCTAAGGTCTCTTTCCATTGCTGAAGATTTAGACATCTTTTCAAATTCAGCAATCAATGGATTCTTATCATTTCTTAATAAGAATGAGTGAATAACTAATGACTGGTCATCAATAAATGATACTGCATTTATAGGACACTCACCCATTTCTACAAAGTCACCTTTACAATTAATAGTATCAGCTTCGATATCCAAATAAGACTTAGATGTTTTCTTATAAGAATTCAAATAAGTGTGAGAAAACTGAAAACGAATATTATCTTCAATATCCATATCAGACATTAATACCGCAGGATGATAATTGCACAAACGTTTATTCGCTTCTCTATTACCGTTACGAATATTTTCCCAGAACTTATCAAGTTCTCCGATTCTCTCAGCAATATCTTTTTGAAGCTGATTATAAGGTACCATTATACATTTACAATCTTCTAACATAGCATACTCAAGATTATAATTTGGTATCATCAATCCATCCTTAAGCATATAATACTCGTACAACGGGTCTACAATAGTTTCTAGAAACTTTTCTCCATTTTCATTGTCTTTGATAATAAGGTCAATAACTCCAGGTTTCCATTTACCATTATTATCCTTATGTGGATAATGATAGATTGTGTTAAATAAGGCTAAATCCCAACCAGGTGGATAACGTCCGATTAATAAATTATTGTCGTATTCTTTCATGATATATGATTCCTCCATTTCTCTCAGCGTACGTAATACGTAACCTGAGTCATTTATATAATTGTTTCTCTTAGTATAAAAAACAATATTAGTCCTCCATGGCCCCGATACCATGGAGGACTCATACAAGAGGAATAAAAACAATGCATCAAAGAGGAAATCATTCATGCCTTCAACCAAGATAGCTTTATGGAGGCCTAAATGCTATCTTACTTAAATGTTAACATACCCTATTAACCATTTATGAGAAAAACATCTTTATAAAATGCTCAAAAGGAGGAATTAATCATGCAAAACTTTTTAGATATGAATGTTTTAGCTAGAGGAGCTAACATTCCGCCAGAAGATAATAATCAAAATGATATTGTTCCAGTTGTACAAAATAGTGTTGAACCAGTTAAAAGAAAAAGAGGAAGACCTAGAAAATCCGAACAACAACAAAATACAGAAACTACTGTAGTTCAAAGAGGTTCTACTTCCTCATCTGGTCTACCATTATGCCAAACTAATGACCCGTATGAAGATACTTATGAAGAAACTAATGATATGCTCAGACTATCTATTGCTCAATTAGATATCTTGGCTGGAGATGTAAAGGGAGAAATTGATAATATCAGAGGTTCTAAAACTCTTAAAGGTAAATATAAGTATATCTCTGATTTATGTGCTACAGCAAGTTCTCTTGTATCTTCTAAGATTTCTGCTATTAAAGAAATTAATTCTGTTAAGACTAAATGTCATGAACTTGAAATTAGAAGAATTAAAGATATTAAGTCTGCTGCAGCAAATCAGCAAGACGATGATAAATATATTGCAGACCTATATAATGCATATATTAATACACCTATTGGAGCTGGTCAACATCCAGCACTTCAATATACATCTTCTAATGTAGCTGGTAATATGAGTGCATTAATTGGAGGAGTTAATGCTTCTCCTACAAATGAAGAGCAGAACTTTAATAATTTTATGAATAATCTTACTCCAGAACAAAACCGTATGATTCTAGGAGATAATCCTAATATTGAAACTGTAATTGTCTATGACCCTAATACTGGTGATAAAATGTTTGATGTGGTTGATACTAGTACGGGTACTCCAGTTCCTAACTATCCAAGACCAGATAGAGGATTGCTTGATGATACTAGTATTGATTTTGCTACAGGTATTGCTTCTAATACTAATATAGGACAATCTTGGAAAGTAGTTGTATTAGGAGACATGATAAATCACTTCTAATTATATACTATATATGTGACTAGTAATAATAGTCAAATATAATTTTGAAAGGACGATTTATCATGATGAATGGAATCGAAACATTAGCAAAGGACTTCTTTAGCAACAGAAACGTATGTGAAGAACCTAAGAATCTTAATCTTGGAGACAGAGTATTTATTGTAGATACTAGTCTTATTGACCCAGAGACAGATTTCTATGCGATTATCCCAGTAGTAGTTGTTGCTATAGATAATCGTGTAAGTAGAATTCCTGGAAGAATGTATTATTGGTTTAGAGCTGAAGGTTCTAAATTAGATGAAAGACTGAATACACAGACAGAACTAGTTCAAGGAGGTACACTGCAATACTATAAGTATTTAGAGAATACATCTCCTTATATTCTTCTGTCTAATCCTGCTGAAAAATGATATTAAAGAATGAGCCATAACAGGCTCATTCTTTTTTGTAAAGGAGGGATAGTATGGCTTATAGAGAGATACATGTAGAAGATGTAAGGAAAGAAATGCAACTTAATAAGAATATTACTGTTGCTCCTTTACATCAAAGCTATGCATTATGCATTGAATATATGAAACATTGGTTTTTACAAAAGTTTAAAGATGATTTTTTCTCTTGGGTTCATGTAGACGGTAGTCATGTATTTGGAGAACTATCTAAACTCGATAAACAGACTATTATGAATCATATGTCTGATGATAAAGCTATTTTAACAATGATTCCTACTATAGATGATGATTATAATAGAGATAGACTTGACCAAAACTTATTTGGTATAGACCAATTCATTAATACTACTAAAATAGACAAGGCTTTCTTTCAAGACCCAGTAAATCAACGTTATATCCTTATGAAAATGGATATGATGCTAATGAATTTCACTTATAGAGTAAAAGTACCGACTAGAGCTATACAATTAGACGTACAAAAATTTATGAAGCTTGCATTTAGAACAAATCTATCAGAAACTAACGATGTAGACCTAGATTATGTATTACCATACCCAATGATGTTATTTATTGCTAAAGATTTAGGTTTTGAAATTAAAAATGATAGAATTGTAGAACCTATTAAGTTTCTTACCTATCTAAATAGTCGTTCTTACATTCCAATCACATATAAACGCTCTAATGTAAATGCTAGAGAAGAATACTTTGTGAGAGTTGACCATATCCCAGTTCGTTTACTAATAAAAGACGTTACTAAGGATGATGGCAACAAATATGGACATATTGCAGATGATTTTAGTATAGAAATGCAGGTTGAAGTACGTTTTCCATCTATGCAACTATATGTATACTTTACTAGAGAAGAACTTACTAAAATTACCTTTGGTGATGAAGTATATAACATTGATAATACACTTATGATGTCATTACATTATTATGATGACCCACCTCCAATCAATACAAGAGGCTGGAAGCTAACTATTAATGCACAATGGGAAGAAGAGAAACCAGGTAGTATTGATATTGACTTAAATGAGCTATTTAAAGGAGAATTATCTCAAATATCTAATTATCTAGTAAGTAAGTTTATCTCTCCATCCGTATTTATAGATATACAGCTATATAGTGGAGGTATTAAACTAGATACAGATATAAATTGGGATGATATGAAGTTACATGCAGATAATCCAACAGATAAACTCATTTCTACTATAGCAATTTATATTGACCTTGAATACTTAAATAGTTTAAGAGTAGAAAGTTATGGTGACACATCTGATAAAGTTCTTCCCAGCTACCCAAACAGGCTGTATTAAGAACTTTTATATAAAATCACTTGTAAAGGAGGTCAATATAATATGAATCTTACTCATAAGGATATTATTGCTCGTCAACGCAATTTAATTACAGATACTTATGTATGTAATGCTTATTGTAATATTCCTCATTTATATGAAACTCTAACAAATGAGAATTATTCATATAATAAAGCTAAGATGCTATTGGAAAACTGGCAAGCTTTAGATAATGATGAAGAAAAAGCATTATATAAAGTATTGGAAGTATTTGGATTGATTGTTGATAATGATAATAGTTCTAATATTCAAAATGCAGCTAGTTTAATTGAAGGAAAGATTATTCCTAAACTACGTAATGCTAAACAGACAAGACAATTAAACAATTATAAACGAGGTTGGATTAAACATAGACATACAGCTATGCTTAATGATACTAAAGATAATGAAACTGCGGTTCAAAGAGCAAAATCAAATGGAGGATATTTAGGAAACTCTTTACATCCTCATAGAAAATATAAACGTGATATTTATGGGCGTAAAATGGGAGAAGCAAAAGGTAATTCTAGTGGTGGAGATGAAATGTCAGATTCTGGTGGAGATGACTTCGCAGCAGAAGAATGTTATAATAGATTTATCAAGGCTGCCTCTATAAATGAGCAATGTGATAGAGTTCTAAACAATCATGCTAAACTATCTAAACGATTTGATTTAGAATCTAAAGTTCGTAGATGTCCTTTAAATGAATTATCATTGCAAAAATGTATATATGATATATGTACTCTTATAGAAAGCTATGATATACCGTTTGGAGTTAAGTATAACATTGCTTTAGAGAATATTATGTATCTAATGGTTAAGAATTGTATTCCTATAAGTAATTCATTTATTCTTGAAACTGTAACTGATTATTTTTTGATGGAAGAATCTACAGATGCTAGATTACATGATATGAAGTATATTCTCGAAAATGCTAAATTTTTTACAGAAGAAGATATCGAACCTGTATCTTATCTATTGGTAGATGAAGGTGCTATTATTGAAGCATTAGAAAATGATGATTTAGAATCTCTTGAAGAAAATAAGATTCATGATATGTTCTTAAAGTGGAAAGAAAAGAGAGTTAAGACTAATAAAGAAAAAGATGAAGTTGATAAAATGAAAATCAAAAAGATTATTCATGACTTCAAGAAAGAGCACAAAAAAGATATCAATAAGTTTAAAGATGCTATTAGTAGAATCTTTATACAAAGACCAGAAGCTATTATTCAAGAACTTCCAGATATTATGCAATTCGTAAGACTAGGTGTTGTATTAGGAGCTACTGCTATAAATCCTGTATTAGGTGTTATTACTCTTATTACAGACCTATTCTTAAAGATGAAGATATCTAGAGAGCAAATGGCTAAGGTTGTTGAGCAATATGCTAAAGAAAGAGACAAGTATAAAAAACTTGCAGATGAAGCAGAAGATGAAAAGAAAAAAGAGAAGTATACTGCATTATATAAACAATATAAGAAAGATACAGATACACTTGAGATGAAAGAGAATGACCTATATACAGACGCAGAAAATGATAAGCGTATGGAAGAGAAATGGGCTAAAGAAGCTGAAGCATCTATGGGTGATGATGACTTTAATTTCGATTTTGATATGGACTTTGATTTTGAAGAGTCTGTTAAATATGTAGGTATGTTAGCTACACTATATGAACAATTAGACTTTACTAAAACAGAATTAATGTCTACTATAAATAATAATATTCATAGTATGTCTAATGAAGATATTTATAATATTACAGAAGCTGTTAAGTTATGTAATGAAGTATTTGATTGTCCTCGTTATATTAATATACTTGAAGATGAATTGCTTCGTTCTAGACAATCTAATTCACATCTTATTGCTGTTCAAAGAGCTGATACTATTAAGACATGTATAAATGATATAGAAAAGATTAAATACGATAATCTATTAGAGGGTACTTATGTAAATAATGATAACACGATTCCTCCAGTAGATATTATGTATGAACAACTCAAATGTAAACATGATATCATGAATGATACATTAGAACTTGTTACCAGATATAAGAATTCAGCTATTAATGAATCTAAAGAAGGTTCTGGTATGTCATTTACTAGTAAACTTAAGATTGCTTCTGAAAATTTAAGACGTTCTGCACTTCATCTTAAAGATAAAGATAAACAATTATCTATGAAGTTAGACAGTGAATTGAATCGTGTTATGAAATCTGCTAAGAAAGCTATGATTAGTGATAGTAGAGAGAATATTATTAAAGGTTCATTCCTACCATCTGCATCTAAATGTATTCATATTGCTCTTGCGTCTGGTGCGGCATATCTAATTAACCCAGTACTAGCAGTAATAGGTCTTATTGGATTTATAGGTTGTTCTAAAACAATTAACGAAAAAGAACGTAATCTAATTCTTGATGATATTGATATTGAGATTAAGATGTGTGATAAGTATCTTAAGATTGCAGAAGATAAAGAGGATTTAACTGCAGTAAGAGAAATCATGAAAACTAAACGTGACCTTGAAAGACAACGCTCTAGAATTCTTTATAATAAGAATTATATATTTAAGAATAAGAAACAATATGATATGCCTGATAAGATTGGTAAAAAGATGAGCGATGATGATTAATGGAGGTGACATTATGGACTATGGAGATAAATTAAAAGATATATTACGTAGAGTAATAACTGAAGCTGATGAAGAAGATGATGTAGGCGCTGGAGAATCTGATAACTTCATGGATGATGACTCTGGTGGCGATGACATGGGAGGAGACGAAGATGTAGGTGCTGGAGAATCTGATAACTTCATGGATGATGACTCTGGTGGCGATGACATGGGAGGAGACGAAGATGTAGGTGCTGGAGAATCTGATAACTTCATGGATGACGACTCTGGTGGCGATGACATGGGAGGAGACGAAGATGTAGGTGCTGGAGAATCTGATAACTTCATGGATGACGACTCTGGTGGCGATGACATGGGAGGAGACGACTCTGGCAGCGATGACATGGGAGAAGACGACATAGGAGAAGGTGAGTCAGATAACTTCATGGATGATGAAGGTGGAGGAGACGACTCTGGTGGAGAAGAAGGCGGAGATGAATCTACTGAAGATACTGGTGAAGAAGGAGATGAATCTTCTGAAGAAGGTGGAGAAGAAGGAGAAGAGTATGACCTTAATAAGATAGAAGAAGAGCTATTCTCTTCACTTACTCCAGAACAAATCGCTATTAAAAATCATGAACTAAAAAATCAGTTTATTGAAGTGTATTCTATTATTGGCTCTACATTGGTTCGTATTAATGATATTCCTAAATCAAATGACAATATTAATATCCTTAAATTTATAACAGAAAAATTATTAGAACTTAGAGAGATGATTGATTATAATATTACAGTAGCTTATTCTACTAGAACTTATATTGAAAACAATATTATCTATCAACAATGTATTGCTACTTTAAATGCTATTGCAGATATTATTGATAATATTCCTAATGTAAATGGTGGAGAAAGTAATGCTGAAGCTGAAGAAAATGGAGAAGAAGATTTAGGTGAACCAGTAGAACCTGATGAATCTGAAGAAACCAATACACTTGATGTATCGGATAGTAGTATGTCTGATTATCAAGAAGAATCAGTTAATTATAATAGCGATTATAATACCCTGTTTTAATTTCATCACGGATATTCATAACAATATAATAAAAATAGTAAGGTAATAATGTTGTATTACCTTTGACTATTACCAATAACAGCAATACCTATCTATATCAATTTATAAAAAATTCAAATAAAAAGGAGGATACTAATATGCCAGTAGTTGGTGAAACCCTCGTTCGCAAGCCTGGTTCAAATGGTTATTCCCATGACCCTATGGCTGGTATGGCGAAAGAGTTCCTGAACCTCTCCAATTCTATTTTGGAAGAAGGTAGACTTGACATTTATACTGAACCTTCTAAGGTTTTTAGAAGAGATATTACAGATTCCGCAATGAAGAGCTTCTTTATTGAAAATTCCGCAGACCCTAAGGGAATGACAGCAGAAGAATATGAAGACCACATTGCAATGATGGAACAGCTTTATGAAAATGATAAAAAAGCAGTTCTTGAACATTCTGGTATGGGTCAGTTTAACCCTGTAATTGGTATGACTTTCCCAATTCATAAGAATATCATGCTTAACAATATCTTTGATAAAGGTGCTATTCCGAAGCTTGTTGCAACATCTCCTAATTTTACAGTATCAATGGAAACAAGATGGCTCATTGACCCTGAAACAAATGAGAAGATTGATATGTGGAGAGAACAATATAAGATGACTGATGCAATCGAAAAGGCTGCACCTATGAAATCTCTTTATTTACCTCTTCCTGAAGCTGAGAATACTAACATTATCGAGACTCTATTTGGTGTTCCTGCTGACCACAACACAAACCTTTCTATTGAGTCCTATATCTCTGGTCTCGTAGGTAGCAGAGTTGTATATCCTGGTCAGACAGTTAACCTGGTTGTTGAGCAGTCTGATGCATCTACCACACCCGCAACTGTTACATATGTAACCGTTAAGTATACTAATACTACTACTTCTGCTCACGTACTTCCTACTCCTACTGGTGCTACTGCACCTGCTGACCTTGCAACTCAACTTCCTACTGTTGACGCTTCTGTAACTCAGACTGTTATCGGCACTGTATTTGACTGGAAGGGTAATTTCGTTCCTGCATATGGTACTTATGACCGTCAGATTTGTGAACAGTTCGCACTTCCTATGGTAACTTCTGTTGCTGCTGGTACTCTTGCTGATACTTGGGCACTGACTGTTACTCTTGCAAACGGTTCTACTGTAGTTATCGACAATACTACTTCTGAAAATGCAATTCCTGGTCAGTACAGAACTGTTGGTTTCGTATCTGGTTTCTCTAAGGATAACAGATTTGGTCTTACAACTTCCAACACAAATGTACTAGGTGTTCTTCTTACATCTAGACTTGATACTTCTTCCGCTATGCTCAAGACTCCTAGTGTTTCTTGGTCTATCAGAACAGACATTATTGAAATTCCTAATAGAATTCCGATTAATGTAACTATTTCTCCTGAAGAAGTTAAGGATATTGCAGCACTTTATCAGATTAACCAGCTTACTAAGGTTATGTCTCTGATGAAGATTTCTCTTGCTAACTATAAAGATGACCTGATTCGTAGATTCCTTGACGAATCCTTCCTCAATATGCCTGGTGATTGCAAGATTGCTAGACAGTTTGACTTTGCTCCATCTCAGAACTATGCACTCGACCCAATCGAGTGGAGATACAAGACATTTATGGATAGTCTTGATACTCATGCTACTCAGTTGCTGCACGTTCTGAATGACCCGAACGTTACATTCAATATCATTGGTCGTGATGACCTGATTAGAAAGATTACTCCTACAGATTACACATATCAGTCTCCTTCTAGCATTGGTCCTGTAGAACTTGACTTTGTTAAGACTGTTGTTACATCTGATAAGAGAACATATCAGTTCATTAGTTCTGATAAACTTCGTGATAGTAATAACCTGATGATTATTCTCTGTCCTAGAAACTCTGAACGTTTCATCTACAGAATTTATGATTATCAAATGTATCTATCTAACGAAATCAGAAATATTACTAATCCAGCTCTTCCTGCAGTACATGCATTTGAAAGATGGATTGCTAAGGAATATCAGCCAGTTCAGGGACGTATCAGAATCCTGAATCCTACTGGTCTCCGCAACTATGGTACTGACTATAGCTATAACAATGACCCAACTGGTCGTGGTGATGGTGTACGTAGTATCGGTAAGAATGATTTCGATATTGACGCTATCTAATGATTGATTAATTATATAACTTAAGGTCTTTCAACGCCTAGTGTCTTCTTAGGCACTAGGCGTTTTTGAAGTTAATGAAAGGAGGATATACCGTATGATTCGTCAAATCAATTATGATTTTACTGGCATTGAATATGCTTGTGCTACTATCATTGATTCAGATGGAAGAAAAGGCTTAGACCAATTAAAAAAAGAATTAAACAATTTCTTTAAAGACTCTAATTGTAAAGAGATTATCTTTACTCGTTCCGATTCTTTATTCTTTGGTATGTGTGTATATCCACAAGTAGATAAAGAGATGGTTACAGCTATTCTTCAAGATGATAAGAAAGTTCGTTTTAACCAATATACTATTGAAATTGATTCTAAGATTCTACATCCAGCTTTACAGATTACTCCTAGAGAATTTACAGCAATGATTCTACATGAGGTTGGTCATATTGTTAATGACCCAGAACCAGTAGATGAAGTTAGAAAAGTTATTGCATTACAACTTACTAAGAATGGAGATAGTTTAAATATTCCTAAGACTGCACAATACTATACTATCATTAGTTATGGTATTAAAGATACTGTACGTAAGATGACATCTATGTTTTTTGTATATAAAAATGGTGAAGTATTAGCAGATGAGTTTGTACACATGTGTGGTTATGGAGAAGATTTAAATTCTATCTTTGATAAGATTTGTAAATCTGGTATGAAGATTAATGATGGTAGTGTTAATAAACTTACATCATTAGCATGGTCGCTATCTGTATATAAAGAACTCAAGATAAAAAGGATTCCAGCGTTAAGACTTCTAAAGAAAATGAAAGGTATTTCTGGTTCTGAAGTTGAAAAACGTGAAATGGAAATCATGATGAATGCTATTAGTACAATTGATGATGCTAATATAAACGAGTGTTGTGATTATACAAATAGAGAATTATACTATGTATTTAATGAAGCTAAAACAGAAGTAAAACAGAGTAAGTATGCAGAGCTAAGAAAACAGACTGCTATAAAAAATATACGCAAGTTTGAACAAGACTTATATGAATACAAAATGCGTATTCGTCATGTCGCAGACGAAGATGATGCATATTATCTAATGCGTATGATTAATACACGTATCTCTGTAATCGAAGACTTCTTAGACCATGAACGTTTAAGTGAACAAGAACATAAACGTTGGTGGGGATTATTAGAGAAATACTATTCTCTGAGAGAAGAACTTGCTAACGTAACTACATATCGTTATGATTATAGCGATAGTCTTATTGTAGTTAAGTATCCTGAGATTAAACCTGGACGTATGTAATATAAAAAAGAACGGGACTATAAAAGTCCCGTTCTTATATTGTCAATTCTTCAACAAATGTTTAGTGGTAAAATTAGCTATAGGACCAAACATTGGAATCATTTCAAGGTTCTTTATCACTAGTGCTTCATTAGGATGCAATGCAAACCAATTTTGCATTGCATCATTTATCACCTTATTAAATGATTTGAAGCTTTCTGATTCTCTGATATCTGCTGGAGGAGTATTTCCGCTAGCTATATCATTCAAAGCGCAAAACTCTCCAATAGCTATAACTAATTTAAAATCAAAGACTCCCATCCTAATCAAATTAGCAGTATAAACTGTCAATTCCTCTAAAATGTCGAAATCAAAATGAGGGTCATAGGAATATTCCTTGACCACATAGTCATTGATTTCCTGAATCTTCTGATAAATGTTGTTGTTTTCCATAATAATTTCTCCTTTTCATTTTTCAAATTTAAAAGAACGGGTTAATAAATAACCAGTTCTTTGTTTACATTATGTGCGTGGCGGAAACTGATAGTACTGCTGCTGAAATACAGTCTGATTCTGCATAGCATTCTGCCAAGCTGGAAGTGCTTGATTCAGAAAATCCCTAAGGTCTTCCAAATTCTGTACAGAAGAAGTGCCGTTAGTTGTAGTTGTAACCACATTATTAACGACATTGATAATCTCCTGAATATCATCATCACAAGAATCAGATTTTTCTGTAATAGCATTCCTAATTTTTTCAATCTGAACTTTAGCAGCATTTGCACTGATTGGATTACTTTCAAGTTCTTGAGGGAGATTATTAATATTCAATCCCTCACAATCCATATATGCAACAACTGTCGCAATAGCTCTCTGCATAGCCTCTGCTTTTTCAATTCTTGTACTCATAAAACATTCTCCTTTTCATTATGAAATAAATTTTGGAGGCAGCTAATGCTACCTCCTCATACACCTATATTATATACAAGTATAGTTTATTTTAATAAACCTAAAACATCATTAGGTTTATCATCTAATTTTGAATTAGGAATAACATAATCTTCGATAATTATTGATAAGTCTACATTCATCAAATCATTTATAGTAATTGGCTCATTTTTAATCCTATCAATCTCTTCAACTACACTTCTATAATATAAATCAGGTACATCTGGATATTCTAAGTCAGGCTTCTTACAACGCAGATTCATTTTCTTTTTAGCACGTGCTTTGTAAACTTCATCGATATCAAGAAATTTATCTGTTTTGAATATATTCGGTGATGTATTTGACTGGATATGTTTAAGATAATTCTTATACCATAATTCAATCATTTCATATATCTTTATCATCTTTTTCATCCTCCTCATGCAATCCAATACTATCAAAGAAACTTTTACGACATCTATCATTAAAGTCCTTTACTGTACCACCTGAATACTCATATTTCCTCAAATCAAAATCATCATCATGTTGTTTATCATGATTACGTTCTTCTTTATTATCTCTATATACTATAATACCAAGTATAATTACACATAATCCAAGTACTATAGCCGCTGAGCACCATATATCTATAAATTTCATTTATATCTCCTCCATATATCTTTTACACATTTATTCGTAAGCTTGACTCCATAATTATTTAGCACAAGAATATTATCCTGTAATCTAAATATATCAATATGCAACATAGAATAATTAGAAGATATTATATAACTCTCATCATCATAAATAGATTTAATATACTTCATAGATTCTAGTGCTTTACCTGTTATAAACTGACAAAAATTATACAACACAGTTCCAGATACATTATACATAGTAATATGTTTATATTCAGATTCTTTAATGTTTCTAGATGTAAAACCATTACTTTCACATTGACTAAATGTCATATCAATTTGGAATCTATCATTTTTATATTTTTCATGATACGACATCATCTCATCTAAATCTTTGAATTGCTTGTAAACTTTACCTCCTTCAACATTAGAATCTATATAATAAGGATATACATTAACTGGTGTATAGTCATCTATTACTGTTCGTTCCGTAGCAATAATAGGTGGTAATTTACATTCAACATTTTTATATCCTCCATTTTTAATATATCTATCGATTCCTTTAATAGCATCGTCTACAGACAACTGGAGTTCTTCATCTGGATTCATTGGCTTTGGTTCTAGACATATCTCTCTATCTCTAGAAGAAAAGAAATCTTGAAGGTCATTAAATGCTTCTTCAAAACTATGAATATTTAAATATCTAGATTCTCTAAGTTTTTGAAGTAATATATCATAATTTATATCTTCAGAATCAGGATTTGTTTTACGTCTAGCATAATTCATAGTTTTGATATTTGCATCTAGCCATAGAATTAATTCAGCTATATCACAGTATCCATTAATTTGTTTTTCAATATACATATCGATTCCTCCTTAATCATCAAAGAATGCTGACTTGTTACTCTTATTAAACGTTCTACCGATACTACCTGATACAGTACTGTTATCTTTCAACGGTGCAGAATTAGCTTGGCCAGATGACGTAAAGTCTGTTCTATTAATAGGAGTATTCATCAACATCATAAACGATAATGATGTGTTTGCATAATTCAGCATATCAAAATTTTTTAGCACATAGTACATTCCTAGGAATGTACTATGTGATATTTGAACTGGATTTGTAGTATTAAGATACAAGTCTATACATTTCATATCACCCATTTCTGTTTTTATTACACCTGGCATAAACTTAACTACTTTATCCATTGGTAATCTCATATAAATGAATTCATCATAATTAACTACAGCAAGTGAATTATCCATGAAACCATATATTCCATAGTTATCACTTTCAATCCAGTTAAGTCTTATATGCTCAAAATATTTTAACAATTCAAACATGTGTTCAGGATAGATGTTAATTTTCTCTAATTTATCACGTCTATCCTCAAAGAACAGATAATAAGTTAATACACGCTTTATCATAGTATTACTTTCTGTCTTTCCATTTATCTTATACTCATTATAATTAGAGTAAGTTCTAGAACCATTATTATATGAAGCTGTTGTATGAAACATTAGTCTAACTTCATCAGATAACTGGTATACCATATCATTCATATAACAATAATCTGTTTGCATCTATCTCACCACCTTTACTTAGTAGTTTTTCATTGTGTTATTACCACCATTTTGAATTTGGAAGATTATCTAAATCTATTCTCTCAAAAGGCATACCTCCAAATTCTTCAAGACGTTTATACATTATATTGAATGCAGTATTCTTTAACTGAGCTTGAGTAAATACTACATCTCTACAATCTAATGCATACTTTTCAAACATAGGATAGGACTGTTTATAATAGTTACTGATTACTCTAAGAGAAGTATCTACCACATCTATATAGTAACTATTATAAGCACGTGTTCTGCCAAATCTTTGTTTATTCTGTGGAGGGGATTTAGTAGGTTCTGCCATATTTACACATACCATTAAATCAGGTATATCTACAGCAGCACCAGCAGATTTAGAAGTGGTTAATATAAAAGTCTTATCTTTCGCAGCAGACTTATTCTCATTGATAGAAGTAAAAATACCTATATCATTTTGAATCTCAGAATAGTTATATAATAACCATTGATAAAAGAATACTATAGAATTATTTGTGGCAAAGAAGAACATCTTCTTTCCTGGAATATGATATATCATATCCATAACTATTCTAGCAATGAAATCGAAGTTTTCTTTCTGTACAACTATATCTGCATACGTTTGTTTATTAAACCCATATTTGTTTTGACACATATTAATCTCTTGAACCGTAAATCCGCTCTTATATCTAAGCGAAATATAATGAGTATGAGGGTCAGATTCTGGGTCAAACAAATCTAACATCGGAATATTCTTAAAATAAATTTGATAGATTCTATTCTCATTACTTTCTCCACGAACAGGAGTAGCAGTAAGATATAAAGTTCTATATATAGATGAAGCATAATCTATATGATATATATTATCAAAATTCAAATGTGCTTCATCTATAATCTTAAGACCTATACCAAGTTTTCTAAACAAATAATCTATAGAATCCCATCCGTGTTCGTTAGCATATGATAATAACGTAGCGTGAGTTACTGTATATAACTTATACTTATCATATACAATATCATCTTTAGATAAAATATTATTGATGTCTGATGAACCTTCTATAGAATGAATCTCAGAAGATAACATGTTAGTGTGTTCAATAAAACGTGTTCTCCATTGAGATAACCATTCATTAGAAGTAGTAATTATAATAGTCTTGACATTCAATAGCGCTGTATAGACAATTCCAAGATATGTCTTACCAGCACCAGTATCAAGAGCTAAAAACAATTGAGAGTATTTCTTTGTAAAGCTATAATTACCACTACCAGATAAGAAGTTTATAGCTTGAGATTGTTTATCATCTTTAGGAGGATACTTAATAAGAATTTGATTAAGGTTCTGTCTAGGCTTAATAAAAGAGTTATCGTAGAAAGCATTATAGCCCATCATTTTTTCTAGATAGGCTATATCTAATCCTCTTGGAATAGTCAATGTTTTAGCTCTTCTATCATATAAAGCTGCAACTGTTTTATATGTGTGAGTCACTTTATCAAATACTTCAAAAGAACTATCTAATCCAGGACAGTCACCATATACATAATCATTGATAACGATTTTATTGTTATATACAACAATCTTTCTATTATCCATATTATCACCTCACATAAAATTAGGAGCCCCACGTAGTAGGGCTCCATTGTTTAATCTCCCATATACTTAAATAAACCATCCATACTATCTTCAGAATTATTGACAACTGGTTCGTTATTAATAAACTTCTGAGGTTGTACCATATACATTAAGTCGTAAGGAGATGGCTTGTGTTTTCTGAAACTTAGAGGGCTATAAAGCATTCTAGCAATATTCTCGGATTGCATTGCAATCGTAATACTAGGATGTGTCATTACAGCTTTCTTAAGAGTAAGAATCTGATAATTAGTCTGATTAGGAACACTCCAATCAGGCATTTCAATAATATCAGTCTTATCTCTAATCTGATTCATAATAATAATCTCTAAATGAACAGACATAATATGGTCTAATCCAATATTATTAAGTCTATCAGATAAAGCTTTAAGGAATGACTCAGCTGTATAAGAATCTGTATTAGCTTTAAGGTCAATAACTTTAATTACAGATTCAAGGCGTTCAGACATATCATCATTATGAATTCCTACATCGAATAACGGAGAATTATCATCTTCAAGTAATACAGATACAGGGATATCAATATCTTCATTATTATCTGCAAGATTCTTCAGTTCAATATAATCATTAAGCCAATCTGTAAGATATAAGTTATCCATATTAGATGTCTTAATTGTTATAGTTTCATTAGAACCATGCTTTTGAAGATAGAATACATTGATATAATTCATAGAATCTTCTATATTAAAGTCATCATTATCATCGTCATCGCCATCATCTAAAGATGCAATAACTTCTTCTTGAATATCTCCGTCTTTAATAATAAGATGCCATTTCTTGAAATCAGGAATATTAGGATTGATAAAGATAGTGCCTTCATCTATAATAATATACTTAGCAATTTCTTCTTCAGACATAATAGAAGTATCAAAAGTTACACCATCAATCTTCGCCTCAAGAAGATGTTTAGCTGACAACATCATTTGAGTTAAGCGTTCTGTTAAGTTTGTAACGCTGTAAACACCAATGTTAGTTGCTGGTACAATATTATAAAGTTCACCCATACATCTTCTACAGATACCTCTACCATTAGCTGCAGATAAACACTTAATTGGGGAACGTAGATAAATTACTTTACCAATAAGGTCTTGATTTTCTTTTACTACTCTATATACATTACCAAGACGATGTTCAATTCCCATAGGGTCAATACGATACCATCTATCAGCAATTTTCTTAAGAGCAGTTTCATCTTCTACATAATATTCAAGAAAGTTACGAGTACCACAATCATATCCAGGGTCAATATTGTCTGAATAAGGTATTGTATACTTTCTTGTAGTAGCACAATTTAAAATCATAATTCTAGAGAAATGTCCTGAACGAGAAGTATTCTTCTTAGAAAGATTCTGTGCAATACGAGCAATAAGAGATTCCAATATATGAAATGCTACATTATTTGCTCCTCCTGAGATATAAGATGTGTTTACAACATAAGGGAATACGCCGCCTTCACCATTAGGTTTAACTCCAATATTGATATACATCTCACGAGCCTGTTTAGGCTTAACACCTTCTTTAGCTCTAAATGCATCTGATAAGCAATGGTCTCTACCAATATATTGTTTAGCATTTACAATATAATCAATAAGACGATTCATATCATTAAGAGCTTCTTGATTCATTTGTTCTGGCGGAAATTGTGCATAGTAATTCTGATTATGTCTATCCATAATTTCTTTAAAACCAGGACAACTATAATACATAAGGATAAAGTCTTCCATATTGATACTATTATTAAAGTACCACGCAAATTTGTCTACAAATTTCAAATCTCTTAAACTATCATAGATAGTTCGATTAAGATTATGAATAAGCATTCTATCTGCTGCATTATTAGAAGCTTGGTCTCTTACAGGCATAATAGCATATTTATCAATATAAGATTTGATATACGCATTTGTAATGCCTTTCTTGTTAAAGAACAAATGTTTAGGTTTAATTGTCTGATTAGTCTTTACAATAAAACCCCATACGATAATGTTAATAAGTGCATATGCTGGTGGAAGATTAACACTCATACCATTATCAAATATGAATGTTACCTTTGTTTTCTGGACTGTAGGATTCTCAATATAATCCAGAAATACATCTTTCAAATCGTTTTGAAACTCATTAATAGTTTCTTGTGTGATATCTGCTGTTTTAATAACAACAGGTTGTCCAGTAATTAGTGGTGTAAAAACACCATAGTCATAAGTTGTAGTCATAGCTATACCTCCAATATATTGATTATTTGATAGTTTTTGACTATGTCATTCTCTATCAATATAATAATATATCAATGAGAAAAAAGTTGCGGGTGAACTTAATCACCCGCATTTTGAGAAAGGAACCAATTATGATAGATAATATTATACCTAGTCACGTCACCCTTTACATAACTATTATTCTTATGTTATTAGTTTCTTGTCTTAGACATTTCTTTAGGCTGCATCTTTTTGACATTCTGATTACCTTTAATGCCTTGACCAGAAACATAAGCACGTTGTCCTTTACGAGCAGCCATCTGAGCTTTATTAGCATACTTCTTCTTAATAGCAGCAAGAAGCTTTCTTTCTACAATACGATTCTTAACAAGTTTCTTCCAAAGAGAATCGTTATTATCCTTAGCAAGCTGAAGTGCAGCCATACCAGTTCTACGAGTTAGGTCATCATTCTTATTAAGACGAACTAAAGTTTTTCTGCTAATCTTATTTGCTTCGAGAAGAACATCAGCTGTTTCAAGAAGTTCACGCTTGTCTTCATCAGAATCGGAATAGTGGTCATCATAGAAAAATGCTTCGAGAAGCTCATCCATATTAAGTTCCATTTCAACCTCACGTGCGGCATCAATGGTATTAGGATTTGTATAAAGTCCCATGAGAATATCCTCCTTTTAAAATATAAAATATAATTGCAATTAGATTTTATTTGTATATGAGTAATCATACACTTAGGTCTTTCATTATATAATTGTTCTGTTTTTAAACTACGAATAACAAATTTATAATAGTCGACTATTAAACGTAATCATATGATAATGAGTAAGCTGATGAAAGGAAGTTATTATTATGGCTGATATTACACAAATGATTCAAAGTGAAACTTCTGATATTTATAGACAGGAAGTGCTTGAAGCTCTTAGATTAACTTTTCCAGGTTTATATGAACATGAACTTGTAGAAGCAATTAATTATTCTATTATGAAGCGAGGTAATGATACACCCGCTGTATTAGATAACAATTATACCAAAGCAAAAGAACAGACTACTTTATGGCAAGTAACAGATTATATCATGAGTAGAGAGCCTATCATCACAGTAAGTGGTGTTATGTTTAAAAAGCATGGTTCTGTTCCTAACCCATTTGTAATGCTTATTCAGGAGTTTCTCAAACAAAGAGGATACTATAAAGACAAAATGTTTATGTATCCTAAGGGTAGTGAGAACTTCGAGAAATATAATATCTTACAATCATCAGAAAAGCAATCAGGTAATGCAATGTATGGTGCATCTGGTAATCATACTTCAATCTTCTATAATCTTTATGTTGCGCAGTCTATTACAATGCAAGGTAGAAGTTGTATTGCTGCAGCAATTATGTTGTTTGAAGCTACAATGGCAAATAATGTTAAGTTCAGTAGTCTTAATGAAGTAATCACTTTTATCAATAACGTAAGAAGAGAACCTATGGGTATGTATCCAGACGACTTTATTATTGATAAAGATAAAGTACCAAATGTAGAAGAGGTATTCTTTAAGATTATTTATAGTAGTGGTTTCTATTGGATTCCTACTGAAAAAGAAATGACTTTGATTTGGGATATCTTGAATCGTTGTACTCAGCATGAACTGAATAAGTTGTTCTATAAGAATAATCTGTTCTGGTTTGTAGATAATACAGTGGTTATAAATAAGATTATTCAGATTCTTTCTACACTTGATGTACCGTTTATTGACCCGAATAAACCACCTCAGGAAGTTAAGGATATGATGGATGAACTCTATCAGATGATTTATGAATGGGTATATTATGATAAACAGTATATGGATAGAATTGATAGAACAGAGAATATGTATCGTTGTGTATCTATGCTGACAGATACAGATAGCTGCTTTATTAGTTTTGATGGTTGGTATCGTTATATTCTCGATAAGACATTTAATATTCCTATGAAGATTAAAGAGATTGAGATTGATGAAAAGACCGCAGAAGTTAAACCAGCATTTGAAACAAGATACGATTATGACTTCTATAAAGATGAAGTTATTGAAATGCAGGATTATGTACGTCCAGATGTAATTACACCTCAGGTAGGATTCCGTTGTTCTATTATTAATATCTTAGCTAGTATCATGGGAAAACTTGCTATTGATTATATGGGTAAGTATTCTGATAATAGTAATAGCACAACTTGTCATGATGGTTCTAAACGTAAGAGCTTCTTTATTCTTAAGAATGAATTCCAGCTTAAGCGTGCCTTGATTACAGATGGAAAAAAGAATTATTGTGCATATCAAGAACGTCAAGAATCTAGTATTATTCCAAAAGAAAAAGCGCTTGCGATTACTGGTATGCCTATTAAGAAAGTTGGTGTTCCAGATAGTACTAAAGCAGCTCTTCAAAGAATTCTTATGGAAAATATTCTTGATAATCCAGGTCAGATTTCTCAAGTAGAGATTGTTAAACAACTTGCAATCCTTGAAAAACAAATTGTTCAAGCTATTCATGATGGTTCTAAAGAATACTTTAAACCAGAAAGAATCAAAGCTATAATGGCATATGATAATCCTATGAGAGAATCTGGTATTAAAGCATCTGTAGTTTATAATGAACTTAAGGATGACAATGAAGAACCTATTGATTTAACAACAAGAAATAGCATTCTTAATATTAAGATTGATATTAATAAAAAGAATGTAGAAACTCTTAAAGAAAAGTATCCTCATATATATGAGAAAGCTGTAGCACTTATGCAGAAAAAAGAATTTGTTAAGGGTATTACAGGTATTGCTATTCTTGAAGATAAAGTTGTTCCTGAGTGGGTTAAGGACTATATTGATTATACAACGATAGTAAACGATAATCTTCATACGTTCCCATGTGAAGCTATAGGTATTGACAGAAGAGAAAAAGATGCTATTAACTATACTAACATTTTAAGATTATAAAAAATAAACTAAAAATAAGGGCGCTCTCTGACAGCGCCCTTCTTTTTATTTGATATTGTACTTTTCTTTGAGTGTGGGAATTGCTTCCTCACATTCTTTCTTTGTTCCAGCAAAGACTATTTTCACATAATGATTTTCTTGCTGGGAATAAACAGTTGTTCCACAATCAGAAACCCCATAAGTAATTCTCAAGCTTCTAATTGTTCCGTACAGTGCAATATATACTCCATATAACATAATATGTCCTCCAGAGGTCGTGGACTTTATAATCGTATACGATAACCTCTATTCTACCTAAATAATATATAAGTATCATAGTTAACTTTTACAATCACTACATTCTGACCAGCTCAACATATACATAATTAAGCTTGAAAGGAGGAATCGTATGTCTATTAAAGTACAAAAGTATCTTGCTAACTTAGGCAAATCGGTTGCTTATACTACTGCAGATGTATTGTCTGAGAAGTTTACTTATGTAAATGACTTTAAGAATGAAAATCAAGAAGTCTTTAAAGAAGCATATCATTCTATTAAAGATTATAGAACTACATTTGCTAGAATTAAAAAGACTATTACTGATAATAAAGTAATGGATGCTGCTAGAGTTGGCTTTGATTCTATTGTGTATAGTGTTACTACTGGTGACTTCTATGCTAAGAATAAAGAGCAGGAAGTTATGAATAAATACGGCGGTAACATGATGCAAGGTATGGACATCGATGATGATGACTTTGATTTCGGTAATGAAGATGTTACTGATGGTGATAAGGTTATTGCTACTGCTGTTAAAAAGAACAGTAAGTTACAAACTGCTATTACTACAGAAGCTATCGTCAAAACTGGCAAAGCTCAAATGGATGTTTCTAAAGAGAATACAATGTTACTGTATACTCAAAATGAGCGTCTTATAAATAAACTTGATGGTGGATTGCAAAACATCACTGGTTTCTTAAAACAGAATGCAGAGCAGACTGCAAAAGTACAAAATCAGATGAATGAAAATCTCAACAAGTTTATGGCTAATGTAGATAATAACGTTGCTAAACTCACTAAGCAGATGGATGAGTTACTCGAAATGCAGCGTAATTTATATGCTAAACAAACTCAAGACCAGAATCAAAAGAAAAAAATAGGTTATGATGATATCATCGGTAGAGGTGGTGTAATCAATCTTAAGGAATATGGTAAGTATATAGGAAGAAATGCTAGTAATGAATTAATGCAGGCTATCCCAGGTCTCAATATGTTACTCGGTGATGGAGGTATTGAAGGTTCTAACTTACTTGCTACAATGCTTGCTAACCCTGGTAGAGAATTATCTAAGGTTGTTGTTAATAAAGCACTAGGAAAGAGTTTTGACCAAGCATCAAAGGCTCTTAATAAAACTCTTGAAAATCTTGTTCCTTCTCTTATTGCTAAAGCTAATGCTGCAGCAAAGAAAGAAGATGCTGGTTTAGCTGGTCTATTAGGTAAGATTCTTGGAATTAAAACTGGTTCTAATGAATCTGTAGACCCTAATAAATATGTCAAAGGTGCTATTCCTTTTGATGGTATTACTAAAAAGGCTATTGTAGATGTAATCCCTTATTATCTTCGTAAAATGACATCTGCTATGACAGGTGGCGAAGAGATGACATTTGATTATGCTACAGGTAGATGGACTAGTATGAAGTCTGCTAAGAAAGCATATGATAATATTACTACATCTGCTCAACGTAACACTGAATCTCTCATTAAAGGTACTATTCAAGCTGGTACTGGTAGAAGTTTTGACTCTATGTATAAATCTAAAGATGAGTATGATAGAGCTAATACAGCAGTCCAATCTCTTGCTCTTAAACTTCAAGCCGCAGGTGATTTTGGTTCTCTTAGAGAATCTGATTTAACTTCTCCAGAAAAAGCTATCTACACATCTATGAAGAAGATTTTCCAGCGTAGTGAACATTATCGTTATGAAAAAGATGATAATGGAAGACTTAAGATGAGAAGAGGATTCAATGGTCCAGATATATCTGCAATTGATGGACAACTACTTGAAATTCTCAGAAGTCAAAATAGTGCTATTAAGCAGCTTAATGAGCAAGGTGGTATTGCAATGCTCGCTGCTATGGAAGGTATTACTGGAGATGCTAAGTCATATCATGGTAAGAGTTATGTAGACGCTAAGGGTGATATGAATGAAAGACATATTCAAGAAATGCCTACTGCTCAGGTTCTTTTAAGAGCTAAAGATGAATATGGCGTTACACTATATCAATATCTTAGAAGTATGGGACATAGCCTTAATTATATTAAAAAATATTCCACTTATTTACAAACATTACCTTTCATTAATAATGGATTAAATCCTAATCCTCCTGGTAGCGGTGGTGGTGGTAATCCTAGTGGTACACCACCAACATTAGATATGCCAACATCAAATGATGGCTTTGTTGATTATGGTAATAATGCAAAAGACGATAAATATGCATCTAGATATTATGAGCAGCTGGAAAGAAAAGCTAAAGACAAAGCTAAAGAAAGCTTTGAATCTAATATAAAAAGAGTAGAAGAACAGGCACGTAAAAAAGGTAAGTCTGTTAGTTTCGTAACTGATTCTTATAATTATCAATCTGAAGGTGAACAGATTGGTATGTCTCGTCTAGTATCCGATTACTACGGTGAAGGTGGACAATATGAAACTGAGTTCAAACTGAATCAGCAGAAAGAGGATGATAAGAAAGAAAAAGAAAAGTGGAAGAAAATGGAAGAGCTTATTGGTAAAGAAAATACTGATAAGCTTAAAAAAGCCACCGATAAATATGATAAAGATAAGGGCTTAATGGAGAACTTATCTAAAGCTACTGGCACTACAGAGAAACTTGCTATTGCAGCTAAATGGTTTACTCAAAAGACTAACTTTGCTGTTATGGATAAAGTAACTGGCACCATTGTAAAGACAGATGCTTGGCTACGTAATCTTATTTATGGTGAAGATTTGAAAGCTGATGACCAGAAAAAGTCTCTCTGGCAATTAATGAAAGACCATACATCTGACTTCTTCAAAAATGTTCAGAAACAAATTGGAGAGCTTTTTAGTCCGATTAAGAAGTACTATGATGAGAAAATAAAGCCTCATGTAGACAAAGTTAAAAAGAAAATCTTTGGTGACGTAGACTCTGAAGGTAATATCTTAGAAGAGGGTGTACTCTCTCATTTTACATCTGGATTCCGTAAAGGTATGGCTAAAAATAGAGATGATGTACATGCTATGTGGAAGAAGGAAATTGAAGAAGCTAAGAGATTAGGAGATAAAATAACTAATTCGGAATCGTCTTCTAATTCTAGTGATAGTTCATCTAGCTCATCTACTAATAAATCTAACATGTATAAAGGTGGATTAAACCGTGGAACAAAATTATCATCAGAACAAATTGAAGCTAAAAAACAAGAATTACGTGATAAAATAAAAAGTAAGAATCATGCAAATGTAAATGATATTATGGAATCATATTATCAAGGAAGTAATTTATTGAGTGGTAATGATACGCATAGTTTTAACCCATCTGATAATATAAGAACAAAAATACAAAATTTAAGAATTAGTACTATATCTCTTGAAACTGAAAAGAAAAACTTAAAAAAAGATATAAAGGAAATTGAATTTAGAGTTAGTACTTATAATCATTATAAAAATAATCCATCACTACAAGAATTATTAGATGAGTTAACAACTAAAAAGAATAGACTTGTAGAAATAGATATAGAAATAAAGCACAACAGCAGTGCTATGAAAAAACTTAATTTAAAATTAAAAAAACTTCCTAATATGGCAGCGGGTGGTGTTAATAGAACTGGTCGTCCATTCCAGTCTGTACTTTCTGCAGGTGAGTATCTTAATGGCTCTAAGATTGGTCAGACAGGTATCTATACTATTCCTAAGGGTGGTGTAGTTTATAACCCAGCTCCTGCATCTGTAAGAAATATTCAAGCTCGTAATGAAAAGGCTTTTGTTAGAGGTCTTAGATATAATGCTGAAGCTAATGATGATTTAACACCTACAAATAAAAATAAGAAAAAAGAACTTACCGAAGAAGAGAAAATAGAACATCAAAAGTTAGATGCTGAAGCTAAAACAAGAATTGAACAGGTTGATATTAATAAACTTACTGATTGGTCAACTCTTGAAGATGATAAACAAAGAGCTGCTTTCTTAGGTAATATGGCATCTAGAGGTGCATTAGGTGGCGTAGCTGGCTTATTAGTTGGCGGTCCATTACTTGGTGCAGCAGTAGGCGCTGCTTCTACTTTAACCAAATCTACTGGTTCTTTTGCTAGCTTCTTATTTGGTGATGTAGAAAAGGATAAGAAAACTGGTGAAATCATTGTTGATTCTGATGGTAATCCTAAGAGAAAAGACACTGGTTTAATTTCTAAAGAACTTCAAAAAGCTGCTCCTGATATGGCTAAGGGTGGTATGGCTGGTATGGCAGCTGGATTATTAACTCCTCTTGGTCCATTAGGTGGTTTATTAATCGGTACAGGTTTAGGATTCGCAAAGAATTCTGAAATCTTCCAAGGCTCACTCTTTGGTGAGGGTGGTATATTCTCTGATGAGAATGTAGATAAACTCAAGAAGGGTGCTAAGAATATGGGAATTGGTGCGGCTACAGCAGCATTATTCCTTCCTGGTCCATTTGGTCTTGTTGGTAGTGCACTTATTGGTGCTACTGCGGGTTATGCTACTTCTACAGACAAATTCAAAGATTTCTTACTTGGCGAAGAAGGAGAAGATGGTAAACGTAGAGGTGGTGTTCGTGGAGCATTAACTGATAATGTAGTTAAACCATTAAAAGGTTTTGGACAAACAATCATAGAAAAAACTATGGATGAAATCTTTGGTAAGAAAAATGGTGAAGGAGAAGATGCTAAAAGAGAAGGAGGATTATTTGGAGCTATTAGAGAAAATGTAATAACTCCTATGACTTCTGGTGCTCAATCTATCTTTAAAGAAATCACTAACAGTGTTGTAGATATTAAAGATTTCACAGTAGATATGATGAGAAAAATTAAAGCTAATGCGGCTGGTAATGATTTTCTAGGCGGTGTTTGGGAAAAAGCTACTAAAATTAGTGGTGGAGTTATTGGAGCTGCAGGTAAAGTTGGTCGTGCTGCAACTAAACCTTTTAGACTTTTAGGTGATGAAGGTATTGGTGGTAGACTAAAGGCTAAACGTATCAGAAGCGGTAGAGCAGATGATATGACAGCTAGAGAAAGATTGGCTGCACGTGGTAGTTTAGGTATGGCCAAAACAGACCAGTGGAGCGATATAGATGAGTATTTAGCTGATGGTACTAGTGGTGATATCGAATCTCTATTAAATATTCTTTCTTATGATGATAATGAAAAGAGTATTGATAAATTTAAAAATAATGCTTATGTCACATTAGGACAAGAGCTTAGAAATAATATTAATAGAAAAGATGCTGGTAAGATTATTAAGATGCTCAAAGAAGGAAGAGAGAAAGATGTTGAGCGTTTCTTAAATACTCGTAAATATGATGATGCTACTAAGAGTGCTGTCATGAAAGAATTGAAAATCCATAAAGGTAAACTTGATAAAGCTTCTAAAGATTATCAAGATATAAAAGATTCTGGTAAGACAGTTCAACAATATCTATTATCTAAAGGCATCAATGTAGATATAAATGATAAGAAAGCTGTTAGAAATCTTAAACTTATGGCTAATCGTGAATTAGCACATAAAGAAGTAGGATTAACTGATGAAGAAGTAGCATTTGAAGCAGAGAAAGCATTTTGGAAAGGAAAAGATTCTCCTCTTGAAACTGTTAATACAGCTGCTAAGAAAATGGAAGAGATGTTAGAAAATATTCACTATGATTTAACAATCGGAAATAACTACGATAAATTATCTTCAGAAGAGCAAGCTAAATACGGTTCTAGAGAAGCATATATTAAATCTATTAAAGATGCTAAATCTCAGAAAGCTATTAAAGAAAATGCTGCTAATGGTGGATATGTTATTGGTAAGAATAATAAGATTGGTTCAATAAATACTGGTTCTATTAAAGCAGGTGACTTTATTACTAACGACTTATGGAACGATTATGCTCCTATGTACACTGGTGACCTTAAAGGTTATCTAGCTGCTGATAATAGAATGGATAGTGTTCTTAATAAAGAGATTGAAGAGATAATTGATACAGCATGTCAGATGTTTGATGGATTAGCATTAAAAGAACTTTGCGTTCCCGAGAGAATTCAAGATGACGTTCAGAAGTATGTACAAAAGACAGTAAATAAAGAAAAATGTACTGAAGAAGAAGCTATCAAAAAGATTAAGACAATGAGACGTAAGATTATTATCTCTCGTGGAGAAACAAATTATGTATTCGAAATGTCTTATACTTTAGATGGTACTACAGTAAATCCAAATAAACGCCAACCTAATTCATATGATGCAGCTAAACGTCAATTTATAGAGGATTATCTAGCTGACCATAGACCGAAGAGTATAGAAGATAGTTATATGTCTTTCGGTGATATGATATCTAAGTCTCTTAAACTCGGTGTATATATGAATCCAATAAATATACCTATACTAGATAGTATGCCTTGGTTTACTGGTATTCATTCATCATTTGTAAAAGATACTATTAATAAACGTGGTAAAGAAATTGTTGGTGGAGTTATAAAAGGAATAAAGAAGATTGGTTTTGAAGCTGGTCTCGCTTTAGGTGACCATAATATCAATGATAATTCTTTTATCCAAAGACTTAATAATTATCAATATGAACAAGAAGCTGAAAAAGAATGGGTTAAAGAAGTAGATTCTTATCAACGTGCATTAGAAAAGATGAAAACTATCAATACTCAATCTGAAGAAGTACAAGCTAAACTAAAAGAAGAGTTAGATGATAAGTTTTATTTTCTTGATGGTATTACTAAAAAGCTTGATTTAGGTGTTGATAGATTTAGTGCTTGTACTAAAGAAGAACAAGAGAAAGTTCATAAAGAATTCGTATCTCTTTATATTCAAGCCAAGAAAGATAATCAAGTATTTGGTAGAGGTCTTATTGGTGGTATCAAGCAAATTGGTAAACGTATAGCTAAAGGTAAATTAGGTCAAGCCGTAAAATTTATTTCTGGTTCTGCCAAAATACTTTTTAAAGATAATGCAGAAGGAACTAAAGAAGAAAGAATGAAAAAACTTAGAGAAAATCTAAAGAAGAAGGCTGAATATGCTTGGTCTAAAATGTTTAAACCTAATCCAGATAATAATAAAAAGCCTGAAGCTGGTCCTGAATTACAAAAACTTGTAAAAGAACTTTATAAGGATAAACATGGAGAAGATGTCCTCTGGAATGACTTAACAGAAGCAGAACAAGATGCTATACATGCTGTATTCATAGAAAGATTCATTGATGGTAGATATCAAAAGCTTATGAATAATATCTCTGATAATATTAAAGCTGGATTTATATCTAAAATTCAAGGATTCTCCAATAATATAGGAATGGGAATTAGAACAGCTGGTGCTAAAGTAGCTGATGCTGCTAATAGTGTTAAGGAATGGGCTAAGAAAAAAGCATCTAATGCTAAGAGAGATAAAGTTATATCTCTTGCTATTAAAAATAAAGATGAACGTCTTGATGAAATAGCTATCGAATTATATGGTAAAAAATATAATGAATTGACAGATGCTAAAGAACAGAATAAAGTCAATGATAGATTCTATGCTAGATATGGATACGGTAAGCGTGGTGCTATTGCAGAGACATTTATGAGAGGTGCTATTAAAAAAGTAGTAGGTTCTGATAAATATAAATCTGTTACTGGTACTCTTAAGTCTGGTATTAGAAATGCTACTACAGGTAAACTTGATGCAGTAAGAGCATGGAAAGCAAAGAATCAAGAACAAGATACTCTTATCGGTAAATTCTTTGACAGAATGGATGCAAGACAATTAAGAAAAGATAAAGAGAATTTTGAAGGTAAGAAGGATTCTAAGATTGGTAAAATTATCAAATGGCTCTTTATTGGTGGTATATTTGTTCCACTAGTAGTAGGATTTCTTAAAGAAGATGTATTACCAGCAATTCGTGAAAAAGTTAAGCCATGGCTTGCTAAAGCTAAAGATAAAATCTTTGGTGTTAAAGATGAAACTACTGGTGAATATAAAGGTGGTATAATTTCTGGTATTGTTAATCCTATTAGAAACTTCTTTAAAACTAAATTCGAGAAGGTTCATAATTGGATTCATAATGAAGGAGAATTTAATGCTAAAGATAGAGGTCTTAGTGGATTCTGGAATAGTTTAACTAAAGTAGGAGCTCATATAGTAGAACTCTGGAAAACTGGATTTACTACAGTATATGGTGACTTTGTTCCAAAACTTCTAGAAAAAGTCGGAAAATCTATGATACCTGCATTTGCTGCTGTATTAAGAGGACTTGGTTCCTATATTAAAGATGTAATAGAAGGAAAACAAGGTGCTATGGAAATACCAGGATTTTCTGAAAGTCAAGATATTTCTACACCAGAAACTACTACAGATATTCCTAATACTGTAGGAGGAAATATTCAAGTTAAGTCTCCTGGATATAAAGGTAGTGTACAGTTTGGTGATGGAACTAGTGCTAGTGGTAATAAATTAAATTCTACAGCTAATTCTGACGGTTCTAAGACTATTACAAATGAATCTACTGGTAAATCTGTAACTTCTAAAACAACTGGAGATTATTATTTTGCTGGTAAGAATTCTAATGGACAAAATATATATAAAGATAGCAAAACTAATAAAGCATATATTTCTGATGGTAATGGGGGTTATGTTCCGATTAGTGATTATCAAGAAGTATATGATGAATCTCTTGCCAACAATGAAGCATTCCAACATCAAAAAGAATTAGAAAATGCTAACGCTTTACAAGCAGATTATACTGGTCGTTCAGCAAAAAGTGTAATTGCTGGAAATGCTGCTAGAATATTAACCAGGTCTGGTAATATGGTGGTTCTTAATGGAGCACAAGGAACTAAAGCCCTGAGCACTGCATCTAGATTACTAGCTGCTCCATTTAAAGCTATTGGTCATATTCCGAAAGGTGGACTTATTGGTAAACTTGGTAGCGGTATTGTTAAAGTAGGTGAAGGATTAACTAAACCAGCAGCTTGGTTACATGGTAAAACAATGAACTTAGCTGGTACTCTTGGTGATAAAGTTACTGGTGGCACTTTCTCTAGAATTGGTCAAAAAGTAGTAGATAAAGAAACTGCTGCAGCAGCTAAGATTGCAGAAAAGAATGCATTAAAAGCTGCAGAAGCTGAGGCAAAAGTTACTAAAAATGCAGCCAAGAAAGCATTTAAAGCTGATAAACTAGCACAAAAAGTAGCATCTGGAGAAGCTAATTTCTTTGAAAAAGCTATTGCATTTATTCAGAAATCTATAAATTCTATTAAAGACAAAATAGCAAAAGTATTAAAGAATGAAAAAATTGCTAAGATATTTGGTAAAGGTGTAAAAGATAATGCAGATGAAATTGCAGAAAATCTAGCTAAAGATACAGCAGACACATTAGCTAGAAATTCTGATGATATTGCTAAGAAAGGTGCAACAGTTGCAGCAAAAGGTGCAGCTAAAGTATTGTCTGTTGTCATGATGGTAGCAGACTTCCTTTTAGGTGTAGACAACTGTAGAAATCTTTTGGGTATAGTAAGTCCTAAGCCAACATTTGTAGAAAGACTTACAGGCGGTCTTATTAATATAATTCCTGATGTTATTATGACTGCCGCTGAGGCAATTACCGCTGCATCATTTGGTGGAGCAGCTGTAGTTGGTGGTATATTAGCAGCTCTTAGTATAATTGCAACTCTCGTTATTTCTTGGGATAGTCTAAGAGATTCTATTGTAGGAACTATTGTAAATGTATTAGATAAAATTCCTGGTATTGATATGTCTAAACTTAAGAAAGAAAGAGCTGATGCTAAAGCAGCTGTTGAAGCTTATAATACTAAGAACAATACAAATCTTAATATTGAAGAGTATAATAATTTAATAGGCAATAAGACTGTAGCTTCTAAAATAGGTGATAGTGCTAAGAATACATGGTCGGCTATGTTTGGTTATGATTCTGCTACTAAGAATACTGTTTTAGAAAAGACAGCCAATCTTGAATCTAAAGGAAAAAGTGATAAAGTCAGAAAAGCATTGGCTACTATATTCTCATCCATTTGGCAAAACTTTGGCAAAGAAGACTTTAACTTCAATACACAATATGATGAAGATGGGAATGAATTAAAAGGAAAAGAAAAACTAAACGCATCTAAATCTAAATTTAATGAAGCATCTACAAAGATTATTAGTAACCTTAATAATATATTAGTAAGTGAAGACGAATATATCATCAATAAAGTATTAAGTAATTGCTATGACTTTACTGGTCCTTGGGATGCTACTCATCATCTTAAACAAGTATTTAAATCTGGTAGAGATAATCCAGAAACGCAATTTACTGCAGCAAATGAAAGTCAAATGAACTGGCCTAGAATCAGGTCTATAGCTGGTGTACTAGCTATAATTAACGAAATCTTTGAACCATGTAATAAAGTTCAAGAAGTTGGCAATGCAGTAGTAATGGTACTTCTCGAAATGTATTTCACTAAAGAAGAAATAGGAGAAGAAACATTTAAACAAATTGATGACTATAATAATGGTAAATATAATTTAGATGCATCTCAATATACTGGAACAGAAACTGGTGATAATACAGATTCTGAATCTGGTGAACAAGTAGCTACAAACGCAAATGCTAATAATAAACTTAGTCCATTACCCACAAAGAAAGATCCATTAATGGCTGGTTTAGAAAAAGGAATGAGTTGGTTAAAAGATAGTCCTTTAGAAAAGATAGGCATATACTTTGGCAATTTAATTAATGACGCAGTAAAGAGAATGACTGGTGGGTTTGAAGGAATTGAACAGTTCTTTAGAGGTCTATCTGGTAAGAACTCTTCCGTTAATAGAGGAATTGATGAATTGTCTATTCTACCTACCGATAAGAATTATTGGAAGATTGAACTTGATAAAAAGAATCCATTTATGAGTGGTCTATTCAACTTTGTAGAATCTATGAACAGAGTTGTTAAAGCACCATTCGCATTGGCTGCAGCTTCTCTTACTGCAGGTATGAGTGCTGTACAACAGAGTGGTTCAACAACTAATAATTCGACTACTACAATAATCAATAATTCTAGTAGTAGCGGTAGCACAGGTAGCACATCAACTACTACTGGAGCTTCTGGCTCTACAGGCGGTACTACATCAACTACTACAACTACATCTGGTGGATTATGGCAAGGTATCAAGAATACTGCTTCTAAGTTATGGAATGGATTTAAAGGTCTATTCGGTAAAGGAAGAGATGGTTCTGACAATTCTGGTTATGGAGACGACCCATATCATATCTATCAGAGAGCTTATTCTGGTTCTTATAGAACTGCAGGGGATTCTGAAAGCCAAACTATCGCAGATTCTGGTTGTGGTCCTGCATCAGCAGCATCTGTACTTAGAATGTACGGTAAGAAAGGTGATATGCGTAATGCTGTTAACTATGCACTTAGTAATAAGTACAAAGAAGTTAATGGCGGTACTTATCCTGAATACTTTAATTCTTATCTCAATAAGAATGGTATTAAGACTAATTCTAATGCTAATAATACTGATGTAGTAAATAGCCTTGCTCAAGGTAAACCTGTTATCTTAATGGGTAGAGATAGTCAGAATAGTGGTAGAACTCCATATGGTTCTAAATATTCTCACTATGTAGTAGCTAGAGGACTTGATAAGAATGGTAATGTAATAGTAGAAGATTCAGAAGATAAGCGTGGTAATACACGTTATAATCTTGCTGATACTCTGCGAAATTCTACTGTAAGAATTACTACAGGTAGAGGTTATGGTAGAGCTAATGAATCGCTTGCTAATAGATATATCTCTGGTGTATCTGGCGTAACAGCAGCATCTATTAGTAATATCGTAGCTAATACTGCTAATGCATTATCTGGTATTAAGGTTGTTAATAGTACTGCAACAGCTACTACTCCAACTAATAATACGACTAATACAGCTTCTACAAATGGAGTTGCAGGTAGTATTACTCCAGATACAGATGTAAAAACTAAATGTGGATATACAGAAGAACAACTTAAAAATGCTATTAGTGCTGTAAATAATGGTTGTTCTGCTGAAGCATTCCCTAAAGAAGCTATTGCTGTAGAAAATTCTTATGGTGTAAACGCATTATTTACATGTGCTGTTGCTATTCTAGAACATGGATGGGATGGTACTATAGGTATTAATACAACTGGTGCTAACTGGGGTAACTATAATCCATTTAACATACAAGGTAGCCCTAATTCTTCTAACGGTAGATGGAAAGACTTTACTAGTCTTACAGATGCTTTCGATAGTTTTGGTAAACTTATTACTGGTAGTACCTATTATGGTGCAGGATTAACAACTCCTAAACTTATAGGTCCAACATATTGTAATGATAAATGGCCAGGACAAGTATGCGAAATAGCTGATATGATTGTTAAACACATCGGCGGTTCTGGTAGAGGTAAAAGTCTATTTAGTACTATAACAAATAAATTCTTGAAAAACGTAAAGAATACAATTGCATATTCAGCAACTAATAATGTACTTAATTTACTTAAGGGTAATAAATCTACAACAGTTTCTAATTCTACCAATAACAATACATCTCAAACATCTACTAGTGGTGCTGTAGTTCAGGGACAAAAATATGATTTGACAGATGAACAACTTCGTGTTCTCACATCAATGTGTATAGGAGAACAAGGTGAAGAAAAAGAAGGTATTGAATTTGAAGCATCATTAATGTGCAACTTGTTTGAGTATAAAAAATATTATAATGCTACAAAAAAAACCAATCTATATGATTACGTTATTAATGGTGGATGGTTTGCTGGTGGTAATACAAATCATACAACAACCGACGAACAAAAAGAATGGGTTAAAAATGTTATATGTAATGGTAATCGTATAATTCCATTGTGTATTGTAGAGCATGACTATATTGGTGACCTTGTAAAAATAGAAGGACCAGGTACTCTATCTGATAAATCTACCTTTGTTCCAAATCAAACAAAAGTAACTAATCAATGGGGTGGTACCTGGACATTCTGGGCATTTCCTGGAAATAACCCTAAAAAAGACCCATTTGGATATACAGATAAGTCTATTAAAATGTGTGGAGGTCAAATCCCTGACCCTCCAGCAGGTTATACCCCTAATTCTAGTGGTTACGGTAGAGGTATTTTTGGTAGAGCTGAAGAAGAAGATAAATTTAATCCATTAAATTTGACAACAAACGATTTATTAAATTCCCCATCTGATGTAGTAAACTCTGGCAACTTTAGAAATTCTGGTGCTATTGAAAGAGCTAATAAATTAAAAGAATCTGGTCAAGACCCAAATACATTTGGTGATGTTACTAAAGTAGAAAATGACCTCAAAGAACAACAAAAATTTGAAAATGTAACTAAAGTAAATACTCCATTAGAAAATGCTATTCAAAATTCTACTACTAATGCTTCTGGATTAATTCCAACAATGCAGAAGTATACGGGTGGTTTATTACAAGGCATATTCGGTCATTTCTATGATGCACTTTATGGTGCTGAATCCGATAGTGGAACAGTATCTTCAACATCCTCTGGTAGTACAGCTACAGCAGCGTATAACGGTAATGATGTTGTATATGCTGCAGCTATGGTATTCGAAGCTTTAGGAAAAGTACATCCTGAAGGAACTTATAAAGGTGGATTCTTTGATATTACATGTAGGGATGGTACAAAAATTGACCATGTACGTTGTGACTGTTCTGGTCTTATGACAGCCATTATTCAGTATATGGGTTATTATACTTACAAGAGTTCACAATCTGAATACACAGATTCTTATCATGGCGAAGGATTAAGCTCTTCTATGTCATTATCTGATATATATGATAAAGATGGTAATCCAGTTACAGATTGGGAAGAAATATCTAAATCTAATTGTACGGGTTCTAATGCAAAACCAGGTGATATTAGATTTGAATCTGGACATACGGACATGTTTGTATGTTATAAGAGTGGTTCCGACTGGCCCAAAGGTTTCAATGCAGGTTCTACAAATGGTATTCTTGCATCTTATAAGGCAGCAGAAGCATTCTTTAATAATAATAATTCTTTCCCAATGGATGGAAGTGTCGGTGCATCTACTATTAGAGATGCTACATGTATAAGAGCATTTAGATTTAAAGGAAGAAGTGCAAGCGGTAGAGGTAAAAAAGCTGATAAAGCAGATTTGGCTAGATTAAATAGACGTATAAGACCAAAAAATTATATTCTCGATGAACAAGGTCGTAGAATGTATCTTAGTGAATTACTAAGGAAAAAATATAGTTCTTTATCTAAGTTCGGTAAAGGTAAATTTGGTCGTGCTGAAGAAGAAGATAACACTACTCCAGATGAAACTACATTTATCGGACCACAACTTCCAGCAGATAAGATTACTCCAGAAAATACTCCTGGTGTTTCTGAGAGTGATGTTGCTACTATGACTGCTACTACTGCTACTACTAATGATAAACTCTCTACAACAACAACTGATACTTCTACTACTAACGGTGTAGAACCTAAAGCTAAATCTTTAATCTCACTGTTAAAGAAATATATCGGATTGAGTACTAATAGTGTAACTGGTCAAGATGACACTAATAATACAGTAGTAGCTGGTGCAAATGTTATGGGAGCTGCATCTGGTGGTGGTACTAAAGATAATCCAGTTAAAGGTATTGATATCAGTTATTGTGATAGCGAAAATATAGATTGGGATGCTTTAGCTAAGGAAATTTCTTTTGTAATTATTCGTATAGGTTCTTCCCATAGTTCTAAAACTGATGCTAAAACTATGACTGATGAATTATTTGAATCTCACTATGAAAATGCTACTAAACGTGGATTAGCAGTCGGTGGTTATTTCTATTCATATGCTCCTAACGCAGAAGCAGCTGAACAAGAAGCAGAAAAATGCTTAGAGATTATTAAAGGTAAGTCATTCTCACTTCCTATCTATATTGATATAGAAGAAAAAAATAGTTGTTTAAGAACTAGAATAGCTGGTGAAGTAGCACAAGCATTTATGAATAAAGTAATAGCAGCTGGTTACGCAACTGGTATTTATTGTAGTGCTAGTGCATTTAATCAAACTAACTTTAATTCTCCTCCTGGCTCTGGTGTACTTGATAATAGTAAATATTCAATCTGGGTTGCAAATTATACAAGTAGAACCAACGAATCTTTCCATGGATTAAAAGATTATGATATCTGGCAATATACATCTTCTATTACTCCTCCTGGTAAAAAGAAACGTACAGATATGGACTATTGCTATTCTAGTTTTGCTAGTATGGCTAATAAAAAAGGTGGTGGAGGAACTGGTAGAGGAAAAGATATATTAGACAGAGCTATAAAACAAGGTAGAGGTAAATTTGGAAGAGCGGAGGAAGAAAAGGTTGAGAATCAGACTATGGCTGATGAAAACTTTATTGGTCCACAATTGCCAGATGATTATGATAAATTAAATAATACATCTACTACTACAACAGATGCTCAAGCTACTGCAGATGAAGCTGCTGTTATTGCTGAAAACGATAATACGACAGCTACTCAAGAAGCTACTAATTCTACAACCACAACAGCAGCTACAACAGCTCAACCAACATCAACAAAACAATTGTTATCTAAACTTGCTAAATATGCTAAAACTGTTACTAAAGGTGTATTTGGTAATTTCTATGATGCATTATATGGTGCTGAACAAGAGACCACAGAAACTACTTCTGGAGAAGTTGTTGGTACTGGTACAGCAGGTACATTACAAACAGCTATTCCTTATAGTACTTATGGTATTTGGAAACAAGGTTGGGCGTCTAGAGATGGTGAACCTCACTGGTGTAATAAAGGCTGGAATACAAAGACTGCTATTTCTATAGGTGGTGGTACTATCGGTGAAGCTGGTTGTTCTTTATGTTCTACAGCATTAATGCTCGTACATTCTGGTGTAGTTCAAGATGCTAGTTTTAACCCAGGTGTATTTGCAGAGGATATTAATTCTAGAAGCGAATGTAGAGGTGGTTGTGGTACTGATTCACCTATGACTCATATGTGTGAATATAAGGGAGATAAGACAATGCAATTTGTAGACTCTTATTCTTGGAGTTATGGAGGAAAATCTTTTGATGAACTTTATAACTTCTGTTTACAATCTATGCAACAAGGTTATTTCCTTATCGGTCACGTTACAAATCATTTCTGCTGTATTGACTATATTGATACTGCACACAAAGTTATCTTTATTATGGACCCAGGTTTTAGAGCTAACTGTTGGTATGACGGTAATAATAAACCATCTTGCCTTGATAGTACAGATATAGGATATACAATGTCTTCTGGACCATCAGGTAAACATATACTCGGTGTAATTAGATATAAATCCGCAACTACTAATCCATCTTGTTATATTCTTAATGGTAGAAGAAGCTTTGACTCTCTACATGAAAATGGAGATGCTCCTAATGCATCTATAACTACTGGTTCTACTCCAGTTGCAACAACTGCTGAAACTACAACACCTTCTTCTACTGCAGAAGATACTGCTGCATTTGCTGCTGCTAATACATCTGAAGATGGAGGAAATGGAAGAGGTATATATGGTAGAGGTAGAACATCATGGAGTAACGCTAAAGAAGGACCTGAAGTAAGAGCTGGTATATCTGGTGATTATGACGGTACTAATGCTCATAGAGCTAAAATTAGAACTAATGGTAGAGGTAATAATACATCTACTGGAGTTCTCAAATCATATGATAGTATATCTAGAAATCATACTAATAGTGGTAGAGGTAATGTATATAACACTTCTAACTCACCATCTGTGCCTAGAAATGGTACTAGTGGTAGAGGAAGTATTATAGGCGAAATAGATACTGCTTATGCTAAATACGCTGACCCTAACGGATTAGCTAATATAATTAGATTAGCAGCTATTATTGCAGATAATAGTAATAAGATAGATGATGTACTTGCTATATTAGCTACTATTGCTGTTAATACAGAAAATACAACTACAGCTGTTACTAATAAGAATAAAGGTCCAGACGGTTCTAAGAATGGTTTATCTGCTCTAAGAACTGCTCTTAACAATAACAACTCAGGAGAAGACATTATAAATGCAATTTATCAAATAGCTAAAAGCTAAGATTATGAGGGTTGGTATATCCAACCCTCATATTTTTATATCTAGAACATACGAATAATATTAACCTTTATGAAAGGAGGAAATTTTATGGCAGTAACACTTTATGGGGTTAATACATCTCATGATAAAAGTCACAATAATCTATTAGCCAAATCATTAATAAATGGTCAAATAGGAAATGCATTTTTTATATTTAAAAGCGATTTAAAAGTATATAAAGAATCGTCACGAAAAACAGAAATGTATAAAATAAAGAATCATACATTTGCTAAAATAACATCAATAAAAAGCACTACATCAGATGGCGTTATATTAGGACTTGCAGCTGGTTCAAAAACAGTATATATAAAATATGCAAGTTATAAACTAAATACTTCTGGAATAAATGCTGGAGCATATTTTACTTCAACATCTTCAAATCAAATAGGTTGGCAGAACACAAAAGTAGCTCCTCCACAAATAATGACTAGAGGAGATTATTTTAACGGAATTAAAGGTATTAATACATATATTAATCTAAATTCTGGCGGTTCGTTAGATGAATCTAGAATATTAGAAAAATATGGAAGTGCTGAAGATGAAGAAAATTTAGAAGATACACAAGAAGCTATAGCTAATGACGCAATAGCTGGTACAACAGCTGCGGCAAACGGAACTACTGGAACTGCTGATGGAGATATACAAGTTACTTATGAATTTGCAGTAAAACCAGCACCAACATTCTTCTATAATATTGGAGAACATTTAGCTAGATATAAACAACTTGCTTATGATGAAGAAGGAAATGTAAAAGTAGATGAAGAAGGAAACGTAATATATACAACAGATGAAAATGGTAATGCTCTTATGGGTGGTCCTAAAGACTCATTAACAAGTTATCAACATGAAGTAAGTGTTAATGGTGTAAACTATAAAGCTCTTAGAAATATATTTGGTGCACCATATCAATTCTTACCATCAACAGATTGTAGAATTAGTAATGGCAAGTTTATAGATAATTTAGAGCTTGCTGGATATGAATTTAATGAAAAGATTCTTTCTAGAATGCCATTACTATTTATAACTCCTGGTAATACATCTTTTATGGGAGGTTCATCTGAAAATGCTAGAACAGCTTTAATTGGGTCATTAGATGAAACATATGTAGATAAATCTGTATCTGAAAACTCTTTAAAAGCTATGCTAGAAGATTATAATGGTAAACTTTATACTATTATGCCTGCATATGGAGAATATTTTAATTATGTTAACCCAATGTGTAGAGCAGGTGCAATATTCTTGGGTCTTGCTGGAAATACTGAATCAGATAAGAATAAAACACTCTATGGTAAGACATTAGATGTATTTCATTGGGGTGTATATGAAGGACAAGATTATACTCCTTATATAGAAGAAGATGAAACTATACTCGGAGATGAAACTGCAGAAGAAATTGAAGGAGAGGTTGAAACTCCTGAAGAAGATGCTAATGGCGTAGCAAATACTGAGAATGCTACAACAGAAGGAGAAGAAGCAAATCCTAATCCTGAAGAAGATAATGAAATTGAAGAGGAAGAAAAGTATGACTGGGAGCAAGATGATGTATTTGAGAAAGCTGATAATAGTTTCTTAAAAGATTTTCAACAGGCTATGTATTATGGTAATGCAATTCCATTCTATATTAATTCAGAATCATCATTCCAAGACTCATTCTCTAATGAAACTACGGAATCGACATTATCATCTACAATTAATGCGTTATCTGATAGAGCTAGAGAAGTACAATTCTTATTAGGTACTGCGTCTAATGCGGTAGGTGAAGCATTTGATAAAGTAGATGGTACATTAACAGAAATTAAAGAACAAATTGATAGTATTGTTAGTAAAGTCGCTGGAGGTAATTCTATCTTTACTACTATTGCTAATTCAGTTAAGACTATTGTATCTGGTGGACGTTTATTATTTCCTCAAATATGGTCTAATAGCAGTTTTACTAAGTCATATAATATATCTATTAAATTAACTACACCAAGTTATGATAAGTTCTCTTGGTGGTTAAATATCTATGTTCCTTTGTGTCATCTTATGGCATTAGTATTGCCTAGGTCTGAATATATAAACTCTTATACTACTCCATTCCTAATTAAAGCATTCTATAGAGGAATGTTTAATATAGATATGGGTATTATTACAGAAATGTCATTTAATAGAGGTAAAGAAGGTTCATGGACTAAAGATGGATTACCTACTGTAGTAGATGTATCATTCTCTATACAAGATTTATATACTGGTATGGGCATGACCAGTATAGGTTCAATGTTTAAAGGTACTACATTACAAAATGTATCTGAAATGGACTATATTGCTAACTTATGCGGTATTAATATTAATGAACCAGATGTATTTAGAATGGTTACATTATGGGCTACATTTAATCTTAAAGATAGAGTAGGGGATTTCTTGCCTAATCTAAGCATGAATATCGGTACTACACTTAGAAATAAAGGTATGAGTATTTATAATTCTTTATGGGGATTATAACTATATAGTAAAGCTATTAGTGGTGCAAATAGCTTTACAGTAATTATCCTCTCGTTTTGAGACGACATTATTCGATTCCTTTGGATAAAGATTAACAATGGAACGGTGATACGACATATGTCGTATCACTTGTTCTGTCTTAAACTACCTAATCTCGAACAATTAGGTAAATATGTTAATGGAGGTGATACCATGGCTAGTATGAAACAAAAGCTAAAAGACTATCAAGCTAAATATGGTAATATACCATTAGATTATAAAGAAAGATTAGATTATATGTGTACTATATATAATATCTCTTATGATGAGATGATAGATATATTACACGAAAGAGATAGACGTTTAAATAACTTATATTACACCACTATAAGAGTAGTATTAAATGTAATTCCAGAAGGTGCTAAAAGACCTAGATATAGATTTGTTAATAGAGGTAATCTTATTAATGCTGCTATATCAGACCCAGGATTTATTCATGTATATTCTCCTGGTGCTGCACAAAATCACGAATATATGAAACGACTTGTAGATGATGAGATAGTACAACTTACCCATCTTATATGTACTCCATGTGATGTACATTTTAGAGCTTACTTTCCAACACCAAAATCTTATAATAAACAAGAAACATTTATGGCGGAATTAGGACTCAATCGTCCTATAGTAAAACCAGACTGGGATAATATTGGAAAGCTATATTCTGATATGTATAATAGTAATATATGGGTTGATGATGCGTTGACAATAAGAGGTGTAGTAGATAAATTCTATTCTATATTACCTAGAGTAGAGATTGATTTATCTTATCTAAATGCGGTATACTGTAAACAACAGTATCAGAATATAATTGGTCGTAAAGACTATGAAGAAAACATGAATCTTAGATATATTTGAGAGGAGTATAGATATGGAATCTAGTAATTTAAGACTATCATATATAAACGACATTACCGATATAAGAAAAAAGTTATGGGAAACAGCATATTCTGAATTTGAATATAATAATATACTTGCTAGATGTGTATATGATGCATTTGGAAAAGTAGAACCAGGCTCAGTAAATCGATTAAGCTTTAAATTTGATGATTCTAAAATCGGTTTAAAAATCGGTATTGATTTGTTGAAGCCTATTAGTAATATTGAAATGAACAGTATACTATCTATTGCATTTGAAAATTTTATATCTGAAATGTATAAGTTAGGTAAACTTACTAAAATTGAATATGAGATTTGTAACACAAGAACAAATATGTTATTTAGTCTTATTCTAAATACAGAGACTAGAGCCGAAGTAACGTTATAAAAAGCAGGCTACCTCGTGGGTAGCCTGTAAAACTTTTGTTTAATAAATATATATTATTATAGTGAATAGTAGAGGTCAGACAATGCTAATCTGAACTGCACGAGGATATGCAGAATACTATATATTATTGGAGGTCATTTCAATGACAGAATACAAGGAAACCAAAAGAAATATAATGGCTGCTTTTAAAATCAATTCGGTAAAACTTACTGAAGATGATTTAAAAGTTGCTTCTGATGAAGCAAACATTAATTTCACTACTGGAACAATTTTAGCCATTTCAACCGCTGCTTGTCTCATCATCAAAATATATCTGTTTTCCGATTCATCAGGAAACGCTTATTATACTGCTGAAGGCAATGATGAACCTATCTCTTTTCACGGAAATGAAGTTTGGAGGGGGACTAGTTATCATATAAGGAAAACCCGTCCAATGAATCTTGAAGAAAAAATGCTTTGTAATATCCTTTATGGCGTAAGCCATTTAGGACATTAATAATAAGGGCGCAGTCAGAGTGCGCCCTTATTTTTCGTTTATTTTTTCATATCATTAAGCATATCACGAATATAAGATTCATCTGCGTTAATAAGTTTAAGACTATCAAGCGTTGTAACAAAAGTATACAATACTTCACAATGTTCAACAATCTTATCCATATTAAGTCTAGAATCTTCAATAAACACTTGACTAGCAGATTCATTAACCATTGCAGATTTAGCGAGATTATAAACCATATGTTCAAATATATTTCTAGTTCTATTCTCACGAATATCTACAGCTCTACGTTTACCTAGCTCAATATATCCTTCTTCAACCTTAGTAGCATCTTCTTTAGCTTTAGCACTATTTGCTTTCTTTTCAGCAAGGTCTGTCTTAACTTGTTCTACCTTCTCTTGAGTTTTTGTAAGAGCTGCTCCTAATGATTGTTTTTCTTCCATACCAGCTGTAACAAAATCATTAACTTCACTCTTCACTCTTTCTGTTATTTTACCAACAGCATCATCTACATCAACTTTCTCAAGTTTCTGATAGAATTCATTTTTAGCGGGTGCAGGAATTTTAAATGTTTCAGTATTTTTTGTATCAGCTTTTTCTAGTACAGATTGAATTGTACACTCTGTAACATATGCCATTTCAGACATTAAATAAGAAGTTCTTTTCATTTTATTAAGAAGATTTGTAGCACCTTCTTGTTTTACAAAATTAGAGACAAGTTGACGTACGAGTCTTTGATTATATTCTTCTCTAATAAGAACAGGGTCTACACAATTATCTACAAGAATAGTAAGACCTTCTACTACAAAAGCATCAGTTACTTTCTTTTTATAATCAATATAGTCATAATCATCATAACCGAGAGAAGCAATCTTATTCCAAATAGCATTTCTATCGGTTTCTTCAGAAATAGTTTTACGTCTTTCTACATGCTCACGAATAATAGATTGAGATTCTTTCTTCGCTCTGTTTTCTCTCATGAGCATAATTTCTTCATAATCCATAGTATAACCTCCTTTGAGTTATTATTGTATTTACTAGTATGTTTAAGAAGTGACAATGCGGATATTAATATATGGCTTACCATTCCAGTCATTAGTATCTGCATGTAGGAATTCAGGCACCATAGATAACATTTCCATATCTTCATTTGTAATAATATGCTGAGTATTAGCATCATAAATATTAAATGATACAAACTCAAAGTAGATTAGATATTCAGAATACTCAGATTCTATGAGAGTTGTAATATTCGGGAAATGAATATCATCTAACTGGTCAAGATTTTCTAAGTAATCTTTAATAGTATTTGAAATAGGGTCAATCATAGATGCTGCATCGCTATCTTCATTATAGAATTTAGCTCTGAATGTCATAGTAAGTGCAACGTTATCGATTAAGTCGGTTACATCACCATCATCATCAGTAAGATGGTACATATTAGAAGGTCCATAAGTATTGAAGAACTTATAGTCTAAACCGAACGTACACTCTAATGGTGCTATAGCATCTAATACATAATTAATCTTAGCTTTCATATCCTTAAGGAATGTAAGTACTCTTTCTTCAGTATTCCAATAGAAATATCTTACACAAGGAACTCTATTTACAATATAAGATTCAATCTGGTCTTTCTGGTCTGCATTAAAAATATCATTTGTTTTAATTGCAGTTACATAAGAATTCATAATATTAGAATAATCATGAATTAGGTTAATGCCTTGATATGTGTTATATACATTAGTGAGAACCATATCTTTTAGATAATAATCTGGAACATATGCTGAGTCTTCTTCTGGTACTGGAATAGTTTGAGTAAATCTAGTATTTTGAGATACAGAGTTATATAAAGCATCAGCATTATTTGTATTAACTGCAAGAAATTCTCTTGTTAATCCATCTGTATACTTAGCTGCATTAGAATCATATTTATATAAAATATAAATCTTAAGCTCTGTATTGATATTTAAGTATATTGTATTTACATATTCTTGACTTAGCGTATCTAAATCAAAATCAGAAGGTAAATCATCTATGCCTAATGGTCTTACTAAGTTAGCATCAGCATTAAACATCTTATATTGTTTAAAGAATTGCTCTATTGTTTCTTCCGAGTCAACATCTTCTTCTGTATTATATTTTTCTCTAAGTTCTTGTACTATTTGTTTAGAACCTATATAGATATCGTTATTATCGTCGATAATATCTACTCTATAATTCTTTTCATCTGTATCAGTTTTATCAGATGTAGTAAATGGTCTTGTGAATAAAGTAATCTCATAATGAATACCATCTTCATCGGCAATAACATCTTCTGTTACTTCATTACCATTTTCATCAATATAAGAATTAGTAAGACCTTTATATTTAGCAATAGAATACATAATAGGTCTAGCTTCAGAAGTTTCATCTGTACCCTTCTTATAGAATACACCAATTACTTGTGTTCTATTAATCATATTCTCGTCTACAGTGCCAGTATTAGGTTTAATATTAATACTAATAGTATATTTATATCTATTCTCTGATAGATAAGAACTTCTATAAGTATGAATAGATGATAGTATAAATTGGATAGGAGATTTACTATTAATACAATCATACTCTTGATATCTTACCTCATCTATAATATCTAGATAATAAGATGCTGTAATTCTATGTGTATTAACAGCTGGGTCATCTTCTAAGATAATACTTAATGGTGTAGTGTATAAAAACTTAGAAATCTTAGATAATACTATAATACATTTTTCATCAATTGGAATTCTACTTAATGAAGAATCTACTTCATTAGGAACAGGTAATCTATATCTATAAGTATTGAAGTCACCTAGTTCTTCATCTTTAACTAATACTTCTATACTTACAATACGACCATTATTTTTTTCTATAGATAATACTTCTCCTAATGTCCAAGTTGTAGGATTTGTATATACAAACTTATCTATCTCTTCTTCACTTCTATTCTTATAATTATCAAATCTTATAAGGTCTCCCTCAGCAAGATTTAAATCAGCAAAGTTATAACCAGGCTGACCATCATAAGAATATACATCTATAGTATTAATTGTACTTAATACTAGATACATGTTAAATCTATCTATAATAGGTTTAAATAATATAGCCCATCTTTCAGCATATTGTTTTTTATTAGTTTCATCTAACGCAGAGATATCTGTTAAATAATCTGGTACAATAAATTTTCTTTGAGCAGAATAATTCTTAGAGAATGAACTAAAACTTCTTGTTTCATCATAGAAAGTTATTGATACTACCCATGCATATGAAATAACTTTAGACTGAGCTACATTGTCTTCATTTAATTGAAATCTTAGTGGGAATAGACACTTATTATCTACATAATTAAGGTCTCCATTACTAAATCTAGTATGCCGTCTATAAAAGTTTACTCCAGAAACATTTTGAATCTCTGAAGTTTTAGTTATATCTGGTACATCATATTGTATAGTAACAGTACCGTCACTAGTTTCAATATCTTTAGTATGAGTTATTACAGATATCCAACCTTCTTCAACAGGGTCAACAGTATCTTCATCTGTTCTCATAGGATAATGAGTAACTACAGTCGTACTGCCATCTTTTAAAGTAAACTCTATTTCAAAATCTGCTAGATATGTTCCATTTTCATCTATAGTATTGTCTTTTGTAACTATTAATGTTTGTATAACTCCGTGTAATGTAGTATTAGCAGCCATTAATTCACATGAATCACATGTGCCAAAGAACCAATTATCATATGCACCGCTATAAACCCATTTACCAGATTCATCTTGTTTATAACCATCTGGAACATATACACTGTGAACAGCATCACTCCAATATATCTTAAAATATACAGAAGCTTTATCAAAGAAATCATATGAATTATTAGGTTTAGGAACAGATAGTTTGTAATCATCTCCCATTTCCACATTTACATCAAATGAGTTCTTATACTGTTCATACCAGATATCTAATGTCTCATCTGTTGGAACACCTTGAAAAGTAGTATAACCGTTAGCATTATAGAATGAATAGCTTGTTTCTTTATTAGCAATCTTTTGTTCTAGATAACCAATATAATTGTCTCTAAGTAAACTTAAATCTGCTCCATCTCCAAACTTATAATAAAAGATTGGTGTGCCAGATTCAAGATAAATCTTACCGTTTACGTTATCCATTCTAGTATTCTCAAGATAGATTGGAATAGTATTAGTTGGTACTATATTACGTTCACTATCTTTCATAAGATTATATACATAATATACACGGTCTAATATATTATCTTCTTTTCTAAATACATGAAGAACAGAGTTTTCATTATTAAGACTATTAAAGAAGTTTCTCAAGTCAGTAAGTGTTGTAATACTTCCTCTAGACAAGGCTTCTTTAGGAATGATATGTTGTAACTGTTCTATAGACTGTCTATCTAAACCACCAGAAGAACCGTCTTCACCTCTTTGAGCAATAATACAGTATAGATTTGTATATCTATCTGATGTAAGTCTAATAGTTTTTTCTTCACTATACTCAAAGTTACCACCAGCACCATCTGTTGTATATAATTCAATTGTTATGTCAGAGTTTGCTGGAGGTTGATAGTTAGTTGGGTCAAATCTAATACGTATTGTATTAGGATTTATATATTGATAATAACAATATTTCTGGCTTGCAATCTCTTGATTATATAAACCATCATATACTGGAACCAATGTAACTTTTTTTCCTTCTCCATTTTCAGAATCAGATGGTTCTTTTACTTTAATCATAAAGTGACTCATCTGTTTTTCAAATGAGAAACTAATAGTCTTGTTTGCTATTACATCAGAATCAAGAATCTTTTCATAAATCTCTCTATAATATACTTGATGTAGATTAGTTACTAATACGACCATATTATCTTCTACATAGTTAAATATTGCAATTGGAGGTAAGAAAGGATTATCGATATCAGATATAGGATTAGTATCATCCATAATATACTTAGCTGTATATACATAGTTTCTTTGACTACCGTTAGTTACGTCAGTTAGATTTACATAATTAATTTCTATATCATAATCTGTATGAAATTCATAATTATCAAAATTCAATGGAGTATCTGCTCTAAATATAAACTTTCCATTTACCATATTAGCTCTTAGAGCTTTTTCAGGAAACATCATTAATACTTTCATATTAGCAGCTGTAGCAGCTACTTTCTTTACACCAAGAGATAATGCGTGTGTAATTACATTTCTATCAAACTTTGCTCTAGTAGGAATAGCCTCGTTAGATAATTCGGATGCTGTTACAATTGCATTTTGTAATAAAGAAGCAAACTGATATCCAAGATACCCATACATTCCTACTAATAAAGTTTCTTTACCATTATCTACACCATCAATATTCTTCTTTTTAATATCATCTACAAATCTTGTTATATCATAGATATCAGAATTAAGAATTTTACTAGATGTAGTTTCTGTAGTCTTCTTAATAGACATAGTTTCCCTCCTTTACAATTAAGATGTCCATACAAGTTTATAAAAGTATGATGGTGCTTTAGTACCATGACCAACATCTCCAGTTCTAGCAACTGTTCTAAAATTACTATTTTCATTTTCACTTTTATCCATCACTACATAAGGATATCCAACCCAAGTTTCTCCATTAGAAGGCATAGAGAATTTTCTTGCATTAGCACCATGCATAGATTGTTTAGATAGATAATTTAATTCTAATAGATTTATTGGGTCCATGTCTTTAACAAATTGAGCTTTCCAGTTTATAGTAAACTTAATCTGATTCTCAAAGTTAGATAAAGAGCCTCTTGGTACAGACATAGGTGTACATCCAATTGCTTTAGCCCAATACATAATTCTGTCTGTATCATCTACTATAACTTTCCATATAGACATTGCCTCTGGGTATATTCTATTAACCACATAATCTGGATTAACTGGTTCTATTTCTTCTATATACTTATGCCTACAATACTCATCATAAATTTTGAAAAGCATATATACATCTAAATATTTTGTATCTTTAAACTCAGTAGAAAAGTCATATTGTAAATCAGATGTAATAGAACCTTCTCTATAAGTAGTATTAATCTGATATAGATTTCTGTTATTCTCCACATCACCAGCAGTTATATCATTAAGGTCTATTGTACTAGTAATCATATTAGATAACAATGGAATATATTTACAATAAGGGTCAAACTTTGATGTAGTTTCAGCACCCATTACACCAATCTCACCTGGTAATGAATTACCTCTACCAGCAAATGTTTGTTGTAATGAATAGAAACTATATTTATAGTGTTTAAATGCTTCCATCAAAAAAGAATTAGAAGTTAATGGGTTATATATTTCATTGTTACTACCCATAAGGTGTAAGTCTGGCTTAGAAAAGAATACATACTCTCTTGTTCCAGTTATAAACTCATTAGGAGCATCTATATATCCATAACGGCTAAATCTACTAAAACGATTCTTATACATATTCTCTGGGTCTGGTAACATAGTAGTACCTTTAAAGAAATCTTCATATGTTATCTTAGAAGATTTATTGTCGTCTTTAGACATATCGAATGCTTTACTTAAAGTAGCATCGCTTTTATATTGTCCTATAGTAGATTCTTCTTCTGCACGATATCTAGTATATTGAGTATCGTGAGTATACTTATTCATAACTTGCTGTGCATGATATAAACCACCATCGCGTATATCTAATTTAGGGTCTTTTACATTAATTAAATGCTCACTATTCATAGATGATGCATTTCCAGCTCCTATATTAGCTCTAACAGATAAATATGATTCATTAGCTAATCTATTAATAGTATCTGTATTAGTATTTCTATGATATTCTTCTATAAAGCTTAAGCCATCACTATTATTAGCTTTAAATTCACCCACTGATTTTCCAATGTCCATAATTACTCCTCCTTTCATAATCTTACGATTATCTAAATGTTCAAGAGGGTAAAGTACTACATATTTATATACTATTAATGTGTATGAATAGAGTGTATCGTTAAAAGATATACCTTTAGTCTCACTGAGAAGTTATACACGAGTATTATATTTTAGAAAGGCTAAAAGGTGATTAACAATGAATAGTACAGATTTTCATAATTGTATGGTAAAAAATAGAGAAGTATACGCTAAAGAGCAAGCTAGACTTGAGCATATATATGAACAAGAAAAAGCAAAGTATTCTAACACTTATACTCCACCAGTAACCACATCTCCAAATACATCTAATTTTAAAGGCGGATACTATCAACCACCACAGCAAATAAACAATAGTAATATTGAAGCTAGACTTGATAGAATAGAAGCTAGAATAGATAAACTATATGAGATATTTGGATGTAAAGAATATAAGTACAATGGACTGTTTGTAGTTGCTCCAGAAAATGCAAGCATAAATGCGTCTACTACTTTTACACTTACTGATGACCAATTCAAGATGTTAATGAAACAGCTTATGAACGATTAATTAGAGCATCTGTCTTGACGATACACTTTATTTTTTGAAACATATCTATAAAATCTGAGTATAAAGGAGGTAACTCATATGAATGGAAGAGAGTATTTTCACGAATCTGTTGTTAAAGATATCGTGGATATTCTAACAGACCTAAAAGATTTTGATGAAGTACAATTCATCAACAATGCTAATGCTAGAAGAAGCTTTAAGTCTATTACTTCTGCTACTAAAGATTTGATTCTTACTTTCCCAGTAATGGTTAGCACAGATATTGAACCTGATAATGCAATCATGATTGCTAAAGCACAAGAGAAGAAGATGGCATCTCTTCTTCATATTCTTTTTACCGCTATTAGCGTTGATACTAATGAAGATGTATATGATTATGTACGTAAATTCCATGCTAATGTAGGTAGTATGAATGGTACATTGGATAGCTATGCTGATGCATTTGATAAACTAGCAACTACATTTGGTGAATCTTATGACGCTACTCTTAAAATTGACCATGAAGTACTTAATACAGTACTGGAAGAGCTTAAGGAGTCTAACTATACACTTCCTGATAATGTAAATGAATCTAGTCTTGAATCCTATAAAGTTGTACCTGGTTATAGAACTGGTTATAATGACATGATTATTCATGAAGCTAATTATAAAAATAATCAACTTGATGCAGCTTATATGGGTGCTATGCAAACATTAGCTAATCCAAATGCATCTAATTCAGCTAAATCACAAGCTAATGCTGTAATAACTTCATGGAATAATATTCAAAACGCACGTCATCAACCAAGTATAAGAGTACAACAACAGCAAGGAGGATATAGTAATAGAAACGATAACTATACACATTCGGATAGAGAGGATGCTGCGATGGATTCAGATATAATTTATGATTTTGAACATATGACTCAACAAGAAATAGATGATGCAAAAAACAATGGAACATATGACAATATAAAAAGAGAATATGAAAGAGCTAAAGCAAGAATGGAACAACGAAATAAACCTAATGAAACAATTCAAAGAAGAATTGACCAAGGTCCTAAAGCAAAAGATATGGGTCCTACCGATATGGCTAAGTATATGGAATCTATAACTAAAGCTCATAATGCGATTGTTCTTAACAATGAATATAAGAAAGCAAATGAACTTCAGCCTACTATGATGATAGTTAACTTTATGAAGAAAGATAAGAATGATGAAGGATATATTAATACTGCTGTTATTGGAATTAAATGTAAAATTTATCCTATCACTTCTGCTGATATTGTTAATCGTATATCTGGTAAGCTTCAAGACAAGAGCTTTCTTACTAACTTTGTAAGGGCAACTACAAATGAGATTGCTTTCTTTAGAGATTTCTTATTTGCTGTTGACCAAGCTAAGTTTGATGCTAAATCTTATGGTAAGAATGCTTCTTCTAATAAGCTTTGGAAGGTTCTTGAAAGACGCTCTACTAAGTCTAAGTTCCGTCGTTCTCTCAAGATGTATAATGATGCTACTGCTATCTCTACTCTTGTAATGTCGGAAAATGATTCTGAATATCTCAAGAAAGTTCATAGTATTGATATTCTTGATGTATCTAGAGCTAGAAAGATTATGGATGCGTATAACTTTATGTGTCTTGTAGTAGCTAATCAGTCTACTGAAGTTGCATCTTTCCTCTATGATACTGGAGATGATACTTATGAAATGATTCCTTTCTCTGGTTTAGAGCGTGAGGCATCTGATAACAGTTATAAGAAGATGGTTAACCTACTATCTAAGGTTAGCAGATAACAAGAAAGGAGGTTAACTATATGGCTATTTTTTCTGATTTAGAACTCCAACGTATCATGAATGAAGACCACGTATCTCTTTCTGTAGATACTAGAGAAACAGATTCTAAAATCAAAAAACGGATTCAAGATAGAACAGGACAAATAAAGGACCTTGCTGCTAAAGCTACTGCTAATGCTAAGAGTAATATCTGGCTTAACAAGAAAAAAGCTGACGATTCTTCTAAAGGTAAGAATAAGATTACCTTTAAAGAAGATGCTAATGGTAATATTATTGACTGTACTCTTGAAGGTGAAGAATACTTTGAAGAAGGTAAGAATGCCTCTACTACAAAGCAGCTTGAAAAGAAAGCAGATGATATGAGACGTGACCTTACTAACTCTACTGCTGTTGAATTTGAAAAAGAGAAACAGAGTTGGAAAGAAAAGCCTGCTGAAAAGGCACTTACTACTGTAGCAGATATTGCTACTGGTGGTGGTGTTATTAGAAGTGGTGCTAAGTTTCTTGGTAAAGGTGTAGATAAAGGCATTAAGTCTACTCAACAGATTATCAAGAAACAAGAAAAGAAGCGTAAAGCTGCTAATGAAGCTGTTGACTGGAGAGATATCTATCGCTCTGAAGAATATACTCGTGCAATGAATGAATTCTTTGATATCACAGATAGAGAAACTCGTAAAGTTCTTCTTGCAGTTAATGAAGCTGACCAAAATAAGGTTCTTGTATCTTTAACTTCTAAGTTATATGATAACGTGGTGGATAGAGTAGACGATATCGACTTTGGTGAGATTGAACGCTCTAGAGGTGATATTGAGAAACTTCCTAATTTTGAGACTCTCCATGAGTGTCTTAATAATATGGCTCGTCTGCTTATTGAATTCAAACAGGATACTAAACCTGTTGATACAATTGCAGAGTCTGTATCCGATATCATTGAATCTAAGGGTATCTGGACTAAAGCATATGCTGTTAATTCAGAACTTCCTATGATTACTTATAATACTATTACATTAGCAATCATAGAAGCTACTTCATATATGGTATCTATGTGTGTAGATTTTGTTAAATCTCCATCTCAAGATACTATACAGATTATGATTGATAAGTCTGCTCTTACCAAGTCTAAGGGACATCTTCTGTTTAAGAATCTTGAATCTTTTAATGAAGCTTATCGTAAAGGACAAGTTACTAAGGCTATGGAGCATGTGCTTGACGAGACTGTATCTAAAAAGACTATGGATACTTCCAAAAAGAACTTCCTTGGTTTTGGTATTTATACTGGTGGTGCAGCTGTAGCAGCTGTTGTTGGTGTAGCTGGATTGTTATTCTGTATTATTCCTATTATTAGAGAACTTATTTTCTTATTCTTCTATTATAGAGTAAGAATCTCTGAATTCTTTGATGTTCAAGCTGACCTATTACAGGTTAATGCATACAATGTAGAGAATAATAGACTTGACCTTACTAAAGAAGAAAGAAAAAATATCTCAAAAAAGCAGATGAAGGTTGCAGATGATTTCCGTAAGATTGCTCGTAAGATTGCAGTTGATGGTTCTACAGCAGAAAAGTCTGCTAGTAAAGATATTAAAGCAGAAGATAGTAAGAAGTATAAAGCTAGTGATGTAATGGATGAACTACCAGATTCTGCTAGCTCTGCACTATTCTAATTTACTTTAAACTTTTGCTTATAAACATATAAATAAAAATGTGTGTGTGAAATCTTTTGTCAATTTATATACTAAAATAATAATCTAATAAGGAGGTTATACAATATGGGAATCTATACAAGCAATAGATATTTCGGTGAAGCATATGACTATGCTGCTGAAATCCCTGCTAACGAAGCATATGATGCAGCTTTTGGTTGTGCACATATTATGGCCGATAATCAGACCAACGATATGGCTCTCTTCGAAAGTGCTATCTATAGTGACATGGCTGAAGTTATGTCTCTTCAGGAAGGTACTCAAGTTGTAAACGAGAATGCTTTTACTAACATTATCAAGAAAATTGTTGAAATGTTCAAGAAGCTTCTTGCTAAGATTAAGGGTATTTTCAATGCTTTTCTTGCTAAACTTACTGGTGCTTTCAAGAACGGTAAAGACCTTGTTAAGAAGTATGAGAAGCAGATTATCAAATACTCTAACTGGAAGGACCTGAAGATTAAGGGTATCCGTAAGCCTAAGTCTGATAATATTAAAGGTGAAATTAATGGATTATTCAATATGAATCTTTCTAACAATTATGATTTGAAAGTTGATAATCCTACAGAAGAAGATGTCTATACACCACAATTAGGTGGTACTACTTACAATCCAAAGAAAATTAAGGATACAGATGCATCCGAGCTTAAAGAAGCTATTCTAAAAAATTATATTGGAGCTAAAGTTAAATTTTCTGATTGGGCTAGTGTAGAAGAAGATATGAAGGATACTCTTTACGATGAAGAAGATACATTAGATGGTGAAGATGATATCAAGTCAGGGTCTTTCTTTAGTAAAGCATGGATTAAAACAGTACTTTCCGATGACAAGTGGGAAAAAGAAGCAAAAGATGTAACAGATAAACTTGATAAAGTTATTAATAAGATTATTGATGACCTTAATAAGACTGAAAATAAACTAGCTTCTCATATGTCTGGCTCGGACGCAAAATCCACCACTCGTATTCAATCTAGTGATGGTAACTATAGATTTAAGAATTATGATGATAGTAAAATCACTAAAGATACTAGCACAACATCAAAGGCTGTCGATGATTTTGATGCTAGAACTGGTAGTATTAAAGTTGCTAAAGCCGAAGTTATTCAAAAGGGTATTCAGGCTATGCAGACTATCGCTTCTAACGAACAGGAAGTTATTACCAAGGTAACTTCTCTCTATATGGAAAATGTTAAGTTTGCTACAGCTCAAGCTCGTAAGATTTGGACTGCTGCAGCAGCTTGGTCTTCTACTACTCATAAGGAATCTGTTGAGTATTATCAGGCTCTAGGTGAGGCTGCAGCTGAACAGTTCTATATGAATATGGAATCTATTGGTGCTTAAGAAAGGAGGATAAACTACTATGGGAATTTATACTAATCCCGCTTTTAGCGGTTATTCTAGTTCTAATTATACTTCTGTAGAACCTTTCAATGGTGACCACTTTAACTATCATGAACTTGGCATCATTGCTGCAGCTGAATCTGCAGCTAATCAGAATGCTTTCATGAAGGCTATCGCTCTTCAAGAACTTGCTTCTATGGAACAGTATGGTAATACAGATGTTCTTTATGAATCTGTAAATCTCAAGGGTATCTTCGAAAAGATTAAGGAATTCTTCAAGAAGATTATTGAGAAGATTCATAAGATTTTCCATACTTTTGTTGCTAAGATGGCATCTTGGTTCGGTAATAACAAGAGCTTTGCTCAGAAGTATGAAAAAGAAGTTATTAAGAATTGGTCTAAAGTAAGTAATGACTGGGAGTTTAAAGGATATAAATTTACAAATATCCTTAAGAATAAAGGCGAAGCTATTGGTAAAAAAGAAACTGTTAAAGAAGCAGTTGAAAAAGGTGTAGGTGCAACTAGTACAGCTATTACGACTGTTACTAATGCTATTACTTCAGCAGATTTCAAGTCTGTAATCGCTTATCTCAAGGATAATACTCAAGCAGTTGATAAAACCAAAAAGACTGAAATTGAAAATGCAATTAGTGCAATCAGAGATAAAAAAGAAGATTTTGAAGAAATCATGCGTGGCGCTATTGCTAAAGAATTCAATACGGAAAAATTGAACGGCGTTCTTTCCGATAAGATGGATTCTAAGGATTTTACAGAAGGTTTATTCAAGTTATTCAGAAACGGAGAAGACTCTAAAGTAGACCTAAAAAAATCTGAATCTCTTGAGTGTTATGGCGGTTCCATTAATGGTATGATGACTTTCGTAAAAGATTACGAAAAAATTAAATCTGAGCTTGAAAAGACTGAAAAAACTGTAGTTAAAGGAATCGACGATGTCGTTAAGGCTCTCGATAAGAATGAAAATGAACTTATCAAGGATAACAAAACATCGACAGATAATTCTACAATTGGTATCAACGAAGTAATTGTTCAAGCTTCGTCTCTTTGTCAGAGTGCTCTCGGTTTTGCTAAAGAAACTGCTATTCAGGCATTTTCTGCAGAACTTCAGGCTACTAAGGATGCTTGTTCTCAGGCTAAGGAAATCGCAGTTAAAGTTATCGGTCTGAATAAGAAGATGACTGAGTCTGCTGATTATTCCAATGACGGTTACACAGCCTCTACTGCTTTCGGCAGCGACTTCATCTCCTCTGTAAAGCTTGTTTAATAAATATCAGTCGGTCTGATATATTACGATATAATCAGAGCCAGAATACCTTAACTGGTATTCTGGCTTTTCTTACTTTATGTAAAGGAGGAAACATACATGGGTTTATTCTCTCTAGATAATATTCTCCTTGAGAATGATAATAATACATCCTCTTCTATTATCGATATTGATAATATCGGCTATGTAGATAATGATGTACAACGTCATTCCTTTGTTCAAGAAGGTTATGATGCTATTCTTGAAATGAATGCATTCTATTGTAATGCAGAAAAGGAATTCTATACTAAGGTTATGGGTTCTTATGGAGATAGCAATATTATCAATGAATCCTTTAGTGATTTCTTTAATAAGATTAAAGACATCATCAAGAAATTCATTGAATGGATTAAGAAAGTATTCAAAGAATTTGTTGCTAAACTTGCGGCATTAGTAGGTTCTGAGAAGTATATCAAGAAGAATGCTAAGCTGTTAAATAAGTTTGGTTCTGAAGATGAATTCGAATTCCAGGGTTATAAATATACTAATATTGATAATGTAAGTATGCCAGTTGCTGCAGCATTAGATATGTTTAATGGTACAACTGGACAAGAAAACTTCTTCAAAGATATTATAGACAATCATCTTAAAAGCGGTAGTGCTGATGATTATTATGGAACTAAAGCAGAAAAATGGGATGCTGTCGACGGATTTGATGATGTAGAAAGAAACCGTAGAGCTGATGTAACTAATAAGCTAAATCAAGCACTTGGTAAATCTATTGATACTCTTAATGATAGTCTTGATGATTATTATGAAGCATTCAGAGGTAGAGTATTGGGTGAAACTAAGAAATATGATTCTAAAGAGTTTACTGATAGATTGTTTGAAGTGTTCAGAGATGATTCTGATTCTACATCTAGTATTACTATAGATAGTAATTTTGTAATGGATGCTCATAGACGTTTTGATAAGTATAAGGATACTATCAAGAATATCGAAAAGACTCAGAAAGATATCATTAAAGACTATGAAGACCTTGAAAAACAGCTTGATAAACTTATTAAGTATAATAAGACTAATATGAAGGTTGACTTCAATGATAATTTCTCTAGAAGTTATACGAGTACACAAATTGGTAAACTTAATAATCTTGGTGATAATGTAATCTATAGCTCTTCTACTGTAGATAAGATGCAGAGCTGGTTAAAGATTCAGTCTTCTAAAGTTAATCAGATGTGTCAGATTCATACACAGGCTTTCTCTGCTAAACTTGAAGCAGCTAAGGATTGCTTTAAACAAGATAAAAAGATTCTCAATAAAGCTATTCAACAAATTCTCAAACGTTCTGATAAAGAAGGATTTTAATGGAGGTGAAGAAACATGAGTGAACTTACAATGATTAGAACTGACTGTGAGAGCGAGTTAGATAGAGTATATAGAGATGCTCAGTTCTTCGCTACATTGATGGAACAGAATAGAGAGATGGAAAACTTTGTTAATGAGTCTCTTATCAAGGCTAGTGGTAATAAACGTGCTATCAACGAAATGTATATTATTAACGAAGCTGCAGCTGGTGATAAGATTAAGGGATTTTTCGAGAAGATTAAGAACTTCTTTAAGAAAATCTTTGATAAACTCGGTGCTTCTATGAATGCTCTATTTGCTGAACAAAAGAAGTATATTGAAAAGTATCAGTATATCATCACTAAATGTAAATATCAAGCTGGTGATGTAAATGATGTATATGACCACTTTAAAGGTATCTCTAGAATTCTTGATGTTGTAGATAACGCAGAATCAGCTATTCTATCTACTAATATAGATAAATATTGCAAAGCTTCTGATAAAGGCGGAGTTAAAGATGAATCTAAATTTATAGATACATCCAATTTTGCATCAGCAGAAGCTATTCAACAATTTGACTTAAATAAAATACCTACAGTAAAACCAGAAGAACAAAGAGCTAAAGCTTTTGAAGAATTTACTAAAGCTGGTTATTGGGCTAGTATTCAAGACGGATTTACTAAAGAAACCGATGCAAACGGAAATATAGATGCTAATGAATCTTTTAAAACTTATTTTAATGGTTCTAAAGACACAATAGCTTGGTCTGTAGATGAAATTGAAAACAATATGCAGACAATTATTAATGTTGTATATGCTGGACAATCTTATCTTACTAAAATTGAAAGAATAGTATCTACAGTTCAAAAGAAGATGGATGAAATTTCCAAAAGCATGGAAGATTATTATAAAGCACAAAAGGATAAAATTCTTACTGCTACAAAAAATACGAATAATAATCCTAATCAAAAAACAACTCCAGAAGCTGAACAAGAAAAAAAAGATGCAGCAAAAGTTGCAGAAGCTGAAAAGAATGCAAAAGAAGTTCCAAAAGAAGAACAAACACCAGAAAAAGCGG